>Ga0268265_10000009_pt1 | contig 375889 bp, 316 predicted proteins | sample KBSSwiS52_FD_190355 | JGI IMG/M metagenome (GOLD analysis project Ga0268265, IMG submission 190355) | Switchgrass rhizosphere microbial communities from Kellogg Biological Station, Michigan, USA - KBS Switchgrass S5-2 (SPAdes) (version 2) | ecosystem: Host-associated > Plants > Roots >... | reverse complement strand
CCTGGCCGGTCTCGCCGGTCTTGTCTCCGGTTCCCTCGACCTTCAGGAACTGCTCGCTCGGGTGGCGAGCTTCGCCACCCAAGCGATCCCCGGCGCCGACGGCGCCGGGGTGACGTTGCTGCGCGCCGATCGGGAATGCACCCGGATCGAGGCGCTGGCCGCGAGCGCGCCGTTCGTCCGGGACATCGACGAGATCCAATACGTCGTCCTCAACGAAGGCCCCTGCATCACCGCCACCCTCGACCGGCGGACGGTCCGCTCGGGATCCCTGGGCGGCGACCCCGAGTGGCCGCGCTTCGGCCCGCGGGTCAGCCGCCTCGGGGTGCACAGCGCGCTGTCGCTGCCGCTGCTGCTACCGGACCAGGTGGTAGGGGCGATCAACGTCTACGCCCACGGCAAGGACGTCTTCGACGAGCACGCCGCCGAACTCGGCGAGCTGTTCGCCGCCCCGGCCGCGGTCGCGGTCCACAACGCCCAAGTGCTTGCCCAGGCCCTGAACCTGACGATCCAGCTGCAGACCGCCCTGTCGAGCAGGCCGGTCATCGACCAGGCCATCGGACTGCTCCGCGGCCGTACCGGCGCGACCGCCGAGGAGGCGTTCGCGCGGCTGCGCGCGATCAGCCAGCACGAGAACGTCAAACTCACCGTCGTCGCCCAGCGCATAGTCGATGAGGCGGTCCGCCGCGCCCGCGCCCGCGGCCACCAGACGTAACCCGACCGCCGGTCCGCCGCGGTTGGACGGCCGGCTCAGCCGAGTACCGTGAAAGCCGGCACCCTTGGATTCGGGGCCCTGACTCGTCTCCGGTGCCCCACCCAGCACCGCGACCTGCGGTACTCGGCTCTGTGGCCGAAAACGGGCGTTCGGGGACGCCGCTTCGGAGAACCCCGCTGTGGACATTTCCACCGCTTGGGCCGCAGATCTCGCCGCTCTCACGGAATCACTGGACGAGCCCGGCACAGATATCTCACAAACCCTGCGACGACTGGCCGCCGACACCAAGATCGCAGTCCACTCCTACCTTGGGCTCTCGGCCATGTTCTCTGTCGGCGGACGGCGCCTGGAATTCACCGCGCTTGAGGAGGACGCCGAGGCCGAAGACATCCGCGCCTCGCTACGCATATCGCTTCCGCCGAACGTCACCGGATCCGAAGATCCCGCGGCCACGGCTTCCCTGATCCTCTTTGCCGCGACGCCCGGAGCGTTTCTCGACCTCGCGACCGATCTAAGCTGGCTCGCCGGGAGCCTCGGCGGCCTCGACACCACCGCCTTCGTACTCGACGAAGACCTCACGGTGCCACACGATCCGGCCGCGCCCAGCGGGCTGAAAGCCCTGTCGACCATCGATCAGGCCATCGGCGTACTGATCAGCCAAGGCAACACCCTTGAACAGGCGCATCAGCACCTCGACCTGTTGGCCGCCTACACCCGCGTCGACCGGCCCACTGCGGCCGAGACGATCCTCGCCGAACTAGACCTGCCGAGCACGGCGGGCCTGCTCGCTGACGAACGGCGCCCGGCGCGCACACACGGCCCCGGCCGCGGGCCGACACCCACCCAGCCGCCACGAGACCCGTAGCGCCGGATCCGGTTCGCGGCGTAGGCCCAACATTGGGCTGGTAGGTGGCTACCGCCGCTGACAGCCCCGAATTCCTGGGGCCACTGTTCCAGGAGAAGGAGCCGTCGTGGCTACCAGCTCGGTCAGGTACGACGCCACCGATAGGTCAACGCAACACCACAGGATCTCATTCGGTCGAGGCAAAGCGTCATGAACTCGATCCCGGTGCGGGATGAACTACCCGAGCAGATCACAATCCTCATTCAACGCCTCCAAACCGCCTACGACGGGACGGTGCCAGGCCCCACCGTCGAGGCGGTCGTGCGCACCTGCTACGCACCGTTGACACACGCGACGATCACGCATTACGTCCCGAACCTCGTCGAACACGCGAGCCGCGACCGGTTGCAACAGCTCATCACGTCCTAGACGCTCAGCCGGCTCACCGGCGAACCGACGCCCGCCGCTGCTCGGGAGACCGGCCCCGAGGCGCAGTCGTGGATCAGTCTGATCCGCAGCCTCCGCGCGGCGCGAACCTCCCGAACCGGAGCACCCCGCACCGCCAGCTCACGGATCGCCACCAACAACCCCAACACGGACCGATCAACCCGCGGCGGCGCGGTCACCGCCCCCGACCCGGGAGCTCGAAACCAGCCTCCAGAACGAGCGTCCCGACGGAAAATGCCTGGTCAGCGCCGCACCCTTCTACAGCGTGCCCCGCCGGGGGCACGCGATCGGCGTTGCCTGTTCGCAGATCCTTCGGATCTGCTCCCAGGCTCCCGCGGAATGTTGCTCCGGGGCCGAGCCCCGGACCCCACGCCAGGGGGCTCCGCCCCCTGGACCCCCGTGACGACTACATCACGTCGCCGGTCGACGAAGATCGACCGCGTTGGCGGAGATAGCGGTCAAGATCAGAGTTCAACTTCCATCGCTGAAGCTGCACGTACAGCATCCACGCGGTGAAGGTGTCGGATGGTTGTCGTACGGGGCGTGGGAGTGTCGGCGGCCACTTCCGCGAGATCGCTGACCAGCTCTAGGCCGGCGGGTCGACCTTGATCGGCTCGTTCCACGCCAGCAGCGCCACCCCGGCCCGTTCGAGCTGACGTTCGATCGAGAGGTTCTCGTACATCCGCCGGGCGATCCGCGACATCGACTCACAGATCACCGCATCGAACCGGCACCGCGGATGCTCCGTCTCGGCGAGCAGGTCGTCGATGCCGCCGTCGCGGAGGATCGGGATGTCGAACCGGGACACGTCGGCCCCGTGGCCGCGCTGGTCGAGGTCCTTGCGGCCGGACTCCACGTCGTAGAAGTGCGCGACGGTCACCCATGACTCCGGCAGCGCGGACTTCGCCCGGTCCAGCTGGCGGATCAGCGACTGGCGCGGGTCCTGCTGCTCCTCGGTCGAGGTCCGCCCGGCGAACGCGACCCGGACCTCCCGATCCAAACCCGCCAGCGGCATCGCGAACGGCGACACCGCCAGATCCGACAACCCGCGCAGCGCCGGGTTCATCGGATCCACTGCCCGGCCCGCCGGCCCAAGTCCCGGACGACCTGGTTCGGCCGCCCGGGACGGACGGTCAGGATCGATCACGCCGCCTCCTCCTCCGATCCACTGTTCTCCGTGGCCTCGCCGGCGGCCCACAGCAGAAGATCACGGATCACGTCCGCGAGCTCCGCCCGGATCCGGTCAGCCTCCGGGCCACTGATCGTCTGGACCTCGCCGTGGAACACCCACCGCCGGCCCTGCCGTCCCCGCCCGACGTCCGGCTCCGACCGGGGCGGCAGCGCGACGACCCGCGCGTCTTCCTCGGGCCGCTCCCCCACCGACCCGTGAGCTTCGCCGGGACCCACCAATGTCATCAGGTGCGTGTAGACCTCCGCCGTCAGGTTCGGGGAGTGTTGGCCGATCCGCTGCTGTACCTCGAAGATGCTCAGGCCGGCGCGCGGCGCGTCTCCGGCCCGGGGAATCGTTCCGTCCGCTGCCGCTGCTGGCGGTCGCGGTACCGCAGTTCCCATGCACCCCGCCGGTAGCTCAGGCTCGCCATCCAAGACCCTCCTGGTCAGAAGCGATCTTGACCACACCCTGCCATAAACTCCCCGGACGCCGGTGGACAACATGGACGTCCGTGGAATAAACCGCAGGTCAGAGGCATGATCATACCGTTTGACCAGGACTTACCAAATATTCCCGCTGCCCTCCGGAGGCAGGTGCGCAGGTTCGAATCCTGCCGGGGCACGAATGAACGATCTTCATCGTGCTATTTGTGCTGGTCATCAAGCTAGGTGAGCGCCATCCGGATCCGCCTAGATCGCCTCGGCGCGAAGCTCGCCGCACTGGGCCACCACCAGCGCCTTGGCTATCGGGAGCGGGCGTAGGTCCGTGCCCTACGGGAACTGATGGGACCCGATACGCCGGCGGCCGCGCGGGCGTCCGCGGCCGTGCGCGGTCCAGATCGGCACCCTCGGACGCGGTCCGAGGTTAAGGCGCCTTTACGTGCATTCCAGCCGTCGGCTGGGAATGGCGTCCGCTCAAGTGCGAAACGTCGGCCCACGCGGACGGTCACCCTCGCGACAGGGAATTCCCCAGCTCGGGCCCGCGCGCCGCACCCGGGCTGGCAGCTCGCGGTCACGGGAGCCGGAGGCGGCGCGGCGGGCCGCCCGCTCGCGTCCCGGGGCCCGGCCGTCCTCGGAGCGGCCGGCGCCCGCGCGGCGTCGAACGCATCTCGTCGCGGCGCGATGAATCTTTTTCGGGTGCGCGGGGCGACAGTGAGGGTGTGGGACAGAGCCTGACGGATGCGGAGCTGCTCCACGGCGTCCGCGCCGGGGATCTGGATGCGTTGCGCCAGCTCTATGACCGGCACGCGCCGTGGCTGTCAGTCCGGCTGTCGGGGCGGTGCGGTGACGCGGAGCTGGTCGCGGACGCGTTGCAGGACACGTTCGTCGCCGTGTGGCGCAAGCCATCCGGGTATCGGGGAGACGGCGACGTCGCGGCCTGGCTGTGGGGCATAGCGGTGCGCCGTCTCGCCAGCCAGCTGCGACGTCGCCGTGACGTGGTGGTCGTCGAGGTCTCGGCCGGCATGGCGGGCGACGACGGGGTCGTGCCCGGCGCGGACGAGCAGGTACTGGGCTCCGTCGAGCACGGGGACGTCGGCCAGGCTCTCGCCCGGCTGTCCGCGCCGATGCGGGCCGTGGTGCAGGCGGTGCTGCTCGACGGCCTGACCACGCGGGAGGCCGCGCTGCTGCTGCGCATACCGGAGGGAACCGTCAAGACTCGGCTCTCGCGGGCCAAGGTCGCCCTTCGGTCCGCGCTCACGGAAGGGGCGCGATGACGACAGAACATGTGACGGAGCGGGCGCTGCGGCGGTGGGTAGCCGATCCGGCGTCGGACGGCGTGGACACCGACCGGCACGTCCTGTCCTGTGCGGCCTGCCGGGCGCGGGTCGCCACGCTGGTCGGCACGGGCAGGCCGGCCTCGGACGGCTCGGCAGCGTCTTCGGGACGCGACCCGGCGACACCGGATGCGGCCCGGCCGGGGCTGCCGGATCTGGCCGCCGTGTGGGGCCGGGTGCGCGACGAGGTCGAGGTGCCGAAGCCGTCGCCGTTCGAGCGGCTGCTGGCCCGGGTCGGGCTGCCGGCCCACGAGGCGAGGTTGGTGGCCGCGGCACCGGCGTTCCAGGCCGCCTGGCTGGGCGGCGTCCTGGTGGTCGGGCTCTTCGCCGTGGTCGCGGCCCAGGTCGCCTACGGCCCCGGCCAGATGGTGCTGCTGTCCGTCGCCCCCCTGCTGCCGAGCCTCGCCGTTGCCATCAGCTACGACCCGGACGTGCAGCCGGCGCTGGAGCAGGAGGTCGCGACGCCGTACCCGGCCTCGCGTCTGGTGCTGCTGCGCACGGTCGCCGTGCTCGCCGGCGCGGTGCCCACCGTGATCATCTTCGGCCTGCTGGTGCCCGGACCCCCTACCTACCTGTGGCTGCTGCCGGCCATGGGGTTCGTCACCGTGGTGCTTGCCTGCTCGACCTGGGTGAACCCGCTGCGGGCCGTCGCCGGCATCGCCGCTGGCTGGTTTCTCACGGTCTCGCTGGCCAGCCGTCGCGGTTCGGCCAGCGACGTCCTTTCCGACTGGTATCAGCTGGCATACCTCTGCTTGGCGGTGACCTCGTTGGTTGTCTTTCTGGCCCGTGGCCGGCACCTGCGTTCGGATGGAGGCTGGCAGTGACGGGCGTCACTCTGCGCGCGGTCGGACGCCGTTTCGGCGCCACCTGGGCGGTCAACGACATCGACCTGAGCCTGGAGCCGGGCGTCATCGGCCTGCTCGGGCCCAACGGCGCGGGCAAGACGACCCTGCTGCGGCTCGTCGCCACGGCACTGCTGCCGACCTCCGGGCAGCTGTCGGTGCTGGGGCGTGACCCGGCCGAGCCGGCCGAGCGGGTCGAGATCCGGCGCCGACTGGGCTACCTGCCGCAGGAGCTCGGCTTCCCGCGCGGGTTCTCGGCCTTCGGGTTCGTCGACTACATCGCGATCCTGAAGGAATGGACCCGGCCGGCGGACCGGCACGCCGAGGTACGGCGCGTCCTCGACCTGGTCGACCTCACGAACGTGGCGACGAAGCGGGTGCGGGCGCTGTCCGGCGGCCAGCGCCGCCGGCTGGCGCTCGCGCAGGCGCTGCTCGGCGCGCCGGCGGTGCTCGTGCTGGACGAGCCGACGACGGGCCTCGACCCCGAGCAGCGGGCCACGCTGAGGGCGGTCCTCGCGGAGCTCGCCCGCACCTCAGTGGTGCTGCTGTCGACCCACCAGACCGAGGACGTCGCCGCGCTCTGCGAGCGGGTGGTGGTTCTCGAAGGGGGTTCGGTCCGGTACGACGGCGCCGTCAGCGACCTGGTCGCGCAGGCGGCGGGCCGGGTCTGGCTGGCCGACGCACCGGACCCGGCCGCGCGGGCGTCGTGGCGGACCGGCACCGGCCGGTACCGCAACCTCGCCGAGGACGCGCCGCCCGACGCCGACCTCGTGGAGCCCTCCCTGGAGGACGCCTACCTGCTTCTGCGCGGCCGCCCGGCCGCCGCCCAGGCCAGCTGACAGGAGAGGGCCGCCATGACAACCGTCCTCGCGCCACCGGCGCCGACGGCCTCGCCGCGCGCGACGGCGAGCCTGGGCGCGCTCGCTCGCCGCGAGGCCGTCCGGTTCGCGCGCGGCCCCGTCTTCCTGCTCGTCGTCGCGGTCCTGGTCGTGATGATCGTCGCGACACTGTTCGATCCGACGCTCGACGACGTGTCCGGCGGGACGGGCACCCTCGCGAACGTCGTCGGCGGGTTTACCATGGTCGCCGCCTTCTGGCAGACGCAGTCCACCCTGCGCGGCGGCGAGGTGCTCGACGTCGCGCCGACCGCGCCGCCCCTGCGGACGGCCGCGGTGTGCTTCGTCGCCCTCGTCTCCGTCGGCTGCGGGCTGCTCGCCATGGTCACGGTCCTCGTGCTCAGCGACCCGACCCCCGCCTGGGCCTACGGGGTGTTCGGCCGGACCGACCAGATACTGATTCTGACGAGCCAGCTCGTCGCCACCAGCCTCGGCGGCCCGCTGCTGGGTATCGCCGTCGGGCGGTGGGTGCGGGCCGCGTGGCTCGGGCCGGTGCTGTTCGTCGTCGCCTACGGCTGGGTGAGCCTGACCAGCGTCCTCGCGATCACCTACCGGGACTCGGTGGCGGTGTCGCTGCTGCGGACCCTGAGCCCGTTCACCTTCTTCACCGACGCCGACACGGGTGCCCACGGGGTCTACACGTGGCGCGGCTCGCCGGGCTTCTTTCTCGGCTGGCAGCTGTGCCTGTGCGCGGTCGCCGTCATCGTCGCGCTCCTGCGCGAGGCGACACCGCCGCTGCGCCGCCGGCTGCTGCGTACCCTCGCCGTCGTCCTCGTGGCCGCGGCCGCGATGTTCCTGCTGTCGGCGCTGGGCGGGCACACGCACGCCCTGTTCACGTCGCCCGCTGGCACCCGGGAGGTCTGACCGGTGGCCGGTCCGCGCCGGGTCGCCGCCTGGCCGGCCGTCGCCGGGACCACGGCCGCGGCGATCGCCCTGGGGGCCGTCGGCGCGGCGCTCGCGCGGACGGCGGTGGGCCCGACGATGCTGGCGTCGGCCTTCGCGCTGCTCGCGGCGGCTGGCGGGTTCGCCCTCGACGAGCCGGCGAGCGCGGTCGTGGACGTCACCCCGGCCCCGTTCGGCGCGCCGGCGGTGGACCGGATGGCCGCGTTGGCGATGCCGGTCGGGGCGGGCGTGCTGCTGGTGCTCGCCACGGTGTGGCGCGGCGGTGGCCTCACCTGGACGGGGCTCGGCCTGGTGCTGGTCGGGAACGTGCTGCTCGGTGTCGCACTGGCCGGCCTCGGCCGCCGCCGTATGGGCGAGCCGGGGCGCTGGGTCGCCGCGCTGATGGTGTTCCTTCCGCTCCTCCCGCTCGTCGTTCGTCCGCTGGCTGGCCGGTTGCGGCTGTTCCCCGACCGGTCCGCCAGCTGCGCCCTGTCCTGCCCGCACGTCGTCTCGTCGGACGCGTGGTGGCTGGCGACGGGCGTGGCCAGCCTGCTCGTGCTGGCCGTGCTCTTCGGCCGCGGGCCCGCCCGGTGGCGCCGTCGTCGCTGACCGGGCGGGCGGCGCGGGTCACGCGGACGGAACCGTGCTCTGGTCGCTCTCCGCGGCGCGGGCCAACGGAATATTCGGCGGGCTGCCGCCAGCCTTCCGCGCGTAGGCCCTTACCCTCGCTTAAAGGTAGGGGCGCGTTGCTGCGCGACCCGATCGCCGACGCCTTTGATCTGATCGCCTTGGCCTGCGCTCATCCGGATCGAGCCAGTCACGGCAGTGAACGCCACACCGCGCCCACGTGCACTCGACGCCGGAAGCGGCGATGATGCGCTCATTGCTTGCCCTGCCGGACCTCGAAACTGGCCTCCACAACCAGCTGCCCGACGGAAACGCCCAGGTCAGCGCCTCCCCCTTCTACGAGGTTCCCCGCCGGGGGCACGCGCCGGACCAGGCACAACGTGGGCCGCCGGATCATCCGGCGGCCCACGTTGTCTCATTTCTGGTCTCGATGGACCAGCTAGTCGGGGCGTCTCGTGCTCGGCCGCCGGGCGGCCCGCGCGGTCTTGGCCATCCGGCATGCACCAGAGAGCCCTCTTGCGGAGGTATGCGGAGCGCTACGGGCCTTCAGGTGTGTGGACACCGCTCTGGCTCGCCTTACGGGTCGGCCATCCTCGGCGACGCCTGGCTCAGAATCGACGACACGTCGACCGCTAGCCGGAGTTAAAGCACTATCAGATATGTCCAGTGGATCAATCGACGCACCATTTATCCCTATTCGTCGATCCACAGCGATAACTTGGAAGAATGAGCCGTCACGACGCGGCGCCAGCTTTCCCGGATGCCGAAAGATGTATTCAATAGCCGCCACATTCCCCGACCCGTGATGGCCAAATGCGAGAACAATGGTTCCAGGCAACCTCGTCAAACTGGAGGTTAGCCTTGCTATGTACGAATACTCAACATCCACCGTATCACGAAATATGTGCTCTCCACACCGATAGTAGACACCGTCAAAATCGGAGTCTTCTGGCTCACGATTCACGATGGTGAAGCCTGGACAGGCCGTCACCTTCAGGACACGCTGTGCCTCCGCCACGGTGAGGGGTTCGATCTCCTCCTCAACCAAGCGGGGGGCCTTGGCGATGGTGGCCGGATTCGGTCGCCGCCTGGCTTCTGATCAGACGGCGATCGACCCGGCAGAGCTGACCGCCGAGGTTCGATTCCGTCGTCGTGCGGCGGTCCGGTTCACGCCGCTGGCGTGACGTCGATGGGCAGGCCGGCGAGGCGCCATTCGAGCATGCCGTCGGTGAGGCGGATCGCGCGCCGTCCCTGGCTGGTCAGGAGTCGTACGGCGTCGTAGGCGAGGACGCAGAACTCGCCGCGGCAGTAGACGACGATGTCGGTGTCCTCGGGCAGTTCGCCGATGCGGTCGACGAGCTGGGTGATCGGGATGCAGCGGGCTCCGGGGACGTGTCCGGCCTGGTATTCCTCCGCGGGTCGGACGTCGAGCACGACGACGTCGCCGGCGGCTACCCGGGCGTGCAGCTCGTCGCGGGTGATCTCCGTGGCGCCGTCATTGCCGAGGTAGGCGTGCCGGGCGGCGGGGGCGGCGGCCTGGTGGCGGTGGGCGACCGTGCGTAGCAGGGCGAGGAGTGCGGCGACGTCGTCGCCGGCGAGTCGGTAGTGGATGCGGGTGCCTTCGCGGCGGGTGGCGACGAACCCGGCCTGTCGCAGCGTCTGGAGATGCGCCGAGGCGGTCGTCAGGTTGAGGCCGGCGGCCTTGGCGAGGGCGTCGACGGTGCGCTCCGCCTGGGCGAGCAGGTCGAGCAGTTCGAGACGCTTCCCGCTGGCCAGGGCCTTGCCGCTGGCCGCGAACGCCTCATACAGGTCGGACTTCGTCCCGTGCGTCACTGCATCCACCAGGTCATCCTCCATAAATCCATGGAATAGTGTATCCAGGGATGTCGACGGGGGCGCGCCCCACGGATGGATCTGGAGGGTGGCTGTGACATTCGCCGACGATCATCTGGTCCTGCTCGTCGACGAGGGGCTGGGCAACAGTGCCTATCTCGTCGATCTCGGGGACGGCCGGGCGTTGGCGGTCGACGCGAGCCGCGACCTGCGGGCTCTGTATGCCGCCGCGGGGCGGCGTGGCCTGGCGGTGGCGTACGCGGCCGACACCCATCTGCACGCCGACTTCCTGTCCGGAGCCGCCCAGCTCGCCCGCGACCAGGACGCCACCGTCCTGGCGTCCGCGGCGGGCGGGCGGGCGTTCGCGCATCGCGGGTTGGGCGACGGCGACGAGGTCGATCTCGGCGGGCTGACGCTGCGTGCGGTGGCGACGCCCGGTCACACCGACGAGCACCTGTCCTTCCTTCTCCTCGATGGACGCCGTGAGCTGGGGGTGTTCAGCGGCGGCTCGCTGATCGTGAACTCCGCGGCGCGCACCGACCTGTTCGGAGCCGACCGGGCCGAGGAGCTCGCCCGCGCCCAGTACCGCTCGCTACGCCGCCTGATCACCCTGCCGGATGCCACGGCGCTGTGGCCGACGCATGGGGCGGGGTCGTTCTGCTCGGCGCCGCCCGGGACCGAGCGGACCTCGACAATCGGCGCGCAGAGGCAGGCCAACCCGCTGCTCGCCGCGCCCGACGAGGACACGTTCGTGCGTCGGCTGCTGGGCGGTCTCGGCTCCTACCCGGCCTATTTCGACCGGCTCGCCGAGGCCAACCGGCGCGGCCCCGCCATCCTCACCACCGCCCCGAGCCTGCCCGCGCTGAGTGTGGAACAGGTCAGGTCCCTGCTCACCGACGGCGGCCAGGTCGTCGACGCACGGCCGGCGGCCGACTACGCCGCCGGCCATGTCCCTGGTGCGCTGTCCAATCCGCTGCGCGGGCAGTTCGCGACCTGGCTGGGCTGGCTGCTGCCCGACACCGTCCCACTGGCCTTCGTCACGAACCCCGACCAGGACCTCGACGAGATCGTCTGGCAGGCCTACAAGATCGGCTATGAGCGGCTTGCCGGCCGCCTCGGCGGCGGGATGCCCGCCTGGACCGCCGCCGGCCGCCCCCGGACCGCCACCGCGTTCGTCACCGCCGGCAACGCCGCCGGCCGCCCCTACCTCGATGTGCGGCAGGGCTCGGAGTTCGCCGCCGGGCACGTCCCCGGTGCGACGCATATCGAGCTCGGAAGTCTCGGCGCCCACCTGACGGCCGCCCCCGAGCGAGCCGTGGTGGCCTGTGGGCATGGGGAGCGTGCGATGACCGCCGCCAGCATTCTGGAGCGCGCCGGCCGTACCGATCTCGCCGTTCTCGACGGCGGTCCCGCCGACTACGCGGCGGCCCACGGCCAGCGGCTCACCCAGGACGCGGGCTCGTGAGCGCTCTTCCCACCACCCTGCCCAGCGACGTCCCGTCCCGGCCTGTCCGCCTGGGCCTGCGGGAGAACTGGCCGCAGTTCACGCTCCTCGTCGTCGTCAACGTGTGCGTTGGCGGCCTCGTCGGCCTCGAACGCACCACCGTCCCGCTGATCGGTACCCGCACGTTCGGGCTCACCAGCGACCTGGCGGTGTTCTCGTTCATCATCGCCTTCGGTCTCACCAAGGCGGCCACCAACCTCGCCGCTGGCGCGCTCACCGCCCGCTTCCGCCGCCGTCACCTGCTCATCGCCGGCTGGGTGATCGGCATCCCGGTACCGTTCGCCCTCGCCTACGCACCGTCATGGGGCTGGATCGTCGCCGCGAACGTACTGCTCGGCCTCAACCAGGGCCTCACCTGGTCGATGACCGTCAACATGAAGATCGACCTCGTCGGCCCCGCCCGCCGCGGCCTGGCCACCGGGCTCAACGAGGCCGCGGGCTACGGCGCCGTCGGCGCCGTAGCGCTGCTCACCGGCTACCTCGCGACCACCCACGGCCTACGCCCGATCCCCGAACTCATCGGCGTGGTCTTCGTCGCCGCGGGGCTCGCCCTCTCCCTGGCCGTCCGCGACACCGCCGCCCACGTCGCCCTCGAACTCACCCACCACCCCCGCCCCACCCCCGGCGAGCAGCCCGCCGGCCTGGCCGCGGTCTTCGCCCGCACGTCCTGGCGCGACCGGTCGCTGCGCGGCGCGAGCCAGGCCGGTCTCGTCAACAACCTCAACGACGGCCTCACCTGGGGCGTCTTCCCCCTGCTGTTCACCGACCACGGACTCGGGCTGGCCGCCGTCGGCCTCATCAAAGGCCTCTACCCGCTGCTCTGGGGCCTCGGCCAGATCCCCACCGGCCGGCTCTCCGACCGCCTCGGCCGCAAACCCCTCATCGTCACCGGCATGCTCGTCCAAGCCGCCGCCTTCGTCCTCGCCCTCACCCTCCTGCCCCACCCCCTGCTCGCGGGAATCCTGTCCGCCGTCCTGCTCGGTATCGGAACCGCCCTGGTCTACCCGACCCTGATCGCCGCCATCTCCGACCACGCCCACCCCACCTGGCGCGCGAACGCTCTCGGCACCTACCGCTTCTGGCGCGACATCGGCTACGCCGCCGGCGCCCTGGTCGCCGGCATCCTCGCGGACACCCTCGGTCTGGACGCCACCGTCATCGCCGCCGCCGCCCTCACCGCCGCCTCCGGCCTGCTCGCCGCCCACTGGATCACCGAACACCGCACCGACACACCCCAACCCGCACCCCGACCGACATGAACCGTCTCTCGTCCCAGCCGGCAGCCCAGTCGCCCGTGGCGTCGTAGCCGGCCGAACGAGAACGTGACAGTCGAGCCTTGCCCGGGGCGCCGCGCGAGGCTATGCGGGAACGACAGGGACGAAAGGAGACCGTGATGGGCGAGCGCAGACGCCGACGGGGACACTGGCTGATGGCCGCCGGTTACGACCGGTTCATGCGCACCCTGGAACGACAGGTCATGGCCCAGCGGCGGGCCCGGCTCATCCCCGACCTGGCAGGTGACCTGCTGGAGATCGGCGCCGGAACCGGGGCGAACCTGCCCTACTACCAGTCGGCGAGCCGTCTGGTCGCGGCCGAACCTGATCCGGCGATGCGTGCCCGGCTGGCCCGCAGAACGGCCGACGCCTCCGTACCCGTCGAGGTCAGTGACGCCAGCGCGGAGTCACTGCCGTTCCCCGACGCCAGTTTCGACGCCGTCGTCGCGACCCTGGTGCTGTGCTCGGTCGACAACCCCGACCGAGCACTGGCCGAGGTCCACCGTGTACTACGCCCGACCGGGCGGCTGGTCGTCATCGAGCACGTCCGCGGCGAGGGCAGGCTCGCGCGCTGGCAGGACCGGCTCACCCCCCTGTTCGTCCGGGCCGCCGGCGGCTGTCACCCCAACCGTGACACCCGCGCGGCCATCGAACGGGCAGGATTCACGATGGAGCGGCACGAAGCGTTCCAGCCGCTGCCCGGCTGGGTGCCGACGAGCCCCATGCTGCAGGCCGTCGCCATTCCCACCACCAGCCAGCAGCATCCGTGACGAGGGGATCTACCCTGCGGGCTGCCCCCCAGGCCCGGATGCGCGGCCACTGGACTCCGGACCCGGCAAGACGCCGGGCTTACCGCCCGGTGTTCGGCTGCCTCCTGGGGCCCAGCCTCGCTCCACCTCCGCCAGGTCCGGCGGGACGGCGACGGCGCGACCGAGGTAGGCGTCGAGCGAGAAGAGTCCGGCGCCGACGATCAGGAGGAACAGGCTGCCGCACAGCTGCGCGATGTCGAGTCGGGCTTCGTGGAGGAAGTCCCCCCAGCCGGACTCGCCGTGGAAAAGCGCCGAACCGCCCCACAGGATCGGAACCTTGGTGATGATCAGCGCGCACACCATGTCCACGACCATCGGGACCGCGGCGAGCCGCGTCAGCAGCCCTGCCAGGAGCAGCGTCCCGCAGACGATCTCGAAAACGCCGGTGAGCGGGGCGAAGAAACCAGGCGCGGGGATACCGATCTTTTCGAACCGGCCGGTGCCCAGCGTATGGGGGCGCGAGAACTTCAGGATGCCCTCGACGAGGAACACCAATCCCACATAAAGGCGGATGAGGACCGTCGCCGCCGGCGCGTCCGTCGCGACCAGCCAGGACCGCCAGCCATCCGGCGCCGTCGTCCGGGACTTCCTCCCGAGTGAATCCATGCCCGATCCCCCGTATCGTGTTCCGGAGCCGGTACGCATTCTCGGCGCCCCGCCGGCCCGACGCCGACGAATACGAGGACGCACCAGCTCCCGAGCTTCCCGCTCCCATCCGCCACCCGCAAACCGACGTTTCCGGCCGCGATTCCGAGAGCCCTCTGGGTTCTGAACGCCATGGCGCCTGTGGCCGACCGCTGTGGGGTTGGACGGCCCTGCCGTCGGCGCGTCGAGGCCGCCGACGGGTCGTGGTGTTCAGCGGCCGGGCTGGCGCCCGCAGCCAGGAGCTGCTCGCCGTGACGCCGCCGCCGCCGCTCGCCGCGCAGCGCTGCTCCCGTTGTTTCTGCTGGTAGACAGAACCTTGCGTGGACCCGATACATCGGTATGGATTGATGGGTCAATCGACATTGATGTATCGTCTGGTGGTGGCTGTCGGACGTGAGGTGTCTCCGCCTACGTTCCTGCGGCTGGCGGGCCACCCGGTGCGTTGGCGGTTGTTGAGCGAGCTGGCTCGCGGTGATCGGCAGGTCCGGGAGCTGACGGAGCTGGTGAGGGAAAAGCAGAGCCTGGTCTCCTACCACCTTGGCCAGCTGCGGTCCGCGCGGCTGGTGTCGATGCGGCGTAGCTCGGCGGACGGACGGGACGCCTACTACACGCTTGATCTGACGCGTTGTGGAGAGCTGCTTGCTGCCGCGGGTGGGGGGCTGCATCCTGCGCTACGGCTGGTGTCACCGCCCGCCGGTTCCGTGGAGCCGGTGAGGACGTCGGCGCGGGTGCTGTTTCTGTGTACCGGGAACAGCGCTCGTTCGCAGATCGCTGAAGGGCTCCTCCAGGCGTTGGCCGGTGGTCGGGTGGCGGCGTGTAGCGCGGGGAGTCATCCCAAGAGGCTGCATCCGAACGCTGTGCGCGTGATGTCGGTCCGGGGAATCGATCTGAGCGATCGGAGCGCCAAGCACCTGGACACGTTCATCGGTCAGCGTTTCGACTATGTGATCAGTCTCTGTGACCGGGTACGGGAGGTCTGCCCGCAGTTCCCCGGGCATCCCGACCTCGTCCACTGGAGCATGCCCGACCCGGCGTTGGACGGCGATACCGACGCCGGTACGTACCCGTCCTTCGAGCGTCTCGCCGCCGATCTGGAGGCCCGTATCCGGTTCTTTCTCCATGTGATCGACGACCGGGACGACGGCGGCACCATCCCGACGGGAAGTGAGAGTGGTGCCTGAGGACGGCTTGGTGCACGTCCACCGTCCGTCGGCACCGTCAGCGCCACCATGGCTGGCGCCTCTCCAGCGGTTACCAGGGGGTGCCCTTGACGCCGGTCGCCGTCGGGTCAGGAGATGAGCGGTCCTCCGGCGGCCACGATGACCATGCCGGCTGCGGCGGCGGCGAGCAGGGTGAGGACGACGCTGCGGCGCGCGGCGAGCAGGAGGACGGCGGCGCCGGTGAGGACGGCGTACTGCCAGGGTTCGTGCAGGGCGAGGGCGAGTGGGATGGCGGAGCCGAGGATGGCGCCGAGCGCGGCGGGCCCGGCGCCGTCGAGGAAGGCGCGTACGCGGGGGTTGGTCCGCAGGCGGTCGAAATGGGGTCCGCCGACGAGGATGAACGCGAACGAGGGGGCGAAGGCGACGGCGGCGGCGAGCAGCCCGCCGCCGATGCCTGCGGCGGCGTAGCCGACGGCGGCGACGGTGTGCACGACGGGGCCGGGGGTGATCTGGCCGAGGGCGACGGCGCCCAGGAACTGGCTGGCGGTCATCCAGTGGTAGTGGTCGACGGCGTCGGCCTGCATGAGCGGGATGATGACGAAACCGCCGCCGTAGGACAGCAGGCCGACCTTGATCGCGACCCAGGCCAGCGCGAGCAGCCCACCGCCCGCGGCGGCGCCGGCTGCCAGCGCCGGTAGCGGGGTCACCGCTGGGAGGCCAGTCCCGCCGCCGCGGCCGAGGCTGCTGGTGCGGGCGGCGAGCTCGATCAGGCCGCAGCCGAGCAGGAGCAGGACCAGCCAGGGGCCCAGCGTCGCCGCGCCGGCGAGGCCCGCGGCCAGGTAGAGCGGCCAGCGCAGCCGGCTGACGGTCCTGGCGCGCTTCCAGCTGGCGGGCAGGAGGCCGACGGCGGCGTGGACGGCGACCGCCGCGACGGCCGCACCGGCGCCCGCGCCGGCGGCCCGCACCCATCTGGGTGGGGAGCCGGCCAGGAACAGCGCGGACAGCGCCAGGACGGCCACCAGGCCGGGGAGGATGAACGCGAGGCCGCCGACGAATGCGCCGGCCCGGCCGCGTAGCCGCCAGGCGCAGTAGATCGACAGCTGGGTCGAGGCCGGCCCGGGCAGCAGGTTGCAGGCGGCGATCGCGTCCTCGAACTCGTGCGCCGTGATCCAGCCGCGGTCCTCGACGCACAGCTGGCGAAACATCGCGATGTGCGTCGGCGGGCCGCCGAACCCGAGGCAGCCGATCCGGCCCCACTCGCGCAGCATGGTTTTCAGGCCGGGGCGGGTGGGCGTCACCGCCGCGTCCGTGTTCAGGTCCGGGCCGGATGGAGGCTCCGGCGGATCGTCACTGGCAGTCCCAGGAACATCGGGCGGGCCGCCGGTGTCGGTCACGCCTGCTGGCCGCGTCGTCGGGTCGCGGGCCGGCGACCTTGGCCCGATGCGCCCGACCGCCGCCGCGGTGAATGGCCCGCAGACTGCGGAAGCGACGCATCCCGGCCATCCATCACCACGCCGGACACACTACATCAAGCAGGTTTGATCGAACAATGTAGATTGTTCGATCTTCTTTCGTCGGTGCGGCCTCGCCGGGCCGCGAAGCGATCTAGGCCACCGGTTCTTACGCTGTGCGTCAACGCGGCTACACATCCGGGGGTGGGAGTGGTGTCTGGTCCGGGGGAACTGCCTCGGCGTCGCCTGCTGGGGGCGGCGGCGTTGTTGGCCGGTGGTGCGCCCGCCCTGCCCACCGCCGCACCGCACAGCCCACCCGAGGCAGCGGAAGTTCCGGTCACCGCGCCGGAGGACCTGATGCGAGAACACGGCGTCCTGAAACGGATCCTGCTGATCTACCGGGAGGCGATCCGCCGCCTGGACGCGGGCGAGCCCCCGCCCACCCCCGCCGTCGCGCACAGCGCACAGATCATCCGCGCGTTCATCGAGGACTACCACGAACGGCTGGAGGAACAGTACGTCTTCCCTCCGCTGGAGCGCGCCGGCCAGCTGTCCGAAACCACCGCGGTCCTGCGCCTCCAGCACCAGCGCGGCCGTGTCCTGACCGACCAGATCCAGACCATCGCCTGCGGATCCGACACCCCCGACGCCGCACAGCGGCGAACCCTCCGGGACGCCATGGCCGCGTTCATCCGCATGTACGAACCGCACGAAGCCCGCGAGGACACCGTCGTCTTCCCGGCGCTGCGCGACGTAGTCCCGCCGGGCGAGTTCAGCGAACTCGGCGAGGTCTTCGAGGACGAGGAGCATCGACGCTTCGGACCCGACGGGTTCGGCGACGTCGTCGCCCAGGTAGCCGCCATCGAAAAGGACCTCGGCATCTACGAGCTGTCCCAGTTCACCCCACACGGATAGCCCCCACCATCCGTCGTGGGCGAAGCCCTAGTGGGGCAGGAGACGGGGGACCGCGCGCACGTAGACGATCATGCCGAGGACCTCGACGAGGGTCTGGGCGACGACGGTGACGGCGGCGATCGCGAGCTGGTCGGGCAGGGCGAGGGCGAGCGGGAGCACGACGAGGGAGTTGCGGGTGGCGCCGGTGAAGACGGCGGCTCGGCCGGCGGGGGTGTCGAGGCGGAACAGCCGGGCGACGGCGAGGCCGGCGAAGGCCATGACGAGCAGGAACAGCGCGTAGAACGGCGCGAGGCGGGCGACGTCGGTCAGGTTGTCGTCGAGTGTCGCGACCTGGGACGCGACGACGGTCAGCAGCGTGCCGGCCATCAGCGGGACCATCGTCGTCCCGGCCGCGGCGGCGACGGCCCGCCCGGCGCGGTGGCGCGCCGCCCAGCCCTGGACGGCCCAGGCCACCGCGAGCGGAACGACGATCAGGAACGCGAACGCCTGCAGGAACGGGCCGGCGTCGACGACGTCTCCGAGGCCTGAGCCGAGGAACGCCAGCAGGAACAGGGGCAGCAACAGCAGCTGGACCAGCAGCAGCAGCGGTGTGGCGGCGAGCAGTTTCTGGTTCGCGGCACCGGCCAGGCCGCTGAACACGATCACATAGTCGACGCACGGGCAGAGCAGGACGAGCAGCACGCCCAGGCGCAGCGCCTCGTTGCCCGGCAGGAACGGGAACATGACCGCGACCAGGGCCGGCGCGACGACGAAGTTGACCGTTAGCGCGGCGGCGAGGAACCGGCCCGCGCGCAGTGACCGGACCAGCTCCGCCGCGGGCACCTGCAGGAACGTCACGAACAGCAGCGCACCAAGCAGCGGGTTGATCGCCCGTGCCAGCCCCGGGCCGACACCCGGCGTGGCCAGGCCGAGAATCCCACCGGTGACCATCGCGCCGAGGTAGACCGCGACCTGCCGGCGTTCCATCGCCGCCACCACGCCGCCCGCCACCCAGGTCCCCCTCGCCGCGCCCGAATCCCGCCCATCCGCACCCATCCTGACCTGGGGTGGCGTCCGATGAACGCGTGGGCGACCCGGGTCGCATCCGGTTCCAGCGCAGGGGCGGGTTGTCGGGTTTCGGACTTGCATTCGGTACCCGGGTACGGGCTTACCCTCGCCTCAGCGGCGCCAGGTCCGGGGCGCCACCGGGCTCGTTGGAGATGCCATCGTGTCGTTCGAGGTGCCGTCCGCCTGCACCCTGCCCACCGCCGCCCAGCCGCTGCGGATCGCCGAGTTCACCACCCTGTTCCGCGCGGCGCTGCGCCGCGTCGACCGGCCCGGCCCCCGCCACCTGCGCCTGACCCTGTCCGGCGACGACAGCCTGGAAGCGGCCACCCGCGACCTGGCCGCGTGGGAAAGCGCCTGCTGCTCGTTCTTCACGTTCACCATCACCCCGATTGCGGCCGACGTGATCCTGGACATCGAGGTCCCCGCCGCGCAGACCGGCGTCCTCGACGGCCTGGCCACGCTCGCCGCCACCGCCGCACCGGCAGCGGCCCGGTGAGCAGCACGGAACCCGGACAGGGGCTGCGCTCCGGCGAGGTCGCCACCGCCGCCGGCGTCAACCCGCAGACGCTGCGCTACTACGAACGCCGGGGCCTGCTCGCCGAACCCGACCGCAGCCTCGGCGGGCACCGGATCTACCCACCCGAAGCCGTGACCACCCTGCGCGTGATCAAAGCGGCGCAGCGGCTCGGGTTCACCCTCGGCGAGGTCGCCGACCTGCTGGAAACCGGCCGCCACCGCCACCGCCGTGACACGGGGCTGCAGGCCCGCGCCGCCGCGAAGATCGCCGAGATCGACGCGAAGATCGCCGACCTCGGCGTCATCCGCTCGACGCTGCTCGCCGCACTCGATGCCGGCTGTGACGACCTCGTCGCCTGCGCCGCGAGCTCCTGCTGCCCGCTGCCGTTCGCCGACCTGGCCCGACCCGACGGAGACACCCCATGAGCGCGACCTCCTGCAGGGCCCGGTTCACGGCGCTGACCTGGGTCAGCACGTCGATGCAGTACCGGTCGTCCTCGACCATGCGGGCGATGCCACGGACCTGCCCTTCCACCTTGCGTAGCCGGCGCAGGTGATCCGCGCGCCGGTCGCTGTAGCCAGGGGCCGGCGCGGGCTGGATGCACGTGTGGCTGGTTGCCATCACCGCTCACCACTTCGTCAGTCGATCTACCGACGGCCGGCACCGTGCGAGTCGTCGGAGTGGTTCCTGGTCGTGTCGTGATGCTGATGGTCGTGCGGCTCGTCGTGGTCGGACGTGTCGCCGCCGTGCATGCCACGCATCATCACGAGCATCATCAGCGGGCAGACCAGGACCAGGCCGGCGACCAGCAGGGTGGACACGGACACTCCGGCCCAGGCCAGGCCGACCACCAGGATGGCCAGGGCCACTGCGTACAGGCCCCATTGCTGGCGCTTCATCGCGCTCCCCCTGTCCTACGGCCGCCTTCGGCGGACACCCCTCACGATGCACTCTGCTACCCGGCAGGGGCATGGGTAGAGAAGCCGTCAGCCGCAGACCGAACGGCCCCTACCCGGAGGGGGTATGGGCACGGAAGGTGGAGGCAACTTCCCACGTAGGGGGTGCCCATGAGCGGGACCGACATCACTGTTCTCACCGCGTCTGTGCTGGCCATCGCCGGGTTGGGCTGGTTTTTCTTCGCCCCCCGCAAAGGCCGCGCGGCACAGCTCGACCACGGCGTGCAGAAGATCGCGGTGACGGTGCAGGGCGGTTACAGCCCCGACCTCATCCACGTCCGCCAGGGCGTCCCATTGGAGATCGAGTTCGATCGGCGGGAGTCTGGCGAGTGCACCAACCGGGTCGTGTTCGCCGACCTCGGTGTCAGCGCCGGCCTGCCGGCCCACGCCAGAACCACCGTGCGGTTGCGTCCCGACCATGCTGGGACGTTCGGTTTCGCTTGCGGCATGAACATGATCCACGGCACGCTTGTCGTCGACCCCGCCGAGCAGCCCACGGTCAAGGGCCCTGGCGGGCCCGCGACACCGCACACGCCCAGCGCCGACACAGGCACGGGGGCTGCCGAGGCCGAGGCCGCCGACATGGCCGAACGCCGAGCGGAGATCGCCGACCTGACCCGGCGAGTGATCGTCGGGGCGGTCCTCACCGCGCCGGTGCTGGTCGCGGTGATGGCCCACGAGTTGTTCCACGCCAGCTGGGTGCCGAGTCTGCTGCTCAACCATTGGCTCCAGCTCGGGTTGATCACGCCGGTGATGTTCTACACCGGCTGGCCCATCCACCGCATCGGCTGGCTCGCCCTGGCCCACCGAGCGGCCGAGATGAACTCCCTGATCACCCTCGGCACCACAGCCTCCTACGGCTACAGCCTGCTCGTCACGCTCGCGCCAGGTCTGTTGCCCGCCGAGGTCCGTGACGTCTACTTCGAGGCCGTCGGCGTCATCATCACCCTGATCCTGTTCGGCCGGCTGCTGGAAGCCAAGGCAAAGGCCGGCACCGGCGAGGCCATCCGCGCGCTGCTGGGCCTGCAGGCGCGCACCGCCCGCGTCGTCCGCGACGGCCAGGAATCGCAGGTCCCCATCGAGGACGTGCTCGTCGGCGACGAGATCATCATCCGCCCCGGCGAAAAGGTGCCCGTCGACGCGACCGTGCTGTCCGGCGCATCGCCCGTCGACGAGTCGATGATCACCGGCGAGCCGATGCCCGTCACCAAACACGAAGGGGACCTTGTCATCGGCGCCACCATCAACACCACCGGCTCGTTGCGCGTGCGCGCGAGCAAGGTCGGCGCGGACACGATGCTGGCCCAGATCATCCGCCTGGTGCAGCAGGCCCAGGCCTCCAAGGCCCCCATCCAGCGCCTGGCCGACGCGATCTCCGGCTACTTCGTCCCTGTGGTCATCGACATCGCGATCGCCACCTTCGCGATCTGGTTCATCGTCGGCCCGTCACCGGCGTTCACCCTCGCGCTCGTCGCCGCGGTCGCCGTGCTCATCATCGCCTGCCCATGCGCGCTCGGCCTCGCAACCCCACTGTCCATCATGGTCGCCACCGGCAAGGGCGCCCAGGCCGGCATCCTGATCCGCTCCGCCGAGGCACTGGAGACCGCGCACAAGCTCGACACCATCGTCCTGGACAAAACAGGCACCATCACCGCCGGCAAACCCGCGCTGACCGACGTCCACACCCTTGGCGGATTCGACGAGCCCACCCTGCTGGCTCTGGTGGCAGCCGCCGAGAAGGACAGCGAACACCCCCTCGCGACCGCGATCGTGACAGCCGGGACCGAACGCGGTCTCCCATCGCCGCCGGTGGCGGGCTTCTCCTCGATCACCGGCAAGGGGGTGCGCGCCACCGTCAACGGCCGCGAGGTACTCGTCGGCACCGCACGGCTCCTGTCGGACGTCGGCCTGGACGTGACGAAGGCCGAACAGATCGCCGCCCGGTTCGCCGATGAGGGCAAGACGCCGATCCTCGCCGCCATCGACGGCGTGCCGGCCGGCGTCCTCGCGGTCGCCGACACGATCAAACCCGACTCCGTGGCGGCCCTGGCGGCCCTGCGCCGGCTGAACCTGTCCACCGTGATGATCACCGGTGACAACGAGCGCACCGCCGCCGCGATCGCCGCCCAGGTCGGCATCCCGCACGTCCTCGCCGAGGTGCTGCCCGAACACAAGGCCAGCGAGATCCAGCGCCTGCAGAAAAACGGCGCCCGGGTCGGGATGGTCGGCGACGGCATCAACGACGCCCCCGCCCTCGCACAGGCCGACATCGGACTGGCAATCGGCACCGGCACCGACGTCGCGATCGAGGCCGCCGACATCACACTGATCTCCGGCTCGCTGACCGGTGTCGCCACCGCGATCAGCCTGTCCCGGGCGACGATGCGCAACATCCGCCAGAACCTGTTCTTCGCGCTCGTCTACAACGCCGTCGGCATCCCCGTCGCCGCCGGACTGCTCTACCCGTTCTTCGGCATCCGCCTCTCCCCGATCCTCGCCGCCGCCGCGATGGCCCTCTCATCGCTGTCGGTCGTCACCAACGCCAACCGGCTACGCCGCTGGCGACCGACACCACTGCCGCAGGACAAGCCGACAGCCGTGACACCACGGGTGCGGCTCGGCGCCTCGACCCAGGCCGACCCGCAGACCCACGAGGCACCCTCGAACGCCACCACCTCGGTCGACCCGGTCTGCGGCATGACCATCGCCCCTGACACCGCCACGGCCAGCCGCGACCTCGACGGCACGACCTACTACCTCTGCTCGACGGCTTGCACGGCCAGCTTCGATGCCGACCCGCATCGCTTCGCCACGGCGGCGACACCGAAGTAACCAGCACCACCCGCGGCACGGTCCCGTCTTTCACGGGGCTCGGGAAGGTGACGCGCGTGAGGAACGACCCCAACCGCAGTCGGGACGATACGAGCGTCAAGAACGCCGAGGTGCTCGCCGACTCCTACCGGCTGCTCGCCCGCCCCGCCCGGGTCACCATGTTCCTGCCGACGCTGGCCGAGCGGCTGACCCGCGAGCGGCTGGAATCGCTGGCCGCGACCCGGGGTCTGATCGCCAAGCGGGTGCCGGAGGTGCTGTTCGTCTGCGTCCACAACGCCGGCCGTTCCCAGATGGCCGCAGGCTTCCTGACCCACCTCGCGGGCGACCGGGTCGAGGTCCGCTCCGCGGGCTCCATGCCCGCTGTGCGCTACCCGGTGTCTGCGGCCTTCCTCGTCAGCCTCGGCGCGAGGCTGACGATGGCCCAGAACGCGACCGCCGTGCCGAGTGCAGCTGCGATGTCGCCGGCCGTCGCGGTGCCGAGGACGCAGCCCCGCAGTGCCTCGGTGGCGTGCGCGACGGGGTTTGCCGCGGCGAGCCCGGCCATCCAGTTCGGCATCGTCTCAAGCGGGGCGAAGGCTCCGGAGACGAACATGAACGGCATCATGGTCATCATTCCGGCGAACTGGACGACGTCTGGGCGGCGCAGATGGTCGCCGATCCGCCCGAACAGTGCGCTCATCGCGGCGGCGAGCACGACCACGACGAGGACTCCGGCCACGGCGTCGAGCGCGCCGCCGGAGAACCGGAAGCCGAGGACGGCCGCGGCCAGCACCAGCAGGGCGCCGCGGACCAGCGTGAACAGCGCCTCGTTGACGGTGCGGGCCAGGCCGGGCAGCCGGGCCGACATGGGCAGCGTGCCGAAGCGTGCGTGCAGGCCGTTGGTGTGGTCGATCGCAGCGGCCACGCCGGCGTTCGTGCCCGCCATCACCGTCGAGACCGCGAGCATGGCCGGGGTAAGGAAGTCGATGTAGGTGACGCCGGCTGGGAACCCGGGGCTGTCGGCCACGCTGCGGAACACCTGGCTGAACAGCACGAGCATCGCCATGGGCATGGTCAGCGAGAACATCAGCAGCTGGGGCACCCGCGCGCTGGTCCGCAGGCTGCGCTGGACCAGGATGGCGAGCTGGTCCCAGGCGGACGGCCGGTCGCAGGCCGCGAGGGCTGGCAGGTCGCCTCCGGCGCTGGTGGGAGCGGTGCCGGTGCCGGCCGAGGTGATGTGGGCGGTGCTGGCAGGGGCGGTCATTGCGGGGCTCCCGACCGGGCGAGGCCAGCGGTGCTGGCGAGGTGGATGAAGACGTCGTCCAGGCTCGGTGAGGTGACCTCCAGGTCGCCTACCCGCACGGCTGCGGTGAGCCGGCCGACGATCTCGGCTGCCGCGGCTGCGTCTGGCACGGTGAACGACAAGGCGGTGCTTCCCCCGCCGGCCGGCGCGGCGGCTTCTGGCCGGTGGCCGACAGCGACAGTGAGCGTGTCGAGCGCGGTGGCGTCGCGCGTTGGCACGGTGGCTCGGACGATTTTGCCGCCGACGAGCGTCTTGAGCTCGGCCGGTGTGCCGTGGGCGGCGACTCTGCCCTGGTCGAGTACCAGCACCGTGTCGGCGAGCCGGTCGGCCTCCTCCAGGTACTGGGTGGTGAGCATGACGGTCGTGCCGGCGCGGGTGAGTTCGGCGACGACGTCCCACAGGGCCTGGCGCGCGACCGGGTCCAGGCCGGTGGTGGGCTCGTCGAGGAAGAGCACAGCCGGCGAGGCGACCAGGCTCGCGGCGAGGTCGACCCGGCGGCGGGTGCCGCCGGAGAGCTCGCCGACCCGGCGCGATGCCACTGCCCGCAGGTCGAAGCGCTCCACGAGTTCGCCGGCCCGGCGTCGGGCGGCGGCTCGCAGCCCCGCCAGCCGGCCAACCAGCTCAAGGTTCTCGACAGTCGTGAGGTAGTCGTCCAGCCCGGCGTACTGTCCCGTCACCCCGATCCGACGCCGGACTTCGGCTGGCTGGGCCAGCGCGTCGATCCCGGCGACGCGGACCTGGCCGCGGCGCGGCACGATCGCCGTGGTCAGCACCCTTACCAGCGTGGTCTTGCCGGCTCCGTTGTGCCCGAGCACGGCGAGCGTGCCGCCCGGCGCCACGCGCAGGCCGACGTCGTCGAGTGCCAGGGTCGTCCCGAAGGCCACGCTGACCCGCTCGACGACCACAGTGTGCTCAGACATGTCAGCACCCCTGGGCGGCGGCGCAGCAGGCAGTGGCGGCGGTGCCGGTGCCGGCGCCGGGGGTGCAGCACACGCTGGCCGGCCCCCTGCCGACGCCGCTCTGGCTCGGGTCGTCGGCCAGAACGGTGTAGAACTCCCACCCTCCGAGCGGGACGTCGGGCGCGTCGACCCACACCTTGTCCTGGACTGCGTGACAGCAGCGGTCGGCCTGGGCGATGCTGTGCGGCAGGCCGGTCCGGGCGAACCGGCCAGCGGCGGCCACGACGTCCTCGGGTGTCGGCACCTCGACCCCGAGGTGGTTCAGCGGCGAGGCGGCGCCCGGGTTCTCGAACAGCACCAACTTCAGCGGCGGGTCGACGACCTCGAAGTTGGCGTACCCGGGGCGCTGCTTGGCGGGCTCGACGCCGAACAGGTCGCGGTAGAAGCGGGTCGCGGCGTCGATGTCGGCCACGTTGAGGGCGAGCTGCACCCGGCTGGTCGCCGCCGGCGCCGGCTGTGGTCGTACCGCGGGCATGGTGGCGGGTGTGGTGGATTGCATCGGTGGGCTCCTGTGGTCAGCCCCGCCGTCGCGGGGGTCGGCCATGGAGACGACGAGGGGGCGGCTGGGACGCATCCGCAGCCGCGCGCCTGACAGCCAGGCGCCGGGTCGGCGCCGCGACCCGAGCCACGACGGCGCGGCGTGCGTCCCATCGGCGCCACGTTCGTCTTCATGGACGAACTGGTAGGGAGGAACATGGACAACGTGACAACCGGCATGGCCGTCGGAACCCGGCCTGACGGTCAGGACATCCGCTGGGACGAGACCCTCGTCCGGATCCGCGCCTTCGTCGCCGCGCGTGTCGCAGACCCTGAGCAGGCGGCCGACATCACCCAGGACGTGCTCGTCCGGGGCATCGCGTCGGGCGCGTTGGAACGCGTCGACAACCCGGCCGCCTGGCTGTACCGCTCTGCCCGCAACGCCGTCATCGACCACTACCGAACTCGCCGGATACACGCCCCGGCCGCGCAGATCGCGGACTGGCCTGACCCCGGCCCCACCGACAACGAACCCAACCAGGCCACCCGCGACCTCGCCCGCTGCCTGCAGCCACTGCTCGCGGAACTGCCCCCGGCCGGCCGGGACGCGTTGACCCGGGTCGACCTCGACGGCCAGACCCACCAGCAAGCAGCCGCCCAGCTCGGGATCTCCGTGTCCGGGATGAAGTCCCGGGTGCAACGCGCCCGACGTGACCTCAAGGACCGCCTGACGACATGCTGCCGGGTGCACCTCGACCGCACCGGCGCCATCGCGGACTACCGCGCGAACAGCGACGACGGCACCGGCTGTGCCTGTGCCAGCCAGCTGCCATCCACCGCCTGCTGACGGCACACCCGATCAGGGCCGCGGCCCGTGACGGCCCCTGGCGCCGAGAGCGCAAGCCGACCACGGCAAGGATCTCGGTAGCCATCTGTTGGATCGAGGAGTCGGCCTCCCAGCGGACGGCTCCTCGGCGTCCAGCTCGTCGGGCGGCGCGGCAGCGAGATCGCCAAGCGCGTCGACACCTACGCCGCCGCTCTCCACCACGGCATGACCGTCGGCGCCCTCGCCGACCTCGGCCTCTCCTACACCCCACCCCTCGGCTCGCCCTGGGACGCAGTCCAGATCGCCGCCCAGACCTGGACCCGCAACCACCACCGCGCCGCATCCGTCAACCGGTCGCGGACCGCCGCCAACCGGTCGCGGACCGCCGCGGCAGCGGCCATCGGCTCTGATCACTAACCGCGCGGGGGCGCGGAGCACGGAGCACGCAAGCCGTCCCGCCCGATCACCACCGTAGTCGGATGGGGACAATTCACCACCGGCACCGAGGACCACGAAAACCGCCAGGTAGCCGCGAGACCACCCGGCCGACGCTTGCCAACAAGACCTAACCGCCAAGGCTCGCCGACGTGTCCCACCCGACGCCGGCGTCCTGGGACCCGCGGAATTCGCCGTCGGCTTCATCACCTTGCCCGGCAGCAAGACGACTACTCGCGGCTCCCGCGGCCAGGAATGGCCGTCAGCTCGGCTGATCCGCCGCCAGACGGTCTCCGCGGAATATTCGCAGATACCCATCCGGGCGTTTGCTCCGTCGCCGCAATGATCCGGGCGTGGCACAGTCGGGATATGCACGGCGCAGACGAATCCGAACCGGCCGACGACCAGCGGCCCGCCGACCCCCACAGCCACGGGGCACCTGTGTCTGCAGGCTGTCGAAATGGGCGAGGACCGCCTCGCCGCCGACCTGCGGGCCCGGCTGCTGTCCCGATCCGGCCTGGGCCTGGTTCCACTGTGGACCAGCACATAGCCAGGCTGCCGCGCCAGCTGGGAGGGCCGCAGATGGTGGGCCGCGCCGCGGACTACCGCCACCATGGCTCCTACTGCCGGGTGGGTCGGGTCGGCGGCGGTGGCCCGGCGCAGGTCAGCCAGTACGCGCTCCGCGTCCTCTGCCAGGAGTGCCGCCTCGACCCAGCCTGGGTCACCGACCAGCGCCGACAGCCGTCGCGGATCCTGGGCAAGGGTGGCCGGGTAGCCGTCGAGCAGGTAGCGCGGCGTCCCGTCTCCGTCGTCGGCTGGGGCGGGCCAGCCGGCGTCGCGCCAGCGCTGCGCCCACTGGTGAATGCGGCGGCGGAAATCCGGATCGGCCAGCTCGTGATCGGTCCGCGTGTATGCAAGCAGGGAGTCATGGGCGAACTGCCAGCGCCGGGTGCGGGCCGGGCCGACCGGCTGGAGGCTGCGGGCCGCCCGGTCGGACAGCAGCCGGCGCACCTGGCGGGTCAGGGCGGCCGACCGCGGCGCCACGTCGGTCAGGGCGGTCAGGTCCTCGACGGCCAACGGCCCGGCCGCCGCGGCGAGCAGCCCCAGCACGTCCACCGCCAGCCCGGTCTCGTCGTGGCGGGTCAGCTCGTCGATCTCCTGCCGCGCCAACGCGGCCAGCTCCTGCCCGCCGGTGAATGGCTCCAGCTCGACCCGCGGCACGGCGCGCAGCGGGTGCCCGACCGGCACGTCGTCCGGCAGTTCGGGACGAGGGCGGCTGGCGACCAGCACATGGGCCCGCCCGCCCGCCCCGGCCGGCAGTACCGCGGCAACGCTGGGCAATCCGGGCGGTCGCAGATCCTCGTCCAGGCCGTCGACGGCCAGCAGCAGGTGACGGTCCTCGGCGGTGGCACGATCCGCCGCGCGCTGCCACAGCGCCCGGAACTGGTGCAGATCGGCCGCCGGCGGCTCCTCGTCCATCAGATGGGCCAACTGGGGAACCACGGCGGCCACACCCCGAGTCTGCTCGGCGGCCCGCCAAGCCACCCGCCGACCTCCGACTCGCCCGGCGGTGGAGCGGCACGGAGCGAGAAGCCGTCCGGTTCAGGTGACGAGGTGAAAGGTCTGGATGGGGTAAGACCCGGGTTCTCGCCGTCGCGCACGAGCCACCCGTCGCCGTCCGCCCACAAGCAGTCGGCGCGCACCGGCGCCACGCCGCGCGGGACATCGCCGTTCGGACGACCTCGGCGAGCAGACGTCGTCCGATCCCGCGACCGCCGTGCAACCGGGAGGTCACGAACGCCGCGGGCCGAACCATCGACCGGGACGTCACCTTGCGACAGCGCGCATCGCGGGCGACGCCCGGACCCTGGGAAGGGATCAAGGCGGTTCGGCTGTCGGCGGGCCGACGACCCAAGAACCAAGGCTGCCGCGCGCCTGGCATCCGGGAGAGCCCGCAGGAGCCCACCGCTTAATGCTGGCCGGTTCGGGTCAGTGTTGACCGATGGCGACCTCGATGATTCCGTCGTCGTCGACCCGGATCGGGTAGCAGGTCAGGGGCGGCGCTCCGCTGGGTGACACGCCGGTGGCCAGGTCGAAGGTGTTGCTGTGCAGGGGGCAGATGACGATCGTTTCGTCGGTTTGACCGTCTGCGAGTGGCCCGCCGGCGTGTGGGCAGGACGCGTCGATCGCCCGTAGCCGGCCGGAACGCAGCCTGAAGACGGCGATCTGCTGACCGGCCGCCGCGTAGGCCCGGGCTTCACCGATCGGGATCTCGGCCAGTGGGCCGAGGCGGTGGAAAACGCCGTCCGGGTTGATGTGGGTCGTGTCGGTCGCCGGGTTCATCGCGTTGGCACTTTCGGTAGTTCGACCAGCGGCAGGGAGGTCTGGAACTGGCCCGGTGTGACCGGGTCTCGGCCCTCCAGCCACGGGTCGGCGTAGGCGTCGACTGCCTGCTGCATGCGGGCGTCGAGATCGGCGGCGATGCCGTCGCTGTCCTCGACGATGACGGCGCGGATCCTGTCGATCCCGAGGCGCGGCACGAAGCTGTAGGTCCGTTCCAGCCATTTCGCGTTCTCGCGGTAGTACTGCAGGAACCGTCCGGTGAGCGTGATGACCTGCTCGGGGGTGTCGACGGTGGCGAGCAGGTCACCTTTGCGGACGTGCGCCCCGGCGGCGCCGCCGATGTAGATCTGCCACTGGCCGCCCTCGATCGCGACCGCGCCGAGGTCCTTGACCAGAGCCTCGGCGCAGTTGCGGGGGCAGCCGGTGACGGCGAGTTTCAGCTTTGCTGGGCTTTCCAACCCCTGGAAGCGTTTCTCGATGGCGATGCCCAGCGTGGTGGAGTCACCGAGTCCGTAGCGGCAGAACTCCAGCCCGACGCAGGTTTTCACGGTGCGGAAGCTCTTGCCGTAGGCGTAGCCCGAGGGCATGTCCAGGTCGGACCACACCTTCGGGAGGTCTTCCTTGCGGACGCCGAGCAGGTCGATACGCTGCCCGCCGGTGATTTTGACCATGGGAATGTGGTACTTGTCGGCCACGTCGGCGATCCGCCGCAACTGGGCCGGGGTGGTGACGCCGCCGGCGATCTGCGGGACGACCGAGAACGTGCCGTCTTTCTGGATGTTGGCGTGGACCCGGTCGTTGATGAACCGGGCATCGCGTTCGTCGATGTAGTCGCGGCCCCACACGGTGCGCAGCAGGGAGGTCAGCGCCATCTTGCTGGCCGCGTCCTCCTGCCCGCCAGCGGCGAGCGCCTCGAACACCGCGGACACCGATCGCAGCTCGCGCTCCCGCAGCGCGGTGATGAGCGTTGGCTTGTCCATGGGGATGGCCGGCACGTACCAGTCCGCCGCCTCGTCCTGTTCGACGGCGCCGCCGGCGGACCATTCCACGATCTGCGCGACCAGGGTCTTGCAGGAGCCGCAGCCCTTGCCCGCGCGGGTGGCGGCCATCACCCCGCTCACGGTCTTCTGGCCGGAGGCGACGCAGGCGACGAGGGAGGCTTTGGTCACCCCGTTGCAGTTGCAGACCTGGGTGTCGTCGGCGAGTTCGGCGGCCCCGACCGCCGCTGGCGGGGTACCCAGGTCGAACAGCATCTCCAGGCGGGTCTCGGGCAGCGGCACGCCTTGGTCGAACGCCTGGATGAGGAAGGCGGCCTTGCGGACGTCGCCGAGCAGGGTGGCGCCGACAAGTTTCCCGTCCCGGATGACGATGCTCTTGTACACGCCGTGTTTCGGTTCGACGAACCGGACGACCTCGTCGTCGTCGCGTTCGGGTTCTTTCAGTCCCATGCACGTGACGTCGACGCCAGCGACCTTGAGCTTCGTCGCGATCTTGGACCCGTGGTAGGCCGCGGCCGGGTTCGTGCCGGTGACGTGCTCGGCGAGCACGATTGCCTGTTCCCACAGCGGGGCGACCAGCCCGTACACCTCGCCGCGGTGTTGGGCGCACTCGCCGACGACGTAGATGTCGGGGTCGTCGACGGCGCGCATCTGGTCGTCGACGACGATCGCCCGCTCGACGTCCAGGCCAGCGCGGGCGCCGAGCTCGCTGTTGGGCCGGATACCGGCGGCGATCACCACCATGTCCGCGGGGATATGGGTGCCGTCCGCGAGGGCGACCCCGGCAACTGCGTCATCGCCGAGTACCGCGGTGGTCATCGCCAGGGTGTGCACCGTGATGCCGAGGGCCTCGACGCCGCGCCGCAGGATCTGTCCGGCCTCCGCGTCGAGCTGGGCGTTCATCAGGGTTGGTGCGGCGTGCAGCAGGTGGACGTCCAGGCCGTGGTTCTGCAGCCCGCGGGCTGCCTCCAGACCGAGGAGCCCACCGCCGATCACGACGGCGGCGCGGTGGCCTCGAGCGGCGGCGATCATCTGCCGGCAGTCGTCGAGGGTGCGGAAGGCGAAGACCCCCGCCGTGAGCCCGCCGTCGGGCTGGTACACCCCGTCGATCGGGGGGATGAAGGCCCGGCTACCGGTCGCGATCACCAGCTTGTCATAGCCGACAGCGGTGCCGTCGGCGGCGAACACGGTCTTCGCGTAGCGGTCGATCCGGGTCACCCGAACCCCGGCGTGCAGTCGGATGCCGTTCGAGCGGTACCAGTCGAGCGGGTTGAGGAAGATCTCCTTCTCGTCCTCTATCCCGGCGAGGACGTTCGACAACAGGATCCGGTTGTAGTTGCCATATGGCTCGTCGCCGAAGACGGTGATGTCGAACAGGCTTCCGCCGCCGCGGGTGAGGATCTCCTCGACCGTCCTGACACCGGCCATCCCGTTGCCGATCACGACCAGGTGCTGACGAGGTCGTTCAATGGGCTGCCGCTGGGCCGGCATGGACGTGATGGTGGTCATCAGGCTCAGACCTCGATGAGGCCGAAGTCGATGACCGCCGTGCCGGTCACCCCTTCGGGCGCGGCCAGATGCACGTCGACACGCGTGTCACCGAGGAGGTCCTCCACCACCCGAAGAGGGACATGGATCTCGCCCTTGGCGCCGATCGGGAAATAGCGCATCGGCGCCCCGTCCCGCAGTATCACGACGTAGATCAGCTCGTCGGTGGAGTTGCCGCCACGGAAATACACCGGCTGGGTCGTGGCGCCGGGCGGGACCACGTAGCTCAGCGAGGGGTCGAGAAGAAACGGCTTCTGCAGGCCGTGGCCCTCGAAAGCGAAAACGCCCTGGAGGAAACGTGGCGTACTGTGCATGCGGCGGTCCTTCCGGATCGGTGCGGACGTTGGAGCCGGAGTGCTGTCTGCCGGCGGCCAGGTGGCCGTGCCGATATCGGCCAAGGTCGCGGTTGCGCCGGTGGGCAGGGTGTCGCCGCCGTCGGGCAGGCCGTCCAAGCGGCGGATCGCGACCGCGCACGCCTTGAACTCCGGCATCCTGGACGTGGGGTCCAGCGCCGGATTCGTCAGCACGTTCGCGGTGGACAGGCCGCCCCAATGGAACGGGGCGAACAGTGTGTCGGGGCGGATGGTGTCGGTAATCCGGGCACGGAACACCGCCCGGCCTCGCCGCGAGGCCACCTCGACCAGGTCCCCTCCGGCAATCTCGTGCCGGTGCGCGAGCGTCGGGTGGATCTCGACGAACGGTTCTGGATCGGCCGTCAGCAATGCCCGGACCCGGCGAGTCTGCGTGCCGGACTGGTATTGCTGCATGGTTCGCCCGGTGGTCAGGTAGTGGGGGTAGTCCCGGTCAGGCTGTTCCACCGAGCCCCGGTGGCGGACCGGCACGAAGCGGGCCCGCCCGTCGGCGGTGGCGAACCGATCGGTGAACAGCCGAGGGGTGCCCGGATGGCTGACGTCGGGGCACGGCCAGAACACCCCGCGTTCGGCGGCGATGCGTTCGTAGGTGATTCCCGCATAGTCAGCGAGGCCGCCGGCGCTGGCCCGCCGCAGCTCGTCGAACACCTCCCGCGGCGAGTCGGTGAAGAACTGCCCGCGGCCGAGCCGGCCCGCGAGGTCGGCGAACACCTGCAGGTCGGTCCGTACCCCCGGTGGTGGTGGCAGGGCGGCGCGGCGCAGCAGGACCCGGCCCTCCAGGTTGGTCATCGTCCCCTCCTCTTCCGCCCACTGCGCGGTCGGCAGCACGACGTCGGCGAGCTGCGCGGTCTCAGAGCGGAAGAAGTCGGACACGGCCAGGAAATCCAGTGCGGCGAGGCGGCGGGCGACCCGGTTGGCGTCCGGGGCCGAAACCGCCGGGTTCGATCCGACCACCAGCAGCGCCCGCACCCCGCCGTCGGTGCCCAGCGCGTCGAGCATCTCGAACGCCGAGAGGCCCGGCTCGGGCAGCTCGTCCGGGTCGACGCCCCAGACCGCGGCGACGTGCGCCCGGTCCGCCGGGTCGGACAGTTTCCGGTAGCCGGGGAGCTGGTCTGCTTTCTGGCCGTGTTCCCGGCCGCCCTGCCCGTTGCCCTGGCCGGTGACCGTGCCGTAGCCCGAGAAGGGCCGCCCGGGTAGCCCCAGCGCGAGCGTCAGGTTGATCCACGCGGTCGCCGTGTCGGTCCCGGACGCGGACTGCTCGGCGCCCCGTGCGGTGAGCACCATCGCGCTGTCCGCCTCGGCCAGCACGCGGACGACCTGACGGAGGTCCGCCTCGGGCACGCCCGTGATCCGTTCCACCCGGCCGGGCCAGTAGGCGACGACCGCCTGGCGTACCGCGTCGAACCCGACAGTCCGAGCGGCCACGTACTCGTCGTCGACCAGGCCGTCGCGGATCGCGAGGTGCAGCAGCCCGTTGGCCAGCGCCAGGTCGCTGCCCGGGGTGTTCTGCAGGTGCAGGAAAGCCCCGCGGGCGGTCGCCGTCGCGCGCGGGTCCACGACGATGTGCCGGGCTCCGGCCGCCCTGCCGGCGTCGAACCACTGCATCGCCGGCGGCATCGTGTCCGCCGGGTTGCTGCCGACGAGCAGCACCACCCGTGCTTCGGCGATGTCGGCGACCGGGAACGGCAGCCCGCGGTCGATCCCGAATGCCCGGCTGCTGGCGGCAGCCGCGGAGGACATACAGAACCGGCCGTTGTAGTCGATCGACCGGCTACCCAGGCCCACCCGGACGAACTTGCCCAGCGTGTAGGCCTTCTCGTTGGTCAGCCCACCCCCGCCGAAGCAGCCGACGCTGTCCGGGCCGTACCGGGACTGACAGGCCCGGATCGCCGCCGTGATCCGGGCCATGGCCTCATCCCACGACGCCGGCCGCAGCTCGCCGGGCCGGTCCCGGACCAGCGGTGTCGTCAGCCGCTCCTCGTGGTCGAGCAGATCTGCCGCCGTCCATCCTTTCGAACACAGTCCGCCTCGGTTGGTCGGGAAGTCGTCCTGCGGCGTGAGGGCCACCGACACCGGGCCTGGGCGAAGCTCGATCCCGCACTGCAGCGAGCAATAGGGGCAGTGCGTCGCGGTGGCCGTCACCGTCTCCCCGCCCTCGCATCCATGGCCACAGACGACATGGTCGGATCCACTGGTTTCGTCACCGTGCCCCGCGTGTTACCTACCGCTACATGGCTTTCGGCCGCCGATCGCCGATTGCACCTGCCCGCGAGCCCGGCGCAGGTGACCCGCGGCCGACCGCGACACCCATGGACCGACGGTGCGCCAGGCAAGCCGATACCCATCCGGCTTGTTAACACGCGTGCCATGGGCGACGTAACGGAACGCACCTACCGTGATCGGACTTGCCCGACCTCGGAGGACCGCGCCGATGAGCACCTCGCTGGACGATGTTCCGCCGACCGGATCCGTCACCATTCCTGCCCAACGAGGCCGGTGGATCGAGGACTGGCGGCCCGAGGACACCACATTCTGGTCCGGGGGCGGCGCGACGGTCGCGCGACGAAACCTGATCTTCTCCATCGTCTCGGAACACATCGGCTTCTCGATCTGGAGCCTGTGGTCCGTCCTCGTGCTGTTCCTCGGCCCGCAATATCACATCGACGCGGCCGGGAAATTTCTGCTGACGACCGTTCCCACCCTCGTCGGGGCGGCGCTTCGGCTGCCCTACACCTTCGCCGTGGCGAAGTTCGGCGGCCGGAACTGGACCGTCTTCAGCGCTTCGGTGCTGCTGGTTCCGACCATTCTGGCCGCGATCGTGCTCAAACCTGGCGTCTCCTACAGCACCCTGATCATTGTGGCCGCGGTCGCCGGCGTCGGCGGCGGCAACTTTGCCTCGTCGATGACGAACATCAACGCCTACTTTCCCGAGCGACTCAAAGGGCGCGCCCTCGGCCTCAACGCCGGCGGCGGCAACATCGGCGTCGCCGCCGTCCAACTCGTCGGCCTGCTCGTACTCGCCACCGCCGGCAAAGGCCACCCCCGGGTCGTGCTCGCCATCTACATCCCGCTCATCGTCCTCGCAGCCCTCGGCTCCTACCTGTTCATGGACAACCTCACCTCCGCTCGGAACGACAAACGAGCCATGCGGGACGTCTGCCGGGACCGCTACACCTGGATCATGTCCGTGCTCTACATCGGCACATTCGGGTCGTTCATCGGCTTCGGCTTCGCCTTCGGTCAGGTACTGCAGGTACAGTTCAAATCCGACTTCTCCACCCCGATCAAGGCCGCCTACCTGACCTTCCTGGGACCACTGCTGGGATCGTTGGTCCGGCCGGTAGGCGGAGCCTTGGCCGACCGTGTCGGCGGTGCGAAGGTGACCTTCTGGAATTTCGTCGCGATGGCCGTCAGCGCGGTGCTGGTACTGATCGCCTCATCGGAGAAGTCGCTGCCGCTGTTCCTGGCCGGATTCATCGCGCTGTTCGTCTTCAGCGGTGTAGGGAACGGCTCGAGCTACAAGATGATCCCGGCTATCTTTCGGGCGAAATCGAAGCTACTCATCGCCGATGGCGCCGACGCGGCCAGCTCCGACCGGGAGGCCCGCCGGCTAGCCGGTGCCCTCATCGGCATCGCCGGGGCGATCGGCGCCTTCGGCGGAGTCCTGGTCAACCTCGCCTTCCGCCAGTCCTTCCTCACCTACAAGACCGGAAACGGCGCCTACATCGCCTTCATCGCCTACTACGCAATCTGTTTCGCCCTCACCTGGTACACCTTTCTCCGGCCCTCACCGAAGAAGTTGACCGGAATTTGACAGCACGGCGTCACGAACGCGTTCGCGCTGCTGCGTCTGCTGCCGCGCGGCGACCGTGGCAAGGACGTCGAGATCCTCACGCTGCGCCACCAGCTCGCCGCGCTCCTGCACACGCTGCCGAAGCCAACACTGCACGGCTTGCGACTACTGGTACGACCGGAGACCGTCCTGCGCTGGCACCGCGACCTGATCGCCCGCCACCACGCCACCGCGTCGCGACCCAAGCGCCGTGGCCGGGCCCGCACCCTCCGCTCGATCCGCGCCCTGGTCATGCGGCTGGCCCGGGAGAACAGCGGCTGGGGCTACCAGCGGATCCATGGCGAACTCCTGACCCTCGGCATCCAAATCGCCCCGTCCACGGTCTGGGAGATCCTGTGCGTCGAAGGCATCGACCCCACGCCCGACCGGACCGCGACCACCTGGGCCGATTTCCTGCGCTCCCAGGCCCACCACCGCCGTCGCGGGTAACCCGTGGCCGATGACGTCGCCGGTAACCACCCCGACCCGGCCGCCGGCCAACGGGACGACGTCGTAGAGGTCGCCGCCGGCCGCGGCGCCGTTCCTGCCGGGGCGGTGACACAGCGCCCCGAAGTCTGCGGAGAGTCGTCGTCTGGCTGCTGGTGGGCTGGATTCAGCTTCCGGTGCTGGTGGTCAGGGCGGTCTGGATGTCCGTCACCGGATCGGTGGATGAGGTCCGGCTGCGCCAGGCGACGTGCCCGTCGGGGCGGACGAGGACCGCGCCGTCGGGCGCGACGCCATACAGGCTCGGCCAGGTCGGTTCGGTGATGACGTGGCTGTCGACGGGTGCCCCGGGGATGTGGGTGGCGGCGGCGCGCCAGGCGTGGCCGGGTTCGGCGGTCAGCAGGACGAAGCGCTGGTCGAACAGGTCGATGGTGGATGTGCCGTCGGCCAGCCACAGATGGGGCGCCCGGCAGCCGGGTGCGGCGGTCGGCTGGTAGGCGGCGCCGGGCGGGTCGGCGTCGGGGCTGCCGTCGTCGACGACGATTGGTGACGTGTACTGGTAGCCCATATCGAGCTGGGCCAGGCTGCGCCCGCCGAACGGCGCGGCGTTCCCGTTGAAGATCCGCGTCCAGGCGGTGCCGGTCTCTTCGGCATTGCGCCGCCCGACCGGTTCTCGTTCGGCGGCGTAACTGTCCAGCAGCTTCGGGCCGCCGTGGCCGTGGGCGACAGCGGCGATCTTCCAGACGAGGTTGTGCACGTCGTGCATCGCCGCGCTGACCCCGGTCGCGCCGGCGGGCGGGAAGCGATGGGCGGCGTCCCCGGCCAGGAACACAGGGCCCCCCGCGTACTGGGTGGCCGACTGCGCGCCGGCCGTCCAGGGGCTGGTGGCCAGCACCTGCACGGTCAGATCGGCAAGGCCGAGGATCCGCCGGACAACCGCTGCGGGATCCTCGTCGGCGGCGATCGGCCCGGGTTGGCTGATCACCCAGCGGTCGTCGGCGTGGGTCCAGATCAGCGCCGCGCCGGCGGCGGTGAGGAAGTAGATCCCCCGGGGACGCGAACCGGTCAGCGCGCTCAGGTCGGCCCGGAACGCGATCATCGTCTGCTGGCCGAGGTCGTCCGGGCCGTTCATGCCGATTCGCAGGTGCCGGCGTACGCCGCTGCGGGCACCGTCGGCGGCGATCATCCAGTGTGCCCGCACCTCGACGCGGCGTCCGGATGCCTGCTCGACCACTGTGGCCAGTACACCGTCATCGGCCGTGTGGAACGACTCGAGCAGCGTGCCCGGTCGCAACTGCGCGTGTGCGTAGCCGTGGGCGTGGTCTCCCAGGACCGCCTCGAACACGTCCTGCGAGACCGCCAGTCCCTCGCAGGGACTCACGGTGGTGGGACCGGCCGACGGGATGTCCTCGCGCAGCGGCGGGCTGGTCAGATCGGCTCGCCATTGCGCGCCTGGGGTGATCGGCAGCTCCACCTTGCGCAGGTCCGGTTCGATGCCGCAGACACGCAGGATCTCCATCGCCCGCGAGTGCACGCCACGGGCCCGGGGCAGCGGTGACGCGTCGATGCGCTTGTCGATCAGCAGGGAGTCGAGGCCGTGGCGAGACAGCAGCAGGGATGCGGTCAGCCCGGCCGGGCCGCCGCCGACGATCAGCACCGGGGTCTCTACTACCTCAGAGGACATAGCAAGACTCTTTTCATCATAGTTCGACTATGATTCCTAGAGTGATACTGTCCGCCGGTGGCTGTCAAGAGGGAAGGGCCGACCCACCGGCAGCGTCAGGCGATGGCGACCAAGGCCCAGATCGCCTCGGCCGCTCGTGCCCAGTTCGCCGCCCACGGCTACGTCGGCACCACGATCGCCGCGATCGCGGAAGCCGCCGACATCCCGGCGCAGACGATCTACTCGGCGTTCGGCGGCAAGGCCGCCATCCTGCGGGCCATCGCCTGGGGAGTCGCCGGCACCCTGGACATCGACCGCGCCCACGAAGAAGCTCTCGCCCAGCCGGACCCGCGCGATGGCCTGCGGATGGCGGCGAACATCCAACGCCGGCAGTACGAGCAGATGTACGACGTCATCGCCATCTACCAGGAAGCCGCCCGCACCGAGCCAGACATCGCCCGCGACGCCGAGACCATCGCCGCCAACCGCGAACGCGCCTTCCGCCGCCACCTCGAAGCCATCGCCACCCAGCTGCTCCCGGGCGTCAGCGTCGAGGACGGCGTCACCATCTACCTCGCGCTCGTCCTGCCCGAGATCTACCGCACCCTCGCCATAGAACGAGGCTGGACCGCCGAGCGCTACGAACACTGGCTCGCCGACGCCCTGATCACACAGCTCCTGTCCTAGAAACCCCCGGCAGCCACCAAGTGCTCGAAGTCCGGGCTGCTGGCCTCCGCGCTCAAGCTGCTCGACCGGCAGGTCGGGCGGACTGAGTACTCCGCCATGACGAGCGCCCATCCGTGCACTCCGCGAGGAGTCCCGCCGCTCACACGGGCGGGATGAGCCCGCCTGTCAGGCTGCCGGGACTGTAAGAACAACGGCTCTGTCACAGATCCGGTGATCACCGATCTGAGGCGGTCTGTCACCATCCGTCACGATTGGTGGATGTGCTGGTGGCGCTGGTGTTTGCGGGGTTGGCGCCGCTGGTCGTGGATGCGATGCGCGACGCCGTCGCCCGCGACGCCACCGTCCACCTGGGCATGCCCGACATGCGCTCGGTCGTCGGACGATGCCGGACATGACGGAGACGGCCATGCCTGGCGGCTTCATGGACGCCGTCGTCCGGGTCGGCGACACCGTGCGCAGGCCCGCTCTCCCGCCGCGCCGACTTTGTCCCCGCCTGCTCCTCGCCAGCCCTATGCTGCCCAGCGTGGCTGAGAGCACGTGGGAGTGGGATCCGTCCCTGTATTCCGGCAGCGCCACCTACTACGCGCGAGGTCGCCTCGCCTACCCCACGGCCCTCGCCGACGCCCTCGCCACGCAGCTGCACCTTGACGGTTCCGGCCGTCTTCTCGACGTCGGTTGCGGCCCCGGTTCCTTGACCCTGCTGCTTGCCGACAGGTTCGAGGAGGCGCTCGGCCTCGACGCCGACCGAGGCATGATCGACGAAGCCGGTCGGCAGGCCTCCCAGACCGGAACGCGCAATACACGATGGCTGCACATGCGCGCCGAGGACCTGCCCGCTGGGCTCGGCGCCGTCAGACTGGTCACCTTCGCCCAGTCATTTCATTGGATGGATCGGCCCCGAGTCGCCGCAGCGGTGCGCGGCATGCTGGAAGCCGGGGGCGCGTGCGCGCACGTGCACGCCACGACGCATCAAGGAGTCGACAGCACGGTCACCCTGCCATGCCCCCGACCGCCGCACTCGGCGATCGCCGAGCTGGTGGGCCGATACCTCGGCCCGGTGCGACGCGCGGGCCGAGGCCTGCTCCCGCACGGCACGGTCACGGGCGAGGCAGAGGTCTACCGAGCCGCCGGGTTCACCGGACCGCGGCGGATCGAGATACCCGGCCATGCTGTCACGCGGGCGACGGAGGACATCGTCGCCGCGGTCTTCTCACTCTCCAGCTCGGCGCCGGACCTATTCGGTGACCACCGCGCCGCGTTCGAGACCGAACTCAGGCAGCTTCTGCTCAGCGCCAGCCCGAACGGGATGTTCAGCGAACAGACGCGCGAGATCGCCGTCGACATCTGGCGTCCGTGAACACCCTGGAACGCCAGGGCGACACCCACCCGCGCATCCCCGGCGCTGTCGACACGCCCGGACCGCCAGCCAGCCAAGATCGCACCGATCACTCTAGGTAGCCGGCCACGCCCACCCGGGCGGTAATCCCGAATTCATGATCAGTTCGGTTAAGCCTGCGTCCGATGCTCACTTCTACGGTGCCCGAGCCGAAGACGGCCAAGAACCGTCTCCACATCGACATCCGGGCAGCCGGGACAGGCAGCGCCGACGAGCGATGAGCCAGGATCACGCAAGCCGCCAGTCGGCTGACCGCCGCCGGCGGGACCACTCTCCGCGAGTACCCGGGCCACCACATCGTGATGGCCGACCCGGAAGGCAACGAGTTCTGCATCGGCTAACCGGCCATCTCACCCCCGCAGCCACCCGCACCCGGCGGCCCGCAACACGCCCTCCCGGCCCACGCTTCCAAACCGGACAAACGGTATCTAAACGGTTAGTTCAGAGAAGCAGGCGTGTTCGTGTTTGCAGCCGGTGCCGTAGGGGCGGGCGCAGGTGCCGAGCTCAACTTTGCGGAGTTCGAAGTTTCTCTGCACCTGTCGAGTTGATCACGCGTGGTGCTCGCGGAGGCAGGTGTGCTGCCCTGGTTCGTGCACAGACCGGGCACTCAGACCGACGGCAACATCCGCTCGTGCCGACGAGCGGACGGTTGGTGCCGGGCATGCTGGACCAGGATGACCTGATCCGCCGATGCCCGCCGATGCCCGCCGATGCCCGCCGGCGGCCGGGCCGGGACGACTGTCGTGCGGGCCTGGCCGTGGCTGGCCGCCGCCGATCGGCTGTTTCACCAGCTTTGTCGAGATGAGACGGAGTCCGGGAGCCTGACCGGTGATGCCGCCCGCTCAGGCCGCGCCGCTACGCTTCGTTGGTGTCGGATCCCTGGAGGACAACATGGCCTACGAGTTGAGCGCCGTGCTCGGAGAACGGGAACTGCTGGAAACGCTGGCCGGGGATCACGGTGTCCCGGTGGCGGCGCTCGGCCAGGGCTTCGGCTTGATACCGCTGACGTCAGAGGTCGTCGACGTGCTTGTCGGGGACAGCGGGCCCGACGCACCGGTGGACCACCGGGCGCGCCAGCGTCGGCTCGACGACCTGCTCAAGGGCTGGTCGGCTCGTGGTCCGATCGTCCATGCCATCGGCGAGACGCACGGCGGCGGGCCAGGCGAGCAGACCGCGCGGATATGGCGGGACGGTGTGATCGTCTTCGCTCAAAAGGGAAACTCTTACAGTGGTCCGATCTCGATGGCGTTGCAGCGGTTGGGCGTCACGGGAGGCCGAATCGGCTGGGACGAGTTCGACGTGGTGGGGCTGGGCCGTCACCGCAAGACCGTCCGGTGGTTTGACGCCGCACGCGGACGAACGCCGGACTGAGAGCGGTCGCGCCGACCGGCGGGGTCAACGTCCGCTCGTAGCCGCGAAGCGGGTGTCGTCGATCTGGTTGGGTCGCTCCCAGCTCGATGCTGGCGCTGGGAGCGACCCAACGGCAACTCAGGTCATCGCGGCGTTGCGATGACGGGTATGCCGAGATCGACCGGGGCGATGCGGGCCAGGCGCTTGGTTTCCTGGCGTTTCTGCCGGAGGAAGGTGAGGGTGAGGTCGATGCCTTCGACCTCACCGAGCCATGCCTCGTGTTCGGCGCGGGTGCGTCGGGCCAGCAGATCTTCCTCGATCTCGTCGAGCCGGGGCAGCATTTTCGGGTTTATGGCGAGCATTGGGCAACGCAAACACGAATGCTCATGCTGGCAAGCGGAACCGTATGGTCGCGTGCAACCGCCCAGCTCGACCTTTCGCCGGTCGAAGTGTTCCTCAAATTCGGACCACTCGCTGTCGGTGACAGGTTTATACTCATCCGCTGACCGTGCCTGCCGTCGGCGGTCGAGGAATTCTTGGTAGTGGCGCACGACGTCCTCGTTGAACACTGCGACATATCCGCGAGTGGTCTGCAGATTCAAGTGTCCGAGTAGTGCCGCGCCGATATGGATGGGCAGGCCGTTGTTCACCAGGTCCGTGGCCAGCAGCCTGCGGAAGTCGTGCGGCGTGAAGCTCGTGGCGCGGAAGCCTGGGTGCTGTTCGGCCAGTTCAGCGCAGCGGCGGCGGAGCATGACCAGCACTGTCGCGGGCGAGATCACGCGCGGGACCATGCCGGTGTGGCGTTGGAACAGGAACGGCATGGGGTCACTCATCCGCCGTTCGTGGTTGTCGTAACGCTGGATGAGCGGAATGACGCGGCCATGCTGGGTGTGCCGCCGGATGATCGCGGCGATCACGGCGAACAATTCCGCCGACATCGGGATGACGCGCTCGCGGTCTGTCTTGGATGGGGCGATCACCAACAAGGCGATGACCTCGCCGTTGGGGCGCTGGTATTGCCTGATGCTCAGGTGGGTGAGCTCAAGCAGCTCTTCGATGCGAATGCCCGCGTGGCGGAGGACTTCCACTGCTGCGAATTCCCAGAAGGCGAGACCCTCTGCGGTGGTGACATTGATGTCCTCGCCGTTTCCGAGATCGCGGACCCGGGTGTTGGCCTTTCCTCCCCGCCGGGCGCGCCGGTCGTCGGCGGCGGTCCAGACCCGCTGATAGGCCCGGCCGTTGACGGTGACCGTCTCGCCGCCGGTCCGGGGTGAGGCTGCCTGCAGCAGCGCCCGCAGGTGGTGGTAGCGGTCTTCCAGATGGGCTACGAGCACGGGCAGCAGCGGTTGGCGCTGGCGCACCCGGTCGTCCATCCGCTCCTTGCGCCGCCGTTGGCGGACGATGACCCCGCGCAGCGCGCCGTGCGGGACCGGGCATGGCGCCACCCACGGTGCCCACTTCTCAGGTTCCTCCACCGCCCAGCTGTGCAGATCGGTGTAGAAGGAACGCACCGAGCGAAGGATGTGCTCGAACTCCTCGCGCTGTTTGCGGCCGTCCTGGTGGGTGCCCAGCGCCTCGCGCCACCGTCTGTAGAGATCAGCGTCGATCCGCAGGTCCGGTTGGCCAGGGGCGAGGACCTCGATCTTGGCCCAGAACAGGCCCGCCAGCGAGCGCGACAGCTGGTCCAAGGTCGAGTAGTCCATCTCAGGTTCCCGCCGACGCAGGTAGTCCAGCAGTTGCCGGACGCCCTGGTGACGGATGTCGTAGCGGTCGACCAGTTCCTGCACCGTGCGGCGCCCGCTGAGCACCGCAGCCCGCAGCGTCGTCGGGGTGCCGGATGGGAAATGGCCCATGTCGTGCAGCACCTGCCAAGCCAGCTGCCCAGGGAACTGGCCGCGGCCCGTCTCGCCACGGCCCTTGAATGCCAGGCCGTGGTCCCGGGATTCCCACACGTAGTGCAGGAACGCCTCGGGGGTCAAGTCGGCCAGCGCGATGCCCTGCGTCGTCAGCGCCGCCGTGGTGTCGAACAGCGCCGAGCCGTGGTGCAGCGGATGCACCGCGGTGTCCTGGACGCGCTTCCAGCACTCCTCCAGTAGCGGGTCCTGCTGGGCGGTAAGGAATCGCTCGCCGTAGCGGAGGAACCTGGTCGAGCGCAGTGCCTGCAGCGACGGCCGGATCACCCGAAGGCTGAACAGGCAGGCCGTGCCCACGCAGATCTCGTCGCGCTCGGCCTGCTTGCCTCTCACCGCGGTGACCGGGCGTCCCCGCTCATTCAGGCCGCTGGCCTCCCACCGCTGTTGCCAGGCCGATCCGGGGAAGTCGACCAGGTGTTCCAGCATGAACCGTGCGCCACGGGCTCGCCGCCGGACCGCGTCGGGGCCGCCCGGCCAGACGTCCCGCACGACCTGCTGGATCTGCTCCGCGCCAGCGGCAGTGAGGTCGCCGTGCGGCTTCGGGGAGGCGGCCGGCTTCGCTGGCCCGCCACGTAGTCCGGCGAAGCGGGTGGTCGGGGCTGAGGAGCTTTTGTGCAGCTGTGTTGTGCTGAGCTCAGCCACCGAACACCGCCTCGATGTCGGCGGGGTCGTATCCGACCGGGTAGGACCGCTGCGGCCTCGGCTTGGTGTAGTGCTCGTGGAGCTTGTCGTGCATGTCCTCGATCCGGACGGTCAGGTAATGCCCCGTGGTGTCCAGGTGAGCGTGCCGCATGATCGTCTGTACCTCGGCCAGCGTCAGCCGCTCGTCCCCGGCCATCCTGGTGGCAGCGGTGTGCCTGGCGTCGTGAAGAGTGTGGTTGGTGCCCAGCTTCTCGTTGGCCCGTTGCAGCACCCGCCGCATCGCCCAGTAGGTCAGCGGACGGGGATCGCCGCGCCGGGTCCGCCACACAGGTGTCCCCGGCGCTGGCAGGCCGTCGGCGGCCAGATAGCGGCCCAGGTAACGGAAAGCGTCCGGCGATGCCGGCACCGGCTGGCGCAGCCTGCTGCCCTTGGACACGACGTAGAGCAGCTGGCCGGCCCAGTCAATGTCATCCAGCGTGACACCCAGCAGCTCGCTGGCCCGCGCGCCCGAGCTGACGTAGGTCTCCAGCAGCGCCCGGTCGCGGTCGCAGCCCATCGCGGCGAACAACTCGTCCCACAATGCATCGGGGATCGCCCTCGGGGTCTGCTGGGGCACTCGTTGCCGCAGACGCGCCCGGCGCACGACCGGGACTGGCTCCAACGGGCTGCGGTGGGCCAACACCTGCCGGCGTTGCGCAGAGACTGGCACCGGATTGACCACCGGCCCCGCACCGAAACGGCCATGGAATGCGTAAAAGCTATGCACCACAGTCAAAGCGTGATTGATCGTCGTCGGCGCATAGCCAGCCCGAAGGGACGGCTTGCCCGTCTTGAGGTTCACCGACCCAGCCGGTGGCGAGCCCGAACGGCTGCGCTGCCGCTGCGGATTGCGTGCCGCCCGCAACCACGCCACCAGGGTCACGACGTCAGCCTCGGTCGCCCGGTCCCACTCGATCCCCAAGAACCACAACAGCCGGTGCCACCGCAACAGGTCAAACACATAGCTGCGACACGTCAACGGGCTCGCGTCGCCGAGCATGAGATCCCGCAAGTACGCGACGACCGGCTCCAGCCGCCCACCATCGCCGTCCACGACCACGAACGGCAGGTCGGACGTCCCGCCCTTGACTACCGCACCTACCGCCAGGACAGATCGCCGCCCTTCGGCCAGCTCCCGCCGCATGTCCTCGACCACACCACGTCCTTCCACCAGACCAGGCCTCCAGCCCAGCCATTGATCTTGACGTAGTGCAGTCAACAGGGTGCTGTTGGAACTCGTCCCATTCGGCGTCGCTGGGTTCGCGGTATTCCTCGGCGGGGCGGACGGCTCGGCGCCGGGTCAGGAATGCCTGGTAGGAGCGGATGAGGTCGTCCTGGAAGACAGCGAGATATGCCTGGGTGGTCTGTGGTCGTGACGGATCGACGGGGCGGAGTTGGTCTTCGATGGATGTGTTGATCGACCGGGTCGCGGGGCTGGATGTGCACCGGGACACGGTCGTGGCGGCGGTGCGGCTGCCCGGGCGTGGGGGCGGCCGGCGGGGTGAGGTACGGACGTTCCCGACGACGGGCGCCGGGCTGGGCCGGCTGGCCGAGTGGCTGACGGCGCAACGGGTGTCACTGGTCGGCATGGAATCGACCGGCATATATTGGAAACCCGTCTACTACATGTTGGAGAATTCCTTCGAGTGCTGGCTGCTCAACGCCCAGCATCTCCATAACGTTCCTGGCCGGAAAACAGATGTGGCCGACGCGTTGTGGATAGCGCAGTTGTTGGAGCATGGCCTGGTGCGGCCGTCGTTCGTGCCGCCGAAACCGATCCGGGCGTTACGTGATCTGACCCGGCATCGGCGGACGACGGTCGAGGACCGTACCCGCGCGGTGCAGCGACTCGAGAAAATCATGCAGGACTGTGGGATCACGTTGACGTCGGTCGCCTCCGAGCTGCTGAGCAGGTCCGGCCGGGCGATGATCGAGGCGATGCTCGCCGGCGAGGACGATCCGGATGTGCTGGCTGACCTCGCGCGCCGCCGTCTGCGGGCCAAGATCCCGCAACTGCGGGAGGCGCTCGCGGGCCGGCCGCTGGCCGACCACCAGAAGCTGCTGGTCCGTCAGCTGCTCGCGCAGATCGACCTGTGCGACAACGCGGCCGCCGAGCTCGACCACAGGATCGAGGTGATGCTCGCCCCTTTCTCGGAGCTGGTCCAGCGGGTGACGACGATTCCCGGGGTGGGCCGGCGGACGGCCCAGTGCCTGATCGCGGAGGCGGGGATGGACATGACCCGGTTCCCGACCGCGGGGCACCTGGCGTCCTGGGCGGGGATCTGCCCGGGTAACCACTCCTGCGCCGGCACCTCGAAGACGGGTCGCACCCGTCAGGGCTCGACCTGGCTGCGCACCGCGCTCACCGAGGCCGCCCACGCCGCCGCCATGACCCGCGACACCTACCTGGCCGCCCACTACGCCCAGATCCGGGGCCGCCGCGGTGTCCAGAAAGCCGTCGGCGCGATCCGCCACGACATCCTCATCGCTTACTGGCACATCGTGCACGACAACACCGAATACCGGGAGCTCGGCCCCGACTGGGCGCAGCGACGGCACGGCGTCGACGCCCAGCAGGAACGCCTCGTCGCCCAGCTGGAAAAGCTCGGTCTGAAGGTCACCGTCGAACCCGAGAAGCCAGCGGCATAAAGACCAGACCACCACACCCGAAACCGGAAACACCCAGCACGCCCGGGACCAGACCACCCGGCGCGATCTGGCGCGCCCGCGATCGGCCCAGCCCTGGGGCCGAATCCTCACCTCAGCGCCTCCCCCTTCTACGAGGTTCCCCGCCGGGGGCACTTTGCCTGTCTGACCAGGACTTTTGCAGCGCTCAGCGATCAACGCGGGAAAGCGCTCCGGTCGATGGCCTACTAACTTTTGGCGTGGCGCGACGCTCCGACGTGCGCGGGCGGGGTGGCGACCTGACGTGGCCGGGGTGCCGAGCGAAGCGAGGCGGGGCCCCGGGGCGCGGCGGGCCGTCGGGGCCCTGCCCGTGCGCGGCGCGTGCAGCCCTCGTCTTCGTCGGCCTGGCCCTGTGGTAGACCTGCGCGGCGTCATTGCGGATGCGTGGTCGTGCGAAGTGAGGGGTGAGCCAAGTGGGCTGGTTCGGTGACTATCTGTACGCGGACGGCGAGTGGTCCGATGTGGATCTCGACGATCCGCCATCCACCGATCCGGCCGAGCCGTGGCTGCTCCTGCAGATCCATGACAGCGACTTCGCGATAGTGCGCTACGCCCCGGAGGGCGATGGTTCGGGCGAGGCCTATATCGGCTGTACGCCACGCAGCTACTTCGAGGATGACGACGCCTCCGCGCCTACCGACGTCGCCGCCGAGGCACGTGGTCTCGCGGCCTGGGCGCGGGTGCTTCCGGCACAGACCGCTGCCGATCCCGAGCAGGTAGCAGGCCTACTCGCGGGTGATGACGATCCGGATCCCGTCGAAGACGATGACGACGAACGCGCCGACGAAGGCATCTTCGTCGAGGTCAAGTGTCTGCGTTTTCTCGACATGTTGGGGTCCGGCCTGCCGCGCGAGCTCCAGGAGCTGCGCGACGCTCGCCGCGCCAACGGGCAGGTATGAGACATCGTTAGAGCGCTCGACGTGTCGCGTCGGCGTGGACGAAACGGCGCGTGCAGCAGCTGCGCCGGCCACCACGAAACTCCGTCGTCGGGCTCCGAGGGCCTGGCCCTCATGGCTGGGGCGAGCGTGATCCCTTCGGAGAGCCGGCGGGCTTGTCCCTACCGCCGGGTTCTCGGCCGTGCAAGATCCGCCAACAACACGGACAGCGGCCGCGTCACGGTCGCGGATCCGACCGACGAGCAGCTCCCCCAGCCCACCACCTCCGTGTCGATGCCCGGTGACCGGGCGATGTGGAACATCGAGGCCTCCGCGGTCAGGCAGCCGACGTTGCCGCATCTACAAGGGCTGACGAACCGGGCACGCGGATATGTGAGATCTCGCCCGCGGCGCCGTCACTGCCGTGCTCGATATGGCCGCCCGCCGACACCAGGCCGAGCCCGATACCGCTTCCGGCCTTCACATAGACAAGCGGCCCGTGCATGGCCGTGGCGCTGCGGGCCTCCCCGAGCGCGCGCAGTTTCGCGTCGTTCTCGAGATGTACCGGCGCGTCCAGGAGCTGCCGCATCTCGTCGGCGAGCGCGGTGCCGTGCCAGGGGCCGAGGGAGGACGGGTCGAGCACGGTGCCGCGCTCGCGGTCGACGACACCGGGTACCGACATGACGCACCGGCGTCGCACCGAGGACATACCGAGTTCGTCGACCATGGCGACCAGGCGGTCCGCGAGTGCGCGCGAGATCACCACGGAAGGTTTCCTCCGGTCAATGGGCATGGACGTGTGCGCCAGGAGCTGCTGACCGAGGTTGAGTACCGCCAGTTGCGCGCCCGTCACGCCGCAGTCGGCGGCCAGGATCAACACTGGGAGGAATCGAGCCGCAGAACTTCGGCCGGGCGGCCCCGCCCGTTCGACGGCTGGAGACCCTCGGACCGGATGACGCCAAGCTCGACGAGTAATCCGATGCCGGCGTCGATGGTGGTGCGGGACAGACCTGTGGCCCTGCCGAGATCGGCCTTCGAGGTGGCCTCGCCACTGGCCAGGAGTTTCCCGAGCGCGCCGGCGACGTCCTCACGGCCGATCCGAGCGGCGAGCCGTGGCGTGTTGACTCGCACCTGGAACTGCATCGTGATCTCCGAGGGCGGGCAACCACCGTACCTGCGTCGAGCCGGTACGGAGCCGGCCCGCCTCAGGCCTCCGGGAATGCGACGAAGGCGAACGCGGAGCTGTCGGGCGCCCAGCTGTTCACGTTCATCGCCCCCTGCCCGCCGAACACCCGGGCCACCGTGCGCGCACCGGCCCAGTCGTCACCAGTCACCAGCCTGATATCGACCGGGACGTCGGCGGGGTGTCCCGCCGTGCCGGGGTCGAACGCCACGTAGCTGGCCAGGTTCCCGTCCGGTGAAAGGTGCGGGAACCAGTTGACGTTCTCGTCGAAGGTGAGCTGCTCCAGCCCGCCGCGGTCCGGGCGGATACGCGCGATCTGCGCATGCCCGTCGAAGTTCTCGGTGTTGAAGTAGATCCAGTCGCCGTCCGGCGAGTACTCGCTGCCGTCCGAGGCCGCGGGGCCGTCGGTGAGCTGGACGTAGTCCCCATCGCCCGTTGTCGACATTGTGAAGACGTCACCCCGCCCCCAGTAGTCGTCCGGGGCCTGCGGGTGGACACCTACGACGGAGAGGCGCCGGCCGTCAGGGCTTATTCCATGTACGAAGTGCTTGAATCCCGAAATTCCTGGATCACCACGGACGAGTTCCCCCCGGCCACCGTCGAGCGGCACCCGGTGGATGCGCCAGTCGAACGCGGAGACGTAGATGTGCCGCCCGTCGGGATCGAGGACGTGGTCGTTGTTGATGATCGGCACGCCCGGCATGTCGATCTGGCGCAGCGTGCCGTCGGCCAGGTCGAGGCGCCACAGGTCGAAGTCACCGTTCAAGATCAGTGAACGAGCGTCGAGCGTCCAGTTCGGCGCCTCGAGCAGAATGTGGTCGAACTCGGCGACGACGCGGGCCTCGAGGGTCGTGGCATCTGCGACCAGTACCTGCGTCCGCTGCCCGGGGCGCAGAACCCGAGGCGGGATCGTCATTCCATTGTACTCATTCTTTGCCATAACCTGCTCCGATCGAACTCGGCGGCGCGGAATCGGGTAGCGGTTCGAGATCCACGGGTGCTCCGCTGCGCGCCGACTGCAGTACCGCATCGACGACGACGGCGGAACGAAGCCCGTCGGTGAACGTCGGAAGTCCGTCGGGTGCCTGCCCGGCGATCGCCGTGTAGGTGTCGCCCACGAAGCCCGCGAAAGCGTCGAGGAATCCCAGCGGATGGCCGGCGGGCGCCGCGCTCAGCCGGGCCGCCTCGGGCGAGATCTGACCGGGGTCGCGCAGGAGCAGCTCGGAACCGTGGCGGCGGCCGATCCAGAGCTGTTCCGGAGCCTCCTGCTCGAATCGCAACGACTCGTCGGTGGCGGCGATCTCGACGGTGAGGGCGTTCTTCCTGCCGGGCGCCACCTGGGAGACCGTCAGGGTCCCCAGCGCGCCGCGTTGGAGGCGGAAGAGCACGACCACGAGGTCCTCGGTGTCGACGGGCCGGCCGCCCCGTCCGTCGTACACGGTGCTGGTCAGCGCGTGCAACCAGGTGATCCGGTCGCCGGTGACGAATTCCACGAGGTCGGCGAGGTGCGATCCGATGTCACCGAAGGCCCGAGAGGGACCACCGAGCGCGCTCTCGACCCGCCAGTCGGTGTCATCCGGCCGCGACAACCAGTCTTGCAGGTATGCGCCGGTCACGACGTGAATCCGAGCGCCGGCGAGTCGCGCGCGCAGTTCGCGAGCCATCGGGTGGAACCGGTACACGAACGGCACCGTGCCGATCAGTCCCGACGCGCCGACGAGGTCGCGCAGCCGGCGGCTCTCGGCGACCGCGGTGGTCAGCGGCTTCTCGCACACCACGTGCTTGCCGGCGGCCAGGGCGCGACCGACGAGGTCGGCATGGGTCGCGTTCGGCGTGCAGATGTGTACGACATCGATCTCCTCGGCCGCGAGCAGATCGTCGACCGACGCCCACGCCCACGCCCAGGCTTCGCGCCGCGGCCCGCCCACGCTCGGCGGTGCTGCGGGAAGCCGCGCCATAGCGATCAAGCACGGGCGCTACTCACCGACTGTCAGTGGCCCTTGTCGGCGGGCGCGCCGCGCGACCAGCGGTCACATTCTGTCGGAAGTCGCGGGAAGGATGCCATGTTCGACCGCGAACAGCGTGGCTGCGCCCCGGGTCGACACGCCTATCTTCGTGTAGATGTGCTGGACGTGGTGGTCCGCGGTCTTGGCGGAGATCACGAGACGTTCGGCGACCTGCCGGGTGGTGAGTCCGAGCGCGAGCAGCCGAAGCACGTCGACCTCGCGGCCAGTCAGTCCGGCCGGCAGCGGTGGGCGAGCCGCTCGCCGATGACCAGCCGCGGCCAGGACCCGTTCCACCGCTTCTGAATCCAGACGCCCGGCGGCGCTCATCGCGCGCAGCTCGACGGCGGCCCGCTCGGCGGCCAGGGCTTCCCGATGCGGACGATCGGAGATCATGGCGTGGTAGCAGTCGGCCGCCGCGACCACCTGGGCGATCTGGCCGAGGGTCCGTCCGCCGGATCGGCGGTGGTAGCCAGAGCCGTCGAGACGTTCGTGCGCCGCGGACGCGGTCTCGGCCAGCGATGCCAGGCGGCGTGGCAGCCGACGTAGCAGCTGATCGGTGACCAGCGTGTGCGCCTCGGCCCGGTCGCGTTCGTCGCGGGTCAGCGGGCCCGGCTTGTCCCAGATCGCGTTGGACACCGCGACCCGTCCGAGATCGTGAACCAGCGCGGGCGCGCACGCGGCGTCTCCGCATGCCCGCCGCGCGAGCCCGGCGACTCCCCGGGAATGACCGGCCAGCCAGGGCGACTTCAGGTCCGCGAAATCGGCGAGTACCAGGATCGCGGCCTCGATGGCGCCGTCATCGAGCGGAGCGGACATCGGGGCGAGGGCCAATGCCTCGTCCCAGGGATCAGCCGGTTCCAGTTCGGCCCACCACTCCACCGCCCCGGCGACAGCCACATCGGCCAGCTGCGGGTCATACGCCCGGCCGCGCCGAGAGCTGATGATCTCGCACGCGCGACCGACCCCCTCGATCCGGGCGAGCACTTCAAGATCGTGCGCGAGTTGCGCGATCCGCATCGGCCGCGGAATCGTCGTGCCCTGCCGACCTGCGGGCATGCCGCGTCCGTTCCAACGCTCAAAACTCGTAGCCAGCGCGGCGCGCACGGTTTCGTCGAGGCCGAGGCGCGCGGCGAAAGCGTCGGCGACCTCGCAGGCGGTACGAAAATTGAACTCGGCTGCCTTACGGCCGCCGGCAAGAACAGACAGCACCGAGCGCAGCCGGCCCAGGGCCGAGGTGGCCCACGGCCGGGGCGAGGTCGGGATGCGGCTCGAAACCGAGTCCACGGGCATACTCGACGCCCCCGAACACCAGGTCGGCTGCCAGCTCGATCGGTGCGTCCTGCCAACCGGACCCGAAACCATCGAAATAGTGCGACCGGAACCGGGACAGCTCGACGTCGGTCATGACCATCGGGCCAAGTGCGTTCTTCACGCCCAGGCAGTAGACGTCCGCCAGGTAGCCACACACCGAGACGCGGTCATAGCGGTGCCGGCGGGCGACCAGGATGCCCACCAGACCTCCGAGAGAGCCCGCTTCCCCATCTCGACGACCAGAACAGATCAGGCGACGGACTGTTCCTGGCAGTAGGAGCGGTAGGTAGCCGACGAGGTCAGCAGCGAGGTGTGGGTGCCGACGGCGGTGACCTGGCCGTGTTCGACGACGGCGATCTGGTCGAGGCCGCGGACGGTGGCGAGGCGGTGGGCGATGACGAGGGAGGTCCGGCCGGCCATGAGCCGGTCGAGGGCGTCGAGGACGGTTCGTTCGCTGGCGGCGTCGAGGGCGCTGGTGGCCTCGTCGAGGACGACGATGGCGGGGTCCTTGAGCATCATCCGGGCGATGGCGATGCGTTGCCGCTGTCCGCCGGAGAGCAGGACGCCGTGTTCGCCGACGGGGGTGTGGATGCCGTGATCCCAGTCTCGGACGAAGCTCCAGGCGTTGGCGGCGTCGAGAGCGCCGATGATGTCGGCGTCGGTGGCGTCTGGCCGGGCGAGGCGCAGGTTGCGGGCCAGGGAGCCGCTTAGCAGGACGGAGTCCTGGAAGACGACGCCGACGGCGGCGCGGACGGAGTCCTGGCTGACGGTGCGCAGGTCCTGGCCGTCGATGGTGACGCGGCCGTCGGTGGGGTCGAAGAACCGGAGCAGCAGCTGGGCGACGGTGGACTTCCCGGAGCCGGACGGGCCGACCAGGGCCAGGCTCTGGCCGGGCGCGATGGTGAGGTCGAAGCCGTCGAGGACGCGGCGCGACGGCCGTGCGGGGTAGGCGAAGCCGACCTGTTCGAAGGTGACGGCGCCGCCGGTGACGGCCAGCGCGGGGGCGTGCGGGCGGTCGTGGACGGCGGGTCGCTCGGCGAACAGTTCGGCGGCCCGTTCGCTGGCGGTGAGCCCGGCGATGACCTCGGGAAGGTTGGTCATGACGACGGTCAGGGCGTTGGAGCCGCGTAGCCAGAAGCCCCAGACGGCCACGACGTCGCCGATGGCCAGGGTGCCGGTCGCGGATCGCCAGGCGCCGACGAACAGCAGGAGGAACGGGGCGAGGAAGGCGAGGTGCAGGCCCAGGGGGTCGGCGTAGCGGTGCTGGAGCCGGGCGAGGGACTCGGAGCTGTCGCGCAGCCGGTCGGTACCGCCGCGTACCTCGTCGAGCGCGTGCGACTCGGCGTTGAACGCCTTCAGGAGGGTGTTCACGCCGAGCATCTCGGTGAGGGTGCCGGACGTCCGGCCGAGCTCGTCGCGGATGTCGCGGCCGCGGCGGCGCAGCCGCGGGAGGACGAGCAGCGTCCAGACGACCGCGACGGCGAGCAGGCCCAGCGCGATGAGCATCATCTGGCCGTCGACCCAGCCGATGAGGCCGACCGAGATGAACAGCATGGCCACCGCCCACCACACCGACAGGCCCTGCCAGGTCGTCACCTCCAGGCGCTCGATGTCCTGGTTGATCCGGGCGGCGACGTCGCCGACGCGGGAGCGGTGGAAGAAGTCGACCGACTGGCGCTGCACGTGCTCGTACAGGTCGCGGCGCAGGTTGTTCGCCCAGCGGGCCGCGCCGCGGCGGGTCCAGGTGTGGGCCAGGTAGGCCGAGGTCAGGAAGGTGACGGAGAGGACGGCCGCGGCCAGCGCCGGACCCGTCCAGCCGCCGTGCAGGAACTCGGCCGGGTCGTCCTGGATCCGGTTGAGCACGACGCGGAACACAGCGGGCGTCAGGCTCTGCGCGACGGCGTCGACGAGGATCAGGGCGTAGCCGGCGACGAGCATCCATCCGCCGTCCCCGGCGTGCGCGAACAGCACCCGCAACGGATGCGCGGGCTGCTCCGCTTCCGTGCGCCGTGGTCGACGTGGTCTCACCGGTCGGGGGTGGCGGCCGGTGCGAGGATCTTGTAGACCCGCTCCCGGAGGTTCGCGTTGGCCTGACCGGCGTCGGTGGCCGGCTCGCGTGGGGGCAGGGAGAAGCCGGTGTACATGACGCGGCGCTCGGCGGCCAGCGGCGGGGTCGACGCGTGCAGGGTGCAGCTCAGGTGCACGGTGAGGTCGCCGGCCTCGGTGGGGACGGGGACGACGGGGAGGTAGGGACGCGTCTTGGCGATCTCGACCGGCATGAGCACGCGGTGGGAGCCGGCGATGACCTGCAGCTGGCCGTTGTCCTCGCCACTGGCGGTGACGGCGATCCCCACGACGGCGGAGGAGCAGGTGTAGGCGTGCCGGCCGAAGTGGCAGTCGCGGTGGAACGCGAGGTCGGAGGGGCCGGCGGTGACGCGGAGGGGTTTGATGAGCGCTTCCAGGACCCGCCCCTCTGCCGGGCGGGCGATCAGGGTCTCGTCGCCGGCGAGGGCCTGGCGCAGCTGGTCCCAGCGTTCGCCGCGCAGGATCGCCGTGGTCGTGGGCGAGCGCTCGATGAACTCCTGGAGGCGGACGCAGCGGCGGGTCCCGTCCGCGACGGTCGCCCACCACGAGCGGCCGTCCCCTTCCCGGTAGTCGGGCAGCGCCCGGTCGATGTCGGCCGAGACGGCGGCCATGTCGGCCGGGTCGATCCAGCCGCGCAGGTGCAGGAAGCCGGCCTCGCGCAGGAAGTGCGCGATGTCGGCGGGGTCGTCGCCGGGGCCGAGGACACGGCTGAGGTCCAGGGGCTCGCCGCGGCGGTCGCGGAAGTCGACGTCGCCCGTGACCGGCCAGCCTTCGAGCAGGCACAGCCACAGCGAGTCCCAGACCGAGACGTCCCGCTTGTCGCCGCCCCGGTAGCGCAGCTCGCGCGCGGCCACCATCGCGCCGAACGACCGCTGGTTCTGTACCCAGTCGGAGAAGTCGTCGTCGGTGAAGCTGACGACGAGCGCGCCGTCGGCGATGCCCTGCGAGCAGCGAAGTTCTGTTCCGTCGGCGGAGAAGGTCCACGCCGAGCCCGCGAGCTCGATCGCGAGCGGCGGGGCGCCCAGGAAGTCGACGCCCTGGGCGACGAGGTGGCCGTTGCGCGCGGCGAGGTCCGGGAAGTCGGTCGCCAAGAAGTCGTCCATCCGGACATGACGAAGATCGGCATCCCGACGGGTACGGCGATCCAGAGAAACGTACACACCCACTCCTCTCCGACGGAGATCGAACTCCGCTCGACGGTGCTCTGGCCCCGCATGCCCGACACCAGACCTACAAGATCGACATACGAGTACGGACCGAACCCGGAACGGGACCGCCCTAACCCGAAACGGGACCGCGCTCCCAACTCGATGGCCTGGCCAACGCGCAGGGCGCGGCAGGTGGCACACCCGCGCACCGATGGCCGGCGGACGTCGTGACGGTTGCATTGCTGCGACACAGGTGGCCGGGGCGGACGGACCGGCGCGAGTCTCATCCACGTCGGCTGCTACTGGCGACCGGACGCCGCCAGTAGCAGCGACACTAGCCCAACACCATCATTACATCAAGGTAGATGTATCATTTTTGCTGTAACGACATGGTGGACAGATTCGAGCCGACGCGGACCAGCGGAAGTCGCCCGAGCCGCAGCGCGTCCTTCACGCAGCGCGGTGGCCGCCCGCCAGACGAGGACCTCGGTACGCGCGTGCGGCCACAGCACATGGATCAACACGCCATCCCATCCCATCGGCCCGGCCGGCGGCAGGACCCCGACCGCGCGCCTGGCAGACTGGCCCAGCACCACAGTTTGCATCAAGCTAGATGCATTGCTCTTGCTGTAAGGATGCGATGGACGGATTCGAGCTCTTCCAACTGGGCCGGAGGCTGATGAAGCTCGGCGAGCAGGCGATCCCCGAGATCGGAGTCCTACGCCTGTCCGGCCCGACCCGGGCGGTCGTGTTCGACGTCTTCGAGAACCCCGACAGCTCCATCTTGGACATCACCGCCCGCGTCCGCTTCCCTCAGAGCCAGGTCTCCGCGTGCGTGGCCCGGCTACGCCAGGCCGGCGTCCTCGAGACGACCACCGATCCGGAGGACCGCCGCAGAACCCTTGTCCGGCCCACCGCCGAGGCGAGACGCCGAGCCCACGACCGGCCGCCTGCGAGGATCGACGAGGCCATCGCACAGGCGATCGGCACTGACGACCCCGCCGACATCAGTCGCGTCCAGGACACGCTGGCGGTCCTCGCGGACCTGCTCCGACCGCGAGACCAGCCGGACGACCCGGATTCCGTCTCGCCGTCACCGTGACACAAGCGCCTCACCCAGCTCGCCCGGCTGCACGCGTCGACGTGGGGTGCCCCCGCGCCCGCTCCAACAGCGAACCATCGAGTGCCACGAGCCTCCCCGGGGGCACGCCTAAATGATCTACCTACGACTATTTGTGCTGGTCAGACGCGGTGAGCGATATCCCGGCCAGTTCCGCCGGGCCGCACGCGACGTGCGAACAAGCTGGGTCCGACGAACTCTCGGCCTCTGATCGGGATAAGCCCAGGCCGTGCCGTCATCATCTCGCGGGCGGATCTCCGGTTCGCGCGCGGGAGCCGTGGGCAACGGTGGCGAGGATCTTGCGTCGCCGGTCGGGCGTCCTCGCCTTAGCGGCTCGCCCGGAGTGGAACACCGCGTTCGCCGGTGAGCCGGACGGTGACAAGGCCAGCCGTCTCGGCGACGAGGCCGACGATCCTGCCCCGTGCGGCGTCTGTGACCTCCGCTGTGGGGTAGGTGACCGCGACGGCGGCAGCGGGCCGTCCGTCGGGGGTGAGCACGGGTACGGCCACGGAAGAAAAACCGGGCGTAACCTCACCGTCCTCCTCCGCGTGACCGCGTCGGCGAACGTCAGCGAGTACCCGCCGTAGAGCGGACAGCGACTGTGGCCCCACCTCGTGGCGCAGCACGAATGCGTCCCGATCGGGGAACAGCGCCCGTACCTGGGCCGCCGGCAGGACCGCGAGCATGGCACGGCCGCTCGCGGTGAGGTGGGCGGGGAGCCGGACCCCGACATCGGTGATGAGCGGAGGGCGCCGTGGTGCCCGCTCCTCGATGACGTATACGACCTCCCGCCCGTGCAGCACCGCCAGGTGGGCCGTGTACTCCGCGCGGTCGACGAGGTTGGCCAGCGGGACCCGGGCAAAACGCTGAAGCGGAGCCTGCCGCGAGTAACCGCTGCCAAGCTCGTAGGCGCTCAGTCCCAGGCTGTATCGACGTTCATCAGGAAGGTGCACGACGAAGCCCTCGGCCATCAGCGTGGAGAGCAGATGGTAGGTGGTGGAACGCGGGAGCTTCAGGTCGCGGCTGATTGTGGCGGCGGCCATCGGTTGGGGCTGGCGGCTCAGGTGGCGCAGGATCGCGAGCACCTGTGCCGCGGCCGGGACGCTGCTCACCTTGCGCCCGGGCGTCGACTGTCTGGGATCACAGACACATTGTGCTCTGCGGGTATGGCGCCCGGAGGGCAGGAACGTGTGGACTCGTTGTGTGGAGGACGTGACCGTCGGAGTGAGCGGGCTGACCGAGGACGAGGTCGTGTCCGTGGCGCGCGGCAACGCGCTGGTCCGCCTCTCCCCCGAGGCGCTCGAGGCAATCGCCGCGGGCCGCGCGGTGATCGAGGCCCTGGCCGCCGACGCTGAGCCCCACTACGGCGTTTCCACTGGCTTCGGCGCGCTGGCCACCCGGCACATCCCGGTAGGGCTGCGAGCCCAGCTGCAACGCAGCCTGGTCCGCTCGCACGCCGCCGGCTCGGGACCCGAGGTCGAGCGGGAGGCCGTCCGGGCGATGATGCTGCTGCGGCTGTCCACTCTGGCCACGGGCCGAACCGGCGTCCGCCTGTCGGTGGCGCAGACCTACGCGGACCTCATCAACGCCGGCATCACGCCTGTCGTCCACGAGCACGGCTCGCTCGGCTGCTCCGGGGATCTCGCGCCGCTCGCGCACTGTGCTCTGGCGGCGACCGGCGAAGGCAAGGTCCGCGACGCCGACGGTGCGGTGGTTGCGGCCGCGGCCGCTCTCGCGGCAGCCGGGATCGAGCCCTTGGTGCTGCGGGAGAAGGAGGGCCTCGCCCTCATCAACGGCACCGACGGGATGCTCGGCATGCTGGCGCTGGCCTGCCACGACCTCGCCCTCCTGCTGCGCACCGCGGACATCTCCGCGGCGATGAGCATCGAGGCGCTTCTCGGGACCGATGCCGTGTTTGTCCCAGAGCTGCAAGCACTACGACCGCATCCTGGTCAGGCCGAGAGCGCCGAGAACCTCCGCGCCCTGTTGTCCGAGTCGCCGATCATGGCCAGCCACCGGAGCCCGGACTGCCTCCAGGTGCAGGACGCCTACTCGCTTCGGTGCACCCCGCAGGTGCACGGCGCGGCCCGGGACACGCTGACCCACGCCAGGCTCGTCGCCTCCCGCGAACTCGCCAGCGCCGTCGACAACCCCGTGCTCACGCACGACGGGCTCCTGAAGAGCAACGGAAACTTCCACGGAGCGCCCCTGGCGTACGTCCTGGACTTCCTCGCCATCGTCACCGCCGACGTCGCGTCGATGTCGGAGCGCAGAACGGACCGCATGCTCGATGTGCATCGCAGCCAGGGCCTTCCCGCGTTCCTGGCCGACGATCCCGGCGTCGACTCCGGGCTGATGATCGCCCAGTACACCCAGGCCGCCATCGTCTCCGAGTGCAAGCGGCTGGCCGCGCCGGCATCGGTCGACTCGATTCCCTCGAGCGCCATGCAGGAGGACCACGTCTCGATGGGGTGGTCGGCCGCGCGCAAGCTGCGCCGTTCGCTCGACGGACTGACCCGGGTGGTCGCCGTCGAGATCCTCGCGGCGAGCCGGGCCCTCGACCTTCGCGCCCCACTGGCTCCTGCCGCTGGTACCCGCGCTGTCCGGGACCTCGTGCGGACCGTCACCGGGGGGCCCGGACCGGACCGCCACCTCTCCCCCGAGATCGAGGCTGTCGTGGGCCTGGTGGTGTCCGGCGGCGCCCTGGGCGCGGCCGAGGCCGCCTGCGGCCCGCTCACCTGACCCCCATCGTCCAGCCCGTCACCAAAGGAGTCCCTGATGTCCGGCCCCCGCCCCGTACGGTCTCCTCGCGGCACCACGCTGACCGCCCGGTCGTGGCAGACCGAGGCGCCCCTGCGGATGCTGCAGAACAACCTCGACCCCGAGGTCGCGGAGCGACCCGATGACCTCGTCGTCTACGGCGGCACCGGACGGGCCGCGCGAAGCTGGGACGCCTTCGACGCCATGGTCCGGACGCTCACGACGCTGCGCGAGGACGAGACGATGCTCGTCCAGTCGGGCAAGCCGGTGGGCGTGCTGCGGACCCACGAGTGGGCCCCGCGGGTGCTGATCGCCAACTCCAACCTCGTGGGCGACTGGTCCACCTGGCCGGAGTTCCGGCGGTTGGAAGCGCTGGGCCTGACCATGTACGGGCAGATGACCGCGGGATCCTGGATGTACATCGGGACCCAGGGCATCGTGCAGGGCACCTACGAGACGTTCGCCGCGGTGGCCGAGAAGCGGTTCAACGGGACCCTGGCCGGGACGCTGACCCTCACCGGTGGCTGCGGCGGGATGGGTGGCGCGCAGCCGCTCGCCGTCACCCTCAACGGTGGGGTCTGCCTCATCGTCGACGTCGACCGCTCCCGGCTCCAGCGCCGGGTGGAGCACCGCTACCTCGACGAGGTCGCGCCGGATCTCGACACCGCCGTCGCCGCCGTCCTTCGGGCGAAAGCGGACCGCCGGGCGCTGTCCGTCGGGGTCACCGGCAACTGCGCCGAGGTCTTCCCGGAGCTGCTGCGCCGCGGGATCGCCGTCGACATCGTCACCGACCAGACCAGCGCGCACGACCCACTCGCCTACCTCCCCGAGGGCGTCGCCGTCGAGGACTGGCACGACCTCGCCGAGCGCAAGCCCGAGGAGTTCACCCAACGGGCCAGGGCGGCGATGGCCAAGCACGTGCAGGCGATGGTCGAGTTCCAGGACGCCGGCGCGGAGGTGTTCGACTACGGCAACTCGATCCGGGAGGAGGCCCGCCTCGGCGGGTACTCCCGGGCCTTCGAGTTCCCCGGCTTCGTGCCCGCCTACATCCGGCCGCTGTTCTGCGAGGGCAAGGGACCGTTCCGCTGGGTTGCCCTGTCCGGCGACCCGGCGGACATCCACGCCACCGACGAGGCCGTCCTGAAGCTCTTCCCCGACGACGACCGGCTCCAGCGGTGGATGCGTGGAGCGCGGGAACGCATTGCCTTCCAAGGGCTCCCCGCCCGCATCTGCTGGCTCGGCTACGGGGACCGCGATCGCGCCGGGGCGAGGTTCAACGAGATGGTGGCCTCGGGCGAGCTCACCGCCCCCATCGTCATCGGCCGGGACCATCTCGACACCGGCTCGGTCGCCTCCCCCTACCGCGAGACCGAATCGATGCTCGACGGCTCGGACGCGATCGCCGACTGGCCGCTCCTCAACGCGCTGGTGAACACCTCCTCGGGAGCCACCTGGGTCTCGATCCACCACGGCGGCGGGGTCGGCATCGGCCGGTCCCTGCACGCCGGCCAGGTCACCGTGGCCGACGGGACGGAACTGGCCCGGCGGAAGCTCGAGCGGGTCCTGACCAACGACCCCGGGACGGGCATCCTCCGCCACGCCGACGCCGGCTACGGCAGAGCCGACGATGTCGCCCGGGCCACCGGGGTGCGGATACCCATGCGGGAGGGCTCATGACCTTCGAGGCCATGTGGGATGACCTCTCGCCGGTCGGTCGCGCGGCGACCACCGGCGGATACCGGAGGTTCGCCTGGACGGCCGAGGACAGCACGCTGCGGCACTGGTTCGCCGGAGAGGCGGCGGCCCGCGGTCTTGATGTCGTCACCGACCGCGCCGGCAACCTGTGGGCCTGGTGGGGTAATCCTGAGGCCGGAACCCCGGGGGTCGTGATCGGTTCTCATCTCGACTCGGTGCCCGACGGCGGCGCGTTCGACGGGCCGCTCGGCGTGGTATCCGCCTTCGCCGCCGTGGACCAGCTGCGGGCTCGCGACTTCCGACCAGCCGTCCCGGTGGGTATCGCCTGCTTCTCCGACGAGGAAGGTGCCCGGTTCGGCATCGCCTGCGCCGGCTCGCGCCTCATCACCGGAGCCCTTCATGCCGACAGGGCCCGCGCGCTGCGCGACGGCGACGGCATCACGCTGGCGGAGGCGATGGCGCGGTCGGGCCACGACCCGCGCCACGTCGGACCGGACCCGGAAGCGCTGCGGCGCATCGGGATGTTCGTCGAGCTGCACGTCGAGCAGGGCCGCGGCCTCGTCGATCTCGGCCGCTCGGTGGCGGTGGGCTCGTCGATCTGGCCGCACGGCCGGTGGCGCCTGGATCTGGAGGGTGAGGCCAACCATGCCGGCACCACCCGGCTCGCCGACCGCCGGGACCCGATGCTCGACCTCGCGCACGTCGTCACGACCGCACGGACATCCGCCGGCGTCGCGGGGTGCGTGGCCACCGTCGGGAAGGTGCAGGTGATCCCGAACGGGGTCAACGCGATCCCGTCCCGTGTCACCGCGTGGCTCGACGCCCGCGGCCCGCAGGAGGGCCAGGTCCGTTCCGTCGTCGATGCCGTCGCCGCGGCCGCGGCCTGCGATCTGGTCGAGGAGTCCTTCACCTCGGCAACGGATTTCGACGCCGCGCTCGTCGGCCGGCTGGCGAAGCTGCTCGGCGACGCCCCCGTACTCGGGACCGGCGCCGGTCACGACGCCGGGATCCTGGCCCAGGCGGGAATCCCCACGGCGATGCTCTTCGTGCGCAACCCCACCGGGGTCTCGCACTCCCCGGCCGAGCACGCGGAGACCGCCGACTGCCTCGCGGGGGTCGACGCCCTGGCTCAGGTCCTCACAGACGTAGCTGGCTGAGGCAGCGGGATGAGGTGGTTCGCCGCCGACGCCGTGCTGTCCACCGGCCCCGCGCGGAACGTCACTTTCGAGGCTGCTGACGGCCGGTTCACCAGCATTCGACCCGGCACCGAGCCGGGCGACGCCGTCCGGCTGCCCGGCGTCGTGCTGCCCGGCTTCGCCAACGGCCACAGCCACGCCTTTCACCGCGCGCTGCGGGGGCGGACCCACGACGGCCCCGGCGACTTCTGGAGCTGGCGGCACGCGATGTACGCCGTCGCCGGGCGCCTGGACCCGGACGGCTATCTGGCCCTCGCCCGCGCGACCTACGCCGAGATGGCGCTGGCGGGAGTCACGTCGGTCGGCGAGTTTCACTACCTGCATCACGGCCGCGGCGGCACCCCCTACGCCGACCCGAACGCAATGGCAGAAGCCCTGCGCCAGGCCGCCACCGACGCCGGTATCCGGCTCACCCTCGTCGACACCTGCTACCTCGCGGGCGGTCTTGGGAGCGACGGCCACACTCCGCTTTCGGGACCGCAGCTGCGGTTCGGTGACGCCACCGTCGACGCCTGGGCGGAGCGGGTCGATCTGCTCCGCCCGTCGGAGCAGATGCGGGTGGGGGTGGCGGCGCACTCGGTGCGGGCAGTACCTCGGGAGGCGCTCCCCACGGTGGTCTCGCAGGCGCGGGGGCGGCCACTGCACATCCACCTGTCCGAGCAGCCTGCCGAGAACGAGGCCTGCGCCCGGTTCTACGGGTGCACCCCGACCGCCCTGCTCGCGGAGGCCGGGGCGCTCGGGCACACCACCACGGCGGTCCACGCCACCCACCTGACCTCCGGCGACGTCGGCCTCCTGGGCCGCTCCGGGACCACGGTCTGCCTGTGCCCTGGCACCGAGCGCGACCTCGCCGACGGCATTGGGCCGGGCGGGGCGCTGCGCGACGCGGGTGCGCCGCTGAGCGTCGGCAGCGACCAGAACGCCTCCATCGACCTCTTCCAGGAGATCCGCGGGGTGGAGGAGCACGAGCGACTGACCTCGTTGCAGCGCGGCCGCTTCGGACAGGACCAGCTCCTGGGCTTCCTCACCGATCACGCGTCGATCGGCTGGGATGCGGGCCGGCTCGAGGTGGGTGGCCGGGCCGATCTCGTGGCCGTGCGGCTCGATACGCCGCGTACCGCGGGGGTGCCGGCCGAGCGAGTCCTGATGGCCGCGACCGCCGCGGACGTCGACACCGTCGTGGTGGACGGCCGGACCGTGGTGACGGGGGGACAGCACGTCCTCGGTGACGTCGGCCGGCTACTCAGAGAGGCGATTTCAGCTGTGTGGGAGCAGGAACGATGAGCAGCACCCTCGTCGGCGGGATCGGCGAGCTGGTCACCAACGACCCATCGCTCGGTGACAGGTCCGCCCTTGGCATCCTGACGGATGCCGCCGTCGTGGTTTCCGACGGCAGGGTCCGCTGGGTGGGCGGCGAGGCGCAGGCTCCGGCGGCGGACCGTCGCGTAGACGTCGGTGGGCGCGCGGTGATCCCCGGCTTCGTGGACTCCCACGCGCATCTCGTGTTCGACGGCGACCGGTCCGCCGAGTTCGCCGCCCGGATGGCCGGAACCCGCTACACCGGCGGCGGCATCGCCACCACGGTGGCGGCGACCCGCAACGCGAGCGACGAGCAGCTGCGGACGTCGCTCGCCACGCGGATTGCGGAGATGTACAGGCAGGGAACCACGACGGTGGAGGTCAAGAGCGGCTACGGCCTCACCACCACCGAGGAGGTCCGGGCTCTGCGGCTGGCGCGGGAGGTCACCCCCGAGACCACGTTCCTTGGGGCGCACGTCGTGCCCCCGGGGACCGATCGAGCGGACTACGTGAGGCTCGTGTGCGGGGAGATGCTCGCCGCCTGTGCCCCCTTCTCCCGGTGGATCGACGTCTTCTGCGAGCCGGCCAGCCCGACCGCCTTCGACGGCGACGAGGCACGCGCGATCCTGCTGGCGGGCAGGAAGTCCGGACTCGGCCTGCGAGTCCATGGCAACCAGCTCTCGGCCGGGCCCGGGGTGCGACTGGCTGTCGAGCTGGGGTGCGCGAGCGTCGACCATTGCACGCATCTGACCGACGCCGACGTCGACGCGCTGGCCGACGGGAGCACAGTGGCGACGCTGCTGCCTGGCGTCGAGTTCTCCACCCGTTCCCCCTACCCCGACGCCCGGCGGCTGCTGGAAGCCGGCGTGACCGTGGCGCTGGCCACCGACTGCAACCCCGGCAGCTGCTACACGTCGTCGATGCCGCTGATGATCGCGCTGGCCGTCCGGGAGATGTTCATGACCCCGGCCGAAGCCCTGTCCGCGGCCACACTAGGTGGGGCACAAGCCCTGAGGCGCAACGACATCGGTGTCCTTGCTCCCGGCTACGCCGCCGATCTCACGGTGCTCGACGCCCCCAGCCATGTGCATCTGGCCTACCGCCCCGGCGTCCCCATCGCCCGCGCCCTCACTCTTCCCGGTCTGTCCCGCCCAGGAGGCTGAGGAGCTGTTCGGCCTTCTCGAGGTCGCCGGTGAGATCGCGGTCCTCGACGCCGCGGGGGAGGTCGGCCACCGCCGCCCAGGCGGCGTTCAGTCCCGACGGCAGCGCGGCCTCGGCGGCAGCCGACCGGGCCTGGAGCCGGAGGCACCGGACGGCCGCGACCAGCTCTCCCGCAAGCACAGTGCGCAGCCGGATCGCTGTCTGGGCGGCCTGGGAGGCGGCCAGGGAGGCGAAGCTCGCGTCCTCCTCCACCCCGCGGGACAGTGTGATCGACTGCAGGCTGGCCGGGCTGGCGAGGGCCCGCATCTCCGCCAGCGCCGAGGCGACCACGTACTTCACGATCATGATCCCCGACGCGGCCGGGGTGCCGTCGCCGAGGAACGGCGCGAGGCCGGTGTAGGCCGGCTCGGCCAGCATGGTGAGCCGGGCGAGCGAGAGGTGCGCCGACTGGGACGCCGCCAGGACGACGGCGTCCAGTGCCTGAGCGAGGTAGGAGGCGTGGAAGCCGCCGTGGTGGGCGATGCCATGGGCCGCCGAGACGATCGGGTTCTCCGCGCCGGTGTTCACCATCCGCGTCACCACGTCCGAGAGCGCGGCAAGGCTGTCAAGGAAGACGCCGTGCACCTGGGGCAGGCTGCGCAGACCGAACGGGTCCTGGATCCGCGCCCCGGTCGGGACGCCGGCCACGAACTCACGCATGCGGACACAGACCTGCCGCACGCCAGGGAAAGGCGTGGCCACCTCTACCGCGGGAGCGAACGCCTCGATGTTCCCGGTCACGCCGACGAAGGTCAGTGCCGCGACGACGTGAGTCGCCTCGGCCAGAGTAACCAGGTCGGCAAGGGCGAGCGCGGCGTCAGCGAGAGTGGCCGCGTTACTGGAAAGGAACGGGAGGGCGTCCCCGCTGCCGACGACGACCGGACGGCGGATCGGATTTGTCGTCCGCACCTGCCCGCTGATGGCCAGGGCGGTGACGGCGAGCGCCGAGAGATCACCCGTACCAATGCTTCCCAGCTCTCGTATCGGTGGCAGCGCATCCAGCTGGAGCAGGTCGGCCAGCGCATCGAGGAGATCCGGTGACGCACCGTTGCCGTCCGCGGCCAACTGGTTCAACCGCACCACCAGCATCGCCCGGACCCGCTCGGCAGAGCGCAGCGAACCGCCCGACGTGGCGTGGCTGAGGATCAGACTCCGGGCCCCGGCTTCGGGGTCCGAGACCGTTAGGACGCGGTTGGCGCCGACCCCGGTCGTACGCCCGTAGATCGGCCTCTCGGACGAGGCGGCGTCGGCAAACGCCTGGGATCGCCGAACACGTTCGCGTGCCTCCTCGCCCACGCGCACCGGCGTGAGCCGCCGCGCGACCGCGACGACGTCGTCGATCCGCAGACTGCTGCCGTCAATCTCGATCATGGCGTTGCTCCTGAGCCGCGGCGGCGACAGATCGTTCTGTTTCATTCGCGAAAACTGTCTGGCGGCCTCTTGGACGCAGAGGCCTTACATGGCATCTTATCGTCTAATGGCAGGCTACTTCCATCAGATGGAAGCGGCCGGGGCTTCGGACGGGGGCGTAAAGCTGCATGCCACTCCACGCTGAGGAGGAGTTCGCCATCGCCGCCGGCAGCACTTCGACTCGCACGGTGGATCGCGCCTTGCTCCTGCTCTCCGAGGTGTGCGAACAGGAGTCACTCTCCTTGTCCGAGTGCGCCCGACGGGCCCACCTACCGGCCAGCACGGCGCTGCGGCTGCTGCGCACGCTCGAGCGTGCCGGGTTCGTGTCGCGCAACGGCGAGGGAAGTTTCGGAGCCGGCCCGCGGCTGATCCAACTGGGTGCGACCGCCATCGGGCGCAACACCTTGGTGAGGATCGCCACACCTGCGCTGCACCGCATCGTGGCTGCCACGGGCGAGTCGGCCTACCTTTCGATGCGCGCGGCCCGCGACAGCGCCATCTACGTCGCGATGGTGGAGGGCACCCACTCTGTGCGGCACACGAGCTGGATCGGCCGAACGGTGCCGCTGGCCGGGCTCGCGGTGGGTCGCGCTCTGATGGACGACGTCCCGCCGTCGGGCTACGTCGCCGAGCGCGACCGCCTCGAGCCCGACGTGACCGCCATCGTGGCGCCCGTCCGGTACCCGGGAGGGGTAGCAGGGGCTTGCAGCGTCCTCGGCCCGAGCTACCGCATCGACGACGACACGATGCACGACTACGGGCGAATCGTTGCCGAGGAGGCGCGGTTACTGAGCGCCCAGCTCGGAACAGCCAATCCCCCACCGACGGCGAAACAGGACACAGGGACATGATCAGATTTGACACGGTGTCGAAGCACTACCCCGATGGGACCGTCGCCGTCGACGAGCTGAACCTGGTAGCGCCCTCTGGGCAGATCACGGTGCTCGTCGGACCGTCCGGCTGCGGAAAGACCACGAGCCTGCGAATGATCAACCGGATGATCGAGCCGACCTCCGGCTCGATCTGGATAGACGACACCGACACGGCTGGCATGGCCACCCATGAGCTGCGCCGGCAGATCGGCTACGTCATCCAGCACGCCGGGCTCTTTCCGCATCGCACGATCGTCGACAATGTCGCCGCCGTCCCGTTGCTGCTCGGGCACAACAAGAAACAGGCGCGGACCCGTGCTGTCGAGCTCCTCGAACGGGTGGGGCTACCGGCCCACTTCGCCAAGCGGTATCCCGCGCAGCTGTCGGGCGGCCAGCAGCAACGTGTCGGGGTGGCCCGAGCCCTCGCCGCCGACCCACCGGTGATGCTCATGGACGAGCCGTTCTCCGCGGTCGACCCCGTCGTGCGCGAGCAGCTGCAGGACGAGTTCCTCCGACTGCAGGGAGACCTCGGCAAGACCATCGTGTTTGTCACCCACGACATCGACGAGGCGATCAAACTGGGCGACCAGGTCGCGGTGCTGAGGGTCGGCGGGCGGCTCGCGCAGCTCGCTCCCCCGCAGGAACTGCTGAGTCGACCCGTCGATGCCTTTGTGGCCGGATTCGTGGGGCGGGACCGGGGCTATCGCGCGCTCGCCTTTACCAGCGCCGGAACGCTCTCCACCCACGACGAGCAGACCGTCGCGCTGGGCGGACCCGTGCCCGCGGGCTCCGACGACGGCACCTGGATCCTCGTGGTCGATGCCGCGGGTGCGCCGCACGGCTGGCTGAACCTCGAACACCTGCGCGTCGGAGAAGAGACGGTGACCGAGGAGATGCTCTACCGCGGAGGCACCCTCGCCACCCAGGGTGGAACCCTGCGGGCGGCGCTCGACGCCTGCCTCTCGTCGCCGTCCGGGCGCGGCGTCGTCGTCGACGCCAGTGGTCGCCTGATCGGCTCCGTAACGGCACGCGAAGTCCTCGATCTCATCGAGGCCCGGACGGCGATGGCATCGTGATCTCCGCGGCCGGCACAAGCTCCAGCTCTTCCCCGCTGCACTTCATCGGGTACTTCATGGACCACCGCAACCAGGACCTCGGGTGGCTGTGGTCGCACACATGGCTGTCGGTGCTCCCGGTCGTGATCGGGCTCGCGATCGCTCTCCCTCTCGGCTGGCTCGCGCGACGCTACCGGTTCGTCTACCCGCCGCTGATCTCGGTCACCGGTCTTCTCTACACCATCCCTTCGATCGCGTTGTTCGTCATGATCCCGCCGATTCTTGGCCTGAGCTCACTCGACCCGATCCAGGTGCCGATCGCTCTCACCGTCTACTCGGTGGCCCTGCTGGTGCGGGTCGTGGCCGACGGCCTCGCCTCGGTGCCCGAGGAGACGCTCCAGGCCGCCAGCGCCATCGGATACAAGAATCTAGGTCGCTTCTTCAAGGTGGAGCTCCCCATTGCCGTACCCGTCATTACGGCGGGCGTGCGGGTGGCGCTGGTCGCCAACGTCAGCATCGTCGCCGTCGCGGGGACGATCGGAATGTCGAACCTCGGGCAGCTGTTCACGACCGGTTTCCAGCTCTCGACCCCCACGCCGTACTACCCGCCGATCGTTCTCGGCATCGTACTGTGTGTTCTGCTCGCTCTCGTGCTCGACGGCCTGATCCTGCTGCTGAACCGGATGTTCACCCCGTGGCAGCGGGTGGCCCGATGATCATCACGAGGGTCTTCAACTGGCTCACCGACGGCAACAACTGGACAGACAGCCATCTGAACACCGGCATTCTCACCCAGCTCGAAGCGCATATCCGGTTCACGGGGATCGCGCTCGCCTTCGCTATTCTGATCGCGCTTCCCCTGGGCATGCTTATCGGCCACAGCGGACGCGGCACCTGGCTGGTCTCGGCGGCCAACGCGGTCCGCGCCCTTCCCACGGTGGGCGTGCTGGTGCTACTGACCGTGATCATCGCTCCGCACTTCCACGGCCGCACGGACACCGGTTACCTGATCCCCACCGAGATCGTCTTGATACTGCTCGCCATTCCGCCCATCCTGTCGAACACCTACGCCGGGATCGACAACGTCTCCCCGGCGGTGCGCGACGCCGCGGCCGGCATGGGCATGACCGGGCCACAGGTTCTCTTCCAGGTCGAGCTGCCGTGCAGCCTCCCCCTCATCTTCTCCGGGCTCCGGTCGGCAGCCCTCCAGGTGATCGCGACCGCGACCATCGCCTCCTACATCCCGCTCGGCGGTCTCGGGCGATTCATCTACGACGGCCTTGCGCAGCAGGACTATCCGCAGATGATCGGCGGAGGCGTGCTGGTGGCCGCGCTCGCGCTGACCACGGATCTCATTTTCGCGGCAATCCAACGCTACGCGGTCTCGCGAGGAATCACTGGACGGTTCCCCCGCAGAAAGCCGGCCGCGGCCCTGGAAGCCCAGTCGGCCGTTCTGACGGGACCGGAAGTATCCCATGCCTGATCCCTTCCGGAACCCATATCCGAATCCCAATCACTCGTACCTCGGCGTCCCCAGGGAGAAAAGATGAAACGACAATTCCTCAGATCAGCCACGGCTGTCGCCGCCGTCGCCGCCGTCGCCCTCAGTCTGGCGGCCTGCGGGTCGAGCGGATCGTCGCCGACATCGAGCAGCAAGAGCGTCGCGAGCAGCCTGATCCTCGGCGGTCCGCCGGAATTCAAGACCCGGGCCGACGGTGTGCCCGGCCTGGAGAAGAACTACGGCGTCGCCTTCGGCAAGTTCACCGTTACCGACACGGGTGGCCCGGTCACCGTGACGGCCCTGAAGAACGGGCAGATCGACGCGGCCGACCTGTTCACCACTGACCCCTCGATCGCGGCCAACGACTTCGTGATCCTCACCGACCCGAAGAGCAACTTCGCGGCCCAGAACATCGTGCCGATCATCAACAAGGCCAAGGTGACGGACGGCGTCAAGACGACTCTCAACGCGATCCAGGCCAAGCTCACGACGTCCGGGCTCTCGGCGCTGCTCACCAAGGTGCAGACGGACAAGCAGGACCCGGATGCCGTGGCCAGGCAGTGGCTGTCCGACAACGGTCTTGCCGCCACCGGCACCGCGGCCAAGGGCGTCGGCCTGACCATCGGTTCCGCCAACTTCCCGGAGAATGTGATCCTCGCCGAGATCTACGCGGAGGCGCTCAAGGCCCAGGGCGCCTCCGTCAAGACCACGCTGAACATCGGCAGCCGGGAGAAGTACTACGCGGGGCTCAAGGACGGCTCGCTCGACCTGTTCGCCGAATACACCGGCACGCTCCTACAGTTCATCGACGGGTCCGCCACGGCCACCAGCCCCGACGACGTGTACGCCGCGCTGGCCAAGGCCCTGCCCGCCAACCTCATCGCGCTCGACAAGTCGACCGCCCAGGACAGCGACGCCATCGTCGTCACCAAGGCGACGGCGGACAAGTACCACCTCGTCTCCATCGCCGACCTGGCCAAGCCGGTCAGCTGAACCACGCGGCCGCGCTCCAGCACGTCCCGGACCGACCGCTCTCGTTGGGACTAAGTGGTTGAGCATGGAAGTCCTTCGGGGGTGCGGTGATCAGCTGGGTTCGGTTGTGTGGGCAAGACAGAGGCCACCGGCGGTGCCGGTGGCCTCTTTGGCCTCATTTCTGGTCTCAGTTGCTCCCGGCACCTACCGGAACAGCAGCGGGAAAGGCCGTACCCAGGCCAGCGTGAAGATCTGCTGGGCGCCGACCGAGAAGGACGCGACCAAGACCGTCTACCAGCGGTGGGGGTTCGAGGAGATCGACGGCCAGATCGCCCAGGACCTGCCGATGTGGCACGAGTTCGAGCCGTGACGACGCCTGCCTGGCACTCGGGCCTGGCGGCTGGGCCAGCAGATCATTGATCGGGTCGTCGGTTGCCCAGGCGCGTGTCGGCCTTGGCATCGATGTCGGGCCGCTTGGCCCCGGTGGCGGCCCGGGTGCCGAACCCGCTTGCGGGCATGGCATCGACGCCACCCGTCTCGGGTCGCGGCCGGGCGCGGCCGGCGTCACCGCGCAGGTCCGGACGGACCTCGCCGACGGTGTGGAACGCGTCCATGAAGCGGGAGAGGCCGGTGGCGAGGGCGCCGAGTGCGATCCACAACACCAGCAGGTTGCGGGACTGGCTCGAGTAGCCAACCGCCCAGAAGGCGATACCGATCGAGAGCGCCCCGATGACGAGCGGTGCCCACCACGGCGCACGACCAGGCAGCCCGCCGGACTCGGTGGCGAAGCCGGGGCCGGTGCGGCCACCACGGCGGCGCACCAGGGCGGTCGCCAGGTCGGCTATGCCCTTGGCCAACAGATACCAGGCGAGGATGCGGGCGATGACCCGGAAGGTCGGGTTCGGCCAGGCCAGGGCAACGATGCCGGCCGCGATGAACACGACAGCCAGCATGGCGCGTACGGGGCGCCATTCGCGGCCCGCGGTTGTCGCTGTGGCCAGTTCACTGCCGGCGCTGGCCAGCAGGAGCAGACCGAGCAGCATGGCGATCGACTTGGACGCGCGCAGGTCCAGCTGGGGGATCGCGAGGGCGAAAATCATCCAGCCGATGCTCAGCGCGAGCAGCGCGGGGCCCGCTTTCGCGAGCAGACCACCGCCATGCTCGCGACGCGCGATGGTTGATGTGGTCATCACATGTTCTCCCTTCGAACGGAAGGGGACAGCGGACGCCGGGCCATAGCCACGCCCCCTGCGCATCCGGACGAAAGCTCCATGACAGGAAGTCAGCGCCTGATTGCACTGTCGGTCTGCCCGTCCGCCGCGGTCATACTCGGGACCGGGGATGGCCGCCGCCTCGCCGTGCGGTCGGCGACGCCGAGAGCGTGCCGCGACCCGCGCCCGAATCAGCCCTTGCCCGCCAAGGCCGCTTATATCGCCCATTCCTAGAGGATCGGCTGACGCGCGAAGGCGCCTGGGGCCGGGAGCTGCCCGCGTTTGGGCCCGCCGTTCCCGTCGATCAGTCCGATAGCAGATGCATGACGAGAACGGATCCGGTCGGCTCCGCCCGGCCCTCGGCGAGCGGGGTGGCACCCACCCGCACTCGGACCGACTTCCCCCGACGGTTGACCGCCGCAAGCTCGACCTCGGCACCCGGCTGCCCGGCCAGGACGGCTTTGAGGGTCGGCTGGAGATGTTCCAGCGGCAGGCCGATGTCCAGGGCGAGCAGATGCTGGCCGATCGCCTCGTCCTGGCGCAGGCCCCACAGGTCCTCGGCGAGCCGGTTCCAGACCTGGATGCGCAGGTCCTTGTCGACCACGACGACGCCTTCGGGAAGGCTGGTCAGTATCGACCTCATGAAGAGGTTGACGACGTCCAGCTCGCTGGTTCTCTCGCGAAGCTCGTGGGCAGCACCAGCTCGGCCCACACCAGCTTGCCGAGCGGACGCGACCGGTCGCCCCAGCGGTCGCTGAGCGCGGACACCAGCCGCAGCCCCCGGCCGTGCTCGTAGTCGTGGTCCGGCCACGACTGCCGGGGCAGGTGCAGGCTTCCGTCCGACACCTGGATCACGAGGCGGGCATCGTTCTGCCGGATGCTCAGCCGCACCGGAGGTGCCCCGTGGGTGATGGCGTTCGTGACGAGCTCGTCGAGCACCAGGACCGCCCGGTCGGCGACCTCGGCTGGCGTCTTCCATCGGTCCAGCACCCTGCGGGCGTGCCGGCGGGCGTGCCCCACGGCGTGCGGCAGGCTCGGGAGGGCGAGGCTGGTGCGCCGGGCCGGGCTGGCCACCGCCGCCTCCGGGATCCGGACGAGCAGCAGCGCGACGTCATCCTCGTAGCCGGCGGGTGGGCGCAGCTCGTCGAGGACGCGGTCCGCCATCAGCTCGAGGTCGCCCGCGTGCCGCAGCGTCGTCGCCAGGTCCGCCACCCCGCGGTCGATGTCGCGGTTTCGGTCCTCCACGAGACCGTCCGTGTACAGCACGAGGACCGAGCCGGGCAGCACCCTGGCAAGCCGCTCCGTCCACCGCCCGTCGCCGACACCCAGAGGCGGGGTCTCGTCACTGCGCAGCAGACTCGTTCCGCCCTCCGGATGCAGAAGCACCGGCGGCAGATGTCCCGCGCTGCTGTAGACCAGCGTCTGGTCATGCGGGTCGTACACCGCGTAGACGCAGGTGACGATCTTGTTCTCTTCGAAAGGGACGCCGGCCTGCAGATCCGAGACGAGGCGGTCCAGCAGCCCGAGTACCTCGGCAGGAGGCAGATCCAGGTGCTGGAGGCTGCGCACCGCCGCCCGGAGCTGGCCCATCAGCGCCGCGGCGCCCATCCCCCGGCCCATCACGTCGCCCACGACCACGGCGACCCGGCCCGCGCCCAGGTTCAGCACGTCGTACCAGTCCCCGCCCACCTCGGCGCCGTGGATCCCGGCCCGGTACCGCACAGCCGTCTCCAGATCGTCGCCCAGCGGCCGCCGCGGCGGCAGCAGGCCACGCTGCAGCGTGAGCGAGAAGGCGCGGTGCTGCCGTTCGCTGGCCGCGAGCCGCTCCTGACCCGTCTCCATGGCCCGGCGCGTCTCGACAGTCGAGGTCGTCTCGATTGCCATGATCAGCACATCGCCGAGCTCCGTGCCCGCGGCCACCGGTGTGCAGGTGACCGCGAGGTAGGCCGCCTTCGGGGATCCCGCCGGGTCGCGGACCAGCACTGGCGTCTCCGCCGAGACCCGCGGTTCACCCGTTCTCGCGACCTCGCGGATCAGATCCACGACGGGACGCCACGAGTCGCCGATCTCCCCCGGCTCGTCGGCCAGGGCCACGTCGTCGAGAGCGGATGCCGGGAAGAGGGCTCGGAATGCCTCGTTCGCGAACACCACGTCCATATCAGGCACGGTGACGGCGGCGACGCAGGCCGGCGCGGACCGCACGAGTTCCCCAAGACCCCGAAGACCCGCATCCTGTCCATAAGAGGGGCTCATACACATCCCAGCGGTGTCGGCCTCGGAGTAGGTGAAATCCGACGCAACCGTACTTCCCGGTGTCAGCGCGTGTTCCCCCGTCTCCACGGCGCCGCCGGGCCGGCGCGCCAGGACGGCATGGTGCTCGCCGCCCACGAGGCCCCGGCCTCGATCATTGGTGCCCCCTCTTCCGTCTCGCGGCGTCCCGAATCCGGCACCACCCAGGGCGCCCTGAGACCCCGCGTCCGAAAACAGCCCTACCCACCAAGGCCGCGTATATCGCGCATCATCCGCGGGTCCCGGGCACGAAAGAACCTCGATCGCGCTCGCCTGCGACAGAGCGGGAGCCGGGATCGTCGATCCGGTTCGTCGTTCCGCGCCTCAGCCAGGCCTCCAGGAACGGGTACGCGGCGAGCAGGGTGAACAGCAGGCCGGGCAGTACGACACCCGGCCAGAGCACGGGCGGCACATCGTGGCCGAGCCCGCGGTACTCCCGCGGTGGGAACAGGCGCAGCGACCCTTCCAGGAATCCGATGTACCAGTCGGGCTGGGCGAGCGACGTCACGTCCATCGGCCCGTAGTGGCCGTACTCCCAGACCGCGGAGCGTGCCGACACACGCCCGTCTCGCCCCGAAGGACTTCGGGCGAGACGGGCGTGTGGGATCTAGCGGAAAATCTCCTTCGAGATCGCGTCCGGGCCGTCATGGGTGCGGTCCGACGGCTTGTCGAGCGTCTCCAGGACGCGGTCGTCGGCGCCATGTTCACGCGCCACGGACAGGATTTTCTGACGGTCGGCCGGGAAGTCGAGGCCACCGAGGAACTTCTGCACCTGAATGGGGTTCGCTGTCATGGCCCCGAACTCACCGCGACAGATCCACCAAAACACCTCGAGGTCGGCGGCCTAGTCGGTGCCGGCGGGTCACCGGGTGCTGGCGATGCGGGAACGGCTACGTCGCACTCGGCGCGCGTGCTCAGCGGTTGCCCGGCATCGCGCTGACCTGGCCCAGCACCGACTCCTTGTCGTGCTCGACGGCCAGGTCGCCAAGGCTGACGACACCCACCGGCGCCGCGCCTTCGATGACCGGCAGACGCCGCACCGCGCGCAGCCTCATCAGCTCGGCGGCGTCGTCGATCAGCGTGTCCGGCGTGACGGCCTCCAGGTCGCCGCTGCACACCTCGCGCACCGTCGCGGTCGTCGGGTCACGATCCTCGGCGACGGCTCGAATCACGATGTCCCGATCGGTCAGAATGCCGACGAGCCGGTTTTCCTCGACAACCAGGACATCGCCGGCATCGGCCTCGCGCATCGCCCGCGCGGCCTCGGCCAGCGACTGCTCCGGGCCGACGGAAACTGGCTCTCGGGTCATTACCTCCGCCACGGTCGTAGCCATGGGATCTCCCTCCGTGCCCCTCGTCCAACACTCCGGGGCCTGCCCTACGGCAGGCCCCCAAACCACGAGTGGGCGGGCCACTGGCGATCAGCAAGCGGCGAAGTGGCCAGCATGTCCTCGACCGCCCTGCGCACCTCGTCCACGGTCAGGCCCAGCAGGCCAGGATCAGGCACGGCCGCGCGAGGATCCCCCAGACACCCTGACCAGAGTGGCCGGTGCACAGGGCGCGACGCCGGCGGTCCCCACTCGGCCGGGGCTACCCCGCGGCAGCTACGGGATCTCGACGTCGACGTGGTCGTGCTCCAACGGCCCCACGAGCTGGATCTCGCCGAACGATGGCTCGGCCGGCGTCCGGGGCGCGACGTCCCCGCGCTGTTCCTGGAGCACAACACGCCCAAGGGCGACGTGCCGAACAGCCGCCATCCCGTCGCCGACCAGCCGGGCCTGACGATCGTCCACGTGACCCATTTCAACCGCCTGTTCTGGGACACCGGCGGCTCCCCCACCCGGGTCGTCGAGCATGGCATCGTCGACCCGGGCCACCGGTTCACCGGGGAGCTGCCGCACGTCGCCGTCGCCGTCAACGAACCGGTCCGCCGCGGCCGCGTCACCGGCACCGACCTGATCGGCCGGTTCGCGACCGCGGCGCCGGTCGACGCGTTCGGCATCGGCGCGGCGGCGCTGTCCGCCCACACCGGGCTGCCGGCCGACCGGCTGGGCACCTTCGACGACGTCTCCCAGCGGACGATGCACGCCGAGTTCGCCCGGCGGCGGGTCTACGCCCATCTCCCCCGCTGGACCTCGCTGGGCCTGTCCCTGCTGGAGGCGATGCACCTGGGGATGCCCGTGGTGGCGCTCGCGACCACCGAGGCCTACGAGGCGGTACCGCCCGGAGCGGGTGTGCTCTCGACCGACCGGGCGTGCTCGTCGACGCGGCACGCCGCTTCGTGGCCGATCCCGACCTCGCCCGCGCGTACGGCGAGAAGGCCCGCCAGGCCGCTCTCGACCGTTACGGCCTGCACCGGTTCCTGCGCGACTGGGACCACGTGCTCGCCTCGGCGACCACCTGAGCCGTTCATTTCACCGGACCTCATCGCTCACTGGGTCCTCGGCCCGCGCCACACCCACCGTCGGTGTCCTCGCACCGACGGCTCCATACCCGCACCGTCCCGGTAAAACTGGCCGGTTTATTGCAGTTCCTGCGCGGTGTGGTGGTCCACGCTCTTCGCAATGGCCGCCGGCTTGTGATGGTGCAGATCGAAGGCGGGACGTTCGGAACGGATCCGAGGCAGGCTGAGGAAGTTGTGCCGGGGCGGGGGGCAGGACGTGGCCCATTCGAGGGAGTTGCCATGCCCCCAGGGGTCGTCGACGAGGGCGAGCCGCCCTTTTCTGGACGAGTGCCAGATGTTGTAGACGAAGGGCAGCGTGGACAGGCCGAGGAGAAAGGACCCGGCCGTCGAGACGGTGTGCAGGGTGGTGAAGCCGTCATTCGGCCCGTAGTCGGCGTAGCGCCGCGGCATCCCCTTGACCCCTAGCCAGTGCTGGACGAGGAAGGTGAGGTGGAATCCGACGAACATGGTCCAGAAATGGATCTTCCCGAGCCGGTCGCTCATCATCCGGCCGGTCACCTTGGGAAACCAGAAGTAGACGCCGCCGAAGGCGGCGAAGACGACGGTGCCGAAGACCACGTAGTGCAGGTGCGCGACGAGGAAGTAGCTGTCGCTGACGTGGAAGTCGATCGGCGGGCTCGCCAGCAGCACCCCGGTCAGCCCGCCCAGCAGGAACGTGACCAGAAAACCCAGGCAGAACAGCATCGGCGTCTCGAAGGTCAGGCTCCCCCGCCACATGGTCCCGATCCAGTTCCAGAACTTGATCCCGGTCGGCACCGCTATGAGGAACGACAGCAGCGAGAAGAACGGCAGGAGCACGGCGCCGGTGACGAACATGTGGTGCCCCCACACCGCGATCGACAGGACGCCGATCCCCAGCGTGGCGAACACCATGCCCTTGTAGCCGAACAGGGGCTTGCGAGAGAACACCGGAATGATCTCGGTGACGACCCCGAAGAACGGCAGTGCGACGATGTAGACCTCGGGATGCCCGAAGAACCAGAACAGGTGCTGCCAGAGGATCGCGCCGCCGTTGGAGGCGTCGAAGATGTGGGCGCCGAACCGCCGGTCGGCCTCCAGCGCCAGCAGCGCGGCGGACAGCGGAGGAAACGCGATGACCGCCAGGATGGAGGTGACCAGGAAGGTCCAGCAGAAGATCGGCAGCCGGAACATGGACATCCCGGGGGCGCGCAGCGACATGATCGTCGTGATCATGTTCACTCCGCCGAGGATCGTGCCGAGACCGGACAGCACCAGTCCGAGGATCCACAGGTCGCAGCCGACGTTCGGCGAGAAGGTGTCGTTGTTCAGGGGCGCATAGGCCGTCCAGCCGAAGCCCGCGGCGCCGTCGGGGCTGAGGAACCCGGCGACGACCAAGAGCCCGCCGAAGAGGAACAGCCAGTACGACAGGGCGTTGAGCCGGGGAAACGCGACGTCGGGAGAGCCGATCTGCAACGGCACCAGCAGGTTGGCGAACGCGAATGCCAGCGGGGTGGCGAACAGCAGCATCATGATCGTGCCGTGCACGGTGAACAGCTGGTTGTACTGCTCGTTCGAGAAGAACTGGAGCCCTGGGCGGGCCAGCTCGCCACGCATCATCATCGCCAGGATTCCGGCGAAGATGAAGAATCCGAACGCGGTGACGGCGTACAGGACCGCGATGTCCTTGTGGTCCGTGGTGCGAATATAGCCCAGGAAACCCAGCGGACGTCGTGTATGTCCGTCGTCGGGTCCTGGTCCGGCCATCGACTCGGGGGCGGGGGCGGGCAGTTCGCGAAGAGACACCTCGGCTCCAGACCGGGAGTACGAAACCAGTCGGCCGACTCTAACGTCGGCACCACCCGAGGGCATGCGACGCGCCATCCGACCAGGCACGATTTCACCGGATGAACCGGAATTCTGGTCCGGTCTGAGATGTCACCCGACCGCGACGGCGCCCACGCCGTTCCCCACGTCGCGGTCACGACGTCCGTTCATCGCCGATGCGATGCCCGAGCGCCGCCGTCCGTTCGCCGCGGCTTTCCCGACGGCAGCCACCTGCAGGGCCGATAATGCATACTTGTACGGGGCTGAGCAGGATTGGTCGGGTCCCCATGCGAGGGCGGATTTACTGGCGGGCCCTCCGTACTGGTGCTCACCTTCGATCCAGCGCGCGCCCGTGCGGGACGGTCGGGCACGGGTCCGGCTGGATCCGCGCCAGTGGGCTCGGCTCGTCCGGACGCGAGCTCCTCGATGCGGACGTCGAACACCTTCATGACCGGCAGCCCACCGCCTCGATGCAGACGTCGCGCCCGCGCCCACGGGTCAGGTACGACGGGACTCGACGTGTTCTCCGGCGTGCAGCGCCCGCCACAGCTCTCCGACGTTGCCGAAGCGGACCTCGCCAGGAGCCGCCGTGACCCGCGAGATCACCGGGTCGGGAGCCCGCTGCTCACGCAGCCAGCCCAACAGAGCCTCCCGGTCGGCGGGGAAAGCCGCCCGTCCCAGCCAGGTGGCCAGCTCCGAACGACCCTCCACGTCTTCCACGGACATACCTGGCGGGGTGCCGCGCCGTTCCTCGATGGCAGACTGCGCCACGTCGCTCGCGCGGTCGCCCACCGGCGGTTCGGCCGACCGCCATTCCTCCGCCCGGGTGTCATGACCGGCGCGGACATATCCTTCAACGTCGCGCTTCATCGCCTCATCGACCAGCTGGCCGTGCTTGCTGCTGGCCCGGTCCGGAGCCATGGGCCACCTCCTCTGCTCGCATGCGGCCGCGCGTCGCGGCCACACCGACGATTTCCCGCACATTCCCTACCCAGCCCGGCCCCGGTGGGCGGGCCCGCTCCCGACACCGCGCCGGGGCGCCGGCTGCCTGGTCGCCGCCCGGCGTCATCCCCGTGAAGCGTCTCCCCTTCCAGGTCCGCGTAGCGCCTGCGCAGCGCCACGTTGTCCGTCCTGGCGTGCAGCGTGCGCAGCAGGTTGCGGCCCATCCGCTCGTGCGCCACGAACGCGGAGAGCTGGTCGGCCAGGTAAGGGGCCGCCGAGCCCGCTGCCGACGGCGACGCCGGCGAGCCGCGTAGAACCCGCCGCCACGAGCTCGCAGGCCCGCCGGTACCGGCGAAAGCCTGGCGAGCCCAAGCGCGGCGGGCTCCTGGCATAACTCCCTTGGCGCACCTCGGCGGCCGGCACTCGGCAGAGGTACCAGCGAACGAGCGCGGATCGACCGACCTCGTCTTCTCGCCCGGCCTGTGTTCATGCGGACTCACCCGTGGCTGGATCGGCCGGCGCCATCTCAGTCGGGGGTTCCTCCGAATGCTGTCCGGACCTTGTCCGTCGCTCGCTCGGCGGCCCGGGCCACCTTCTGGACGAACGGATGCTTGGCCTGGGTGACGGTCGTCCGGGTCAGGGTCCGGACGGCCCAGTCGAGGTGCTCGCGGGCGACGGGGGCGAGGTCGGCGACGGCGGCGTTCATCGCGGTGCGGGACTCGCCGTCATCAGCCTCGTTGACCAGCTCCTGGAGCAGGTCGACGTTCGCCGCGCACAGATGCGCGGCGCACAGGTAGGCCTGCAGGCCGGCCTGCTCCAGCGTCATCGGGTCGGCGGACCCGCTGAGCAGCAACGCCTCGATCGCCTTGCCGTCGAGGGCCTCGGTCGCCCGGCCGGCGGGGCTGGCGTACTGGTGGCTCCCGCCCAGCTGCCCGATCAGCGTCTCCCAGACGCCCACGGCGTCGAGCGTCTCTCCTTCCAGGTCCGCGTAGCGGGTGCGCAGGGCCGGGTTGTCGGTGCGGGCGTGCAGGGTGCGCAGCAGGTTGATGCCCATCCGCTCGTGCGCGACGAAGGCGGACAGCTGGTCGGCCAGGAACGGCCCGTTCAGGCCGCTGTCGGCGGCGAAGTCGGTGTAGAGGTCCTCGCTGACCTCCCGTTCCGGAATGACGGTGACCATCGGTCCCGGCTTGATCGTCGCCCCGGTCTCGGGGCGGACGGCGGTGATCGGCATGACTGGTTAGTCCCCTCGGACGCTGGGTGTCGGACGCGCCTGCCCGCCGCCGTGGCACCTGGCGGCAGGCGAACGCACGTCGCTGGTCAGCGGTCGCTGGCTCGTGGGCGCGGGTGCGTCACCGTGACCGGGCGAAGGCGTCGCCACGCAGCCGCTCGATCGGGTGCGGGCCCTCGGTCTCGATCCGGTACTCGGTGCCGAACCGGTCGCGATGTTCGTCGATGACCTGCTCGCTGGGCACACCACCCGCGTTGACCGTGGCCAGACGCTCCTGGAACCGCCTGTGCGAGTCCATCACGTAGCCGGTTCCAAGACTGGTCAGGTCGATCTGGGTGGCCAGCACCTCGCGGACGTAGGCCTTGTTCGGCTCGAACAGCACCGGCTCGGGCAGCTCGACCGGCAGCACCTCGGCCGGGTCCCGCCCGTCGTAGCGCTTCATCAGCTCGCAGGCGACCCGCAGCTGCTCGATCTCCATGGCCAGATGCAGGTCCCACAGGTCGCGAATGCGAGGGTGGGTCTCCTGGGCGGCGAAGGAGTAGTACAGGTAGCACTCGTTGTACTCGTGCTGGACGAGCTGCTCGAACCAGCTCTCGGCCGGGTCCAGCATCGACTCGTACTGGGTGACGTGCTCCTCCTCGACCATGCCGATCTCGGCGTAGAGACCGCGGGCCAGCGGCTCCATGAACCGGTTGCCGATCGTCATGTAGTAGTTCATCGTCTGCTGCTCGGCCGCCGTGATCGTCAGCGCGTGCAGCCGGCTGCGCGGATCCGCGGTGTGCTTGTCGTAGTGCTTGCGGATGTTGTCCCGCGGATGGCGGTGCTCGTTCGCGGTCGGCCGGCCCGGCATCACCTCGGTCAGCCGGTCCACCACGCCCTCGGCCTGCTTGCCCTCCAGCAGCTCGTAGAGGTTCGCGTACCGGTAGAGGTGGTCGAAATCCTCGAGCAGGCCGAAGTCGTAGGTCTGCTTCAGGTACCCGTCCGGCTCGCTGCGGGCCAGCCACGCGGTCAGGTCCACCGCCTCCTGCTCGTAACCAAGGGTCACCTCCAGCGTGGACTCCTCACCCGGTATCAGCCAGTTCACCGCCTTCTGCTGCTGCTGCTCGACCGCCCGGGTCTCGGCGAGGGCCGCCTTCACCTCGGGCACGTCGACGTGCCGGTTGAACTGGTGGCTGAACAGCACCGCCTCGACCTCGATGCCGTTCATCGCGATCACCCGGCACCGGGTGTACGGCTCGACGTCGTTCTTGTCGTAGGGCTCGACGTTCAGCTCGGACCAGTTCCGTACCTGCTCCTCAAGCGGAACGCCCTTCTCCTGCAACGGGTTGAAACCCATCGAATCCTCCCGGAGCTGCCGCCAACCGGATGGTCGAGCCGGTGCGGCCTGGTCGGATGAATCCATCCGCACCTGCCCTGGCAGGTGCGGACAAACCTTCGGAGGCGAGGACGATCAGCCACCCGCACAAGACGATCAGCCACCCGTACAAGAGGTCAGCGACCAACCCCTTTACAGGTTGAGAACGACCTTGGCGCAGTCGTCCTGCTTCTCCTGGAAGATCTCGTAGCCGTGCGGCGCCTCGGCGAGCGGGAGCCGGTGGGTCGCCCACCTCCTCGACCACACCCATCGACTCATGGCCGAGGACGTCGCCCGGTCGGAAACATCTCCCAGGAGGTCGTCAGGCACGCGACGGCAAGCGAACAGACCTCAACCACGCTGGCCCGCACATCATCCCGCCGCGGCGTGGCACCCCACGACATCCACCGCGGAACGCATCTGCAGCTGCGGTTAGACCGAATTTGGCCACCATCGGTTTGGGATTGGCCTCGTGGGACGACCACGACACACCACATGCCCGTGTGACCTGACGCCTCGGGAGGCGCGTGGCTCGGGTCCGCGTCGCTGCGTAAGGCTGGCCCTTGCACGATTCGAACCGATCTCTCCCATGTCCCAAGGAGGCTCCCTTGACCGACACGAACACCTACGCATACGTCGACGCTGGCACCCTCGACGTCCGGATCGTCCGTGGCGAGGCTGACACGGAAGGCACCATCGTCGGCCGCCTCGACACCGCCGAACTCCCCGCCCTCAGCGAGGCGGCCGACAAGCTGCTCGCGACCCTCGGCACCCGCCCCGTCAGCGACTGGCGCGAGGTCGAAGGTGGCCTGTTCGCCGTCGTCGAGGAGACGGCGGCGGTGCCGACGGCCGGCTGACCGGCAACCATGAGCGCCCCGGCCTGGGTCCAGGCCGGGGCATCTCCTTGCCCGGACAAGCCGGCGGCAACGAGCGAGCGCGCGGCCGTCCAGCCCGGCTCTCGTCATCCGGGTTGACGTAGGCCGCACCGAGCCGCTTGCCGATGAGCAGGGCCGCAGCGGGTTGTACGGTCTGCGCATGTCCGACACCGTCGCCCGCCGAACGATCAGCCCCGACGGCATGGCTCCCCCGGCGGCCCGCTATGCCCACGCGGTCCTGGTCGAGAACGCCAGCCGGTGGCTGCACACCTCCGGAGTCGTGCCGGTGGCACCGGACGGTTCGGTACCGGACGGGGTGCCAGCCCAGGCGAGCCAGGTATGGAGCAACATCGCCGCGATACTGACCGAGGCCGACATGACGGCCGGGGACATCGTCAGCATCACCACCTACCTGGTCGCCACCGCGATGACGCCGGGGCTGGCGCAGGCCATGGCGGCACGCGACGAATTCCTCGGCGGTCGGCGGGTGGCCAGCACGTTGGTGACCGTCCCGGCGCTGGCCCAGCCGTCCTGGCTGCTCGAGATCGCGGTCGTCGCCGCCTCATGAGCGGTCACGCGCGGCCGCACTAGGTCGTGCGGGCGCGGGTGGGCGCGGGTGGAGCGTTAGGCGCTCGCGTGGTTCCGATGTCCTTCAGCTGTCCTTCGACGGCAGGTGCTGCGTAGCCCTGCCGCTCGACGCAGATCGACGAGGAGCCTTCGACGGTCAGCGACCCGAAGCTCACGGTGGAAGCACCGGTCTGACACCCACCCTTCTTGCCCCGGCCGACCTACGGGCCGAGGCAAGAAGGGTGTGCTGTTCCTACCGGCGAAGCGCTCGCGGTGGGAGCGTTCAGCGGGGTTCGTCGCCGCGCAGCGTGACGCGCTGGATCACGCGGTGCGCGTCGCCGAAGTCGCCGACGACGGCGTGCTGGGTCGCGCGGTTGTCCCAGAAGCCGATCGTCCCCGGCTGCCAGTGGTAGCGCACCGTGAACTCGGGGCGGACCGAGTGCTGGTAGAGGAACGCGAGCAGCGCGTCGCTCTCGGCGCGCTTCAGCTCCTTGATGTGGGAGGTGAAGCCCGGGTTCACGAACAGCGACCGCTTTCCGGTCTCCGGATGCGTGCGCACGACCGGGTGCTCGACCGGGTCGAGCTTGGTGATGGTCTCGCCCTCCCAGCGGCCCTGCCCGACCAGGTCCAGGACAGCCTTGAACTGGTCGGCGCCGTCGTGCACGGCGGTCAGCGTGCTCAGGAACCCCTGGAGCGCCGGGCTGAGATCGTCGAAGGCGGCCTCCTGGTTGGAGAACAGCGTGTCGCCGCCGGCCCGGGGCACCTCGACCGCCCGCAGGATCGAGCCGAGCGGCGGGCGCTTCACGAAGGTCACGTCGGTGTGCCAGTGCAGTCCGCGGGACACGTCGCTGACATTGCCGTAGAGCGCCGCCAGCTCCCTGGCCTGGGTGTAGTCGATCTGGAAAACCTCGGGCTGGTCGGCCAGGCCCGGGATGACCGGATGGCCCTCCGTCGGCTCGCCGAAGCGGCGGGCGAAGGCGAGGTGCTCCTGCGGCGTCAGGTCCTGGCCCGGGAAGAAGACCACCTTGTAATGCAGCCAGGCGGCGCGGATCGCCGCGATCTCGCCGTCGTCGAGGGTGCGCAGGTCGAGGCCGGGGATCTCGGCCCCGAGGTTGCCTGAAAGCGGAATGACCTCGAACGGCACATCGGGCGCGGCGGACTCGATCGGAGCGAGGCCGACGGCGGCTTCCGGCTCGGCGATGATGGTCATGGACGGGTCTCCTTGCTGGTTAGGTCATCAGAGGTGGGCGACAGCGTCGGCGGCCGAGCGGCCGAGCGATTCAGGCGGGTTGCGCGGGTTGCGCCGACGGCGCGTGGGCACCGGCGGCACTCTCGTCGATGCCGAGCTCCCGCAGGAGCCGTGAGCGCAGCGCGGTGAAGGCCCCGTCGCCGCGCAGTCGCGGGCTGGGCAGCTCGACGGGCAGGTCGAGCGAGATGCGCCCGTCGGTGAGGACCAGCACGCGGTCGGCCAGCAGGATCGCCTCGTCGACGTCGTGGGTCACGAGCAGGACGGTCGGCCGGTGCCGGCTGCACAGCTCCTGCACCAGCGCGTGCATCTTGATACGGGTGAGGGCGTCGAGCGCGCCGAAGGGTTCGTCGAGCAGGAGCAGCGCGGGCTCGCGGACGAGGGCACGGGCGAGAGCCGCACGCTGCGCCTCGCCGCCGGAGAGGGTCTTCGGCCAGTCCCGCTCGTGGCCGGTCAGACCGACCTCGGCCAGCGCCGCGCGGCCGCGTTCCGCCGCCGCGCCGCCGCGCTGACCGAGGGTCACGTTGTCGAGGACGCTCTTCCACGGCAGCAGCCGCGGGTCCTGGAAGACGACGGCCCGGCGCTCTGGGACGAATACCTCCCCACCGGCATCGGCGTCGAGACCGGCGAGAACGCGCAGGAACGTACTCTTACCCGACCCGCTGCGGCCAAGCAGCGCCACGAACTCGCCGGGCGCGGCTTCGAGGTCGATGCCGCGCAGCACGTCGCGCGGTCCGAACGACCGGGTGAGGCTTCGCGTGACGAATCCGGCGTCCGCGTCTTGGGGCGCCACGGCCGACGACGCCACGGCCGACGAGTCTCGGGCGGACCCCGCGGTAGGTGTGCTCAGCGTCCCGGCTGCCAACGCAGGACCCTCCTGTCGAGAAGTCGGATGAGCCCGTCCGAGATCAGGCCGAGCAGGGCGTAGATGACGAGACAGAGCACGATCACGTCCGACTGGAAGAACGTCTGCGCGCGGATCATGAGGTAGCCGATCCCGCTGTGGGCATTCATCTGCTCGGCGAACACCAGGAGCAGCCAGGCCACGGCCGCCGCGAGCCGAAGACCGACGAGGAAGCTGGGCAGCGCGCCTGGGATGACCACGTGACGGATCAGCGCGGCGCGCCCGAGCCCGGCGACGTCGGCGAGCTCGCGATAGCCCGGATGCAGCGACTTGATGGCCACCGAGGTGTTCACGTAGATCGGGAACGCCACGCCCATCACCAACAGGCTGATCTTCGCCGTCTCCCCGAGCCCGAGCCACAGGATGAGCAGGGGCTGGATGCCGATGATCGGCACGAAGCGCAGCATCTGGAGGTTCGCGTCGACGAGATCGTCGCCGACGCGGGTCAGCCCGGACGCGAGCGCGAGGACCACACCGATCGGAACCCCGAGTCCAAGGCCCCAGAGAACCCGCCACAGCGACGCTCGAAGCGCCGACCAGAGTGTTCCGTCCTGGGCGAGGCCCCAGCCGACGGTGACCACCGCGGAGGGGCCCGCGAGCACCCGCGGGCTGAGCCACCCGGCGCTCGACGCCAGCTGCCACCCGGCGAACAGCAGCACCACTCCCGCCAGCCGTTCGGCGCCGCGGGGAACCCGCCACCGCGAACGTGCCGCCTGGCCTGGCCGCCGTGTCGGCAGCCGAACCAGGCCGCGGGGTGTGGAGGTCGTGGCTTCCGGTCCGGCGGCGGTCACGGGGTCGGACCCCGCGGCGGTCGCGGGGCCCGGCGCGGCTGTCAGCGCCTCGCCGGTCTCGGTGACGCCGGTCTCGGTGACGCCGGTGACGGTGACGCCGGTGACGGTGACGCCGGTGACGGTCACTGGCCCTGGGCCTTCGCGACGACCTGGTTGAAGCGGGTGTCGAACTCCTCGAAGACGTCGACCTTCGCCGGGATCTCGCCCGCGCTGTGGAAGAGGTCGGCCAGGCGCTGCTGGGGGGCGATGATCTCGCCGGGAAGCTGGAAGAAGGTCGGCGTGCCGGTGGCGGCGACGATCGCGTTCGCGCGGTCCGGGGCCAGGCCGTACTTCTTCACGTAGATGGCCTCCGTGAAGACGCCGGGGTGCGAGCCGAGGTAGGCGAACGCCTTCACCAGCCGGGAGATGTAGTCGGCCTCGGCGGCGGTCTTCGCCGGGTCCGCGAGCGTCGAGTCGCTGGCGATGACGTAGTTCGAGCGGTCGGGCAGCTCGTTCGTGGTCGCCACGTTCTTGGCCGTGGGGTTCCGGGCGAGGAAGGCGCTCGTGAGCGGCTCGACGGACAGGCCCGCGTCGGCCGAGCCACTCTGCAGCGCCGCGGCGACCTGGGTCTGCGGGATGTCGACCGTGGTGACGTCGGACAGCTTCAGCCCGGCGCTGTCGAGGGCTTGCAGAAGCACGGCCTCGCCCGCGGTGCCCTTCTGGTAGGCGACCTTCTTGCCCTTCAGGGACGCCCAGCCGGTGACCTCGCCGTGGCCGGGGGCGGCCACGAGCTGGTAACTGCCCACCTTGTACTGGAACCCGGCCACCGCGCGCAGCGCCTGGTCTCCGGCCTGCGCGAAGATCAGCGGAGTGCTGCCGACGAAGCCGGTGTCGAGCGCTCCGGCCTCGAAGGCCTGAAGCATCGGCGGGCCTCCGACGAACGTCGAGTACTCGACCTTGTACGGGAAGTCCTTGTCCTGGCCGGACACCTGCAGCAGGTTCTTGAGGAAGTCCAGCTGGTCACCCACCCGCAGGGTCGTGCCGGCGGGGATGGCGGTGCTGAGGGTCACAGGGGTGGCGGTGGCGGCGGTCTGGCCGCTGTCGGAACGGGTCGACGCGCCGCTGTCGCACGCCGCGACGACCACGGTGAGTGCGGCGACGACGGCGACAGCGCGGGCAGCGCGAGGAACGAGACGTGAACGCACGGAGATCCATTTCAGGGCAGCACGACGGACGCCGAGCACGACGGGCTCAGGCGTCGAGGTGCGGCAGGTAGGCGAAGCGAGGCGAGGTGAGAGGCGGACGCGCGGCACAGTGGGAACGCGGCCGGATGTCCTGGCGGATGTCCTGGCGGTCAGAGCGCCGGGAGGCGCACGGTCATCAGGCAGAACACAGAGCGCTACAGATGCGCTTGAAGTCGACGCAACGGCGCGAGGTCAGCGTCTCGCTGCGGCCAATCGTCGACATATCGCCAATAGTCGACCAACTCGATTGGATTTGTCAATATCTCGACATGGTCGTACCTGCGGGAACGCGGAGCGTGACCCAGCTCCAGGAAGCGGCGTGCGCGTCGGCGGGCGTTCGCCGGAGGGCTGCCCGAGCCAGCCTGACCCGCTGAGCATCTTCCAAGGCACCGGCGGCTCCAACCGACCGCCGACGGCGTCGCCACCGCCTGTTCGCCGTCGTGCCGCGACACCGGCTGCCGGGAACAGCCAACCGCACGCATGCGTTTAGCGTGACGTTCTGGTGGCCGGCTGTGCTGGCCACCGTCGCCCTGATCTCGGCCCTCGGGCTGCAGGCCGCCAGGGCGAAGCCGAAGGGAGCGCGGAGTGAGCATCGAGCTGAACCACACGATCGTCTGGTCGTCGGACCGGGACGCCACTGCCACCTTCCTGACCGAGATCCTCGGCCTGCCGGACGCGCCCGCCTTCGGTCCGTTCCGTGTGGTGCAGGTTGCCAACAGCGTCAGCCTGGACGTCCACCAGACCACGGGTGACGTCCAGCCGCAGCACTACGCCTTCCTCGTCGGCGACCAGGAGTTCGACGAGATCTTCGGCCGCATCCGCGACCGCGGCCTGTCCTGGTGGGCCGATCCGGGGCAAACCCAGCTCGGCGAGATCAACCACCACGACGGCGGTCGCGGCGTCTACTGGGAAGACCCCGACCGACACCTCCTGGAGATCATCACCGTCCCCTACGGGGGCCCGGACGCGTAACCCGAACGGCCGGCACAAGCCGGCATAAATCATTCGATACTGACCGGCGTGTCTGGGATGGTCTGGGCATGGTGACCGAGGTGGCGGCGCACACGGAATATGGGAACCGGGATCTGGCGCTGGCCGGGGAGATCCTGCGGACCGTCGTGGGCTCCGGGCTGCACGGCATCGCGATCGCGGGAACCGACGACCACGACGAGATGGGCGTCTTCATCGAGCCCCCGCAGCATGTCCTGGGCATGGCCGGCAGGTTCGAGCACTACGTGTACCGGACCCAGCCCGAGGGGGCCCGCTCCGGCCCCGGCGATACCGACCTCGTGGTCTATTCGCTGCGCAAGTACCTGCGACTGGCGACCCTGGGCAACCCGACCGCGCTGTTGCCGCTGTATGCGCCGGCTGACGCGGTCATTGTCCTGACCCCCCTGGGTGAGGAACTGCGCGCGCTCGCGCCCGCGATCCTTTCCCAGCGCGCGATACGCCGTTTCCTCGGATATCTCGCCGGTCAACGCGCCCGCATCGGCGGCCAGGCCGCGCCCGCGGGCCGAGGGCTGGCGACGAGGCACGGTGGCTGCGCACGCCCGGAACTGGTCGCCAGGTACGGCTACGACGTCAAGTTCGCCTCGCACGCGCTGCGGCTCGCGTTCCAGGGCCGTGAGGTCGCCGCCCACGGACGGCTCACCCTTCCGATGCCCGACGACGAGCGGGAACGCGTCCTGCGGGTCAAGCGTGGTGACGTCCGCGATGTCAACCAGGTCCTGGCCGACATCGCCACCGTCGAAGCCGAGATCATCAACCTGCTCGAGTCCGGCCGTACCCCGCTCGCCCCGGACCCCGACCTGACCAGCATCAGCGAATGGTCAGCCGATGCCCACCGCCGCCACTGGGGCTGGACAGCCGGCTGACCTCGCTACCCGGCGGCCCTTCTGGCAAGGTGGCGCGCGAGATCCGGGCAGCCGAGCCACTCGGCCGCCCGGATCGACGCCAGGGCGGCCATTCATGCGGTAGGTGCCACGCCGGTCGGGCGTCGAGGTGGGCTGCTTCTAGCGCTCGTCGCAGCGGCCGCTGCACGGGACTCTCATATGGCAGGTCGGGCAGAGCACGGGGGCGGCAGCGGGGGTTTGTTGCCGGCTCCGAGACGCCGGAGCGAACCGAGACGCCGCCAGCGCTTTCAGCGATCTCAATCCCGGACGCCATCCGGAAGCCGTCGTACCAGCGCGTACTCGGCTGACGTCACCGTCTCGGCGCTCTCCTCAGGCATGGCCGTCCGCACCGGTGCCGCGGGCCACCGGCCCAGGCGACCTCTTCCCGTCGAGCCGTCCGGGACACCGCTCGCCGTGGACATTGGCAGACCTTCCCTGTCTTCCCTCTTCGCCGCGCCGTCGCCGTCGCCGTCGCGCGCTGTCACCCCGCCGACAAACTTTGAGCGCCACTCAAGTGAAATGCTTGAGTGGCACTCAAGCGAAATCGTCTGGGGAGGCACGGCCGATGGGGACCAGGGCGAATGCGGTGGCGGCGACCAGGGAGCGGATCGCGCGGGCCACGCTGCGACTGCTGCTTGCGCAGGCATACGAGGACGTCACCCTGACCGACATCGCGGCCGCCGCGGAGGTCTCCCACCAGACGGTGCTCAACCACTACGCGTCGAAGGAGGGTGCCGCGCTCGCCGCGATCGAGCTCATGCGATCCGAGATTGAAGGGTTGCGCACGTCCGTGCGCGCCGGCGACCTGAAGAACGCCGTCGAGGTCCTGGTTGAGCAGTACGAGCGGTTCGGTGACGTCAACGCCCGCTGGGCGATGGCCGCCGAGCGGCTCGGGCGCCTGGCCGTCCTCCTCGACCACGCCCGCGCGGCGCATCGAACCTGGCTGGAGGAGGTCTTCGCGACCCACCTGCCGGCCGTGCCGGCGGCCCGCCGGCACGGCCTCAACGCGCTGCACGCGGCGACCGACGTCTACACGTGGAAGCTGCTGCGCCGCGACCTGCGCCTGAGCCGCTCCGAGACCGCCCGCGCGATGACCGCGCTCGTGCGCGGCGCACTGAGCCCGTAAGTCCGGCGACAGTCCCGGCCAGGATTCCGACCACATGACCGGATAGCCCACCCCAAGGAGATCACCATGAGTAACGCCTACCTGTTTGCCCTCACCGACGGTGGCGGCACCGTAGCGCCCGAGCTCGGCGTCGCGCGGCGGCTCGTCGACCGCGGCCATCGCGTCACCGTCCTCGCCGAGGACTCGATGGGTCCCGCCGCCGCCGCCGCCGGCGCGACGTTCCGCCCCTGGCGGCACGGGCTCAACAGGCCCGACCATCGGCCCGAGAACGCCCCGTACCCGGAGTGGGAGCTACGCAGCCCGCCCACCCAGGTACGTGAAATGATCAATCATCTCATCGTGCGCCCAGCGTCCGGCTACGCGCGAGATGTCACCGACGCGATCCGCGCCAACCGGCCTGATCTTGTGGCGGTGTCGTTCTTCGCGTTCGGCGCGATGATCGCCGCCGAGGCCGAGAACGTGCCGTTCGACGTCCTCATGCCGAACATCTATCCGCTGCCCGCGCCGGGCCTGCCGCCGTTCGGCCCGGGACTACGGCCAGCGCAGGGACCGCCGGGCCGGCTGCGCGACCGGCTCATCGCCTCCATGTCGCAGCGGATGTGGGACGGTTCCGCCCTGTCCGGGCTCAACGCCGTGCGCACCGCGTACGGCCTGGCACCGGTGGTGCACTACCAGGACCAGGTTCATCGGGCACGTCGCGAGCTGGTCATGACGAGCCCGGAGTTCGACTTCCCGGCCCGGCTGCCGGCGAACGTCCGCTACGTCGGGCCGGTCCTGGACGACCCGGTGTGGGCTGACAGCCCGTGGCAGCCGCCAGTCGGCGTTGCTGGCCCGGTCGCCTCTCTCGTCCTGGTGTCGATGTCCAGCACGTTCCAGAACCAGGTGGACTGCCTGCAGCGGGTCACCGACGCGCTCGGATCTCTGTCACTGCGCGGTCTCGTGACGACCGGCCCGGTGATCGACCCCGGTCGGCTGACGCCACCGCCCGGAGTGACGGTGGTTCCCGCCGCGCCTCATGGCGCGGTGCTCCGCCACGCATCGCTCGTCGTCACCCACGGAGGCCACGGCACCCTGGTGAAGGCATTCGCCGCCGGTGTGCCGGTCGTCGTGCTCGCGCACGGGCGCGACCAGGCCGACAACGCCGCCCGGGTGGTCCAGCACGGCGCCGGCCTGTCGGTCAGCCGCACGGCGAAGCCGGCGAAGATCGCCGAGACGGTCCGTCGAGTCCTCGGCGACCCCGCCTACCAGCGGTCCGCCGCTCGGCTCGGCGCCGTACTGCGGCGCGACGCCGCCAGTGGCCGGCTCATGGCCGAGCTGGAGAACATCCGCCCGGACCAGCCAAGCGGGCAGCGCGCAACCCAGACCGTCGACGAGAACCTCGCCCACGGTCTCAACCACGACCAAGCGGTGACCACGCGGCCATGACCGTCACCGCGCGACGCCGCTAGGCCGCCGCCCCGTCGAGCAGCGCCCGCGCGAGCAGCGTGGTCGTGGTGCTGCACCAACGCTCCGGCGACCAACCGAGGGTGCCCGTGGCGACGAGGTAGTTCTCCACGCTGGTGATCAGGAAGGCGAGCTCGGCGGCGTCCTCGACGGTGAGCCCGGGCCGCAGCGCCCCGCGGCCGGCCAGCAGGCCGGCGAGAACTCGGAACGCCTCGCGGCGCTGGCCCTCGTTCACGTCCCACTGCGCCGCGAGGTCGGGATCGGTGCCGACGGTGCCGCGGACGACGGCGAGCAGCGGCGCCACCCGCCCCATGATCTCAAGGCCGCCGTCCGTCCAGAGCTCGATCACCCGGACCGGGTCGGGCTCGGCGGTCAGCTCCTCGAGCCACGGCCGGTCCAGCAGCGCGACCGGCTCGTCGTCGCCGACGGCGGCCACGTCGAGTGCTTCCTTGAGCAGCGTCGCCTTGTTCCCGAAGTGGAAGTAGACGGTCTGCACGGCCACGCCGGCGCGCGCCGCGACCTGGTCGAGCGTCGTCGCGCCGTAGCCCTGGTCGAGGAACAGATCCGCCGCCGCGGCGACGATCCGACGCCTCGTCAGCCTGGCCTTCTCGGCCCGGCTCGGCCTGTCCGCTGCCCGACTCGGCCTGTCCTTGACGGGATCACTCACTCGCTAGAGGCTACTTTAGTAGCTCACTAGAGTCGACTCCAGTCAAGGGAGAGGCCATGCCCGACCTCGTGTCGATCCACCACGTGAAGATCCCGGTCAGTGACGTCCGCGCCAGCAGCGAGTGGTACCAGCGGGTACTCGGGCTGGAGGTGGCGATCGAGTTCATCGAGGACGGCGAGCTGCGTGGCGTCGCCCTCGACGCCCCGGACGGCGGCACCCCGATCGCGCTGCGGCACGAACCCGAGCGTGCCGCGGCCCTCGCCGGCTTCGACCTCGTCGCGCTCGGCGTCCCGACCCGGGACGGCGTCCACGCCTGGGTCGACCACCTGGCCGCCCTCGGCCAGAAGCACGGCGGCCTCCTCACCGGCCACCGCGGCGGCACCGTCCTCGTCGGCCTCCACGACCCCGACGGCATCGAGATCCGCCTCTACGCCGACTGACCGAACACCGGCCGCGAAACCGGCCACGGACCGAGACCGGCCACAGACCACAGGCCACAGGCCACAGGCCGAGAAGGAGAACTCCCATGCGATACACCGACTCCGGCGGCAACGGCGAACCGCTCGTCCTGATCCACGCGGCGGTCTTCGCCGACTGGTTCGTCCCGCTCGAACGCGAGCCGGCCGTCGCCGGCCTGCGCCGCATCAGTGTCACCCGCACCGGCTACTCGGATCCCGCACCCGCCGAGCCGCTGTCGGTGGCCGACCACGCCGCGCAGTGCGCGGACCTGTTGCGCAGCCTCGGGGTCGAGCGGGCCCGGGTGCTCGCGCACTCCTCCGGCTGCGTGTTCGCGCTGCAGCTGGCGCTCGACCACCCGGAGCTGGTCGGCGAGCTCGTCCTGGTCGAGCCACCGCTGATCGACCCGCTCCTGCCACCGCAGGACCGGGCGCCGGTCGCCGCCGTGATCGGCCCCGCCATCGGCGCGGCGATCGGCGCCGTCGCCCAGGGCGACCTGCGCACCGCCTTCGACACCTTCCTGGCGGCGCTGTGCGGACCGGAGCACCGGTCCGTGATCGAGTCAGCCCTCGGCCAAGCCGGCCTGGACCGCGCCGAACGCGACTGCGGCTACACCTTCACCGGCGAAGTGCCCGCCCTCGTCGGGTGGCACTTCGACGAGGAGCTGGCCCGCCGGATCGAGCAGCCGGTCCGCCTCGTCGCCGGCGGCGAGAGCCCAGCCTTCACCCACCGTCTCGTCGACCACCTCGCCGCGATGCTCCCCGACGCCCGCACCACCGTCATCCCCGGCGAGAACCACCTGCTCCCCCTGCACGCCCCCGCCGCCCTCGCCGCCCTTCTGCCCGTCCCGACCGCCACCCCCTGACCGACCCGACCCGGCCCGGCTCGGCCCCGCCCGGGCTGCGCGCGTCACTTCGACCACGCGCCGCCCGGGCGGCGCCCGCATGCACGCCGTCAGCGCCCTGCCAGAGGAGAACCCGCCATGGCCCGTTTCCTGTTCGCCACGGTCCCCGCCGTCGGCCACACCCAGCCCGCACTGCCCATCGCCCGTGCCCTGATCGAACGCGGCCACACCGTGCGCTGGTACGCCGGCGCCGCCTTCGCCGAGAAGATCGCCGCGGTGGGGGCGAGTTTCCACCCGATTACCGATCCTGCCTTCGACTACAGCCTGGGCGGCGGGCTGGATGGGCACTACCCCCAGCGGCGGGAGCTGTCAGGGCTGAAAAAGCTGCAGTTCGACATGGTGCACGGTTTCTCGAAACCAGTGCCGAACCAGGTCCGGGACCTGCAGGCGCTGCTGCGGGAGGAGCCGGCCGACGCGATGATCGCCGACACCGGATTCATCGGCGGGGTTCTTCTGCAGGAGCTCGGCGGGCCGCCGCTGGCCGGTTTCGGCGTCAGCATCGTGCCCTTCACCAACGAACATCTCGCGCCACTCGGACTGGGCCTGGCACCGGCGAACGGCCCGCTCGGCCGGCTGCGCAACCGGGCACTGGCCGTCTCCATCCGACGGATGCTGCTTCGTCCGGTGACCGCCGAGCTCAACCAGACCCGGCGGATGCTCGGCCTGCCCACGTCGTCTGCAGCGATCTTCGACTACCCGCTGGCCAGCCAGCTCTACCTGCAGTTCAGTGCGCGCAGCTTCGAGTACGACGTCCCGGGTGTGCCCAGCCAGGTCGCCTTCGTCGGTCCGCCACGCCAGCTGGTCGACCCCGGCTGGCGGCCGCCGTCCTGGTGGCCCGAGCTCGCCGGGCGGCGGGTCGTGCTCGTCAACCAGGGAACGGTGGCGACCGACGCCGACCAGCTGATCCGGCCCGCGCTCGCCGGGCTCGCGGGCGAGGACGTACTCGTCGTCGCGGTCACCGGCGGCGCCGACCCGGCGGGTCTCGCTCCACTGCCGGCGAACGCCCGGGTGGAGCGGCACATCCCGTTCGACCGGCTGCTGCCCCACGTCGACGTGTTCGTGACCAACGGCGGCTACGGCGGCGTGCAGCTCGCCCTCGCGCACGGCGTCCCGATCGTCGGCGCCGGCCGGACCGAAGACAAGATCGAGGTCAACGCCCGGGTGGCCGCATCCGGCGTCGGCGTGAACCTGCGCACCCAGACCCCGGAGCCTGACCAGATCGGCACGGCCGTCAGAACGGTGCTCGCCGACGCCCGCTACGCCGCGACCGCGCGCCGGATGCAAGACGAGATCGCAAAGGCGGGACGCGAGACCCGAGCGGCCAAGCTGCTCGAGCAACTCGCCGCCGGGTCAAAGCCCGACCAGCGGCAACCCGGGACCAGAGCAGTCCAGGCCGGCGCGCGCGGCGACGGCGGCCTACGCCACCAGGCAGGCGTCGCCAGCTGACCATCAGCGGTTGGGCAGGGAACCAAGCCCGGTGTCCTGGACCGGCCGACCTGCGCGGCGGCCGGTCCCGGCGGCTCACTGGGTGGCGGCCACGTAGTCGAGGGTGCCGGTGTAGGTGTCGGACGGGACGTAGGGGACGTCGATCTCGTAGTCGTTGCTGATCGCGTCACCGCCAGGAGCCGACGGCCGGTCTTGGTCGTGGACGGTCACCGCCGCGGTGTCGGACAGTGGCTGGAACGAGCCCGTGCCCGCGCCCCGGACGGACAGCCGGCCGACCGGGATGGTGCCGGTGTTGCCCGCGGTGCTCGGCGACAGGACCGGTTCGTCGGCCTGGACCGAGACGGTGTACCCGGTGGCGCTGTTCGTCGTCACGGTCATCGTGACCGCGTCGTCCCGGCTGGCCGTGCTGTCTGGCTCGCCCGCGAGGGTGAACGCGGGCGTCAGGTCGGTGAGAGTGAGGAACTGTTCCTCGACCGTTGTGGTCGCGACGCAGCCGGGTTCGGCGCCCTGGCCGGTGCAGGTGCTGCCGGGCACGGCCGAGCTCACCCGGTTGACCAGCGTCGGGCCGCCGGGCGCCGCCGGGTTGATGGTCGCGGTGAAGGTGACGACGACGCCGGCGCCGACCGGCAGGTCACCGGTCCAGGTGAGCGCCGGCGCGGTGTAGGCGAGCGCGCCGGTGGTGGCGGTGGCGTCGGCGTTGTAGGAGGCGTTCCCGAGTATCGAGCTCAGGTCGTCGGCGATGACGAGGCCGGTATACGGGCTCTCCCCCGTGTTGGTCGCCGTGATCGTGTACCGGACCGTGGCGCCGACTACCGCGCTGCTCTGGTCCGCGGTCATCGCGATGGCGAGGCCCGGCGTGCGGATCGTGGTCGTCGTCGTGCACGGCGACGACCCGCCCCCGGCGCCGCCACCGCCACCCGTGGCGCAGTTCGCACCGGCGGTGGCGGAGGCGATCTGGTTGACGGCCGAATGGTCGCCGGTGCCCGGGTGCGCGACGGAGACGGGAACGGTGGTGACCGAGTAGGTGACCGTCGCCACCGCCCCGACGGCAAGGTCACCGGTCCAGGTGAGCTGCTGGCCGGCGAACGAAACCGTTCCGACGTCGGCCACGGCGTCGGCGTCGTAGGCGGCGTCGTCGAGCACGCCGCTCAGGTCGTCGGTGAAGGACGCCCCGGTGTAGGGCGCCTCGCCGGTGTTGGCGACGGTAACCGTGTAGGCGATCGCCTCACCGGCCACCACGCTCTGCCCACCGGCGCCGCCAGCGCTGCCGGTGTCCGCGGTCTTCGTGATGGTCAGCGCCGGGACGAGCACGGTGACGGTCGCGGTGCAGCCGGCCGGGTCGGTCGGCCCGCCGGTGCAGGTGCTCCCGAACACGGCCGAGCGCACCACGTTGCGCAGCGTCCGGTCGCCCTGGTAGGGCGCATGCACCGTCACCGAGAAGGTGATCGTGGCGCTGGCGCCCGGGGCCAGGTCGCCGGTCCAGGTCAGCACCGGCTCGGCATAGCCGACGGTACCGACGGTGGCCACGGCGTCGTTGTTGAACGTGGCGTCGTTGACCACCGTGGTGAGGTCGTCCTGGATGGTCGCCCCGGTGTACGGCGTCTCACCGGTGTTCGTCACGACGACGGTGAAGCCGACCGTGCCGCCCGGAGTGACCGCGCTGATGTCGGCGGTGGTGCTGATGCTCAGGCCAGGCGTGAGGACGGTGACCGCCGCCGTTTAGTCGTCCCCACGTACAGAGGGTCGGCCGCAGCGTTCGGCGTGGTCGCGAAACATCTGGTAAGAGTCGGATCGGCCGCCAGGGAACGATGCGAGATGGAGCTCGCGGACCGCCGTCGCTACCAGGGGTGCGTCCGACTCCCGGTAGTCAGGCGATCTTCTCGCGCCCGCCGGTCTCAGCGCCCGACGCAGTTCCTCCTTGGCATTGACGATTTTACCGACATCCCGGCCGAGATAGGGCCGGTCGATCGGGCTTGGCCGGCGCGCGGCAGTGACGTCGAGGTCGAAGACCCGAAACGTGGCGAACATGTCCGCGATCCGCGCGACCTCGTCACCGCCCTCGTCGGTGGACAGCTTCGGAAGAGTCGCCAGCCCGAGGGCGTCGCTGCGGAGCCCGAATTTCCGAGTCGTCTCTTCACCCTTTCCGCTCTCCGGGGTGTCGACGAGTTGGACGTTACTGCCCTGGATGGTGATGCGCCTCCCCCGGCCGCGAGTCCGTTTGAAACGAAACGACTCAGTGCGGGAGAGAGCCAGGCGGGTTTCACCGGTGCGAGTATTGCGAAGTCTGCTCTGCCGGACCGTGAGCGCGTACTCGTCCGGCGCACTGACGCTGCTGTAGCGGGTGACGTCCGCGGTGACCTGCAGCTTCACCGGGCCGGACGGAGTCCCACGAAACCTTACACGTTCGAATCCACCACGGGCCTCCACCGCGGGGACCAGGTCCGTGCGAACCGAGTCGGCGAGAAAACGGATGAGGTCGAGGAAGTTCGACTTACCTGCCTCGTTGGGCCCGACAAGCACGTTCAACGGGTTAAGCGCAACCTCGACCGCGCGGAAACTACGAAAGTTCTCCGCGCTCAGCGTCAGAAGTGGTTGCCGCATGCGTCCGACTCTACGGTATGGCGAAACCAGCCCACCGCCATCCGTGGCCCCGACGGGTGTCGCCGCTCAGCCGGTGCCGGGCTGGACGAGGCCGGCCTCGTAGGCGGCGACGACCGCTGGGCGCGGTCGCGGGCCTGGAGCTTGGTGAGGATGCCGCTGACGTGGGTCTTGACGGTTTCGTTGCTGATGTAGAGCCGGGCGGCGATCTCGAGATTCGAATGGCCGGCAGCCAGCACCCGTAGGAGGTCGATCTCGCGTTCGGTGAGCTGGGCGAGCCGGTCGGGCCGGACACGGGGCGGACGCGGGCGCGGGCTTCGCCCTGGCCGCCGCCGTCGGCGCCTGGCTTCTCAGCCTCGACGGCCGCGTCACAGGCCCTGGGTTGACGTCACGGGCCCTGGGTTGAACTGCGCCGTCGATCCGGCCACCGTAACGATGTCACCATTGCCATCGGGCGTCAGCGCTCGACGAGGAGGCAGCGGAGTGACCGACGGGCTGGAACAGGCCAAGCGGCTTTGCGACGCGCTGGGGGAAATTTTCTGTCTGACGTTCGTTCGCGGAGTCGACGCCCCCGATGCTCTGCGGCGAATGGGCGCCTATCCGGACACGTTCGCCGAGCTCAGCCCCACCGAGATGTTCGAGCGACAGAACTCCTTCGACGCCGGCTATCCGCGGATGGCCGGCGCCGTCAAGGTGGACGAGTGGGCCGTGGTGCTCGAGCCATACGGTTTCGAAGGCGCGATAACGCTCCCGGCCGCCACGTCAAGAGGCACCGAAGCGGTCGCCGTCCTGCGCCACGACTACGCCTCCCCGCGTTTCACCTACGCCGTCGACGGTATGGAGCTGACCACGTTCGACCCCACGTGGACGGACCCCGTCTGGGGGGCCGAACCTGACCGGCTGCGCGCCCATCTCCAGGCGGTCGGCCTCGAGCCGCCCGACCCGGACGGCGAGATCAGCTGGATCGAGGACGCGGTCGCCCGGGCGGTGCTGCTCGCCGCCGCCGTCACGGGCGTCACGCCGTCCGTGGAAGCCCTCACCGGCCCGATGCTGTCGGTGGAGATCGAACCGTGGTTCGCCGACGCCCACCCGAGCGGCAGCGCCCTCGGGGACGATTCCAGGGGACAGGACCAGTGGCACGCCGCCCTCGTCGAAGCCGTCGTCGCCGCCACCCCGGCGGCCAAGCGCGCCGCGGCGGTCGCGGAGATGCGGCGCATCGCCGACCTCCTCGGTGTCGCCGACGCCCCGGGCCTCGCCGAGGCGCTCGCCGGTGCCGAGGAGGACAGGTTCCCCTCGATGCCGGTGCCGGTGCCGATGGCATCGCCGCTCGGCCGGGAGGTGCGCGGCTGGCTGCGGCTGTCGTCGACGGCGAGCTGGTCGCTCAACGACTCCGACGGCCGCTACCGGATGACCGACGCCGAGCGCAGCCAGGGCTACCTGTTCGGCTGGTTCGCGAAAGCGCTGCGCGGTGCGCTGAACCCGGACCCGGACATCGCCGTGCGTACCGCCCTCCACCCACTCGCCTCGGGCCTGTCCCTCGTCGCCGACCCGGACGCGCACACGGCAGCGCTATCGCACCTGCGCGCCTAAACCGCGAGACCGCGCCCCGGGGCCGTCGCCGTCTTGTTCCCGGGCCCCTACATCGGGCGCGGCCACGCCTTCCCGAGTAGTGGCCGCCGTTGAGGACAGGAACTGGCCGGAATTGCTCCTACCGTTCGAGGCATGACGACATCGCCGACTATCCGGCCATTTCGTATCGACGTCCCCCAGCGGGAGATTGACGATCTCGCCGCGCGCCTGTCCGCCGCCCGCTGGCCGGACGAGCTGAACGGCGCGGGCACCGAATACGGTATGCCGCTCGCCGTGGTGCGGAGGCTGGCCGAGCGCTGGAGCACCGAATACGACTGGCGCGCGCACGAGGCCCGGCTCAACGAGATACCGCAGTTCACCACGACGATCGACGGGCAGAACATCCACTTCATGCACGTACGGTCCCCCGAACCGGGTGCGCTGCCACTGTTGCTCCTGCACGGCTGGCCGGGCTCGGTGGTGGAGTTCCTCGAAATGATCGGCCCGTTGACCGATCCGCGGGCGCACGGCGCCGACCCGTCGCGGGCGTTCCATGTCGTGGTGCCCTCGCTGCCTGGCTACGGCTTCTCCGGCCCGCCGACGGAGCCGGGTTGGGACAGCGCACGGATCGCCCGTGCGTTCAGCACCCTGATGGACCGGCTGGGCTACCAGCGGTGGGGCGCGGCCGGCGGCGACGCCGGCGCCCTGGTCGGCCGCGAGCTCGGCATCCTCGCCCCGGCCGGACTGTCCGGGGTGCACCTCCTGCAGATCTTCGCGTTCCCGTCCGGCGACCCGGCGGAGCTCGCGGCGCTGACCGACGCGGACCGGGAGAGCCTGTCCGGCAGCACCGCGGACTTCCAGAGCAAGGCGGGCTACCAGAAGATCCACCAGACCCGGCCCCAGACCCTGGGTTACGGGCTCACCGACTCGCCGATCGGCCAGCTCGCGTGGAACGCCGAGCTGTGGACCGGCTGGGGTGACCACGCCGACCACCTCGACGTCGACACCTACCTCACCCACGTGAGCATCTACTGGTTCACGCGTACCGGCGTGTCGAGCGCGCGGCATTACTACGAGGACGCGCGCACCGGGGCCGGGTACCGCGAGCTGCCGAACGAGGTGCCGACGGCCGTAGCGGTCTTCCCCGAGGATTTCCGGACCGTCCGGGCCTTCGCGGCGCGAGCGAACAACATCGTGCGCTACACCGAGTTCGACCGCGGCGGGCATTTCGCCTACACCACCCACCCGGATCTGGTGGTCGACGACCTCCGCCAGTTCTTCGCCGGCCTCACCTGAGCCCGCCCCGTCCGGGAACTGAGGCCGCGTCAGGCCCAGGCCGTCCAAGGGGTCGACGGCGAGGGTGTCAGGCGTCTGGATGCCTGGATGCCGGTGGCCGGGCGCATAGCCTGTCGAGGCCGGTGCCGCAGATGGCGCCCGGTCTGGTTCCGGCGAGGAGCGTGATATCGGATGTGTCGCCTGTTCGGGATGAGCAGTTCTCCCCGGCGCACCCGGGCCACCTTCTGGCTGCTCGACGCCCCGGACAGCCTCAGCGACCAGAGCCGGCGTGAGCCGGACGGCACCGGGCTCGGCTACTACGACACCGACGGCTCACCGCAGCTACGCAAGGCACCCATCGCCGCCTACGAGGACCGGAGTTTCGCCGAGGAGGCCCGGCAGGTCGAGTCGACAACATTTCTCGCCCATATCCGGTTCGCCTCCACGGGAAAAGTGGCAAATCGCAACACCCATCCATTCGAGCAGGACGGTCGCCTGTTCGCGCACAACGGCGTGATTGAAGGTCTGAACGACCTCGACACCGCGCTGGGCGCAGATCTGTCACTGGTCAAGGGCGACACCGACTCCGAACGGTTCTTCGCCCTCATCACCCGCGAGATCCGCGCGGCCGACGGCGACGTGGGCACCGGCATCACCCGTGCCGCCCGTTGGGTCGCCGAACACGTGCCGATCTATGCACTGAACATGATCCTCACGACCGCGCAGGGGTTGTGGGCGTTGCGCTATCCCGACACTCACCACCTGTACGTGCTCGAACGCCGCCCCGGTGGCCATCACGGCGACCGGCACCTCGACCACAGCGGCACCGCCGGTCACATGCGCATCCATTCGCATGACCTGGCCAGCGTCCCCGCGCTCGTCGTCGCCAGCGAATGCATGGACGACGACCCCACCTGGCGGGCGATGGAACCCGGCGAGCTTCTCCACGTCGGACCCGACCTGCGGATCACCTGCGAGATCGCTCTTCCAGAACGGCCGGCGCACCAGCTCAGCATGGAGGATCTCCGCCCGGAGGCCGCCGCCTCCCAGCAGCACAGCTAGCCTCGCCGTGGCCGCCCAGCGCCACCGAGACCGCGTCGCCCCAGCCGCGCGACCAGGTCCGACCTGCCGTTCTGGGTTACCCGATCGCTGCAGCAAGGTGAACGCCACCCTCAAAGGGGCCGCTCAGCGCACGCCGCATCCGTAGGGTTCAGGACGTACCAGTGAACCAACGAACTCCCCGCGGCGCCCCGGTGCCGCGCCAGCCCAGACGGAGACAGTGATGACTCTGACGATCGGTGACACCGCCCCCGACTTCGAGGCCGCGACCACGGAGGGCCCGATCAAGTTCCACGACTGGATCGGCGACTCGTGGGCGGTGCTGTTCTCGCACCCGAAGAACTTCACCCCGATCTGCACGACGGAGCTCGGCTACGTCGCCTCGATCAAGCCCGAGTTCGACCGCCGCGGCGTGAAGATCATCGGCCTGTCGGTTGACCCGGTCGAGCTGCACGAGGGCTGGGCCAAGGACATCGAGGAGACGCAGGGCACCGCGCCCAACTACCCGCTGATCGGCGACTCCGACTACGCGGTCTCCAAGGCGTACGGCATGCTTCCCGCCGGCGCCAGCGGCGACCCGGCGGACCGTACCGCCGCCGACAACCAGACGGTGCGCAACGTCTTCGTGATCGGCCCGGACAAGAAGATCAAGCTGATCCTCGTCTACCCGATGACGACCGGCCGCAACTTCGACGAGGTCCTGCGCGTGATCGACTCGCTGCAGCTCACCGCGAAGCACAAGGTCGCCACGCCGGTGAACTGGAAGCAGGGCGAGGACGTCGTGATCGCCGGCTCGGTCTCCAACGACCAGGCCAAGGAGATCTTCGGCACGTGGGACGCCCCCAAGCCCTACCTGCGCATCGTGCCGCAGCCAAGCGCCTGATCGCCCGGCCCGGCGGTGCGGCCTAGGCGCCGGCCGGCTGACGGCGACGACCATGGCGACAGCCAAGTCGCGACCGTCGTCGCTGGCCGGCGTCCGCGGCCCCGCCGGGCCTTGCGCGAGGTTCGGACGAAGCTTGGACGGGACATGAACGAGCCTGAGAGGAGGCCTGGTCGATCTGCTGTTGCGCACCGAGAAGCCGGAGCGCCTCGCCGTGGAGATCACCGAACACGGCCACCGCTGACCGCCGGGGGATCACCGACGCGGCACCGGATAATGACGCACGTCACAGACGCGGGGTGGCTGGCGGGAACGAGCGGATTGTCGGACCCCGAGCGCATGCTGCGAGACCAAGGCACCCAAGAGGGGCCCGACCGCTCGCCACTGTCTAGCCAGAATCGCAGGTATCACGATGCGCAAGTGGCTACCGCTACTGACGGTCTGCCTGGGCACGTTCATGCTTCTCATCGACGTGACGATCGTCAACGTCGCCTTGCCAAGCATGGTCGCCGATCTGGACGCCTCCTTCGGGGCGTTGCAGTGGGTCGTCGACGCCTACGCGCTCGCGCTGGCCGCGCTGCTGCTCGGCGCGGGCTCGGTCGCGGACATCATCGGGCACCGACGCGCCTACATCGCTGGGCTGGCGGTGTTCGCGCTGTCGTCCCTGCTGTGCGGCCTCGCTCCGAACGACGAGCTGCTGATCGCCGCACGCGCGGTCCAGGGCATCGGCGCCGCCGCCATGTTCGCGACCAACTTCCCGCTGCTCAACGCCTCCTACACTGGCCGGGACCGAGGTGCCGCCTACGGGATCTGGGGAGCGGTCGCCGGCGCGTCGTCGGCCATCGGCCCGATCGTCGGCGGCGTGCTCACCGAGTACATCTCCTGGCGCTGGATCTTCTTCGTCAACCTGCCCGTCAGCGCCGTCGCGATCATCCTGGCGCTCACGGTCCTCGCAGACACGCGCGCGCAGGCGCAGGCGCGTGTCCGGCTGGACCCCCCGGGCATCGTCGCCTTCACCGCCGCGGCCGCCGGCGCCACCTACGCCCTGATCAGGGCGAACGACGACGGCTGGTCGGATGGGGGCGTCTGGCTGCTGCTCGGGGCGACGGCGGTGCTGCTGGCGGTGTTCACGGTGCTGGAGGCGCGCTCGTCGCACCCGATGTTCGACCTGTCGCTGCTCCGCAACCGCCGGTTCGTCGGCGTGCTCGTCGCCGGCCTGCTGACGACGTTCGCCGCCTTCTCCGCCTTCACCTACACGTCGATCTGGCTGCAGTCGGTGCTGGGGATGAGCCCACTGAAGGCCGGCCTCACCGGCCTGCCGCTCTCGATCACCGCGTTCTTCGTCTCCGCGCTGCTCGGCCGGCTGTTGCAGGAGCGCCGGCCCGACCTGGTGATCGGCGGTGGGCTCGCGTTCGTCGGTGTCGGCGGCCTGCTGGTCGCCCTGCTCGTCCACGGGTCGGCCAGCTGGCCCGAGCTGATCCCCGGCTTCGCGGTCATCGGCATCGGTGTCGGCATGGCGACCCCGATGATCGGCTCGGTGTCCATGTCCCTGGTGCCGTTCCACCGCACCGGGATGGCCGCGGGAGCGGTGAACACCGCCCGTCAGCTGGGCTACGCCTTCGGCATCGCGGCGCTCGGCAGCATCTTCGTCGCCCGCGCGCAGGACACTCTGTCGGACCAGTCGATCCCCGCAGGCAGCGGCCGCGCCGCGCACGCGATCGCCGGCGGCCAGACGCCCGGCCTGCTTGCTGCCGCCCCCGCGGGCACCCGGGAAGCCCTCGACACTGCGGCGCACACGGCCGCTGTGAACGGCGTCCAGGCGACCTTCGCCGTGGCCGGCGCCGTCGGTGTCCTGGCCGCTGTGCTCGTGCTGGTCCTGATGCGCCCCGGAGCCAAGGTCGCGGCGCAACCGGCCGGCCAGGCGGACGAACGCGAGGCCGTCCAGGCCAGCGCCTAGTAGGGCCGGCCTACGTGGTGCCGGCGGGCCTTGGACCGCCGGCACCGGTGGAGTCGTCCGGCTGGCCGGGCGGCAGGATCGCCGGGACGACGCTGCGGCGCAGGTAGGCGCGCAGCTTGGTGTCGCTCGAGGTGCGGTCGCTGTCGAAGATGAGCAGCGACAGCAGCCAGCGGACCAATGTCTCGGTGATCTCGTCCAGCCGGGACTCCAGCGACGAGTCGTAGCTGATGATCGGTTCGAGGATGGCCCGGGAGATCCGCAACGAATCCTCGGACAGTGCCTGGCCCGCGGTCCACGGCTCCGTCAGGATCTGGCTGATCGGATGCAACGCGGGCTCGGCCCGGAACTCCCGACGGGCGGCGACCAGCGCCTCGACCGCGAAGTCGCCGGCCGTCTTCGACCTGCGCCGGGCCTCGGCGACGACCCGTTCGGCGACCGACGCGCCCGCCTTCTCGAGCGCGACCGAGACCAGCGCCTCACGGGTCTCGAAGTACGCGTAGACGGTCGGCCGGGACACGCCGGCGATCGTCGCGATCGCGCTGATCGACGTACGCTCCAGCCCATGTCGCCGGATGCAGGTCAGCGTGGCATCGACGATCTTCTCCCGGGCCGACTCGGCGGCGGCAGCCGGGGAACGTCCTGACCAGGGAGCACGTCGAACCGGCCGCGGCGGCACGTCGGCGGCGCGCTCGCGGGTTGGTTCCACCGTGCTCCTCAGCATCGAACGTGCCAGGTGACGTATCGGACGCGGCAGCGCGCGGGTGTGCACGCGTGCGTGCGATGCGGTGCACCTACTGTGCAACATGGCACGGTTTTGCCTATGAGATCTGAAGCCTATCCGCCTGCGCGCCGCGGGGACGGCGGCACGGCCCCCAAGGGGTGTGAATAGGCCGCCACGGGCCGGCGCAGGCCGTCCCACGACCTGCGCACGCCCTCACAGGGCTGCGCCCACCGGCCTTGTCGGCGTGAAGGTGACCTTGAGTGACTCATAGCCGCTGACGAAGTTCGTCGGGCGCAGCGCCGGCTCGTCGGGCACGACGAGATCGAGGTCAGGCAGCCGGTCGAGCAGCGTGTCGAACAGGACGTTCAGCTCCAGGCGCGCCAGCGCGTTGCCCAGGCACAGATGCGCGCCCAGTCCAACGGCGACGTGCTCGTTCGGACTGCGCGCGATGTCGAACCGGAACGGGTCGGCGAAGCTGCGGGGCGGCTCACGACACGGCCATGCCGCCCTGAGCCGCCTGGCCACTGCGTGCCGAGCGCAGGAAGGCGAGCAGGCGCCCGTTGACGTCGCTGCCATGCTCGAAACCGGGACCATGGCCGACACCGGGCAGAATCTCGGCCTGGCCGTTCGGCATCAGCTCGACCCGAGCCTTGGCGTGTTCCGGGTGCAGCAACGGGCTACGCTCGCCGATCAGAACCAGCGCGGGCACGTCGATCGCCCGTAGGTCGTCGTCGGACAACGGCAACGGCGATGGGCGGCGGGTGCGGAAAGTACGGGCACCGGTGAGCAGTACCTTCTTGAGCTCGGGAACGAGGATGACCGGGTTGTCGAGGCGTTCCGCGAGCCGGCGGCGGACAGGTCCGGGGGTGAGGCCCGCCAGGCCGTTGAGGTACATCATCCAGAAGAACCTGGCGCTGACCTTCTCCAGGCCGCCCGGGTCGAGCGCGGTGACGCTGATCAGCCGTTCGGGCCGGTGCAGCGCCTGGTTCAGCGCCAGCCACCCGCCGTAGGAGTGGCCGATCAGATGGGCCGTGTCGACGCCGAGGCCGTCGAGGACCTGGTCGAGCCAGGCCGCACTGGTGGCCGGCTCGTGGATCTGCGCGCGGGCGACGCTGCGGCCCGGGTCGCCCAGCGTGTCGGGGGCGATGACGGGGTGCCGCGCGCCGATGGCCGTGACGAACGGGTACCACTGGACGGCGTTGGAGTTCGCGCCGTGCAGCAGCACGACCGGCGCCCCACTGGCCCCGCTCCCGGCCGTGCCGTCCGTCGCCTGCGCAGGCTCCGTCGGCCCGTACCGGTGCACGTGGGTGGTACCGAAGTCGGTCTCGACGTCGTCCTCGGTCCAGGGCGTCGGCCAGAGAGTGAAGGCCCGGTCGTACGCGGCGAGGAACCGTTCGCGCTGCCGCTCGCTGCGGAACTGCCCGACCGTGGAGTCCACGCTGGTTTTCATGGTACGATCGTATCACGAAAGGGAGCGATGCCAAAACGTGTCGACCACGACATCCGGCGCCGCGAGATCGCCGACGCGCTGCTGCGGGTTGCCGCGACCCGCGGGCTGCACGCCGCCGGGTTCCGCGAGGTGGCGGCCGAGGCGGGGATCTCCGTCCGGCTGGTCCAGTACTACTTCGAGACCAAGGAGCAGTTGCTGCTGTTCGGCCTGCGCCGGGTCGGCGAGCAGTTCGGCGAGCGCGTCGCCCGCCTCGCCGCCACAGGACCGGGACCGGAGACCGAGGCAGAGGCGCTGACGTCAGAGGTACTGACGTCAGCGGTAGAGCGCGACCGGATCGAGCGGGTCCTGGTGGCGACCCTTCCGATGGACGAGGAGAGCCGACCGCTCTACCTCGTCTACAACCAGTACTTCGCCCTGGCGCTCACCGATCCCGGCCTCGCCGCGCAGCCTTACACCGGCGACGCCGCGGCGCTCGAGGCCTGGTTGCTCGACCAGCTGCGCGCCTGCCAGGCACGGGGTCTGCTCCCGTCCACCGCGGTGCTCGCCGACGAGGCGACGACACTGCTGGCGCTGACCGTCGGGCTCGGCAACGCAGTCCTCGGCGGCACCCGCTCCCCTGACGACGCGCGCCGCGTGCTCACCCGCCACCTCGATCGGCTCCTCGGCCCGTCAGCGACCGCAGGTCAGCGGCCCCAGAGACGACAACCGCCGAGCTGACGAAGAAGGTCCGTCAGGCGGGCGGCTTGGCGGAGCCGCCGAAGTAGCTCGCCTCGATGAGCTCGGGGTGCGCGGCCAGGTGGGCGGCGTCCTCGTGCAGGGCGATGCGGCCCCGGTCGAGGACGTAGGCGCGGTCGGCGACCCGGAGTGCGAGCGAGACATGCTGCTCGACGAGCAGCACCCCCAGGCCAGTCTCGTCCGCGACCCGGCGCAGGGCCGCGAGCAGCGGCGGCACGAGGCCCGGCGCGAGGCCGAAGGAGAATTCGTCGACCAGCAGCAGCGCCGGCCGGCGGGCCAACGCGAGCGCGAGCGCGAGCTGCTGGCGCTCGCCGCCGGACAGGGCGCCCGCAGGGCGGCCGAGCAGCCCGCGCAACGCCGGGAACAGCTCGAGAACGGCCGCCGTCCGCTCGCTGGCGCGCTGAGCGCCGATGGCGCTGGTCGCTCCGGCGGCAGCAGCAGCACCTGAGCCAGCGCCGCCGGCCCCGCCAGCCCCGCCGGCCCCGGCCCCGGCAGCCCTAGCCCCGCCGGGGCCTGGGTGGCGGGCCGCGAGCCGCAGGTTCTCCCGCACGGTCAGGGTGGGGACCGAGCCGTGGCCCTGGGGCACCACCGCGAGCCCCCGCCTGGCCAGCTTGTCCGGCGTCGCCCGCCGGGTGGGTGCGCCGAGCAGCGTGACCGTGCCGGCTACCGGCGGCAGCAGGCCGGCGATCATGCGGATGAGCGTCGTCTTGCCGGCCCCGTTGGGGCCGAGCAGCGCGACGATCTCCCCTGGCCCGACGGTGAGCGAGACCTCGCGCACGACCGGCGCACCGGCCGGGACGCCGCCGCCCGCGAGCGCGAGCACGCCACGCCGCCGGCCGCCGTATCGTCCCGTGACCCGGTCGACGGTCAGCAGTGCGGCCGGCAGTGCCCGCGCGGCGGCCGAGCCCGGCTTGGCCGGCGTCGTGTCGCCGGTTGACGCCGGCTGGCGGGGCCGCGGCGCGGCGGGCGCACCGCCGCGGCCCTCGCCGTCCAGCCCCGTGCCGAGGTAGGCGGTGCGCACCGCGGGATGTTCCCGGACCCGCTCCGGCGTTCCCTGGGCCACCACCCGTCCGCCGTCGAGCACGACGACCTCGTCGCAAACCTCGAAGACGAGCTCGACGTCGTGGTCGACGAGCAGCACGCCGACGCCGGTGGCGGCGAGCGCGCGCAGCCGGGCGGACAGCGTCTCGCGCCCCGGCCCGTCGAGGCCGGCGGCCGGCTCGTCGAGCAGCACGACCCGCGGCTTGCCCGCGAGCGCCCGCCCGAACGCGAGCGTCGCCCGCTGGTCGTGGGTCAACGCGTCCGGCAGCCGGCCGGCGACGGCCGTGAGGTCGCCCCCGGCGCGGCCCGCACGCGCGAGCCCGCCGGTGATCGCCGCGTCGATGCCCAGCGGCCCGGTGGCCGGGCCGATGATGATCGGCCCGGTGGAGGCCGGGCTGACGGTCCCGCCGACCACGGACTCCAACGGCGAGGAGCCCAGCGGCGGCGACCCCAGTGACGAGGACCCCAGTGACGAGGACGGCGGCGAGGATCCGGCCGGGGGGGTGACCGCGCGGGTCGAGGTGCCGCCGGCGACGGCCAGGTTCTCGGCGACCGACAGATCCTCGAACAGCTCCAACGACTGGAATGTTCGGGCCAGGCCGTGCTGGAAGCGCTTGTGCGGCGGCAGTGACTCGATCCGGGCACCGTCGAGCAGGATCGCTCCGTCGGTGTCCGACCCCGGCACGAAGCCGGTGATCGCGTCGATGAGAGTCGTCTTGCCGGCGCCGTTCGGACCGATCAGGCCGATGATCGTGCCGGCGGGCACGACGAAGGAGACGTCGTCGACGACCGTCACCCGGCCGTAGCGGACGGTGAGACCGTCGACGGCGAGGCCGCGCTGGGGCGCGACCAGCGCGCCCACGTTCGAGAGTGCCGGCTTTGTCGGCTGCGACCCGCTCACCGGACGTCCCCTTCAGGTGTCGACCCGCCGGCCACACCGGTGCCGGGCCGGCCGCCGCCAGGGGTGCCAGCGCCGCCGGGAGTGCCGGAGCCATCGGGAGTGCCGGAGCCCCCGGGAGTGCCGGGCTGGGCGGCCGGGGCGGTTCCGGCCGGCGGGTCACCGGCCGCCGGCGGGGCAGGCCCTCTCGAGGGGGCAGGTCCGCCACCCGTCCGCCGCCGCGCGGCGACATCCCGCGTCCCGGTCGGGCGGCTCCCGCCCCGGCCGGCCCGGTGCGCGCCGGTCGGGGTCGGCACGGCCGGCCGGCGGTAGGCCAGCCCGGCGGGCCGCAGCACGGCGAGCACCACCACGGCGAGCCCGAGAATCAGCTGCTGGTACTTGCCCAGCCCGGCCACGTCGTCGAGGGCGGTGAACGCCAGGCCCCCCGGTACCAGCAGCCCGGCGACCAGCGCCCCGGACACCGTCGTCACCCCGCCGACCGCCACCACGGCGAGGAACAGCAGTGACGCGGTGACCCCGAACGAGTCGAACGACAGCGTGCCCTGGCCGTAGCCGACGAGGCAGCCGCCGAGCCCGGCGATCCCGGCCGAGGTCCCGAAGGCGAGCACCTTGGTGCGCCGGACGTCGACGCCGGCGGCCGACGCGGCCCGCTCGTTGGCCCGGACGGCGAGCATCTGCCGCCCGAACCGGGAGGCGCGCAGCCGGGCGACGCCGTAGCAGCAGGCGGCCAGCACGACCAGCGACAGCAGCCCGTACTGCACCCGGGGGAAACCCGCGCCGGCGAGACCGAGGTCGAGGCCGAGCACCTTCGGCGCGGGCACCTTGGTGCCGGCCAGCCCGCCGGTGACCAGCGGGTTGGCGAACACCGCCTCCTGGATCGCGACACCGGCGGCGAGCGTGATGACCGCGAGGTCGATGCCGCGAACCCGGCGGGCGACGAGCCCGAGCAGCAGCCCGACGGCCGCGGCCACCGCGGCGGCGAGCAGCGGCGCGACCGGGAACGGGATGTGCAGGCTGCGCTGCAGCCGGGCGAGCAGGAAGCCGGCGACGCCGGCGATCGACATCTGGGCAAGCGAGAGCTGGCCGATGTAGCCGACCAGGACGACGAACGACAGGCAGACGACCGCACCGGCGAGGCTGCGCTCCAGGCCGAGCCGGTAGGTGCCCTGCAGGAGGAACAGCGCGCCGACACCGACCGCGAGCCCGGCGAGCAGGACAAGCCCGCCGCGCCGGGCGCCGGTTGGTGGGCCCACTGGTGGCAGTCGGGTGGTGGCCGCGGCGGTCGTGACCCTGCCCGGGACCAGCTGCCCGCGCGAGACGGCGACACCGATGAGCAGCAGCAGCGGCAGCAGCGCCCGCAGGCCCGGCTGGTCGAGCCAGCTCACGTCTCGCTGGATCTGCAGCAGCGCGGACTGCGCCATGCCGAGCGCGAGCGCGCCCGCGACGGTCGCGCCGAATGACGACAGGCCACCGAGCAGCGCCGCGGCGAGCGCGGGCACGACGAACAGCGAGTACGTCGACGGGTTGAGGGCCGCGATCGGCGCGATCAGGATGCCGGCCGCCGCGGCCAGCACCGCGGCGACCACCCAGTTCGCGGCGGCGATCAGCTCGGTGCGATAGCCCCACAGTGCCACCGTGTCCGGGTCGGCCGCGACCGCCCGGGTGGCGAGCCCGAACCGGGTCCAGCGTGACACCGCCCAGAGCACCACGCCGGCGGTGATCGCGAGTGCGGCGAGCAGCAGCCGGTCGCTGGGGACGGTCGCGCCGAGCACCTTGACCGGCTTCTGCGTGAGCACCGGGTCGAGGATCTGGCTGTCGGTGCTCGACGACCCGGAGACGAACTGGATCACTGCCACCGCCTGCAGCGCGATCATCAGTCCGACCGCGGCCACCACGGCATTCATCGGCGGCGCGGACCGCAACGGCCGGAACACCAGCAGGTAGCTGAGCAGCCCGAACAGGCCGGCGAGCGCCAGCGAGACCGTGAAGGCCAGGGTGAATGACGGGTTGTCCGTCAGATGAATACGCGGCGGCACGCCGACGACGGGAAAAACGATGTCGCCTACCTCGCGCAGCTCGGCGTACTGGTATGTCGCATACATGGCGAAGGCGCCGTGCGCGACGTTGACTACCCCAGATGCCCGGTAGGTCAGCACGAGACCGAGGCCGAGCGCCGCGTAGACGGCCCCGGCGCCAAGTCCAAGAACCAACGCGGCTAGATACGTGGACACACCCAGTCCCCAAGTTCCGACGCGACCGCGCCCGGCCGCCGACGGGAGTGTAGCTTCCTGGGCGTGCTCCGTTTTGGGCGTGTTCTCGCAGCTGGCTGCGTAGCGCTGGCGATGACCCTCACCGCGTGTACGAGTCAACGCGGTGGGGATTCGGCGGACGGCGGCGGGGGCGGCGGGACACCGACCACCCAGCCGACGGGTACGCCGCTGCTGCTGGGCTATGTGACCCAGGAGAACAGCGCAGTCGGCTCGTTCCCGGAGACCCGGGTCGCCGCGCAGGCCGCGACCGCCTACGCGAACTCTGAGCTGAACGGAGTCAACGGGCGCCCCGTCAAGCTGGTGACCTGTGCGACGAACGGCTCGCCCGAGTCGTCGCAGGACTGCGCGAACAAGCTCGTCGCGCAGCACCCGGTCGCCGTCGTCGGCGGCGTCGACGTCGGCGCCGAAGCGGCGATGGACGTCTACAAGAACGCCGGCATCCCGTACGTGAGCGGCTCGCCGCAGCTCAACGGCGAGCTCAACTCGACCAACTCGTTCTCGCTCACCGGCGGCACCGCTGCCGAGCTGCTCGGCATCACCGACTACCTCACCTCGGTGAAGAAGGTCCGCAGCGTCCACGCGCTGTACGTCGACCTGTCCGGGCTGCTCTCGATCGCGATCGACTCCTCGAAGAGGATCCTGACCGCCAAGGGCGTGACGGACGTCACGCTCGTGTCGGAGAAGGCCGACGCCGCCGACTTCGCCCCGGCGCTCAGCAACGTCGCCAAGGGCAACCCCGACGCGATCATCGTCGTGTTCCAGGCGCAGGCCTGCGCCCGCATCGTCCAGGCGGCGAGCGCCCTGAACATCTCCACGCCGATGTACCTGGTCGGCTCCTGCGCGAGCCCCGCCGTCGCCAAGGCCGCCGGCGGGAAGACCGACAACCTGCTCTTCGCCTCCGGCTACGTCCCGGCGACCGACGGCGACAAGGACGCCGCCGCGGCGGCGTTCACCAAGCGGGTGCCCGCCGACCAGCGGACGTCCGGCTCGGAGGGCTCGTTCTCGGCGGTGCTGGTGGTCCGGGAGCTGCTCGCCGGCCTGCCCGACCCGACCTCGGCGGCGCTGACGACGGCGCTGCGCGCCACCAAGGACCACGCGAACGTCATGGCGCACCCGTTCACCTGCGACGGGAAGCAGATCGTGATCCTGCCGTCGATCTGCAACTCGGCCGTCCGGCTGCTCACCTGGAACGGCAAGGGCTTCACCGACCTCACCGGCGACTGGATCGACGGCCGCAAGCTCGTCGACCTGGCCGGCTGACCCGACCAGGCCCGGCTGACCCGACCAGGCCCGGCTGACCGCCCGACCGCCCGATGCTGACGCCGACCAGGGGGTGCGCCATCGCCGCCGAGAAGGTCACGCCACGGCAGTACGACCGCTGGTCGGACGACCGCCGCGACGGCGTGGAGATCGCTGACGGTCAGGTCGTCGCGGCCTCGCTCGCGTCCGCCCGGCGCCGGCGCATGGCCCGGCTCATGGCGAACGCCCTGGACCTCGCCGGCGGGCCGGAGTGGAACGCGGACATCGCTCTGGAGGTGCGGCTGACCGATGCGCCGCTGACGACCCGCCGCCCCGATGTCGTCGTCTACCGCGCCGACGCCGTCGACACCGCCCCGATGCGCGCCGAGGACGTGCTGTGCGTCATCGAGGTGGTCTCCCGGGCATCTCAGGCGACCGGTCGGATCGTTGGCGTGCATCGCTATGCCCAGGCCGGCATCGGGCACTACTGGCGGATCGAGTGGTCGGCCACCGGGGTTCCCATCGCCTGCACCTACGACCTCGATCCCACCGCGCAGGTCTACCGGGAGAACGCCATCTGTGGCGATCTGATCCACGTGACCACGCCGTTCCCGGTGACCATCAACCTGACCCAGTTCCTGTAAGCCGACGTTCCTGCAGGTCCTCTGAGTCGCCGCCCGGCCGGAGGGCGTCTCAGGGCTTGGCGGTCGCCCTGGGCTCGGCGGTGACTCCGGCCCCGCGGAACTAGCGTCAGACGCGTCGGTCGCCGTGCACCATCCACCAGACGGTTGATGGCCACATCAGCCGAAGCGCCGGCCGAGATGACTGGACGGTTGATCCACAACGCGAGCCGCCGGCGGCAAGGTTGAGCCATGGCTGATACAGGCTCAACCGCGATCGAGGTCGACGGCCTCGAGAAGCGCTACGGCAGCCGTGAGGTGCTGCGCGGCGTGACGTTCAGCGTTCAGCAGGGGGAGATCTTCGGCCTCCTCGGACCCAACGGCGCCGGCAAGACGACGACGGTCGAGATCATCGAAGGCCTGCGCCGGGCCGACCGGGGCATGGCCCGCGTCCTCGGGCTCGACCCGGCGACGGACCGCCCGGCGCTCACCCGCCAGCTCGGCGTCCAGCTGCAGGCGAGCGAGCTGCCCGCACGGATGACCGTCGACGAGGCGCTGACGCTGCACACCATGTTCTATGACAACCCCGTCGACACCGACGCGCTGCGCGACGAGCTCGGCCTCACCGAGGTGCGCCGGACCCGGTTCGGCAAGCTGTCCGGCGGGCAGCGCCAGCGGCTCTCGCTCGCGCTCGCACTCGTCGGCGACCCCCGCGTCGCGGTCCTCGACGAGCTGACGACCGGCGTCGACCCGCACGGCCGGCGCGAGGTGTGGGACCTCGTCGAACGCGTCCGTGACCGCGGCGTGACGATCCTGCTCGTCACCCACCTGCTCGAGGAGGCCGAGCGGCTCTGCGACCGGGTCGCCGTACTCGACGCCGGGCGGATCGTCGCCCTCGACACCCCCGCCGCGCTGGCCCAGGCCGCCAAGGGCACCTCGACGACGATCCGGTTCCGGCCCTCCGTGCCGGTCGCCGACGAGCTGCTCACCGCCATCCCCGAGGTCAGCGCGGTGACCCGCACCGGGCCGACCGTGCGGGTCGACGGCACCGGCGAGCTGGTGCACGCCGTGGTCGCCGTGCTCGCCCGCCACCAGATCGTCGCCCAGGACCTGCGCATCGAGCAGGCCACGCTCGACGACGCCTACCTGTCGCTGACCGGTCTGCGGACCTCCGAAGGGACCAGCACCGGGACGACCGGCGCCAGCGCCAGCGCCAGCGCCGGCACCAGCACCGTCGGGGCCGCTACCCGGGTCACCGCTCAAGCCGCCACCCAGGCCACCGCGCGCCCGGACCACGGGCAGGAGCCCATGGCCGAGGTCGAGACGAGGAGCTCCTGATGTCCACCATGACGTCCACGACGACGCTCGGCATGTCCCGCAAGATCTTCGGCATGTCCCGCAGGACGCTCGGCACGCTGGTGCGCAATGAGATGCGGCTGGCGCTGCGGGAGCCCGGCTTCATCCTGTTCGGCGTCGGGATGCCGATCGTCCTTGTGATCATCCTCGGCTGCGTCCCCTCCTTCCGCGAGGCCAATCCTGACCTCGACGGCGCGCGCACCATCGACGTGTACCTCCCGATCGCGATCATCATGGCGATGGCTCTGCTGGGCCTCAACCTGACCTCATGGGCCCTGGCCAACTACCGGGACAAGGGAGTGCTCAAGCGGCTGTCGACCACACCGGTGAATCCGGCGTCGCTGCTCGCGGCCCAGGGCGCCGTGATGGCGACCACCGCGGTCATCGTCGCCATCCTGCTGCACGCGATCGGTGCCGTCGCCTTCGGCGTGCCCGCACCGGAACAGCCCATCGGCTACGTACTGACGTTCCTGCTCGCGGTCGCGACGCTGATCTCCATGGGACTGCTGATCGCGGCGGTGGCGCCGAGCGGCGGGGTCGCGAACGGCATCGGCGTCGGCCTGTTCTACCCGCTGATGTTCCTCGCCGGGCTGTGGGCCCCACGAGAGGTGCTCCCGGACGTCATCGTCAAGATCGGAGACGCGACCCCGCTCGCGGCCGCCGTCGGTGCGCTGCAGGACTCGATGGAAGGCTCGTGGCCCAGCCTGACGCATGTCGGGGTACTGCTCGCCTACACCGTCGTGTGTGGCTTCGGCGCGGCCCGCCTGTTCCGCTGGACATAAGAGCCTGACGGGGGCGAGATCCCCGGCGGGCGGGGAGTCCGAAGACCGCACCGAAGACGGAAGACAGCATCTGAACGCGACTTCGGGAGTGGGGTGGCGGCATGCCAGGCCTGACCGACCCGACCGGCTCGCCGGACGGGTCGACGGGTGTTTCAGCGCGTGTGTCGCTGAACGCTTCGCCGTCGCCCAGCGTCGCCGGCACGGCAGTAGTGGCCGGCACGGCAGTAGCGGCTGACACGGCAGCGGCTGCCGGCACGGCTGACACGGTGAGCGAGCAGGGCACCCTGGACAGCCCCCACGTCTCGACCGAGCCCTGGGAGGGGCACGAGCGCATCGCTCACCGCATCATCCCGTACGTCGGACTGGCCGTGTCGGCCGTGCTGACGGTCCTGGTGCCGCCCCACCGTGGCTGGCCGAACGTCGCCGTGGATCTGGGTCTTTCCGTCCTCGCCGCGGGCTGGATGGTGTGGTTCCGGATCGCCCACCCCGCCTGGGTCGAGCAGCGGCGGCTGATGACCGGCTATCTGGTCGTCCTGCTGGCGTTGATGGCGATTTTGGTCGTCCGGTCGCCCTGGTACGGCTTCTTCACGTTCACCGGCTACTTGGAGTCATCCGCGCTGCTGGCCGGCTGGTGGCGGCTGGTGGGCGCGGCCATCACCGCGCTGATCGCGGCGACGTCGCAGGTCGGCGGGGTGCCGAACACCTGGGGCTACCTGGGCCTCTATCTGGTCGTCGTCGCCTTCAACGTCGGCGTCGCAGGCACCATGATCTGGTTCGCCGTCATCGCCAACGAGCAGCGAACAGCCCGTGGGCAGGCGATCGAGGAGCTCGCCGAGGCGAACCGGCGGCTACAGGCCGCGCTCGCTGAGAACGCCGGCCTGCACGCGCAGCTCGTCGTCCAGGCCAAAGAAGCCGGGACGCTGGAAGAGCGTGCCCGGCTCGCCCGGGAGATCCACGACACGCTGGCCCAGGGGCTCACTGGAATCATCACTCAGCTCCAGGCTGCGGCACAGGCAGGCGCGCATGGACATCATCTGACGACCGCGCTGCGGCTCGCCCGCGAAAGCCTCACCGAGGCCCGCCGGTCGGTGCAGGCTCTGCGCCCGGCCGAGCTCGCCGAGGCGGCGCTGCCCGACGCGCTGGCCGACGTCGCCTCCCGATGGACGCAGGCGAACGGGGTGCCGGTCGAGGTGTCGACCACCGGGCCGGTCGTCGCGCTGCACCCGGAGGTCGAGGCGACCGTGCTGCGGGTCGCCCAGGAGTCACTGGCGAATGTCGCCAAGCACGCACACGCGACGAGGGTGGGGCTCACGCTGTCTTACATGTCCGACGTGGTGACCGTCGACATCCGCGACGACGGCGTCGGCTTCGACCCCGACGGCGACACCGGTACCGACGGCGATACCAGCGTCGGTACCGAGGCCGCCGGTCCAAGCCGAGCCGAGAGCCACGACGACGTGCGCAGTGGCGGCTTCGGGCTGGCCGCGATGCGCCAACGGGTCGCCCGGCTCGCGGGCAGTTTCAGTATCGAGTCGGAGCCGGACGCGGGTACCGCGGTGTCCGCCGCGCTTCCGGCAATCCCGGCACCTCGCGGCGACGCCGCGACGGGCGAGGCCGCGAGAGAAGAAACGGACCAACCGATGGTCGAGACACCTGCAGGGGTTGTTGATGCCTAAGCCATCCGTTCCCCAGCAGGGCGAGCAGGCCGACCCGCCGGTGCGGCTGCTGCTAGTCGACGACCATCCGGTGGTGCGAGACGGGCTGCGCGGCATGTTCGCCGACACCCCGTCCATCGAGGTGGTCGGCGAGGCCGGTGACGGCGCCGCGGCCGTCCGGCTGGTCGGCGCGCTGCGGCCGGACGTGGTGCTCATGGACCTGCGGATGCCGCAACTCGACGGGGTCGGCGCGATCGCCGCGCTGCGCGACGCCGGCAGCGAGGCGCGTGTGCTGGTCCTGACCACGTACGACACCGACAGCGACGTCGTCCCGGCGATCGAGGCGGGGGCCACCGGCTACCTGCTCAAGGACGCCCCCCGCGACGACCTGATCCGGGCGGTGCGGGCGGCCGCCCGTGGCGAGGCGGTGCTCTCGCCGTCGGTGGCGACCAGGCTGCTCGGCCAGATGCGGGCGGCGCCGGCGCCGGTACGCGACCCGCTGAGCTCCCGCGAGCTGGAGATCCTGCAGATCGTGGCTCGCGGCGCCACCAACCGGGAGGTCGCCCGCAAGCTGTTCATCAGCGAGGCGACGGTGAAGACCCACCTCCTGCACATCTACGCCAAGCTCGACGTGAACGACCGGGCCGCCGCCGTCGCCGAGGCGTTCGGCCGCGGCCTGCTGGCCGCGCGCCGTCCCGAGCAAGGGAACTGACCAGGCGGCCCGGCCAAGCGGGCAGGCCGGACGGCCGGCCGGCCGGCCGGCCGGGCGGGCGCAGCTAAGTCGGCGGCGGAGCCGTCCTCTGCTCGGAGTCGCCCGAACAGATCACGCAACCGATGGTTGCTCATCCCGGGGAACGTCGATAAAGTAACTCGCAACCGATGGTTGCGATACCTGGGAGACGCCGTGGAGTACGCCAGCCTCGAACGTGAGATCCACATCGAGGCCGCGCCCGAGGTGGTGTTCGAGGTGGTCAGCCAGCCCGAGCACATCCGGGAGTGGTGGTACGCCGAGTCCGACGTCCAGCCGAAGGCCGGAGCAACGGGCGAGCTCGTGTGGGCCGACGGCGACAACCCCCGCGCCAACACCGTCCCGATGACCGTGATCGCCGCCGAGCCACCGCGGCTGTTCGCCTTCCGTTGGACGCATCCGGCGGGAGAGACCGCGGTCGAGGGCAACTCGCTGCTGGTGACCTTCGAGCTGGTCCCGTCTGGCTCGGGCACGCTGCTGCGGCTCACCGAGACCGGCTTCCGCGAGCAGGGCTGGGAGGCCGCGGTGCTGGAGCAGCAGTACCGCGACCACGTCTCCGGCTGGGACACCTACGTGCCCCGCATCGGAGCGCACGCCGAAAGCCTGGTGGCGACACGGTGACAGCGACGGCCATGGCGATGGCGATGGTGACGGTCGACAGCCTGGTGGCGACACCGTGACGGTGACGGTCGACGACGACCTCTGGTCGGCGATCGGGGACCCGACCCGCCGGCGGATGCTCGACCTGCTGCTGGCGACCGGGGCCGGCACGGCTACCTCACTCAGCGAGCAGCTGCCGGTGACGCGGCAGGCCGTGGCCAAGCACCTCGGCGTGCTCGACCGCGTCGGCCTGGTGCGGGCGACGCCGGCCGGGCGTGAGAAGCGCTACCGGGTCGACGAGGCCCAGCTGGAGCGCGCCGTGGCACAGCTCAACGCCGTCGGCAGCACCTGGGACGCCCGCCTGCGGCGCATCAAGCAGATCGCCGAGGCCATCCAGAAGACCAAGTGAGCGAAAAGGAGCGAACGATGGTGGACATCCTGCACAGCGTGGGGATCACAGCGCCACGCGACGAGGTGTACCGGGCGCTGACGACGCGGGACGGCCTGGCCGCCTGGTGGACCCACGACACCAGCGGCGACGGCACGGCCGGTGGCGCGCTCGAGTTCCGCTTCGGACCCGGAGGCTTCGACATGAAGGTCCTAGAGGCTCAGCCGGCCGAGCGCGTCCGCTGGGAGGTCGTCGACGGGCCGCCGGAGTGGATCGGCACCCGCATCAGCTGGGATCTAAGCACCAAAGACGACTTCACGATGATCATGTTTGCCCATCGGGGGTGGCGTGAGCCGGTGGCGTTCATGCACCACTGCAGCACCAAGTGGGCGACGTACCTGATGAGCATGAAGTCGCTCCTGGAGACCGGCAAGGGCGCCCCGGCCCCCAACGACGTGAAAATCACCGACTGGGACTGACCGGGAAGCATCGCCCGAGCCCCGGCCCCGGCTGCGGCGGAGTAGCGGCCGTGGCCGCGGGCCACTTCTCGCGTCACCCAAGCCAGGGCCGCCAACCCGCCGAGGCTGTCCGACATACGTGCCACGACTGACGCGACGATCGACCTCCACCGATCGTCGCGTTAGTCGCACAATGCACGTCGAACGGCCGGCCATCGACGTGCACGATGCGACTGAACTGACGATCAGCGGCCAGCCAGGCACGCGATCGAGGCGTCGACGTGCAACCGGCTACAGCAACGAACAGGGCCGTATGCATCGTGTCGACGTCCATCGGCTGCGGCGATCAGACGTCGGCGGTCGTCGAGACCGCTGGCGGGAGTGCTCGCCGTATCCGGGTAACAGCGGCGCCGAGTTCGGCGACTTCGTCGAGCTGGCCCCAGCGCGTGTCGAGCCTTCGCCACAGCTGGCCGGTCGACGTGACGACCCACGAGATCGGGCTGTCTGCGACGGTCTGCAGCGCGGCGAGTCCAGCGGCGGCGGCGTGATCGGGTTCGGGTGTCGGGCGGGCGAGGTAGGCCGAGCCGAGCGCGTTGAGCGTTCCGGCGCGGTGGCCAGGATGGTCGCCCGGTCGACTGTCGATGATCGACAGGGTGTGCCTGGCGTGAGTCTCGGCCTGTTTGCCGTCACCGAGGATGGCGAGGATGACCGTCGACTGCGCGTGGGCTTGTTCCTCGTCTACGGGGACCTCACCGGGGAGGGGGCCGCCTTCCCAGAGATGGTTCCACATGTCGTCAAGTGCCCGCCGGGCCTGGTCTTCCCCGCCGATCTTCGCCGCGGCGCGTGCCTCGCAGACGGCGAGCATGCCGCGCACGTAGGGGTGGGCGTTCGGGCGGGCAGCGGCGGCGACATCGGCGGCCCGCTGGTGGTCGCCTTGAAAGTGGGTGAACGACGAGTCAAGGGCCGCGCAGGAGCCGATCAGGATCATGTCGCCTGATTCGCGTCCATACTGCGACGCAAGATCCAAATACGTGTCGGCGGCCGGCCGATAGCCAGCGTCGTTCGCCAACATGGCCAGGTAGAACGCGAACTGTCCGGCAAGCAGTGTGACCTTGGGTCGTGCTGTCATCGACAATCGGCCGTCGAGGTACCGCTCAGCTGTCGTCCAGCCGGCTTCCGCCCGCGGCACGATCGCGGCGAGCGGGGCAGACGTGTAGTCCGCGGCGAGACCTCGAATGGTCGCTTCCAGCTCGCGGATCGTTCCGGGTCGCGGGTCTGCCGTCGCCATTCGGTCTGCGGCGTCGGCGGCTGCCGCCGCAGTCGCGAACAGGCCGCCTTGGAGAAGTAGCCGTCGGGTGGCGTCCATGGGGTCCTCCTCACCCAACGCGGTTCGTCGCAGTCGGTCGAGTTCGCCACCTGTTCGGAAATGGTTGTCGAGGCGCCTGACCAGGTCGGCGGATGGTAGCCGCTGTCCCGATTCTGCCCGGCTGATCACCGTCCGGTCGACGCTGATCCGGCGGCCCAATGCCTGCTGGCTGACGCTACCGCGCAGCGCAGAAATGCGGCTGGCAAGTTCTCGCAAGGCCGCTGGGTCAGGTGCTGCCACCATTGTTCCCCCCGTGCCAACCGTGCTGTGGTAGCACAGCACAACACACCTCATTGTCACATCTCGTCATCATCCTGACACGGGAAGAGAGTGGTCGTGCCGGCAACACCGCAGAACCCGCACCGATGCCGCATCCCCAGGTGAGATCACCCAGGGCGGATGCGGCCTCAACAGGAGGCACCTGTGACCACACTCGGCATCGCCCCACCTCCCACCGATCCCACGACCATTCGGCATGGCCGTGACCTCATCGACGAGGCTCTGTTCGCCCGGCTGACAGCCCGCGTCGCCGACGACCACCCAAAGCACGCCGACCTGGCCGGACGGATCGTCGACCAAGCCCTCGCGTTCCTCGCTACCAGCGCGGACAGCGCGACCGCCCTGTCGCCATCCCACCTGGTCGACATCGGCTGGCACACCTTCGTCCTTCACACCCGCGAGTACGCCCAGTTCTGCGCCCGGCTCGCCGGGCGGTTCATCCACCATGTGCCGGAACACCCGTCCGACTGGGGGATCTCCGTCCTGCCCGTGTCGGCGATGCTGCCCGCCATCGAGCGGGCTGGCTTCCACATCGACCGCGACCTGTGGATCGGCGAGCACGGTGACTGCCCCGTGGTGAACTGTCATCAGTGCCACGCGACCTGCCACGACAGTCCCTGACGGGAGCCGGGCCCTGCGATTCCAGTGGAACGACCTTCCCGCGGGGGCGCGTGCCGCCGTTGAACGGCGGCACGGGCCCGTCAGCGCAGCGATAACCGCTGTCGACGGCCTCACGGTGGGTGTCGCGTCCCGGCTCGATACGTATACCGGGCCGGTGTTCGTGAAAGCCGGGCCGCTGCGCTCCCCGGCGATCGGCCACTACCGGCGAGAGGCTGCCGCGAACGGGTCCCTGCCGCCAGGAACCCCGGCACCGCGGCTGCTGTGGACGGCCGAGGTCTCCGGCTGGCTGCTGCTGGTGTTCAGACACCTCGACGGCAGAGACGCGGTCCTCGCGCCCGGCTCGGCCGACGTGGCGCCCGTTCTGCGAGTCGTGGACGAACTCGCCGGCCGGCTCACGCCGAATCCTTGGGACGAGGCGCCGAGCGTGGCGGAGAAGTTCGCCGCGCTCGGCGAGAAGTCCGATGAGCTTCTGGCCCAGTGCCCGGGCGAGTTTCCCACATTGGAAGCCGCAGCAGCTGGCTTCGACCTGGCTGCGGTCGGCGGCGGCACGCTGCTGCACGCAGATCTGCATGCCGGGAACTTCTTCGTCACCACCGACGGCGTAAGGGTGATCGACTGGTCGTTGGCAAGCCGGGGCGCTGCCTGGGTGGACGTCGCGCTGCTCATGCCAAGGCTCGTCGCCGCCGGGCATTCACCTGCCGATGCGGAGAACCTGGCCTACACGGTGCCCAGCTGGGAGACCGCCCCGGAGAGCGCGGTGACCGGGCTAGGGGCGGTGCGGGCGCTGTTTGCCGAGCATCAGGCTCGGTTCGGCCCACCGCGGTTGCGCGCCGCGCGGGCGGTCGCGGCAGCGGCAGGGCGGAAGTGGGTCGAATATCGAATCGGCGCCCTGTAGGAGCCCAGACTGACGGGTCGCATGGGCAAGGCTCGCGCCAACCAGGGCCGTCTGTGGACAGGCCGTGCGGACTGGCCCAGCGCCAAAATCGTCGCGGTGTCTGTCCGGCTGCCTACGTGTCCACCGGCCGACTGAGCTGGCACGGGTAGCCAGCAATGCCGGCCCGTGGTCATTTCTGGATCTTAGAAGCCGCTCAGGACCCTCCTCGATGATCCGCTTCGTCGAACCGACCAAGCAGATCAGACCCCTGGCTCTGGGCGGAGGCTCGGGGATTTGAACCCCGGAGGGGGTTAATGCCCCCAACCGCATTAGCAGTGCGGCGCCATAGACCGGACTAGGCGAAGCCTCCCAGTGTTGCTCGCCAATCATAGCGTCTCGGTCGACGAGTGTGGCAGCCAGCTGGGCGGCGGGCGAGGTCACACGACGACCGAGCTGTCAAGTAACCGGATGGCGACAGAATGTCCGGTCCGGTGGGATTCGGGACGGTCCGGACGTAGCGTGCGCGGCATGCGGGTGGTACTGACCGTCGTCGATCCGGTTCGTGGGGTCAGCGCGGATGTCATGGTCGAGGCCGACGAGGAGATGCCCGTCGGCGAGGTGGGTCAGGCGCTCGCCTCGTGCGTGGGTGCGGGGACGGGCCGCGTCGACATGTTCGTCGACGGGCGGGCGGTGGACCGGCGGCTCTGCCTGCGGGCGTCGCCGCTGGTCGACGGCGTCGTCGTCAGCCTGGGATCGCCGGCTGGGTGTCCGCCTGCGGTCGAGCCGGTCGGGCTGGTGGAGGCGCGGGTCGTCAGCGGGCCAGGCGCCGGCGTGGTGCACCGGCTCGGGCCGGGCGAGTTCCTGATCGGTACTGGGCTGGACTGCGCCGTGATCCTTGATGACCCGACGGTCGTGGACGTCGCCCTGGCGCTCGTCGTCGGCGTAGACGGCTCATGCGCGGCGCTCCCCGCCGGGGTGGGCGACGGGTTCGACGACGTCCTCCTGGACGGCGAGCCGTTGCCTGCGGCCGGCCGGCTGCTCCCGCTGCCTAGAGACTCGGCGCTGCTGGCCGTGGGCGCGGTGTTGGTGTCCGTGACGCCCGCCGAGCCGGCGGATCTGGCGACCAGGCCGGCGGCGGACGGTCACCGGCTCGACGTGAACCTGCCGCCTCGGCTGCGGCCGGCGCGGACGGCTGCGCGCTACCGCCTGCCGGCCGCGCCGGCCTCGCCCGAGCGGCGGCCGATGCCGATCCTGGCCACACTGCTGCCGGCGGTGGGGGCCGGGGCGATGGCGTTCACCCTGCACACCTACTACCTCCTGCTGTTCGCGCTGCTGGCGCCGTTGAGCATGCTGGCCACGCATCTGAGCGGCGGTCGGCGCGGCCGGCGGACCCACCGTCGCGAGGTCGCCGAGTACCGGCGCCGCCTGGCGGACGCCGAGCGCGAGATCCAGGCCGCGCGCACGCGGGAGAGCAGTGTCAGGCGGGCGGACACCCCGGACCCGGCTCAGGTGCTGCTCACGGCGATCGGCCCGCGCCGGCGGCTCTGGGAACGCCACCCGGGCGACCCGGACTACCTGCGGCTACGGCTCGGCACCGCCGATCTGCCCAGCGAGTTCACGGTCGAGGACGACGGCGGCCAGGAGCCGACCGGTGAGGGCCGGTGGCGGGAGCGGCACCGGACCGTGCCGGACGTCCCCGTCACGGTGGCGCTCGCCGAGCGTGGCGTGCTCGGGGTCGCTGGGCGTGGCGAGCTCGCCCGGGTGGTCGGCTGCTGGCTGCTCGCGCAGGCCGCGGTCCTGCACAGCCCGCGGGACCTGGTCGTCTACCTGCTGACCTGGCCGGACGGCGAACCGGCCTGGGGCTGGGTGCGTTGGCTGCCCCATGCGCGGCCGGCGGACGAGGCCGGCGGTCAGGCCGCCGCCGTCCACGTCGGCCTGGACGACGCCAGCCGGGCCCGCCGGATCGGCGAGCTGGCCGACCTGGTCGCCGCCCGGACCGCCAGCCGATACGGCAGAGGAGGCAGCGGAGGCAGAGACGGCAGAGGTGGCAGAGACGGCAGAGGTGGCCGGCAGGTTGTCCCCTCCGTCCTGGCTGGCACCGCCGCTGGCCTGCCTGCTCCATCGGCGCGGCCGTCGGGCGAGCCGGACGTGCTCGTGATCCTCGACGGTGCCCGGGCGCTGCGGACACTGCCCGGGGCCGCCTCAGTCCTGCGTGACGGGCCGGCCGTCGGGGTGTACGGCATCTGTCTCGACCGGGAGGTGCGGCTGCTCCCGGTCGAATGCCAGGCGGTGGTGGAGCAGGTGCCCGGCGGGCTCCGGGTCAGCCAGATGGGCGGGGGCGTCGTCGACGACGTCCGCCCCGACCTCGTCGCGACCAAGGCGACGCTGGCCCCGTCCGGCCGGACGCTCGACGAGTCGGTCACCGCGACGGGGGCGGCGGCCTGGTGCGGCCGCGTGGCCCGCGGCCTCGCCGCTCTGCGCGATGTCGACGCTGGCGCCGGCGGCGACGGCGATCGCAAAGACGCGGCGTTGCCTACCACCGCGCGGCTGCTCGACGTCCTCGGCCTCGAACCCCCGACGGCGACGGCGATCGCCGCACGCTGGGCGGCCGCGCCCGGCGGAGACACCGCATTCCCAGTCGGGGTCGGTCTCGACGGGCCGTGCGTCCTGGACCTGCGGCAGGACGGCCCACACGGGCTGATCGCCGGCACGACCGGCTCGGGAAAGTCGGAGCTGCTGCAGTCGATCGTCGCGTCGCTCGCGGTGGCGAACCGGCCGGACGCCCTCGCCTTCGTGCTCGTCGACTACAAGGGCGGCGCCGCCTTCGCCGACTGCGTCAATCTTCCGCACACCGTGGGGCTGGTCACCGATCTGGACGGTCATCTCGTCGGGCGGGCACTTGCGTCGCTGAACGCGGAGCTGCGTCGCCGGGAACACCTGCTCGCCGCCGCCGGTGCGAAGGACCTCGAAGACTACGGGCGGCTCCTGGCCGATTCCACCCACCCGGGTCCCGCTGGCACCGCCGGCTGGCTTCCGTGCCTGCCGCGACATCCCCGGCTGCCACGACTGGCGATCATGATCGACGAGTTCGCCTCGCTGGCCAGGGACCTGCCTGAGTTCGTCGCCGGGCTGGTGAGCATCGCCCAGCGCGGCCGGTCGCTGGGCATCCACCTGCTGCTCGCCACCCAACGGCCGGCGGGAGTGATCTCTCCGGAGATGGCCAGCGACGGGATGTCAACCCCCGACGACCAGGGCGAACCGCTGAAACCGGACGAAACGGCAGGGATCGGCGGGGAACCGGTGCCGCCGATCCCGACCCTGCGCAGGCTGCCACCTTGGAACGGCGAGCTGGAGGGGGCGGTGTCAAGATCTGTTATGGACGATGTTATTTTTAACATCCATCCTGACAGCCTCGCATCGGAGGTGCAGCGTGGCACGTCCGCGGTACCGGTCTGACGGCCTCCTCACCCGGCGGACCGCCCGCCGGCTGACATCGCCCTACACCTCGATCCTTTCGGACATCGTGCGGGGTGCCTGGGACGACTGGACGGAGGTGGGCAAGCTAGCGCCGGGCGTGCGGATGCGCAACCGGCGCCTGGGCCGGGCCGTGAACCTCTGGGAGTACATGATGTCCGAGGCGGCCGATGCCCTCAGTGGCGTGGGCGGCTGCGAGATCGAGAAGGAGTCGCAGCAGACAGTCCTCACCTTCGGGGATGGAGAACTGCGCGTCACCTTCAACAAGATCAACCCCAAGCGCCTCCGGAAGCCGCGGTCCGGTCGGCAACTCGCAATCTTCCGCCAGGACGACGTGCGCTCCCAGGTGTTGCCCGGCATGCCAAGGGCCACGTGGGCCAAGTGCGGCTACGTCCTGGACTCCACCGAGACCAAGATCGAGCGCGTGGTGCTCGCGTGCTTCCGGAGTGGCGACCCGGCCTGGGTTATCGACCTGGCGGAACGGGCTGCGAGGGTTGCGGCACCAAGTGCAACTGTGGTGGTCCCGCTGGCATCTTCCGCGGTGCCGATGCCGAAGATTGCGTCGGCCGTGCCTCAGGCTGCCCCGGAAGGGCAGACCGGCACGACGTAGACGGCAGCGGGCTAGGGCGAGCGGTAGGGGGCGAGAACATGGAGCGGGCCAATCCACAGATGATCACATTGGTACGAGAACTGAGACGACTGACGCAGGCCGAGGTGGCCAACGCGGTTGGAGTCAATCAGGGCTACGTGTCGATGATCGAATCTGGAGTGCGGCCCGTCTCCGATGAGCTCCTCGAGAAAATCGCGGACGCCCTCGAGTGCCCGGTCGCCCTCCTGCAGCAGCACGCCCCGATCCGCGGCGGCGAAGCCCAAGATCTCCACTTCCGCCGGCGCAAGACGTTGCCCATCATGGAGCGGCGCCGCTTCGAGGGCAAGCTTCATCTGGCCTATCTGACGATCAAGAGCCTGCTCCGGGGGATCGACTACGAGCCGGCCCTGACCTTGCCGGTCCTCTCCCCCGACGACTTCGAGAGCCCGGCGGAGGCCGCCCGGATCGTCCGACGGACCTGGCGGCTACCGATGGGGCCGATCTCGAACCTCACGGCCTACTTGGAGGCGGCCGGGATCTTCCTGTCGCCTTGCAATGCCCCGAACAAGGTTGACGCCGTCACTCGGCGGGGTGACGAAGGCTGGCACGTCACGCTGTTCAACGAGGTCATGCCAGACGACCGCTTCCGTATGACCGGCGCCCACGAGCTCGGCCACCTCGTGCTCCATGCCGGCTACAGCCCGGATCTCGAACACGAGGCCGACCAGTTCGCGGCGGAGTTCCTCACGCCGGCCGAGGAGATCGCACCCCAGCTGGAGGGTCTAACCACCCGTGATCTCGGCCGTCTCATCGATCTACGCCTGTACTGGAAGGTCAGCGTGCCCTTCCTGGTGCGGCGCGCCTACGACCTAGAGATCATCTCGGAGCGCCAGCAGAAGTCGTTCTACGCCCTCCTCAACTCTCGCGGGCTGATGTACCAGACCGTGGATCACGCGCTGCCGCCGGAGGAGCCGACGGCCCTGCGCCAGATCATCGAGGTACACCGGGGGCAGCACGGCTACACGCTTGACGATCTCGCGGCGGCCGCGCTCATGACCCCTGACCGTTTCGCCGCCGCCTTCGGTTTCGCCAGCGAGGCCGAAGGTCCACGCCTTCGAATCGTCTAGGAGAAACAACGCATTCACGAACAAGCCGGCACCTAGCGATGCCCAACGGACGGACGGCGCGCCTGCTGAAGCAGGGCCACACCTGAAAGATCCGTTGACCTCTCGACCTCTCGACGAGATTGCGTCTCGACGAACAGAACGGAAAGGGTACACCGCCGGAGGTCCGCCGGTGGGTATTCCTGGGGCGACACGCCGCTCCGTCCGGTCGCCCTTGGCCACCCGATGGGGCTGTTAAACTAGGTCACGAGCCCGACACTTACAATTAATTCGTAGAGTTTGACGCAGTTGTGGGCTCGCGGCATGTCCGCGTGTATGACCAGCAAGATCGATGCACTGCGGTTCGGGCTAGCCCCCCTCCGGCGGGCCCGACCAAGATCCGTAGTGGCCGACCGCCTGAGGCGAGCGACCAACTCCGAGGTGTCGGGCGGGGAGGGCGCTCGGCAGACTTGGAGCGGGCGTGCTGCGCCGTATCCGAACTGAAGTTCGGCCGCGCTTGGCGGACGACACCCTCATCGTCCGTGGCGGCACCATGAACCCGCCCGACCTGCTGACGAGCATCGCGGTCGCGAAGCGGGAGGTCGGCAAGCCCGGTCTGTCGGTGCACGGTGCGGACGGCGTCGGCGTGGCCGAGCTGATCAGCCTGCTGAACCAGGGGCCGGTGCGACGGCTTCCGCACGGAATGGTCCGCCTCAGCACGGCCGGCGCCATCCGGCGGGGCGGCTTCGAGATCGTCCCCACGGGCGAGCCGCCCCACCAGACGATCGAGCTGCCCGCCGACTACGAGTCGTCCGACGCGCTGGCCGACCTGATCCGCCTGTTCGACGCCCCGGTCCGGCGGGTCGACCTTGAGGGTATGGACTACTCGGCCCGCGAGTAATAACTAGACCGCTGTCGCCCAAAGAACCCTAAGGTTTATGCTCTCTTGGTGACTACCACTCGTCGTGATGCACATCACACGCGCATCTCGGCTAGCGGAGGGGAGGCGAACGTGCAACGGGACATCTGGGTTGAGTTCAACGACATCGATGCTTCCGGCTGCGTCGCCACCTACGCGGACATGGCACGGCCGGGCGTTGACCTGCGAGTTGGATCCCTCGTCGTCGCCGGGGATGACGAGGGCAACACCGCCCTCGCTCGGGTGGTTGCGCGCCAGCGCTGGCGTCGTGTCCCACGGATCATCCTCAAGCTGGATCTTGACACCTTCCGATCCGATGAAGCTGACGCTGACAGCGAGAAGCCGCACTGCCACCAAGGCCACAGTGTGATTTGACCCGGTCCGCCCTCGACTGCCTCGAACGCGTGGGCTGTCGTGACGGCGAGGGCTCTGCTCGCGATCGCTTGGCCGCCGGCCGTCCGGAGCGATGCGCCATCGAACGACTACGACCCGGCCCACGCCGATATCTCCTTGGCAGGATGCAACGGCGTGGCTTGAGGCTCGGTCTGCTGGCGCTGTTCGTGACGGCTGCCCCATCACCCAGCGGTGGGTGGGGCTGTCGAACGCCGATGTCGTCCGCCTGCTGCGTGCAATCGCCATCGGGCTCCCGCGGCCCGGCCGGAGTAACCAGCCTCAGGAGGAGAGGAGCCGGCCCCACCGGCGCCGCCCCCATGACTTCCTATGCGGGCTGGTGTTGCCGGTCGGCCGCGCGCTACCCTGATCGCAGGCAGTCAGCATGGTGAAGGCGGTGAGCGAAGATGGATGGCCCGTCCGGCGCTCTCCAGGCCTTCTTCAGCTACACCAAGCCGATGGAGGACGAGGGCTGGACGAACTGGATACGCGCGCAGTTGGAGTTGGCCCGAAGCAAGTCGCCTTGGTCCTTGGCGGCCAAGCTGCTTCTAGTGGTCGATGGCTATGACCAGATCGTCTCCCAAGTCACGGATCCCGTATTCGTGCCTCTGTTCGATCTCGACGGAGATGATCTTCCCAGTGATCAGCTAGTATTCGTTGACGAGTACTACTCGGTCAGTCGCCCTGTATCCGAAAACGCGGTTCTCTGCCTGCTCGCCACGTCGGAGCGGGAGGACACCCCCGCAGGGACGGCGACCGACTCCGTCAGGGTGTGGTCAGAACTCCCCGCCCCGAGGTACCTTTGCGACGCCGGTCGGTTGCCTAACCGTCTTCCGTTCCAACTCGGGAAGACGGCCCAGTGGCTCGCCCGCGCGTCAGCATCCTGGGCTTCCGGGTTTGGCCTCCCAGCGGCTCTGGTGTCATGGCTTCGTCGCCAGTGTCGAAACGTCATCGAATCTGTGGCGGGACGCCTCGCCGGCCTTAGCCGTCCGGATGCCCGGCACTGGCGCCGGCTCCTGCGTGACTTCTTCGTCCGCATCTTTGCCCGTATCGGCCGGGCCGCAGACTGCCTGTCAGCTGCCCCAGCCAACCCTGTAAGGCTTCTGCCGCTGCGCAGCGCGCTGACGCCGGTTGCTCCTCCGGCGTTTGCTGCCTAGCAAGTAGCGCGACTGCTCGACCGAAGCGGTCGCAGCGAAGCTTGCACGGTCATGTCCTTTCGGGCAGGGGTTCACGGGATGCCGGTCGCTCCCGGTGAGCCTGCGCTGGGTGCCGTGATGCCGACCTTCCTATACTTCCTGGTGCCTGGGCTGACGATCGTCGCCTCGGGCCTCGTACGCCTGACGTTGTTCTTGGCCGCCGCCGCGGCGGAGCGCTGGTGGCGAATCCCCCACAAGCACGTCGTAGAACTCTTGCACGCCACGGCCGCCGGCATGCCCTCGATGCGGCGACCCGGCCGTCTTTCCAGGGACACATCGCCGCCGCCGTAATTTCTATAGACCGCAGCCTAACGTACGACCCGCCCTACTGGCTTTCTAATTTTACAGGCGCCCAGCGAGTCCGAGGCTGCGGCCATCGCTTCATGCCGCAGCTTTTGACAGTAGGTATGACGGATCTGTCAGCCAGCGCGGAGACATCTGGTCGTAAATATAGCCGACGTCTCCGCACCCCGCCTCAGTCGCACCTCGGCGCTCACGCATTGATACCTACTTATAAGCATGTCGCCGTAGTCGTCTTGACCGTCGAAGACAATAGAGAAAGGCGCGAAGACGTTGTCAGCAGGACGGCGGGCGGCGATTTCTACCGTCAAGGGCGGCGAGGTTTTCAGGGTCGAAGTCGGCGTAAAGTGCCCCCAACTGGTGCCGCATCTCGGGGAGTTTCGCAGCTCCAGAACACCGGCGAAGTACTGAGCAGGAAAATATACGTTTACCTTATCGGCGATCGCGCGGTCATTCTGGCACCCGGTAGCCCGCGGATCGCTTCCATCCGGAGGAGGCGTTCTCGCCTCGCCGTTGGATAGGAGCAGCGTTAGCGTGACGCCGAGCGCTGCCACCGCGCCTATAACTGGTACGGCGGCTCGGATTATGGTCCGCCGCCGCGTCTGAGGCGTCTTCTGGGCAGGTGCAGCGGGAACCGAAGGAGCCGGTTCATCCTCTGTAGGCGGGGAATCTGCGACGAGTCCTGCTGGCGTAGCGGTTTCCTGTGGAGGCAGGACCGGCGCGAGCTCCGGCGCCGAGACTGGGACATTCTCGCTTGCGGCTGTGGCTCTCGGGCTGGATACCTCACTGTCGGAAGTGGTGACAAGCGCCGCGGGCACTGGACGCAGGCGAGCAGCTTCCGCGGCAACCTGTGACTGAAACGCGGTGGCCAGGGCAGTAGCTATCTTGCCTTCATGCCGCTTGGAGCCCCTCCCCCCAGGAGTGTGACCGAGCCACTCATCGGCGAGCATTTGACGGGTCATCTTGTCAGCGCGCGACCGGTTCCCGACGATCCGCCTGATGTGATCTTCCGGCCAGCGCGTGATTCCGAGAATCTCACCACCGGCTAAGGTAAGCAGACGGCCATCCTTACGAGCCTGTGATGTGCTCGGCCGCGAGTATGGCTTCTTCGTGTACCGGGCAAGCAGCTCATCGTCGACCAACGAGTCGGTGCAGGCCGCGAGAAGACTCAACGCCCGCTCGGCTTTTTGATGCCTATCCAGATCGACGGCGATCAGGCCACCGCGTTCCATCGCCCGAAAGAGGCCATCACATTTGGTCAAGGCTTGCCAATTTGGCTGACTCTCGACCAGCGCGGCATCGTCGAACAGACTCCGGAGATCTTGTAGCAGCGGGCCATCCAGTTCTTCCGACATTCCCCCAAAGGCCACTTTCTCTAAAGATGCCGTTTCGGAAACTTCTTACGCTTGCCGTTTTGGATCATTCGTGCTTATTTCGCAAAGGAGGTAGATCATTATTATAGCAGTTGACGTGGAAGGTGATTCACGCATGTCCTACGAAGTGGCGATGGATGCGGCGCAGCGCTTTCAGCAGTTCATTAGAGGCCGCGACACGAGGGGACGCGCTCAAGGCGGGGAAGATGTTCGCGATATTTCCTACGAGTATCTCGACGGCTTCCTCTGGCGCTGGTTGACCGAGGGGGACGCGGTCGACGCGACCGGAGGTGACTTCTCAACCTACCTCCTGGCCGTCATCGTGATCACGGAACTATGGTCACAAGATCCAAATTTCCTCGACTACAGCAGATACAACCCGGCCACGCAGCAGACGGAATCGTACCCACGTCGCGCCACATACGGGTTTCAGGAAGAGGGGCCCGCACCTCGCTCCCTTGACCAGGGCTACTACAACATCGTGAAGTTCGGCAAGCTCACCGGCGCCTGGCCGGCCGAGACGTCGCAGTACACGTAGCGCCCGTGCTCTGCGTCGGCCCGTCTCCCTCTTGGGGAGGCGGGCCTTTTTCGTGTTGTCCACTGGCCGTCCACTCGCCCGTCCAGTGCCCGCGGTGACTGTTCACTAGCCCGGTCCAATGGACGATCTGACTCAGACAGTGAACGTTTCACGGCGGACCGTGGCGCTCCGGCGCCAAGCGCACCTAACGTCGTTCCCGGCTCGGCCGCCAAGCTCAGCAAGGCGCCACGGCCAAGCGAGGCGGCAAGAGACACCGTCAAACGGACCGACGGCATGCGCTGCCTTTCCACGGAATCCGCTACTCACCCGTGCCTTCGGGCGAGAGCGGGGCTGCCCATCCACAGGAGGCCTCTATGGCACTGCAACTACCCCTGCGCACGGAGGATCTGATGATCCTCTTGGCGGAACCCCCGCGCGAATCCGTGGACTTCGCGAGCAAGCGTCCCCGCGTGGACACAGAAGGCCGGCCGCTCTTTGACGTGCCGGTGGTGCTCATCGGTACCGGCGGAGCGCAGCTGGCTCGCATCCGTAGCGCTGTCATCCCCAGGAACGTCGCCCAGGGCCAGCCCCTGATCGTGACCGGCCTGACAGCCTTCTACTGGGAGACCGAGGGCAGCTCCGGAATCTCCTTCCGGGCCGAGCGCATCGAGGCCGGTGCCAAGCCCGTTCCCGGCGTCAACAAGCCAGCTTGATCCCACCAGGCGGCCCGGCGCCATGCCCCGACGCCGGGCCGCCGTCCCTTCCCCGCTTCCAAGGAGTTTCGCGTGGATACCTACCCCCTGCCATGGTCCGGGCCGGACGCGCGGTTTAACGCCGGGCTGTTGTTCGACGTGCGTCGGGTGCTCCGTGAGCACGGCTATCCCGCCGTCACCGGCCGCCGCGACCTAGTGCGCCTTCATCTGTCGCTGTTCACGTTCCTCTACGGCGGCATCGAGGAGTCGCTCGGCCATGAGATCCAGCCCGACGACGCCAGCTGACAGCGCCGCGGGGGCGGTTATCGGCGAGCGGGTCGCTGGCGGTGACTTCACTCGCCGCCTAGCCCTCCTCGCCGCCACCGGCTGGTGTAACCGTCCCGTCCGGCTCGCCGGCCATGTGATCGCCGTCGACCGCCAGACCGGAGAAGCCCGCCCGGCTTACGATTCCCGCCAAGAGCCAGACGGCCTTCTCCTCATCGCCTGCGGCAACCGCCGGGCCGCGGTCTGCCCCGCCTGCGCATGGACCTACGCCGGCGACACCTTCCAACTGGTGGCCGCCGGTCTACGCGGCGGCTCCAAGGGTGTGCCGGAAACCGTGGCGACCCATCCCCGGGTACTGGCCACGCTCACAGCCCCGTCTTTCGGAGCCGTCCACACCCGGGTCGTCAGCGCCGAGGGCCAGGTCAAGCCCTGCCACCCTCGAGACCGGCTCATCTGTCCCCATGGGAAGTGGCTGGACTGCCGCGAACGCCATCGAACTGGGGACCCGGTGCTCGGCAAGCCGCTGTGCGACCACTGCTACGACGCCGACGGCGCCACGGCCTGGAACGCCCTCGCGCCCAAGCTCTGGCACCGCTTCACCACCTACCTGCCACGGGAGATTGGCCGCCTCCAGGGGATGAGCCGCCAGCAGGTGCGCGGACAACTGCGTCTGGCCTATGTGAAGGTGGCCGAGCTCCAGGCCCGCGGTCTCATCCACTTCCACGCCGTCATCCGGGCCGACGGTCCCGATGGCCCTGAGAGCCCGCCGCCGACGTGGTGTACGGCCCACCTCCTGACGAGGGCGGTCGAGGCAGCGGCTCAGCGCTGCGAGGTAGAGGGCCAGCGTTTCGGGCAGCAAGTCGACGTTCACGAGGTGCGAGGAGGGGACGACGCGGGCCAAATCGCGGCGTACATCGCCAAGTACGCCTCCAAGGGCACCGCGCACGACTTCACCGGCGCCGGCTTCCCTGGCCACTTCTCGTCCAAGTCGCGGAGTTACTCCACGACCCTGGGCCGCTTACGCGCGGCGCGGGTTCAGTACCGCCGGAGCCGCCAGGCCGACCCGTGGGGCCGGCCCCACGACGACGAAGCGGTGGAGGCGATCCCAGTGCTCTCCTACGCCGGCACCGGCCATCTCCATCCCGCCGACGCCCTGATCGCCAAGACCAATGCGACCGTGGCCCGGCAGCAGGCCGCGGCCGTCCGCGAAGCCCGCTGGCAACGCCATGAGCAGTCGGATCACGAGTAGCGATCCGGCGGACAGACAGCCCGCGCCCCCTGGAACAGCCAGGCCCGTCCCGGACGGTCATGAGCCTGATGACGCCAGCCGCGCGGTCGTTGCCGAGTGGCTCCGGCGCTCAACTGCAGCCCAGGGCGTCGAGGAGAAAGTCGCCGACCCGGAAACCATCATGCGTCTGGTCCAGCTGATGGATTTGGTGCGGCGGGACGAGCGGCCGGCTGCGTAGAGCCGTCCATCTCCTGATCTCCCTCTAACCAACCTACCCATCGACCTTGCTGTCTAGCAAGGCGCACGCGTGGCTAAGCCGCGCTGGAGGTGCAATTCGCCATGCTCGAGTTTGACGAACCTGAGATTGAAGCCGTTATCCAGGACGTCGGTTTGGACGAGGTGACGTGGGAGTACTACTGGGACCACCGCGGCCGCAAGCCGCACAGCCCGGAGGCTTGGTGGCGCGGCAAGCTCGAAGCGTTCCTGACCGGCGACCTCGGCTTGGCCGCCTGGACCGCCTACCTGCAGTGCAAACATGACGAAACCGTCTTCACGGTCCTGATGAACCGCTGCCGCGAGATCGAGGATAAGTGGCACGTGCGGAAGGGTGAGAAACTCGAAAGTAAGAAGCCGCGCCGGTACGTGAGCTTCTGGAGCGGGCAGGAGACCGAGGGTTATAAGGACTGGCAGACCGACCTGGGCCGCTACACCTCCTACGTGGCGCTGGCCCGCAAGCTAAGCCACGCCAACCCCATTGACGGCGACCGCCCCTTCTTCCGTGAAGACCTGCCGAATCCCCACTTCCTGGATGCCTCGGTCTTCGACATGATGCTTTTTAAGGCTCTCGAAGAGGTCCTCGACGGCTCGCCCCACCTGAGTCTGAAGGATACGGGCACCTTCTACCGCCTGATCCGAGGCTGGTACCAGCGCTACCCGAACGGCGAAGGCCACGAGCTGGAGTACGCCCGGGGTGAGTGGCCCGGAGGGCGCGTGCTGACCGGGCCGCCGCCGGCCGCGGGCACCGTCGACCTAGACCGGGTCCGAGTCGGAGCGGCCCTCGGCGGCGGCCCGTGGGAGCTGCGGATCTTCGGAAACCACATCCTGGTGGCGGGTATCACCGGGGCGGGCAAGGGTTCCGTGGTCTGGTCGCTCGTGAACGGCCTCACCGCGGCAGTGAAGACCGGGATCGTGGAGCTGTGGGGCATCGACCCCAAGCGAGTCGAGCTCAGCGCCGGCCGCGACGTGTGGGCGCGCTATGCCGACACCCCGGAGACGATCGTCGATCTCATGGAGGCGGCGGCTTCGGAGATGGGCGAGCGGACCGCCGCCATGCAGGAAGCCCGCATCCGCAAGATCACGCCGTCCCGGGAAACCTCGGTGCGCGTCATCGTGATCGACGAACTGGGTTACATGGCAACCGTGGCCGGCAACCGCGACCTGCGGAAGCGCTTCGACGACGCCCTGCGGGCGCTCCTCGTCTTGGGTCGGGCGGCAGGGTACTGCGTGGTCGGCTGTCTGCAGGACCCGCGCAAGGAGACCGTGGACAGCCGCGACCTCTGGCCGACCAAGGTCGCGATGTGGCTGGAGCGGCCAATGGTGGCGCTCGTGCTCGGTAACGACGCCTACGCCGCGGGCGCCCACTGCGACAAGTTCGGCAAGGGCAAGGAGGGCTCGGCCTTCGTCGCGGGCGAAGACCAGCCGGGTGAGTACCTGCAGGTACGGGCCTACTGGGTGAGCGATGATGACATCGCGACTATCGCCGAGGAGCTTGGACCGTACGTGCGAGGCGAGGTGATGGAGGCAGCTGACGACGAACCTGAGGCATTGACCTCGCCCGACGACGCGGACTCATGATGCGGCCGTCGTTCACCCGGCGGATTATGGCTTCCTCCTGGGAGCTGATCGCATGGACGGTGTTTACGAAATCGGCGGGTGTGAGCCGATGGAGGAGCTGCCACGGGTGCCGCCAAATGTGCTGTAGGGGTTCTATCTGCGCGACCGACTACTCTTACCCTGTTGTCGCATCCTCTTGACCAAGAGGGGGAAGACCAGATATATCACCACAATCCACACCCCTGCGGAAACTAAGACTGACACCAGTAAAATAACCAACTCCACGTTTCCAAGCATGACGATCTCTCATTGAACATAATATAGCATTGACCTGGGATGTGGATCAACTGGAATTGTGCGAGGGAGACCGGCGATTGGTGCCGGTCTCCCTCGAATTTAGATCAATGGTCACTATTCATGTTTTCGGGAGCATCTATTGGCAGCGCCATCCGCCATTGGAGTTTGGGTCGACGACGACGGCCCTGCTACCTGGGTAGGTTACAGAGCAGTACTTTTGAACGTCCACACCCCCTAGGGGGATGACGGTAGCGCTGCTGCCGACGAGGTCGGCTGCGACGTTCAGGCTGAGGACAGAACAGGACCATGAATAGGCGTTGCCCCAGAACGGAGCCGCCGCAAATGCTCTTGGGTTGTTGTAGGTGTAGCGACACGCCCGGCTCATGTCCACCCTGTTGTTGACCGTCTTGCAGCCGAACTGGGTGTTTGGCCCCTGCTGCGCCATGACGGGCGCGCCGACTTATTCACCTGGGTCCCGCGCCCCGTCCACGCTCGGGACGTTCCTGCGGGGGTGAGTTTCGAGAACATCAACCAGCTGCGAAAGGTCAACCGGCTGTTCCTCGCCGAACTCGCCGGCACACGCCGCTGCTCGACGAGGTCGGGAGGCCGGCGTTCATGATATCGACGCCTGCCAGCGGCGGCCCGGGCCAGCAGGGTGCTGCATTCGGACATGCCAAGATCGCTTCGAGGTCGGTGTTCTTGCGGGCTAAACGCCCTGGTCGGTACCGTCTCGAGCGCCGACGGTGAGAGCACGTCCCGGCTGCTCGCCGGGAACGCTGTCTCGGCCCGCGGCGCGGTCCGCCGACGAACCGATCAGCGCCGCGCTGCAGGCCGGCGGGAACCGCCTACTGGTCACATGGACTCGGGCTTCTACACCGGCGTCGTCGTCGACACGGCCCACCGCGCCAGTCCGCCGGGGTATCTGACGGGCGCAACTGGACGCCACAGGCGGTGCGCGCGTGGTGCTCCGAAATGATGCCGAGGTCGCGGATAGGCCGGATTTCACAGGTTGTGGCGGCTAGGTGGCTCGTCGCGATGACCCAGAGTCGCCGAGCCGCTGAGAGTCACGCGGAGGCGCCGACTCCCCTCCCTAGCCCCTCCATATGGGCAAGTCCCAGCTAGTCGCTCTCCGGCCGACTGGGGCTTGATCCTTTTTGGGCCTTGCCTTGGCCAGCGCGTCCATCTGCCGTCCGGGGTATTCAGCGCAATGACGCCTGGCTCACCCCTGACCGCGTCGACCCACAACCTGCTACGCGCCCGGGCCGCCTGAAGCGGCCAGCCCCGCACCCGAACGCACCTGGTCAGCACCACCTCATCCCAAGCGCCCGACTCGCAGCCCCGGACGAGCTGCGGAACCGTGAGTGGCCGATCAACCATGCTCCTCCTCGTTTATCGTCGATCAACAACCGTTACAAATTATCTAAAACTCTCGCAAGCCCGGTTGGTGCATCCAGGCTGAAACTCCCACGCTTATCGCCTCTGGCAAGCTTTCCTCATTTAGCTACCCCGCTTCAGGCGGCGTTTGATCTCTAGGGACACATATTGTAGAATCATAGGCAACTAATGCTCTAATAGGGAGAAGGAAATTTTGGAAATTGAGAACTTGACGAAACTTGCCCGGGAAGTGGCAGACGCTTATGATGCAAAAAATAGGGCTGAGGGTAGGCGGACTTGGACTGTCGATAACTACATGTCTGGTTTCGTGGGGGATGTGGGGGATCTTTCGAAACTAATAATGGCCAGGTCCGGATATCGTCAACCAAATGACGTTGATCAACAGGCGATCGGCCACGAACTTTCTGATTGCCTCTGGTCAATATTGATACTTGCGGACGAGCTCGAGATTGACATCAATTTGGCTTTCGAGTCAAATATGGAGAAGCTGCTGGCCCGAGTAAGGGCTACTCAGGGGCCGTAGGTACTTCCAGCAAACTCGCGCTGCCTAATATGCAATTTGAGACGTTCGAGTACCCGCTTGCGGTCGGTTGATATGTGGCCTATCACAGTTCGCCTGTTGCCACTAGCGGCCGGAATCCAAGCAACCCCAGCGTCATCCACTAGGAAGTAAGCTCCCTCCCGGAGGGCTCTGCTCTTATATACGATCTTCAGATTTGGAGAATGGTTGTTCGAGCTAAGTAGCGACTGCGTTCCGCTATGAAATTCGCCGGGGTCTAGTTTCAGAAGATTGGCCGCGCGGCTGCCCAGCGAACCTGTCGGCTGGAATTCGAAGATCTGCCACTCATCGGCGCCGCTACTCACAACGAGACCCATGACTCTTGACAGGTCCGCCAGGTTCCCTCGATGAGCGACCGTATTAACGCAAACCCTGATGCCGGCTTCCTTTGCAATTACTATTGTTTTCATTACTTCATTCGTGAGATTTTCTCGGCCAGCCCGGAATTGACTGCTAGTCTCCTCGCTCGATCCATCGAGGGGCAGTCCTAGGGTATCTATGTATGGTGCTATGTCGCGGGCCGAGAATTGTTTGATCGTTCCGGTCCCGTAGAATCGAACGGATGCATCGGTGATCAAAGCTGTTCCCACTGTGTCGACTTTTGTTGTTAGACCGAGGCGAGAGATCCCCATCAGTATTTGGCGAATCTCGGGATGGGTCAATGGGTCGCCACCCGAGATTGTTATCTGCGTGACGCCCAGCATCCTGGCTTCACAGAGAAAATCTAGAGCTTCCTCTGCGGAGACAAGTCCGCCAGTTCTGGCTGTGTTGCCAAAGTAGTTATAACACCCGCGGCAACGGACGAAACAAGAAGGCCCGATTGCAAGATTGAGATTTGGCATTGGCCACCTCAGAAAGTGTCTGTAAAGATATCGCGTACCATTGCCCTCATGGCACCAGCGACTTCCCCCCCGTGCTTCCCGATTCTGCGTTGCTTGCGCGGGAGCATGGCACCCTCCTTCTGACTCGACGGATCGCTAGGTGCAAAGCATGTCTTGCTGACCATCCACGAAGTCGGCGGCCCTGAATAGAGAAGTTTGCCGGATTTTTTTCGGTCACCAGGAGGCGATGAGCCGAACCTTCGGGTCCTCCCCGCCGCCGCCGGCCCGTCTGACGTGGCCTAGCTCGTGTCCTGAGCCGAAATTTCGGCTGAAGTAACATCATCGGGTGCAAACTTCGGATCGTCTCACCGTCAGCCAACTGGCAGGAGCCCTGAGGTCCTACCTGGGCGAGCTGCGGGACCGCGACGGCGCCAGCTTGCGCCAACTACGTCAAGCGGACGATCTTCTGGCCCTCGTCGGACTTCCAGGAACGCTCGATGAGCAGGCGGCTGCACTCCAGGTGCACTTGACCGAAGCGGCCCGTAGCCTGCCCGGTGAGGTGGGAAAAGCCAAGAAGGCGCCAGCGTCAGCAGTTGCCCTGTGCTGTTTCGGGCTTGGCGAATGGTCCGACGTAGGGTACCTGCTCCCGCGCCGGAGAAAACTGGGGAACGAGGTCGGTGTTACTCCGGGGACGATATTCGAGTGGGAGGAAAAGTACGTTATCCCGGCGTTGAGCGAGGCGCTCGCGCAGCGCCTGACGGGGCAGCAGAAGGCGGAGTGGGCAATTGTGCGGGACGATCGTCGGGTTTTCATGGAGCGCGGCCGGAGAATCCGCCGGACTGAGGTCACCCGCACGATTCGTGCGCTCACTGACGGTCTCTCCGCTGTCACGCTCACGCAGTCACTGGATGCGCGTTGTAATGCGACTACGGTCCAGTTCGTCGATGGCTGGCGCTGCACTCTTGGTGTGACCGAATTCGATGGGACACATCACTACACCACCAGCGCCAGGCTTCCCCGGACACTGAAAGTCAATGACGGGGAGTTCACATTCGGTTTCGCAGTGGTATTCGACGCGCCCCCTGGGCCGGTAGGCCAGTATAGTTTCGCTACCGGCCGGTCTCCTTTCCCTCAGGAGCAGGTCTTCCGTCTTCAGTTTCACCCCGACGAGATCCCGGACCGGGTGTGGTCTTTTGAGCGTAACCCTCCGGGGACGCGGTTTCCGCTGTCCCCGGGATCAGACAAACTTACGCCCGACGACTGCGGATACGTTGAATGCGAACTCACCGTCTACCCCGGCTTGGTGTCGGGCGTGAGGTGGTCTTTTCCTGATCAAGCGTGACACCGTGGGGACGGGCGTGCAATTCTCCAAGCTGGTGACGAAAACCTCTTGACGTTATCCCATAAACGGGGCAAGATCAAAACAAAGGGGCTGAGGCGCTCGCCTCAGCCCTTTTTTCATGTAGACGCAATCCCATTTCTGGGGCAAACATAAGGAGGTGATCATGAATAAGCTGCATACCCAACCGGTCCGCCGGGAACTGAACCTAGATCAGCTGGCTGATGTGCTGCTGGACCTAGCACAGGAGCGGCGGCACCAGAGGCGCTCGTCGCCGCGCCGAAAACAGCTCCTCGCGAGAGTTGCCCGCGAGGCCAGTAAAGCGCGAGAACAAGATGATGGATCATAAGCTGGAGCTTCTTACCGGTCTGCTCGTAATCGCCGCCGGCGCCAGCGTGGGTGCTGTAGCCGGGGAGCGGCGCCTCGCTCAGCGGGTCCACGACCAAAGCCGTGTCAGCTACGCCCTGTCCTTTGGTCGTCACACGACGGGCGCCCAGGTGCTTGCCGCCATGCAGGCTCTGGCCGGTACGAGGACGCCAGGCGGGAGCCCCCAGGACGGCGCCGTCCTCGAGGCCGTGGGAACGCGGGACGGGATCGGTCACTATCTCCTGGTCCCGCGGTCCGCGGCTGACGGTTTGGCCCGGCAACTTCAGACGGCCGTTCCGAGCCTGCGTGTGGCCCGAGGCCGACGCCCAAGGCTGAGGCCGGCGGTAGTGCGGGAGTTGCGGGCCACCCAGCCGTACCGCCCGCTCCGCACTGATCAACCGGCCGAGGTGGCGGCGGCCATACTGGCCGCGCTGACTTTCCTTGAGGCCCGGGAGCAGATGGTCTGGCAATGGGTCGTGGCCCCTGCTGGCGGCGACGGCACGATCGACCCTTGGATGGTCACCGCGACCGAGGGCTGGCACTGGATGGTCCGGCGGCTGGTGGCGGGCACCGGCGTCCCGGACGCCGCCGCCCGCCGTCTGGCCCAGGAGAAGGCGAGCGAACCGCTCCTGATCGCCACGTGCCGTATCGCCGCGCGCGGCGCCACGCGCGCCCGGACCCGTGAACTCCTACGCCGCCTGGAACGAGCGTTCGCCCGTGTCTCTGCTCCTGGCGCGCGGCTGGTGACCAGGCGATCGTCGGCCGCGGCCCTGCGCAACGCGGCGACCCCCGTTTTTCAGTCGCCGGTCGTACCTAACGCTCGGGAGCTGGCGGCGCTGGTGGCCTGGCCGATCGGGGGCCCGACGATCCCCGGCCTCGCCTACGGCGGCGGCCCACTGTTACCTCCGGCCTCCACCCTGCCGAACACTGGCCGGGTGATCGGCGACGCCATCGCCCCGGGACATATGCGTCCAGTGGCGTTGTCCGAGCCCGCTTCGCTGGAACACCTCTTGACCCTTGCTCCCACCGGCGGAGGCAAGACCACGCTCTTGGCCTCCCTGGCCCTCGAGGACATCCACACCGGCCGGTGCGTGGTCGTAATCGACCCCAAGGGCGGCCTGGTCGAACGGATCACCCAGCGCCTGCCCGAGGAGCGCATCCCCGACTGCATCGTGGTCGACCCCAGCGACGAAGCGCGGCCGGTACCGCTGCCCCTCCTGGCTACCGAACCAGGCAGCAGCGCCGACCTCACCACTGACGACCTGGTGGGGATCCTGCGCCAGCGCTACGGGGACCTGGGGCCGCGTAGCACGGATCTCCTGCAGTCCAGTCTCTACACCCTGGCGCGGATTCCCGCCTCCACGCTCATGGACCTCTTCACCCTGTGGACGAACGCCGCCTACCGTGCTCGCGCGGTCGCCCGCGTCCAAGGTGACCCGGTCCTGGCCGGCTTCTGGGCCTGGTTCGGTCAACTATCCGAAGCGGAGCGGGCCACGATACTGGCCGCTCCCATGAACAAGATCCGGCCGCTGGTCGCGCGCCCCCGGGTGCGGAATCTCCTGGCCGCCCCACACGGCACCTTCACCATGACGGACGTCCTGGCAAGCCGGAAGGTGCTCCTGGTCAACCTGGCCGAAGGCGCCTTGGGCCGCGAGGTCACGAACCTCGTGGGCAGCGTGCTCGTCGCCCGGCTGTGGCGGGCCATCCAGGGCCGCATCCGACTCTCACCTGTCGCCCGCCGTCCGGCGTTCGTGACGATCGACGAAGCTCCCCGCTTCCTCGACGGCGCGGTGGATCTCGGCGAGATGCTCGTTCTGGCGCGTGAGTACGGCGTGGGCGTGACGATCGCCGCCCAGACCCTCGCCCAGTTCCCGAAGGCGCTGCGGTCGATGGCGCTCAACTCCGCCCGCTCCAAAGTCAGCTTCCAGGCCTCGGCCGACGATGCCGCCGCCTTGGCCCGCGAGTTCGGGCCGCTCGTCACACCGGAGGCGTTCACCGGCCTGCCGCCGTTCGAAGCACTGGCCCGGCTCTCCATCGGCGGCGGGGTGGCCGACCCGGTCTCGATCCGTACCCGCCCGTTGGGCGACCCCATCCCGGGTCGGGCCACGGCGGTCCGGGCGGCCTCACGTGCCCGCTACGGCCTGGACCGGGCCGAGACCCTGGCCGTGTTTGCCCCGGCCCAGGACGAACCCATGGGCGGCCCAGTGGGCCGAGGGAGGGCGTCATGACGCCGCCGGTCGCTTGTCCGGTCGCGTCGTGTCCGGGAGGCCGTTCGTCCCGCCCGGGCGCGGATTCCCGGCCCGAAGCCGCGGCGACTCTTAGCCCGCTGGGGGCTGCGTTATGAGCGCGCGCCACCCAGCTCCGGCCAACGCCGCCGAACGTCTTGAAGAGCGGCTAACGGTGCGTGATCGGGAGATCCTCCTGACGCTGGCACAGGTCCGGCTCGCCAGCGGCGACCAGCTCCGCCGGCTCCATTTGCCGGGCCAGGACAGCCGGACCGCCCGGCACGCGTTGGCCCGCCTGGAGGCGTTGAAGCTCATCCTGCGGTTGGATCGCCGCGTCGGAGGCGTACGCGGTGGCAGCGCCGGCAGCCTCTACCAGCTGGATAGCGCGGGGCAGCGGCTCGTACTGCCCCAGCACCGCGGCGTCCGTCGTCCCTGGCCGATCTCAGTCCCGTTCCAGCGCCACCTCCTCTCGGTTACCGAACTCTTAGTCAGCCTGCGCGAGGCTGAGCGCTCCGGACCGGTCCGGCTCCACACATTCCAGGCGGAACCAGCCTGCTGGCGGCCGTTCCACGGCCGCTACGGCGAGCGGCTGAGACTCAAGCCCGACGCCTTCGTCCGGCTGGACGGGCCCGGTTACTTCGACCTGTTCTTTATCGAAGTCGACCTGGACACCGAGTCACCGCGGGTCCTGCGCCGCAAGGCCGAGACCTACCGCGCTTACTACGCCACAGGCCAGGAGCAGGCTGCCGCTGACCGTGTCTTTCCTCGCGTCCAGTTCCTCACGTCGAGCCGTAGGCGGCTCGAAACCATCGTCGAGGTACTGGGCAGCCTCCCGCCCGAGGCCTGGCGGCTCTTCGGGGCCGGGCTCCTGGACGACGCCACTCGCCTACTCATGGGAACCGAGCCAGGCGAAGGGGCCCTGACGCCGCCCGCGCCCGGAGGCAAACCGTGAGCGGGGCTAACCGGGACCGATCCTGGCTTCGCACCATCCTCATCGGCGACGCCCGCGTCCGCCTGGCCGAGCTGCCATCGGCGAGCGTCGACTGCGTCATCACCAGCCCGCCATACTTCGCGCTGCGTAACTATGGTCATGACCAACAGATCGGCGCGGAGCGGGATGTCGATGGCTGGGTGGACCAGCTGCGCCAGGTCACCAGAGCCGTCGCCCGGGTCCTGAAGCCCAGCGGTGTCCTGTGGCTCAACCTGGGAGACGGCTACAGCCGTCATCCTGCCGAGGGCGCGCCCCAGAAAAGCCTGCTCCTCGCACCCCAGCGCCTGGCCCTGGCGCTGGTGGCCGACGGCTGGATCTTGCGTAACGAGGTGATCTGGGCCAAGACCAACCCCATGCCGTCCAGCGTCCGGGATCGGCTCACGAGCACCCACGAAGTCCTCTACCTCTTCACCCGTTCGCGTCACTACTTCTTCGATCTCGATACGATCCGGGTGCCCCACCTCACGTCCCACCAGACGAGGCAGCCGCAGGCCGCAGGCCGCACGTACCCTCCAGCTTCAGCCGCCGCGATGCTCGGCAAGGTCAGCCGGACCAACCCGAACGGCGGCCTTGGCCGGATGAAGGCCGGCGGCATCGTTGGTCATCCGCTCGGCAAGAACCCAGGCGATGTCTGGCACCTGGCGACCGCCGGATACCGGGCGGCGCACTTCGCGACCTTCCCCGTCTTCCTGGTGGAGCGGCCGCTTCTGGCCACCTGTCCGGCCCAGGTCTGCGCCACCTGTGGCACGCCGTGGCGTTCGGACGAAAGGTCCCGGCACCGATCGCTCACTGATCCGGCGGAGCCGCGGCCCGGCTGCAGCTGCCAGGCACCGTCACGGCCCGGCGTCGTGCTCGACCCATTCCTGGGCGCAGGCACGGTGGCAGTGGCCGCCGAACGGCACGGCCGGGACTGGGTGGGAATCGAGTTGAGCCCAGCGTACGCGGCCTTGGCCGAGGAGCGGATTCGCGAGGCCCGGGCCAAGCGCCGGGAGCGGACTGCCGACACCGGGCAGGGCTGGCGCCTCCCTGACCAGCGCGCCGCCTAACGAACTGGTCCTCGCCTGCACCTCACCGGTGTCATGCGGCCGTTCATCGTCATCTTCGCCCCGAAGATGACCGGCCGCACCGCACCGAGGAGGTTGACCGTGACCGAACCTAACAACAAGGCCGGGGGTCACAAGACCCTGGCGGTGAAGCTGCAGCCGGGTCTTCACGCCCAGCTGGAGCTCATCTCCGGGCTCGAAGGCATCCCGATGACGACGGCCCTGGTGAAGGCAGTCGAGCTGTACGTCGACACCAAGCGCAGCGAGGCGGACTTCGCCGACCGAGCTGCGGCGGCCGTGGCTGAGGCCGAGCGCGCCGCCGCCGAGCGCCGGCGCGCCATCCAGGCCCTGTTGGGTCAGGAAGCCGCAGATGTGCCCGGAACCACCACGCCCGAGGACGGCCCGACGAAGGCCGCCAGGCGACGGGGCACAGAGCCGTCCGCGTAAGGAAGTAGGCCCAGGGCTCCAGCCCACAACCGGTAGGGACGGCGGCATCCACCGTCGTCCCTACCGGGACACCCACCTTCATGAACACGCACCGCTCGTCGGTGCCAGGCCGCCCGGATCCGGAGGGGCGGCCTGGCACGGAATCGGACCGCCGCGCCAGGCATCAGCCATACGGTCCGGAGAGTTGGTCGACTCCGATGGAGATCAGGGCCATGGTCATCCCGGCGGACATCGATCTGCCGCCGCAGACGATCCAGCTCGACAACACGGACCTGTCTGCTTACCAGACGCTCGTGGGTGGTCACATCCAGGCCATCCACCTGGAGCGACCGGCGGCAACGATGTACCTCAACGACGAGGGCAAGCTCGAAGGCCTGCCGGTGAACCACCGCGCCACGGCGCTGGCGTCCGTGCACAACAGCGCCTTCCGGGGCCAGGACTTCATCGTCGGCGACGCCTTCGTCACCGGCCCGGCTGATGCCCGCGGCTACGACCGGACGGTGCCGGCCCGGTATCCGCTGCTGTGGCTCGAAGCCACTACCTTCCGGGTGGAGAAGCAGCTTCGCAACGCCCAGGGATGGCGGGTCAGGCGCGGCTACATCTACGACAACGTCCACGTGGCGTATGTCGCGGCGGTGAGGCTGGCGCGGCGGGAGACGGAGGTCACCGAGGTACGAGTCGTTCCGGTGAACCTGGTACCTCCACCGGATAGGGCCCGCGGCTAACGGTCGACCTGGCTGATCACAACCATGGGTGGGGGAACCGCAGTAATCGCCGCTGTTCCCCTACCCTGAAACTTGCCGGCCCTACTTGGCACTTCATTATGCCGCTATAATATCTGCATGTTAGGCGCCGAGATTTCGCTCTCGGGCGGCGCCGCGTATGGTGTGATTACCACTCGTAGGGTAGAAGGCTGTAGTGCCGGGGAAGAGACGCTGGCTGATCGGATCAGCCCGCAGCGATGGCCTTCAATCCGGGGCCGGCTTCAAGGATCCAGTTGTCACCGGGGTTATTCTTGGCGTAGGCGTAGCCGGCGGCGGTACTGGCCATCATGCGGCCATAAGTACCCACGGCAATACCTGCGGCACCGTTGAGCTGGAGCACCCAGTTGTCACCCAGGGCGTCCTTGTGGTAGGCGTTGCCAGCCGAGTCGATGACCATCATGCGACCCTGGCCGCTACCATTTCCACCCACCGCGATGTCCCGAACTCCAGGGCCAGCCTCTGTGACCCAGTTGCTTCCGGGACTGTCTTTCGCGTAAGCGTAGCCGGCGGCGTCCGTGGCCATCATGCGACCGGTGGCGCCGACCGCGATGGCTTTGGCATTGGCGAACTGGAGAACCCAGTTATCGCCCAAGGCGTCTTTGTGGTAGGCGTTGCCGGCCGAATCGATCACCATCATGCGGCCCTGGCCACTGCCATTGCCGCCCACCGAGATGGCACGCACGCCCGGACCCGCTTCCGTGATCCAGCTATCGCCGGGGCTGTCCTTGGCGTAGGCCCAACCTGCAGCATCGGTGACCATCATGCGCCCGGTCGGTCCCACCGCGATGGCCGCGGCGCCGTTGAACTGCAGGGTCCAGGAGTCGGCGAGGCCGTCTTTGGAGTACGCGTTCCCGGCGCTGTCGATCACCATCATGCGGCCGGTTGCTCCCACGGCCACGGCCTTGGTACGCGGACCGGCTTCCGTGGTCCAGCTGTCGCCCAGGCCGTCTTTAGCAAAGGCGGCAGAACTGTCCAGGCCCATGATGCGGCTAAGATAGGACTTGTGCGCGTCGAGGTACGGCATCGGGTCCACGAAGCCGTTTGTGTTGGTGGGCGGCCAGATACCCGGAGCCGGACACGGCATGTTCCCCCAGTTACTTGTGGGAATTGTCGTACCCGGAAGAATGCCCAGGTGCAGATGCGGGCCGTTGGCGGCATTCGGGCTAAGCGTACCAATTTGACCACCGGCGATTACGGCGGTGCCGACAGCCGGCCGTCCCGCATCGTTGAGGTGACCGTAGACCGCCACGAAGTGCGAACCGTCCGCTGCCACGTGCTCGACCATGACCACATAGGTGCCTTCGCCGAAACTTTGCGATATGCGCACGGTGCCATTGCCGAGTGCGTAGACCGGGTCTCCGCTACTACCCCAGAAATCAGCTCCGATATGGAACTGGCCCGTGAGGTAGTTGTTGGCATGACCGCAGCCATCTGCCAGGAAGCCGTCTGCCGGATTCGCCATTGACGCCAGAGGCGTAGTCCAGCCATTGCTCATGGTGCTGGCGTAGGCGGGCTTGAGCCCGATGAGCGAGACCAACGCGGCCGCGAGCAGCGCGACGATGGTAAGCAGACTCAGTCTCCGGCGTCTGCCGGGTCCTGGCCGCATTGCGATGGCGGTATTGGCCACCACGCCTCCTTCTGGGAGATGGACATAAGGGGGATGGTACTCTCACCAGCGAAGGCTTCGATTCGCTTACCTGTTGAGCCTTATTGGCACATTGACTTACGTCAGTGATCACCAATCCATTACGCCGCAGAATATATATTGATCTTCTTGTCTGAATGAATTATCCTATTGGCAAGCGCAAACTATGTTTCAACCGTCCCACCCAACCAGTCGAATCGCCAGTAGCCCAGGCAAGCAGTACGTGATCGCGTTCCTATGGGGCGCCTGTTCGTCGATACTGGTTGCTAACATTTTCAGCCGTTTGCTCATCCGGTGGTTCGGCGCCAGCGGGGCCTTGTCCTTCGTGGGCGCAGCTGCCGCGGACGCGCTTCTCATGGTCCTCCTGCTTAAAATCTTCCGAGGACTCGGTGTCGCGACTGACCGCACGGCCAACCTTCCCGCCGCCCTGATCGTTGGAATCGGGTGGCTGACTCTTGCGCTACTTGGCCGCCTCTGGGCCGCGAACTCTCATACGACAAACTACGTGGCTATTGCTCTCGTGGCTCTCCCGCTAGAGTCAGCTTTGTACTGCCTCGGCTGGTGGCTTACCCGGCGGACGACGGACCGGTGAGCGCAATAGGCGTAGCATCTCTGGCTAGCGGTTATACCCACGGACGGCGGCCTGCAGCTGGTCGCTGCTTTCGATAGATGATCCGCCGCCCCACCAATAGGTGACCCAGGTTTGGCCGTTGAAGGCCGGAGGTTGATACCAAACGACGTAGTAGGTAGCGCCTGGCGTCACCGCGACGTCGCCGATATCGACACCGGACTCCCCGTAGTTGACAATGCTGGCTTGGCCTTGGCCGAGGACACTGGAACAACTCGAATCGCCACAGAGTTTGAGTAGCAGTGAAGCTCCTAGGGCTTGACCGGCCGGTCCACCCTGCGTGCCGACTGTAGCCGCAAGATAGGTGATCGTGTTGGATTGCGCTGTGAAGGCTTGAAAGGTGCTATCAAAGTAGCCGTGGTAGGGGGCACCGGGTTGAATGCGGTTGTAGCTTGTGATCATCTTCCTGTCGACGGCGGCAGGCGGTTGCTGGGCGGGAGCAGGCTGGGCCACTGATGGCGGCTGGGCCGCCCCAGCCGGCACCGAGCCCTCCGTCTTACCAGCAGCAGGTGGCGCCCCCTGCCCCGGGGGAGGCGCCGATGATCTGTTGCCAGCCGGACGCTGCGCCGGCGGGATGTCGTTATCGCCGGGGGCCAATGCCTCGTCGGGGCAGTCAAGACCAATCGTGCCACAAGTTATTGGCTGTATGACAAAATCGTTAATGATCTGCTGGACTCCGGCGCCACTAAGGCCCTTCAGGACAGCTTTCGCAAGATCGATGAGAGGATCGGCCACTACCGGGAAGGTAGCGCCGGCGTGATTAATATGAAGGCTCAAGGTATCGCCGGATAGCGAGTAGAAGGCATCCAGGTGGCGACCAGCAGCGTCAACGGCAAATGGTGGCGGCACGGCGAACAACTGCTTGCCGGCCAGTGAGAAAGAGACGCCTTGTCCCTCGATCTGACCTGTGGCTCCCGCGGGGAGGCCGAGCTTGTACGAGAACTCTGAAGGAGCATCGGCCTGCTTTAGCGTTACGAGGAAGCGGAGGCCGTTCTCGCCAAGAACCTGGATGAGCGAATTGGTTGACGTGGCGGTGTTCGCGAACAAGGCAACGCCCGGAGCAACAATACGAGGCTGCGAGCCGGTCGCGTCCGGCGTGATCGTGGCGACCTGCTGATCGCCTACCGTCAAACGGACACCCCGCTTGAGATCGACTGGCACCTTGACAGTGACATCGCCGGCATGGGTTATGAGCGCCCAGGTTTCATCGTAGGTGGTTGGCACATCGCGAGACTGAGCCAAGAGGTCGGCCAGATTCTTGGCCGGTGGCAGCAGGCCTTGATCGCCTGAGGAAGCCGGCCCGGAGCTGCTGCCCGTCGAACAGCCCACAAGCCCGGCAACGGCCAGAACCGCAAGAACCGAACGTAACCGCCACCGGCCCACCGTAACCTCCCCCCGGATGAAGTGGCAGTGTAGAGCAGACCAGACGCCAGTCGGTGCCGAGGGTCTGCTGAGCTGGCACGTCATTCGGGAGCGTCACCAGCCGTCCCTGTTCGTAGAGGTTCATGCCCACTCGGGGCAATTTTGATGAGAGCGCAAACACCGCAAGAGGCCTCCGACGTCAGTCTTGACGGGAGAGCAGTCGTCACCTTTGTTGGGACACTCGGCGATGCCAGTCGCCCCCAACTCCTTTGTGTCGACGAAAAAACCTCTTGCATTTCTGGGACGCCTGAAAGATAGTAGTTGGTGTAGGAGATATTATGAACCACCGCAACCTACGCCAACTCGGCCTTCTCATACAGCGGCACCGCAATGAGCGCGGTATGACGTTGCGTGAACTTGCAGAACGCACCGGCATCACCGACTCAACCCTGTCCCGCCTTGAGCAAGGGAAGGTCGAGAAACCGAATGCACTCCATCTGAACCGCATCGCCCAGGTCTTTGGGATAGCGGCCTCCAATTACTACGCCCTGGCTGGCTACCTCCACCCCGGGGAGCTGCCAGAAATGAGACCATACCTGCGGGCCAAGTATGGCCTCTCTGATGCCGAAGCAGAGCGGGTTGACGAGATCTTCCAAGCACTGAGGGGGAAGTGGGGTACTGACTAGCATTTAGCAGGAGACCATTGCAATGACGAATATCATCGCCCGATTACGCGAGCTGGCACCATCGGTCAGCGTCAGCATTGACGAGAGTCTGGCCGTAGCCGAACAACAGGCCGCACTGTTGTTATCTCTGAGTGGCGTCAATGAACCGCCTGTTCCGGAGCGCATCATTATCGACTTGCCGCGGGTTGAGGTGCGGGTGGTACCGCTCAAACATTCTGGTGAGACTCACTGGATCAACGGCCTATGGAAGGTGAGGCTGGACGCATCAGAGACATGGATGCGCCGCCGCTGGACGCTTATGCACGAGTTCAAGCACGTGGTGGACCATCCACTGACGTCGGTGGCCGAGCGCCGTCTCGGTCCCGACTTGGCCGCCCGGCGGGCCGAACAGCTGGCAGACGCCTTCGCCGCTGCTGCCTTGGCGCCGAGTGTCTGGGTACGGCAGGCCTGGGACGAAGGCGCCCAGGACGCGCGGCTCCTGGCACGGATCTTCGCCGTCTCCCCCTCCGCCATGCGTGTCCGCTTGGAGCACCTCGATCTGGCCCCCCGCCACGCCCGCCACCCCATGAGAGGCGCGGCGTGAAGCTGGCGCTCCGCTACCTCCGCGTGTCCACGCCTGGCCAGGTCCACACCGACTACGACCCGGAGGGCATCTCGATACCGTCCCAGCGCCACGCCTGCGAACGGAAAGAGCAGGAGCTTGCCGTCACGCACGTAGAGGAGTTCGTTGAACCGGGTCGTACTGGCACCCGGATCGACAAGCGCCCCGAGTTCCAGAAGATCCTAGCTCGGATCCACCAGTCGCCGAAGCCCGACTACCTGGTCGTCTACAGCCTGTCCCGCTTTGCCAGGAACCGCCTAGAAAGCGCCTCCGTCCTCCTCATGCTGCGCCAGCTAAAGATCACGCTCGTGTCAGCCACGGAGAACATCGACGAGTCGCCCGTCGGCCAACTCACTCATGGAATGCTTGACGCTGTCAACGAGTTCCGTTCCGCTTCTGAAGGTGCGGACATCAAGTACAAGATGGGCCAGAAGGCGCGCTTGGGCGGTACACTGATGCGCGCCCCGATCGGGTACCGCAATGTGCGGGAGCTGTACGACGGCCATGAAATCCGCACGGTTGCGATCGACGAAGAACAGGCGCCGCTCGTCCTACTGGCCTTTGAGCTTTATGCCACCGGCCAGTACAGCATCATCCGGCTCGTTCAAGTGCTCAGCGACCGCGGCCTTCGCCACCGCCCCAGGCGGCACGGACCAGCCCGGCCTGTCTCCCGCGCTCAGCTGCACCGTCTACTCAGTAATCCTTACTACTGCGGCTACATCGTCTATGAAGGAATTCGGTACGCCGGGCGCCACCAGGCGCTCGTATCCGAAGAGCTGTTCCGGCGGGTTCAGGCCGTGCTCGCTGAGCACCGAGCCGGTGAACGTCAGCGCGTGCACAACCACTATCTGAAAGGGTTACTCTGGTGCGCCCGCTGCGAGCGCCGCATGATCTTCAACCGTGCGAGTAACGGCCATGGCGGGCAGTACGACTACTACTTCTGCCGGGGGCGGCAGGAGGGTTGTGACCAGCCATACGTAAGCGTAGAGAGAATCGAGCAGTCCGTCCAAGACCGTTACAGGCTCATCGACCTTCCGTCAGATCTCGGTGAGCGTCTCAGGGAAAAGATCAAGCAAGCGCAGGAACGGCGCGCCGAGAGTACCGCCAACCTAAGAAAGCACCTCAGCCGACAACTCGCCGATCTTGACCGCCGCGAAGATACGTTTCTTGACCTGGCAGGCGATGGCGCTTTACCCAGAGACAAGCTCAAGGCGAAGTTGGAAGCAGTGCGGATTGAGAAGGAGCGTTGCCAACGAGAACTGGCGGCACTCGACGGCGAGTGGAGCGTTGGCGTTGAAACTATCGCTCTGGCCGTGCACCTGCTCACACGTTTGCACGACACCTACCAGCAGGCGGGTCCTAGGACGCGTAGGCGCCTCAATCAAACGATCTTCGAGCGAATATTGATTGACGACCGCGCCGTGGTCGCCGAGGACCTAGCCGAACCGTTTGACGGGCTGACGTACCACCGGCGCAAGGACTACGGGTGCCGGCGCTCTGAGGTCGCAGCTAATGACGATGGCCGGCTGGTGGCGTTAGACACCGCCCAGCCGAAAGGAACCCGAGCAGCGCGGCTCGCCGAAGCTTTTTTTGGCGACGGTTCGAGTAACGCTGCTCTGGTAGAGGTTCTGAATCATTATTCGAGCTCTACGGAAAGCCGTAATCGGATCGTCGAGGCGATCGAGGCCCTTGAGGGGCGACGGCGCTCATAAAGCAGCAGACGGAGCCGCCTTGCGAAGCCATCAAAGCGGCTGCCTAATTGCTAGGGATTGAGTCGGATCCCGCCTGACAGCCAGTGGCTTCCTGGGCAGGCTGGCCCGAAAGCAGAACCATCTGCGCGAGGATAGGTCCCCACCGACCTCGACGGCCGGTGCATGATCAGCAACAGCTTCTGCCTTTCGGCTGGATCGATCTCCCGGACCTGCACTCGCTCCGCCACGCGCACGATCATCCAGGCAGGGCGGCGGAACCTACAGCCGGCACGCCACCCGATAGCGGGCGAATCTTCGCAGCTACGGCACCAGCTAACCGAAACGGCGCTGGGCGCTGACCCGGACGTGCCATTCCTACGGCGGATCCTCAAGCGGCCACTCGGGTGCGGCCTCCGGTCCGACCGTCGGCCAGCTCTGCGTCCAACACCCAGCAGAAGGCGACCGACGACCGCGGGAAGACCCAGCCGTCGAAGCGCACGGCTACGGTCGGGGAGGGTGTGTCCTCGAGGCTGCGGACCACGCGGGTGGGCTCCGAGCTTGCGATGAAGTCCAGGACGTTGACGTAGCGGATGCCGCAGTCGCCGTAGGCGAGGGTCACCTCAACGCCCTTGCAGGGCGCGCCGAAATCGAGGTGGAGCAGGTGGCCGTGCTGTTGGACGAGGGTGCGGAAGGTGTAGGCGATCTGCACCTCCTGACCGATCTTGGTGCCAGGATCCGCCAAGGAGACCGTTAAGAGCTGAGCGCCGGACCGTTTGGTTCGGCGCACCGGCCGCGGCCGGCCGTTGACGGTGAACTCCACCAGATCGAAGACCTCGGGAGAGGCAGCGTCGAGCCCAGCGCGGGATTCGAAGTACCAGGCCTCGGTGCTGGCTGGGTCCAGGAGCAGCTCCCGGTACTCCTCCGGGTTGGAGACGCAGGCGAAGCGCCGTGCCAACTGCTTCGGCACCACCCGGAACTCTCGCCGGATGGTGGCGGTGAACAGGGCGTCGCGGCCGGTGCGCGGGCCGACGGCTGCCGGGGCCAAGGCAACGGATACCCGCATGTCAGCCCGGCGTTCGCCGTCCGGCGGGGCCTGCTTCAGAAGATCATCGTAGAGGTCGGCCGCCAGATCCTCGTCACGCAGCTGGATGGCGAGGGCGTTGCGGGCGATGCGGCCCACGGTCTGGGGAGAGGCCAGGCCGGAGAGGGTTTCGGGCGCCGCCGCGAAGCCGTCGAGGACGGCATCCCGGATAGCCGGGGCCTCCTGCCTGAGGACGTGGTGCAGGCGTTCGGCCGCCCGGGCATCGGCGTCCTCAGCGTCGATGTACTCGAAGGCCACGACGATGAGGCCGGTGGTGAACAGGGCCGACCCGATGTCGGTCAGGGGAAGCGCCCATAGCCAGCCCCAGGCGGGCGAGGCCACCGGGTAGTGCGCCAGCACGAGTAACCCAAGGCCAGCGACGGTGAAGACCGTGGCCAGCAGGGTCAGTTTGGTGGCGTAGAGGCGTTCGAGCGGGGACTTCATGGTTCATGATCATTTTAGCAAACGGCTTGCGCATCGCAAGATGTGTGAGGCCCGGACCCTGGCTGCGGGTCCGGGCCTCACGGGCTGGCGCAGGTGTCAGTCGCCGGTGCTGCCGCCTCCGCCGCCATTGCCACCGGTCTGGTGCAGGTCGGGGCCGGTGCTGCCTCCGCCGCCGCCGTCGCCACCTCGGATCATGTGTATCCCCGTTCATGCAGGTGACGGGGCCGCCAGGCGGCCGCCCCGGTTCCGGTGTCGCCATCGGAACGCCACCCAGGCTAGACGTATACGCATGGGACGTAAACACATGGGACACATGTGCTCTGGATATGCACGCGCTAGACGTATGGGCTTGGGCGGTCATGGCGACCCCACCCTTGTCCGAGGCCACGCAGGTGTTCGGCGCGCGGGTACGCGACCGCAGGCACCAACTTGGACTGAGCCAGGAGCAGCTGGCCGACGCGTGTGGCCTGCACTGGACGTTCGTGGGACAGGTGGAGCGCGGCCGCCGCAACGTCAGCCTGCACAACATCCTGAAGCTGGCCCAGGGACTTCAGACGGATCCGGGCGAGTTGGTACGGAGCTTGAAGGCGCCGACGGCCTGAGCGGCGGGCGTCGAGCCATCAGGCCATGAACGTGGACACGTTCCGGGTTCGCCTCACTGTTTACGCCGTTTCTGCGAACCGTTCGTCGAACTCCCGCACCGCCGGGGTGTCCTTCCAGGGATCAAGCTGGCGGCGCGCATCCCGGAGCCGGATAGCAAGCCGCACGGAGCGGTTGCGGACGGCCAGCTCGCCGGCGCGGACCAAGGCACGGGCGCCCTCCTCGACCTCGCTTTGCTGGATCCGGGCAAGGCTCAAGTCGACGGTCGTCATGGCGAGGTTGCGCACCGACATCGTTGGATCCAGCGCCTGGGCCGAGGGCTCGATGAGGACCAGCGCCTCGGTGGGACGTCCCAGCTGCAGCAAGCACTGCCCGCGGATGCTGGCCAGGAACGCCTCGTCGTACCAGTAGCTCAGCGACGGGCCAGGGTCCCGCTTGGCCAGTGCGCTTGCCGCCCGGTCAAGTTCCGACATGGAAGCGTCGTACTCCCCAGCGGCTGCGAAGGCTCGAGCCGCCATGTCGCCGGTGTTGGCTTGGAGCGCCCGGTCGGACGTACGCCAAGCCCAAGTCACGGCGGCCGAGGCGTAGTCCACCGCGAGCCGCGGCCGGCTCTGCCACATGGCGGCATGGGCCATCTGGCACAACGTGAGCGCGCCGAGCCCGGTGTCGCGGGCCTCGTGAGCCGCGGTCCGCGCCTCTTCAAAGTGAGGCATGGCCGCCTCGAATTGGCCGAGGTCGAAGATGAACTGGCCGCTTACCCGACACAGATCCGCGTAGACGGACAGCAGCTGCGGGCGGAGGTTGGAAGGACAGCCGTCCAGTAGGTGTCGAGCGAGGTGCCGCTGATCCAACACTGTCTGGATCGCGGACTGCGGCCCCAGGGCATCGTCCTGTCGCTGGGCAAGACGCAGAACTTCCTCGATGTTGCCGATGATCGTGGCGTCGACCCGGGACGGGCTGGCTACGGCGCCCCGCAATCGGTCAGGCTCGGCTGCACCGGAAGCAGACAGTAGGGGAATAGTCGCCGCCGCGGTCGCGGCCCGGCCCACCGCGAGCAGGAAGTGCCGGCGCTTCACCGTGTCGGTCCAGGCTCGGAGCAGGCGCACCAACCGGTCATCATGCGCGCCCAGCGCGACGGCCGAGGTCACCCCGCCCGTTGTAGGAGCTGACGACTCGTTCCAGAGTTCCCCCAAGAGGGCGGCGACCGTATCTACCGGCAAGTGTAGGTCGCGCACCGTGTCCATAACAGACCAGTGCTCACCAGCCGCGTTCGGAAGAACCGCGGGCAATTCAGCCTCACGACGCGCGCCCAGAGGGCTCGAGTCGCCCATGTTCGACTGCCCTGGAGCCGGCAGGCCATGGACGCCGACGATCGCCGGATCATTCGCCTCTCGACGCTGGCGCGGCAGCTTGAACCACAGCTGCTCCTCCGGGATTCGCAAGCACTCTGCCCAGCGGATGAGCCGGGCCAGGTCGGTGATGGGCGGACCTGCCTCAATGCGGCTGAGCTGGGCCTGCGTGATCCCCATCCACCCAGCCACCACTGACTGATTCAGCGGCGGACGGTGGAAGGGATGGACGCGGTAGGCGGCGGCGACGCGCCCCATGTGCCAGGCCTCGAGCGCGTCACGCAGCTGTTCCGAGGACTCCCAGAAGTCCGGCGGCACGTCCGGCGCTCTGGACGTCCGATCCCGGGCGGAACGCTGGCATGGCCCACATAGGACGCCGCGGTTGTCCCGGGCCAAACGGGCGCCACAGCGGCAGTAGCGGCGCGACGTGTCTGGATGAGCCATAACCGTCGTTCCTGTCCCGGGCGCGTCCCACGACGTTTCGTCGCGGAGTGTACCCGTTACGTTACGCCATCACCGTACATGATCCGTATACGCCGGACGCATGATCCAAATCATGCCGGGCCTTGGACGTCCGGGCCAGACCCGTGACGGTGTCCCCACGCGCCCAGGGCCGGACTTTCCTCATCCGTCCCCACCCTCGGTCCCGATCCCAGGCGCCCGCCGTGATAGCGACCCAGAACCGTCAGGAGACGAAGCCATGGGACCAATCCATGAAGGCCGCCCGCCAGGTGGAGAGCCGCCGAGCCAGCGGACTCTGCGAGTGATCGCATGGGACGTCGACGTGGCCCTGGAACATCTAGAAGCGGTCTTGTCAGAGCTGGACCGCGCCGCCGGTGAGCTGCCAACCGAACCGCTGGAACGGGCCGCCCTGGTCCAGCGGACCGAGACGGTGGCAGCAGAGCTGCGCTGGCTTCAGGGCCAGGTGGCGAAGCTCGCCAGCCGGACGGAACCGGCGGAAGCTCGCCACGCCGAGCGAGCCGACGACACTGCTCTCACTCGCCGGGCCTGTATCAAGCCGTGGGAGTCGACATTGAGGCCGGTCTGCCGGGTGTATAGGAACGGCCGCGGGTGGAGCGGGTGCGTGTGATGGACACTCACCCTGCTCCATCTGCCGGCCTGCAACAGGACGACCGCCGAGCCACGCGCCCCACGGTCTATGGCTACATCAGCCTGCAGCACGATGACGAGGATGAGATCACGGCGCTGCACGATCAGCTGACCGCGTACGCAAAGGACGAAGGCCTAGCGCTCGCCGAGATCTACGTCGACCGCAACGTCATGCCAGGGCAGATCATCCGGCCGGGACTGACCGTGCTGCTCGATGCCGTGGTGCGCACCGATGGCTGCGGCGTGCTGACTCCCACGGCCAACCACCTGTCATCGTCGCAGGCCGTGCGACGGGCGATCGAGATGGAGATCGAAATCCTAGGAGGACGGCTGACCGTCGTAGAGTCTGGTTCCCGAACAGCTCACGACTGATCCCAAACTAGTCCTGCCTGATAGATGCGGCCGATTGCCTACCGGATCAAGGCATAATCGTCCTTCCGTCTGTCAGGGCAGCGGCGAGAGATCCTGCATCAACGTTCGAATCCTTTAGGACCGCGCCGCGAAGATCCGCACCGCTAAGATCCGCCCCCGTAAGATCCGCTCCGTACAGATTCGCCTCGCGCAGATCGGCCAACATTAGGTTGGCACCGTCAAGGCATGCCTCGCTCAGGTTCGCCCCGCGAAGCCGAGTCAGAAACAGCGATGCGCTGGCCAAGTTAGCACGCGCAAGGTCTGCTCCGTCAAGGACAGCCGACTCGAGGTCCGCTCCGGGCAAGGCGGCATTCGAAAGATGGACCCTACGAAACGTCCCGTCCTTCAACCAGCCCGACGAACGGAGCTCGCGAAGAGCATCTAAGGCCGTGTCCACGTCACCGCTCCTTATTCTAGCCACTAACTCTTCCATCCTGCGCCTCCGTTCACCGCGGCGTACGAACGCGTCGACGAAGGCAATAGTCAAGACTGTGCCAAAAAGGCTCGAAGCAAGACTTTGGTAGCTATCGATAAACAGCGTCCGAAGCCGTAGGCTTCCATGGTCCATGTAGTTACCGCCCAGACCAATCGCCAGAGAAGCAAAAAGAAGGAGTATGCCGAGCCACACCCAACCTGATCGGGGAAGCATTCGGCGGGCGAATCTACCGAATCGCCCCAAGCGACTCAAGAGTCCGTATCTGGCCAAGGCTGATCCCTTCCGCCCCCACTATCCGGGTGTTCTCGTACTTTCCGGGCGACTGAAGTCGCGAAAGTTCCCGCCCTTGCGCCGCATCCCAAATGCGAATCGTGCCATCCTCGCCAGCGCTCGCCACCGTGCCGGTCTCGGAATCGACGGCCACGCACCACACCTGGCGAACATGGCCTCGTAGACGACTGGAACACTCCGATGAACCGATACTCCACGCTCGGATCACTCCATCGTCGCCGCCTGAATATAGCCTTGATCGTCGCGTGTCGACGGCTATACTCCAGACCTGTCTTTCTAGCTCGCTCACGTACTCCGCGCTCAGCTGTCCGTCATCCAGGGACCATTGGCGAACGACCCCGTCCGACCCGCCCGTGTAAAACGTGCCAGCGCCGTCAATAGCCAAAGCATACAGAGGTCCCGAACGTCCATTTACTCTAAACAAGGGTTGCCGCGAACCGACGAGCCACATTGCCGCCGAACCGTCTTCGCTGCAGCTCAATATTCTGTCTTCTGCGAGAAAGAAGAGACCCGAAACGCGCCCATCGTGGGCAGCCCAATCATCTAGAATCTCGCCCGTGCTAGAATCTACAATTACGATCCGCTTATCATCCGCGCCGGTAGCAAGACGCTGACCACCCAAATCAAAAGAAAGGCTACCGATCCAGCCGCGATGATGTATAAGCCTTAGCTTTAGTATCAGTGGGTCGCTAGACTCTCGCCGGTCCCAGACTAGGACCTGACCGTCATCACTGCCGGATGCGAAGGAAAGTCCTCCCGGGCTAGACACAATCTTAAAGACTTGATCTTGATGACCTCCAAGTATCTGCAACACGCGATGAGTCGAGAGGTCCCAGGTACAGACCGTATGGCTGCCGTGCGTACTCAACAGCCCTGGCGGCGAAAAGACCACCGAAAATGATCGTTGGGCATACCCCACGATACTATGAGTGAGAAGACCCGAGCTAGATTCCCACACCTTAATGCTCTGATCTTCCCCGGCGCTCAGGAGCTCTTCGCCTGAGGGGCTGAAGGAAATGGCCCTTACCCAACTTGTGTGAGCATGGAGCGTTCTCGTGTTCGTCGCCGCGTTGTTCATGTCCCAAAGATGAATTGTAGCGTCATGCCCCGCCGTGGCGAGCAAGCCGCTGACAGAATGGTAGTCGATAGCCCACACCCGCGATGAATGACGCCCAATGACGACCGGATCCGTATCTTCCTGCGAAGGATCGAACGAGAGAACCGCACCATCGTCGCAGCCAGCGAAAGCAAGGTTAGCGGAAACAATCTTCAAACTACGGATCCAAGAGGAAGTGCGAATTAGAGGCCGCGGCGGCGCCACTCCATCCAGATCTATCTCAGCCAGTTTGCCATCGTCTCCGCCTACCACCACTCGGTCCTCACGACCGGCTGCAAAAGACACGACCTTTAGGCGGGAGCTACTGACTCGCCTGTTATAGATTTGAGCACCTTCAGGAAGCAGCCATCCCGAGAGAAACCCGTCTTCGCCGACCGTAACCGCAATCCGGCCAGACACACTAACGGAGAGATCGCGAACCGCACGACTATGCGCCTTCCACTCGTTTAACCTCTTTGTCTCGTCCAGGTTCCAAAGAGAGGCGCTGCCGTCCATCGAGCTAAGCGCGACTAGCGACGACGAGTTGCCGACGAATCGAATGGCACTGATCCAGTATTTGTGAGCTTGGACGTTTGCCAGAACCTGTCGACCGGTCGCGGTCCAGACGCGAAGTCTGCCATCGAAAGTCCCCGCGACGAATCGCGTTCCGTCCGGGCTCCATGCGACAGAGGTGACTGCTCCAAAGTTGTCCGAAAAGGTACAGTCGACGAAGGTACAGTCCGACAGATCGCAACCCCGCAGGTCAATTTCGTCGAGACGAGCTGCGACTATCGCCGTCCCATGCAAGTCAAGCCGATCCGTCGGCAGTTCGAGCTTTGCCCGGAGAAGAAGTATGTTCGTGATAGTAAACCCTATTCGCGCGGAGCGGCCTTCGTTCCGGCGCGCCTCAGCTACGGCATCTAGCCGCTCCACGAGGTGAGCCTTAGAGAGGATCCGCGTGAGGCGTTCCGCGATAGGAATCAAGTTTTGAACTCTCTGCGCAGACCGAACGTAATCGGGCCGTCTCCCATCGACGATGCAGAAGTCATCGAGATTGGCCCAGGGTTCGCCCTGCTGAACCTCCTCCACGCATTTAGCAATGAAGGACTGAACTAGATATCCTCGAATCAGCTCATGCACATCGGCGCCGCTATGAGAAGCGATGGCCAAGGACCTCCGAAGAAGATTCGATATAGCGCCAGAGACGTCTGCCGGATCGTGCATCGTCAGCCGTCTGACTAGCTGCGAAGTTGAGAGCGGCTCTCGCGCCAGCGCAAGCCAAGTCAGCACACGAAGCTCAAGATCAGAGATCCGCCGAAGGTGCCCTTCGATCAGACGGCGTACACCACCAAAAACGAAGGTCTGATCGCTAATGAAGGTATCTATGTCCGAGGACAGGACATCGATTATGTAACTGACGGCCAGTTGGAGGCCGAATATGTTTCCTGCATAGGCTGCGTGCAGACTTACTAGCTGTTCCGGCGTAGGAGCCAGTCCCATCCTGTCGACCAGGGCGCGAACATCATCCGGCCGCAAACCGCCGAGCTGGTAAACTTCAACTCTCTCTGAACGCCGTCTCAGCAGCGGCACCGGATCCGGTTCTTCCCGGCTGGTAATCAGTACGACGCTCTGGCCCGCCGCCGCGACGAGCCGTGTCAGTAGGTCCTCATACTCTTCGAAGCCTTGACGGTAGCGCCCGAATTCTGCGCCTACGTCCAGTATCGATTCAAAGTTGTCGAGAATCAGCAAGGTCGACCGCTGCTCGAGCCGGTCGATAATTCGCTCCGTAGCGTCTAGTCGACGAACGTCTCCCGATGTGTCGCCCTCCGGAATGGCACCGTCCAGATACTGGGCTAGTTGCTCGACGGTAGGCATAGAAAGCATCGAGACCCACGCGACGTGGTCGAATGACCTCTCCTCTGCCTTGGCACAGTGGAGGGCTAGCGCCGTCTTGCCTACACCTCCGATCCCTGCCACTACGAGGACGGTGTACGTCTTTGCTCTCAATAGCTCTGTTACACGAGCTACATCGTCGGATCGTCCCACAAAGTCGGACTCCAACGGCGCATTATTCCAGGCGGACGTTCTGTCTCTGCGAGGCGGATCGCGCCGGGAGCGATCGTCGTCTCCCGGCGGACTCAGGTTCAACCGCGATATCGCATCACCCACTGAGGACCATTCAAAAGCAAGCGCCTCCGAAAACGCTGGACCCGCGGCGCTCATTTCATAACGGCACGAATCCATCAGGAAAAACGTTGTTCTTCTGCAGCTGGCCATCTCTACGCGTAACGCCTCGACACCAGCTCCATCCTGGAGGGCTGACCTGGTGACGAAGACGACGCCAAGATCGAAACTGCCCATCGAAGAACGATCGGCAGCGCTTCTCCTGACGCGTGTCTCCTGTGCTGTGTGTCCGAGGCGTCTCAAAGCGGCAACTAGCGCCGAAACCGGGCCGCGGCTCAATGAGTCGCCATGCCCGGACATCACAAGTATGCGGGTCATCGGCTATCGTCCGATCGAGCCGTCATCCGTCCGACAGATCGAGGCTCCACGGACTTTCCGCGGTCATCACCCATGTGAGTGGCGTCACCGACACTTTGCGGTCGTATATTAGGGCTTGGATGTCGCTGTCGGGCTCCAAGGTGTTCTCATCGACGACGATGTCTACTGCGAACTTAAACGGCTGAGCTATATCCCGTGGTCCAGGACGAAGGTAAACGAAATATTGTTGGCGACTTTGAGTGGTTCGTACGACTTCGGTTTCTTCTGTCGCGCCGTGCGGGATGTTCAGGTTGAGCACAGATATTGGCGATGGAAGCCCTTCCTCCAGGATCTTCTTCGCGAGTAGCCTCGTGAAGTACTTGGCCGCGTTCCAATCCAACTCCGCGTACTCTGAGCTATGCTGTGTTGAGACGTCTGCTTGAAGGGAAGCAGCGATCGCCGGGATATCATAGGCGTCCGCTTCAAACGCAGCACCAACGGTTCCACTGATGCTTAGACCGAGACCAAGGTTCTCGCCATAGTTGATCCCGCTGATGCATAGACTCGGAAGACGATCGGAGAGCTCGAGGACGGCGTGCGAAACTGACTGAGCGGGCGAGCCGTCGATGGCATAACAGCCGATCTTCTTGTTGCCAACCAGCAGTTCCACTCTCTCAATAGAACCGACCGTCTTCCCTTTCGGAAATGCGTGGCTCATTGATGTTTGCTGATCTTTCGGGGCAACGAGGAGAAGATCTCCTAGGTCGGCGACTGCTTCAGCCGCTGCTAGTAGTCCCGGCGACATCAGTCCATCATCGTTAGTGATAAGAATCAAGGGTCGCTCGTTGCTCATCAGTGTTCTCCTCCGGCGTGATCCGTGCACATTGATGCTGTCGATACTGCGAGTAGCTGGTCTTTTAGTCCTGAATATCCGAACATCGAGAGATAGTACAACATGCTCGCGCGGCCCGACCGCAACAGTTCTTGCGCATGGAAGCTCAACGAATCGCTGTAAGGCTTCTTTTGGGCGTGCATGTCAGTATTGTAAAAGAACTGGAGGCCAAGCTCAATGCCGGGAGGTCGGTCTGGAGGCAAATAGCCGCGACTCTCGACAAGGTGCGGGATGCTACTCTGGTATGTCGTACCTCCGGGTACACCGTAGATCTCGTAGTCTGCCAGGTTGTCGGCAAGGACGCGGGGAATGAAAGGTAGGGGACGACAGGGAGACTCGCAATTGCCAGCTTGGGAAGGAAATCGACTGGGAGCACGGAATGGCGTGCCGCATTCGGTGCACTGATTATTTGACGCCTCGGCATTGGCCGACACAGCGTTGCGACTGCAGCAGGTGGGGCAGACTTTCCAGATCTGAAAGGGCTTTTGGGGCGCTACTCTTGCGAGATACCGGGCGAGGAGAAGTAGTGGAGACTGCAAACTCCGCGCGCAAAAGGAGAGTGGTATAAAAACGACGGGTAGACCCCATAGCTTATTTACGACGACGCTCAGGAACACTGCATTTCCCATGGCGAAGCGGCCAGTTTCCAGGTAGCACTCATCTAAGACATGTAGCGCATCGTATGCTGACCCAAGCCCGTCGACGGCCGGATGTGGAAAATTCGCACCTACATTATTGGCCGCGACTGAGTACCTTCTCGTCCAACTTGCAAAGCTTGCTCGCCATTGACTGAGTACCACGGGGGGAGGTGCCTCAAGACTAAAGGCTACTCGATTTCGGGCTGAACGGTCTATTTTGTAGGTTAGCTTAGTAGCTCCGTTCCCGGCCTGTGGGTCGGGAAGGAGCGAGTTGGCGAACCTCCCGCCAGATCCGCGATCATAGTCCATCACAAAATAGGCTGGAACTGCGCTTCTCGCGGTTAAGGGTGCGGCAAACGATGCCAGAAGATATATGTGCGTGAACTGGCCAAGTACGCCCAGGTAAGGGAGGAGGTTCGGCTGATGCGCAAACCGGACAGGAACCGCGCCCGAACGAAGACTTGCAAGACTGTCCTGAACAAAGTGCACGGTGCCAGCGAGCCTATGAAACTGTTCGGCCGCTTCAGCCATAATATTTGTGACCTCCGATGAAGTTGATCGGAGGCGGGCTATGCTTGCGAGCTCTTGGGCGAAACACTGAAGGCAGGTCGTCTCGGTACCCAATGGCGTCACGGCTAGCTGGATTCCCACACTCGAACCTCTCGCATTCGGCCGAGTGCCTCGCCGTAGTGGGAAAGCGCTGTCGCGTAGAGGCTTGTCTCGCGCGAGGGTTGGGTAACCTCGGCATCGTCGAGCATCAGGTCCAACGCTGCCTCGAACCCACGCATGTTCATGGCAGCGAGTGCTAGTAAGGCAGAGCCGTGGGCGCGGTCTGAATGACGGACATGTACTTGTGGCCGTCCCAGGACATCGCTCACGATTTGGCGCCAGATCCTGCTACGAGCCCCGCCGCCTCCGGCGAATAGTCGCTCTGGCAGAGCGAACGGCGCCGACGGCAGAGTGAGTGCCAAAGCGTAGGCAAAGGACTCGAGAACTGCCCTTGCGATGTCGTCCGTCGAGTGCCCGATCTGGAGGTTTAGTAGTGCGCCGCGAGGCCAACTGCTCACCGTCGTGTTCAGTAGGTCGACGTCTTGGAGAAATATTAGCCCGTTGGCACCCGGCGGCGCTTTCGATGCGGCCGCGTCGAAAGCTTGATATAGATTCGCATCACTGCGGTTTTGGAATAGTACCTTGGCAATATCTCGGAGTTGGTGACCGGCGCGCGGCACCGATGTCAACCACTCTATCGGGTAAGCCCTATAGTCTCCATTGAGCACCTCTGCGGCGGTGGCCTTGAGGCCTGCCGCGCAGTTAAATGTGCCATAGTAGATCAAAACGTCGCCCGCTGTTCTTGGTCCAGCACCGATCAGGCTGGCGATAGAGTCGGCAGTTCCGGCAATGACCGGTACCCCGTTCGGCAAACCAGTTGTGGCTGCCGCCTCCTCTGTAACATTCCCCACTACGGATAGGGGAGAGACGACCTCGGGCATTGCTAGATCTGCGAGGCCGTAACGCGAGAGTATATCCTGGGACCAGCGTCCTGTGGCCTGGTCGTAGATTGACCCACACTCAGCGGCGGTTATGGTGTCTTGAGTATATTTTCCCGTCAGGCGATATGTGATGTAGTTATGGGTGGAGACAAGACGGAGTTCGGGTTGCCAGGCGTCTGCGAGGTGTTGACGCAGCCAAATTAGCTTGGAAAGTACCTCATTTTGCCAGCGCGGCGTCCCCAATTCGCGATCGAGCCGCTTCTCAATGTCGTACGCTCGGTCGTCGTAGAACAGTAGGGCTGGATGAACCGCATCTCCGTCGCCGTTTAGAAGACAAATGTTGGGTACCATTGCTGTGGGTGCGACGCATTGAACGGACGAGCCGTTTGGGAGCTGCCGTAGTAGGTCTTGGCATACCACTCTCCATTCCTTCCACCAAACTTGCTCCGGATCGTGTGATGGGCGCCCCTCGGGCGGTATTTGTCGTTCTAGGGAGGCATGTGCCACGGTCCGGCCGTCGTGATCGATGGCGTGACCTTTTATTACCGACGTGCCGGTGTCAATGCCAAGGTAGATCTGCATGTATCCCCGTTGATTTGGGCCTTGAGCTCCGGTCGGGTCGGTCGGGTCGGTCGAGGCACAAGGCTGGCTTGATGATGTCCCGCATTCTTGCTGGCTCGAGTTGCAGGTACGATGCCGCGACTGCGTGGGTGACTATGGTCCCTTCGGCGGGATCGAGAGTGGCGGAATTGGAGGCGCCGTGCAGGCAAGCCCCGCCGGTCTGCCGACGGAGCGGACGCGCAGCAAACAGTGGCTGACGACGAGTTTCGACCCTTGAGCTGCCACGCGTGGGCTCCACTAGCCTCACCCCCGGTAGTCACAGTCTCCCGCAAGAGTCGCCGCCACTGCAAGGAGCTGGTCAGAGGAGATCCGGCTCGCAAGATGCGGGGCGTGCGGCCTCCACGCCCCCGACTCGGCGGCCGGCTCAACCATGGGCGGCCGGCACGAGGCTCGGACACAGGGAGTGATGAGCCAAGGCTCGGTGGCTCTGCTTGGTTTCGGGGTTTCACCACCCGCGTCTTCATGGCGGCCAGGGCCATGACGACTCCGGCGAGGACGGCGCGCCAGCGCCGCCCGCAGCCGGAGCCGTCGGGAAGCCCCAGGCAGCGCTGTCGCCGCGTAGCGGCGCTTGAGCGACGTAGAGAAGGTTTGCACCACCACCGGCTCCCTGCCTTCGTCCCCATTGCTGGAGCTGAGCCGCGCCCCGCCTTTCTCGGACTCCTCTACGGGTGACGCGGCTAGTTCACCCCGGGCTCTGGACTTGCGGCGGGTACGGCACCGGCATGGGTTCGACGGCCGCGGATCCCGTTGGTGACTGCGGCGAGCGCCGAGGTGGGGCTGCCGCGTCACTGACCTGAGTGGCACTGCGCGGACTGCGTTGGAGGAGTTTTCCCGTCACAAAGATCGCGACGATGGACACAGCGGCGCCGGTCATGATGCCCGCGCCATACTTGGCTGCATCGATGTCACCATAGTGCCATGCGAGTATGGCGAGGGTGACTACGGAGCCGAATCCGAGGAGGATGCCGCCGGCTCGAATGCCACGGTCGATCAAGGCGAGACGATGGGTGCGTTCGGCATGCGCCAAATAGGCCTTCTCGTACAAGGCGAAGGCGCGCGGCGATTCCTTAGCGAGCTTCCCGGCGAGTTCCCAGACGGAGGGGTCGTCAGGTAGGCGGCCGGTCACCATTGTTCCTCGCCGGTTGTAGTCGATGGCGTCGAGAGGCGCTGGTCGGTGTTTTGATGTACGAACTCTTGCAGATTCGCGCCGAGGTCCTGTTCAACCTGCCGCCCCATGAGCTCCAAGTCGGCCATGATCTGACTCGGGTCGGGTGAAGGGGGTGCGGTCAAGTCAAGCGCGGTAAGTATCGTACCGGCGGTGCTCCGCAAAAATCGCCACAGTCTGGACGTAAGAACGCGCAGGCCTTCAAGGAGGCCGGACAAAATATCGATGGGCAAAGATAGAATGTGGCCGGTGGATGGCGACAACGTCGCCTCCATCCGATGACCTATCACGGAAATTCCCGCCGGCAGCTTCCGATCGGTATCCCCAACCGGGCTGTCGCGCTCGGCCGCTTCGACAATGGCAGCCCTGAAGACCACATTTCCAGGATATCTTCTACTGGCTTCAGCCAGAAGTCTTGCGCGTCCGTCGGCAATCATCCCACGGCGAAGGTCTCCGCTAACAACTTCCCAAAATTCGTCTGCGCCCCCGGGAGACGATGGAAGACGGCCGAGGGGGAACCCGGCCATCATGAGAAGCTGACGGGCTTCAAGAGGGGTAGCGAAAGCCCGAGCCAGTTCGGCCACTTCCGCCTTCGTAAGACCTTCCCCCATGGGGTTCTAGACTGCCACATCTGGCGCGGTTGGTCACGCATGGGTTGCGCTGCGCGCCGCGAGAACGCGCAGGACCTTGACGACGCTGTACTCCGCAAGCCAGCGATGCCGTATCCCGTGATCTTCCTGGGAGCGAGCCGAGCGACGACCTCGGTAGTGCTGAGCACGGTGGTGACCCAGGCGGGCGCTGACCGGCTCTGAGCGCTTCATCGTGCTGCAAGTATGCGCGCCGCACGTCTCATCCGGTGACGTCGTGTCCGGCCTGACGGGGTGCCGACAGCCGCAAGCTCGGCCACATCGCAGGCGGCCCACTCGCGGGCCGAAGCCTTGGACTGGACGTTGCAAACGCTGACGCCGGACGCCGGGAGCGGCTTGGCGCGAGCAGGTCGGCGGCTGCAAGGACGACCTCGCCCCAACCGAACCGTCCCGCGTGGGTGACGTAACGATGATCGTGGGGCGGCAGCTTCCACCATGGGAGAGGTCCAGAAGGCGCAACACAGCAACGATCCGGCGAAGACGGTCCATGCAGTCTGCCGCAGGCTACTCGCCCTAGAGAACGCGCACTTGGCCCTCATGCCGAACCTGGAGTCGTGATCCCCCGCCTGCCGGCGAAGGGCCGGTCAGGCACGGTCGGCCGGGGCAGCCTAGGCAGCGGCAGCGATGAGGTTCTATCCTGGCGCGTAACAGGTCGGTCGATACGGGGGGCCGGCCAGTTCGCAAGGCCCGCATGTTGCCGCCACACCGTTCTGCACCACCAGCACTGACGCACCAGTTATCGAGGCTAGGCGGCGCCTCGGGACTGGAGCGTGCCCTGGTGCTGTGGCAGTACGTCGTCGCTTCTCTAGCAGGCCCCGCGGCGCTCGGTGGCCTCGTCCACGCCTTGACGGTCGCCCTACGAGAGCACACCAAGCGCCGCAAGATCGACAGGGTGCTCGACGCCTACCGGCTGACGTTGGAGCGCGGCCATCAGCCAGATCTGGTGGAGCTGACGAAGGCGCTACGCGACCCGCAAACTCAGCCGGAGTCATCCGACAGGGACCCGCCCGCGACGCGTCGACGGCGGTAGCGATTCATGCACAACGATCTTCAGGCTGCTGCCCGATTACTCAGCCCGAAGGTTCCCGTCGTAACTGGAGCATCCGGGTCGAGCCTCCGAGGCCCGAACCGGCTTGCGGTGAGCCTCGGAGGTAGGTGGGCACGTCACCCACGCCAGAACTGGGAGATCACAGCTGCCTGGCGTAGACGACGAGGACCGGGTCTTGGCCCGGCTCCTCGATGACGTCGGTATTCTGCGACACCGCCGCCAGCGTCGTGGCCGGTGTCGCGATCCCCAGCTGGTAGGTGACGAGGCAGAGCGCGGCGGACCTGACCGCCTCCTCGACCGAGTCATCCTCTACAGGTCTGCTGCGTCCGTCCCGGCCTATCAAGGTGATCGTCTTCGGCCGGAAGGTGAACTGCGCCGACACGGGCTCGTCGGCCTGCTCGCTCATCCACTTCTGGATCAAGGCGACGGCGACGACGGCGGCCTGCTGATCAAAACCGTGGCCGGATCTGCTCGGCCAGGCTGGGATGTTGGCGGACCTCGCGAGGACTCGGCATCTGCGCGATCGTCAGGCGAAAGTCCCTGATGTGCCTGAAGGCGTCCCCGTTCGGCGTAGCCATGAAGACGGCGAGATCCTGGTAGCGGCTGAGCACCTCCGCTGCCTCGTCCTCATCGCCGGCCTGGAGGTACTCCCCGAGGCCGGCCGTGAGCCGGTCGAATCGGGCCTCGACTACCGCAGTTACCGCGTCTTCGTTCGGTTGGTTGTCCATGACCATCCCTCTCAGCAAGGGTCATGGGGCGGTCTTTCCACCCCGGCGCAAGCTCTGAAGTCGCCGTCAAAGCTCATGCCGGGACGGGAAACGGTCGCCAGAATCCATTAAGAAGCCAAGAGAGAATGGCTGGCGTACTTGAAGATACCGATGTGTGCCGAGAGTGACGCCCCAACCTGTATTTGGTCCTTTGGGCCTGTGCTTAGCATAACACGTACCGAAACGTTGTCAGTTGCACCTACTGTTCGAGGTGCTCCGGCACCCGGACGCTACACCTTCCAAATAATCTCTACATGCTCCGGATCGAAACGGTAGTCTCGCCACTTCATCGAGCCGGACAGCCCCGGATGCACCACTACTCGCTCAACCACCAGTTGGATAAAGCTGCGCCGCCAGCCTAGGCCCGCGGCGTCCCATGCCTCGCGGATGGTCTGGCCTGGCTGGACCAGCTCCAACGCCTGCTGCCCTTGGAGCTCGGTCACCTCGGCACGCAAACTCTCCAACGCTGCCTCGGCCGCAGCCTTGTTCCTGGCGAACTGTTGTTTGGTCAACCCCAGCTCGCCGGCGTAGTAGTCATCGACGAGCTCGTCGAGCTTGCGCTTGCGGGCGTCATAGCGGGCGATTAGGTCACGGACCTTGCCCTCATCCTCTTTCGGCGCTAGCGCTGCCGCAACCTCGGGGGAATCAAAGCGGGATAGGACGGCCTCGGCGACGAACAGCTCCAGCGGCTCTGCTATCCGGAAGACTTTGCCGCATCCCGCCTTCTCACCGAAGCTGTCGTGCACGCGGCAGCGGTAGCGAAGCCGCGCGGATTCGCCCGTGCGCATGACTTTGCCGTTGCCGATCATGGGAGCGCCACAGGCACAGTAGCAAAACCCGGTCAACAGGTACTTGCGCGTGCCCGGCTTCCCTTTGTATCGCTGTGCGCGGGCCTTGTGCGCGATCTCCAGCAGATCATGCTGTTCCTGTGTAAGGATCGCGGGCCAGGCCGCCGGGTACTCGGCGCCCTGATGCTCCCGGATGCCGATGAGGCGCTTGGACAGCAGGAGCCGCAGCAAGTTCTCGGTCCGCCATGCCGCACCCCGCCCCGTCGTGATACCCCGCCGGTTAAGATCCTGCACGATGAGCAGGATGGGTTCACCAGAGATGACCCGGTCGGCGCACTCTCGCAATACTGCAGCCTCGGACTCGCGCACGATCATGCGATCCTGCTCGTACCCGTAGGCTCGCGCGCCGCCCTCAGGTAGGCCCTGCTTGGCCCGCGCCTTCTTCTTGCGCTTCACACGGTCGGAGATCTTGCGGCTCTCCAACATCGCGTTGTTGACGGCGGAGATGGCATTGTGGATGCCCTCGCCGGTTGAGAGGTTGTAGCCGGAGCCGTCGGTGGTCTCAATGCCTCGGAGCTTGGTCCGTTCGGCGAGGCGGATGAGCACGAGCAGCTCCTCCAGCCGCCGGTACAGCCTGGTCATCTCGGTCACGATGATGACTTCGACCTGCCCGGCTTCGATGGCCTTCACCAGCGCGTTGTAGCCATTCCGCGGCTTCTTGCTGTACCGGCTGGCGGAGATGTCGTTATCCGAGAAAACGATGGGCTGAGCTACCCCGATCTCCTCGGCGTACTCCAGTCCCTCATCGGTCTGGATCTCAACACTATCGCTCAGGCCGGTACGGTCCCGGCTTAGTCGCGCGTAAATGGCTGACGCGGAACCCGGTTTCGGGGACATACTCAATTCTCCCATTGTCGGGGGTGGTTGTCCCGTCATTGGACATCAGGGCGAACACCAACCTGCGCATCGGGCTGCGGATGACCGACGGCGGCGAGAGCGTCGACGTCCTCGACGCGCCGGACGCCGCCCGGATCGCCCGGTCGACGCCGGGACGAGCGTTCGCGCGGCTCGGTCACACCTCACTGGTGGCCTTCCAGGCCGGCCGGGTCGGCGGCCGCCATCCCTCGCCGGACCGCGCGGACCGCGGGGGCGACGCCGGCGCACACGGCTCGGCCTCACACAGCTCGGGCTTGCAGAGGTCGGGTTTACGGGAGTCGGGCTCGCACGGGTCGGGCTCGCGAGCACCGACACGGGCGCCTTGGGTGGTCAGGTTGCCGTGGGCGGCGCTGGGGGGACCGCTTCCACGGCGGCCGGAGGCGGACATGGACGCGGACGACGGGGCGGCCAGCGACCTGCGGGTGCTCGTCGATGAAATCCGGACCGCGGCCGAGCTGACCGGTGTGCCCCGGCAACGTGGCCCATGGCTGCCGCCACTGCCATCACTGATCACACTGGGTGACCTACTCGCCCGCGCCCACACCCCGGTGCCGCCGCCCGCAGCGCGCGATGGTGCCCGAATCTCCCCGACCCGGTTGGCACCAATCCCCATCGGGCTGTCGGATCTCCCTGCCGATCAGGCCCAGCATCCCTACCGGATCGACCTCGAGGCACCGGGGCATCTGATGGTCGTGGGGTCGGCACGATCGGGCCGGTCGACCGTGCTGCGGACGTTCGCCGGCGCGCTCGCGGCCACGGTGTCCTCACGCGACGCACACCTGTTCGGCCTCGACTGTGGCAACAACGCGCTGCTGGCGCTCACCGCGCTCCCACACACCGGGGCCGTCGTCAGCGCGGACACACCCGAGCGGGTGGAGCGGCTGTTCGCCCGTCTGCGCGCGCAGGTCGCGGCCAGGCAGGAGGCGTTCGCCGGCCGCGGGTACGCGGACCTGGGCGAGCAACGCGCGGCCGAGCCCGCGGCGGCACTGCCCTACCTGGTGCTTCTCCTCGACCGGTTCGAGGCCTTCCTGGCCGCGTTCGAGGACCGTGACGGCGGGCGGCTCGTCGACGAGCTGACCCGGCTGTTGCGTGAGGGGCCGGCCGTCGGCCTGCGCGTGCTGATCACCGCCGACCGGCGCGGCCTGACCGGCCGGGTCGCGTCCGCGATCGAGAACCGGCTGGTGCTGCGACTGGCCGACCGGGCGGACTACCCGCTGGCCGGCCTGGTCGGCTCGGCCGTGCCGTCCTGGCTGCCACCCGGCCGCGGTTTCCGCATCGGCGGCGCAGAAGACGGCGCGGCAGACATAGCCGAGGACGGCATCGCAGCAGTGCCAGGGCCGGATGGGGATCCCGCACCGGGCATGACCCCGTTGACGGTCGAGACGCAGATCGCGCTGCTGTCCCCGGACCCGGCCGGCCGGGCGCAGGTCGCGGCGCTCGCGCGCCTCGGCGCGTCGGCGGCGGCGCGAGACGGCGTGCCTCCCGGCCCGGCGGCCGGGCCACGCGACGACCCGCGCCGGCCGATGCGGGTCGACGTCCTGCCCACCCGGATCACGCTGGCCGAGGCGTCGGCGCTCACCGAACCGCCCTGGTCACCGGCCCGACCCGTCGGCCCGCGACCACCGGCAGGGATGCCAGGACACAGTAGCCCGGCAACGATCCCGGACTCTGCGGCCGTGCTGGACCCGGCGGCCACACTGGCGATGCCAACAGCCTCGGCGACGCCGCCGCGGCCGCTGTTGGGCCTGGTCGCGGTCGGCGGCGACGAGCTCGGTCCGGTGATCGTGGATCTGGCCGAGGACGGTCCGGGGTTCACGGTTGCCGGGCCCGCGCGCTCCGGACGCAGCACCATGCTGGTCACCCTGGCGACGACGCTGCTGGCCGGCGGAACCCGGCTGCTCCTGGTCACGCCGCGGCCGTCGCCGCTGCGGGCCCTGGCGGACGCCGCCGGCGTGCTCGGCTCGCTGGGTGCCACCGCAGGCATCGACGATCTGAGCCGGCTGCTCCCACCCCAGGCCGGTCGGGACGGGATGCCTCCGACGGTCGTGCTGGTCGACGACGCCGAGCTGCTCGTCGACTCGCCGCTGGCCGGCGGGCTCACCGACTTTCTACGCGGAGCCCGCGACGCCAGGTCCGCGCTGGTCGCCGCCGGGACGACCGAGGACCTGCTCGGCCAGTTCCGCGGATTTCTCGTCGACCTACGCCGCTCCGGATGCGGCCTGCTGCTCTGGCCCGGCGGGCCGGCGGACGGCGAGCTGTTCGGGCGGCGGCTGTCGCACCCGGCAGGCGGCGCTCGGCCGCCAGGCCGCGGGCTGTACTTCCAGCGCGGCCTGCCGACGCCGCTCCACGTCCAAGTCCCCATCGCTTCCGACCACGTCACATTCGGGGGGTCTCACCCCCGAAAAACCAACCCCCAAAGATCACCTATGCTCGCCTCGCGATCCGGCGCAGGCACCATCCAGCGACCCGCCGAGGGCCCGGTCCCCTCTCTCCATCGCAGCGAAGGAGCACCGTCATGAGAACTGTGACGACACCCGCGGCGCAGACCGCGGCCCGTGGCCTCGGCGACGAGCTACCCGGCCTCGCCGCGACCACGGCCGACCTGAACCGCCACGGGGACACGCTCGCGGACCCGAGGAACTGGGAGGGCCCGAAGGCCCAGACGTTCCGCACGCAGGTGTGGCCGGACGTCTCGACCACGCTGACGAACCTGCGGACCAGTCTGGACGACCTCGCAAGATCCGTCACTGAGGCGAACCGCCGCATCGCCGACGCGGGCGCCTGAGCCGGCCCCGGCTGCCGCTCCCCCTCCCCCGCGCCGCTTGGCCTCTCGGCGCCCCGTCGTCCCCTCGCCGGTCGCCCCCTCGCCTGTCACCGCTCCGCTGCCGTCCCCACGCCCCAGGAGACGCCCATGTCCGCCCCGGACACGACCGTCCGCAGTACGCCGGAGGCCGCCGCCGCGGCCGCCGGGCTCGGTGCCCTCATCAACGGGCCACTCCTACGGAGCTTCGACAACCTCCGCCGGTACGCGCGGGTCCTCGCCGATCCCGAGAACTGGGACGGCCGCGCCGCCGCCGACTTCCGCTCGTCCGTCTGGCCGTCGTACGAACGAGCCCTCGTCGATCTACACACTCAGCTCGATCGGCTACGCACCCGGCTCGGTGAGATCCAGGACGACATCCAGCGCGCGGGCTGACCCTTCTGGCCGGCAGCCGTCCCGATGATCACTCTGGTCCCGCCGAAAGGTCGGCACCGTCGCCGGCGCCGTCATCTTCTCCGGATCGGCTTCGGCAGCCCTGGGAACGCCGGCGAACCAAGAACGAATCGGGCAGCGAATGGCCCGAGTAGAGGACTGCGGCCCGGTTTTCGTGCGGAACTAGTTAGAGCACCCCCTTGTCGACACATAGCGTGATGACGCACAGTAATCAAATGGCGGGAGGAGGGTACGGGTGGCCTTCGGCGGCATCGGCAGGCGGAGAAACGGCCGGCATGCCCGGCCGGCACGACCGGGTGGGCCGGAGACATCGCAGCGGTCACCGGCCGTCCCGAGGACATCGAGCCGTCCGGACTCGCCACGCATGGTCGGCCTGGACGAGCTGCTGGACGCCGGCCCAGCAGCAAATCCACCCGCGCCGCGGCGAGCGAACCCGCCCACGCCCCAGCGACCGAACCTCCCGGTACCCCATCCTCAGCCCCAGCGGGCGAATCTTCCCGTGCCCCAGGCCCAGCGGGGAAACCCGCCGACGTCCCAGCGAGGGAACCCGTCCGCGCCACAGCCGCGGGCAGGGGGACGGTCGCTACTCGCCGCCGGCCTGCTGGCAACACTGACCGGACGGACCCCGCCGGCGCTGGTCGCCCGCCACCGCGCGGCGCGTGACGCCCTGCGGCTGGCAGCCGACCCCGACGCGGCCAGCTTCCTGGACCGGGCGACCCGCCTGCTGTCCGCGCGGCTGGCCGCGCAGGACAGGCCGTTGCCACCGGTATTCGCCGCGACGCTGACCGACGACGCCCTGGTCCTGCACCTCGCGCCGGCACCGCTCGATCCGCCGCCCTCGCCATGGTGGACGGGTGGCGCGCCCGGCGCGTGGCGGATCGAACGCCATCCCGAGACCCAGGACGGGCTGCCGCCGGGTGTGGGCGAGACCATCCCATCGTCAGTTCCGGCGCCGTTCCCCGGCCTCGCGACCGTCGGGCGCGACGGGGACGGCGCGAGAATCCTCGTCGACGTCGAGGGAGCTCCGGGCGTCATCGCGATCGACGGGGACCGGGCGCGCGCCCGGGAGATCGCTGTGTCGATCGCCGTGGAACTGGCTACCAACCAATGGTCGGACGATCTACGGGTCCACCTGATCGGGTTCCCGGCCGACCCGTCCGCGATCGCGCCGGAGCGGCTGCGCAGCGCCGCGACCATCGGCGAGGCGCTCGCCCAGCTGGCGGCCCGCGAGGACTGGCGCACGCACGCCACCGGAACGCGATGGGACGGGTTCGACGCGGAGCAGGTGCTGCGCGGCCGGCAGGAGGCCGCGACGCAGGCGCTCTGGGCACCCGACCTGCTGGTGCTTGCAAGCCCACCGGACGAGGCCGACGCGGCCCAGCTGGCGCGGTTCGCCCGCGGCAGGGGACAGGCCGTCGGCGTCATCGTCGCCGACGAGCTGGCGGCCGCCCGCTGGGTGTTCACCGCCGCGCGCGACGGTCGGCTCTCACTCGGCGTCCTCGGTATCGACGTGGCCGCGCAGCTCCTGCCAGCCGACCAGTACACGACGCTCGTCGACCTCTTCCGCTCCCTGAACGACGCGCCGAACGGCCCCCGAGCCGGGGCCCGTACCGCCGTGCCGGCCCGCCCGCGCTCCGAGCACCTGGCCGACACCCACAAGAGCAGCGCCGATGCCGGCCACTCGGGCAGCGAGGCACACCCACCTGCACCGATCGCACCAGCGGCTTCGCCTGCACCGCCCGCACCACCGGCACCACCGGCACCACCGGCACCACCGGCACTGCCTATGCCACCGGCACTGCCTGTGCCACCACCGCCGATGCAACCGGTCGCCGCCACCGGAGGTGGAGGGGGCGGTGGCACCGCCAACGGCGACCCGTGGGCCGCGCCCGCGACGTTCCAGCCCGCGCAGCCCTTCCTGCCGACGGTGCCCGACGAAACGCCACCTGTCCTGCCGGGGCCGGAACGGCTCGGTGCCGCCCCGGCCGTAACGGTCCCAGTGGCTCCCCCAAGCCCCGCCGTGCCAGCTGCCTACCGATCCGCACCGCTGGCAGACCCGGCCAGGACAGTGCCCACCCGCGCCAGTGAGCCGCCGCCCGCCCGGCCTGCCCCTGCCCTGATTCCGCCGCTCCTAATTCCGCCACTCCTGGCTACGCCGGCGCCGCCCGCTCCCGCCGCGCCCCATACCGACCCGTCGGCGCGGCCCACCGCCGCAGCCCCGAGCGCAGCCCCGCCAACCATCGGCCGCCCAGACACGGCCGGGCTTTCCGCCGACCCGGCCGTAGCTACGCCGACGCAGACTGACGAGCCCGGCCCGGCTACGCCGCCGCAGCCGGGCGAGCTGGGCGGCTATGGACCACCGACATCCGGCCCGCACACCACACCCCCCATGGAGCTCCCCGCCACGTCATCCACCGCACTGCCGGCCACGTCACCCACCGTGCCAGCGACCGCGTCACCCGCCGTGCTGGCGGCCACGTCACCCACCGTGCCAGTGGCTGCATCACCGACCGCGTTGCCGGTCGTGTCACCCACAGCGGCGCGCACCCTGCCCAGGTCAGGTGGCCCGGCCGGTCCCCCGCCTACCAGCCTTCCCGACTCCGAACCGGCCAGGCGACCGCTGTCGATCCTCGTTCCGGGCACGCGCCGCCGCGACCTACCACCCGGCCCCGGCGATACCAGCCCGCCCCGGTCCGGGCAGCAGCGGCCAGCAGCGGTGCTGCCCGGCCCCGCCACCCGCCCGTCTCAGACAGGGCCGGTTTCGCCCATCGATCTCCCTTATGCCGCCGCCGCACCGCCCGCCACGCCACGCGCCGAGGTGGCCGCCCAGGGCGACGCCGAGATCCTGGTACTGGGACGGCCCACGGTCCACGCCCCGGGGCCGATCGCACGCGACCAGGTCGAGCCGCTGACGGAACTTCTCGTCTACCTCGCGCTGCACCCGGACGGCGCGCATCCGCGGGCGCTGTCGGTGGCGCTCGGGCCAGCCGACACGGGTCGCGGCAGCGCCACCCCGGACGCGGCAGCCGTCGACACGGTCACCGCGACCGCACTGGGCCGCGCCCGCGACTGGCTCGGAACCGGCCCCTCCGGCCATCCACGCCTGGTCACCGGCCCAGACGGGCGGCTGCGGCTTGGTCAGGACGTCCGCTGTGACTGGTGGGCGTTCGCCGCCCACGCGCACCGGGCCGGCGGGCGGCCAGGCGTCAAGCCCGCCGGCGGTTCCAGCCTCGCGACAATCGGTGGCGCAGGCACAGTCGAGACGGAGCTGGCGACGGCGCTCGGCCTGGTCACCGGCCCGCTGTTCACCGGGCTACCCGCCGGCAGATACGGCTGGCTGCGCTCGACCGGCCTGGACGCGAGCCTGTGCACGGCGGTCGTCGACGTCGCCCACCAGCTCGCCGAGCACAGCCTGGATCTGGGCGACACGGCGACCGCGATGGCCGCCTGCCGGACCGGACTGCGTGCCGTCCCGGCCGCCGAGACCCTCTGGCGAGACCTGCTGCGCACAGTCGCGGCCCGAGGTGACCGGCGCACTCTCGAGGCCGTTGCCGCGGAGATGTACCGGGCGTTGCCCGCCGGGGCGGGCACGCAGCCCGCCGGTAGCCAGACGCGGGGACGCCGGCTACCAGCGCCCGCCGCCGAACCAGAGACAAACGCCCTCGTCCGGTCCCTGCTGCCCGGCTTCCGCCACCGAGGCCGCCGCTGAAACCGACCACGACCGACCACGCGCCGCCCCACCCCGACGATGTCCGCCCCACCCGGACGACGCCGCCGGGCCCGCACGCGCCCGGCCCGCATGCCGTGGCCTCCTCGACGCCGGTGGCCAGACGCGATGGACAGTGCACCATTGACCTCGCGCCCACCTGGCCGCGACCCCGCGGTGACGACAGCACCGGGCCGGAGGAGGTACCTGCATGACCATGCACGGGCTGCTCGGCACCGCCGACGGCGTCGCGGCGACCGAAGGCCTGGCCGCCCGGCCCGCGGTGCGGGTCGCGGGCGAGGCGCTGCGACGCGAGGAGCTGTGGGCGGCCGCGGCGGCGGTCGCCGACGAGGTGACCGGCGCCGATGTCGTCGCGGTACACGGATCGGCGAGCCTGTCGACCATCGTCGGCATCGTCGGCTGCCTGCTCGGCGGCGTCGCGGTCGTGCCCGTGCCCGCCGACGCGGGACCTCGGGAGCGCGCACACATCCTCACCGACTCCAAGGCGCAGCTGTGGCTCGGCGACCCGCCAGACCAGCCCGGCGACCAGAGCGGTGGCGGCGGTGAGGGCGGTCACGGCGAAGCGGGCAGGAACCGGCTCCCGCGCCGGAGCCAGCCAGGGCTGCCAGTGGTGCCGATTGACCTCGCCCGCCGCTCCGCCACCGCCTACCCCGAGCCGGCACCCACCTCCACTGCCATGATCATGTACACGTCGGGGACGACCGGGGCGCCCAAGGGTGTCGTGACGTCGCGGCGAGCGATCGCGGCCTGCTTGGACGCGCTCGCGGACGCCTGGGCGTGGACAGCCGACGACGTGCTCGTCCACGGCCTGCCGCTGTTCCACGTGCACGGGCTGGTGCTGGGCGTGCTCGGCGCGCTGCGCGTCGGCAGCCCGCTGGTCCACACCCGCCGGCCGCGTCCCGCCGACTACGCGGCGGCGGCCCTGGAACACGGCGGAAGCCTCTACTTCGGCGTGCCGACGGTGTGGTCCCGGGTGTGCGACGAGCCGGCGGCCGCGGCGGCGCTCGGCCGCGCCCGACTGTTGGTCTCCGGCAGTGCCCCGCTGCCGGTCCCGGTGGCGCGCCGGTTGCACGAGCTCACCGGGCTGGTGCCCGTCGAGCGTTACGGCATGACCGAAAGCCTGATCACGGTCGCGGTCCGGTCGGACGGCGACCGCCGGCCCGGCTGGGTCGGCCTGCCGCTGCCCACCGTCGAGACCCGCCTCGCGCCGATCGCGGACGCCACCGAGGCCACCGGCGGCACGCCCGCGGGTCCGGACACCGGCAGCACCAGCGGAACCGGCGGCGTCGGTACCCGGGACGCCGGTGGCCTCGGTGGTGCCGGTGCGGACGTCCCGCGCGACGGCGAGTCGGTCGGTGAGCTGCAGGTCCGCGGGACGACCCTGTTCGACGGCTACCTTGGCCTCACCGAGGCGACGGCGGCAAGCTGGACATCCGATGGCTGGTTCCGGACCGGCGACGCGGCGGTCATCGGCCCGGACGGGTGGCATCGGATCGTCGGCCGGACCTCGGTGGACCTCATCAAGAGTGGCGGGTACCGGATCGGCGCCGGCGAGGTCGAGGCCGCGCTGCTCGCGCATCCCGCGGTTGCCGAGGCCGCCGTCGTCGGCGTCCCGGACGCCGACCTCGGCCAGCGCATCGTCGCCTACGTGGTCGGCGACGGCATGGCGCTTGTCGACCCGGCAACCGTGTCCGCCTTCGTCGCCGAGCAGCTGTCCGTCCACAAGCGGCCCCGTGAGGTCCGCGTCGTCGAAGGCCTCCCTCGCAACGCCATGGGCAAGGTCCAGAAGAAGCTCCTCGCCGATTCCTGAACCGCCCCCGCCCCCGCCCCGGACCCCTCGCCCCGGACCGCCCCGGACCGGATCAGCGCGGCACCCAGCCCGGCCGCGCGGCTCAGCTGGCATCGCGGTCGCGAACGGGCGAATAATGATCGCCGCTGCGGTTCACTGCCGGCGTTGACCTGCCCTCCGGAAGCGCCGCCGCGCCCCGACCGACGACCAGCCGACCTAGCGGTGCCACCGGCCAGGCGGGGTACCTCGCCCCGGCCGGGCGCCGGTGGGCTGACCTGTCCTCTGTACTTCCCGGCTTCCCTGGGGCGCCGAATGCGCCCATGGCGCGGGAAGTGGCCGGTCGGAAACCAAGGAATGGTTTCTCGCGAACCTCCGGTGTCGCGTTCCAGAACGGACGGATGAATCAACGGCGGCCACACCGTCTTACGGTTTCCCGGTCACTGCCGTTCGTTCATCAGGAATCTTCCCCGGCCACCCGCGCCCATTTCCACCGACTGCCGGCCGAGGCCAGATGCCTTGCAGTGTGGGGGGTTTGATGCGTCCTGACGTCGTTTCCCAAGCACGGCCCTGCCCACTTAGCAGGATGGACCGGGCCCTGCTCGGCTATCAGCGGAAAAACCGCGCCGCACCGGTGACCGTCGCCTATCTGCTAACGGCGCACGGAAGCTGCGACCTGGAAGCCGCACGGGCCGCGGTCCTCGATCGGGTACGCAGATTTCCCGACCTGACGCGCCGGCTGACGACCGCCGCCGCCAACCGGCCCGGCCGGCCCAGCCGGCCCAACCGGGACTACCAGGCAGGGCGGGCCGGCCAGCTCGTCTGGGCGCCCGGTCCCGGATTCGACGTGTCCATCCACGTGCGCGAGCATGCGCTGCCGACCGGCGCCGGTGACCGCGAGCTGCGCGCGTTCGTCGAGCGGCGGTGCCAGGCGGCGATATCGCTGGACGCACCGCCCTGGGAGATCTGCCTGCTATCCGCCCCCGGTTCCGACAGGTTCCACATCCTTTTCCGGGCCAGCCATGTCTGGCTGGACGGGGCGGCGCTGCACCGGGTGCTGGGCATGCTCTTCGGCGACGAGCTCCCCGGCGAAGCACAGATTCGCCGGGGACGGGACGAACAGGTGACCCCCGGTGCGCTGGTGGCGGCGTTCGGCCGCATCGTCGGCTGGGTGCCGTCGGCCGGCGGCCTGGCGGCCCTGACCCGGCCGTGGTCGGGACGCTCCCAGCTGTACTGGGCAACGACCGGCGCACAGCGGGTGCGTGCTCTCGCCCGGGCCTATGACGCCACCGTCAACGACGTGTTCCTGGTCGCCTTGGCGGGCGCCCTCGACACCTGGTCCTCGCCGGTGAACGCGCGCCGCCCGGTGCGGGCCCTGATGCCCGTCAGCGTCCGGCGGGAAGCCGAACGCGGCGAGCTGAGCAACCATGTCGTCGGCGCGCGGATCTCGCTGCCTCGCGATCCCGTGGCGCCGTGGCGTGCTTTCGACACGGTTCGCTCGCAGACGTCGCGCTACCGCGGCGGCGCGAACATCGCGGCCGGCGAACGCTGGTGGTTCGAGCGGATCCCCGCCAGCTTCGGGCCGGCGGCGGTGGCGCTGGGCATGGACTCCCGGCGGGTCCCGGTGACCACGTCGAACGTCGGCGTCCTGCCCGGCCCGATGTCCGTGGCGGGCCACCCCATCACCGCGGGGCTGCCGGTCGGGGTGCTCCTTCCGGGACAGCGCCTGTTCGTCATGCTGGGGGTCTTCGGCCCGACCGCCTCGCTGTCCGTCACCGCCGACGGTAACGTGCCGGACGGCGGCCTCCTGGCCGGGCTGTGGCTCGCCGAGCTCGACCGCCTGGAGCGAGCCGCCAACCTCACCACCGTCCCGACCCAGGTGCCGGCGACCGTGATACCCGTCACGACCCCCACCTGACAGGCTCACGCGAGCACTGTCCGGGCACATCCGGGGCCGAAATTGCCCGGTTCCTCCGCGGGTTGGAGCTGTGGCCGCCGCCGGTGGACCGGTCGTCCGGGCGTGGGTCAGGGCAGCAGAAGGCAGCTGTCGCCGAACTCGTGCCACAGGTAGCGTTCGCGCAGCGCCTCGCCGTACGCGGCGGCGACGAGGTCGCGGCCGGCGACTGCTTCCAACAGGTCCAGATGCGACGCCCCAGGTGCATGCCAGCCCGTGACCAGGCCGGTGACGACCCGGGCCGGCCGATGCGGGCCGAGGACGAGATCGGTCCAGCCGGCTACGGCCCGGACCGTCCCGTCCTCGCCGGTCGCCGACTCGAGGGCGCGGGTGACGGTGGTACCGACGGCGACCACCCGCCCGCCCCATCGGCGCGTCGCGTTCACCAGCCGCGCGGTGTGCGCGCCGACCCGGAACCGCTCCGCCTGTGGCGGCTCGCCGGCTTCCTGCGACGAAACACCGGTATGCAGAAGCACGGGCGCCACGAGGACGCCTCGGGAGACCAGGTCGGTCACGAGCTCGGTTGAGAAGGGGCGCCCCGCGCTTGGCATCTCGGCGCTGCCGGGGTCGCGGCCGAACACGGTCCGATAGGCGTCCATCGGCTGGGCGTCCGACACGTACGCGTAGCGGATCGGCCGGCCGACGTGCCACAGGTACGCCACGACGCCGCCGTCCACCGGGACTCGCGCCCGCCACAGCCGGTCCTGGCCGGCGGGATGCGGGGCGCGCACCGTCAGCACGACACTGTCCGGCAAGGAGATCCGCTCGCCGGGTCGCAGGTCACCGACCGGGCCGGTCGCAGCCGGGCTCTCTTCCCGAACCTCGACGACCCAGTCGCCGTCGTCGAGCATCGTCGCGAAGTGGACGACCACCGGCTGACCACCCGCCCAGCCACCCCCGCCACCAGCCTGGCCGCCACCGGCCCGTCCCGCGCTGTCACCGGCGCCACCGGCAGCGCCATCACGGACGCCGCCGTCACGGCCCGCGCCGTCGGGGCCGGCGCCGTCGCGGGTGCCACTCACCGCCGCTGGCAGCGTGCCGGAGGTGTTCACGACGACCAGATCCCCAGGCGTCAGCTGCTCGCCGAACTCGTCGAAGCGGACGTGGCGCAGGTCGCCAGGGCGCGCGGCGAGAAGGCGGACGCCGTCGCGGCGCCGCGGGGGCGCCGACGCCTCCAGACCCGCCGGCAGCTCGAACGCGACGGCGCTCATCGAACCTCCTCCGCCGTCACCAGACCGACCAGCGGCCGGCCGGCCGCCTCACCGACAGGACGATCGCCAGCCACCGCAACCGGGCCAGCAGAGCCAGTAGGGCCAGCAGGGCCAGCAGGGCCAGCAGAGCCAGCAGGGTCCGCCACGTCGGCAGGGCCGAGCAGGTCGGTGGAGCCCGCCGCGTCGGTGGCGCAGTAGCGGCCGCCGGCCGGGCGCGTCTCGATCAGCCTCAGGATCGCTGGCACCACCTGTTCGGGCAGTGGCCGGTCGGAGATGTCCTCGTCGGGGAACGCCCGCTGGTGCATCTCGGTCCGCATGTCGCCCGGGTCGACCGCGTACACGCGCACGGCCGGCTCCTCGGCGCCGAGAACGGCGGCCAGCAGGTCGAGGGCCGCCTTCGACGGGCCGTACACGCCCCAGCGGGGGTATGCCTCGACCGCCGCGTCCGAACTGATGGTGATCAACGTTCCGCCGCTCGCGCGCAGCGTTGGCAGGACGAGCTGGGCGAGTGCCAGCGGTGCGATCACGTTCGTCTCGTACACCGCGCGGACCGCGTCGAGCGACACGTCGGCGAGGGCGGGCAGCGGGCTCGGGCCGAGCTCGCTGGCGTTGGCGATGACGAGGTCCAGCCGGGCGAGGCTTGTGGCCGTATCCACGAGCTCCCGCCGGTGGGCCGGGTCGGTGACGTCACCGGCGACGGCGACGACCTGGCCGGCCGCCGCGGCGTCGGCGAGCCGCGCGGCGTCCCGGCCGTCGATGACGACGTGCCAGCCGCGCTCGGCGAGAGCACGCGTCAGGGCGAGGCCCAGCCCACGCGAGCCTCCGGTGATCAGTGCTACAGGTTGGTTGGCCATGTGGCGATCGTGATAGTTAAAGTTGACTTGAAGTCAAGATGACGAGGAGCCTGCCGGCGAGATGAGCCGGGTCACAGCCCAACTACAAGGGAGGGCGGCGTGCTGCCGACCGATCTGTTGAGCGTCGGTGAGACGTCCGCGCGCAGCGGCGTCCCCGCGTCGGCGCTGCGGTACTACGAGGCCATGGGTCTGCTGGAGGCGACCCGGACGGCCGGGAACCAGCGGCGCTATCCCCGCCACGTCCTGCGCAGGCTGGCTTTCATCCGTGCCGCGCAGAACATCGGGCTGTCGCTGGACGAGATCAGGACGACGCTGGCCACGCTGCCCGAGAGCCGCACCCCGACCCGCGACGACTGGACCCGACTGTCGGCGTCCTGGCGCGTCCGCCTGGACGAGCAGATCGCCGCCCTGCACAAACTGCGCGACGGGCTCGACTCGTGCATCGGCTGCGGCTGCCTCTCCCTGGACCGCTGCGCCGTCTCCAACCCCGGCGACATCACCGCCGGCCGCGGCCCCTCCTTGATCTACCTCCCCCGCACCCTCCGCGAGACCCCGGCCCACACCCACTGACGTTCGCCGCCTCGAGATTGATCAAGGAGCGCAGGCCGACGGCCGGCCGAACCAGCGAACCGTGGTCGATGGCGGTGCCAATGCAGTCCTTCATCGACCGCAGCCCACGGACGCGCCGCGGAGTGCGGTCGATGAGGGTGTTTATAGACACCGTCAGATGCCGCGAGTCGCCTCGGGATCAGTCGCCTCGGGATCAGGGGATGCGGGCGATGGCGCCGTAGATGCTGACCTGGGCGTCGGCCGGGAGCTCGGCGGTGTCGCCGTCAGCGTCGGGGCGCCAGCGCGTCCACCACCGTGTCCACCACCGCGTCCCCGGACACGGCCGTGACAGCGGCCGCGGCCGTGGGCGCGACCGCCGAGGCGGAGAGCATCGCTTCCCGCGCGTAAGGGTCGCCTCGGTGCTACCCGTATGACATACGAGTGACCTACGAGCCGTCGCGCTCATGACCTTCGGGCCGCCGGCCGCTATCGTCGACGCCCATGCCGGGGACGGCGTCGTCCGCAGGACGCGGGGTACCCGGCCGGGTGCCGCAGCTGCGGGATGATGACGGCCCGCGGCCCGCGGTCCGCGACCGTCCACGCCACCGAGCATGCGGCCGGCCGTCACTGACAGATCCACGCGGACCGGGACGCGGAAGGTTCGGTGTCGAGTCCGTCCTGTGGAACCTTGCCGGGCCACGTCGGACGTGCGTGAACGAGGTGGGGCCGGTGAGCGGGAAGGCCAGCGAGGATGATCCGCGCGGCGACGAACGGGCGCCCGCGGAACGGGCGCCCGGCCCACCGGCCCCCGGCCCACCGGCGACCAAACCACCGGCGCCTGAGGCTCAGACGACCGAGGAAGCGCTGCTGCGGGCCATCGGCGACGAGGTTCTGCGGATCAGCCGGCGACGGATCATGACCCCGGAGGGGTCGATGCTCGACCGTTCCATCTTCCGGATCCTGTGGGCGCTGGCAAAGTCAGGCCCCGCGACCATGGGCGACCTGGAGAACGCGCTGCAGCTGGAGCAGTCCACCGTGAGCCGCCAGGTGAAGGCCGCGATTGGCCGTGGGCTCATCGAGCAGCACGTCGTTCCCGGTACCCGGCGCCGGCTGCTGGCGCCGACGGCCCACGGCGAGCGCATATACCAGGAAGAGATCGCGTTGCAGGCCGAGGTCTTCAAACGAGCGCTCGCCGAGTTCGGCCCGGCCCGCTTCCAGGCCGTCACCGCCGAGCTCACCGCACTGAACGACGCCCTCGACCGCGCGAGCTCCGCGACCACCGCGTCCGTGCCGCCATCACACGACGCGAACCGCTGAGCGCCTTTCGGCGAGTGGTCAGCGGGCGGCCAAAGCGGAGATGAGCGGGCGGGTACTACCCGACCGGTGGTGGCAGGCGCTGAACAGGTCCGGGGTAGGGCGGCCGAGGAGATAACCCTGGCCGAAGCAGATCCCGGCGCTACGCACGGCCTTCAGGTCGGTGGAGGTCTCGATGCCTTCGGCGATGACCCGGCTGTCGATCTCCCCGACGATGGTGGTGATGCCAGCAGCGACGGCGCGGTGGGCCGGGTCGCTGCCGATGGTCTGGACGATGTAGCGGTCGATCTTGACGATGTCGGGGCGCAGGTAAAGCAGGAGCCCCAGGCCGGAGTAGCAGGTGCCCAGGTCGTCGAGGGCGACGAGGACGCCGTGGTGGCGCAGCACCTCGATGGCGGCGAGGAGGTCCGGGTTGTCGCGGGCCTGTTCGGTCTCGGTGATCTCCACGACCAGCTTCTCGGGACAGCCGGTGCCAAGGAGGAGGTCGGTGAGCCCGTTCGTGATCGTCGAGGGGGCGGCATTGACCGCCAGGCGGACGCCGTCGGGCAGGTGGGGCAGTGCGGGCAGCGCCCGCAGGATCGTCGCGGTCTCCAGCTCCGGGCCCAGGCCGGCAGCCGCCGCGTCCCGGAACAGCGCCGCGGGCGGCCGGATCGGGTCGGCGAGCCGGGTCAGGGCCTCGACGGCGACGGTGCGGCCGCTGCTGAACTCGACGATGGGCTGGTAATGAATCCGTAGGCCATCGGTATTGATCAGATTGTTGACGCGGTGCCAGACAAGACTGCGGTCCTCCCACATCTTGCGCAGGTCGGACACGTAGTCGGCGACGAACCGGGCGAGGAGGCGGAGGAACCGCAGATCGCGTGCGCCGAGCGTGGGCTGGGGGCTGCGACTTGCGCAGCCGATCATGCCGTAGACGGACCCGTCCGTGTCGAGGACGGGAGTCGACACGTAGGCGCCGAAATCGAGATCATGCACGGCCTCGGCGTCGGCCGTACGCGGATCGGCCCGGGTGTCAGGGATCATCTCGGGGAGCTCGCCGTCCAGCACCCGGCCGAACAGCCCGCCTTCGCGGCGGATACTGCAGCCGGGTTTCAGGTCGAACGGGATGGCGTTGCCGTGGAGCACCTGGATGACAAGCAGGTCCCCGTCGAGCCGGCCGAGCCAGGCGATCTCCATCCGCAGCCGTCGGCGCAACAGGTCGACCAGGTCGACCAGCGCCTCGCTGGGCGGGCAGACCTCGCCTTGCGGTCCCAGACAGGACGGGCATCCGGGCATACCATTTCCTCCCGAACACCGAGCTACCCGGGCAGGCGGCCCCCACACCCCGCGCCGACCAGGAGCCACGGGGCGCCGCCCACCCCGCCGGCCCAGGCGCGCCCGGGATTCTCCTTTACCTCGCCGCGGTTCGGCGGTACCTCGGCGCAGCCGCGGCCGCACGGGCCGCTTGCCAGGTGCGGGACTGCGCCGCACGGGGCCGACCGGGTCGGCCGCGGCCGCCACGATTCCTCACTCCGGGCTTGTGTGCCGGTTTGCGGGGGCTGCCGCTCGCCGTGGTGACGACGTCGCGACCGCTGTTGGAGCTGAGGGTGGGTGGTTGCAAGTGCGCGGTGCGACTGTGGTGGCGATCATCGGAGGGCGAGCGCGGCGTCTGCCGGGCAAACACCAGGCTGATCAGGATTTGACCGGATCTGCCTCGACGTAGGCTGTCGGCGTGCAGGAGGAGCAGGACGTCACCCACAGGCGGCGTCGCACCGAACGCGACCCGTCCGCTCTCGCCGCCGGCGCCCACCTGCTGGGCGATGCCCTGCGTAGACGGGTGTCGCTGGTACACCCGCGGCGGCCTTCGTCGGCCAAGGCGGACGGCGGTCCGCCGCTCGGCGACAGCGACTCGATCGTGGCCTGCCGGGTGTATCGCGAGGGCGAGCGCGACATCCACCCACGCGGGTTCGAAGCCGCCTTGCGGGCCGTGCGCTCCGCCCGCAACGGTTTCGTCTGGCTCGGCCTGTACGAGCCGTCCGAGGATGACCTGACGGCGGTGGCGAACACCTTCGGGCTACACCCGCTCGCGGTGGAGGATGCCACCTTCAACCACCAGCGCCCCAAGCTGGAGCGCTACGACGACACCTTGTTCACCGTGCTCAAGACCATCCGCTACGTCGAGCACGACACGATCTCCGCGACCTCCGAGATCGTCGAGACCGGTCAGATCATGATCTTCCTCGGCACCGACTTCGTCGTCACCGTCCGCCGGGGTGCGCACGGCGAGCTGCAGACGCTGCGTGCCCGGCTGGAAGCCCGCCCGCATCTGCTGGCCCGCGGCCCGGCCACGGTGCTGCACGCCGTCGCGGACCAGATCGTCGACGAATATCTGACGGTCGCCGACCGGATAGAGACCGACATCGACGTCATCGAGAACGCGGTGTTCGACCCCCGGATCCGGTTTCCCGACGCGGGCGCGGTCTATCAGCTCAAGCGGGAAGTCGTGGAGTTCAAGCACGCCGTCCTGCCGCTGGCCGCCGCGCTGCGGTCCCTCGCCGACCCCGACGGCGACCTGCGCCTGGTTCCCCGTGAAGTCCGCAGCTACTTCCGCGACGTCGAGGATCATCTGAACCGGGTCACCGAGCGCATCGCCGGGTTCGACGACCTGCTCGGCTCCCTGCTGCAGGCCACACTGGCCCAGGTCTCCGTCGCCCAGAACGAGGACATGCGCAAGATCAGCGCCTGGGTCGCCATCGCCGCGGTCCCGACCGCGACCGCCGGCATCTACGGCATGAACTTCGAGCACATGCCCGAGCTGCGCCAGGTCTGGGGCTATCCCGCGGTCCTCGCGTTCATGGTCGTCGTCTCCGTGAGCCTGTACCTCGCCTTCAAACGCAACCGCTGGCTATAGCGCAGTCGCCGCCCGTTACGTGACCGGCACGGTCGTCCCCGTCGACGCGGGCCTGCTCAACAAGCGGTAAGGACGGGCCGGCCGGCTGACGCAAGGTCGTCCGTCGGCCGTTGGCTCCGGAAAGAACGTTCGGCCCGGGCCCGCTGCGAAAGCGGGCCCGGGCCGACGACGTCTGACCTACTTGTTAGACGACGTCTGGCCTACCTCTTGTTAGACGACGTCTGACCTGCCTATTACTGGCGCACTGGCTTACCGGACGGTGACGTCGGCGGCATGGCGCCGCTGCTGGGTGGGCAGGCCCTCGTTCGCATCCCGGCTCGGCTCCTCGCCCGGGGCGCCGTCGCCCGCCAGCGAGCCGGCGGCCGGTGCCTGGATGCCGACGCCGACTTCGGCCCCGTTCCCGATCACGGCGGCGAGCTTCTTGCCCTCCACGTCGATGTCGGGGAGCAGCCGGTCGAGCCAGCGTGGCAGCCACCACGCACTCCGGCCAAGCAGCGACATCACGGCCGGCACGAGGGTCATCCGGACGACGAAGGCGTCGACGAGCACGCCGAACGCCAGCGCGAACCCGATGGACTGGATGATCGCCTCGTCGGCCAGGATGAAGCCGGCGAACACGCTGATCATGATGATGGCCGCGGCCGTGACCACCCGGGCGCCGTGCCGGAAACCGACCGTCGTCGCGTCGTTCGGGCCGCGGCCGTGGACGAACTCCTCACGCATCCGCGTCACCAGGAAGACCTCGTAGTCCATGGCCAGGCCGAACAGCACACCCACCAGGAAGATCGGCAACACGCTCACGATCGGACCGGTGGAGTCGACGCCGAACAGGTCCGCGAGCCAGCCCCACTGGAACACGGCTACCACCGCGCCGAAGGTCGCGACCACGCTCAACAGGAAGCCGAGCGTGGCCTTCAGCGGCACCAGGATGCTGCGGAAGACCAGCAGGAGCAGGACGAAGGCCAGCCCGACCACGACCGCCAGGTAGGGGACGAGGGCGTCCGAGAGCTTCTCGGAGATGTCGATGTTGATGGCGGTGGTGCCGGTGACCATCGTGGTCGCGCCGGTCGCCGCCGCGAGCGAGCCCGCCTGCGCGCGGATCGCGTGCACCAGGTCCTCGGTCGCCGCGTCGCTCGGACCGCTGGCCGGCGTGACATTGAGCGTCGCCAGGTCGCGGGCGTCGTTGAAGACGGGGGCGCCGACCGAGGCGACGTCGGGCAGCTTACCGACGGTCTCGGCCACCTGGGTGGCCGCGCCGGCGCGGTCGGTGGCGTCGGTCAGGTCGACGACGAGCAGCAGCGGCCCGTTGAAGCCCGCCCCGAAGCCGGCACTGAGCTGGTCGTACGCGGTCCGCTGGGTGGAGCCCGGTGCGGCCGTGCTGTCGTCGGGCAGGCCGAGCCGCAGGCCGGCTGCCGGTGCGGCCACCAGGCCGAGCGCGAGCACCGCGATCGGCACGACCCAGGCCCTGCGGCGCACCACCAGCCGCGCCCAGCGTTCACCCATCGTCGGACGGGCGCCGTCCGCCTCCGGGTCGCGGGCGCGCAGGCCGGGGATGCGCACGCGGCGTGCCGGCAGATGCCGGCCGTGCGCACGGGTCCCGGCAGTCCCGGCAGTCCCGGTGGACCCGGCAGTCCCGGCAGTCCCGGTGGACCCGCCGTCCGCGGTGCGCCTGACGGCGAGCCGCCGGCCGGCGAGACCGAACACGGCGGGCAGCAGGGTGAGCGCGATGACGACGGCGACGGCGACCGTACCGGCGGCGGCGAGACCCATCTCCGTGAGGAACGGGATACCGACGACCGACAGCGCGGCCAGCGCGATGACGACGGTGAGCCCGGCGAAGACGACGGCCGATCCGGCGGTGCCGACGGCGCGCCCGGCGGCGTCCTCGCCGTCGTGTCCGGTAGCGAGCTCGTGGCGGTACCGCGAGGTGATGAACAGTGCGTAGTCGATGCCGACGGCCAGCCCGATCATCAGGGCGAGCGTCGAGGTGCTGGAGCTCAGGTCCAGGAAGCCGGTGGCGATCGAGATGCCGCACACGCCGATCGCCACGCCGAGCAGCGCCGTCAGCAGCGGGAGGCCGGCCGCGACGAACGAGCCGAAGGTGATCAGCAGGACGACGGCGGCGATGGCGATGCCGATGATCTCGGTCGCGCTCTGCTCCGAGGACCCCTCGGACGCCGTGCCGCCGAACTCGACGTGGACGCCGGCGGCCTTCGCCGGGTCGGCCGCGGCGAACAGCGCGTCACGGGCCGCGTCGGTGACCTCGTTCTGCTGCACCGTGTAGCTGACCTGGGCGTAGGCCGTCCGGCCGTCATCGGACACCGCGGCCCACTTGCCACCGGAGGTGGCGAACGGGTCGGTGACCTTGTCGACCTGGGGAGCGTGCGACAGTCGCGCCACCACCTGCTCGATGGCCTGCTGGCGATCCGCTGCCGCCAGCGAGCCCGTCGTGGCGGCCGGGAGCGTGAAGACCACCCGGGCGGTGGCGGTGTCCGCCCCCGCGCCGGGCAGCCGCTCGTCGAGCAGGTCGATGGCCTTCTGTGACTCGGTTCCCGGGATCGAGAACGCGTCCGACGTCGGCCCGGACAGCGTCGCGGCACCCACCCCGACGAGGGCGAGAAGCAAGATCCAAAGTGTGACGACCAGCCGTCGGCGCCGGTACGCCGTCCTCCCTAGCCGGTACAGGTAGGTGGCCACGGATGTCTCCTCAGATCGGCGGCTCGGGGACTCGCGGTCGGTCCCGGGTCGTCGTCGACGCTAGCCGAACGACAAGTAAGTCTCAAGCCGATCGGCTAGTATTTGCCTTGTCGTTCGGCTAACACTGCGGACGGGATCGAGCGGGCCTTTCGCAGCGTTCGCCCTAGATGTGCAGGTCAGTGGCGCCCGTCACTGCGGTTGCCGCGCTCCGGCCGGGCGCCCGGCGGACGCTAGGTAGGTGTGGACGGAGCCGTCGACGTGCTGAGGCGCTGATGGCAGTCGCGCCCGTTGCCTGGCCGAAGGCGCGGTCGAGCGTCGGTGCGACGAGGCACGGCCAGATCGGCTGCCTGAGCGGCCGTCTGGCGTGAGAATCACGCGATGACGTCCGTGCCGGCTCCGCCGGTGCAGGCCCAGGGCCGGCTGCCCGCTGGTTTCAGCCGGATGCCGGCACTACTCGGGCCGGCGCCGAGCCGGGACGGTAAGCGGCCGCGGCGTCCGGCCCGCCATCGGGCCCAGCCGCCCGGTGGCCGTCATCCGGCCGAGGGACGCAGGCTGGCTGGCGGAACTGGCTGACTGGCCGAGCCGGCCGACTGGCCGAGCCGGCCGATCGGTGGGCCCGCCCACCGCGACGGGTGGTGCACCCTCACGAGGGGCACGCCGAGAGTGAGCGAGTGGTGCACGAAGAGGGAATGGGAGCATGGCGACGATGACCACGCAGCTGGACGCGGTGCCGCACCGCAACGCCGGTCGCGAGAAGGTCGTGGCCGCGGCCATCGACCTCTTCGCCGAGCGCGGCGTCAGCGGCACCTCGCTGCAGATGATCGCCGACCGGCTGGGCGTGACGAAGGCCGCCGTCTACTACCACTTCAAGGCCAAGCGCGACATCGTCCTGGCCGTGGTGCGCCCGGTGATCGCCGAGCTCGACGCGGTCATCGAGAGCGCGGAACGCGAGCGCTCGCAAGCCGTGCGGACCGAGACGCTGCTCGCCGGCCTGGTCGATCTAATGGTCAGCAGCCGGCGACTCTACGCGATCCTGGAAGGCGACCTCGCCGTCGGGGAGATCCTGGCCAGCGACCCCGGCGTCTCGACGCTGGGGGAGCGGATCGTCGAGGTGCTGCTCGGCCCCGACCCCGATCCGGGCCAGATCGTGGCCGCGCACATCTTCCTCGCCGGGCTCAAGGGCATCGGCCAGGGCATAACGGAGGGCATAGCCGACGACGACCTGCGGACCCACGTCCTGGACTGCGCGCACAAGCTGTTACGCCGCCGCCGGCAGCCCCTCACCCGCACCACGCTGCCCTGACAGGCGGCCCACCCGCGGCCCACCCGCCGATCCTGCCCTCAGTCCCGCACGGGATCTGGCCATGGCCTGTGGGGCCGGTTCCCGCTTCCTGGGCGCCAGAACCGATGGATGGATGAGCGCGGCCGGGGATGCTCGGCGTCAGTGCGCCGAACATCCCGTGGGCTGTCGATTTGGCCATGGTCCGGTGGGTGGGGTGTCGAGCTGTTCGACGCGGCGTCAGCAGATGCGGGGGAGCTGCTCGCCGACGGGCAGGTCGACGACGCGGGTCGCCCCGAACGCCGTCCGGGCGACCACCATGGCCGGGTGCTCCTCGACGACCGTTCCGATCCGCGCCGCGTTCTGGCCCAGCGGATGGCTGTGCATCGCCGCCAACACCCGGTCCGCGTCGTCGGGTGCCACGAATGCGACGAGCTTGCCCTCGTTCGCTACGTAGAACGGATCTAGGCCAAGAATGCCGCAGGCGTCGGCGACCGCCACCGGTACCGGGACCGACCGCTCGACGATGTCGATGCCGACGCCGGCCGCGCGGGCGATCTCGTTCAGCGTGGCCGCCAGGCCGCCGCGCGTCGGGTCCCGCAGAGCGTGCACGTCGGCGTGACTGCCCGCCGAGTCGGCCGAGCCGGCTGGGCCACCTGGGCCGGTTGGGTTTGCAAGCCCGGCCGGGCCGGCCGGGCCAGGCGGGCCAGCCGGGCCAGGCGGGTTCGACCGGCCGGCGGCGAGCATGGCCGAGACCAGGTCGTGCAGCGGCGCTGTGTCGCTCTCCAGCGTGGTGCCGAACTCCAGGCCCTCCCGGCAGCTCAGCACGGCGACGCCGTGCACGCCGATGTCCCCGCTGACCAGGACCGCGTCCCCCGGCCGCACCCGCGCGGGTCGGATGTCGACGCCTTCGGGCACCAGACCTATCCCAGAGGTGTTGACGAAGACGCCGTGACCGTGTCCGGCGTCGACGACCTTGGTATCGCCGGTGGCCAGGCGTACCCCGGCGCGGCGGGCAGCGCGGCCCATGGCCGTGGCGATCCGCGCCAGCTCGGCGAGCGGCGTCCCTTCCTCGAGGATGAACCCCGTCGAGAGACACAGCGGCCTGGCGCCGGACATGGCGAGGTCGTTGACGGTGCCATTCACCGCCAGGTCGCCGATCGATCCGCCGGGGAAGAACATCGGGCGCACCACGTAGGAGTCGGTCGAGAAGGCAAGCCTTGCCGATCCCACGGCGAGCACGGCGCAGTCGTCGAGCTCGGCGGCCGCCGCCTCGCCGAAGGCGGGCAGAAACAGATGCTCGATCAGTTCGGCGGACAGGGCGCCGCCTCCGCCGTGGCCCATCACGACGGCGGGCGAGTCCCGCAAGGGCGCCGGGCAGCTCCAGGCCGCCGGATCGACAGTCTCGGCCGTCGCGACCGCCTTGACCTCGGCGGTCGTCCCGGTCGTCCTGGTCGTCCTGGTCGTCCTGGTCGTCCCGGCGGTCTGGACCGTTTCGGCTGTCATCGGGCACCCGCCGTGGCCGGTCCGAGCCGTCGGTACAGGTAGTAGGCCGCGCACGCTCCCTCGGAGGAGACCATGGTCGCTCCCAGTGGGTGGCGGGGCGTGCAGTCGGTGCCGAACGCGGCGCACTCATGTGGCTTGAGCAAGCCCTGCAGCACGTCACCTGACCGGCACGCCGTGGACTCCTCGGTTCGCAGGCCGTCGACGTCGAAGCGCAGCTCGGCGTCGAAATCCCGGTACGCGGGTGCCAGGCGCCAGCCGGAGAGCGGGATGGTGCCGATACCCCGCCAGGCGCGGTCGGTCACCTCGAACACGTCGCGCAGCATCGCGCGGGCGACTGGGTTGCCCTCGGCGGGCACAGCCCGGGGATAGGCGTTGTCGACGACGTGCGTGCCCCGTTCCAGCTGGGTCACGGCCCGGCGGACGCCCTCGAGGATGTCGAGCGGCTCGAAGCCAGTGACCACGATCGGCACCCGGTAGCGCTCGGCCAGCGGCGGGTACTCGTCGGTGCCCATCACGCTGCACACATGCCCAGCGGCCAGGAACGCCTGCACCCGACAGGCGGGCGACTCCATGATCGCCGCGATTGCCGGTGGTACGAGGACGTGGGAGACCAGCAGCGAGAAGTTGCGCAGTCCGAGCTGTCGGGCCTGGTGGACGGCCATGGCATTGGCCGGCGCCGTCGTCTCGAAGCCGATCCCAAAGAACACCACCTGACGGTCCGGGTGCGCGACCGCCAGCGTCAGCGCGTCCATCGGCGAGTAGACCACCCGGACGTCGCCGCCCGCGCTCTTCACCCGGAACAGGTCCGCCTCGCTGCCGGGGACGCGCAGCATGTCGCCGAAGGAGCAGAAGATGACCTCCGGCCGGGAGGCGATCGCCAGGGCTCGGTCGATGATCTCCAGCGGTGTGACGCAGACCGGGCACCCAGGGCCGTGGATCAGCTCGATGTTGTCGGGGAGCAGCTGATCGATGCCATGACGAATGATGGTGTGCGTCTGTCCACCGCAGACCTCCATGAGCGCCCACGGACGAGTAGTCACCGCGTGGATCTCCGCCAGCAGGCGTTCGGCGAGCTCGGGGTCCCGAAACTCCTCCAAGTACTTCACGGCGTGACCGCCCCCTCCATCGACCTGTCCGCCGCGGCGTGCGCGGCGCTGTCCACCGAGCCCGTCGCGCTGTCCGTCGCGTGCGCTGCGCTGCCCGTCGCGTGCGCTGTGCTGCCCGTCGCGTGCGCTGCGCTGCCCGGCGCCTTGGCCGGCGTGTCCAGGACGGTGTGCCTGGCAGCAGGCATGTCCGCGCCGTCGTCGGACGTGAACGGGTCGGTGAACTCCTCGTCGAGCAGGCCAAACCGCCGGAACTCGGCCAGCGTCTCCAGCGCGCGCCGCTCGTCCAGCTGCTGGATCGCGAAGCCGACATGCACGATCACGTAGTCGTCGGTGCGGACCTCCGGCAGGTACGCCAGACAGACGTCCTTGCGTACGCCGCCGAAGTCGACCTCGGCCATCGGCGTTCCGTGCCGCTCGAAGATCCGGACAACTCTGCCCGGTACCGCCAGACACACGCGCCCTCACCCCTTCCCGTCAGCAGTTCTGGCGACGACGGCCGCCGGGCGCGCAAAGGAATATCGCTCTCACGCGCCCTCAGGCCCTCCCGCCACGGTTGGTCTCGCCTGCCGTCAGTCCCAGCCCAGTCCCTCATCGCGGTCCGGCTGCTCGCCTCGCCCCCGGCTGTTCGTCGTGGCCCGGCCGGTCATCGTGATCCAGCTGGTTGGCTGCGGCGGCCACCACGAGCTGACCCAGCGCCAGGCCGCCGTCATCCGGCGGTACGCGCTGGCCGCTCACCACCTCGAAGCCCGCCGCCAGCAGCGCCCGCCTGGCACCGGTGAACAGCAGGGCGTTCAGGAACACCCCGCCGCCCAACACGACCGTCTCCAGCCCCAGATCACGTCGGGCCCGCTTGGCCAGCGTCAGGATCAGCTCGACGAGCGCGTCGTGGAACCGCGCGCCGGCGACGGCCACATCCACGCCCTGGCGCCGGTCGGCCACCAGCGCCCGCACCACCGGCCCAGGATCGGCGATCAACGGGTCGGTGACCATGGCGGTGGCACCGGCGGGTTCATGCAGCTCGAAGCGGTAGCAATGCCCGTCCGTCGCCGCGCCGCGGGCGTGAGCCTCGAGCTCGATAGCGGCCTGCGCGTCGAAGTCCACGGTCTGGCGCACGCCGAGCAGTGAGCTGGCCGCGTCGAACAGCCGGCCGACGCTCGACGTGGGGACGGCGCCGAACCCGCCGCGCAGCTGCTGGGCGAGCACCATGCGCTCGGCGGGCGATGCCGCGGCCACCGGTGGCAGGTCGGGGTCCCAGGGGACTCCAGCGGCGGCGAGGTGCGCCAGCGCCATCCGGTAGGGCCGTCGGATGGTCGCGTCGCCGCCGACCAGCGGGACGTAGCCAAGATGGGCGAACCGCCGGAAACCTCGGTAATCGGCGATCAGCACCTCGCCGCCCCAGACGGCCCCGTCCGTTCCGTATCCGGTTCCGTCGAACGCGAAGCCGATGACCGTGCTGGCACCGTCGAAGCTGTGCTCGGCCATCGCCGCGGCGATGTGCGCGTGGTGATGCTGGACGAGCCGGACGGGCTCACCGGACACATCCAGGGCGGCTTGCGTGGCCCGCGAGGTTGGCGCTGCCTGCGAGGTTTGCGTGGCCCGCGAGGTTGGCGCTGCCTGCGAGGCGGTCGAGGATGGCGAGTCTCGGCTGTCGGGCGAGACCCGGCCGTTTGGCAGGTCTGTTGCGTCTGTCGCGGCCGACGGGTCTGACGTCTCCGGCTCGGCCCGGTGGGTTCGCGAGCTGGTCTGCCCGCGGGATCTTTCCGAGGCCCAGGCTCGGGAGCGGTAACCAGGATGGGCATCGGCCGCCAGGCGCTCCGGACGTACACCGGTGAGGTGCTCCAGATGGGTGACGGCCGTGCCGAAGGTGGTCAGGGTGGCGAGATCGTCCATGTCGCCGACGTGGCCGGACAGCCAGGCCGATCGGCCGGAGCCGAGGCAGCAGGTGTTCTTGAGATCGGCACCAACAGCCAAGATTGGGGCGACGGAGAACGGCAGCCGGACGGGCAGCGGGGCGTATCCCCTGGACCGGCGGACTGTCATCTCGACGCCGTCGACGACGCGCACCACCGAGTCGTCACACGGGACGTGAATCGGACGGTCGTGACACAGCCAGCCGTCCACCAGCCCCGCCAGCCGCTGGGCTGCGTCGGCGTCATCGGCGGCGATGGGCTCGCCGGCGAGGTTGCCCGAGGTCATCACGAGCACGGAGAAAGAAGGCACGGAGGACGCAGGAGCACCGGAGGTAGAAACACCGGAGGCGTCGGTCTGGCCGGCCAGCCCAGCTCGGTGGGCCAGCCCAGCCGGGTGGGTCTGGCCAGCCCGGTCGGCTGGCCCAGCCCGGTCGGTCTGGCCGGCGCGGCCGACCGGCCTGGCTTGGCTGGTCTGGCCGGTCTGGCCGACCTGGTGGGCTTCGTCGCCGATCGGCGCAAGCCGGCCGAACAGCAGGTGGTGCAAGGGGGTGTAGGGCAGCATGATCCCGAGGTCCGGGTTGCCGGGCGCCACCGCGTCGGCCGGCCGAAGATGCGGGTCGGCGCGGCGCCGGGCCAGCACGATCGGCCGGGCGGCGCTGGTCAGCAGGCGGATCTCGGCATCGTCGAGCTCGACCAGCGCACGGGCTGTCGCCAGGTCGGCGGCCATCACGGCGAACGGCTTCGCACCGCGCCGCTTGCGGCGGCGCAACGTCGCGACGGCCGCCTCGTCGGTGGCGAGGCAGGCCAGGTGGTAGCCGCCGACGCCTTTCACGGCCAGCACGCCGCCGCTGGCAAGCAGCCGCCGGGCCGCGGCAAGCGCGTCCTCGTCGCCGGGCACGCGGCGTCCGTCCCGGCCGCGGAACTCCAACCGGGGCCCGCAGGCCGGGCAGGCGATCGGCTGCGCGTGGAAACGCCGGTCCGTCGGGTCGGCGTACTCGCGGGCGCAGTCGGCGCACATCGGGAAGCTGGCCATCGTCGTCACCGGCCGGTCGTAGGGCAGGTCGGTGATGATCGTGAATCGTGGGCCGCAGTGCGTGCAGGTGATGAACGGGTGCCGATAGCGGCGGTCGGCTGGGTCGGCCAGTTCCCGCAGGCATTCGTCGCAAGTCGCCGTGTCCGCGGGCGCCTGTGCGCGACCGGCGAAGGACGGGCCGGCTGCCCGACTTACCCCGCGCACCCCGGCTAGCCCCGGCACCTCGGCTGGTCCGGCCTTCTTGGACTGCTCGTACGGGGCGGACTGTTCGGACGGGGCGGACTGCTCGGACGGGGCGATGGTGAAGCCTTGCTCGCCGCGGGGCGTGAGCACGTCGACCGTCACTTCGTCGACCTGGGCGAGCGGCGGCGGGCTTTCCCGCAGCCGGCGCTCGAACTCCGCGACGGCCGCGGGCGTGCCCTCCACCTCTACCGCCACGCCCGCCGTGTCGTTGCGGACCGAACCCGCCAGCCCCAGCGCGGTCGCCGCGGCATGGACGAACGGGCGGAAACCGACGCCCTGCACGACGCCGCGCACGGTGAACCGCCGCCGCACCCGCGGGTCGACGGGCGCGGCAGGTTCACCCGGCGAACCAGTCGCCACCACCTGAGCAGTCGCCACCACCTGACCAGTCGCCACCACCCGGGCCGGCTGTGCGGCTGGCGGCGCGATGGCTGCTAGCGCGGCCGGCGGCAGGTTGACTGGCGGTGCGGCGGCTGGCGGTGCGGCGGCTGGCGGTGCGGCGGCTGGCGGTGCGGCGGCTGGCGGTGCGGCGACCGATGGCGCCGCAGCCGGTTGTGGCGCCATCGGTCCTGCCATATCTGGTCCTGCTGTATCCGGTCCTGCCATAGTTTGCGGCGCCGTGGTTGGCGGCGCGGCCGGCGATGCCGCGACGGGCGGCCGGTCCACTGAGGACGGGCCTGCGGATGGCGACGTCACATCTGCCGGACCTTCAGATACCGGCGCAATGCCGGCAGCTCGTCGCGGGCGATCCTGGCGGTGACCGCGGCCGTCGCCGCGAGCGCGACGGCCATCAGGGACTTACGCATCACGATCTCCTTCGCGGCTGGTTGGAAGCCGGCCGCCACACGCGGCGCTGAAGAACCGCCCGCGGATGGCCGAGGGTGATCTGGTGGGATCTTCGGTGCTATAGCGCCGAAGATCCCACCAGCTCATGGGGCCGGCTTTGACCCGGTGGGATCCTCGGCTCGGCCACGAGCACTGGTTGCGGAGTCGTCCCCCTAGCCGGGCGAGATGTTCGGCATCACCGCCAGCAGTGGGTCGCGCCGGGCCGGCTCGATGCCGGTTGAGCGGCGGGCGTCCGCCGTCCCGTCCGCGTGGTGACCAACCTGCTGCTTGCTGGTGCCCTTCGCGTTGCCCTGCGGGACTCCAGGTGTGTGGGCCGAGGCGTCGATGGCCACATCGGGCTTGCCGACTCGGATCTTGGCCATGTCGCTGCTCCTCTCAGGCGTCCTTCGGTGTCCTTCGGGTGTCTTCGGGGTCCTTCTGGTGTCCGTCTTCGCGGCCTACCCGCTAGACGGTGGCGTTCGGTCGGGATGGCGGCGGCACCTTGCGCGGTTCCCGCCGGCCGGCATCCCGGACCATCGGTGCTGGGGGACCGGAGCCCGGGCTGTCGGCGAGCGCGGCGAAGAACTCACCGATCGCGGGCCATACCGTGCTTCCGCCGGACAATCCGGTCCACTCCGCTCGAACGACGGCGACGAGCTGGTAACAGGCGTCGATCGGGACTATCCAGTGCTCGCGCGCACCCCTGGCCGTGTTCACGAGCACCGCCTCCACCAACGGCCGGAGGGTGTCCAGCGCCTCGCACCGCTCTCGTGCCCGGGCCCAGCCGGCTGGATCGACCTCGCCCTGGGTGACCCCGATCGGGCTCGGATAGTGCGCTACCACCCGCCCGTCGGCCTGAACTACGAAGAACGCCAGACCGACCGGTGCCCCCAGCGCGCCCGAGAAGAAGCTGGGCAGAGCCAGCCGGCGGCGCGGCACGAGGACGTAGTGGCCGCGTCCCGCCGCGTCGCGTTCGAACAGCAGGGCGCACGCCTGGCAGACACACAGCAGCCCGGCCGAGCGCTCGTCGAACAGGTGCCGGTGAGTGGCCGGCACCGGCGCCGCGCACAGCCCACAGCGTTCCGCGGCCAGCGAGCCGCGTGTGCCGGCGCGCCGGGCACGACCGACCGCACGGCGCAACGCCCCGCCAGTCTGGCCACCGCCCACCCCGTCCACGAGGCCCACCCCGTCCACGAGGCTCACGTCGCCGGCGAGCGCACCGCCGAGTGGCCCGCCGCCAACGTGCCCGCCGCCAACGTGCCCGCCGTCGACGTGCCCGCCGTCGACGGAAGCGCCTGAGCCGCCGTCTGCGATCACCGCGCCGACTCCAGCGCGGTCGGCCCCCGCAGCAGCGACTCGACCGGGACGAGCGTCTGGGGCCCGGCGGCCTCGACGCGTACCTCGGACAGCTCCGGCGCCACGGCCGTCATCGCGTCCTGGATGGCCTCCGTGGCCGCGGCGGTGGTCGCCGCCGCGCCACACCCGCTCTCGCCGCGGACCGTGACCGTGGCGACCCCGCCGTCGATCCCGACCAGCTCGGCCTTCACGCCGGCCGTGGCGAGCTCCGGGCGCAGCACCTCCAGGGCACGCCTCGCCCGGCGCTCGACCGGGTCAGGATGAGCGCCGTGCAGGACCAGCAGGTGGGCGAGCAGTTCGTCATCGGTCATGGCGTCCCGCACCTCGGGTGACCGCGCGGCGTAGGTGCTCGCCCGCGCCAACGCCTCGCCGTACACCTCGAGGAGCGTGGTCACCGCGTCCAGCGCGAGCTCGGCCGTCGGGCCGGGCGCCCGCTCGACCTGTCCCAGCAGCCCGTCGACGAGCGCGAGGCGCGCCCGCACGGCCTCGTCGTCGAGCCGCTGCGAATCCGCCGGCCCGGTGAACCCGCCCGCGTCACCCGCGCCGCCCGCGCCGCCCGCGCAGGTTGCGCCGCCCGCGCAGGTTGCGCCGCCCGCGCAGGCTGCGCCGCCCGCGCCGCCTACGCTGGCAGCACCCGCGCCGGGACCTGCGCCGGTCCCAGTCCCGGGGCCGCCCGCGCCGGTCCCGGTGTCCGGACCCGCGTCCGCGCGGACGCGGCGCTGGTCAGTCATGCTGGGCGCCCAGCATCGGTGAGTGCCGGTGGGTGATGGTGCGCCCGTTGCCGACGTACATGTGGACGCCGCAGGGCAGGCACGGGTCGAAGCTGCGGACCGCCCGCATGATGTCGACGCCCTTGAACTCGTCCGGGCCGTTCTCCTCGAAGATCGGCATGTCCTGGACGGCGTCCTCGTAGGGGCCGGGCGTGCCGAAGCTGTCGCGCGGGCTGCCGTTCCACGGTGTCGGCGGGTACGGGTGGTAGTTGGCGATCTTCCCGTCCTGGATGACCAGGTGGTGGGACAGGACGCCGCGGACGGCCTCGTGGAAGCCGCAGCCGATCGCCTGCTCCGGCACCTCGAAGTCGGCGAACACCCGGGTGTCGCCGGAGCGGAGCCGTTCCATGGCCCGTTCGATGAAGTGGAGGGCCATCGCCGCCGAGTAGGCGACGAAGTAGACCCGCGCCCGGTTGCGCTCGATGGCGTTCGACCAGGGCGGGATCTTCCATTCCAGCGTGGTCGCGGGCAGCCGCTCGCTCTTCGGCAGGGAGATCCGGACGCTGCGCCCGGTCGAGGTGACGTACGGGGTGTCGACGAGGCCGGCGAGCGCGGTCGTGTAGAGGCGGGCGTAGGGGCCGCCGCCGGTGTCGAGGGCGAGATGGTCACCGGTGCGCTGGTCGAACCAGCGCGGGCTCATCACCCAGCTGTACTTTCCGTCGAAGTCGCGCTTCTGCGGCTCGGGCAGGGTGGTCTGGTTCCACGGGTGGCGCATGTCGACCGGGTTGCCGAGCGGGTCGCGGGTGACGAACGGCTGCTCGTTCACCCAGTCGCCGTAGAAGGAGCTGCCGAGCAGGATCCGGATGCCCAGGTTGATGTCGACGAGGTTGGTGGTGACCAGCTCGCCGTCGACCACGATGCCGGGGGTGACGTGCATCGCCTTGCCCCACTCGTTCATGGTCTCGTAGCGGTAGTCGCAGACAGCCGGGTCCTGCCAGGCGCCCCAGCAGCCAAGAAGGATGCGGCGCCGGCCGACCTCCTCGTAGCCCGGCAGCGCCTCGTAGAAGAAGTCGAAGACGTCGTCGTTCATCGCCACGGACTTCTTGACGAAGTCGAGGATCGACACCAGCCGGGTCAGGTAGTCCGTGATCAGGGACGGCTCGGGCATGGTGCCGACGCCGCCCGGATAGACCGTCGACGGGTGGACGTGCCGGCCCTCCATCAGGCAGAACATCTCGCGGGTGACCCGGGAGATCTTGAGCGCCTCCTTGTAGAGGTCGCCCTCGAACGGGTTGAACGAGCGCATGATGTCGGCGATCGTGCGGTAGCCGTGGATTCCCGAGTTCGGCGCCTGGGTGTTCTCCGCACGGGCGAGCACGCTCGGGTTCGTCCGGGCGACCATCGCCGCCGAGTAGTCCACGAAGACCAGGTTGTCCTGGAAGATCGTGTGGTCGAACATGTACTCGGCCGCCTCGCCCAGGTTGATGATCCATTCGGCGAGCGGGGGCGGCTTGAGGCCGTACGCCATGTTCTGGGCGTAGACGGAACAGGTGGTGTGGTTGTCACCGCAGATGCCACAGATGCGGCTTGTGATGAAGCCGGCGTCCCGCGGGTCCTTGCCCTTCATGAACATGGAGTACCCGCGGAACAGCGAGGACGTGCTGTGGCACTCGGCCACGCGCTGGTTCGCGAAGTCGATCTTCGTGTAGATGCCGAGGTTCCCGATGATGCGCGTGATGGGGTCCCACGCCATCTCGACCAGCTGGGAGGGACGTTCCGTCGTCGTGCGCTGCGTCGTTCTCGCCGCCATGTCGGGCCTTTCCGGAAGAAAGGATGTGGTACGAGGGCGGACGGCCGGCCAGGCGGTCGTTCCTGACAACCGGGACCCGGCCGTCCGCCCACGTCATCGAGCCTGAGAAACCCGCCCGTCGGGACGCCAGCGGGGATCGTAACCGCTCGTCAGCTCGGGGCCGTTGTGCCGCCAGCGCGGCTCCTTGTTGACGGTCGTGTTCGTAATTCCGCGCATCCGCCGGATGAACGCGCCATAAGGTTTGACGAACTTGGTGGAGAGGCTGGCGCCCGGCGGCATGTCCATGAAGGGCATGAACTTGTCCGGGAAGCCGGGCATGGTGCAGCCGATGCAGACGCCGCCGACGTTGGGGCAGCCGCCGACCCCGCCCATCCAGCCGCGTTTCGGCACGTTGCAGTTCACTACCGGGCCCCAGCAGCCGACCATCACCTGGCATTTCGGCGAGTTGTAGTCGAGCGCGAAGTCACCCTGCTCGTAGTAGCCGGCCCGGTCGCAGCCCTCGTGCACCGTCCGGCCGAACAGCCACTGCGGGCGCAGCAGGTCGTCCAGCGGCGGGGGCGGCGCCGCGCCGGCCGCGTGGTACAGCACCCAGGTCAACGTCTCCATGAAGTTGTCCGGCTGGACCGGGCAGCCCGGAATGTTCACGATCGGCAGTCCGCCGGCGGACTTGAAGTCCCAGCCGAGATAGTCGGCCAGACCCATGCAGCCGGTCGGGTTGCCGGCCATCGCGTGAATGCCGCCGTAGGTGGCGCAGGTGCCGATCGCGACCACCGCCCACGCCTTCGACGCGAGGTTGTCGATCCACCAGTTCAGCGTCAGCGGCTCACCGGTCAGCAGGTCGTTGCCGAACGAGGTCCAGTACCCGTCGCCGTTGATGTTCTCGTTCGGGACGGAGCCCTCGATCACGAGGATGAACGGGGCGAGATCGCCGTGCGCGGCCGCCCGGAACGGGGCCAGATACTCCTCGCCGCCGAGCGTCGGCGACAGCACCTTGTTGTGCAGGTGAACCGTCGGCAGGCCGGGAATCAGGCCGAGCAGTACGTCCTCGATCGCCGGTTGCGTCGCCGCGGTGACCGAGACGGTGTCGCCGTCGCAGCTCATCCCCTCGGAGATCCACAGAATTGTCATCTCGTCGAAGCCGGGCGAGGCCGAGGCCTGCGCTCCGCTGGAAGCCGCGGTGGCCGCGGCGGCCGCGGTGGGCCCAGTGGCCGGGGTGGTGGTCATCGTGCGTTCCTCCGTTCTCCGGCGCTGGCCAGCGCGGCCGCCTCGTCCCCGGCGACCTGGATGACCAGGCGCGCGGCGGCGTCCACCGAGGCCGCGACCGGCTCGGACAGGGTCATGCCCTCGTCGAACGTCGCCGGCCGGCAGCCGACGACGAGGACACGGTCGATGTGCCCGCCGAGGTCCCGCAGCAGCGCGAGAACGGCCTCGGGGTGCAGCCCATGGGCGTCGAAACCCGGAACGACGGCGCCGGTACCTGTCACGCCGGTACCTGTCACGCCGGTATCCGCTGCGGCGGCGCCCGTCTTCGTCAGGGAGTCGGTCGTCGGGGGGCCGTCCGCCGGAGCGCTGTCCGCCGGGGCGGTAGGGCTGGCACCGGCCGGGGCACCGCGACGGCCGGTGTCCGCGGTGTCGACCTCGAGGAGCGCGACGGTGCCGGGCGGCCCGTTGACAGGCGCCGCGTCGACCATCACGACCGTGGCGTACGGACCGTCGAGCAGGTCGTAGGCGAGATGGATGCCGCGGATGCCGTAGTCGGCGACGTCCACACCGTCGGGTATCGGGCCGTAAGGCACGCGGTCCGGGCGAAATCTCGCGCGCCCGGAGGCCGCCGGGGTCGCCCGCCCGTAGGGCGCGCGTTCCTGGCGAGACCTGGCGCGCCCGGAGGGCGCCAGGGACACAGGCCCACCGAGGCCGCCCGAGCTGTCAGGGCCGCCGGAGCCGCGGGTGATCTGGCGGACGACGTGGACGCCGAAACCGTCGTCGCCGAGGAACACGTTGCCGATCCCGGCGACGAGAACCCGCGGCGCGGCGCGTCTCCCGACGCCCGCGCTGCTCTGGTTCGGTCCGCCTTGATGCGGTCTGTCTTGATTCGGTCTGTTCTGGTTCGGTCCGGCCGCGGCACCTGCCAGACCCGGAGGCGGGGCCGTCATCGTCCCGGCTCCGGGGTCGTTGCCGTCTGGTCCTCGGCGGGGGAGACGACTTGGATCTCGTCGGGAGTGAAGTAGTAGTACCGCCGATACCAGCGGTGCAGGTCGGCGCCCGGGTCGTCGGCGAGGATCACCGCGAGGTGCCGCGTGTCGTCGACGTCGAGGAAGACACCCTCGACGACGGCCTCGCGCCCCTCGAGGAACATGTCGTGCGCGTCGCCGCCGCGCTCGCGCGGCCGTAGCCGGACCCGAGCCCCCTTGGCCACCCGCACCCCGCCGATCAGGACGGACTCGCGGTCGGGCGAGACGGCCGCGTCCGCATCCGGGTCCCACCAGTGTGGCCGCCCCGGCTCCCGCGCGGCCGAGCGCGGGCCAGGTGGCGACGAGCCCGCCGCCGGCGGCGGGCTGGCCACCGGTTGGCCGGCGGTGGGACCCGCGGCCGGTGCCAGTATGGAGGAGGGCGTCGCCAGCGGCACCGATGTTGACGCTGGCACTGTCGTCCTCGCTGGCACCGTCGTCCTCGCCGGAACTGTTGTCGTCCCCGCCGGAACTGACGTCCCCGTCCTCATCTCCCTCGGCGTCGGCGTCGGCGTCGGCGCCGACGTCGGGCGTAGGGATCGGACGGCGCCGTGGAGGCGGGCGAAGACCTCGTCCGGGATGAGCTCGACGCGGTCGATGATCGACGCTGCCCGCGGGTCGGTCGCGCGAGCCTCCTGCTTCTCCTCGTCGGTGAGCGTCATCGTCCGCAGCGAGAGGATCTCGTCGATCTCGGTCGCGTCGAACAGGTCGCCCGGGCTTTCGGGCGCCACCGCGGGGTGGTCGTACAGGATGATCGGAGCCGACAGGACGACGTCACTGGTGTCGTCCTCGCCTGCCAAAACCGGGAACGTGTGCAGGTTCTCGCACGCCCGCGCGGCCTGGGTGGCCCAGGCTGGCGGGTCGAGAAGCGAGAGGAAACGTCCACCCCGGACGCCGAGCAGGGAATGCGTGGACAGCAACGCGCGGTACAGCGCCTCCGGCCGAGACGCGTCCGCGGGCAGGTCCGTCACCGTGCTCTCGGTGACGAGACGGAGGCGCCAGGCCGGGAACGGCGACGCCGCGGCCTGCGCCGACAGCGACAGTGTCGCGGACACCGGCTGCTGGGTGCGCACGATCCTGGTGTCCCGATCGAGCTGCTCGACTGCCTCGGCGGCGGGGAAGGAGACCGCGCGTCGGCACGTGCCGGCGATCAGCTCGGCCAGCTCGACGGTGATGTCGGCTTCCCGCTCGACTGCCTCGTCGAAAGTGAGATGACGACGGCCACCGCTCGACGCCGCGTCGATCTCGACGAAGTCGCCGTGTCCGGCGCGTCGCTGCACCGAGCGGTGCTGCAGGTGAAGGAATCGCAGCCGAAGGTGGATGACCGCGTTCGGCCTCGCCTCGAGGAGGCATTCGGTCCGCTGATGCCACGAGTCCGACGAGCCGGCCACGGTGGTCGTGGGCAGGCAGTTCGCCTCGACCCATGGTTTGGGCGCGAGCACGCCGAACTGCCAGCGCACCCGGTTCTTCCCCGAAGATCGGCGGTAGGGGTAGAGTAGGTAGCCCTCGTAGAGCACGGCGTCCGCCACCGCCCGCGCCGCCGCGAATCCGGCCGGCGGGCCTGGCTCCGAGGCCGGCTCCCGCTCTCCCCCCGGCGTCAGCTCGGGCTCCTGCCTTGGAGAGCCCGTCTCCTCCTCCAACGCGGAGCGTCGTAGAGCGCTACGCATGTCCACTCCGTTCAGAGCACCGAGGCTCGACCGACGCGAGCCTCTGCCGGGCGTTCGCCGCATCGACGCACGGATGGCCGTCGGCGTGCGGATGGTCGCAGGCGTGCGGATGACCGTGACTGTGCGGATGGCCGTGGTCGTCGTCATGCGGATGGGCATGTGGCGCCGAGCCGGCCGGGATCTGGGCGGCAAGGTCACGACGGCGTCGAAGCCAGCCATACCAGGCGGACAGGCCCTCGCCAGTCCGGGCGGAGACCAGCATGATCTCGGCTCGCGGGCTGGCCTGGCGCAGCCGCTGCTCGCAGAGCGCCAGGTCGAAGTCCACATGCGGGAGGAGATCGGACTTGTTGATCAGGATGAGATCCGCGGAGGCGAACATCCGGGAGTACTTGACCGGCTTGTCCTCGCCCTCCGTCACCGCCATGACGACGACACGGGCGCCCTCCCCGAGGTCGAAAAGCGCCGGGCAGACGAGGTTGCCGACGTTCTCGACAAAGACGAGCGTCCCGGCCGCCGGTGTCAGTGCGCGCAGCCCCCGGTCGAACATCGCCGCGTCGAGATGACAGCCGTCGACGGTGTTGACCTGAACCACCCGGGCGCCGCTCGCCCGGATCCGCTCCGCGTCGAGCACACCTTCCTGGTCACCCTCGACGACCGCGACCGGCCAGTCGGCGTTCAGCTCACGGACGGTGCGTTCCAGCAGTGTGGTCTTGCCCGCGCCCGGCGAGCTCATGACATTCACCGCGAGAATGCCCTGACGGGCCAGCCGGTGACGGTTGGCGGCGGCGAGCGTGTCGTTCTTCGCGAGGACGCGCTGCTCGATGGACACCAAGCGGGCACGATCGGGTCCGGGTTCCGGCGCGACGATGGCCGGCCGGTTCCCGGGCGCGGGGCGTTCGATACGCCCGCCATCCACCCGTACGCCATCTACCCGTACGCCATCCACCCGTGCGAAGGCCGGCTGGTTCCCGGCACGGGTCGTCGGGTCGTCGGGACCGACGATCCTGGGCTGGGCGTCGCCGTCACACCCGCAGGTCACGCACACCCGTCCCGCACCTCCATCGTGGCGGCATCCATTGGTCCTTGGGACAACAGCCGCCGGGCGCCCGGCGGAAGATCTTTTTTGCGTGCCCGGCGGCGACTCAGGCCGCCACCTCGACGGATACGACCGTCAGCTCGTCGCCACCGGTCACCTCCATGTCGGCGCTGCCGCAGCCGCACAGCGGAATCGGGGTGTCGACGGCCAGGCCGTCCCGCCCGCAGCTTCGGCAGCGCGCTCGTCCGGGCGGCGTGTCGATGTGCAGCCGGGCGCCCTCGACGACGGTGCCGGCGGCGACCAGGTCGAAACAAAACCGAATGGCGTCCGGCGCGACACCCGATACCTGGCCAATCGTCAGGTTGACCGTCAGAATTCTTTTTCCCGACATCCGGTCGGCAATCATCTCGACAATGCCCTGGGTCACGGCAAGCTCATGCATGCGCGCCTCGCCTGCCCACGGGAATCCTCCCGACCATTTCCGCCGAAACCATCCTCCTGGCGGCTACCGATAGTCGTCCGCGACCGCCACCTCGCGCATACAAGCTAACGGCCACCGTGGCATCTGTCGCGTCGAGCCGTGCCGCGATTCCCGCACCGGCGAGCGCATCGAGGCTCCCGGTAACGCGGCGCCGGGAACCGTCGTGGCGACCGATTTCCGGCGGCTGTTCACCAAAGCCGAGAGATGCGCGGCCGGCCGGCCGGCCGGCCGGCTGGCTGGTCGGTGGGTCGACTGGCCGGCCGATGCGGGGCGGTGTCGAGCCGCTGTCGAGCCGCTGTCGAGCCGCCGCCGAGAGCCAGCCGGTCGTCACAGGGGTCCGGGCGTTGTCTCTCCACCGCGCGTCCGGAGTCTTGCGGTCGACCCCTATTTGAGGGTCAGCCGGCGAGTCGGTAAAGCCGAGCGGGTATGGCGGGTTGGTCCGATTCGGTGGCCATTTCGCCGGGTTGCCTGGTACCGGGTTGGCCGCACCAGGTGACCGGGGCCGAGACGGCCGGCGTCGCGCGCCGGCTCGCGGGATAGCGGTAGCGCAGGGGGCGGGCAGCAAAAAGGATGGGGGTCATGCGGGTCACCGGATTCGACCATCTTGTTCTCAATGTGGGCGACGTCGAACGTTCGCTCGCCTTCTACTGCGGCGTGCTCGGCCTCGAGCCCGTCCGCGTCGAGCAATGGCGGGCCGGCGAGGTGCCGTTCCCCTCCGTCCGGGTCAGCGACGAGACCATCATCGATCTGCTCGCGTCCCCCCGCGGCTCAGCCAATATTGATCATTTCTGCCTCGTCGTCGACCCGCTCGACTGGCAGGAGGTCATCGACGCGGGCACGGTCACGGTCGTGGACGGCCCCGGCACCCGCTTCGGCGCCCGGGGCGCGGCGGTCTCGCTCTACATCAAGGATCCCGACGGCAACACGGTCGAGCTCCGCTGGTACCCGGCCGACGAAGGCGAGGAGTCCAGCGGCCGGTAGAGCGGCGGTTACCAGCGGCACGGTTACCGGAGCCGATAGGCGTCCACCCAGGCGTTGAGGTGCAGATCGCGGGACAGGCGTGCCGCAGGATGTCGCCCTGCTGGACGACGACGTGTGACCCGGCCGCGCGACGCAAGTGGCCAACCGACCTCAGATCGACCTCGATCGCCTCCACCGGCCGCGGCTCGCTGGGCGAGCGTTGCCGCACGCGGCGCTAGCGAAGGGGGACGGGGGCCTCGACCGCGGCGCGCAGCTGCGCCGACCAGCCGAGCTCGCCGACCTGCGCGCCGCCGCCGGTGACCGCGACCGTGCGCCATCGCTCGATGGCCTGGCCACGGCAACGCCAGTAGCTCAGGGCCATGGTCAGCAGCGGGCCCAGCCCGCGCGCCGCGCCGTCGTCGAGCTTGGCGGCGAAGGACCGTCCGTCGGGCAGCGCCGCGGCGATCACCGCCTCGGCGCCGTCCTTGGCGAGCAGACCCGGGACGTCGGCCACGAGATGTGTGATCGGCCGGTGGGTTCCCCCGATGTGGATGGGATGTTCCCGCATCGCCGCGGACACGAGCGCCGCGGATCCGTCCGCTGACTGGCTGAGGGCGGCGAAAGATCGCGCCAGCCCGACCAGACTGATCGCGTGCGCAGGAGCGCCGCAGCCGTCGACCGCGGTCGCGGCGACCGGCTCACCGGCGTACCGCGCGACCGTGTCCCGGATGAGAACCTGCAGCGGATGCGTGGGCTGGCGGTAGGTGCTCGTGTCCCATCCGGCCGCGCGACACGTCGCGAGCATCGCGGCGTGCTTGCCCGAGCAGTTGTGGCAGATCCGCGCCGGGTGGCCACCGTCCCGGACCCACTGGACACGCGTCTCGTCGTCGCCGGGCCACGCCGGCGGGCACTGCAGCGCCCCCTCGTCCAGGCCCGCGGACGCCAGGATCGCCCGGGCTGTCTCGCGGTGCACGGGCTCGCCGTCGTGGCTGGCGGCCGCGAGGGCCAGCCGCTCGCGCCGCCCCGGATAGCCGGCGTCAACCATGGCGGTCGCTTGGAGCGGCTTGAGGGACGAACGGGCGAAGACCGGCCGGTCCGGCACGCCAACGGCGACCTCGACCGCGCCATCGGCGTCGAGCAGGACCAGCGAGCCCCGGTGCCAGGACTCCACGATCCCCGACCGACTCGCCGTCAGCAGGACCGGATTCACACCGTCAGCCGCGTCAGCCATGCCCGCACCGATGACTCGTCCGGCAGACGCATGAGTATCGACACCCGCGGTACCCACCACACCCACCACACCCACACCCACCACACACCCACCACCTTCGACGCCGTCCCGTGGCCGAGTCTGCCGCCGTTCCCGCGCCAGCGCGTCGCGGTGTCGCCGGAGACACCGACCCGGGATCACTTGCTCGCACGAAGACTTGACGAGGAAGTGATTGGGCACTAACTTCGAGCCATGGCTGCGACCGGAACGAGACAGACCGCGGATGAGCGCCGCGCGTCGGTGCTCGTCGCGGCCGTCTCGGAGTTCGCCCGCGGCGGGCTGGATGGCACGCCGACCGAGGCGATCGCCGCGGCGGCCGGAATCTCCCAGCCCTACCTGTTCCGGCTGTTCGGCTCGAAGAAGGGCCTGTTCCTGGCGGCGGTCAAGGAGACGTTCACCCGGACGGTCACCACGTTCGAACGCGCGGCGGGTGAACGGTCCGGGGAAGAAGCCATGACGGCCATGGCCGAGGCCTACAACGGCCTGCTGGCCGAGCCCAGCTACCTGTTGATGCAGATGCAGGCCTACGCGGCCTGCGGCGACCCGGACATCCGGGCGGCGACCCGGCGGGGGTTCCGCGACCTGTGGTACACCGCAGAGCGCCTCACCGGCGTGGACGTCGACACGCTGCGCCCGTTCTTCGCTATGGGGATGCTCTGCAACGTCGCCGCGGCCATGGACCTGCCGGCCGTCGACGAGCGCTGGGCGCAGATCCTTTGTCGCCCCGACAAGTGCGTCAACCCAGGCATCCAAGCCAGCAAGGAAGTCCTCGCCAAGGGCTTCCTGAACCCGACCACCGCGTCAGAGCCCGACAATGACGGCGGCAGCTAGGACGCCGGCCGAGCATCGGGCTCTTTTTTTGGCCAGATAAGGAAGTGTCCAGTCACTACCTGACTGGAGATCGACAGCCACCACCCAGGGCTCATTCCGACCGACGGTCCGTCGGCCCTGGCACCTCCACCGAACAGCAAGAACGTTTTGTGAAGAACGTTTTGTGCGCAACGAAGCTAGTGGTCAATCACTACCTCGAAGGGAAACCGATGACCACCGACCGGAGCCGCCTCACCTGGACCTTCGTGGTCACGTGCATCGCCGCGTTCATGACCTCCCTGGACAACCTGGTGGTCACGATGGCCCTGCCGGCGATCCGCGACCATCTTCACGCCAGCCTGGCCGAGCTGGAATGGACGGTAAACGCCTACACCCTGACGTTCGCCGTCCTGCTACTGCCCGCCGCGGCGCTGGGCGACCGCCTCGGCCGGCGCCGCGTCTTCGCCGTCGGCCTGGCGATCTTCACCGTGGCCAGCGCGGCCGCCGCGCTGGCGCCGAGCGTCGGCGCGCTCATCGCCGCCCGCGCCGTGCAGGGCGTGGGCGGGGCGATCGTGCTGCCGTTGTCGATGACCCTGCTGTCGGCCGCGGTCCCCCCGGCGCGCCGTGGCGCCGCCCTCGGCATCTGGGGTGGCGTGTCCGGCCTGGCCATCGCGATAGGACCCCTCGTCGGCGGGGCCATCACGCAGGGCGCCGCCTGGCAGTGGATCTTCTGGCTGAACGTCCCGCTGGGCCTCGCCGCGATCCCGCTCGCCTTTGCCCGCCTCACCGAGAGCCGCGAGGCGTCCAGCCGGTTGGACGCCGTCGGCACCGTCCTGGTCAGTCTGGGACTGTTCGGCGTCGTCCTCGGCCTGGTCCGCGGCCAGGACCACGGCTGGACCAGCGCCGGTGTGCTTGGCGCCATCGTCGCCGGCGCGGCCGGGCTCGCCGCCTTCGTCGCCTGGGAGCTGCGGACCGAGCGGGCCGGACGCGCCCCGATGCTGCCGGTGAGCCTGTTCCGCCGGCGCGGGTTCGCCGCGGTCAACGCGGTCTCGGTCTTCTTCTCCTTCGGGATGTTCGGCTCGATCTTCCTGCTCTCCCAGTACCTGCAGAACGTCATGGGCTACTCGCCGCTGGGTGCCGGGCTGCGCACCCTGCCCTGGACGGCGATGCCGCTGTTCATCGCGCCGCTCGCCGGCCCGCTGTCCGACCGCATCGGCGGGCGACCGCTGATGATCACCGGACTGACCATGATGACCGGTGGGCTGCTGTGGATGCGCTTCGAACTGTCCCCCGACACGACGTTCCTGGCGCTGGTGCCCGCGTTCATCATCTCCGGCATCGGGATGGCCCTGTTCTTCATCCCCGTCGCCAACGTGGTCATGGGGGCCGTGCCGCCCGAGTACGAGGGCGTGGCGTCCGGGACCAACAACGCCGTCCGTGAGGTCGGCGGGGTGTTCGGCATCGCGGTCCTGGCCTCGGTGTTCGCCGCGGCCGGCGGCTACGCCAACGCCCTCGACTTCACCGACGGGCTGCACGTCGCCCTCCTCGTCGGTGCGGCCGTGACCGGCGCCGGAGCGCTCGGCTCCCTGCTCGTGCCACGGCGCCGGGCGGCAGCCGTCACCGAACTCGCCGACGCCGACGACTACGCTGCCGAACCGGGCCGGGCCGTCCGCGTGGACCTCGAGGCCGCCACGTCCTGACTGACCATCCGCTAACGACCGTTCCACCTCCAGCACAGGCCTGGAGAAGGCCGCAGCCCCGTACCCGGAAGATCCGGGACGGGGCCGCGGTCGTGGAGGTCCTGCCGGACGCGGCCGACCACCGCGCCTCGGCCTGAGTCCCTTCGCCCTGATCAATTTCACTCAGGTTTTCACTCAGGTTCTCCCGCTTTGTCCGCCCTCCACCGCCGAAGATCGCCAGGACTGTACCCGGATCCGAACTCCGAGTCCCCGCCAGTTCGGATCCGGGTACAGTCCCGCTGATCAAGTCCGCGAAGCGGCCGGCGGAAGCCATTTCAAGCTGCTGCTACTTGTGACACGAATTCCCTGACCCGGGCGGCTGGCGCACTCTCCATCGTGCGCCAGCCGCCCGTCGCCATTTCCCGGGCCACGACGACGACGCACGACCGCCGGAGACATGATCGCCCTGCCTGCGGCACGGCGCCGTAGGCGCGGCAGCCTTGGTCGGCGAGATCCGCTACACCGAGGCCGGCCAACCGGCCATCCGGCCCGCGTGCGACCAGGTGACACCGAGATCACGAACTTCGTACACTCTCAGTGTATATACGCGAGGTATACACGCGGGGTATGGTGCCGGGCATGAGCGTTCCACTGACCCTCCTCGGCCTGCTCGAGCGGGAACCGAGCCATGGCTACGACCTCAAGCGTGACTACGACGCCTTCTTCAACCGTGGCAAGCCACTGCCGTTCGGGCAGGTCTACGCCACGCTGGGCCGGCTCGCCCGGGACGGCAAGATCGTGATCAGCGACGTGGAACCGGGCGTCGGGCCCGACCGGAAGCCCTACGTCATCACCGAACGCGGCGCGACCGAGGTCAACACGTGGCTGACCGAGCCGGTCGAGCCGGAACCCAACCTGCAGACGGTGCTGTTCAGCAAGGTCGTGCTGACGCTGATGCTGGGCCGGCCCGCCGAGGAGTACCTCGACACCCAGCGCGCCGCGCACCTGCGACGGATGCAGGAGCTCACCGCGGTGAAGCGCGCGGGAAACCTCGTCGACGCCCTGCTCGCCGACCACGGGTTGTTCCACCTGGAGGCCGACCTGCACTGGATCGACACGACCGCCGCCCGGCTGGACGCGCTGCGCACGATGGTGACGGCATGACCGCGCTCGAAGCCCGTGACGTCGTGCTGTCGTTCGGCGAGACTCCGGCGCTGCGCGGCGCGAGCCTCGCCGTCGAGCCGGGTGAGATCGTCGCCGTCATGGGCCGCAGCGGCTCCGGCAAGTCCACGCTGCTGCACTGCCTGGCCGGGATCCTCGTGCCCAGCGCCGGCGAGGTCCTCTTCGAGGGCCGCCGCCTCGACCAGCTCGGCGAGAACGAGCGCAGCCTCCTGCGCCGGGACCGGTTCGGGTTCGTCTTCCAGTTCGGACAGCTCGTGCCGGAGCTGACGGCGCAGGAGAACATCGCCCTTCCGTTGCTCCTCGGTGGCATCCGCCGCGCGGCGGCGCTGGCCGAGGCTCGCCCGTGGTTCGAGCGGCTCGGACTGGCCGGCCTGGAGCGGCGCCGGTCGGGCGAGCTGTCGGGCGGCCAGGCGCAGCGGGTGGCACTCGCCCGCGGCCTCGTCGCCCGGCCGAGCGTCCTGTTCGCCGACGAGCCGACCGGCGCGCTCGACTCGATCACCGGCGAGCTGGTGATGGACCTGCTCGTCGCGTCGGCCCGCGACCAGGGGACGACGGTCGTGCTCGTCACGCACGAGGCCCGGGTCGCCGCGTACGCCGACCGGCAGGTCATCGTGCGCGACGGCAAGGTGAACGCGCTGGTGCACTCATGATCCGGTTCGCGGCGCGGCTGTCCGTCGCCGGCGGGCGGGAGGCCGTCGCCCGGCTCGTCATCATCGCCGCCGCGGTCGCGCTCGGCGTCGGCCTGCTCCTCGTTCCCTTGGCGGGTCTGAACGCGGCAGGCGCCCAGAACCAGCGGTATGCCTGGCTCAACACGGCCGCCGCCCCGACCACCGCCGGTGGCGGCGACCCGATGCTGTGGCTGATCCGCGGCGACTACTACCACGGCCGGACGATCGGCCGGGTCGAGGTCGCCGCGCTGGGCGCGGACGCTCCAGTACCGCCGGGCATCCCGCGGCTGCCGGGTCCCGGCGAGTACTACGTCTCCCCAGCGCTTGGCCAGCTGCTGCGCGCCGCACCGGCGGCCCAGCTACGCGACCGGTTCCCCGGCCACGAGATCGGCACGATCGGCCGGACGGCCCTGCCCTCCCCCGACTCGCTGCTCATCGTCCTCGGCCGCACCCCGGCGGACCTGAAGGCGCTTGGGGCGAAGCAGGTCACGCAGATCATGACCATGACGCCGAGCGCCTGCGGCGACTGCTACATCGGGTTCAACGCCGATATCGTGGCGGTCTTTCTCGGAGTCGTGGCCGCGTCGCTGATCTTCCCGGTGCTCATCTTCATCGCGACCGCGACGCGGCTGGCCGCGGCCCGCCGCGAGCAGCGGTTCGCGGCGATGCGGCTGGTCGGCGCCACCCCGCGGCAGATCTTGCTGCTGTCCGCGGTCGAGTCCAGCCTCGCGGCGGCCGTCGGCACGGCCGTCGGGTTCGGCCTGTTCTTCGCGGCCCGGCCGGGCCTGGCCGAGATTCCCTTCACCGGCGAACGGTTCTTCCGCGCCGACCTGTCCCTGACGACGCTGGACGTGCTCGTGGTCGCCCTCGGCGTTCCGGCCGGCGCCGTCGTGGCGGCGAGGCTGGCGCTGCGCCGGGTACGGATCTCGCCGCTGGGCGTGACACGACGGGTCACCCCGAGCCCGCCTGGGGCCTGGCGGGTCCTCCCACTCGCCTGCGGGCTGGCGGAGCTGGCCTACTTCATCGGCCGCCGGCCCGACTCGACCAACGGCCAGCTCACCGCATACCTGTCCGGCTTCCTGCTGATCCTGATCGGACTTGTTCTGGCCGGTCCGTGGCTCACCATGTTCGCCGCCCGCACGCTCGCCGGGCGGGCGAGCCGGCCGGCCACCCTCATCGCCGCGCGGCGGCTCGCCGACGATCCTCGGGCCGGCTTCCGCTCGGTCAGCGGCCTGATCGTCGCGTTGTTCGTGACCAGCGCGGCGACCGGGGCCATCACGACCTTCGTCGCCAACCGGGGTGCACCCCGCACCGACTCCGTGGCGGCGACCACCATGCACAAGATCTTCTGGCCCGAGGACGGCCCGGCGCCGGCCGCGAGCCAGATCCCGGCCGAGCTGGCCGAGCTCGCCGCGATCCCCGGCGTCCGCAGCGTCGTCCTGGTCCACCGGGACGCCGACTCGACCGGCTGGCGCCCCGTGATCACATGTGCCGAGCTTGACCGCGTCGCGATATACGGCCACTGCCCGACCGGCGCACAGGTCGCCGTCGTCCCCATCGACCTCGTCGACCGGGCCGGCGCCGGCGCCGGCATCGAGGCCGTCCCGCTCACTCCAACCCAGGTCGCGAAGCTGCCCATCTTGTCGGCGGTGGTCAGCACCGCCGATCAGGGGGCCTTCGAACGCGCCCGGACCCTGCTGGAGAACACGTTCCCCCAGGGACAGCTGCCGGCGAGCGAGGGCGAGTGGGAGGCCGACAACGCACGGTCGTTGGTGCGGTATCAACAGCTGGCAAGCGTGGTAATCCTGTGCAGCCTCCCGATAGCGGGTTGCAGTCTGGCGGTGGCCGTGGCTGGCGGCCTCAGCGACCGCAGGCGGCCGTTCAGCCTGCTGCGCCTGACTGGCGTGCAGCTGCGGACCCTGCGCCGGGTAGTCGCGATCGAGAGCGTGGTGCCGCTGCTGGTCACCGCCGCCGTGGCGATCACCATGGGATTCGTGGCAGCGCAGCTGTTCCTTCGCGCACAGCTCGACTACACCCTGGTCGCGCCGGGGCCGATGTATTACGCGGTCGTCGTCGGCGGCCTCGCGCTCTCGCTGGCGGTCATCGCCTCGACACTGCCACTGCTACGGCGGCTCACCGGCCCGGAGGCGACGCGAAACGAGTAGCCCTGCCCATACCGGCGACCGAGACGACGGCAAGAATCCGTGCCGCGGCGTCGGGGCAAAAAGGAACGGGTACTGACGGTTCACGCGGGACGGATCTGTTGCCTCTTATAGAGGGTGGGCCTCACCGACGAGGCCCACGTCACCGTCGAAGGGATGACAAACGTGGACGTGGCGACCGTGGCCTTGGACCTGGTGTTCGTGCTGGGCCGAGGGCACCACGCGCTGGTAGTCGACCCCGCGGTCGCACTGCGTGCGGGCGGGCACGACGAGAACCGGTGTGTCGCACTGGTCGCCTTCGCCCGCCGCGACGCCTGACGGCGACGGAAGCACCGTGACCGAGCAACCTGACCCGGCCGACCAGACTGCCCCCACCCAGGTGGGGCCGTGGTCCGCCATGCCACGGGCCGACCGCGTCGAGGAGGAGTTCACCGCCTTCTACCGCCATCAGATGCCGAGCCTGGTGGCTTTTCTGATCTGGCAGGGAGCATCTCCGGCGGACGCGACCGAGTTCGCGCAGGACACGATGACCCGGGCGTACCAGCGGTGGCTGACACTCACCAATCCACGCGCCTGGGCGCGCCGCACCTCCAGCCGCGCCTACGCCCGCAGGCTGTCCTCTCTCCTCGAGGACCTGGTCGACGAGCCGGTCGAGTCGGCCCTGCTGGTGCCGGACGACGCCGACCTCCATGCGTTTGCCGAGAAGCATCGGGTCCTCGAGCTGCTCAGACTCCTGCCGCCCCGGCAGCGCCAGATCCTGGCCTGGACCTTCGACGGCTACTCCCCCGCCGAGATCGCCGACGAGCTGGGGGTGTCGTCGGCCCTGGTCCGCGGCTCGCTGCGCAAAGCACGCACCCGCCTGGCCCGCCACCTCGAGCAGACCGGGGGCGACCTGCCATGACCGTCGAACCCACCCGCCGTCCCGCCGCCCGTGGCCGCGCCGACCGCCGTACCGTGGACCGCCGTGCCGTCGATGCCCGGCTCGCCGAAGCGCACGCCGCGATGGTCACCGACCTGACGGATCTGCTCGACCTGGACGCGGGGGTGCGAGATGCCCTGCTACCTGGCGCGCACGCCGCGCTGGCCGCGGGTCTTGCCGGTCTGCTCGACCTGGACGCCGGGCTGGCACTGATCCTGCCGCCACGTGTCGCCCTGCTGCCCGACCCGGCGGTCATCGTCTCCACCGACGAAGTCGCCGCGTCCACTGCCCACCAGGACACGGAACTGCGGCCCATCGCCGGCCTGCTCACCCTGTCCGCCGAGGCTCGCCTGCGGCTACGCGGCACGCAGGCCTTCGACGCCCTCACCGGCGTCTTCATGACGCTCGCAGCCGTCGCGGAACGACACGACCTCGCCGACGGCGCCATCGATCTGGCCTCGCAGGTCAGCCGGGTCCTGGCCAGGCTCCTCGACCTCGCCCGCGTCCAGGTCCTCGCCCACGAACCGGCCAGCGGCGCCGCCACGGCCCTGGCTCTGGCTCGGGAGACCGCCACCAGTCTGGAGGTCGACCTGAGCGATGCCCACGCCCTCGGCCTCGACCTCGACAGGGACGCCATCCACCGCCGTGCCACCGACCTGACGACCGCTGTCATACAGATCCGAACCCGCGGCGACCTCGGGTTCGGGTTCGAAAGCGACCTGCTGCTGGCCCGCGTACTCGCCCACGATCTAGCCCTCCTGCTCCAGCCCAGTTCCGGCGAGGACCCCCGTCTCGTCAGCCACCTCGCCCACCCACTGAGCCTCGCCCGTGTCCGACTCATGGATCACGACCTGTCCCGCGTACGAACGCTCACCCGCGGCCTTCCCCCCGACCTCGCGGAAGCCCTTGAAACGGTTCTCTCCAGCGACTTCCTTACCCATCGCGCTGGCACCTACAAAGCCACCCCCCGCACCGACAGCGACACCGACGAGAAGTGGGCCGCGGCGTGGGCATCGGCGTTCCAACGCCCCACCCCAGACCCCATGTTCTGGCTCTCGATCCCCGAAGCCATCACCGTCGGCGACGCACTGGTGGTCCAAAGCTGCCTCACCGAACTCACCCGGATCCGAGACGACTTCACCAGCGCCGACCTCCACGACGCCGACATCGGCGGCGTGCACCTGGACGGCGTCCGCTGGTCCCTGCTCACCACCCGCTGGCCCGAGGACCGCCTCCCTGAGATCGAACGACGCTCCACGCCGCTCCACCCGGCCAGACCGGACATCCTCGTGATCCGAAGCGGCAACATCGACACCCGCGACCCGGTCATCCGATGACCACCCCCGCCGCTGCCGCTTGGCGGACCACCCAGCCCGCCCAGCCCGAGCCACCCGCCCAGCCCGACCCGCCCGCCCAGCCCGACCCGCGCCAGCCTGCTCCTCCCGGGCGGAACAGCCACGCGGAGGAGTTCAGCGCCTTCTACCTGGCGGACATGCCGTTCCTGGTGGCCTTCCTGGTCTACCGGGGCGTGCCCGCCGCGGACGCTTCCGAGTGCGCACAGGAGGCGATGAACAAGGCATTTCAGCTATGGGAAGGCATCACCAGCCCGACGGCCTGGGTGCGCGCGACCGCCAGCCACGCCTACGCCCGACGAGTGGAATCCTTCAAGGAGCTCCCAGCCGCCGACTTCGGCACGCAGATACCTGCGTCATATACCGTCACCGACCCGCAGGCAGCAAGGCTGGGCCGCCCCTCCACCGTCTGACGACGGCCCAGCACTGTCCTCATCCGGCCGACGACATCCGGCCGACGACCCGATCGATGTCCTCACGCCTGGTTGTCAGAGGAAGGTCAGCCGGGACGATCGTAGGTGCGGGTGTGCGTGTGCAGGGCGTGTTCGAATCGGCGTTCTGTGACGTGCGAGGCGTCGACCGCGGAAGCGGCGGTGGCGAGAGCGAGGGCGGCGACGGCGACGCGCAGCAGTGGTCGGGCGGGAGGTGGCGGTCCGAGCAGGGCTCGGACTCGCTGGCCGATATGCGTGTCCGCGGCTCCGAGCTTGACCTGCCCGACGGTGGGTACCGTCGCCGTCGCCGTCGGCGTCGGCGTTGGCGGAGTTGGCGGAGTTGGCGTCGTCGGCGTTGGCGGAGTTGGCGTGGCGTTCAACGGTGCGCCGGGCTCTGGCGAGGCCGGCGCGGGCCAGGGCTCGGGCGACGGTGGTCCGGTCGCCGGCGGCGCGGGCCGCGTCCTCGTCGGCCCAGCGTTCCACCGCGAGGGCCACTGCGGCGGCTGGGCGGCGCAGCAGGGGGTTGGCGGCGGCGGCGAGGCCGGCGAGCTGTGGGTAGGCGTGGTGGCGGTGGCGCGAGGATCTCTGCGACAACGTCACGATCATGCACACCGGCCGGGTTCGCTATCACGGCTCAATCGCGCAGCTGCGCGCGCAGGCTCCCGCCGCTGCTCGGCTTCACCGCCTTGGGGATCATGCTGTCGGTCCTGACCCGCAACAGCCCCGCGGGCATCGTCGGGCCGATCGTCATCGGCCTGGTCATGCAGATGTACGGCGGCCCGTCCAAACTGGTCGGCCCGATCACGATCCAGACGGCCAACGGCAAAACGGTCACCAACCCGGCCTTCGAGTTCGACGCCTGTTTCGACACCACCTGAACACCACAACCCCAGCCGTGGCCGACCCTAGCCTGGCCGCCGTGGAAGCACCGAAGGAAAGCCGGTGGCGGTCCCATCGCCCGCGGACCGCGCCGGCCCGGCGGATGTGGCCGCTCTACGCGGCCGGTTTCACCACCGCCTTCGGCGCGCACAGCATCGCCGCCAACCTCGGCGGGTTCTCCGAGGACGCCGTCACCTCGATGTTGGTGCTCGGTGGGCTGCTCGCCCTGTACGACGGAGCCGAGGTGCTACTCAAGCCGCTCTTCGGCGTTCTCGCCGACCGGATCGGCGCCCGCCCGGTGCTGCTCGGCGGGCTCATCGCCTTCGCCGCCGCGTCCGCGCTGTACGCCGTCGCCGACAGCCCCGGCTGGCTGTGGGCCGTCCGCCTCGGCCAGGGCGCCGCCGCCTCCGCCTTCTCACCTGCCGCCTCCGCGCTGGTCGCCCGGCTCAACCCCGCAGCGAAACACGGCCGCGCGTTCGGCTCCTACGGCTTCTACAAGTCGATCGGCTACACCCTCGGCCCGCTGCTCGGCGGAGTGCTGGTCTGGGCCGGGGGCCTGCGGCTGCTGTTCGCGGTGCTGACGGGGCTCGGCGCGGCGGTCACGGTGTGGGCGGCGCTGGCCGTTCCCGTCGCTGCACCCCTGCCCAAGATCCGGCAGACGGTGCTCGACCTGGCCCGGCGACTCGCCGACCCGGCCTTCCTCGCCCCGACCGGCGCGCTGGCCGCGGCCACCGCGGCCCTCTCGGTCGGGGTCGGCTTCCTGCCCGTCTCCGGCCGGGCCGCCGGGCTGGGCACGATGGCCACCGGCGCCGCTGTGTCCGCGCTCGCCGTCTGCGCGGCGCTCGTCCAGCCCCGAGCCGGGCGCGCCCTCGACCAGGGACGCATCACAACCCAGTCCGGCCTGACCACGGGCCTGGCGATCACAGCCGCAGGCCTGACCTGCGCGACGCTACCGGGCCTCACCGGGATACTCGCCAGCGCCGCCCTGACCGGAGTGGGCACAGGTCTGATCACACCGCTCGGCTTCGCCGCCCTGGCTGCCAGCATCCCCACCGAACGCCTCGGCCAGACCATGGGCACCGCCGAACTCGGCCGCGAACTCGGCGACGCCGGAGGACCCCTGCTCGTCGCCGCCATCGCTACCGCCACCACCCTCACCTACGGCTTCGCGGCGCTCGCGGTTCTCCTCGCGGCCGGCGCGGTACTCGCACTGACAGGTAGGAAACCTTCTGATCCGTAGGCTTCGGCGGTGGGTTCACAGACGTCCGCGGGCGTCCATCGGTTCAGGTCACGGGCTCGGGACGGCCACCGGCGTCCACCGACGTCTACCCCCGTTGCAGGCTCGCGTGCGGTGCGCTCAGCGCCAGCTGGTCGTCCATGAGGTTGGGTGCGGTCGCAGCGGAGTCCGCGGACGTGGCGTACGGGGTGCGATCGCCTGACGATCTGGCGATGTCGTGACCGAGGTGCTCGACGGTCGGCCGGCGGCTATGCGGCGCCGACGATCTGGAGGGCGAACTGGCCGTACTGCCAGGCCACGGTGTCCTCGGTCAGCTCGCCGCCCTCGCGGAACCAGACCGCGACACCCATGCCGAGATCCAGGATGGCGTAGGAGGCCAGCCGCACCGAGGTGACTTGGAACCGGCCCGTCTGCCGCCCCGCCTCGATGAGGTCGCGGAACCGCTGCTCATAGGCAGCACGCAGCGCCAGCACCCGTTCACGGTGTGGCTGGGTGAGACTGCGGATCTCGCGGTTGCAGACGAACGCCTCCTGCCGGTGGCGCGCGTGAAAGCGCACGTGCGCCTCGGTAGCCCGGCGCAGCCGTTCCACCGGGTCCGAGGCGGACGCGACGGCCGAGGAGTGCGCGGCCAGCAGGGTCTCCATGGTGTCGATCATGATCTGTACGAGCAGGTCCTGTTTGGCGGTCACGTGCTTGTACAGGCTGGGTCCGCGGATGCCGACGGCCGCGCCGATGTCGGCCATGGTGGTGGCCTCATAGCCGCGGGCCGTGAACAGGTCGAGAGCGGCGGCACGGATCTGCCCCGACCGCGTCGAGCTGGTACTGGTGCTGGCCACGTTTCTCCACAGTGCGCTAACAGGCGATTGCCGATACCTGTCGGCGCCTGCACCACAGCATAGCTCTCTCGCTTGTTACCAGCGCATAGTCGTCGCTAGTATTCGGCTAATGATTGTTAGCCGACGTGGCAGCCCTCAGGAGGCTCGATGACCATCGATCTGTCCCCCGAGCCGGCGGTCGCCGACCTGGCCGAGCGGACCGCGCGGTTCGTGCGCGAGGTGGTCCTCCCGGTCGAGGCACGCCTCGCGGCCGCGACGCCGTCGGACGCGGTGCGCCGCGAGCTGCAGGACGCGGCCCGCGCCGCCGGCCTGTTCGCGCCGCACGTCGCCGCCGAATACGGCGGGCACGGCCTGGACATGCGCGGCCGGGCGACCGTGTTCGAGGAGGCCGGGTACGCCCTGCTCGGCCCGCTGGCCCTCAACATCGCCGCGCCCGACGAGGGCAACATGCACATGCTGGAGCTGATCGCGACGGCCGAGCAGAAGGAGCGCTACCTGCGCCCGCTGGCGACCGGTGAGATCAGGTCCTGCTTCGCGATGACGGAGCCAGCGCCGGGCGCCGGGTCCGACCCCCGCGCCCTGACCACCCGGGCCGAGTGGATCGGCGGCGGCTGGCGCATCAACGGGCGCAAGTGGTTCATCACCGGCGCCGAAGGCGCCAGCTTCGCGATCTGCATGGCCCGCACGGCCGGCGCGCCCGGTGACGAGGGCGGCGCGACGATGTTCCTCGTCGACGCCGACAACCCCGGCATGAAGATCGTCCGGCACATCGAGACACTCGACGAGGCCCTCTACGGCGGCCACGCCGAGGTCGTCTTCGACAACTGCGACGTGCCCGACGACGCCGTCCTCGGCGCGGTCGACGAGGGCTTCCGCTACGCGCAGGTCCGCCTCGGCCCGGCGCGGATGACGCACTGCATGCGCTGGCTGGGCATCGCCAACCACGCCCACGACATCGCCGTGCGCCGCGCCGGCGAGCGGGAGCTGTTCGGCTCCCGGCTCGGCGAGCTGGGCATGGTCCAGCAGATGATCGCCGACAGCGAGATCGACATCGCCGCCTCCCGCGGCCTCATCCTGCAGGCCTGCTGGGAACTCGACCAGGGCCGCTCCGGCGCCCAGTCCACCGCGATCGCCAAGACGTTCTGCGCCGAGGCGATCTGGCGGGTCGTCGACCGCTCGCTACAGATCTGCGGGTCACTCGGCGTATCCGGCGACATCCCGCTCGGCCGGTTCCTGCGCGAGGTACGCCCGTTCCGGATCTACGACGGCCCGTCCGAGACCCACCGCTGGGCGATCGCGCGCCGCGTCCTGCGGCGGCACTCGTCGGCTCGGACGGCGGCAGCCGGATGAGCGCCACCGCCGCCGAAGATGCCGAAGGGGTCGAAGGGGTCGACCTGCCCGCGCTGGAGCGGTTCTTCGCCCGCCAGGTGCCCGGGTTCGCCGGCCGGCTGGACGCCTCCCTGCTAGCCGGAGGGCGGTCGAACCTGACCTACCTGCTCACGGACGGGACGGCCCGCTGGGTGCTGCGCCGCCCGCCGCTCGGTGGGCTGACGCCGTCGGCGCATGACGTGCTGCGCGAGTACCGCGTGACCGCCGCCCTGTCCGCGACCGGCGTCCCGGTACCCCGCGCCGTCGCGCACGACGAGGGTGACGTGCTGGGCGTGCCGTTCGCGGTCGTCGACTACGTCCCCGGCCTGGTCATCCGTACGGAGGAGGAGCTGCACACCCTTCCCCAGGCGGACATCGACCGCTGCGCCTACGCGCTGATCGACGTCCTGGCCCGGCTGCACGCCCTCGACCCCGAGACGATCGGCCTGGGCGCCTTCGGCCGGCCGCAGGGCTATCTCGGCCGGCAGATCCGCCGGTGGAACGACCAGTGGCAGCGGGTAGGCACCCGGGAGCTGCCCGACATCGACGCGCTGCACGCCGGGCTCGCCGCCGCGGCGCCGGCGGAGTCCGGCGCGTCGGTCCTGCACGGCGACTTCCGCATCGACAACGTCATCCTCGCCGCCGACGACCCGGGCGACGTGCGGGCGGTGGTCGACTGGGAGATGGCCGCGCTCGGCGACCCGCTCGCCGACCTGGGCGTCCACATCGCCTACGCCGACCCGGCCTTCGCGCCGGTGCTCGCTGGCTCGGCGGCGTCGACCAGCCCGCGCCTACCGGGTACGGACGCCCTGCTCGACTGCTACGCCACGGCCACCGGCCGGGACCTGGGCGACTTCTCGTTCTACCTCGCCCTCGGATACTTCAAGGTCGCCGTCATCGCGGAAGGCATCCACGCCCGCTACCTGCAGGGCGTGACCCGCGGCGAGGGGTTCGAGCACGTCGGCGAGGCGACGGCACCGCTGGCCGCGGCCGGCCTGCGCGCGCTGAGAGGCGCGCGCGGCGGCGCCCCGGGAAGTGTCCCGAACGGTGCGTTCGAAGGCGCTCCGAGGTTCGAAGGCGCCCCGAGGAACGGAGGCGCTCCGAGGAACGGAGGCGCTCCGAGGAACGAACCAGCCAGTCAATGACCAACGTCCTACTTGGACCGATCCGGCAGATCACTGCGCGGACCGTCGCGCGCACGCCGCGACACCGCATAGCGGCGACCGCAGGCACCGAGGAACGGATCGTGTTCACCCTCGACCGTGGCTTCGGGAACATCCGCGCCTACCCGCGCCGCCCGACCATCAGCGGTTCGCCAGCGGGCGGACGGTCAGTCGCTCCTGCGGCGCGCGATCTGGGCGGGCTGCCTCCCCGCGACCAGCCAGCCACCGGCCGCGGCGGCCAGGGGCACCCCGACGAGGAACAGCAACGGATAGATCACCGGTATCCGGCCGAACACCGCGAGGTCATTCCGGTACACCGCGAGCAGCCCGAGCCCGGCGCCCACCGTGCCGAGCAGCACGCCGAGCACGGCGAGGCCGGCGGCCGTCGCCGCGGTCAGCGTGCGCCGGATGCCGGCGGTCGCGCCGGCGGCCGTCAGGGTGCGCAGGTCGGCGGCGCCCTCGCCGCGGATCAGGCCGACGGCCATCGCGAGCACCGCGAGCGCGACGAGCAGACCGCCGGCGGTCGCGCTGGCCCTCACCGTCGAGATCGCCCCCTGGCCGGTGCGGGCCTCGACGGTCAGCCCGGCGTCCGCGGCGACCCGCCGGGCCGTGGCCAGCTGGGTCGTGGTGATCGGCTGCCCCGATTCGACCAGCCAGCCGGCCCGGATAGGCGTGAGCCCCAGGCGACGCGCCGCGTCGGTGGTGAGCAGCGTGTCGGGCAGCGAGGTGTAGCCGCTGCCCGCGACCCGCACGGTCGGCGGCTGCGTCGAGGTCCGGTCGCCGGCCTTGAACAGGATCAGGGTGCCGCCGCGGCTCGTCACGACGTCGGTCGCCGTCGGGATCGTGGACGTGCCGGCGCCGAGCAGGCGCAGCAGGCCCGGTGTCGCGAGATAGACCGGGATCGCCTCGTACACGTTCCCGCCCTTCGGGCGGTCGAGCTCCACGGCGCGCCGGGCGGGCTCCCCGCCCGCGGCCGTGGCCTCGGGTGGCGCCGCCGGCTCGTAGCCCATGTCCAGCGGGATCACCGCCGGGTTCCCGAGCACGGCCGCCATTCGGCCGACCGCGGCCGTCAGGTCCCGGAGCTGGGCCTCGGTGTGGATGGGGATGACCGAGGGTGGGGAACCTGGCTTGGCGAGGCGGACCAGCAGCTGGCGGTCGCTCAGGTTTCCGGAGGCCTGGGTCCGCTGGATGTCCGTCGCGACGACGACAGCCGTCACCGGGACCCCCAGGGCCAGGCTGATGGCGGCGAGGGCCGCCGCGGCTCTCGCCCGGTGGCGCACCAGGTCGCGCAGGGCGAGCCGGACCGCGACGGGCGCGTGCGTGCCCAACCAGCCGAGCAGGCCGATCGCGAGCGGGGCAGCGAACGGAATCGCCAGCGCCGTGGCCAGCGTGCCCCCGATGACCAGCGCCGGGCTGTTCTTCTCCCCCGCCGCGAGGCAGCCGAGCCCCACGGCGAACAGGAGCAGGGCGACCACCGCGGGGCGCCGGGTGGAGCGCGGGACGGGCGGGCGCCCGGACAGGGCGGCCGTGACCGGCAGCCGCGCGACCGCCCGCGCCGGCCACCAGGCCGCGGCGGCCGACATCGCCACCGCGAGCGCGGCGACCGCGGCGACCAGGAACCACGGGATCGCGAGCCGGTCCACCCGGTGGCCGGCGGTCTGGGCGAGCCAGCCCGCCACCGCGGGCCAGAGCGCCAGCCCGACGCCGGTGCCGACGACGGTCCCGACCACGCCGACCAGTAGGCCGGTGGCGACCATTACCAGCCGGGTGTGACGGGCCGTGGCGCCGATCGCGGCGAGCATGCCGAGCTGGCGCAGCCGGCGCTGCGCGAGGGCGCCGAACCCCGCCGCCGCGACGAACGCGACGAGCAGCAGCAGGATCGTGGTGGTCGCCAGCACCAGGGTCGCGATGACGACGCGCTGGTTGTCGGTCCCCTGCCCGACGACCTGGGCCGTCGTCGTGAGCCCCGACGAGCCCTGCGGTTCGGGCCGGCCGGCTCCGACGAACACCGAGATGGTCCGCGACGCCGCGTTCGCCGACGGCGCCACCAGGACGAACTCGTCCTTCCAGTCGCTCGGGTTCTCGACGACGCCGACGATCCTGCGCGGCTGCCCGTCGAGCCCCACCTGGGCACCGATGCGCAGGCCGAGCAGCTCGGCCACCCCGTCGGTGACGGCCGCCTCGCCGGGCCCCGCCGGGTAACGGCCGTGCGTGAGCCCGAGCAGGTGCTCGGTGTAGGTGCCGTGCGGTGCCTGGGCTCGGTAGTCGATCGGGAGGGCGAGGCCCGGGGCGGTCACCGGCGTGTGCCGGACGACGTCGACCGTCCCGTAGCGCGCGCGCAGCCGGGCGACGTCCGCGTCGGCTGCCCGCGCGTTCCGCTGGGCGTTCAGGACGTACACGGTGTCGGCCGAGCCGAGCACCGGGTCGGCCGGCGCCGGGGCGTTGTAGAGCGCGGTGCCGCCGCAGACCGCCAGGGCCACCGCGAGCACGAGCAGGAGCGTGACCAGGACCTGCGAGCTCCACTCCCGCCGCAGCATCCTCCAGGCCCAGCGCACCATCGCCCGCCGGGCCGGCAGCCCGCCGCCGGCCGGGCCGCGCCTCGCCGAGCCGTCCGGTGCTGGCCCGGGCCCAGAGCCTGGGGCGGGCGACGAGGCCGGTGGGCGCGGTGGCGCCTGCACGCTCACCGGGGCGTGTCCGCGGCGAGCAGCGACTCCGGGCCGGCGGCCGGCCCGGACTGGTCGACCGTCACGCCGTCGCGGACGAAGACGACCCGGTCGGCCCAGGCGGCGAGCTGGGCGTCGTGGGTGGCCAGCACCGTGGCCGCCCCTGCCTTGCACGCCGCGCGCAGGAGCCGCATCACGACCTCGCCGGTCTGGGTGTCCAGCGCGCCGCTGGGCTCGTCGGCCAGCAGCAGCCGGCGCGGGCCGACGAGGGCGCGGGCGATGGCGACCCGCTGGCGCTGCCCGCCGGACAGCTCGTCGGGGAAGCTGGTGGCCCGGTCACCGAGGCCCACGTCGTCCAGAGCCCGCCGGGCGGCGAGGGCCGCTCTGCGCGCCCGGACGCCGTCCAGCTCTAGCGGGAGCGCGATGTTCTCCGCGGCCGTGAGCCCGGGCAGCAGGTTGTAGTCCTGGAAGACGTAGCCGACGTGACGGCGCCGCATCCGGGCCCGGTCGCCCGCCGCCATGGCGGCGATGGAGGTGCCCTCGACCAGCACGTCGCCGCTGGTCGGCTGCTCGAGGCTGCCCGCGATGGTGAGCAGGGTGGACTTGCCGGAGCCGCTCGGCCCCATCACCGCGACCATCTCGCCGGCGCCGACGGTCAGATCGACGCCGGTCAGCGCGTGGACCTCGGTCACTCCGGAGCCGTACACCTTCGTCACATCGCGCAGTTCGAGGACAGCGGTCGTCATCGGGCGGTCCTCGCCTTCGCGACGCGGCGCGGCGGGGCGGCCCCATCGGCCGAGGCCCCCGGCCCGGCGGCGACGGCGTCGCCGGCCGGCGAGGCGGGAAGGACCGCGGCGGCACGGTGGCGGAGGCGAGCATCTGCGGCGTCGAGCCAGCGGACGATCGCCTCCAGCCGGAAGATCTCGGCGTCCGCGACGAGGAGCAGGCCAAGGTCGTCCTCGGCGGCGTCCTGCTTCAGGCGGGTGAACCGGCTCATCGACTCGAGCAGGCGACGCCGGTGCGCCTGGACGATCTGGGCGACGTCCGCTCCGGGCAGCCGCGCCGCGACGAGGATCTTGATGACCAGCTCGTCCCGAGGGGGTGCGTCCGCGGCCGGCGGCGTCCGCAGCCAGGCGGCGAGTTCGTCGGCGCCCTCGGGCGTGATCCGGTAGGTCCGCTGCGGCCCGGGCTCCTCAACGTCGTCCGAGGCGACCAGGCCGTCGCGTTCCAGCCGCGCCACCGTCGTGTACACCTGCCCGACGTTGAGCGGCCAGACCTCCCCGGTCCGCGCCTCGAACTCCTGGCGGAGCTGGAGTCCGTACTTCGGGCCCTCGCTCAGCAGGGCCAGCAGGGCATGTCGCACGCTCACGAACCACCGTCCTTCACGGGTATACCCCGTATCATACCCGGTATACTCGTGGTGTTCGCAGCCCCGGCCCGGCCGCGGAGGAGAACCGGGACGACCGGCCTGACACGCCCAGGGGCACCAGAGATCGCCGTCGCGGCCACATGGCCTTCACATTTCGGTGCAGTAGCTTGCGGCCATGCGCGGATGGTCGTGGTCGTCGCCCGGTCGGCCGCGGCGCTGTTCGCCGTCGGCTCCGGGCGCCTCGTGCTCGAGGAGACCCCGGACGACGAGGCGATCGGGCCTGCGAGCGGGCTCTTCGACCCCGCCTCGTCGCCGGCCGTGCGCCCGCCGGTGAACCGATCCCTGGCCACGGCCGCGGCCGGGCTCGCGTTATCCGCGCCCGAAAGTCCGGAAAGAGGACGAGGACATCAATGACACCGTCAGTCAGGAGCAGGGGGCGCCACGCCGTCACGCGGCTCGCCCCCAAGGTTCCCGAGATCACCGTCATGTTCTGGATCATCAAGGTCATCACGACGGGGATGGGTGAGGCCGCGTCGGACTTCCTCGCCAACCGCAGTGTTCCGCTGGCGGGCGGGGTGGGCCTCGTCGGGTTCGTCGTGGCGATGTGGCTGCAGCTGCGCACCCGCCGCTATGTCACCGTCGTCTACTGGTTCGCGGTGGCGATGGTCGCGGTCTTCGGCACGATGGTGGCCGACGGCGTTCACCGCGTTCTGGGCGTCCCCTATCCGGCCACGACCGTGTTCTACGCCGTCGCGCTCGCCGCGATCTTCTACCTGTGGCGCCGCGACGAGCGGACGCTGTCGATCCACAGCATCGTCACCCGGCGGCGCGAGATGTACTACTGGTCCGCCGTTCTCGCCACCTTCGCCCTCGGCACGGCCGCCGGAGACCTCACCGCCTTCACCCTGCACCTCGGCTATTTCGCGTCGATCGGCTTCTTCGGCGTCGCGATCCTCATTCCCGCGGTCGCGTATCGGGCCCGCCTCATGAATGAGGTCGGAGCGTTCTGGTTCGCCTATGTGCTCACCCGGCCCCTCGGCGCGTCGATCGCCGACTACATCGGCAAGGAACCCGACAAGCATGGCCTCGGCTACGGCGACGGAACCGTCACTGTGGTCGCCACGGTGGTGATCGTGATCCTGGTCGGCTATGTGGCCTGGACCCGAGGCGACGTCCAGCGGCAATCGGAGGACGAGGAACCGACGCCGCCATCGCACCAGGGGCGGGCATCCGTGCCCTCCCAGTACGGCGCTCCCTACCGGGGCTCGGCTGCGCGGCCGGCCGCGGAGCCGACGGACCGATGACGGCTGGCGCCTCAGTCCGTCCAGGTGCCGTGATGCGAGGCAGGTCGTGATGCGCGCCGGGACGGACAGGCCGCGGCAGCAAGGCCACACCCAGACCCGGCGGCCCACACCCGCAGAGATCAACCACGAGACTTCCGAATACTTACACCACGGGTCTATTGCGGTTACCTTTGAACGGTCGTCATCGCGGCCCGCATCCGGACCGTGCGGTACCAAGGGGGCCGCCGGCCGTTGACGGCTCTGGGATCCGTGAGCCGGATGACGCCGCGACCCCGAGGAGGCGTGGTGGACAAGATCCACACCAACTGTCGGATCTGCTTACAACGTTGCGGCATCACCGTCACCGTCGAGGACAACCGCGCGGTGCACATCGGTCCGGACAAGGACAACCCGCTTTCCTGGCGCGACTTCTGTGTCAAGGGCCGCACCGCCGCGGAGCTCGTGGAACATCCGCGACGGATCCGCGTGCCGATGCGTCGCGTGGGCGACCGCTATGTCGAATCGACGTACGACGAGGCGTTCGCCGAGATTTCAGAGGCGTTGCGAGGGATCATCGATCACGGCGGCCCGGACGCAGTCGGTTGTTACTACGGAAATCCGGCGGGTTTCGATCCAGCGGGTCTTGTCGGGCTGACCCGGTTCATGCGGGGCCTCGGCAGCCGCAGCATCTTCAACTGGGGATCGATCGACACCAACGCCAAGATCGTGGTCTGCGGCGAGATGTACGGTGTCAATCTGCTTCCGATGATCCCCGACGTCGACGACTGTGACTGCTTCTTATTCGTTGGCACCAACCCCGCCGAGAGCAAGATGACGTGGGTCACCTCCGTTTCCGATGGGTGGCGGCGCATTCTCAAGCGCGTCGCGGGCGGTGCTGACCTCATCGTCCTAGACCCGTATCGCACCGCGACCGCCGCGGCCGCGACATCGCACGTCCGCCTGCTACCGGGCGAGGACTGGGCCTTTCTCCTGGGAATGTTGAAGGTCATCTTCGCGAACGGGTTGGAGGACCAGGCGGCCTGCGCCGCGGAGAACGGGGTGGACGAGCTGCGTCGCCTGGCGGACGACGCGCCGATCGAGCTGCTCGCCCGGCGTGCCGGGGTCGAGCCCGACTACATCGTGCAGGCGGGTCTGCGCTTCGGCCGGGCGCGTACCGCGATAGCCACCGCTCGCACGGGCATCTCGCAGACCAGCCGCGGCACGCTCGCCATGTGGTTCACCGAGGTGCTGAACATCGTCACCGGTCGCTGGGATCGTCCCGGTGGCAGGTACTTTCAGCCGGGCTATACCGCGATCGGCTTGCAGTCGTACGACCCGAATCCGCACCTCTCCCGGGTGGCTGGTCGTCCCGCCATCGATGGCTGTCACTCGCTGGCCGAGCTCCCCGGTGAGATCCTCACGCCCGGGCCTGGTCAGATCCGGGCGCTGTTCATCGACCACGGCAACCCCGTGGTGTCCGGCCCGGAGGGCGCCGCGCTCGACGAGGCGCTGGCAGGCCTGGAACTGCTGGTGGTGGTCGACATCGTGCAGCGCGAGAGCCACCGCCACGCCGACTGGCTCATCCCCGGTACGCATTGGCTCGAGCGCGGTGACATCTCGCCGTACAATTCCGCCGCCCTCGAATTGCCGTTCGCCCAGTTCGCCTTCCAGGCGTTGCAACCGCCGGCGACGATTCGTCCCGAATGGCAGTTGTACAACGGCCTGGCCCGGGCATTGAAGCTGCCGCGCTACGGGCCTGACGACCCGCCGTACTCACCGGAGGAATCGTGGCGCAAGGCGGTCGAGCGCGGCGGACGTGTCACCTGGGACGAGATCATGTCGCACCCGCACGGCGTCATGTTCGGCGGCAAGGAGTTCGGCCATGCCCGAGAGGCGTTGCGCACGCCCGACCAGCGTATCCGGCTGGCGCCGCCGAGCTTCGTCGCGGAGGCGCGACGCCAACTCGCGGCTGAGCCGGCCGTCGCGCCGTCCGACCTGCCGTTCCGGCTCGGCAACCGCCGCCGGAACAGTTCCATGAACTCGTTCCTCAACGACTTGCCGGGCAGCCGCCGACTCCTCGACCGCAACCGGGTCGAGGTCCACCACGAGGACGCGGGGCGGCTCGGCCTGCAGGACGGCGACCGGGCGAGGGTACGCTCTCGAACAGGCGCGATCGAGCTCGACGTCGCCGTCACCGACGCGCCGCGCCCCGGCGTGGTCGTCGTGGAACACGGTTGGGGATCGCGTGTCTTCGACCCAGTCGAGGGCGGGCCGCCGGACGTCTTGGGCGCGAACCGCAACCTCCTCACGGCGCGCACCGAGGAGGACCCGCTCTCGCAGATGTCGGCCTTCAACGAGACCTGGGTCGCGGTCGAGCCCGTCGGCGTCGGGCGTGGGAGTGCCTAGCCCGATTTCTGTACTTACGAGTAACTTGAGCCCTTCCGGGCCGTGATCAGCGAGATGGCCGCCCCGCCTGACCTGTGGCGTTGCGTGGGCTGCGCAGCTCGCGGTCGGTTGACCAGGCCGACTCGTCAAAAGCCCGACGCGCCGCCGGGATCGCCGCGAGTCCCTCCGAGCGCGCGTCTGGTCGAGACAGGTCAGAGCCCCGCAGCGGCCGCCAGGCAGCGCGGGGCTCTGGGATTTCCGGGGTCCGTACTGCAGTTCGTACTGCAATTGTCACTGCTGCGGAACTTACCCTGGCCGCAACCGTCGCTGGATGTGGCCATCGGCGTCGACCGCGTTGACCGGACGCCCCCGCGATGAGCTGTCAGCGCCGGCGGCCTGCGTGGGTCGTGCCGGTCGGTAGCAGGTCGCGGCCGGGAACCCGGCCGCGGGCCTGATGGGTCGCCATGGCGGCGGACTGGCTGAGGCGGTGGCCCAGCTCGATGACGTCCTTGACGGGGATCGGGTGGTCCGGGCCGGTGATGCTCAGGGAGAGCAGTACCCGGCCGATCGGGTCGAAGACGGGTGCAGCGACGGTCTTCACGACGATCTCGTCGGCGTCGGTGAGGCCGTCGAAGGACAGCAGCATCTCGTCGCTCTTCGCGACCACCTCGGTGAGGTGCTGCTCGGCCTGTTCGTCGGTCGGCTCGTCGCGCAGCTTCGCGACGGCGTCGATCATCGCGGGCGCGGCGATGGCCGCCAGGGGGACACTGAAGCCCCGGTCGCGGATCTCCCCGAGGATGTGGCGGTAGAGCTCGCGCAGGGGTGCGGGCAGCGCGGCCCGCTCCAGCCAGCCGGTGATCGCGTCGTCGTCGGCCCAGGCCAGGAACACGGCGCCGATCGGGGCGAGCATCGGCGTGCGGTCGCCCGGATAGCCGATCATGTGTGCACCCGGCGCGGGTCCGCGGCTGGCGAGGTGGATGACATCCCTGCCCGCGACGGCGGAGACAGCGATCTCGGCGTTCAGTTCGTCGGCGAGCACCTCGGCCTGCTCGATGGCGGCACCGATGGCCGGATGCTTTTCGAGCGCGGCAAACCCGGTCGCGGCCAGTGCCGGGCCCAGCACGTAGGTGCGGTGCACCGGGTCGCGGATGAGGAACCCGCAGTCACACAGGACGGCCAGGGTGGCGTGGGCCGAGGCGATGTTCATGCCGAGATGCGCGACGAGCTCGCTGATCGTGAAGCCCCGGGACGGATGCGCGGTCAGGAACGACACGATGTCCGTCGCGCGGGCGGATGCGGGCGCGGGGCGGGCCATGCAGCCACCGTAGCCGAACGTCGCAGCTCGGGTGGTCACAACAGACGCTTGACTGCAAAGGGTCCTTTGCTATAGCAATAATATTTGGTCGACTTACAGCTACCAGTGGGAATGGATGGCAGGCGTCCCCGGCTTCCGCGACCACTACCTCAGCCACGACCAGACCCCGCACTACCGCTACATGAAAAACGTCCTGCAGGCGCTGCACTTCGCCGAGATCGTCCTGTCGCGGGCATCCAACGGCCCGGCTGCTCTGCGGGTGAAGCTCGAAGCCCACGAGCTGCTGCTGGAGCGCAGCGGGCGGGAGAACTTCAGCGAGGTCCGCTGGCTGGAAGCCGAGATCCGCGACACCCGAGAGGTACTGTCATGATCCACCCGCGGTTATCCGTCAGCGAGATGTGCACCTACCCCTGGACGTTCGCCGACGAACTGGTCCTGTGGGACTCCCTGGGCCTGCACCACGTCGGCGTGCTGGACGCCAAGCTCAACGCCCACGGACGCGACCAGGCGGTCAACGCCCTGACCTCCAGGTCGCTGAGCCTCACCACCCTGATCTGCACCGACCAATTCGACCTGGGCGCACCCGAGACCTGGAACGCGACCCGCGACGTGGCCAACCAGGCCATCGACCTCGCGGCGACACTCGGCACCAGCGTCTACCTCACCCCCGGCCCCGGCCCCGGCCGGTCGTTCGACGAACTCACCGACGCGCTGGCCGCCGCGGCCGCGCCCTGCGTCGCCCACGCCGCCGCCCAGGGCGTCCGGCTGGCGATCGAACCATCCCAGCGCACCGACCGGTCCTACGTCCACACCCTGCCCGCCGCCATCCAGGTCGCCGACCGCACCGGCCTCGCGCTCATCGTCGACCTCGGCAACTGCTGGCGCGAACCCGACCTCGCCGCCGCTATCCACCAGGTCGGTGACCGGCTCGCCGTCGCCCAGCTCTGCGACGTCCTCGCCCACGAACGCGGCGGCCTGCCAGCCGGAACCCGGGTCGTCCCCGGCGACGGCGACATGCCCGTCGAGGTCTTCGTCCAGGCCGTCCTCGACACCGGCTACACCGGCTCCTTCGAACTCGAACTCGTCGGGCCAGCGGTCGAGACCGAGGGCCTCGAATCCGCGACCCGCCGCGCCGTCGACCGGGCCAACACACTCCTGGAAAAGGTGCTGCCATGAGCCGGGCCATCGTGTTCAACGGCGACGAGACCTGGGAGCTGCGCGACCTGCCCGTCCCGGACCCCCAGCCCGGCGGCGCCATCCTGCGGGTCGAGGCCACCGGCCTGTGTCACAGCGACATCGACCACTTCCGCGGCCACGTCCACACCCCCTGGGGCGGGGCGTTCCCCTCCATCCCCGGCCACGAGATCGTCGGCCGCATCGAGAAGATCACCCCGACGGCCGCCGAGAAATGGGGCGTCACCGAAGGCGACCGGGTCGCCGTCTGGGACATCGTCGTCACCCCAGACGGCCGCTACCGCATCTACGGCCACGACTTCGGCGTCGACGAGGGCTGCGGCCTCTACGGCGGCTTCGCCGAACACCTCGAACTGCTGCCCGGCTCGATGGTCTACAAGCTGCGCGACGACCTGCCCGCCGACCAGCTCACCGTCTTCGAACCACTCAGCTGCGCCGTCACCTGGGTCGCACCAGTCAAAAGCGGTGACGTCGTCGTCATCGAGGGCCCCGGGCACATGGGCATGGCCACCATCGTCGCCGCGAAGGCCGCCGGCGCCGCCAGCGTCATCGTCACCGGAACAGCCAGGGACCGGTTCCGCCTCGACTGCGCCCACAGCATCGGAGCCGACCACACCATCGACGTCGAGACCGAGAACCCGCTCGAACGGGTCCGCGAGATCACCGGCGGCGCGATGGCCGACGTCGTCATCGACGCCGCCGCCGGCAACCCGATCACCGTCAACCTCGCCATGGACCTCGTCCACCCCGGCGGCCACGTCGTCATCGCCGGCATGAAGGACCGCCCGCTCGAAGGCTTCCACAGCGATTGGATCCCCACCCGCCGCATCACCCTGCACCCCGGCGCCGGCCTCGACGCCGCCAGCGCTGTCGCGCTCATCAACGCCGGCCAGGTACCCACCGCCGACCTGCTCGGCGACTCCTTCCCCCTGGAGAAGTTCGAGGACGCCTTCGCGCTGCTGACCCGGTCAACCCCCGGCCGCGACTCCGTCCGCGTCGCGCTGCGGATGAGCTGACCCCGACCGACCACCACACACCAGGGCAGGAGATCCGCCATGGGCGACGCGCAGCAGACCTACCGCGAGGTGATGACCCGCCAACCAACACCGGCCACGACCCCGTTCGAGGCCGCCACCCGGGACTTCGTCTTCGGCGAGGTCTGGTCTCGACCAGGACCTCGGCGACCGCGCTGAACCGCGCCGACCAGAACATCGTCTACCGCGTAGAACAAGCGTTCCGGACACCTGGGGCGGCGGCCTCCGGGCAGCCGTCGACAGTGCGCGGAACGCGCAGCGGGTTGTCGTCGCGCAATTCGGGTGGAAGCAGTGCTTCGGGGGTGCTCTGGTGGACAACCGGGCGCAGCCAACGCTCGATCGCCGTTGCGCCGACGGACGTGGAGGTCGAGGTGGTCGCCGGGTAGGGACCGCCGTGGTGCTGGGCGGCGGCGACGGCGACGCCGGTGGGCCAGGCGTTGACGACGACGCGGCCGGCGAGTTCGGTCAGCCGCGGTAGCAGCCGCGCAGCTGCCGGGTCCTGGTGTGGTCTGGTCGGGCCACCGCTGTTGTCGCGGTGGTGTGTGGCCCGAGTCGACATGGTCGCGATGGCGGTCTGCAGGGTGGCGGTGAGGCTGCCGGGCAGCCGTGCGAGGACGGCGTCGGCCTCGTCGTCCGTGGCGTACCGGGCGATGGTGGTGGTCGGGCCGAAGTTCTCTTCGAGCAGCAGGTCGCACGGGCCTGGGTGGGCGAGTTGCGCGGCGGGAACGGCGACCAGGGCGGGGGTGACCGCACGGGGTCCGTCGGCGTGGGCAGTGACGAGGGTGCGGACGCCGGGCAGTGCGGAGCGGGCCGCGGCGCCGTCGAGGTAGGCCTGGCGCATGCGGTCGTCAAGGAGGACGTCGGCCGCGGTGTTTTGGAGTGCCGCAACCAGTGCGGCGACCATGCGGTCGCCGGCCGTTCCGTCGGGGACGAGGACGAGGCCGGGTTTGACGCAGAACTGGCCGTGTCCGAGCGTGACGGATCCGGCCAGGCCGGCGCCGATGTCCTCGGCGCGGTCGTCGGCGGCGCCGGGGGTGACGACCACGGGGTTGAGCGAGCCGAGTTCGCCGTGGAAGGGGATCGGTGCGGGCCGTGCGGCGGCGGTGTCGAACAGGGCGCGTCCGCCGCGGACCGAGCCGGTGAACCCGGCGGCCGCGACCAGCGGGTGGCGGATCAGGTCGACGCCGGCGTCGAACCCGTGCACGACCTGCACCACGTCGGCGGGCAGGCCGTGCCGCAGCGCCGCGGTCCGGAGGGCCTGGCCTGCCAGGTGCGAGGTGGCCGGGTGGTCGGGGTGCGCCTTGACGACGACGGGGCATCCGGCGGCGAGCGCGCTGGCGGTGTCGCCGCCGGGGACGGAGAAGGCGAGCGGAAAGTTGGAGGCGGCGTAGACCGCGACGACGCCGAGCGGAATCTTGTAGCGGCGCAGGTCCGGTACCGGGGGGACGACGGTGTCGTCCGGGTGGTCGATGATGACGTCGAGGAACCGCCCGGCGTCGACGACGTCGGCGAAGGCCCGCAGCTGCGTCTGGGTGCGGGTGAGTTCCCCGGTCAGGCGGGCCGTTCCGAGGGCGGTCTCGGCGTCCGCGGCCGCCACGAGGGATTCCCGGGCGGTTTCCAGTTCCGTGGCGGCGGTGCGGAGGAACGCCGAGCGCGTCGCGCGGTCGGCGAGGGCACTGCGGGCCGCGTGGGCCGCGCGGACCGCTGCGTCCACGTCCGCGGTCGTCGCCTCCCGCATGGCGTGCTCGCGCTGCTCGCCGGTCCGCGGGTCGGTGCTCCGCACGGGCGCTCCTGGCATGTCCCCGCTCCTCTTGTTCGATATATCGAACGTGGTTCGCAAATGTGAACGCCGAACGACGATAAGCGTGCCCCTCGACCTGGTCAACGGCCTCCCGGGCCTTGACGCCGACTCCGAGAGCCCCCTACGGTCACCGAAGTTCTGAACATGTGACGAAATTTCGAGCACCCTGGGAGTGGTCATGCGGATCACGCGGGTCGATACGCACGTCGTCGGCACGCCGTGGCGGAACCTGACCTATGTGGTCGTGCACACCGACGAAGGCCTCTCCGGTGTCGGGGAGACCCGCATGCTCGGTCACACCGACGCGCTGCTTGGCTACCTGCGCGAGGCCGCGGTCAACCACGTCCTCGGCTCGGACCCGTTCGCGACCGAGGACCTGGTGTGCCGGATGAAGTACGGCGACTACGGCCGGGCCGGTGAGATCGTGATGTCCGGCATCGCGTGTGTCGAAATGGCGTGCTGGGACATCAAGGGCAAAGCCCTCGGCGTCCCGGTGTGGCAGCTGCTTGGCGGTAAGGTGACCGACAAGGTCAAGGCGTACGCCAACGGCTGGTACACCACCGAACGCACTCCCGAGGCATACGCGGAGGCGGCCCGCCGCGTCGTCGCGAGCGGCTACCGGGCGCTGAAGATCGACCCGTTCGGCGCCGGGCACTTCGAGCTGCCCCACGAGGAGAGCCTGTACGCGGTCTCCCTCATCGAGGCCGTGCGCGACGCGATCGGCCCGGACACCGAGCTGATGCTGGAGATGCACGGCCGGTTCAGCCCCTCCACCGCCGTGCGCCTCGCCCACGAGATGGCGCCGTTCCGCCCCGCATGGGTCGAGGAACCGGTGCCTCCGGAGAACCTCAAGGCGCTCGCCAAGGTCGCCGCGAAGGTGGACCTGCCGATCGCGACCGGCGAGCGGATCCACGACCGCATCGAGTTCCGCGAGCTGTTCGAGTCGCAGGCCGCCGACATCGTCCAGCCCGACCTGGGCCACATCGGCGGCATCGCGGAGACCCGCAAGATCGCGGTGACCGCGGAGACGCACTACATGCTCATCGCGCCGCACAACGTCGGCGGTTCGGTCCTGACCGCCGCCTCGCTCCAGGTCGGCTTCTCCACCCCGAACTTCAAGGTTTTGGAGCACTTCAACGACTTCGCCGACGCCGAGATCAAGAACATCGTCAAAGGCGCCCCGCAGGTCGTCGACGGCTACTTCGAGATCAGCGACGTCCCCGGTCTCGGCGTCGAGTTCGACGCCGACGCGGCCGCCGAGTTCCCGCAGCAGCAGGCGCACTTCGACCTGTTCGCCGACGGCTGGGAGAAGCGCGCTCCGGAGACCGTCCGGTGAACGGCACCCACGCCGTCGTCGTCGACGCCCCCGGCCGGGCCCTCCTCGCTCCCCACACCCCCGCCGTGCCGGGCCCCGGCGAGGCCCTGGTCCGCGTGCACGCCGTCGGGGTGTGCGGCAGCGACCGCGAGGTCTTCCACGGCACGCGCCCCGAGGGCTTCGTGCAGTACCCCCTCACGCCGGGGCATGAATGGTCCGGCACCGTCGAGGCCGTCGGCAACGGGGTTCCCGGCCATGTGGTCGGGCGCAAGGTCGTCGGCGAAGGCTTCCGCAACTGCCAGATGTGCGACCGCTGCCACCGCGGCGAGACCACGCTGTGCGCCGCGGGATACGACGAGACCGGCTTCACCCGCCCCGGCGCGATGGCTCCGACGCTCACCCTGCCGGCCCGGCTGCTGCACCTGCTGCCCGATGATGCCGACCTGACTGCCGCAGCTCTGCTGGAACCGGCTGCGTGCGCGGCCGCCGCTGCGCTCCAGGCCGGAGTGCGCCCCGGCGACCGTGTCGCGGTCGTCGGCACCGGGGCGCTGGGGCTGCTCGCCGTGCAACTGCTCGCCGCGACCTCTCCGGCGGAGCTGACCGTGCTCGGCATCCACGCCGCACGCAGCGACCTGGCCCGCACGTTCGGCGCCACGACGTACCGCTGCGCCGGGCAGGACGACAGCATCACCCGCTCCACCGGCGCGTTCGACGTTGTCGTCGAAGCCGCCGGGGCCGCCGGCAGCGCCGCCGGGGCGGCGGCCATGGTGCGCCGTGGCGGCCGATTGGTGCTCGCCGGGATCCCCGCCGCCGGCGCCGTGGGCCTGGACCCGACCGACCTGGTGGTCCGCAACCTCGACGTCCGCACGGTGTTCGGCGCCACTTCCGCTGCCTGGGCCCACGCGGTCCACGCCTTCGCCGCCGGGATCATGGATCCGCTCCCGCTGGTCACGCACCGCCTGACCCTGGCGCAGTTCGAGAACGCGGTCGCACTCGCAGAGGGCACCGACCCGGCCGCGGCCAAGGTGCTGCTGTTCCCTCACCCCGACGACGCGGTCTGACCTCTCCGAACCCGCCCATGCCCCTGGCACCAGCCCGGCGGGGTAGCGCCTCGGTGCCAGACCTTCACCGCAAGGAGTCTCCGTGTCCGTACCGGCATCCGAGCGTGCGCCGTTCCGCCACCCCGGCGACGCCGCACTCGCCGCGCTCAGCCTGGCCCCGCCCCCGCACGACCCCGGCGACACCTCGCCGCACCGCTTCCCCGACGGCGGGTCGTGGCGCACCGAGATCCCCTCCGTCGAAGGCCCCGAGGCACTCCAGGCCGTCCTCGGTGAAGCCGCACGCCTCGACGTGCCCGTGCACCGGGTCAGCCAAGGCAGCGGCGTGTGGATGCTCACCAACGCCGAGATCATCGAGATGGTCGACGCGTGCGCCGAACACGGCGTCGAACTGTGCCTGTTCACCGGCCCACGCGGCACCTGGGACATCGGCGCCGGCACCCGCACAACGTCCGGCGGCGCCGGACTGCGGGCCCGCGGTCACGACGCGCTCACCGGCTGCGTCGACGACGCCCTGCGCGCCACCGGACTCGGCGTACGCTGCCTGCTCGTCGCTGACGAAGGCGTGCTGTGGACCCTGCACCGCCTGCGCACCGCCGGCGTCCTGCCGACCGACACCACCCTCAAGGTCTCGGCGCTCATCGGCCCAGTCAACCCCGCCTCGTACCAGGTGTTCGAGCACCTGGGCGCAGACTCGGTCAACATCCCCTCCGACCTGACACTGCACCACCTCACCGAAATCCGCCGCGTCAGCAGCGCCCCCATGGACCTGTACATCGAGGCGCCCGACGACCTCGGCGGCTACGTCCGCATGCACGACGCCGCCGAACTCATCCGCCGTGGCGCCCCGCTCTACCTGAAGTTCGGCCTGTCCAAGGCACCTGCGCTCTACCCCTCCGGAGCGCACCTGCGCGAAGCCGTCCTGGCCACAGCTCGCGAACGCGTACGCCGCGGCAGGCTCGTCCTGGACCTGCTGGCCCGCCACCGCGCGGCCGACGGCATGTCACCGCCCGGCTCCCGACTGCCCGGTCCCCTGCACCGCTTCCCCAATCCCGACGCATCACACGCCCCCGCACCGTCGTCGGCCGCACCGACAGCCGCCCGCTAGCCGCCCGACGCACCGCGACCCCGAGGAGATACCCCGCCCATGGGACGGCTCACCCCCGCAGTGACGCGGGCCCTCGACATCCTGGAACTGTTCCTGGACCGCGACGAGACGCTCACCGCCCCGGACGTCGTGCGCGCGCTGGAACTGCCCCGCACCACCGTCCACGAACTGCTCGCCACACTGGTGGCACGCGGCTACCTGGTCACCGAGCGGACCGGCGGCTACCGGCTCGGCGTCCGCCTCTACCAATTGGGCAGCCGCTACGCCGAGCAACTCGATCTGGCAGCCGAAGGCAAACAGGTCGCGCGAAACGTCGCCGACAAATGCCAGGAGACCGTCCACATCGCGATCCTCGAGGACACCGACGTCATCTACATCGCCAAAGCCGACTCCACCCAGGCGGTCCGGCTGGTCTCCGCCGCCGGCCGCCGCCTGCCCGCACACTGCACCGCCGTCGGGAAGATGCTGCTCGCCTCACTCACAGCGCAGGAGCTGCACACCCGCATCCCCGACGGCACCCGCCTGGCGGCGATGACCGCGAACAGCATCACCGACACCGCAACCCTGCACACCGAACTCGCCCACACCCGCGCACGCGGCACCGCAGTCGAGGAGAGCGAGTCCAACAACGACGCGTCCTGCGTCGCCGCCCCGGTGCGCGATCGCACCGGCCGCGTCGTCGCCGCCCTGTCCATCTCGGTACCCGGCATCCGCTGGAACCCCGAGCGCCGCAGGGAGCTGGCAGATCTCGCCGCCGCAGGCGCGGCCGAGCTGTCGACCCGGCTCGGTTTCAGGAGGGCCGCGACATGACCGTCACGCACATCGCCGAGGCCGTGGCCGCCGACGCCGAACTCGGCGAGGGACCCACCTGGGACCCGGTCACCCGTACCCTCCTGTGGGTCGACATCCTGCGCTCGCACGTGCACACCTTCACCCCCGCCACCGGGCTTAGCACGACGTTGGAGACCGGCCAGCACGTCGGTGCCGCCAAACCACGCGCCCGCGGCGGCCTGGTGGTCAACCTCCGCGACGGCGTCGGACTGTACGACACCGCAGGCCAGTCCACCTGGCTGCATCATGACCCGGTCCCCGGCCGGCGCGGCAACGACGCCGCCGTCGCCCCCGACGGAGCGCTGTGGGCCGGCACCATGCGCTACGACGAAGCCCCCGGCGGCGGCACCCTCACACGCATCGCCCCAGACGGCACGGTCACGCGGGTCCTGGACGACGTCGCGGTCAGCAACGGCACCGCCTGGAGCCCCGACCACAGGCTCATGTACTACGTCGACTCGCCCACCCGCCGCATTGACGTCTTCGACTGCACCGGCAGCACCGTCACCCGCCGCAGGCCCTGGGCCGAGATCGAGCCCGGCGCGGGCTGGCCCGACGGCATCACCGTCGACGCCGACGGCGCGGTGTGGGTCGCCCTCTGGGACGGCGGCGCCGTCCGCCGCTACACCCCCGACGGCCGCCTCGACCGGGTGCTCGACCTGCCCGTCCGGCGGCCCACCGCCTGCGCGTTCGGCGGCCGCGACCTGACCGACCTCTACATCACCACCGCCCGCACCGGCTTAACCAACCCGCACCGCTCTCCGGGTCGCTCCTGGTCGTCGGCACGATCGGGCAAGGCCTGCCGCAACCTCCGTTCGCCGCCTGATGGAAGCTTTTCGACAATGCCCGCGACATGCCACTCGCCGGCGGCGCCGGCTCACCGGCCGAAAAGGCCAGACAATGATCCGCATGCTGTCCAACCGGGGCTGGGAGTCCCACCCGAGGGCCGTCCCGGAGGAATACCGCGACAAGCGCGCGAACATTGAGCTCGAAGGCGTCCACCGCCACGCGAGGGCCGCCGTCAACAGCGAATCCGCCCGTCCAACAGCCCAACGGCTACTCAGGATCCGCGATCCGCGCCGACCACCGTGAGTACCGCGGGGCTGTCAACTTAGCGGGTCTGTCGCAGATTCGGCGGTCCCTAGACCTCTAGCGCATAAAAGTATGTTTCCTGCGCACGCTCCGCTCTGGCCAGAAGTAGGGACATTCATGACCGGGACCGACTTCGCCGCGATGCCATGGGACGACTCCGGGTTCCACTCGATCGGCAGACTGCCGATGCACGGGCTGCGTCGCGCGGCCGAGGTCGACCTGGACGGCGAGTGGGACTTCCAGCTGCGCGCCGGCCTCACGCGGCCCGGTCAGGACTGGACGCCGGTCCACGTTCCGGAGCTGTGGACGATGCGGGAGGCGGCCGACCGGCCGCACTACACCAACATCGTGATGCCCTTCGACGACGTCCCGCCGCAGGTCCCCGCCCACAACCCTGTTGGCATCTATCGGCGGGCGTTCGAGCTGGCGGCGCTCGACGGCCGGCGGGTGATCCTGCGGGTCGGTGCGGCTGAGGGCCTGCTGCGGGTGTTCGTGAACGGCCGGCCGGTCGGGATCAGCACCGACTCGCACCTCGCCGCCGAGTTCGATGTGACCGCGGCGTGCTTACCGGGGCAGAACACGATCGAGCTCGCGATCGCGAAATGGTCGTCAATGTCGTACCTTGAGGACCAGGACCACTGGTGGCAGTCCGGGCTGTCCCGCTCGGTTGGTCTCTACACCGTCCCGGAGACCCGGCTGGCCGATCTGAAGGCCGTGGCCGACTTCGACCCGGCCACTCGGACGGGATCGCTCGACCTCACCGTCCTCACCGCCGGGCTGGCCCACGTCACGGAGCCGGGCTGGGAGGTTCGGGTCCGGCTTCTCGACGAGGAGCACACCCTCCCGGTGGCCGTGCGGACGGCCGCCCCTATGCTGCCACCCCCTACGGACGAGCGGTCCCAGCGACCATCGCCGCTAATGCCGCCGGACACGCTGGACCTGCTGACCCTCAAGGCCGCGGCCGCGCCGATCCCGGCACCGCTCGCCGGCTTCGCGGACCGCGTCGAGCAGTCCATGCGGCCCGGGCCGCTCGCTGGCACCGCCCAGCTCGCCCTGACCAGCCTCGCGGTCGCCCCCTGGTCGGCGGAGAGCCCCGCCCTCACCGACCTCACCGTCACGCTGGTCTCCCCACAGGGCGAGACCGTTGACACCACGAGCATCCGGATCGGTTTCCGCCGGGTCCTCGTCGAGGGCCGCAACCCGAGGTCACGGCGCCGGATGTCACGGCCGGGGCACCCGGCCACGTGCCCGTCGACGCTGAGGGCCGGCTCACGCATCCGCTGCTGCGCGAAGCGCCGACACTCGCCCTGTGGCGCGCCCTCACCGACTGCGACCAGTCGTCCCTGCTCGACCAGCGATTCGTCCGCTCCGGTTTCTTCCGCCTCACCCCGACATCGACCCAGGTCAACAAGGACGGCGACTACACCGTCGTGACCACTCTCCTCACCGCCGCGTTCGGCGACGAGGTCACCCAGCGGCGGACCATCACCGCGCTCGGCAACGACCACTACCGGATCGTCGAACACGTCTCGCTGCCCACCGGGACCACCGACGGCCTGCGCGTCGGCATCCGGTTCGAGCTCGCAGAAGGCTGCACCGACGCCGAATGGGTCGGGCTCGGCCCCTGGGAGAACTACCCCGACCGGCGCACCAGCGCCCTGCTCGGCCGGTGGCAGCGTCCCATCGACGAGCTCGCCCTGCCCTACATCAGGCCGCAGGAGAACGGCGGCCGGGGCGACGTGCGGGCGCTGCGCCTCACCGGCCTCGCCGGCGAGGTCATCACCACGCATCCGGTCCCGGTTCAGATGAACGTCGCCCGCAACACCGTCGACGACCTCGAAGCCGCGAAGCACTGGTGGGAGCTGCCGGACCGGGAGACGACCACAGTGCACCTCGACATCGCGCACCGCGGCGTCGGAACCGGCGCGCTCGGACCCGACACCCGCCCGCGCCACCGCCTGACCGGCCACACCTACACCTGGACCTGGGAGCTGCACCTGCGCGCGATCTAGGTCCGAACCGCCCCTACACCCTCATCTCCGCCGCGTACCTCGGACAATCGAAATTTTTCGAAACTATCGGCATGAGGCGCGATAGTATCTGTGTTCGATGTCCAAGCTCTTGCGGCAGGCGGCGAGCGCCTGAACAGGGAGGCTGAGATGCGCCGGCGAGGGCCACGGGGTGGCGCCACGCAGGCTACGGTCGCCAGCGCAGCCGGAGTGTCGGTGGCGACCGTGTCGAAGGTCCTCAACGGCCACAGCGACGTCGCGCCCGAGACCCGGGCGCGGATCAAGGAGCTGCTCCAGCAACACAACTACGTCGCCCGCGGCTCCGGGCCGGCCGACTCCACGGTCCGCACTTTCAGCATGCTGTTCGACGCCATGGAGAACCCGAACAACCTAGAGATCATCCGAGGGGCGACCGAGTACGCGGTAGAGGCCAGGGTGGATGTGGTGATCGGCATCGTCCCTGACGACCGTGATGGCGCAGCGTGGGCGCGCCGCGTCAAGGGCTTTCGTCGCGAGGGACTCGTGCTGGTCACCTCCCGGCTGACCACGGACCAGATCGACAGCATCCAGAAGGCCGGCGTGCCGCTGGTGACCATCGACCCAGTCAACATCCCCCCTTCGCACGTCGCCAGCGTGGGCGCCACCAACTTCAACGGGGGAGTCGAGGCGACCGCCCACCTGCTCTCCCTCGGCCATCGGCGCATCGCGTTCGTCGAGGGCCCGGGAGCGGTTGTGAGCATGGCCCGCCTGCACGGCTACCATGCCGCTCTCGCGCAGGCGGGCATCGTGGGCGACTCCTCGCTGATCCGCGCGGGCGACTTCACCTTCGCCGCCGGCGTCGCCGCGGCGACCGAACTGCTGTCGACGGACCGCCCGCCGACAGCGGTGTTCGCGGCGAACGACCTGATGGCTCTCGGCGTGCTCGAGGCCGCCCGTGCGATGGGCGTTCGCGTGCCCGAGGACCTCAGCGTGGTCGGCTTCGACGACATGCCGGGGGCGCGATGGTCCGCGCCGCCCTTGACCACCGTGCGCCAGCCCTTCGCCGCCATGGGACGCGCGTCCATCCAGAACCTGCGACTCCTGGTGGACGGCGAACCGCTCACCAGCGACCGCGTCGAGCTCGCGACCACCCTAGTCATCCGCCAGTCCACGGCGCGTTGTCGCGTGTGAACGACCTCGGCCTGACCACCGCGGGTCCAGGGAGGGTGTACTTACCTGTCACCCGATGGTGAGGATAAGCGCGGGGTCCGTTGCCGAGCACGTCGCAGCCGGGCCGCGCTGCCCGTCCCGGGGCCCGTCGACCCAGCGCACCGTCCAGCCTTCCACGAGGTGCTCGGGAGCCCGCAGGACGGCCGCCGTGAGCCGTCTGTTTTCTCGGCTCACCTCCAGTTGAGGTGTGAGCCGCGGTGGTGGACGGGCCTGGCCAGCACCGCGATCGAGCAGGTCGCGGCGTCCATCCGGACGTCGAGCGCCTCGGTCGCGTAGCGCGCGGTCACTCCTTCCTGCAGCAACCAGTAGCCGTCATTGAGCTTCACGTCGAGCCTTCACCCTTTGTCATTACATGATTACTTAATGTCCTTGCCCCTCGAAAACTCGAAGCAATGTGAGCCTTGACACAAGTAATAGGCCTGCATGTACCTTCGTAGCTATCGATAGTTTGTCAAAACTTTTCGAATCGATCTTGGAAGTCTCCTGGAAGGGGTGTCTGGCCGATGGCCTTACGAACGAGCCCGATCGCGACGTCGAGGAAAGCCAGGTTGACGACCGTGGCGGCGCTCAGCCTCGTCGCCCTTGCCGCCTGCGGGAGCGGCGGCGGCAGCAGCGCCGGCGGCGGTTCGGCGAAGGAGAAGACGGCGTGCGTCCTGCTCCCCGACGCGGACTCCTCGAGCCGCTGGGACATCAGTGACCGTCCGGCTCTGGACACCGCGTTCAAGCAGGCCGGGTTCAAGGTCAACATCCAGAACGCCCTGAACGACACCGGCAAGTACGTCACACTCGCCCAGCAGCAGCTCACCCAGGGTTGTTCGATCATGCTGCTGACCGACCTCAACGGCGCCGGGATCCAGGTCGCCCAGAAGGCCACGAGCCAGGGCATCCCCGTGATCGCCTACGACCGGCCGATCAAGGGCGCGGACTACTACATCTCCTTCGACAACTTCCATGTGGGTGAGCTCGAGGGCCAGATGATCGTCGACGGCCTCAAGGCGAAGGGCGTCGATCCGAGTGCCGCAAAGGTCGTCTATCTCGGTGGCGACCCGACCGACGGTAACGCCAAGCAGTTCCATGACGGCGCGGACAGCACCATGAAGGCGGCGGGCATCAAGCCGGCGTTCGAGGTCCCGGGCACGTGGGATGCCGCCAAGGCCGGGACGGGCTTCGAGCAGGCCTACACCGCTCTTTCGGGCAAGGTCGACGCGGTGTGGGTGGCCAACGACAGCAACGCGACCGCCGTCATCCAGGTGCTCGACAAGTACAACCTGAAGGTTCCGGTGAGCGGGCAGGACGCGAGCGCCGTCGGCCTGCGCAACATCCTGCTGGGCAAGCAGGTCGCGACCGTCTACAAGCCTTACCAGCTCGAGTCACAGGCCGCGGTCGGCCTGGCGAAGCAACTGGTCGCCGGCCAGAAGCCGACAATTGACAAGAAGGCTCCCGACGGGACGCCGTTCATCGAGCAGACCCCGGTTGTCGTCAACGCGGACACCATGCAGATCGTGTTCAAGGACGGGAACGCCAAGATATCCGACGTCTGCACCGGCCCGGTCGCTGCTGAGTGCAAGAACCGCGGCCTCGACTGATCCAGATGACGTCGCCCCGCCCGCCAAGCGGGGCGACGTCGGGTGCGGGGCGGACGGATCAGTCCCGCACCCGTTCGCGAAAGACAAGGAGTGACATGGCTGGCCTCATCGAGCTGCGCAACATCAGAAAGAGCTTCGGTCCCGTCGACGTGCTCAAGGGCGTGAACATGGACATCCACGCCGGTAAGGTGACGGCGCTGGTGGGTGACAACGGCGCCGGCAAATCCACGCTGATCAAAGGGCTGTCGGGCGTGCAGCCCTACGACTCCGGCGAACTGTTATTCGACGGGAGACCGGTTGCCATCTCGTCACCGCATGAAGCGTCGGCGCTCGGTATCGAGGTCGTCTACCAGGACCTCGCGCTGTGCGAGAACCTCGACATCGTCCAAAACATGTTCCTGGGCCGCGAGGAGCTCCACCACGGGATGCTTGACCAGCCCGAGATGGAAAAGCACGCCGCCGCGGCCCTGCAGTCCTTGTCGGTGCGGACGTTGAAGTCGGTGCGGCAGAAAGTTGCGTCCCTGTCCGGCGGCCAACGTCAGACCGTGGCGATCGCGCGGGCGGTGCTGAAGAAGGCCAAGGTGGTGATCCTGGACGAGCCCACGGCGGCGCTCGGCGTCGCGCAGACCGAGCAGGTGCTCGCGCTGGTGCGGCGCCTGGCCGACTCCGGGGTGGGTGTCCTGATCATCAGCCACAACCTCGTGGACGTGTTCCAGGTCGCGGACTACATCGACGTCCTCTACCTCGGCAACATGGTTGCCCAGCTGAAGACGACCGACACCAACCGCGACGATGTCGTCGGCTACATCACCGGGACGAAGACCCGGGATACGGCCATCGAGGAGACGCTGGTATGACCACCGGCCTGCGCAAGTCATCCGGCCTGCCCCTGGACAGGGCGGTCCCCACGGTCCCCACGGTCGCCGCGGGGCAGAAGCCCATCGCCACCGGTTACGAGGGTTCGGCTGGTGACCAGCTTCGCGCCTACGTCCAGCGCGTCCGGGGTGGCGACATGGGCATGCTGCCCGCCCTCGCCGGGCTGGTCGTCCTGGGCATCCTGTTCAGCGCGCTCAGCCCTTACTTCCTCACCCGGGGGAACATCGCCAACCTGCTGACGCAGACCGCGGCGCTGATGATGCTCTCGATGGCGCTGACCTTCGTGATCATCCTGGCTGAGATCGACCTGTCGGCGGGCGTGACCGGGGGCGTGGGCACCGCGGTGTTCATCCTGCTCGTGAACAAGGAGCACTGGAACTGGATCCCGGCCATCGTCCTCGCCGTGCTGACCGGCGTGGCGATCGGCACGTCCATCGGGTTCCTCGTATCGAAGATTGGAATCCCTTCGTTCGTGGTGACCCTCGGGCTCTTCCTCGGTTTCCAGGGGCTGATGCTCGTGATGCTGGGCAACGCCGGCACCTATCAGGTCCAGACGCCGCAGATCATCGACATCATGAACAAGTCGATGCCGGTATGGGCGGGCTGGGTCATGCTCGTGGTGATGGTGGCGGCCTCGCTGCTCACCGGTTTCTACGACCGTCGGCGGCGGATCGTGACGGGCATGCCCGTCAGGCCCATGACCCTGCTGTGGGCCCACGTCGGCGCATTGGCCGTCGGCGGCGGAATCATGGTGTTCCTTTTGAACCAGAACCGCTCCCAGGGGCTGTCCCCGATCCAGGGCGTGCCGATCGTCGTACCCGTCGCCCTCGCGATCCTGTGGGCCGGGACGACGATGCTTGATCGGACACGGTTCGGCTTACACATCTACGCTGTCGGCGGCAACGCAGAAGTAGCCAGGCGCGCCGGCATCAAGGTCGCCCGCGTCCGGATCATCGCCTTCCTGCTCTGTTCCGTGCTCGCCGTCGTCTCCGGCATCTTCACGATCAGCCAGACGGGCGTGGTGCAGTCCTCGACCGGTCGCGACATCGTGCTCCCCGGTGTGGGCGCCGCGGTGGTGGGCGGTGTCAGCCTGTTCGGTGGCCGCGGTCGACTCGTCCAGGCCGCGGTCGGAGCCCTGCTCATCTCCATGATCACCAACGGGCTCGGGCTTCAGGGCTACTCCGCGGGGTTCACCTACCTCGTCACCGGCGGCGTCCTCATCCTCGCCGCGACGATCGACGCCCTGTCCCGGCGCCGTTCGGGCTCGACCTCGCTCGCTCGGACGTAGGCGGACGACCCATCAATGATCCGTAACCCGATCATCCCGGGCTTCAACCCCGATCCGTCGATCATAAGAGTTGGGGCGGACTACTACATCGCCACGTCCACTTTCGTCTGGCAACCTGGAATCCGCCTCTTCCACTCCACCGACCTCGCGCGCTGGACTCTCGTTGGCCATGCCCTGCAGGAGGGTGCGCACGAGCTGCGCGGCCTCGACGCCAACGCCGGGATCTGGGCCCCGTCCCTGAGCTACGACCCGACCGGAAGTCTGTTCTACCTGACCTACTCACTGGTCCGCAGCACGGCGGCCCATTACTTCGACGTGGACAACTTCGTCGTCACCGCCCCTGACATCGCCGGGCCCTGGAACGGCCCGATCTACCTCAACAGCGTCGGTATCGACCCCTCGCTGTTCCACGACGACGACGGCTGTCATTGGCTCGTGACGCTGGAATGGGACCCGCGGGAGGGTTACGAGCACCCGGGCGCGATCGTCCTGGAGGAGTACGACGCCGGGCGCCGCCAGCTGCACGGCCCGACCCGCCGAATCTTCCGGGGTGCCACGGACCGGGGCTGCCTGGAGGGCCCGCACCTGTACAAACGGGACGGGTACTACTATCTGATGGCGGCAGAGGGCGGGACGGGGTTCGGCCACGGTGTGACGCTGGCGCGCTCCCGCGACATCGCGGGACCTTACGAACCGGGGCCGGTCAACCCTTTCCTCACCAGCAACCCGGCTCGCCACTTCGGGCGCAACGACCGCGAGTACATCCGCCCGGGGTTCTACAACCCGCACGCGGAGCTACAGAAGGCGGGACACGGCTCGCTCGTCAGCACGCCGGGCGGCGAATGGTATGTCGCCCACCTGTGCTCCCGGCCCTTGGCCGGCCCTCAGCAGTGGTCGGTGTTGGGCCGGGAGACGGCGCTGCAACAGGTGGAATGGACCGATGACGGGTGGCTGCGGCTGACCGCCGGAGGCGTCGTCGCCCGCCGGACGACGCCGGGCCCGGCCGGGGGTACGGGCCGGCCCACCGGCCCGGCGTACGAACGCGTCCGTGACGACTTCGACAACCCCAGCATCGACCGGCGCCTGTCGACCCTGCGACGGCCCGCGTCCGACGACTGGCTCACCCTGACGCGGCGGCCAGGCGCTCTCACCCTGCGGGGTGGTGAGGCGCCCACGTCGCGGTTCGACGTCTCCCTCGTCGCCACCCAGCTGCAGGACTTCACGGCCGTCGCCGAGACCCGCGTCAGCGTCGAGCCATCTCATTTCTCCCATTCGGCCGGCCTCATCGTCTATTACGACAACGACAACTTCGCCTATGTGCGGGTCTACCTCAGTGAGAGCCTGTCCAGTACAGCCGTCGGTGTCGTGCTGGTGGAGCAGGGCGTCAAGCGGGAGTTTCTCCTCGATCGGGCCGCCGTGGAGCGTGGGGACGTCGTCCTGCAGGCGCGGCTGGACCACGGGGCCCTGCAGTTCTGGTGGCATGCGCCCGACGACGGCCACGCGCGGCCCCTGGGCCCGGTCATCGACGCGACCTACATGTCGGACGAGGCGGCGAGGGGCTTCACCGGCACCATGATTGGCCTTGCCTGCGTGGACTCCTACCGCCGGGACCTGATGGCACACTTCGCCTACCTCGACGTGCAGCACGGCGTCGCTGACGGGGGGCCTGAGTTGCGCCGGCTGCAAGGATCGCGCCTTGATGGCCACTCTCCGTGACGGTTGGTCAGTAGATGGCCGGCGGGTGGGATAGTTGGCCAACCCGCCTTGCGCGGTCTAGTACTCCAGCCCGAGATTTTATGATCATGTGATTTTGGTGGGCTGGTCGTGGGTGGCCGAGCTGGCATCGGTCGGCCTGGCGAGCCCGGACATGAAGGAGCCACCGGTGATCCTCGCGGGTTTGTGACGACTCTCGAAGATCAGCCGGTGGCTGTGTGCCCCAGCGTAGACCCTGACGGTTGGGGGGACGCGTTCGAGGGCTTCGCGGCGCGACTCGACCGCCGCTTCGCCCGCGTCGAGTCGCGGCGGCGGCTGCGCCGGTTCCTGTTCGGCCTGATGGCGGGGCTGCCGCGGGTGAACTGCTGGACGCTGGCCGAGCACGCCGGGGAGGCGTCGCCGGGCGGCATGCAGCACTTCCTGGCCGCGGCCGTCTGGGACGACGAGGGGCTGCGTACCGACCTGCGTGACTACGTCACCGAGCGGTTCGGTGACCCCGAGGCGGTGTTCGTCGTCGACGAGACCGGTGACCTGAAGCACGGCGATCTGACGGTCGGTGTCCAACGGCAATACACCGGTACCGCGGGACGGATCGAAAACGCGCAGGTCGCGGTCTACCTGACCTACGCCACCGGCGCCGGGCACGCCTTCCTCGACAACGCCCTGTACATGCCAGCCTCGTGGATAAACGACCCCGAACGGCTCAAGACCGCCGGCGTGCCCGAGGACCTGACCTTCGCCACCAAACCCGAACTCGCTCGCCGCATGATCACCGACGCGCTGGACGCCGGGGTCCCGGCACGCTGGGTCGCCGGCGATGAGGTCTATGGCAACGATCCGGCGCTGCGCGCCGCCCTCGCCCGGCGCGGGCTGAGCTACGTCCTCGCCGTCGCGAAGGCCCACCAGATCGACACGAAGGCGGGGAAACGCAGGGCGATCGACCTTGCGGTCACCCTGCCCGAGAAGGCCTGGACCAGGATCTCCGCCGGCAACGGCGCCAAAGGCGAACGGCTCTACGACTGGGCGTTCGTCGCCACCACCGACGCCGACCTGCCCGGCCAGCACCACCTGCTGATCCGCCGCAACATCCACACCGGTGAGCTGGCGTTCTACCGAGCCCACAGCCCGACACCCGTCCCACTCGCGGCCTATGTCCGCATTGCCGGGATTCGCTGGACGGTCGAGGACGACTTCCAGTCGTCGAAGGAACTCGCCGCCCTCGACGAGCACCAGGTCCGGCGTTGGACCTCCTGGCACCGCTGGACCCTGCTCGCGATGCTCACCTACGCCTTCCTCGCCGTCACCACCGCCGCCGCCCACGACACCCAGCCCGCCGACGGGCTGATCCCGCTGACCGTCAACGAGGTCCGCCACCTGCTCGTTCACCTCGCCATCCCGCGGCCAAACCCGCCGGCAGCCTTCGTGCTGGCCTGGTCCTCGTGGCGCCGCCGTCACCAGGCACGCGCCCAAGCCAGCCACTACCGCCGACAGGCCGCAGCCCTACAACTCAACTGATCACACATCTCGGGCTGGAGTACTAGGTCGTCTCGGTACTGGTCTGAGCGCCGTCGGTCGGACCATCAATGCCACGACCTGCGCAGGCGCGCCAAGCCCCACCTCCTCATCGCGCTCGGCACCGAAGCCGCGATGAAAGGCCACCGCGTCCGCTACACACTCGCCGCGAAACTCGTCAACGAACTCGTCGAGGCCGCCGACGACAAGCAGCTCACCAAGACCATCGCCCGCTACGGACGCGTCGACCTGCTCTGCATCGACGAACTCGGCTACATGGAACTCGACCGGCGCGGCGCCGAACTACTCTTCCAGGTCCTGACCGAACGCGAGGAGAAAGCCAGCGTCGCGATCGCCTCCAAGGAAAGCTTCGGAGGCTGGACCAAGACGTTCACCGACCCCCGCCTCTGCGCCGCCATCGTCGACCGCCTCACCTTCGGCGGAACCATCCTCGAGACCGGCACCGACTCCTACCGCCTCGCCCAGACCCGCGCCCGAGCCGCGCCGGCGGGACTACGCCGTCTCGGCCCGCACGCGCTCCGCCACCCGGCGGCGACCATGGCCTACGCCCTGGGCGTCGACTGGAAGCAGATTCAGGCGATGCTCGGCCACACCATGCTCTCGACCACGATGGACATCTACGTGGACATGGTCGAAGACGTCAGCCGCGACGCGGCCACGAAGCTCGACGCCTGGTTCGACGCGGCGCACGACGACGAGGACCAGGAGCACGTCGACCCGGAAGACGGGGAGGAAGCGGGCTGACAGTGCTCTAGGCATAGCGGCTCTAGGGATAGCCACGTCTCGCAGCGTGGAGTCCTCACTGCCCGAGGTGCTCATCGATGATCCTTCGGCGATGCGTTCGTCCGGGCCATCAGCTCACCAGTCCCGTTCCCGCTGCGCCACCTGGACCGCGCGGTTGGGGTCGAGATGATGACGAGCTGTCACCTCGCCGGTGAGCGACGATCATCATGGCGTCGGCGTCCGGGACACCGGTGTCGGCGATCGCGCGGCCGGTGGCTGCGGCGAGGAGGCCGTCCGTGAGCGGATCAGCGGTTCGACGAGATCGGGCGGCCCTTGTGGCCCCTCGGTGGGCGGGATGTCGTTCCCGCCTCATGCCAGCTGACGACGAGACCTTCGTCGTCGCGGCGGTGATTGCGTAGGTGGTCGCCGTCCGCGGTCCCGGATATCCAGACGACATCTTGGTGGGATGTAACCGGGTGGGGGGTGCTGGACATGAACAGGATGACGCCCCGCGGAAGGACTGTCCCTGTGCCTGCCAGTTTGGCCGTGCCCTCGTTCGAGGCGCTGTTCCGGGAGCACCGCGGGGCCGTCCTGCGGTTCGCGCAGCGACGCCTTGGTAGTGACGAGGCCGCCTGGGACGTCGTCTCGGAGACCTTCCTCGCGGCCTGGCGGCATTGGCAGCGCCGACCCCCCGCCTCGGACGAGACCCGGGCCTGGCTGTACGGAATCGCCGGCAATGTCGTGCGCAACCAGCGCCGCGCGGGGATCCGGAGGCTTCGGCTCGAAGTCCGGATGGTCGGGTTCGGGCTGGCCACGGACCCGACCGCCCTGACCGATGAGGACATCGCCGACGAGGCCGTCCGCAGAGACACGGCCTGGCAGGCATTGGAGCGCCTTTCGCCGGATGACCGAGAGATCCTGCAACTCGCCGGCTGGGAGGGGCTAGACCTTCGCGGCCTCTCGGTTGCGCTGGCGGTTTCCACTTCCACGGCGAAGGTGCGTCTGCACCGTGCCCGGCGCCGTCTTGAGGCGGCCCTGGCAGAAGCGGCCTCGACGCCGACCGTCACCGAACCCCCAGCCTCGCTCACTTTCAAGGAAGGGCCATGATGTCCGACCGCGACGACCGTGGCGACGTCGACGATCTCGTCGTTGTGCGCACGCTCCTCAGCGCCTCCAACCCGGTGGCGGACGACCCCCTCGACGACATCGAGCAGCGGCGCGGGGAGCACCTGCTTGCCCTCCTGCTCGCCGACTCGTCCGCCCGGCCCCTCCGGCCCGGGTGGAGCGCTGATCGAGGCACCGCCCTGCGCCGGCGTCACGTCCTGACGGCGGCGGCCACGATCCTGCTGATCGCGAGCGCGCTGCTGGGGCTCACGACCGTGCGAACACACGACCGGGCCACGGCCACGCCCCTGCTGCCGGCACCTCTCCTCACCGCGACCACGGGCGATCACGATCGTGCCGTGGTGGCGTTGTCGGATGCCGCCCGACGGCAGCGAGACAGCGCGCAGGCTGGGACGGGTCCGGTCCTCTATGCCCGCAGCCAGAGCTACGGGCTCGATGTCGCCATCGCAGGCCACAAATCAACGACCACCGCTCGTACAACGATCACGGACGAGTGGCGTGCCAGCGACGGGACGGTGCGGACCGACCAATACAACCAGCAGGTCGACCGCGCCGGCGCGGACATCGGCGGTCCGACCCCCATCGACGAGGACCGGTTCGAGGGCAGATCCGAGCGTCCACCAGCGCCCCCCGAGTCCGATCCGGCACTGACCCCCACCGACCCCGCGCAGATTCTGGCGAGGCTGAAGGACTATGCCGTAGCGGCCGGTTACCCCGTCGACCTCACGGTCGCGGCCAATGTCCTCAGTACCCTGCGTACTGGCCTGACAAGCCCGGCACAGAACGCCGCGCTCTACGAGGTCCTCGCGCAGATCCCCGGGGTCTTCGACCTCGGGCCGACCCGTGACCACGCCGGCCGGCCCGGTCACGCGGTGGGCCTGGTGGTCTCTGACAAGTCCAGCCTCAGTCTCGCCGTCGAGTATGTGATCTTCTCTGACATTGGTGCGCCGTTGACCATCGAACAGGTCGCCGCGCCACCGCCCCCCGGACTGCACCTTCCCGATGTCCCGACCGTCGAGACCTACACCGAACTCATCACGACCCGGCGCGTTCCCACCGTCGGCGCCACCACGTGACGTCCGTTGACACGCATGGGCTGACAATGATGACAGCACGGAGGGCAGCGAAAGCAAAACCGATTGCGGCTGTCAGGGTCACCGGTCGGTTCATGAGCTATCCCCCACCCTCCGTGCCATCAGCCCGCTACAAGTAACAGTTACGCGGGGTCACACTGTTCTAGCAGCCCGGCGCCGGAGGGTTCGACGGCTTCTGCAGGAAGACCTGATCCGCCCACGCAGCAGGACTAAAATAGATCGTGCCGGTGCCCGGAGCTATGTAGTGGCAGGCTCCGCCGGCATAGCGGAAGTACGACTTGCAGGTGTTGTACGGGTTGGACCAGTTGTCGACGTGAAACGGGATGGTGACCCACTGGTTCAGGTTCTGCCAGTATCCCCAGTCCTTAAACTGCAGGTGATGGCCGTCGCCGTTCAGATAGGTGAAGTCCGTACAGTTGTACCCTTGAGTGGTTGCTGGAGCCGCCTTCGACCGGCCATCGGCCGCGAACGCATCCGACTCGGCCACGGTGTCGAAGCAGTAGACGTCGGTCGCCGAAACCACGGCGCAGCTCGTCGCCCCGTTCCAGGTCTCCTTGTTCCAGGGCAAGAGCTTGCCATTGTAATGCTCTGTGATCTTCGGGGTCGTCGCCGCCGACGCAGGGGAGGCCAGTACGCCCCCGCCTAGAAAGACAGTCGCTAGGACGGAGATGCCCAGGGTCAAGGTGATGCGTGCAGCCTTGCTGATCAAGTTCAGGACCTTTCCCTTCTGGCGCATGAAGCTCTGACAGGAACGAGACTCTGGACCAAGGGAGGCTTGTCGGGTAGCAACACAGAGTGGATAGGACCTAGGTCCCTTCCGGTAGTAAATGCTTCACTTGCAGCGATCCATCCGTGCACGTTTAGCCTGCGGACCTAATCCACCGGGCTCCTGCCTCGGTCCTGGCATCAAAGCGTCGGCGCAAGGGATGCCTCAAAGCCGTGAGCCGTGTTTGTCATGCCCAAAGTTAAGTAACCCCGACACTCTCCGACGTTGTATCCGCCGAAAAGTTCGTCCGGGCGGGTCAAGCCGCATGTTCGTGCTCGTGCAGGGCGCGTCGCCGGGCCGCCTAACTCCGGAAACCAACCTGTGCCGTGCCAAAACTCGATTTCGGGCCGTTGACCTGCTACTCCGCTGTCCGCCACGGTGCTGCATGATCGTGGCTCATGGTGGTGCGGCTGACGTATCTGGCGATGGTACGGGTGTTCGGCTGGCTGGCCCTGCTGGCGCGCAGCGACGCGGCGAGGACGGCGGAACTGCTGATGCTGCGCCACGAGGTCTCCGTCCTACGCCGTCAGGCCGGACGGCCCCGATTCACCTGGCCTGACCGCGCCATCCTGGCCGCATTGGCCCGGCTGCTGACCCGGGAGGCGCGGTCATACCGCCTGGTGACCCCAGCGACGTTGCTCTCCTGGCATCGCCGTCTCGTCAGCCGACGGTGGACCTACCCACACCGGATGGGCCGCCCGTCGATAGATGAAGAACTGCGGGCGCTGGTGATCCGCCTCGCCCGCGACAACCCCACCTGGGGTCATCGCCGTGTCCAGGGCGAACTGATTGGCCTGGGATATCGGATCGGCGCGGGCACAGTCCGTCGGATCCTCGCCGGAACAGGTCTCGGCCCAGCGCCCCGCCGCCACGCCGACACCAGCTGGCGCATCTTCCTGCGAACCCAGGCCAGCGGCCTGCTGGCGACTGACTTCTTCCATCTCGACACGATCGCGCTACGCCGGCTATACGTGCTGTTCGTGATGGAGATCCAGACCCGGCGCGTCCACATCCTCGGCGTCACCGCCCACCCGACCGGAACCTGGGTCACCCAACAAGCACGCCAACTCGTCATGGACCTCGACGGACGGCTCGACGCGTTCCGGTTCCTCATCCGCGACCGAGACGCGAAGTACACGAGGTCGTTCGACGACGTGTTCGCCTCCGAAGGCATTCAGGTCGTGCGGACTCCGCCGCGGGCTCCGCGGGCGAACTGCTACGCGGAGCGGTTCATCCGCTCGGTCCGTCAGGAGAGCACCGACCGGATCCTCCTCTACGGCGAGCGCCACGCCACCGCCGTGCTCGACCAGTACGCCCGCCACTACAACGACCACCGACCCCACCAAGGACGAGACCAACGCCCACCGAACCACGACCCGGCCACCGTCACACCCCTCGACGGCCCGATCCACCGCCGCAAGATCCTTGGAGGCGTGATCAACGAGTACCACCACGCCGCCTGACCGAGCAGTGAAACCCCAGGTCACGCCCCCGAATCGAGTTCTGGCACGCTACACCCTGCTGTTCCGCGCAGGCGTCGACCTCAACGAGATTCGCGCACTGCTACGGCACACCCGAATCGGCACCACAGCCGACATTTACGTCGACGTCTTCGACGACGTCCGACGCGGCACGGCCCGCAGCATGGACGGCATCCTGACCCGGCTACACGCCCCGGCCGACCTCACGGACAGTGACCACATGCAGGAGCCACACCCGCCCGGAAAAGCTTGATCAAAGCCAATTGCAGTACGAACCGCAGTACGGCCCCCGGAAAGCCCAAAGCCCCGCGCTGCCTGGCGGCTGCTGCGGGGCTCTGACCTGTCTCGACCAGACGTGCGCTCGGAGGGACTCGAACCCCCAACCTTCTGATCCGTAGTCAGATGCTCTGTCCGTTGAGCTACGAGCGCATCCTGCTGGTGTTGCTGGTCTTGCGGTGTCGGCCACTCCTCGCGGCTGACTGGTAGGAGCCTACAGCACAGACGGAGCAGCGATCGAACCGGTGGCTATCGAACCGGTGGCTGCGGAGCCTGAGCTCCGACGCTGCCGAGCGGCGGCCGACCCCTGACGTGCGCCGCATGCTGACCGACCCGCCTGTTGGGCGACACCGACGACCCCGCGCTCACCTCCGGCCAGGCTCAGCGTCGGTCCCACGCTCTCCGGTCGCTAGTCAGCCAGGTCTCTCAGCCGGTCCTGTGATCAGGTCGCTCGGCTGGGCACGGTGCGCCGGGTGGGCGGGGTGGCGGCGAGGAAAGTCAGGAGGGTGAAGGAGATCACGGCGCCGGCGAGGGTGAGGGTGGGGTAGCCGGCGGTCTCGACGACGAGGCCCGAGCTCAGGCCGCCGGCCGCGCCCGTCACCGAGATGACGACGTCGACCTTGCCCTGGGTGGCGGCCCTGGTGGCTATCGGCACCGAGTTGGTGATGACGGTGGTTCCGGCCAGCAGACCGAGGTTCCAGCCGAAGCCGAGCAGCGCGAGGGCGACCGCGAGCAACGCTACCTGGCTCGTTGGAGCGAAATGTGCGGGTGTGGCGGCGAGAAGCCCGGCGGCCAGCAGGCTGACGGCCGCCACGAAGGCGATCGCCCGGTAGCCGCGGCGATCGACGAGCCGCCCGGTGATAGGTGACGGCAGGTACATCGCGGCGACGTGGACGGCGATGACCAGGCCCGACGCGGCGGTGCCGTGGCCGTGCGCGTGCATGAAGACCGGAGTCATGGTCATGGTCGCGACCATCGACAGTTGGGTACCGGCCATCAGCCCGGCGCCCAGGCAGACCCCAGTGAACGGACCTGCCGCGTGCACAGAGCGGGTTCCAGCACCAACGTTGGCGGCGACGCCGCCGGTGCCGAGACCGACCCCAGGGTCGAGTCCGACGCCGGGGCGGGGACCGGGACCGGCTTCGGTCTCGGGCCCGGCGTCGATCCCGGCTCGAGCCCCGACGCCGACAGCCGCAGTTTCGGCGTCGGTCCCAGCGCCGCCGTCCGCCGTCCCAGCCCCAGCCCCGGGCTCGGGCTCGGGCTCGGGCTCGGGCGAAGCCACAGCATGATCACTTGTGCTTTCCAGGGCACGGGCGAGCAGCAGCGGATCGGGACGTAGCGAGGTGGCCAACACGGTGGCTGCGGCGGTGTAGGCGACCGCGGCCAGCAGGAACGGCCCGGCGAGGTACGGGACGCCGATCAGTCGAGCGAAGTTCCCGGTGGGCGCCGACAGGTTGGGGCCGAGTACGCCACCAAGCGTGGTCGCGACCAGGACCGTCGAGACAGCGCGAGCCCGACGGGTAGACGGCGCGAGATCGGCCCCGGCATAGCGGGCCTGCAGGTTGGTGGCGCTACCGGCGCCGTAGACGAACAGCGCGAGGAAAAGCAGGACAGGGCTCGCGATGACGGCCGCGACCACGACGCCGATGGCGCCGAGGGCTCCCGCCAGATAGCCCGCGGCAAGCCCGGGACGGCGGCCACGGGCTTGTGACAGCCGGCCAACGGTCACGGCGGTGAGGGCAGAACCTGCGGTGAACAATGCGCTCGGCAGGCCGGCGAGCCCGGTGGAGCCGAGCATGTCCTGCGCCAAGAGAGCACCGACGGTGATACCGGCGGCCAGTCCGGCACCGCTCAGCACTTGGGCGACGACGAGGACCGTGACGATGCGTCGCTGGGCGGCGGCCCTTGAGATAGCGACAGCCGAGGGGGATACGGCGGCGACGGCGGTCACTGGGCTTCCCTCGTCGAAGGTGGCGGGACCATGACGGTACGTCGATGCCGCCGGCCGGTCGTCCGATTAACAGCCGCACCGCACGATGACAGAAATCACCATCCGTGCTGATCGCAGCGAACTGGCTGGGTCCGGGGTTCGGCGGGCCGTTGCCGTCGAGCCCGAACCCGAGATCGAACCCGAGATCGAGCGCCGAGCGCCGAGCGCCAAATGCCGAATGCGTCGCCCGCCAGGATCCGTTGATCGCCGCGCCAGGCGCATGGCGCATGGCGCATGTCCGAGAGTCGTCCAGACGTGCATGCCGCAACCGAGCTGGCGATCAGTCATACAAGATGCGCCGAGGTACGCCCAGGTGCCCGGGTATGCCGCCGGAACCAACATCATCAGCCGCAGCACCGGGTGAGCGTGCCGGCGTAGCGCCCTGAAGTGCTGCTATAGGTAGGAGGCGAGCGCCGGCGCCGCCCACGCTGTCGTTGTCGGCGCACGCTTTCCATACGCCTTGCCGCTGCTGGCTTTCTTCGAACTCGGCAACGACCCGGAGATCAGCTATTCGCGAATGGATGATCCTCGCCGATCCTCACCGAGATTTCGGCCGAATCTCACCGCGAGAGAAGTCTTCGCGGTCGCACGCTGCACCACCAGTTGGCGCCGTATCATCACGCGCGGAATCGTTTTGCCGGACTCGCGCATGAGAGGGGTGCTCCGCACATGCCAGATCTTGGCGCGCCAGAACTGATCATCATTGCGGTCGTGGTACTGGTCCTGTTCGGCTCGAAGAAGCTGCCCGAGGCCGCGCGCTCGCTCGGCCGTTCGCTGCGCATCTTCAAGTCTGAGGTGAAGGCCATGGGTGACGACGCCAGCGCACCCGCCGCGGTGACCCCCACGACGCCAGCCAACCCCGCCAGCACGCAGGCCGCCGCAGCACCCGCCCTCACGGCTCCCGCCGCCACGGCTCCCGCCGTCACGGCGCCGGCCGCGTGGCCAGCCAGCGACCCGACTCCGGCCGACGCCACCGCCCGTCCCGTCGAGGGCGCCGCCGTGACCGACAAGGCGAGCGCCGCCAGCTGACGGTCCGCCGCCAGCTGACGGTCCGCCCTGAGCCTTCACGGTCCGCCCCGAACCTTCAGCACCAACTGCGAACGGCAGCGTGACGTACCGGCACCCGGCCCGCCAGACGACACGGTCTGCCAGGCGGCGCCGTCCGCCGAGTCCGGCGGTCGCCCTGCGTTCTGATTTGTTGGCGGCCAGCGCCACTGGTCGGCACTCGCCCAGACGAGTAACTCCGAAGTGCTCGGGCCATCTCCACGTGGGCACGCTCGCCGCTGTCCTCGGCGACCGGGCGCGGGCCCGTCGCGAGCTCGACGCCGCGGCGATCGTCGACGAGCGCCTGGGCATGCCCCGGTTCCCCGCCCGCGCCCGCGAGCGCGCCGCCATGCTCGGCGGCCCTTGACCACGTCCGGCCCCTTGACCACGTCGGCGCTGGCCGCGTCACCGAGCCGATCATTTGGGGCGGCCGAGGGCCAATCGGTTCGACCAGCGGCGGAAAGCGCGGGAGACTTGGGATGTGGAGTCTCCCGCGCTTCCCCGGTATGGCGAGCGTTCGTTGGCGGAGCTGGTGCCGGCGCTCCTGGGCGTGGTCGGGGCGGAGGGTTTCACCGAAGCGCCGCGGCTCGGCCTGGGTACGGCGCGTTCGGCCTGCCTGCTGCTGGTCGACGGGCTTGGGGACGAGCTGATCGCCGCGAACGCCGATGTCGCGCCGACCCTGGCTGCACATCGCGCCGCCGCGCTGACGACCTGTTATCCGTCGACGACCGCGACCAGCATCACCTCGATCGGCACCGGCCTCGCGCCGGGCGAGCACGGGGTGGTGGGCTATCTCTGGGAGCCTTATCCGGGTGCCGAAGGGCTGCTGAACGCCCTGCGCTGGCAGTTCCAGGGCCGGGAGAGCTCGGCGCTGGACATCATCGTGCCCGAGCAGGCCCAACCCGAGCTGACCGCTTTCGAGCGTGCCGCCGCGTCCCGGCTCTCCGTCACCGTCGTCTCTGCGCCGTTCTACCGCGACTCGGGTCTGAGCCGGATGGCACTGCGTGGCAGCCGTTTCGCCGGAGCGCCGACCTGGGGCACTCTCGTCGACGGCGTCGTCGAGGCGCTGCGTGAGCCGGGCTTCGTCTACGCCTACGTCAGCGACCTTGATACCACCGGGCACACGCTCGGCCCGTCGTCACCCGGCTGGCGCGCGCAGCTGGCGCTGGTCGACCAGCTGGTCGCGACGCTGGCGGAGCAGCTCCCCGCCGGCTCCACGCTCGTCGTCACCGGCGACCACGGCATGGTCACCACCACCGAGGAAGATCACGTCAGCCTGGACAGGCGGCCGGACCTGCTCGCCGGCGTGCGCGCGATCGGCGGCGAGCCACGCGCCCGCTACGTCTACGCCCGCCCCGGGGCCGCCGGCGACGTCCTCGCCGCGTGGCGCGAGGCGCTCGGCGAGCACGCGTGGGTGATTTCGACGGAGCAGGCCGTCGCGGACGGCTGGTTCGGCCCGAAGGTCACCGAACAGGCGATCCCTCGTATGGGCGACGTAATCGCGGCGGCACGCGGCACGAGCGTCCTTGTCCGCCCCGACGTCGAGCCACGCCTCTCGATCATGCGTGGCCACCACGGCTCCCTCACCCCGGCCGAACAGCTCATCCCCCTGATCCAGATCAGCGCCTGATTCCACCTGGCTCCACCCACCCACACCGGGTCCGGCCGTACGACGCACGGCGACGGACGGGCGTGGCACGGACACGGACACGGACACGGCATGGGCGTGGGCATGGGCATGGGCGCAGCGAGGCCGCGCCAGGCCGGCGATGTACTTGTCACACCGGGCAGGTGACGCCAGCGTGACGAGGCCTGCGGCGGTCTCGGTGGCACGCCGACGAGGCCGGCCACATCCATCGACATCCATCGACATCCGGCTGCATCCGGCAACATCCGTCGACGTCCGTCACATCGGCGGCGAGCCGGCCGGGGTGGCCGCTAGCGTGCCAGCCATGACCCTGGGAGTGCCACGGTGGCGGTCGCCGCTGTTCACGCCGGCGAACCGGCCCGACCTGATCGCCAAGCAGGCCCGGTTCGCCGCCGACATCGTGATCGTCGATCTCGAGGACGGGACGCCGCTGGACGCCAAGCCGGCCGGCCGTGACGGGGCGGTCACCGCGGTACCGAAGCTGCGGGCCGAGTTCGGCGGCGCAATCATGATGCGGGTGAACGGTGTCACCGACACCGAGAACTTCGACACCGACCTGGACTGCTACGCGTCGCTCGACCTCGACGGCATCGTCGTGCCGAAGATCGAGACGGTCGAGGACGTCGACCGGCTCGACGAGGCGCTGCGTACGCGCGGCGTCGCCGACCGCTCGGTGGTCTACGGGCTGGAGTCGGTCGCGGGCGTGCACCGGGCGGCCGAGCTGCTTACCCACGGCGCCGCGAACGCCCGCGTCGACGCCGCGTACTTCGGCGCCGAGGACTTCATCGCCGACCTCGGCGGCCGGCGCACCCGGTCCAACGCCGAGGTGCTCTACGCCCGCTCCCAGGTGGCGATCGCCTGCCGCCTCGCCGGGGTCGTTGCGCTCGATCTGGTCACCACCGCAATCAACGACCGGGACAGGTTCCTGGAGGAGGCCTCGTTCGCCCGGGACCTCGGCTACGGCGGAAAGCTGTGCATCCACCCGGGCCAGGTCGCGCTGGCCCACCAGGCCTTCACCCCGTCGCCCGAGGAGTACGACCGGGCCCGCCGGCTGCTCGACGCCTACGAGGAGGCCCGCCGCGAGGGCCGCGGCACGGTCAACTTCGAGGGCGGCATGGTCGACACCCCCCTCGTCCTCCAGGCCCAGCGCATCCTCGCCAGCGGCGGCTGAGGCGGCGGCACGTACCTTGGCCAAACGGCCGGTTTGGTACCAGCCGTTGGTGCGGTCGCGGGACTTGCCCAGCTGCCCAGCGACCATTCTCAGCTCTCTGTGCTCCGTGCCAGCCAGCCGTGGGCACCGTCGATCACTCGCCCGTGCCGTCGCCGGGTCGGACGAAGCCTCCCGCCCGTCGGCGGCCTCCCCGACGACGTCGCAGCCACGGGCCTCCAAGACCAGTCGCAGCCCGGAGCGGATGAGATCCTGATCGTCGGCGACGACGACACTGGTCATCGTTCACCTCCGCGGTGGATCCTCATGTCTCGCCACCGGTGAGCGGCAAGGTGGCGGAGAGCAGGAACCGGCCGTCGTTGGTGAATCCGTGGTTCAGGCTGCCGCCGAACACGGAGACGCGTTCCGCCATGCCGATCAGGCCGAGGCCGCTGCCGCTCCCGGTTCCCGTGCCAGGCTCGGGTGATCCGCGGTTCTCCGTCTCGATGACCAGGGCCGTCGAGGCGCAGGCGATGCGCAGCGACGCGGCCTGGTCGGTGGCGTACTTCAGGGCGTTGGTCAGAGCCTCCTGCACGATCCGGTAGCCGGAGACGGCGACCCCTCCCGGCAGCGCAGCCAGGCTTCCCGCGACCGCCACGGTGACCTGAAGCCCACTGCGAATGAACTGCTCGACCAGGTCGTCCAGCCGGTCCAGGCCGAGGTCCGGAGAAAGGCCCAGCTCGTCCTTCTCATCACGGATCAGATGCAGCAGCCGCCCGGTCTCCTGCAGAGCGCGCCGCCCGGCGGAGGTAACCGCGTCCAACGCGATCGCCGCCCGTCGCTCGTCGCCGCCTATCAGCTCGCGGGCGGCGGATGCCTGCACGATCATGGCGCTGATCGAGTGCGCGATGACGTCGTGCAGTTCACGGGCGATGCGGGTCCGTTCCGCTGCGACAGCCTCCCGCTTCACCGCTTCCTGCAGCCGGGTCAGTAGTGCGGAATACCAGCAGCAGGCAGGCACCCGACTCAAGCGCGACTGCGGCTGGAGGACCTGGCGGGTGCAATCCGACGAGTTCCACCGCGCCGAGCGCAGCAATTGCGGCCGGGATGACCGCGTCGCGAAGGCTGGACGACACAAAAGTGCCCACAGCCGCCCACCGTAACGGTGGGCGGATCTCGGTGGCGTCCATCCCAGGGTGGAAACGGAACCGACCCGGGTGTGGACGACCGCCGACGGCCCGGCGACCTACTGTCCAGCCGCACCAGCAACTCGCGGATCGTGGGAGGTCGCCGTGCATATCTCGGAAAGCTCGGCCCGAAGGGTTGGCCTGATTGCCTGGGTCGCGGCACTTGCAGGCACCGTGCTCGGGCCTCTGCACGCCCTGAGCCGCTTTGCCACTGTCGACGGCCAGGAGGACCTGGACAGCGCCGCGGTGCGGGCCTGGGCCGAACCGGCCGCCCGTCTGCTGCGCCCCCTGCTGGACTGGTCCGACCCGGGCACCGTCTACCGCGTCTACAGCATGGCCTGGTTCCTCATTTTCCTCGCCGCGACCGCGTGCGCATTCACCGTCCACGGCCGGCGGGCCCCAACCGGAGCAGAGAAGTGGGGATGGCGCGTCGCACTGACCGGCTACCTGCTGGCCACCGCCTCCACCTTCGGCGACTACTGGACGCCGTGGACCGACCAGTCGTTTCTCATCCTCGGCATCCCGGGCACGCTGGTCAGCCTCGCCGGCTCGACGCTGCTCGGAATCACGCTGCTGCGTCGGCGATTCCGACCGCGGGTGACCGGATGGCTGCTGGCGACGTGGATCCCGCTGCTGTTCCTGCTCAGCAGCCTCGTCGCCATGGGCGCCGCCGCGCTTCCGATGATCTGGGCCTGGGCGCTCGCCGGCCGCGCGCTGGGCCGCTCCGTTCCCGGTGCAGGACGTGGAGATCGAGGCGTCCCAGACCTCGTCCCAGCCGAGACAGGGCGCCCGGGCCGATGACGATGGAACAACCCGCGCCCAGGTCTCCGTCGGCTGTTTCGACTCGGCGCCGGCGAACCCGGGTGGGCGCGGCGGGATCCCCGAAGCCGGACCACGGCCGGCTGAGGTTGTCTGGCGAGCAGCCGCATCGAGCGAGCCCCCGCCGACGGACGCCCACCGGGATACGTCGATGACCGCCAGCTCCGACGACGCAGCGACGCTGCGCGCCTACGACCAGCTTTGCATCAGCTACCGCGCGATCGACGACTTCCGGGGCAAGCTGCTTGGATTTCTCCCGTTGGTAACCGGCGGCGGCCTGGCGTTCGTCACAGGAAAGAAGGAGGGGTTCGCCGACGAGCTCTTCCTCCCATTCGGTCTGTTCGGCCTGGCGGTGACCCTCGGCCTGTTCTCCTTCGAGATCTACGGAATCAGGAAATGCCACGCTCTGATCAAATCGGGCAAGGAGATGGAGTCGTCCCTGGGGCTTGTAGCGGGCCAGTTCACCAACCGGCCAAGAGCCGTGCTGGGCCACATCAACGAGCCCTTCGCCGCAGCGGTCATCTACCCGGCGGTCATCGCGGGATGGACCTATCTCGCCGCCTTCCACTTGGCCCGCGGTATCGGCGCCGCGCTCGCGGCGCTCGCCTTCACGCTCGGCTTCGCGGTCACCTTGGAGTACAGTCGCCGGCTCGGCAGAGACGCCCGGCAGGCTCACGCATAGACGCATAGACCGGTGAGCACGACGACCACAGGCCCGATCTGGAGGCGTTGGTCCGCCGGCATGACGGCGCCGCCAGGCTCGGCTGGGCTGGGACCGGTCAGTAGGAGCGGGGCAGGCCGAGGACCTGCTCGGAGATGTAGTTCATGACCATCTCCTGCGAGACCGGGGCGATCTTCATCAGTCGTGACTCGGCCCAGAAACGGCCCACCGGGTACTCCGTGGCGAAGGCGAAGCCGCCGTGGGTCTGCATCGCCCGGTCGGCGGCGAAGAACGCCGCGTCGGAGGCCAGGAACTTCGCCGAGTTCGCGTGCTCCCCGCGCGCCAGTACTCGGCGTCGAACCTCTTGCAGATGTCCCGCACGGCCTCGCGGATGGCGGTGTGCTCGGGCGGTTCGGCGAACTAAATGACGACTCGGCTCCCTCAGTCCGGCTGTCTCTCAGTCCGTCAGTCCGTCAGTCCGTCTCAGTCCGTCTCGTCTGCCGGGCGGCAGTGCATCATCGCGGACCGGAAAGCACGGCAGACCAGCTCGTCGTGCTGGTTGTAGCCGTCGTGGCGGAACTCGACGATCCCGACGCCGGGGCGGGAGCTCGACAGCCGCGCCTTGGTCACCTCGGTGACGACGTGCAGCGTGTCGCCCGCGAACATCGGCGTGGGGAACTCGATCGAACCGAAACCCAGGTTCGCGACAGTGGTGCCGAGCGTCAGCTCCGGCACGGCGAGCCCGACGACGGTCGCCACCGTCATCATCGAGTTCAGCAGCGGCCGCCCGAACTCGGTCTTCGATGCGAACTCGTGGTCGAGGTGCAGCGGCTGCGGGTTCATCGACAGCGTCGTGAACAGCACGTTGTCGGCCTCGGTGAGCGTCCGGGTGATCGCGTGATGTACGACCGTCCCGACCGGAAGCTCCTCGAACCAGGAACCCATTCTGCGGCTCAGCGCACTCGCCTCCTCAAATCCGGCAGTCTCGGCGCCGGACCTTTCCAGCGCCCGGCATCAACCCTGGTCGTGCGAGCGGCCGACCATGGCCCGGCCCCGCGACGGCCCGGCGCCGTCACGGTGCTGACGGGCCGCATGGCACCACTACAGCACGGCCAGCTCGGGCGCCGGGCGCTCGGGCACCGGCCTCGGCGGCTAGCTCACCGGTTTCGTCAGGTCGTAGACGATCTGGCCGCCGACGGTGACGGAGGTGAAGTTCTCCTCCACCCAGCTGGCGATCTTGGCGTTGTCGCCGTCACCGCCACCGGGGCCACCGAAGCCACCAACGGGACCGGCCTGCGCAGCGTCACCGTTCGTAGCGTCACCGTTCGTAGCATCACCAGTCCCCGTGTCGCCGGTCGCGGTATCGCCGGTGCCGCCACCGGGGAAGCCGCCCATTCCGCCGCCGACATAGTAGTGGATCTTTCCGTCGGCGACGTACTGCTTGAACTCGTCAAGGGTGAGCACCTGGTCGCTTCCGGTGAAACCACCGATCGCCATCACCGGGAGGCCGCCGGTGGCGAGCTCCAGTGAAGAAGCGCTCTGTGCCGAGCTCACCGCGGCCACCCAGCGGTATCCGTCGGCCCCGTTGGTGAGCAGCTCCTTCATCGCGCTGTCGACCTGGCCACCCATACCGCCGCCGGGTCCGCCGCCATCGCCGAAGCCACGCTGCTGTTCGGTCGGAGAATTCTCCTGGCCGCTCGGAGCGCCCTCCTGCCCGTTCGGGGCGCCTTCCATCACGTTCGGCATGCCGCCCTGGCCACCCTGACCACCCGGGAAGCCGCCTTGGCCACCGGGGAGCAAGCCGCCCTCGCCGGTCGGGCCGCCTTCCCGACCGCTGGGAGCGCCTTCCTGACCATTAGCGGTGTTAGGCCCTGCCCCGTTGGGGATCATTGTTCGGAAACCACCGTCGCCTGGACCGGCGGCCGAGGACGGCCCGGCGAGCGGAATCGCACCTGTGTGCGGCACCGTGACCGTTTCCAGGGCGTAGGCGGTCGGCGCGGCCAGCGCCCCGAAGAGCACAGTGGCCAGGGCTACCACGACGGCCGAACGGCGAATGGGTGACGTCCGCAGGAACGGCCAGAGCACCAGCACGACGGCGCCGGCCAGGCCGAGGACGAGGACGGGCACCCGCAGCCAGCCCTGCCAGTCGGTGCGGCCCAGCAGGATGTAGCTCCAGACCGCGGTCGCGCCGACGGCCACCGCCAGCAGCACCCGGCTGATGATCTCGTCCCTGGTCCGCCACAGCGCGTGGGCGCCGACGGCGACCGTTCCGGCGATGCCAGGGGCGAGCGCGACCGTGTAGTACTCGTGGACTATGCCTTCCATGTAGCTGAAGACGAGGCCGGTGACGACGGTCCAGCCGCCCCAGAGGAGCAGGGCGGCCCGTGCCCGGTCGGTGCGCGGTGCGCGACGGGTCGCCCACAGGCCGCCGACCAGCAGGATGAGCGCGGCGGGCAGCAGCCAGGAGATCTGGCTGGCGAAGCTCCCGTTGAACAGGCGGTCGAGGCCGGTCGCCCCGCCGAAGCCGCCCCGGCCGCCGACGGGCCCGCCGCCCTCGGCGAACCCTGGAGCCTGCTGGCCCGCCGATTCGAGCTGCGACAACATCTCCGCGGGGATCTGGCTGGGACCGCCGCTACGGCCGCCGCCGCCACCGTTGCCGTCGCCGCCGAAGATCCGGCCCAGCCCGTTATAGCCGAAGGCGAGGCCAAGGACGCTGTTGTTCTCCGAGCCACCGATGTACGGCCGAGAGCTTGCCGGCCACAGGATGGTCGCCAGCACCCACCATCCGGCACCGACGACCACGCCGACGCCACCCGCGAGCACATGCCCGATCCGGGCGCGCAGCTTCGTCGGCGCCGCCACCAGGTAGACCAGCGCGAACGCCGGCAGCATCAGGAACGCCTGCAGCATCTTCGTCAGGAACCCGAACCCGATCGCCAGGCCGGCCAGGGTGATCCAGCGCCAGGACGCCGTCTCCACCGCCCGCGTCAGGCAGTAGGCGCCGAAGACGAGAAGCAGCACGAGCAGCGCGTCCGGGTTGTTGAACCGGAACATCAGCACCGCGACCGGCGTGAATGCGAGCAACGCCCCGGCGACAAGCCCAGCGGCCGGACCGGCGACCCGGCGCACCGAACCGTAGAGGAGGCCGACGCTGGCGACGCCACACAGCGCGTTGGGCACGAGCATGCTCCAGCTCGAGAACCCGAAGATCCGCCCTGAGAGCGCCATCATCCACAGCGAGGCGGGCGGCTTGTCAACCGTGATGTAGTTCGACGAGTCCAGCGACCCGAAGAACATCGCCTTCCAGCTCAGTGTGCCGGCCTGCACGGCGGCCGCGTAGAAGTCGTTGGCGTAGCCGGAGGCGCCGAGGTCCCACAGGTAGAGCACCGCGGTCACGGCGAGCAGGGTGAGCAGTGCCGGCCGGGCCCACCGTGGGTCTTCCGGCCGCCCGCGGACGAGCCGGGCGAGTCGGCCCGGCCGCCCGGCAACCGGGCCAGCCGGGTCGGCGGGAGCAGACGATCCTCCGTCGGAAGGCGCCCCGTCCACCCACGGGTCCGCGGCCGGCGGATCGGCGGCGGGCGCGTTGCCGAGCCGGTGCCGGCCCGGCAGCGTGTCGACGACGGCTGCCTGGCTCGGGTCCGTGGAGTACACGTCGGCGGCCGAGGCTCCATAGCTGCCCGAGGCTCCGTAACTGCCCGAGGCGCTGTGGCCGGCCGAATGGTCATAGCCAGCCGAGGGGCTGTGGCCGGCCGAGTAGTGAGGAACGCCCAGGGCGCCCTGGTCGGAGGTCATGATTCCTGCTCTGGATCGCGGGGACGGACAGGCTGGAAGAGGCTGCCTGGGGAGGGCTTGCTCGCCTGCTCCGGCAGGCCCGACTGCTGCGGCAGGTTCGGCTGCGCTGATTGGCCCGACTGCACCGGTGTGCGGCGCGGCGCGACCGGATGGCCCTCGCGCCGCGGGTGGAACACCCAGGCGCGGAAGGCGACGAAGCGCAGCAACGTGGCGGTGAGGTTCGCGCCGATCAGCACGACGAGCTCGAGGGCACGGCCGGCATCGGGAGCGAAGGCCCGCAACGCGCCGAGGGCGCCGCTGGTCAGCGCCAGGCCGAGGCCGAAGACGACGAGCCCTTCGAGCTGGCTGCGGGCGCCGACGCCGCGCCGGCCGAAGGTGAGCCGCCGGTTGGCGGCGGTGTTGGCGATCGCGGTGAGCAGCAGCGCGACCAGGTTCGCTCCCTGCGCGCCGAGCTCGCCGCGCAGCAGGACGAACAGGACCAGGTAGGCGGCGGTGCTCGCGATCCCGATGGCGCAGAACCGTGCGAGCTGCTGGATCAGCTGCCGCTGGCCGGGGGCCTCGGACGGCTCGTCCGTCGCCAGCGGTGCCCGGCCCAGCTGAGCGCGCAGCTCCCGCACGGGCAGCCGCCCGTTCGCCAGTGCCCGGCCGAGGCGCGCGATCCCGCGCAGGTCGGCGAGCGCGGTCGCGACGATGTCGACCCGGCTGTCCGGGTCGTCGACCCAGTCCACCGGCACCTCGTGGATCCGCAGCCCGCTGCGTTCCGCGAGCACGAGCAGTTCGGTGTCGAAGAACCACCCGGTGTCCTGCACCAGCGGCAGCAGTGCGCGGGCGACGTCACCGCGGATCGCCTTGAAGCCGCACTGGGCGTCGGAGAACCGGGCCGACAGCGCCCGGCGCAGCAACAGGTTGTAGCAGCGGGAGATCACTTCCCGTTTCGGGCCGCGCACCACGCGGGCGCCCGGAGCGAGCCGGGTGCCGATGGCCAGGTCCGAATGGCCGGAGATCAGCGGGGCGACCAGCGGCAACAGCGCGCCCAGGTCCGTCGACAGGTCGACGTCCATGTAGGCAAGCACGGGCGCCGATGACAGACCCCAGGCCGCGCGCAACGCCCGGCCCCGGCCCCTCGCATCCAGGTGCAGCACCGCGACCGCCGGAATCCGCGCCTCGAGCTCGGTCGCCACTTCCAGCGTCCGGTCGGTGCTGGCGTTGTCGGCAATCGTGATCTGAAAGGGGTAGGGAAATGTTTCGACGAGGTGACGGTGCAGCCGGGTGACGCATGGCTCGAGGTCCGACTCCTCGTTGTATACCGGAATTACCACGTCGAGCAGGGGACGGACCGCCTGATGGGCCGGTCGGGCCGGAATGTGCTCGACCATCGCGGTGGCGCCGCCCGGCGGATCAAAGGCCGAGCGGGAAGGATCTTCCTCCGCACGCCCGGTGGCCGTATCCCCCGGGATCGCCTGTCGTTGCGCTGTCGTGGCCATGGGCTCAGGTTCGGCGCCGGTCCTGTGGTCTTCATTGAGGCAGCCTGTGCGCCCGCTGTGAATGTTTCCCCGCTCGGCCATGCTCATTTTCCTGAACCACCGGAGGACTAGTGAGAAACAATGACGCGCCCACGGTGGGCGGCGGGCGCATGGTGGGTCACGTACCCGCGGTGGGCAGGCCCGCGGTGGGCGGAGCCGGGGCCACGGCATCTCCGGCGTCGACCGCCGTGCACAGCGCGCCGGCGATGCCGGCGACCGCCGGCGGCACGCGCGCCGACGTGACCGGAAGCGTCACCGTGAAGGCGGTGCGGCCGGGGACGCTGGTGACGGTGATCCGCCCACGATGCGCCTCGACGACGGCGGCGACGATGGCCAGTCCCAGGCCGGTGCTGCCGGCCGTCCGGGAACGTGACGAGTCTCCCCGAGCGAACCGTTCGAAGACGTTGGGTAGTAGCTCCGCCGGCATACCGGGCCCATCGTCGGTCACCGAGAGCCGAATCTCGCCGGGCCCGCGATCCAGCTCGAGGGCGACGATGACGGACGTGCCGGCCGGGGTGTGCGTGCGGGCGTTGGCCAGCAGGTTGGCGAGCACCTGGTGCAGGCGGGCCTGGTCGCCGAGCACGATCACCGGCTCGGGCGGGAGATCCAGGCGGAAGCGGTGCCCGGGCGCGGCGATGTGCGCGTCGCTGACGACGTCGACGACGAGCCGGGACAGGTCGACGTCGCCATGCTCCAGCGGGCGCCCCGAATCCAGCCGGGCCAGCAGGAGCAGGTCCTCCACCAGGGCCGTCATCCGTTTCGCCTCGGACTCCACCCGGCTCATCGCGTACGCGACCTCCGGCGGCACCGCGGCGCCTCCGGGTCCGGCCGCACCGGCGGGACCGGCGGGACGCGGAGGTCCGCCGGCGACGACCGGGACGGCCGCGTCGGCGCGGGCGGTCTGCCACGTGGCCTGCTGCGGAGAACGGCTACCGATCCGCCGGACGAGCTCCGCATAGCCGCTGATCGCGGCGAGCGGGGTGCGCAGCTCGTGGCTGGCGTCCGCGACGAACTGGCGGACCCGCATCTCGCTGGCGTGCCGGGCGGCGAGCGCCGCACCGACGTGGCCCAGCATGTGGTTCAGCGCCGCGCCGACCTGGCCGACCTCGGTCCGCGGGTCGGTGTCGACGTCCGGGACGCGGACGCGCAGCGTGACCTCGCCGCGGTCCAGCGGCAGCTCCGCGACCTGGGCGGCCGTCGCCGCGACCTGCCGCAGCGGCCGCAGCGTCCGCCGGACGGTCACCGCGCCTATCACGCCGAGCAGCAGCACCCCACCGCCGGCGACCGCGCCGGCGACGATGAGCAGCCGGTTCACCGTGGCGTCGACCTCGGTGAGCGACAGTCCGCTCACGACCACGTCGCTGCTGTTCGGCACCGTCCTCGCTATCACCCGGTAATTCCCAAGGCCACTGAGCGACACGGTCTGGGGCTCCTGGTTGGCGGGCACGGTGGCGAGCTTGTCCGCCGGGTCGGAATCGAGCTGGACGATGACGTCGTCCTTTCTCAGGACGACGGCGTCGGCCTGGCCGTTCGCCACCCGGGCGGCGACGGTGCCGAAGGACTGGCCCCGCAGCCCGACGAAGGCGTCCGGGGTGCCCTGCCAGGCCGGCGTACCGGTGTGTAGCGCGAACGGCAGGAGGTCGGGGTCGGGCATGCCCGAGCCGAGTCCTTCCTGGCCGGGACTGCTCGTCAGCGGGCTGCTCTCGCCCGGCGGCGGATTCTCCCACCGGTGGTCCACTGCCAGGAGACGGCCGTCGACCTGGTCGACGAGGTAGGAACGCAGCTGGAGCGCCGTCACCCCGACGATGGCCGCCGAGACCGCGGTCAGCAGGAGGAGGAGCAGCGCGAGCAGCCGGGTCCGCAGCGGCCAGCGCCAGGGCGCGCGCATCCGCCGCGACGGCCTGGCCCGGTCGGCGGCATCTGCCCGCGCCGCGGCGACGCTCACTCGGAGGTCGCCGACGAGCCCGACGAGCCCGACGGGTTCGGCGTCACCGGCCGCAGCACGTAGCCGGCGCCGCGCATCGTGTGGATCATCGGCTGGCGGCCAGCGTCGATCTTCTTCCGCAGGTACGAGACGTAGAGCTCGACGACGTTGGCCTGGCCGCCGAAGTCGTAGTTCCACACCCGGTCGAGGATCTGCGCCTTGCTGAGCACACGGCGCGGGTTACGCATGAAGTAGCGCAGCAGCTCGAACTCGGTGGCGGTCAGGTGGATCTCCGCGCCGTCCCGGTAGACCTCCCGGCTGTCCTCGTCGAGGCTGAGATCACCGACGACCAGGACGTTGCGGCGGGCCGCGACCTTCCCGTGCACCCGGCGCATCAGGCCGCGCAGCCGGGCGGCGAGCTCCTCGATGCTGAACGGCTTGGTCACGTAGTCGTCGCCGCCGGCCGTGAGCCCGAGAACCCGGTCCTCGACGGCGTCCTTCGCAGTCAGGAACAGCACCGGGATGTCCGGCCGAACCGTCCGCATCGCGCGCAGTACGGCGAGCCCGTCCATGTCAGGCAGCATGATGTCGAGAACCACGGCGTCGGGCTGGAACTCCTCGACCATCCGCAGCGCGGCCTTGCCGGACCCGGCGGCGGCGACATCCCAGCCCTCGTAGCGCAGGGCCATCGTCAGCAGCTCGCTCAGCACCGTCTCGTCGTCGACGACCAGCACGCGCAGCGACCGGCCGTCGGCCGCCCGCGGTTCGAACGACCCCCCGCGCGCCGCTCGCACCCCGGCGGACTCCATCGGCACGACGGCCGCCGAGGAGGCCGAGGCGTACGCCGACGAACCGGCCGCGAGCGCGACCATCGAGCCGTCGACGGGCGGTGCGCCCGGCTCCGCCTCGGGGACAGCGCCGCCGCCGGCGCCCAGGAGGGTGGTCGGAACCGGTTCACGCCATGCCATGCCATCAGGGTGGGCCGGTTGCCTGTGGACTTCCTGAGTCGTCCCTGTGAAACGCCTGTGTTCCCGGGCGGACGTTCCTTAACGGGATGCCAGGGCACCAGTCTGCAGGGCGACGAGAGGTAGCTCACGTGGCCGCCGCTCGGACGCGCGTCTGAGCCATCGGAAGGCAGAGGATGACGTCGTGAGCATCAGCATCCCACCGTGGACGCTCGCGCCCGAGCGGCCTGCCGCCTCGGCCTACCGCTGTGCGCCCTGGACACGGGCGCAGGGGGTCGACCCAGTCGGGTCGGCGCTGACCACCGACCTGATCGTGCTCATCGAGACGCCACCACCCTGGCCACAGGATGTCTCGGGGATTCCCGTGTTCGCCGCGCTCGCCCGGCTCAGCTCGAGCCCTGCCCGCCTGCTCGCGGTCCGACCGGCGGATGACGGCCCCATCGACCCGGACAGGCTGAGCGGGCCGGACGGGCCGGACGGGCCGGACGGATCCAGCAAGTTCGGTGACCACGGTGGCGGGACTGGCGCCGATCCGGCAGGCGTGGGGGTGACGATCTGGCGGCGGACCGAATCCGGCGGCTTCAGCGGCACCGACCACGTCGTCGCCGCCGGGCTGGTCGCCGCCGGGTTGGCCAGTGCCGGGTTGGTCGGTAGCGGGCAGGACGCGGCCGCGCAGGACACGGCCGCGCAGGACACGGCCGGCGCCGCCGGGCAGGTGGCCGCCGAGATCGCCCAACTCCTCGACACGCCCGGCTCCGACCCGGCCGCCCGGCCGGCGCCGGCCGAGGTGCTGCTGTGTGGGCACGGGTCGCGGGATCGCTGCTGCGGCCGGTTCGGCACCCGGCTCGCGCTGGACGCGGTCGGCACCTGGCCCGGGGTGCGGGTCCGCCGGTGCAGCCACACCGGCGGCCATCGCTACGCCCCGACCGGTTTCACTCTGCCGGACGGCCTTGCCTGGGGATTCCTGGACAGCCAGGTTCTCGACGCCATCGTTCGCCGGTCGGGCCCGCCGCCGCTGGCTGACCACTACCGCGGCACCACCGCGCTGGACATGTGGGCCCAGGTCGCGGAACGCGCGCTGTTCGCTCGCTTCGGCTGGGGCTGGCTCGAACACCGGCTGACGGCCGTCGACACCGAGGTCGCGGACGATCGCCGGTCCGCGACCGTCCGGCTGGCCTGGGACGGCCCGACCGGCCCTGGCCGGGCGAGCGCCGTGGCCGAGGTCGCCCGCGACGTGCCCGTCCTCGTCTGCGGCGAGCCACCGGAGCACGCGAAGAAGACCTCCCCCGAACTGACTTTGCGCTCGCTCAGCCTCGGCCCGCCCGCCGCCGGCTGAGCCAGCCAGGCCGCCGCGACCAGCGCCCCACCAGCAGGCCGGCCCGGCCCGGGTCAGCCGGGCCGGGCCGGGGTCATAGCGCCACGGGCCGGGGTCCAGCGCCATGGGCCGGGTCCAGCGCCATGGGCCGGGGTCACAGCGCCATGGCTCAGCGCACGGTCACGGTTCCGATGACGGGAGTCGTGGGCTGCTTGGAGCCGCCCGACGGTTCGATGGTCACCTTCACGGCGCGCACGTTGCGCTGGAGCTGGAGCAGCCGGGTCGCCCGGCCGGAGTTGCCCGCGACGATGCCCGCGGACTGGATGCTGCCTTCGGAGGTCGACATCCACAGCTGGTAGACCCGGTTGTTGATCAGCCGCGGCAGGCCGCGGACGTCGACGTAGGCCTTGTCACCCATCGGGATCACCGCGATGGTCCCGCCGCCGGCCATCGGCTGCGCCGAGCTCGCCGCCGCGGCGGCGACGACCGCGTCGAGGTCCGCGATCCGGGCCCGCTCGTCGGCGAGCTGGTTGCGCTGGTCGACGGACACGGCGCCGACGACACCGACGCCTACCAGCGCCACGGCCGCCGCGATGCTGGCCGCGACCGCGACCACCTTCAGCCGGCGGCGTTCGCGGCGCTCCCGCAGGTCGTCGTCGCCGGGAACGTCCGGCGGAAGCTGCCGAGTCCGGTCGATCTCGCGCAGCAGCGAGGCCCGCAGGGCCGGCGGCGGTACCTCTCTCGCCGACTCGCCGAGCGCGGTCGCGACGGCGCGCAGTTCCGCGACCTCCACCGCGCAAGTCGGGCAGTCGTCGAGATGGGCCTCGACCGCGACCCGGTCGGCTTTGTCCAGCGCGTCCAGCACGTAGGCGCCGGTCAGAAGATGTGTCTCCGGCGACGGCGAGGTCATGCGGTCACCCCCAGGCAGTCGCGCAGCCGGATGAGACCGTCGCGCATCCGGGTCTTCACAGTTGGCACCGGGGCCGACAGCAGGTGCGCGACCTCTCGGTAGGTGTGGCCGTTGTAGTAGGCCAACATGATCGATTCCCGCTGGAGATCGGTGAGACCGTCCAGGCAGCGACGAAGCCGCTCGTACTCGAGCCGAAGCTCGACCTGCTCGGTGACCTCGTCATAGCCGGCGTCGTTGTCCGGCGGCGCCCACGCCGCACCGACCCGCCGTTCCCGGTCGGACGCGGCCTGGACGGACCGCACCCGGTCAACGGCCCGGCGGTGCGCGAGCGCGCAGACCCAGCCGGCCGCGCTGCCCTTGGCCGGGTCGAAGCGGCCGGCGAGCCGCCAGACCTCGACGAAGACCTCCTGGGTCACCTCCTCGGCCTGCGCCGGGTCGCGGACCACCCGCTTGACGAGGCCGAACACCCGGGCCGACAGCTGGTCGTAGAAGATCGCGAAGGCGTCACCGTCGCCTCTGCCGGCACGTTGCAGCAGCTGCTCCGGGGGCGGAACCGAAAGCCCTCCGCTGGCGGTGGTGGTGGTGCCGCCGTAGTCAGGCGTCTGTACCGCATAGAGTGCTCGGCCGTCGTCGTCGTCCGCGCGTCGAGGCATGGGGCCGGAACCTCCGGATCATGAGTGCGGCGTCACCGCCGGCCACGCCCTCTCGCGGCGCGGTCACCGGTAGTTCGACGCGGCGGCCGAGTTGGATTGCCCAAGTTCCCAAATCATCCCCAACCACCGGTACCGGCTTCTACCGGCTTCCGGCCGGTCGCGGCGCCGGGGCCGGGGCCGGGGCCGGGACCGGTTGATCACCAGGCCCGGCCGCGCGGCCGGCACGCGGAGTCGAGGCCCAGGGTTGCGGTCCGCAACACGACACCCCGGGTAAAGAAATCGTACCGTCACCCGCTCCGGCGTCGCTGGCAGAATTTAGGACCTGAGAGGTCCGGGCTTTCGCCACCGCATCGGTATCGCCGCGAGCCGATTCGGACGTCGTCAGCCCATCACGGCACTGTCGTTTCCTGGACACCGTCGTTTCCTGGCCGACAGCCGGCACACATCGGCGTGCGGGAAGCATGTCGCGGCGGCCACCACCCGCCGATGGCCTGATTTCCCGGGAAATTCTTTCGAGGAGGACGTCGTGAACGTTCGCAGTCCGCGCGCGCTGGCCGCCGTCGCGGGGCTCACGGGAACCCTGGCCCTTGCCACGGCCTGCACGGGCGAGTCGGCGGCGCCCGCGGCGGGGGCTGCGGCGACCGCCCAGGCGACGGTCACGGCGCAGGCCGCGACCTCCTCGCCGCCCGCTCCTCCCGTGGGTGCCGGGTCGGGATCCGGCGCGCCGGCCTCGGCCGGTGGCACCACCCCGACGCCTGGGCAGGAACCCGCCGGGGCCCGCGGTGCTCGGGAGGGCGACGTGGACGGAGACGGCAAGGCCGACGACGTGACGATCCAGCCGTCGGGCGTCCTTCTTGCCCGCTATTCGGGCGGCGGCTCGGATACTGCCTCTTTCTCCGCTTTCGGCAGCGCCCGCGTTCTCGGTGCCGTCGACGCCGATGGCGACGGGCACAGCGAGGTTTTCGTTCAGACCGACCAAGGCGCTGCCCACAGCCTCTCGACGGTGTTCCGATACGTCGACGGCCACCTTCGCCCGGTAAAGCTCGACGGCGACCAGGTCTCGCTTTCGGCCGGTGGTTCGACCGGTTTCATCGCTTCCTGGACCTGTCGACCCGCCGGGGTGCCCGAGGCCGCACTGGCCACGGCGTCAGGGCCCAGCAGCGAGCCGAACGTCTACACCCTGGCCATCGCGTACTACCGCTTCGACGCCGACCGTCTCGTCCAGATCAAGGCATCCTCCGTCGGCCCCGCCGCCCTGGACAGTCTCCCGGCCGAGCGCGACCGGATCACCGGCAAGCCCGGCTGCGGCTCGCTGAACCTCACGGAATAACAAGCCACCCCCGTCAGGGTGGCCCTAGTAACCGGCCGGCTCCCGGACCGCTTCCTGCGGCTTCAGGTGGTTGAGGAACTCCGGAAGCCGGTTGGTGTGCAGGACGCCCAGGGAGCGGGTCGCCCTGGTCAGGGCGACGTAGAGGTCGTTCAGACCGCGAGGGGACTCGGCAACGATGCGGTCGGGGTCCACTACCAGGACGGTGTCGAATTCCAGGCCCTTGGACTGGCGGACGGTGAGGACCGCGGCCGGGGACTCCAGGTCCGGGTCCTCGCCGACGGTGGTGGCACCGGGCAGGGTCGCCTCGACGGCACGGCTGAGCTCGTCGAGCAGGTCCATCGGTACCAGGACCGCGAGGCGGCCCTCTCCGGGCCCGTCGCCCAGCGCCGTACGCAGGTCGGCAGCCTCGCGGGCGGTGGCGGCGGCCAGCTCGGCGGCCAGCGCATCCGGCTCGACGGCCAGGCTCCACGGAGCGGTGCCGGTCTCCCGGACGGACTGCGGCAGGTCCAGCTCCGGGTCGATCACGGCGAGCACGCCGGCGGCCACCGACATGATCTCCGCTGGCGTCCGGTAGTTGACGGTCAGCCGCTCCAGCCGCCACCGCTCGCCCAGATGCGGGCCGAGCACCCGGTGCCAGGAGGAGGCGCCGGCGAGGTCGCCGGTCTGGGCGACGTCGCCGACCAGCGTCATGGAACGGCTTGGGCAGCGGCGCATCACCATCCGCCAGGCCATGTGGGAAAGCTCCTGGGCCTCGTCCACGATGACGTGCCCGTACGCCCAGGTCCGGTCGGCGGCGGCCCGTTCGGCCGTCGAACGGTCGTCGTCGTCCTCGTGCCGGTCCGCGAGCTGTTCGGCGTCGATGAGGTCGGAGACCATGAGGATGTCCGGGTCGTCGTCCATGTCCCGGGTCAGGATGTCGACGACGCCCTGCGCGTAGGCGATCCGCGCGCGGCGGCGGCGCTCGGCGGCGAGCAGCGCCGCCCGTTCGTCCTCGCCCAGCAGCTCCGCGGCCTCGTCCAGCAGCGGAGCGTCCGCGGCCGTCCACATCCCGTCGGCCGCCCGGCCGCCGTGCGGGTCGGCCCGGTACAGCAGCGGCCACTCGTCGTCGCCGAGGCCGGCCTCGGCGGCGGCCGAGGCCAGCAGGTCCTCGTCGGCGAACAGGTCGGCGAGCAGCCACTGGGGGGTGAGCACCGGCCACAGGTCGTCGAGCGCGGCCAGCACCCCCTCGTCCTGGCCCAGCTCGCGGCGGATGTCGTCGACGATCTCGTCGTCGAGCAGGTTGCTGTCGGCGCCCGGCGCGTCGTCCTCGCCGAGGGGGTCCTCGGCGTAGGGGTCGGCGCCGAGCCGGTCGGCGTACTGCTGGGCGAGCGCGTCGATGACGGCCTGGACGAAGACCGACCGGGCATGGTTGTGCGGGCGCCGGGTGGCGCGGGCCCGGTCGCGGGCCGCCTCGCAGGTGGCCGGGTCGAGCAGCAGGACGTCGTCCTCGAAGGGGATCTCCACCGGCTCGTCGGGCACCCGCTGCCGGTCGCGCACCGCGGCGTCGATCAGCGGCACCATCCTGGCGGTTCCCTTGAGCTGGGCGGCCGCGCGCGGCTCGCCGCGCTCCGCTCGGACGCCGGGGAACAGGTCGCCGACGGTGGACAGCACGACGCTGGACTCGCCGAGCGCGGGCAGGACATGGGAGATGTACCGCAGGAAGGTCACGTTCGGTCCGATGACCAGGACGCCGCGCTTCGACAGCTGCTCGCGGTAGGTGTAGAGCAGGTAGGCGGCGCGGTGCAGGGCAACGGCGGTCTTCCCGGTGCCGGGACCGCCCTGCACGACCAGCACCCCGGAGTGCTCGGCCCGAATGATCCGGTCCTGCTCGGCCTGGATGGTCTCGACGATGTCGCCCATCCGGCCGGTCCGGCCGGCGGTCAGCGCCGCGAGCAGGCGCGCCTCGCCGGTGAGCGTCTCGTGGACCGACAAGCCGTCGGCGGCGCTCGCGTCGAGATCGAGCACCTCGTCGTCGAGCTGGCAGACCTGTCGACGTGACGTCCGGATGTGCCGACGGCGGCGGACCCCGTCCGGTGAGGCCGCGGTGGCGAGATAGAACGGCCGGGCGGCCGGTGCCCGCCAGTCGATCAGCAGCGGGGTGTAGTCGTCCGAGTCGTCGAAAATACCGAGACGGCCGACATAGCGGGTCTCACCGTCGTGGAAGTCGAGCCGGCCGAAACACAACCCGTCCTCGGCGGCGGCAAACCGCGCCAGCTGCCGGGTGTACCTCGTGGCAGTCGCCTGCCGCTCGGTGTGCGCCTGCGGCCGGCCGCCCGGCCGCTCCCGCAGCGCCTCGGCGAGCTGGGACGACGCCTGTTCACGGAAGTCGTCAAGACGCCCGTAGAGCATCGAGACATACTCCTGCTCGCGCCCCACTTCCTGGTTTGACAATTCGACTCCCTGAAACGTAAAATCCACCCCGCAGCATTTCCCCCGACTTACGGGACGACTACAAATTCTAGCCCTGAGGTAAATTCTAGTCCCGAGGTCATGGCATGCGGCCGTGATCAGTGTTCCTCGCCCGCCGGACGGTCACGCATAAGCCTAAATCTCCCGGCCCGTCGGCCAAATCAATCTCGGTGCTTCCCCGGCCGCGCCGGGCTCACGGCCGGGGGCGGTCGGCGACCGGCGGGAGCGCCGAGGGCGGCCCCGACGGAAGCACCGACGGCACCACCGACGGAAGTGTGGTCACGGTGACCGGCTGCGTGTAGCCGAAGTACGCGGCCGGCGCCACAGCCCTAGCCCGGTGGGTCGGCCCGACGCGGCCGAGCGGCGCGGCACCGCCCGCCAGGCCGGGCGGCTGACCGCGGAATCCGGCCGAGCCGTCCAGGCGGCCGGCGGAGTCGACGGTGAGCCATTCCCAGCCGGCGCGGGCGAGGTCGTTCAGCAGGTCCAGCGCGTCCCGGCCGGCGGCGAGGCCGGCGGTGGCGTAGGCGTCGGCCAGGGCCAGGTCCGGCCCGACGACGGTGACGGAGGCGAGGCCGGCCGCCGGCGCGCCGGTCCGCGGGTCGAGGACGTGGGCCCCCTGCTCGGCGATGCCCGAGGTGGCGACGGCCAGGTCCGTGCCTTCGACGACGGCGACGACCCGGCCCCGGTCGAACGGGTCCGCGATCCCGGTCCGCCAGGCCCGCCCCGGCGCGGGGGTGCCGCGCACCCGCAGGTCACCGGCGGCGTTCACGCAGTGGTCGGTGAAGCCGGCGGCGCAGAGCGCCGCGGAGGCGACGTCAGCCGCCCAGCCCTTGACGAGGCCGGTCGGGTCCAGGGTGCCGTCGCCGCGCCAGGCCGGGTCGAACCAGCCGTCGGTACGCTCCCGGCAGGCGTCGGCCAGCCGGTAGACCTCCCGGACGTGCTCCGGGCAGTCCGCCAGCCCGATCTCGCCACGTCGCAGGCGGGACACCCAGGAACCCGCCTTGAAGGTGCTGAAGTCCTCGTCCGCCCGGTGCAACGCCGCCACCGCGGCCTCGATCGCCGCGTCCAGGCCGGGCAGCGTCCCGCCGACGGTTCCCAGCTCCCCTGCGCCACGACCCGGCTGGGATCCCTGACGATCCAGGCTGGAAGCTGGATCCGGGCTGGGAGCTGGATCCAGGCTCGGGGCTGACGGAAGGTCCACCGACGGCGGCCGGACATGGATGCTGACGACCGTTCCCATCACCGGTTCCGCACGCACGCGGACGATCCGCGCGCCCGGTCCCGGCCGCGCGCCCGCTTCCGCTCCCGGCCGCGCTCCTGGTCCCGGCTGCTCTCCTGGTCCCGGCCGAGGGCCGGTCATCGCCGGGTCCAGGTCATCGCCGTCCGCCAGCCGGCGTCACAGCCCGGCCTTGTCGATGGCGGACTGCACCGACCACGCGTACCCGCTGCTGGTGTAGGAAGCGCCGGAGACGATGTCGATCTTCGCGCTCTGGATGTCGATGACCTCCTGTCGCAGGATCGGCACCGCCGAGTTGTTGATCTCGATGTCGCGCCGCTCCCGACTCGGGAGCACCAGGGGGACGACATCCGTGATCTTGCCGTCGGTGATGACGACCTGGACCTGTACCGGCCCGTACTTCGTATCGATCGGGTCGCCGACGACGGTCTGCGTGCCGGTCAGACGCGGCGCGACCGTGCCGGACGGTCCGGCGCTCGCCGACGCAGACGCCGTGGCGGCGTCGCCGACGTCGCCGGCGTCGCGCGGTCCCGGGGACGGCGTGGCCGTCTTCGGAGCTTCCGACGCCTTGGCCTCTCCGGACGTCCCCAGCTTTCCGGCCGGCGTCGCCAGCGCGGCCGGCGCGTCGCCGTGGACCGCGAATACCTTGGCGACCACGGTGAGGGCGATCGTTCCCAGCAGCCCGGCGAAGCCAAGTCGTGCCCGGTAGGGCTTCCCGGCGTTCAAGTTCATGTCAGGCCACCATCTTCAGGATGCCCGCCAAGGCTGCTGCCCTCGGAGCCGCCGCCCTCGGAGTCGCCGCGTTCGGAGTCGCCGCGTTCGGAGTCGCCGCGTTCGAGGCCTCGGCCGTGGGGACCGCCGCCGGCGTCCGCCCGCTCGCCGGCCGGGACGTCGCGCAGCGAGAAGTCCTCGGTGTGGATCTGGTCGTCGGCAAGGCCGAGGCCACGCAGCGCGCGGACAAGCCCGTGGGTGAGCCCGACGGGTCCGCAGATGAAGACGTCGCGCTCGGCGATATCCGGTACCAGGCTGGCCAGCGGCTGCGCCGTCATCGGGTCGTGGCCGAGCTCGCGCCGGGCGCCGACGACCTCGTGGACCACCAGCTGGCGCTTGGTCGCGACCCGCCTCAGCTCGCGCCGCAGGGCGAGATCATGTGCGGTGCGCGCCCGGTGGATGACGACCACGTCGTCGCCGCGGTTGGCCAGTTCCTCCGCGAGCGCCCGCACCGGCCCGATCCCGCTGCCGCCGGCGATGAGCAGCGATTTGCCCCGAGTGGCCCACCGCGCGGTGAACAGCCCGAACGGGCCCTCGGCGATCGCGAGCGTGCCCGGTCGGAGGCGTGCCAGCGCCCTCGAGTGGTCACCCGCGTCCTTGACGGTGACGCGCAGCCGGTCCGGCCGGGGCGGGGCGGACAACGAGTAGGGATGGGCGGTGAGCCACTGTCCGCGAGCGAGGAACCGCCACAGCAGGAACTGCCCGGACTGCGCCCCGAGCCGGTCCAGCTGCCGGCCGCGGAGCCAGACCGAGACGACACCGGGCCCTTCCGGGACGACCCGCTCGACCCGCAGCCGATGCCGCACGATCATGAACAGCGGCCGGCCAAGCCGCCCGACGACCAGGCAGGCGGCCACCGCCACGTACATGGCCTGCCAGATCCGGTGGTTGACCGGATGGCCGACGAACTGGGCGCCGTTCGCGACCTGGTGGCCGTAGACCAACAGGACGGCCACGTAGGCGGTCAGGTGCAGGAGATACCAGGCCTCGTAGGAGATTCGCGGGCGCAGCGTGCGCGCGCTCGCCACCCCGATCGCGACGAACAGCAGTACGCCGATCGTCGCCTTCCACATCTCCGGATAGGTCGTGATCACGTTGAACAGCTCGGACACCGGCTGCCGATGGTCGACCAGCCCATAGCCCCAGACGATGAACAGCACGTGCGTCACCATCAGCACCACGATGTTCGTGCCCAGCCCCCGGTGCCAGGCGGCCAGCCGGTTCAGCCCGACGGCCCGCTCGATCGCCGGAATCCGCGCCATGAGCAGCAGCTCGACCAGCATCAGGTAGGCGGCGACCAGCCCGCCGACCCGCCCGAGCGCCGCCAGCACCCCGGCGCCCCCCTGCACGCTGGACACCGACGTGTCGATCCACCACAGCGTCACGATCGCCGCGCCCCAGCCCACCAGGCCCGCCCGTACCGCGAGCCGCGCCTGCCAGCCGGCAGACCACACCCCCCGCCGGGATCGCGCCGGCCGGACCGGCAGCGCTGCCCGGGCACCGGCGTCAGCCGCGGTGGCCGGGGCAGACGCAGTGGCGGAGCCAGGCGCGGTGGCGGGGCCGGGCGCGGTGGCCGGGGCAGACGCGGCAGCGGGGGTCTTGGCGTTCCTGGCGGCGCGGGCAGCCTCGGCGACGTTGACAGTGACGGCGGCCTCGGTGTCCTCGGGCGCGTTCCCGGCTCCGACCGCGGCGGCGGGCTTGGGCGCACCGGCGGTCCTGGCCGCATCCGCGGCTCTGACGGCCTCGACGACGGCCAGGCGAGGGTCGGCGTCGGCGATCACCCAGGTACTGCCTGCGCCGTCGCCGGTCTCAGCGCCGCCAGTCCCAGCGTCGCCGGAGCTTCCGGCGTCATCAAGGTCGGTTCCACCGAAGACGTCCGCCTCGCCGGCACTTTCGGGGTGGGCGGAGGCGGACGGATGCAACGGATACAACGGTCGCGGCGTCCCACCGGCCGGCGCGGCCGGCGCGGCCGGCGGGAGACGATGACCCGGCATCGTCATCAGTTCCTCTGGCGGGTCGCCGCCGCCGGGACCGATCGTCGCCGTCACGTCCACGGCGACCGCCAGGTCGGGGCGGTGGCCGGACGTCGTCACCAGCGTCTCCCCCGGGTCGCCGGCACCGGGCTCGGTCGCCGGTGCCGCCGGAGCCGCCGGCTCGGGACGCTGGCCAGGCGACATCGTCACCGGCTCCTCCGCCGCGTCGAGAGGGCCGGGCCCGGTGGTCAAGGCCCCGTCTCCCGGGCCCCGAGTGGAGTCCATGGTGACGAGCCTGTCCGCTCGGTCACGAAATTCCCTGGCAGAGTCCTCTGCCCGACTCCAGATTCCCGTCCCGGCACCTGAAACATTGCCCTCCTCGACGACGACGGCGACAGCGGCCTTGGGCGCGTCGGCAGGGACAGCAACGACGGAGACGGAGACGGGGGCGGGGATGAGACCAGGGACGACAGAGGCGCCGGCACAGGCGCAGGCGACATGGCAGGCCCGCTCATCGGTTCGTCGCGGCGGAGGCCGCGTAGGCGCCGGGTGGGACGCCGACGACGTCGCGGAAATCGCGGTTGAAGTGAGCCTGGTCGAACCAGCCGAGGCTGGCGGCCAGTTCGGCGAGGTTCACGCCGTTCGGGTCTCCCGCCGCCACCGCGGCGTCCAGCAGGGCCTGCGCGTCGTGCAGCCGGAAGCGGCGAAGCACCCACTTCGGTCCGACACCGATGTAGCGGCGAAAGAGACGCTGCAGCGTGCGGAGCTCGGTGTCATGTCGTTCGACCACAGCCTGGACGGTGGTGAGCGCCCGGTCGGCCAGCATGTCGGCGACGATCACCAGAAGCTGGTCATATCGCGGGTCAGGTGCGGGCCGCCTGGCGAGCAGAAACTCGTCCATCCACGCGACGCGTTCCTCGTCCTGGGGTGCGGCGAGGATCGCGTCCTGCAGGTCACGAGCGCCTTCGGCCAGCGTGGTCAGCCGCCTGGCGAGATCGTCGACGTCCTCGCCCCCGAACTCGGGCTCGCTGGCGGCGCCTGTGACGCTGGCAGCGGACCCGGGAGTGGACGACCCGACGGGCGCGTCCGCCAGCAGAACGGCCCGGTCGGTGCAGGCGGCGGCGTCGACGCCCGTGAACGCGGCGAAGCCGCCCGGGCGGAACTTCACTCCGAAGACCCGGCCCTCGCCGCGGAGAAGAATGTCAAACCGCTTCGTCACCACGCCATGCACGAGAGTCGCCGGCATCGCGTAACCGTGCCGCGGGCCGACGCCGGACTCGACCGACAGGTGGACCGCCGGATGGCTCAACACCGACGAAAGATACGACGTTCCAGCTGGCAAATCCCAGCGAACCGTCCAGTACCGCTCAACCCAGCGCGCGAGATCGGGATGTGCCGCCAGACGGCCCAACGTGAAGTAGCGCAGTCCCTCGTCCGGACGCAGCGGGCCGGCGAGCGACGCCGTCGGCGGCCGTGGCAGCTCGGGCGGCAGTGACCGCGCCGGCGCGGTCCCACCGGACCCGGACGTCACCGCCGTCCCCGTCGCCGATGCGGCCTGTGGCGGCGCCACCGATGCCACTCGTGGCGGCGCCGGTGACGCCACGGGCCGTGTCGCCGGCGGTGTCGCGTTCGTCCAAGGCCGCACCCTGCCAGGGTAGGCACGATCCCAACCATGACCACAGAGACCAGCCAGTTCAGCGGCACCGCCACCGCCGCCACCGCCGGATCGGCCGGCGACGCGCCGGAGGTGAGCCCGGTGCCCGCCGGCTACACCACGCTGACGCCGTACTTCGTCGTCGACGGCGCCGAGCAGGCGATCGCCTTCTACGAGGCGGTGCTCGGCGCCCGGGTCGTCGGCCGCAACGACACCCCGGACGGGAAGATCGCCCACTGCGAGCTCGAGGTCGCGAACGGCCGGATGCAGCTGTCCGACCCGGCTCCCGACCATCATCTGGTCCCGGCGTCCGGCGGCGACGATGTCAGCCGTTCCACGGTCGCCTACCTGCCGGACGTCGACGCCGCCTACGCGCGGGCCGTCGAGCTCGGCGCGAAGGGGTACGGCGAGCCGTCGACCTTCGTCACCGGCGACCGGTTCGCCGCGTTTCTCGATCCCTGGGGCCACCGTTGGGCGGTCATGACCAGGGTCGAGGACGTCGACCCGGCCGAGGCCCAGCGCCGCGTCGATGCCTGGCTCGCCGAATCCGGCGGCGAGGACGCGACCGGCACCGAATAACGGCGAAACCGGCAGCCGGCCACCGGCGCAGCCGGCACCCGGCCACCGGACGCCGCCGGCCCGCGATCCGCGGGCGGGCACGGCGGGTCAGGACTGTCGGCGCGCGCGGGCGCGGGTGTTGCGCCTGACCCGGATGGCCTGGGTCATCCGGGTGTGCTCGTCCAGGCGGTCGTGCCGGTGTTCGGGTTCGAGCAGGCTCCTGATCGCCTCGACCTCCCGGCCCAGCTTCTCGCTGGTCCCGCGAAAACCGTCGATCATGCGCTGACGCTGGTCTGGGACGAGTGTCGGCTTGGCGCCGATCCAGACGGTCTGGGTGAGACGGGTGGCGCCCGGGCCGGCGGTCCGCAGCAGCATCTCGGCCCGCAGGGACGAATGCGCGGAAATGCGTAGCATCACCCGCCGCGGCGGCTCGAACGCGATGATCTCGCTTTCGACGACCTGGCCCTGGGTGCCTGGAACGGTCGGACGCAGCTCCGAGACGACGATCCGTCCCTCACCAGCGGGCGTGCCCGGCTTCTGATACGCGCGAGCGATGGTCTCGTCGTAGCGGTGCACGTTCGCCGGGTCGTCGACGAACTTCCACACCTCGGCCCGCGGCCGCTCGACGATGGCGGATGCCTCGGCGACCTGGATCCATTCCACCAGCCGCTGCGCCCGGATCAGGTTCAGGATGCGCCTACCGTCGGTGACGGTGCCCGAGACGTACACGCGTGGCCAGAGGTTCCCCACCCCTTGAACGATGTTGGCGACGCAGAACAGCACGAAGACGGCGCCGACGTAGGCGACCAGGTCCGGCTGCGCGAGCATTCCGCGCGCCGGGAGCGGCCCGTTGCCGATCGTGGCCGCGCAGGACTCACGGGAGATCCCACACCGCGCGAAGCCCAGCCCGTCGGGGAGCGCGAACGCGAGGGCCACGAAGTTCATCGCGATGCCGCCGCTGTAGGCGACGATCCCGCGCCACCCCCAGATCCAGCCCTGCTGCGGCGAGAAGATCGTGGCCCCGCCACCCGACATCCAGCGAAACCGAAAGAACTTGCCGGACGCGAAGAAGTCGGTTCTGGAGCCGTCACGGTCAAAACCGGCCCTGCCGACGATGACACCGCGGACCCGGTAGCCGACGGAGAGTGCCGCCAGAACATGCCCAAGCTCGTGGATCATGCTGCAGACCAGCACCACCACGGGCGCGCTGACCACGATCGCGCTCAGACACAGCCACTGCTGCGCCACGCGTCTCCTATCCCGACGTCATCCCATCCGTTCCGACATCCTTTATCAGACTTCATCCGACGGACATCATCGAGGGCAGGCGTCGTACCTGGGCGGAGGCGAACACGAACGCGGGGCGAGCACGAACGCGGACGCGAAGCGAGCGCGAGGGCGAGGGCGAGGCTTCGGGCTAGCCGGCCAGAGCGGCGTCGCGTGCCGCTGGCAGGGTGGCAATGGCTGCGGCGTGGGCCGCGAAGACGTCGGAGATGTTGGGGACCGCCATCCCGGCGCGGCGCTGGTCGGCGCGGCTCAGACCGGCGGCGAAGAACCCGGTGTCGAACCACGTGGAGAAGTCGCGCGCCAGCGCCGCCGGGCCGTGCAGCTCGGCGTGACCAGCCTCCACCAACGACCGGAACGAGACGCGGCCGAGAAGCCACCGGTGCATCTCGCGGGTGCTGGCCGTGACCGAAAGCTCGGCGTCCTGCCCCGGCTCGTCCTTGCAGACGGTGACGACAGGCCGTTCCATATCCAGCCATCCCTCGGCGGCGCCCGGACCCGTCAGGCTGACATGCACGAGGGTTCGCCGCCGCGGCAGCCGATCGACGATCGCGTGCTGGTGCATCCGCCAGATCAACGACAGGCCGTCGCAGTCCTCGTCGTCCGGGTCATTGAAGATCCATTCAGCGGCCCACTGACCCATCGCCCAGACGATGGGCGTCAGCGCCCAGCCCGCGTCGGTCAGGGTGTAACGGCCCGGGCGGCCGCGGTCGGCCGCCTCCCGGACGATGAGGCCTTGGCGTTCCAGCTGCCGCAGCCGCTGCGCGAGCAGTGTCCGGCTCATCCGCGGTACGCCGCGGTGGATCTCGTTGAAGCCACTCGCTCCGACCATGAGCTCGCGGATGACCAGTGGAGTCCAGCGGTCGCCGAGCACCTCGACGCCAAGCGCGATCGGGCAGTAGTCCGAGTGGATCGCCATTCGAGCAGGAGAACATGACCGGGCGGCCTTGGGGTAGTCCAGATTCGGTACTCGTCCTGACAACCTGCGGACACCCCCCAGTACACGAACGCTACTGGTTGGCCGGCCAGCCTCCGGCCGAATCTTCTCCTAGGCCCAACCACCGGCGCCCCCGCCCCCAGCAGGGACCAAATGCCCAGCTATCGCCCGGCGCGACCACCGGCCGGGCGGCGTACGGCGACGCGCCGCAAAAGGATCAGAAGGAGAAGAGCAATGACGCTCACTACCAGCACCACCACCAGCGCCACCGCGGGGCCCGACCTGGCCGCGATCAAGGCGAAGCAGCAGAAGACCTGGTCCAGCGGCGACTTCGCCGTCGTGGCCGCCCGCATCGTCCTGCAGAGCGAGCTGCTCGCGGAGGCGGCCGACCTGCGCGCCGGCTCGCGCGTCCTGGACGTGGCCTGCGGATCCGGCAACGCCGCACTCGCGGCCGCCCGATCGGGCACCACGGTCGTCGGCGTCGACTATGTGCCCGAGCTGCTGGAGAACGCCCGGCGGCGGGCCGAGGCCGAGGGGCTCGACGTCGAGTTCCAGCTCGGCGACGCCGAGGACCTCCCGGTGGCGGACGGCTCGTTCGACACCGTGCTGTCGGTCTTCGGGTCGATGTTCGCGCCCGACCACCGGCGGGCCGCCGCCGAGCTGGTCCGCGCGGCCCGGCCGGGCGGCGTGATCGGCCTGGTCTCCTGGACGCCGTCCGGGTTCATCGGCGAGATGTTCCGGACGATCACGAAGCATGCCCCCGGCCCGAAGGGCGTCCAGTCCCCGATGCTGTGGGGCACCGACGAGCACCTGACCGACCTGTTCGGCGAGGCCGCGGCCGAGATCCGGTCGGTCGAGCGGACCTGCGTGTGGCGGTTCGCCACCCCGATGGAGTTCGTCGACTTCTTCCGTAACTGGTACGGGCCGACCTTCAAGGCTTTCGAGGCGTTGGACGACACCGGCCGCGCGGCGCTGGCCGCCGATCTGGCCGACCTCGCCAGCCGCTGGGACCGTAACCAGGACGGCGGCAGCATCGCGGTCCCGGCCGCGTACCTGGAGACGATCATCACGCTGCAATGAGCCCCGGAAAGCCCAAGCACCACATCTCGATCACGTTACGTCAACGTGAAGTCACCGCTGTCGACCATCAGCAGGCCGAATCCGCCGAGACAATGGCGGCATGGACCTCGTGCAGCCCATCGACGCGCCGCCGGCCAGGAAATCCCAGATCGTGATCAGGCCGGCGGCGGGTCAGGACGACGCCGCCATCATCAGGGACATCTACGCACCCTGGATCCTGGAGACGGCGATCTCGTTCGAGGAGGTCGTGCCCAACGTCGAGGAGATGCTCTCCCGGATGGAGGCACGGCCGCGGATGCCCTGGCTGATCGCCGAGGTCGACGGCGAGCCCGCGGGGTACGCCTACGCCAGCAAGCACGCGGCCCGCGCGGTCTACCGCTGGTCGGCTGACGTCTCCGTCTACCTGAAGGCCGGGCAACGCGGCCGAGGACTGGGCCGCCGGCTGTACGACGCGCTCATCCCGGAGGTGCGCGCCCTCGGCTACGTGACGCTGTTCGCCGGGATCACCCACCCGAACCCGGCCAGCGTCGGCCTGCACAGCGCCCTCGGCTTCCAGCTCCTCGGGGTCCACCCAAACACGGGCTACAAGTTCGGCCGCTGGCACGACGTCGGCTGGTACGCCCTCTCCCCGCCCGTCGGCCCGCCCGCGGCCCCGTCCGAACCCCTCGAGTGGACGCCCGCGAAGAACTCGGGAAGCCCTGGCAAATGAAAGAACAGCGCTGACCTGCCGGCGTAGGGTACAGCCGTGCCGGAGTCCGTCAATTTTGACCGGATCGCTCATCGTTACGATGACACCCGCGGCGGGGAAGACCGCGGCCGGGTGGTGGCCGCGGAACTCGGGCCGCGCCTGCCGAAGGGCCAGCTCCTGGAGATCGGCGTCGGCACGGGGCTGATCGCCGCCGCGTTCGTCGACCTCGGCTGGCAGGTCGTCGGCGTCGACCTTTCCGAGCAGATGCTCGCCTACGCGGCCCGGCGAGTGCCGGGACGTGTGGCCCGCGCCGACGCGTCCGCCCTCCCGATCGCCGACAGCAGCGTGGACGGGTGCCTGGCCGTGCATGTGCTGCACCTCGTCGGCAGCGTCCCGGCCGTGGCGACCGAAGTCGCCCGGGTGCTGCGCCCGGGCGGCCGGTTCGCGGTGGTGCGCGGCGCCCACACCGCCGACTCCTCCGACATTGCGCTGATCATGAATTCGATGCTGGAGCGGCTGTCCGCGGGGCAGCTCCGCGAACGCGACGAGCAGCTCAAAGCCGCCGCCGACCTGTCCGCGTACGGCCTGCGGCTGGTCGAGGAGTCCGAGATCGTGCACGAGGCCGGGCCGACGACGCCGGCGCAGACCATCGAGTTCGTCGCGACGCGCACCTCGTCCCGGCTGTGGGACCTGTCCGACGACGTCTGGGCCTCGGTCGTCGAGCCCGCGCTCGCCGAGCTGCGCGCCCTGCCCGGCCAAGACCGCCCGCGCCCGTCCGTCATACACAACCCGGTCCAGATCTTCGAGGCCGCGCTCGCCTGACTACCCGGCCGCCTGCCTGGCTCGGACAACCGGTGGGCGGTCCGAGCCAGGCGTGTGCCGGGCGGCGCGGGCAGGACGGTTCGGCGCTGTTGCTCGGCGCCGACTGGATTGGCGCCGACTGGATTGGCGCTGTCCTGCCTGGTGCTGGTCAGCTGGGCTGCTCGGACACGTTCGGGCCGACCAGCTTGAAGACGGCACCGGTGGTGTCCGCGGCGGTGGCCAGCCGGCCGTAGGGAGTATCCACGGCCTCGGCGACGATCTTGCCGCCGAGCTCGACGGCCTTCGCGAGGGTCGCGTCGACGTCCTCGGTCGCGAAGTACACCGACCAGTGAGCCGGGACGCCGGCCGGCAGGAAGGCGGCCGCGTCCATGATTCCGGCAAGCGGCTCGTCGGCGGCGTTCACCAGGATCGTGTACCGGAAGTCGTCGGTGTCGCCCACCGTCTTGGTGTTCCAGCCGAAGACGTCGCGGTAGAAGCCCACGGCGGCCGGGTGGTCGCGGGTGAACAGCTCGAAGTGCGCGGGCGCGCTCGGCTCGGCGACGGCGCTGAAGCCGACGTGCGTGCCGGGCTGCCAGATTCCGATCATGGCTCCCGTCGGGTCGCCGACGACGGCCATCACACCCAGGTCGGCGACGGCCATCGCCGGGGCGATCACCTGCCCACCCTTCTCGGCCACCGCGGCGACGGTCTTCTCGGCGTCCTCGGTGCGCAGGTAGACCGACCAGACGTCGGGCACTCCCTGGTCCGGCTGGGACTGCATGCCGCCGGCGATGGGCTGGCCGTCCCGCAGGAAGTTCCAGTAGCCCCCGAACTGCTCGTTCGGCTCCTGGGCCGTCCAGCCGAACAGCTCGGTGTAGAACGCCCGCGCGGCCTCCGGGTTGGTGGTCATGAGGTCGGTCCAGACAGGGACGCCGGCAACGGTGGTGTCGAGCGCGGGCATGGTGGGCTCCTGTGCTTGCGAGGTCAGCGGTCATGTGGATAGACCCACCGACCGTCGCGAACTCATCGGTGCCCACGGAGATCCTTCGCCCGCGGAGATCCTTCGCGGCGGCCCACCATGCCTCTGCCGCCTCAGCCGCTTCAGCCGCCTCTGCCGCCTCTGCCGCCTCAGCGCAGAGTCGGCGCTAGCCCATCGGGAACGGGACGCCCACAGTCAACGGCCGTTTCGGGTGCACCAGCGACCAGCCGAACAGGAACGACGCCGGCCCAGTGGCCGAGGGCGAGATCAGCCTCATCGTCGACCGGCCCGCCGGTGCGCGCCTTGAGCTCTCCACAATATTCCTGGGAGGGACACCGCCAGGCTTCTCATTCCTGGAAACCGGCTTGATGACCGGCATTGCGCGATATCTCACGCAGCACCTCGGCAGTTGCGTCGTCGGCGGGAAAGAATGATTCCAGCGCGAGTTCGGCGACCGTGACGTCGACCGGTGTGCCAAAGACAGACGTCGTGCTGAGAAACGTCAGCTCCATTCCTTCGTGCAAGAAGCGCAAGGGGACGATGACATCGCCGGGGCCAGGAAGCTCCACTACAGGCTCCGGCTGATGGCAGGGATAGGCCGCCAGCTCGTCCAGCAGCGCGAGAAGCTCCGGGTCGGCACTCGCACGCACCTGCCGACACAGCCGGCTGAGGATATGCGCCCGCCACTCCCCCAGGTTCGCGATATGCGGCGCCAGCCCGTCCGGATGCAGGCTCAGGCGCAGCACGTTCACCGGCGGCTCCAGCAGGCGCGGATCGGCCTTGCTGGTGAAGACTCCCAGGCTGGTGTTCGCCTCGACGAGGTCCCAGCATCGGTCGACGAGTAGCGCCGGGTTGGGCTCATGGCTGCGCAGCAGGTGGCGGGCCGCGGCCAAGACGGGAGCGAGCGGGGCCGCGCCGAGCGCCGTCTCGGAGTAGGCCGGCGCGTGCCCGGCGGCCAGCAGCAGCTCGTTACGCCGCCGCAACGGCACCTCCAGATGCTCGGACAGCCGCAGCACCATCTCGGCGCTCGGCCGCGACCGCCCGGTCTCGATGAAGCTGAGGTGCCGGGTGGAGATCTCGGCCTGCCCCGCCAGCTCCAGCTGGCTGAGCCGGCGCAGCTCCCGCCAGCGCCGCATCAGCACCCCGACGGGCTCCCGGCCGCCGCCACCCGCCACCGCGTCGAGTCCGGCTACTGCCGTCGTCACCATCGCCTTCCTCGCAGTCGCCATGTCTCTAGCAAACCTTCATCTACCGCTGATGGCGGCCACCCACCCCAAGATCACACCCGGGTGGACCCGGGCAGGTACTCCGAGGCACCGCCCTGCTCCGGGATCGGCTGGCCGGTGACGCTCGGCTCGGCATCAGCGCGGTGCGCCGCCGGCAGGAACATCAGCAGGGTGGCGCTGACGACCGAGGTGGCGGCGAGGTAGCCGATCGATATGACGAGCGCGTGGGGGTAGGCCGCCGCGCCGTCCCCTGCCGCGTCCCCGAGCGCGCCGAAGAAGATGACGCCGACGACCGCCACGCCGAGCGCGTTGCCAACCTGCTGCGCCGTCGCGAGCAGCCCGGAGGCGGTACCGGCGGACCGTGGCGTCACCCCGGCCAGGACGACCCCGATTAGCGGTGCCATCACCATGCCCATGCCGGCGCCGATGACCAGCAGCGGAGGCGTGAGCAGGCCGACCGGACCGGTGGTCCCGACATGATGGACGACTAGCGCGAGCAGCCCGAGACCGCCAGCCATCTCCAAGGCGCCGGCCGCGAGCGCGACCCGCCCGAACCTGCGGACCAGCGGCCCGCCGCCGAACGACGTCACCAGGTAGCCGGCGGCGAGCTGGGTGAACACCAGGCCCGCACGCAGCGCGTCCAGACCCAGCCCGTTCTGCAGGTAGAGCGCGAGGATGAGGAACAGGGACGCGACACCACTGAAGAACACCAGCGAGGCGAAAAGTCCGACCGTGAGCGCCCGCTCGCGGAAGAGCCCCAGGTCGACGAGCGGCATCCGCCCCCGTCGAGCCATCCACCGCTGATGGAGAATGAAGTCGGCGAACAGCAGGCCGGCGCCGGCCAGGCAGAGCCAGGTCCACAGCGGCCAGCCGGCCTCCCGTCCCTGTACCAGCGGCAACACGGCCGCGAGCAGCGCCGCCGTCACCAGCGTCGCCCCAGCGAGGTCCAGACCGCCACCGCCGCCTCTGGTGGTGCCCGGCCGCTCCTCCAGGCGGGACTCGCGGATCGCCCGGGGCGCGAGCGCGACCACGACCAGGCCGATCGGAAGGTTGATCAGAAAGCAGGCTCGCCAGCCGAGACCCGCGACGTCGGCCTGTGTCAGCGCGCCGCCGATGAGCTGTCCGCACGCCGCCGCCATGCCCATGGTCGTCCCGTAGGCGGCGACCGCCCGCCCTCGGCTCGCACCGACCCGGCCGACCGTGATGATCGAAAGAATCTGCGGGCTCATCAGGGCCGCGGCCAGCCCCTGCGCCACCCGTCCGACGAGCAGCGTCTCGCTGGTGTCCGCCAGCCCACAGATCGCCGAGGCGACGGTGAAGAGCGCCATCCCGAGCGTGAACAGCCGACGCCGGCCGTAACGGTCGCCCAGCCGCCCGCCGGTGATCTGGCCGCAGCCGAGCGCCAGGCCGAAGCCCGCGACCACCCACTGGACCGTGGCCTCGCTCGCGCCCACGTCGGCCTGCATCGACGGGATCGCCACGTTCACGATGAAGAAGTCAAGAACGATCATGAAGATCCCGGCGAGCAGCACGGGCAGCTCGAGCCGCGTCGCGAACCGCGGCGCCCGCGGCGCCCGCGGCGCCAAGATCGGTTCGTCTCCTGTCGTGGTCAACGGTGCCTCCGAACCTCAAACGATCAGGACCTCGAACGGATAGGACCTCGAAAGGCCAGTGGCACCTACCGTCATCGCCGCGCTGGTTCCGGTCGATTACCTGGCACGTAAGCGAGCGGTCGCGACCTCCTCGAGCCCCGCCGGGCCGGCGACGGTGCGCGGCGCCGGCGGCTCACGGTTGGACAGCCCCGTGCCGGCGACCCGGTGCGGCGCAGCAGGGTGACGCAGCAGGGTGGCGGACCTGGCGGGAATGCCGGGGCGGGGGGCACGCTTGACCAGGTGGACGGAAGCCGACTGAGGAAGGCCAGCGATGGCGACTGTGGAATTGACCAAGGAAAACTTCGACGAGGTGGTCGGCGGTGATGCCGATCTCGTTCTGGTCGATTTCTGGGCGTCTTGGTGCGGGCCGTGTCGGATGTTCGGCCCGGTGTACGAGCGGGCGTCCCAGCAGCATCCGGACGCGGTCTTCGGCAAGGTCGACACCGAGGCGCAGCCCGAGCTTGCCGCCCATTTCGGTATCTCCTCGATCCCAACGCTGATGATCGTGCGCGAGAACGTCGTGCTGTACTCCCGGCCCGGCGCGCTGCCCGAGGCCGCACTCGAGGACCTCATCAAGCAGGCGAAGGCCGTGGACATGGAGGAGGTCCGGGCCGAGGTCGCCGCCGGGCAGGCCAGCGCAGACAACGCCGGCTGACGCGTCGACGGGCACACGAGAATGGTCCCCTTTCGCACGCCCACCGACGGTCGCTCACCGATGACCGGTCCCACGTCTGGCAAAGTTCCAACGTCCTGACGTTCCGACGTTCGCCGCCTCACCACGAAAGATCGCCGGGACTGTACGCCGATCCGAATCCAGGCAGCCCGCCAGCTCGGATGGGGGTCCAGATCCGGCGATCATGCTCGTGGCCTGGCGGCTGACCGCGGCTACTGCGGCCGAATGCCAGATGGGCGACAAGATCGTCGGATAACGTCCGGGACGTGGCGAAAACTCCGAGGATTCGGCCGATCGCGCTCGCGGCCGTGCGGCGCGGCGACGACCTGCTCGTGTACGAGGGGAAGGACCGGGTTTCCGGCGGCCGGATCTTTCGCCCGCTGGGCGGTGGGGTGGAGTTCGGGGAGACGGCCGTCGCGGCCGTGCACCGCGAGCTGCGCGAAGAGCTGGGGGCCGAGCTCACGAACACCGAACTGCTCGGCGTACTGGAGAACGTCTTCACGTGGGAGGGCCGGCCGCACCACGAGATCGCCTTCATCTTCGGCGCGGACCTGCTCGACCGTTCGCTCTATGAACGCGACAAACTTGGCAAGATCCTCGACGCCGACGAGGAGGTGAGCTGGCAGCCGCTTTCGCTTTTCACCCAGCTTTCTCCCCCCGCGCCGCTGCTGCCACCCGGTCTCCTCGGCCTGCTCGGCTGACAGCCGTCGGCCCACGGCTGACCGTCCACCGCTGACCGCCCATCGCTGACGGCTGACCGCTGACGCTGACCGCCGACGGCGCTGAAGGCACGGCAGGGTAACGCCGACACCCGTCGGTCCATATCCGGGGAAAGCGCCGGGTTCTCAGGAGTTCCGCACCTGCCAGACGATGAAATCGACAGGAATGGTCCTGCCACGGTCGGGGCGCGAGGTCTCGCTCTCCTCCCAGAACGGCAGCGAGGCGACGATGTGTCGCACGGCGACGAGATCCACGCCCGGGATGTCCGGCTTACCGACATCGGAGCCGATGACGAACAGCGGCGAGCCCGGGAAGCCGCGCCGAAAATCTCCGACATAGCGCGCCCAGTCCGCCTTGGCGGCGGGCAGCAACGCGGACAGCTCACCCCGGCCGAGCCACAGCGCGCCTGGGAAGAGATCGGTCGCGGTCAGGCAGCAGGGCGCCCGAGGCCACAGGTAGACGCCCGTTCGTCCGTCTGCCAGCGCGGCGAGCTCGGCCGTGACGGTGAAGCTCCCGCCCATCTCGTCGTGGTGTCGCAGTGGAAGCGACTGCGGCAGGGCGAAGAAGAGCAGCCCGCCGAGCGCGGCGATGGCAGGCAGGCCGACCGCGAACCTCACGAACCTCATGGACCTGACGGAGCGACGGCGGGTGACGAGCGCCGCCAGTGCCACGCCGAGCGCGATCCCGGCCAGGGCTAGCAACCCGGGCAGGGCCACCGGCACGTAGCGGCGCGCCCACCACATCAGCCGCACCGAGTTGTGGGTGTGCCAGGCATAGACGGCCAGCAACGGCAACGTGGACAGAGCCACAGCCCACAGCATGGCGTTCCAGCGACGCAGCGCGATTACCGCCAGGCCCGCGAACGCGAGCAGAAACGCCGCCCAGGACACGAACCAGGCCAGACGTTGGAGAGATTGCTCGTCATAGGTCCGCTGGCGGCCGGCGCTCTCGAAGACGGCGTAGTCCGCGCCGAACAACCGTCCGCGCAGCACGGCGACGGTAAACAGCCCAGCGACGAGCATCAGCACAGCCGCCCCCAGCGCCAGCTGAAGCCTCCGGTTCCGCCGGTCTCGCCGGTTCCGCCAGTTCCGCCGGTCTCGCGGGTCTCGCCGGTTCCGCCGGTCTCGTTCCGGATGGCTGGCGCCGGCGCCGCATCCGCCAACGTTCGTCCTGGCAACGCGCCGCGACGGCGACTGATCGTCAGCCGAGTCGCGGCGCGCACGCCCGGACGGCGTTCTGGCGTGCACGACGCGACGGACGTAGCGATCAATCGATCGTCCGCTGCGAGCGCGCTCGCCATCGCCGTTGGGATCACCGATAGCGTTCGGACAGCGAGCGGCCCACCTGATGATCATCAGTCGAACGACCGGGCGCGTCAGCAGACCGGCTGCGAACAGCGTGGCAACGAGTCCCGCGACGGTCGTCAGGTTCGGAATGCCGTTGACGAGGGTGTAGTCGCGGTTCGCATCCGGCGAGTAGGCCTGCCAGAGCGCGTGCGGCAACACCACGGCCAGCCCGACGGCGAAGGCCACCGCGCGTCGGTCGAAACGGCGAACTGCGACAAGCACCGCTCCGGTCGCCGCCGCGAGCAGCAACGGCAGCGTTCCGTCGGCCCGGTCAAGGAGGCCGATACCGGCGACAACACCGGCCGCGGCCGCCGGAAGCCAGGAACCGGTGGCCAGTGCCAGCACCACGCCGAACAGCGCCGCGGCGAAAAACAGTTGGGCGCTGATTTCGGACGATGGGTATTTCGCCTGCCAGACCTCCAGCATGTTCGTCGCGAGCAGCACCCCGGTGCTGGCGCCGGCGAACAGCCCGGCCACGCGACCAGACAGCCTGGCCGCGGCATCAGACGGCGCGGCCAGGCCGCAAGACAGCCCGGCCGCGCCGCCGATCGCCTCGGCAACCGCCCGCCGCACGAGGAGCGCCCACGTGCATACCGCGAGCAGGCCGCACAGCGGACCGACCTGGATCAGGACATGTTCGCCGCCGAGGTCCCAGGCCGTCGCCAGCAACGCCGGCCACAGCGCGTAGAACTGCGGCACGATCACGTCGTCGTGGGAGATCCAGACGCCGGGAAATCGCGCTCCAGACGCCGCCATTTCCACGGCCAGTCGCCGGGATGAGTCGGATGCCGGATCGACCAGGGAGTATCCGCCCGTCCGGGCAATGGCCATGCCGTGTGCGACGTAAACGCCCGGGTCCTTGTCCGCGGCACCGTACGCGAACCCGGGAAAGAACAAAAAGCTCGCGAGCGCCGCGACTCCGGCAGTCATCACGAGCCCCGCGGGATCGGCGCGGATCCGCATCCGGCGCCCGCGAACGCCGCCGGCTGTCGCAGACGCCGCGAACGCCGCAGTCGCTGCGGCCACCGCGATCGCCAGGGCGGCCACGACCGCTGTGGTCGCCACGACGGCAGCCAGGCTGTGGACGCCGAGGTCGGCCAGCGCCAGCGAGACCCAGGCGACCAGTGACACGATGAGCACCAGGCCGCCAATGATCGCTTCGGACAGCCACACGGTGGCCGTCCGGTACTCACCTCGGACACCCGAAGGCACAAACGCCCCCGTCCACCACGCCCCGTCCACCTCGGATACGGCCGTCGGCCGCTGCCACGCTCCTACCCGTCAGCGAGACACTTCAGCCGCGACCGATTACGGAAAGTAGCCGTCCAGCGAGTCATTCCCACCCGAAGAAGCGAAGTGGTCACGCGGGCAAACAGGCGAAGCAGACAAACAGGCAGACGGGCGAACAGGCAAACAGACGAACAGGCAAATGGGCACCAGAGCGGTCCGTAGCCCATGGATGTGCCCACGAACGATCGAAGATCGTCAGATCTGTATGCAGATCCGAACTCCGAGCCCTGATTTGTTCGGATCGCAGTACAGATCTGGAGATCATGCTGCCGGTGTAGCGCCGCCCCCGGTCAACGCGTCCCGACGGCCGGGTTGGTCGTGACTCGGATCACCATTCGCTCTGCAGTTCACCGTTTTCTGCGGGTGGCAACTCAGAAGGCGAGCGGGCCGGTGGTGACACCCGCCTCGCGGGCGGCATGCGCGACGCGGGCATGCAGCTCGGCGCTGGCCGCCGCCACGAGCTCGGATGGCGGCTGGGCGGCGTCGTAGACGGACCGGCCACCGACGTAGACCCGCTTGAGGTTGCGCAGGCCGCAGGCGAACACGTAGGTCGCGTAGACGTCCCAGATCGGGCCGGTGTCCGGCTCGCGCGGGTCGACGACGAGGAAGTCCGCCTGCTTGCCGACCTCGAGGCTGCCGATCCGGTCGGCCACGCCAAGCACCTCGGCCGAGGCTAGGGTGTGCATCCGCAGCATGTCGCGTGGCATGAGAATCCTGGCGTCGGAATGCAGGGCGCGCAGCGTGTAGATGCCGATCCGCATGTTCTGGAACGGGTCGGAGATGTCGGTGCAGGACTGGTCGTCGAGCCCGACGCCGATCCGGATCCCGGCCGTGCGCAGCCGCGGGATGTCGGCGATCCCGGAACCGAGCCGGCCATTCGACGTCGGCTGCCAGACCATCCCGGCGCCCGTCGCCGCCGCCCGCTCGACCATCTCGTCGCTCGGGTGGACGAAATGGCCGAACAGGAAACGCGGCCCGAGCGCCCCGGCCTCGTCGTACCACGCGAACTTGGCGCGCTGCTGGTCGATCGCCTCCGCCGTCTCGACGAAGTGCGCCTGGTTGATGACGGTGTGCCGGCGCATCAGCTCGGCCTCCAGCGCGGCGGAACGCGGCGAGCTGGCCCACTGCACCGCGCCGAACACCGCGGTGCCCAGGTTGAGCGCGGCCGGCACCTTCGCGTCGGCATAGTCGGCGATCTGGGCGAACGTGTCGAGCACCTGCGCCTCGTCGAACGCCTCGTCGTCGAGCCGGACCGCGGACATCACCCGAATTCCGGCGTCGGCGCCCGCGTCGACCTGGCGGGTGACGAAGTCCACCGGCTGGATCCGACCGGGCAGCGCCTTGTTGGCGTGCTGGTCGTATTTCCAGAGCACCCGGCTCTGGGTGAAGTTGAACGCCGACGTGATGCCGTTCCCGGCGAAGTCCAGGCAACCGTGCAGCGTGAACCAGTACAGGTCCTCGACACCCGCGCCGGCGAGCACCGCCATGTTCTCCGCGAGCCAGCCGTAGAGCGTCTCCCCGACCCCGAGGCCGCGCAACCCGGACATGAACAGGTGGCTGTGCGCTGAGATGAATCCGGGCGCCACGATCGCCCCGCCCGCGTCGAGCACCTGCCCGCCGGCCGGGGGCTCGGCCGCTCCGCCCGCGTCGCCGGCCTCGTCGCCCTCGCCGCTCCGGCCGCCCGGCGTCGGCGCGGTCGGCGGATCACCCGGCCCGATTCCGGTGATCGTGCCGCTCTCGCCCACGGTGAACCAGCCGCGGAACGGCTCCTGACCGTCGGCCATGGTCACCAGCAGTGCGTTGACGACCGTCAACGCGGCCGACTCCGCGACACCGTCCGTCTGCACGCCGCTTCTCCTCGGCCATTGGGCGACCCGGTAGGATCGGTCGCGGTCCGTCATCGGCAGGCCGGTTCCTCCCGCCTTCGACGGACGCTACCCAGCGGGTGTTACAGCGCCAGGCTGGTTGTTACGGCTCGTCACGGTGTCCCGCGCCCGAGCCGCCCGAGCCGCGCCCGAGCCTTGTCCTACTCGGCCTTCCCCCGCCTTGCTACCGCTGTTCGACAGTGCGCGCGAGGATGCCGAGGGTGGCGCGCAGGCCGGCCTCGGGGATGACCGGGAAGACCCCCTTGCCACGGTATTCCTCGTGGATCTTGCTCCAGTCGTAGTACGAGGTGACCCGCGTACCAGTCTCGTTCGGCTCCAGCTGGTAGCCGTACAGGTGGCCGATCGGCGGGTCGATCAGGCCGGAGATCGTCCACTCGATCAGCGAGTCCGGCTCGTACTTGGTGATGATGACCGTGACGTCGTACTTGCCGAGCGGATAGTCGTTCAGCGACTCGCGGTCCATGTGCACGATGAACGAGTCCCCGGCCTCCTCCACCGGCGCGCCATCGGTGGACTGCAGCATTCCGGAGCTGTCGATGGTCACGTGGCCCTTCGGGTCACGCAGCAGCTCGAAGATCTTGGAGGCCGGCGCCTCGATCTGACGTACCACCTCGAAGCGCTCCACCTCGGTCTTGGCCACGCCCGTCTCCGTCACGTCCGTCACCCTTCGCCTCCGTATCCCGCTGCCATCCCGCCGCATCCCGCTGCGTGTCCCCTCGCGAGGTGCGAGGAACCAGCACACAAGAATCCGCGGAGCCGCAAAAACGTCCTAACACCCGCAAACCAACACGGTCCACCGATGCCGGGCCGCACTGGCTGTCGCGCGGGCGAGCCGCGAGAATCCGCACGCGCGCTGTCGAGGTGGGCTCCGCACGAATGCCCGTGAGCCGGACCTCCCAGCAGACCTTCAGCAGACCTCCCGGATCCGGCCGAAACCCCGGGCGTTAGCGAGTGGAGCTGCCTTCCGAGCGACGATAGGGCAGCGGAGGGAGTGCGGCGCTGGAGCGAACTCAAGGCGCCGTGAGTGCTCCACGGCGTCGTATGAGTCCCGACGCCGCCCGTCTGGCCCCTGCCGCTGTCAGCGCATCTCCTTGCGCCAGACGAGCTTGAGGCCGGACCAGTCGGTATCGAGGGCCGCGACCTTCACGTCCACCAAGCCGACCGGGAGCGCCACCTCGCGGATGAGGTTCTCCGTGATGTCGCTGCGGTGCCCGGCCGCGCGGCGAGGCCAGGCGATCCACAGCGCACCCGCCGGGTGGATGGCATCGGCGAAACCTTCCACGGCGACGCGCAGATCCACCGGTGTGCGGCAGAAGGCGACGACGACGTCGACCTGCATGACCGCTGCCGCTGACGCTGACGCCGCTGACGCCGCCGCTGCCGGCGCCGCCGCTGCCGGCGCCGCCGGTGGCGGCTCGGCGATGGTCGTGGTTGTGGTGCCGGCCGGAAGGTCGGGGATCGCCCAGCCGTCTGGGGCGGCACACAGGACGACCTGATGGCCGGCTTTCACCCCCACTTTGCGCACCAGCGGCGTACCCGAGTAACCAGCCTGAGCCTCGCTCACGGCACTAGTCTGCTCGATCCCGATCTGAACAGCCGGGTAGCGCGACCCCCCGAGGTAGGTGGGGTTGTCCCGACCTCGACGGACGGTCTGGGCCCATGGTGCGAACCCCGGGCCGCAGGGCAGTCTGATAGCCGTGGAAGTCGATCGTGCGCAGGATGAGACCCCGATGCCTGAGTGGCAGCAACCAGACGTCTCAGGACAAGGCGGCGGCGAACCTGCCGGCGCCTTGTCAGCGCACCAGCCAGCCGCGGCGGCCGACGACCCCGGCCCCAGAACCAGAACCGGAACCAGAACCAGAAGCGGAAGCGGAAGCGGAAGCGATCCTGGAGCTGCCGGCCGCGACGCGATCCCGCTCATGGGGCTCGGCGCACGGGCGTGGAAGCAGGTGGCGTTCGCGCTGCTCAACCTGCCGCTCGGCATCGCCGGCTTCGTCTGCATGATCGTTTTTGTCACCGTCGGCAGCGGGCTGGCGGTCACGGTCATCGGGCTGCCGCTGTTGGCCGTCGCCCTGGTGGTCTGCCGGACCTGGGGTGGAGTCGATCGGGCTAGGGCACGGTCCTTGCTGGGTCTGGAGATCGCGTCGCCGTCGAAGCCGACCGTAAGCGATAGCGGGTTCTTCGCCTGGGTCTGGGCGCGGCTGGCCGACCCGGTCGGGTGGCGCAGCGCCCTTTATCTACTCATCCGGCTGCCGTGGGGCATCGTCACGTTCGCCGTGACGCTCACTCTCCTGTTTGCGTTCTGGCCGGTTGTGCCCTACGTCGTGTATGGCTTCGCCGCCGTCGACCGAGCGATGATCTCGGCGCTGCTGTCACCGTCCAGCGCGATGGAGCGGCGGATCCGGGAACTGGAGGCACGCCGGGCGACGATGGTCGGCGCGGCGGCCGACGACCGCCGCCGGATCGAGCGGGACCTGCATGACGGTGCACAGGCGCGGCTCGTCGCCCTCGCCATGGATCTCGGCCTCGCCCGGGAACGGATGGCCGACAATCCCGACGCCGCGGCCCGCATGGTCGAGCAGGCACACGGTGAGGTCAAGGTCGCCCTACGCGAGCTGCGGGACCTTGCCCGCGGCATCCACCCCGCGATCCTGACCGAACGCGGCCTCAGCGCGGCCCTCGCGAATGTGGCCGGACGCTGCACCGTGCCCGTGACGGTCACCGTGGACCTGCCGGATCACCGTCCATCGGCGGCCATCGAGGGACTGGTCTACTTCACCACGTCGGAGCTACTGACCAATATCAGTAAGCACAGTGGCGCTCGCTCCGCATCCGTCCGCCTGGCTCGTGCCGGTCACCGGCTTGAGCTCAACGTCACCGATGACGGCCGTGGCGGCGCCACGCTCACTCCCGGCGGTGGGCTCGCGGGTCTGGCCGACAGGGTTCGTGCCATGGACGGCGTTTTCACCCTGACCAGCCCCGCCGGTGGCCCCACGGTCGCCACCGCCCGCCTCCCCTGGCAGGACACTGACACCGACGCGGAGTCAGCCGAACGGGGCGCCAGACAAGCCGCCCACGAGGCCAGACACGAACGGCAGGAGGCGCGGCGCGCGGCCCAGGAGGCGCGGCATGCGCGACGAGACGCCGAGCGGGAGGCCAGGTGGGAAGACGGCGCCAGGCCCGTCCGACCCGAAGGCACCATCCGACCCGAACACACGGCCCGCCCCGAAGACACCATCCGGCCGAAGGAGATCACCCGCCCCGAACACACGACACGACCCGAGGAGACCATCCGACCCGACGACACGATCTAGCCGAAGGACACCGCCCGCAGAAGTGTGGGCCCGACGAGACAGGATGACACCGCCGCCAGCCGGGCATCCCTTGCGGGCGAGGACGACCATGCCGCGTCAACAAACCGTTAACAAGGATCTTTGCGCGCGGTTGCTTCCCGCACGATGTGACACGGTCAAGGCCACGACGCCGGACAAACCGGCCCAGCTGGCGCGGCGGCCGTTGTCGCCGCGCTACGACGTACGACGGAGGTACCGGTGACGGCGCGGCCTACGGTTCCTGGAGACGCGCCAGACAAGGCAGGTGCGCCGGGCCAGGGCTCGACGCCTGACCAGGGCTCGACGCCTGACCAGGGTGCCGCCAGTGCTCGCCAGGCATCGGCGTCCGAGCCGGCGACGCGGACGGCGCGCTATCGGCGGGACCTGCGCGTCTGGCTGCTGCAGGGGCTGGCGGACCAGTCGAAGCGGCACGCGGGCCCGCACACCCAGCCAGCCGAGGAGCATCCGCGGCACCGGTGGTGGCGGGTCATGTGCCTGACCGGCGTCGACTACTTCTCGACGCTGGGCTACCAGCCGGGCATCGCGGTGCTCGCCGCGGGCACGGTCAGCCCACTCGCCACCCTCGTTCTCGTCCTGCTGACCGTGTTCGGCGCGCTGCCGGTGTACCGACGGGTGGCCCGGGAGAGTCCACATGGCGAAGGTTCGATCGCCATGTTGGAGCATTTCCTGCCGTGGTGGGCCGGCAAGCTGCTCGTCCTGGCGTTGCTCGGCTTCGCCGCGACCGACTTCATCATCACGATGACACTCTCGGCGGCGGACGCGACCGCCCACATCGTCGAGAACCCGTACGCCCCGGACGCCTTCCACGGGCATGCGGTGCCCATCACGCTCGTGCTGCTCGCGCTGCTCGGAGCGGTCTTCCTGCGCGGCTTCACCGAAGCGGTGGGCCTCGCGGTCGTCATCGTCGTCGTCTACCTGTCGTTGAACGCCGTGGTCGTGGCCATGGCGTTCGTCCAGGTGGTGAGCGAGCCGCATGTCATTGGCGACTGGCATCACCTGCTGGTCACCAAGCATCCGAACCCGTTCCTGCTGATCGGCGTCGCGCTGATCGTGTTCCCCAAGCTGGCGCTCGGTCTGTCCGGCTTCGAGACCGGCGTGGCTGTGATGCCGCTGATCAAGGGGGATGCAGCGGACACCGAGGAGCATCCCGAGGGCCGCATCCGCGGGGCCCGTCGGCTGCTCACCACCGCTGCCGCGATCATGAGTCTGTTCCTGCTGAGCAGCAGCCTGGTGACGGTCTGGCTGATCCCGGAGGACGCCTTCGAGACGGGCGGTCCGGCCAACGGCCGCGCGCTCGCCTACCTGGCCCATGACCTGCTGGGTGGGGCGTTCGGCACCGTCTACGACGTCAGCACGATCATGATTCTCTGGTTCGCCGGCGCGTCGGCGATGGCCGGCCTGCTCAACCTCGTCCCGCGCTACCTGCCCCGTTACGGCATGGCTCCGCACTGGACCCGGGCCGTCCGCCCGCTCGTCCTGATTTTCGTCGCGATCGCCTTCCTCATCACGTGGATCTTCGACGCGAGCGTCGACAAGCAGGGCGGCGCGTACGCGACCGGCGTGCTCGTGCTGATCACGTCGGCGTCGCTCGCCGTCACGCTGTCCGGGATGCGGCGCGGCGAGGACGGAAAGCGCTCGAACCGATGGATGGTCACCTTTGGGTTGATCACGACCGTCTTCATCTACACGACGATTGCCAACATCTTCGAGCGGCCGGACGGCCTGATCATCGCTTCGATCTTCATCGTCGTGATCGTCATCGTGTCGTTCGTCTCGCGCGCCGTGCGCGCCTTCGAGCTGCGGGTGACAGACATCCGGCTCGACGACACCGCCCGCCGCTTCGTGATCGAGGCCGCGGAACGCGGCCGGGCCGGCGACGACGCGCCGGCCGGCCACCTGCGGCTGGTCGCGAACGAGCCCGATGCCGGCGACGCCGCCGAGTACCGCGACAAGGAGGCACAGGTCCGCAAGGACGCCCATGTGCCCGCCGGCGACCCGCTGCTGTTCGTCGAGGTCTCAATCTCTGACGCCTCCGAGTTCGAGAGCGCGCTGGAGGTGACCGGTATCGACCGGTACGGCTACCGAGTACTGCGCTTGCGCAGCACATCCGTGCCAAACGCGCTGGCCGCGCTGATGCTCTACCTACGCGACCTGACCGGTGCACGCCCGCACATCTACTTCGAGTGGACGGAAGGGAACCCGTTCACCAACCTGCTGCGCTTCCTGTTCTTCGGTGTCGGCGAGGTCGCCCCGATCACCCGCGAGGTGCTGCGCGAGGCCGAACCGGACCGCTCCCGCCGCCCCGCCGTCCACGTCGGCTGACACCGCCGTCTGGGCCACTCAAGCTCCACGAGCTGTGATGGAGACCACCAGACGCTAGACAAGGGACGCCGGACAAACCCCTGGGCAAGGGCTCGGGCAGGACGACGGCACAGTCAGGACCAACACGACACACGCAGGACGACGGCCAGAACAGCCAGCCAGCCAGGGCAGACAGACAGCCAGGGCAGCCAGCCAGGCAGACCGCCGCGACACACAGCCAGAGCCAGCCACCTACGACATCGAGACAGCCGCCCGGCCGGAACCGGCCGGGCAGAGACGAGCAACCGATGACGACCGGCGCCGCCGACGGACCGCGGCGGGGGAGGCTACGGATCTACCTGGGCGCCGCGCCCGGAGTCGGAAAGACCTACGCGATGCTCTCCGAAGGGCACCGGCGGGCCGAACGCGGCACCGACACGGTGATCGGCCTGGTGGAGACGCATGGCCGCCGGCTCACCGCCGAAATGACCGAAGGCTTCGAGACCGTTCCCCGCCGCGCTTTGCGGCACCGGGGCAGCGAGTTCACGGAGATGGACGTCGACACGGTACTCGCCCGCCGGCCAGCCCTCGCGCTCGTCGACGAGTACGCCCACACCAACGTCCCCGGCTCCCGCAACGTCAAGCGCTGGCAGGACGTCGAGGAACTCCTCACCGCCGGCATAGACGTCGTCACCACGCTCAACATCCAGCACCTCGAATCGCTAAACGACGTCGTCACCACGATCACGGGAGTGGCGCAGCGGGAGACCGTCCCCGACGCCGTCGTCCGGGCCGCGGACCAGGTCGAGGTGGTGGACATGGCCCCCGAGGCACTGCGCCGCCGGATGGCCCACGGCAACGTCTACGCGGCAGACAAGGTCGACGCCGCGCTGTCGAACTACTTCCGGATCGGGAACCTGAGCGCGCTGCGCGAGCTGGCCCTGCTCTGGGTCGCCGGCAAGGTCGAGGAACAGCTCGACCGGTACCGCGCCGACCATGGCATCACCGCGACCTGGGAGTCCAGGGAGCGGGTCGTCGTCGCGCTCACCGGTGGCCCCGAGGGTGACACGCTGATCCGGCGCGCGGCCCGGATCGCGGCCCGCTTCCCCGGCGGCGGCGACCTGCTGGCCGTCCACGTCAGCCGCCCGGACGGCCTGGTCAGCGGGGCCGACCCAGTGGCGCTGGCCCGTCAGCGTGACCTGGTCGAGAGCCTCGGCGGCAGCTACCACCACGTCCTCGGCGACCACGTCCCGGCCGCGCTGCTCGACTTCGCCAGGGCCGAGAACGCGACCCAGCTGGTCCTGGGCGCGAGCCGGCGCGGCCGGTTCGCGCAGCTGCTCAACCGCGGCGTCGGCGTCACGACGATCGCCCGCTCCGGCTCGATCGACGTCCACCTGGTCACCCACGAGCAGTCGAGCGCGGCCCGGCGCGGTCGGCCCGCGGGCAACGGGCCCGCGCGTGGTGACCGGTCGCGCCCGCCGGGAGCGCCCGGCCTCGGTCAGGGCCACGGCTCCGGTCAAGGCCACGGTTTCGGTCAAGGCCGCGGCGCCAGTCAAGGCCACGGCCGGCCGATTGGCGCGTACCGGCGCCAACTGGCCGGGTTCGCGCTGACCGCCGGGGCGCTCGCACTGGTCACGGCAGTGGGGGCGGCGAGCCGCTCCACCCTGAATCTGACTTCGAACGTGCTGCTCTACCTGCTGGTCGTCGTGGCGGTGGCGGTGGTAGGCGGAATCTGGCCGGCGCTGGCGGCGGCGGTCGCCTCGTCGCTGCTGCTCAACTACTACTTCACCCCGCCGCTGCACCGGTGGACGGTCGCGGAGCACAACAACACGTTCGCGCTGGTGGCGTTCGTCGCGGTCGCGGTCGCCGTGTGCCGGGTCGTCGACCTGGCCCGCCGACGCTCCAGCCAGGCCGCGCGCGCGAGCGCCGAGGCCGAGACCCTGGCGACGCTTGCCGGCGCGGTGTTGCGCGGCGAGCATCCGCTGCCCGCGATTCTCGAACGGGCGCGCGAGAGCTTCGGCATGACGTCGGTGACGCTGCTCGAGTCGCGCTCACCCGACGAACGCCCCGCCGCCACGACGACGGCAGCGGCGACGGCAGCGGCGACGGCGACGGCGACGGCAGCAGACGAGGACACGCAACCGGCGGAACCAGCTGGTTCCGCCGGTTCCGCCGGTTCCGCGGAACCGGCGGCACCGCCGACGCCCACGGAACCAGCGGCGCCGACGGAACCGACGGCCGGGGCGGGGACGACGGGTTGGGAGCGCTGGAGGGTCGTCGCGGCGGTGGGACCGCATCCCTGCGCACGACCGTCCGAGGGGGATGTCGAGGTGCCCGCCGGCGACCGGTTCATGCTGGCGCTGCGCGGTCGGCCGCTGCCGGCGGCGGACCGGCGGCTGCTCGCCGCGTTCGCCGCCCAGGCCGCAACCGCCGCCGACCGGCTCCGGCTCGCCGAACAGGCGGCGAGCGTCAGGCCGCTCGCGGAGGCGGACCGGGTTCGCTCCGCCCTGCTCACCGCCGTCAGCCACGACCTGCGGGCGCCACTGGCCGCAGCCAAGGCGGCCGTCACGGGCCTGCGCGCCCAGGACGTCATCTGGTCGGCCGAGGAGCGCGCCGAGCTGGTCGCGACCGCGGACGAGTCGCTCGACCGGCTGACGGCCCTGGTGGAGAACCTGCTGGACATGAGCCGGCTGCAGGCCGGCGTGCTGTCGGTGTTCCCACGGGCGGTGCACGCCGAGGACGTCATCGCGCTCGCGCTCGACGGCCTCGGCCCGGACGCGACCGGAGTGCGCGTCGGTGGGCCAGCCGCCGTCGACCAGGCAACAGCCTGGGCTGCGGACCGGCTTACGGCCGGGGCCGCCGACGAGGTCACGGCCGCGGCTGCAGACGGAGTTACGGCCGCGGCTACCCCTGGAGCTGCCGGCGAGGCCGGCGAGAGGGGCGAGGTGCCGGCGATGCGCGCAGACCCGGTGCTGCTCGAGCGGGTGATCGCGAACGTCGTCGCGAACGCGATCCGTTTCTCGCCGGCCACGACGCCGCCGTTCGTGGCGGCCAGCGCGATCGGGGGGCGGGTGCAGATCCGCGTCGTCGACCACGGTCCCGGCGTGCCGGAGGCGGACCGGGACGCCATCTTCCAGCCGTTCCAGCGCCTGGGCGACACCGACAACACCTCCGGCACCGGCCTTGGCCTGGCGCTTTCGCGCGGCCTGGTCGAGGCGATGGGTGGCACCCTTACTCCGGAGGACACCCCGGGCGGTGGCCTCACGATGGTCATCGACCTGCCGGCCGACGAGGACGGCTCACCGTCGGCCATGAACGGCGCCGAGACACCGGAGGGCGACGACAGCAGCGAAGCCGACGGCAGCAGCACCGGCGGCGACGGCGCAGCCGGCACTGATCGCACCGGCGGCGACGATACAGGCGGCGCTGATGGCGGAGGCGTCCGATGACGCGGGTACTGATCGTCGACGACGAGCCGCAGATCCTGCGGGCGATGCGGATCAACCTGCGGGCGCGCGGCTATGAGGTGGTCGTCGCCGCCACCGGAACCGACGCGCTCTCCGCCGCCGCGTCGAGCCCGCCGGACATCGTCATCCTCGACCTGGGCCTGCCGGACATGGACGGTGTCGACGTCATCCACGGCCTGCGCGGCTGGACCCGGGTACCGATCGTCGTACTCTCCGGCCGCGTCGAGAGCTGGGACAAGGTCAGCGCTCTCGACGCCGGTGCCGACGACTACATCACCAAGCCGTTCGGCATCGACGAGCTGCTCGCCCGGCTGCGCGCGGTCGCCCGCCGGACCGGCGAGCAGGCGGCGAGCCCCATCGTCCGTTTCGGCCACGTCACCGTCGACCTGGCCGCCCACCGGGCCACCCGCGCCCTGCCGTTGGGACGCGAGGCCGGTGACGTCGTTGACGGTGAGGGTGCGGACGGGTCCGGCGGGCCGGTCGAGGAGATCCACCTGACAAAGACCGAATGGGGCCTGCTCAGGGTGCTGCTGAGCCACCCGGGCAAGCTCGTCACCCAGCGCCAGCTGCTCACCGAGGTCTGGGGCGCCCGGTACGAGACCGAGACCCACTACCTGCGCACCTACCTCAACCGCCTGCGCCAGAAACTCGAGGACGACCCGGCCCGCCCCCACCACCTGCTCACCGAGCCCGGCATGGGCTACCGCTTCCAGCCCTGACACCGTGGCGTCGAGAGTCAGTCACCCAGTGTGAGACAAGACTCGGCGGACAACTCCGGTCGGCGCGTTCCAGCCTCTGCCCCTTCTGCCGACTTGCAACCCCACGCCCCGGCCGAAGATCACTAGCTCTGTACCCGAATCCGAACAAAGAACCGCATTCTGCTCAGATCCAGGTACAGCCCCGGCGATCAAGCTCACGAGGCGGGCGGCGGCCCAGGCCAGGCTCGCGCGAGGCGGCCACGCCGTCTAACCAGAGCCGGCATCGACGGGTGGACAGAACCGCAGGACCGCAGGACCGCGGCGTTCTGGGCCGAACTTCCGACGCTCGTCGCCGCCGGCCGCCACGATCGGCAAGTCGGCTGGCGAGTCGACGTGCAGGTCGGCATGCAGGTCGGAGACGAACTGACCGCTAGGCGGACATAAGTCGATCGGTAAATGATGCGGAACGCGCACCGGATGGCCGGCCGGCCGGCCGCGTCGCGCAGTGTGGCCTCGACCACGGTCGAACAACTGCTGGAACACGCCCCGGCGAACGATTGCTCGACCAGAGGGAAGCTAGGCGGGCCATTACTCGGCGCAGCAGGCCTGCGCCGCTCGCGATAATCCTAAGCAGATCCGGGTGAGCACGAGAAACCATTACGCGACAATGGTTCGCGCGGCAACTTGGTTCTGTTCCCCAAATTTCTTCCACATCCCTGTGACACTGGTCACAGATGGCTAGTAGCAAGCACATCGCCACAGTGATTTACACACAGCGTGACAACGTCGCCGGACATCTGCCCAGTTCAGCCGCTTGTGACTACACCTGGTAGCTGGTTACGGTTGCTCCGCTCGCAGCAAGCACTGGTCCGGACGCCGAGTTCTGCCCCCGGCCCAGCGCCCCCTCCGAGAAGATCGCCAGGGCAGAAGTGGGGGAACCACGTTCCCCCGGGCCCGCCGAAAGGCGCCGCCCTCGGGGTTAAGTCGGCCACATGAAAAGCGTTGTTCAGCGCGCCCGAAAATGGCCGGCCGGGCTTCCCGGCCCGAACCCGACAGCTAACCTCACAGGCGTGCGGGAAAGAATTTCGAAAAATGCTCAAAGGTCGTCACCGTAAGAAGCGCGCAATGGGCCGCCGTGGGTCCGCCGTCGTGGCCGCCGGCGTCATGACCGCGACCGCCGGCGTCGCTGTCCTCTCCGGAGCCGCGCCGGCCAGCGCCGCCTCCAGCACCGTCTCCGATGCTCAGATCGCCTCCTACGCGCATGCCGCGGGCCTCGACAGCTGCCGCGTCAGCCTCGCCACCTGGGTGGCGATCGCGCTCGCCGAGTCCGGCGGCAACCGCTACGCGCACGCCACCGTCGGCGAGGACTCGCGCGGCCTCTGGCAGATCAACATGCGGGCGCACTCCAGCTGGGTCGGCGGCCGTGACCTCTACGACCCGGCGACCAACGCCTGGGCGGCCACCCAGGTCTGCAAGGGCTCTGGCCCGAGCGCCTGGACCACTTACACCACGGGCTCCTACCGCACCTACCTGTCGCGCGGCCAGGCAGCCGCGAACGCGGTCGCCGCCGGCACGGTCTCGGCCGCACCGGCTGTGTTGGCCAAGGCGACGGCGACGCCCGCGGCGCCCGCGGTCCCGGCGAACGCGTGGTACCTGTCGCGGGCGGCGAACCACGCCGTCTCCCTGGACGGGGTCCGCCAGCTGCAGCAGAAGCTCGCGGGCCTCGGCTACACGATCGCGGTCGACGGCTACTTCGGCCCGCAGACCGACGGCGTCGTGCGCGCCTACCAGGCGTCGCACGGCCTGCTGGTCGACGGCGTCGTCGGCCCGCAGACGCACAAGGCGCTGTTTGACTAAAGGGCCCCAGGGCGCACGGAAAAGATCTTCCTTCGTGCGCCCTGCGGCAGTTCTCCCAGGGTCACTGGTTTTCCAGGGTCACTGGTTTCCAGGATCACTGGTCGACGCGTCCGGCCGCCTTCAGCGGCCGGCATCCCGCCGGCGGACGAGCAGCGCAGCCAGCCCGCCGGCACTCAGCCCTCCCGCGCCTCTTCCCCCACCTGGCGCGGGAGCCCCGAACCGCCCTGGCCTTCCCCTCCTGTCGAGGTCAGGGCGGTTCGCTTTCCCGTTTCCGGCTCCGTTTGAGCCAGACTCCGCCTGGACCAGGCTCTATTCCGTGCTCCGCCCCAGCCCACGTTCGAGCCGCCGGATGGCTGCTGATCGTCAGGCGGCCCGGCCGCCGCCAGTGCGGGTCAGGTGGATCTCTCCATCCGGGTCGCCCTGGGCATACGACTCGTAATGGATGTCCAGCTCATTTGAACCCTTGAGCGTCATGGTGATGTCCTCGTCGGTGCACTGATCGCCCGGCTTCGCCGCTTCGTGGACGCGAACCGTCGAGCCAGTGACCTCCAGCAGCGTCAACGTCTCGGAGCAGACATCGGCGTACGACGTCGTGCCGACGACGTCGCCGACCTTGCCGTTCTTCAGCTCCAACCTCAGCTCCACCTCGCCGTGCGTGCCGAACCAGGTGCCGACGTACGCACTGGGCACCGCCGGCCCCTTGCCCTTCGACGACCCGTCCACGAGCCGTACCACACCGAAGACAGCGGCGGCGAGGACGGCCAGCCCGCCCACGACCGCCACCGGAATCAGCCATGGCGGCCGGCGGCGGGACGGTGGCTGGCGCCCGGCCGACTGGTACCACGGGTTCTGGCCGGCCGGTGGTACCTGCGCCTCCGGCGGGGCCCACTGGTACCCGGCGGTCGGCTGGTACTGCTGCTGTGGCGGCTGCGGCTGCGGCGGACCGTAGGGCGGCTGCCCGTACGGCTGCGGCTGCCCGTACGGCTGCGGCTGCCCGTACGGCTGCTGGCCGTATGGTTGTTGCTGCACATACGGCTGTTGGCCGTATGGCTGTTGCTGCTGGTGTGGCTGGTCCTGACCGGCCTGCGGGTAACCCTGATTCCAGCCTGACGGCTGGTACTGGCCCGAGTACGGTCCGGCGGGCTCCCCTGCGCTCATGCGGCCTAGTCTGACCCGGCCACCCCAACCCCGTTCAACCGGATTGCCAAATTGTTTCCGGTATGGCCCGGCATTGAGGCCGTACTCCCGCCAGGCCACCCGTCTCGGGCCGGCGCCATGCCGACCCGCGAGCCCCCTGGTCACGATCGCCAGATCTCTGGCTGTCCGGCGCCGCGGCCCTAACGCGGGTCGTCGCCGGAACTACCGATGGGCAGGGTGATGTGCCGGCTGGCGGCATGGGCCACCCAGGTAGCGAGAATGGTGGCGGCGAGCGCCAGGACCAGGCCGAGCGTGAGCGACAACTGCGGTAGACGGTCCAGACCGAGGCGGCCGGTCAACGGCAGACCGGCGCTGTTCGGCCGCAGCACGAACTCGGCGACGGCCGCCGGGAGCAGGGCCGGCACCACCAGCAGCACGAACTCATCGGAGCCGAGCACTCCGCGTGCCACACCGATCAACCACCCCGAGGCGAAATAGCAGGCGAACAACGCCGCGTAGACGACACCCACCCGGACATAGCCGCCGCCGGCGAGCCGCCTGCCGCCGGACAGCTGGTGCCGCCAGCCCAACGCGTCGAACACGAGCCCCTCCACGCCATACCCCAGCGCGACGAACAGGCCGCCGGCCACCGCGACCACGACCAGGGTCACGGTGGCCGCCGTGGCGACCCGGGCGCGGGTCACACCATTGCCGACCAGCATCGGCACGAAGGTCGACGTCATCGACAGGCCGGCGGCCAACAGGATGAACCGCTGCCAGCCCACGAAACCGTGTTGCCAGAAGCTGTGGTCGGCCGAGCCCGCCGCGGCGACGACGCCGATCACGATCCCCAGCACAGCGGCGACCGCCAGCCAGAGCAGGCCGACCCAGATCATGGTGCCGATCGTGGTGATGGCGGCGACGTTCACGAGCGGCGGCGGCCCCTCCTGACGGGTGGCCCGGCCAGGCGTCGCGACCGTGGCGGGGCCATCCGCCGGGGACGCCGGGATGGCGAGGTAACGGTCGGCCGGGTCGGTCATGGCGTGCGCTCCCGGTGGCTGCCGGACAGGAATCGGTCATCGGTCAGGCAGGTCACGAGCCTGCGCGGCCCTACGGGGTTGACGTTGATGCCGGCCCGCTCCGCCGCGCCGAGAGCATCGGGGGTCAGCCGGCCCGCGAGCACGACCGACCGGATCCGGCCCAGCCTGCGATCGGACACCAGGGCTACGGCCTTGCCAGCCATCGCCCTGCCGACCAGGGCATCGTCGGCCGGGACGTCACCGACCGGCGCATCGCCGGTCGGGACATCGCCGGTCGGGGCATCATCGGCCCGGGCATCGCCGGACACCGCGTGGACGAGGGCGGCGACGGCATCGGCATCGCCGGTCAACTCATGGCCAAGCCCCTGCAGCCGGGCGGACGGCACCGCCGCCAGCACCCGCCCATGGCCGAGGAGAACGACGTCGTCGAGCAGCCCACCGCCCTCGCCCGCGGCGTGACCGTCCCCGTCGTCGCTCTCGCCCGCGGTTGCGCCGGCCAGGATGACCGTTCGCGGATGGGCAGCCCGGTCGCCGTGCAGCTCCTCATAGAAGATCACCTGGTGCACGGGCTCCAGGTCCAGGTGCGCCTCGTCGACCATCGTCAGCGGCGCCCGCGTGGCCAGCCCCATCGTCACCGCGAGCGCCGCCCGCCGGCCCCGCGGCAGCGCGGCGACCTTCGTGCCACTAGCCACCTCGAACCGGTCGAGCAGCCTGTCCGCGAAGGTCTGGTCCCAGCGGGGGCGCACCAGAGCGGCGATCTCCAGCACCTCACGGACCGTCGTCGACCCGTCGGCCCCGATCCCGCCCCGGCCGTCGACCAGGCAGGTCCCGCTCATCAGCCGCGCGTTCTCGTAGGGATCCTCTCCGTCCACCCGCACCGTCCCGCCGGACGGGCGGCGGTAGGCGGCCAGGCACGCGAGCAGCGTCGACTTCCCAGCCCCCGCCCGGCCGAACAGGCCGCAGGTACGACCCGGCTCGACACCGAACGAGACGTCGTCGAGCACGGGCGCCTTCACGCCGCCGCCGCGGCGCCGAACCGCGAGCCGCTGCACCTCAACCCGGTAGCTCATGCCGCCAGGCTGTTCCAGCCACCCGGCCGTCGCCTACGGCCACCCGTCTAGGACTGAACGACCTAGGTCGATGATGTATCTCTGGTCCGCTCGCAACGTTCAAGCGCGACGCAACTGAGCTGGCCCGGAGGCGCGCCTCCGCGGAGGCATCCCCGCGAGCGAAGCGACGCGGGGGTGCCGCAGCGGAGGTCGCCGGAGGGCACGTCCGCGGAGGAGGACGCGGCGCGGAGGTCCCTTCCCGAAGCGAAGCGAGGGAATGGGCCGGAGCGCCGCGTCCGCACGGAGCGGATTATGTAACAGCGCCCGGACGGAGCGGACCAGAAAATCAGAGGTCGGCGTCGTGGACGAGTAGGGCGATCTGTACCCGGTTGTCGAGGCCGAGGCGGACGAACAGCTTCGAGACGTAGGACTTGACCGTGGCGACGCTCATGTAGAGCTCGGCGGCGATCTGGGCGTTGGACAGACCGCGGCCCACCGCGAGCGCCACGTCGCGTTCACGTTCGCTGAGCCGCTCGAGAGCGGCACGGGCCTGCTGGGCCTGCGTCGACGGCCGGCCAGGCGCGGGGGTCACGGTCCTTGTCGACGCAGACGACGCAGACGACGCAGACGACGCAGACCCGGGCGGCGACGGGGCTGGCTCCGACGCCGCGGAGGCTGCCGGGAGGGTCGTGGCGGCGTGTGTCATGAGGCGGCGGAGCACCGCGGGCGACAGGATCGGGTCTCCGGCCGCGACCCGGCGGACGGCGCCGATGATCTGTGCTGGCGGGGTGTCCTTGAGGAGGAAACCGCTCGCCCCGGCCCGCAGCGCCCGCAGCACGTGCTCGTCCGCGTCGAAGGTGGTCAGGACGATGACCTCTGGCGGGTTGGCCTGGGCGCGCAGCGTCTCGGTCGCGGTCAGTCCGTCGACTCGGGGCATCCGGATGTCCATGAGCACCACATCCGGCTGGTGCAGGTCCGCCAGGGCCGCCGCCTCGGCGCCGTCGCCCGCCTCGGCGACCACCACGACGCCGTCCCCGCCGCCGAACACCAGGGCGAGCGCCGTCCGGACCAGCGGGTCGTCGTCGACCACCAGTACCCGCACGGGTGCGCCCGGCTCGTCGCTCACACCGGGCGGGGCAGGATGGCCAGGCCCTGTCATTCGCCACTCCCGCCGCTCCGACCCGACCCGCTACCCCGACCGGACCTGGCACTCCGACCGGACCTGGCACTTCCAGCGGACCCGCTGACCGCGACGGGCCCGGCGCCAATGCCGTCACCGGGATCGCCGACGCCGGAGCCACTCGTGGCGCCGTCACGGGCAACCGCCTCGGGAGCCGTCCACGACAGCCACGCCCGCACCTGGAACTCGCCGTCCGCGGTCGCCTCGTGCCGAAGCGCCCCGCCGGCCAGGGCCGCCCGCTCGGCCAGGCCGACCAGCCCCATCCCGCCTACCGGCCTCGTCGTCTCCGTCCTCCTGACTGGCTCAGTTTCACAGGGAGGTCCAGGTCGACCGTTCGTCCCGGCGACACCGGACCCGTCGATCTTGTTACGGACCTCGATGCGCAACCCTTCGGCGGCCGAGCCGTTGACAATCACGGTGATCGGCTGCCCCGGCGCATGCTTGCGTGCGTTGGTCAACGCCTCCTGCACGATCCGGTAGGCGCTCGCGCTGGCCACCGGCCAGACCGTGTGCGGCTCGACCAGGAGGTACTGGGCGTGGACGGTCGCGCCCGCCCGGCGCGACTCGTCGACGAGCGCGGCCACGTCCAGAAGGCCGGCCTGGTCAGCCCGGCCGGGCGATACCGCCAGACTGGTCGGGTCGGGTGAGCCGATCCGGTGGACCCGGCCGGTGAGACGCGCCGGGACGGCCAGCGGCTCGGGCCCGGTGTCGTCCTGCCGCAGCAGGCCGATCACCTCCCGCAGCTCGGCGAGGGCCTCCCGGGCGCTGGCCCGGACCGCGCCGGCGGAGTGGGCGAGCTGGTCGGGCGGTGCGTCCGGCCGGAACTCGAGCGCGCCGGCGTGCATGCTCAACAGCGACAGCCGGTGGCCGAGCACGTCGTGCATCTCCCGGGCGATTCGCAGCCGCTCCAGCCGGCGGGCGTCGGCTACCTGGCGGTGCTGCTCGGCCTTGGCCAGCGCCGCCCGCTCCCGCCAGGAGATGACCAGCTGCCGCCGGGCCCGGACGAACATCCCCCAGCCGGTCACCCCGGCCGTCAACCCCAGCGCAATCAGCACCGATCCCGCATACGACAGCTGCGGGTCTGGCCAGAGCAGTGGGTAGACGAAGGCAGGCAGGCAGAACACGCCGGCGACTGCGGCGGCCACGGACGCGCGCCGGTGCACGGCCACGCTGAACATGAGGATCAGTGCGGCGAAGGAGCACGAGGCGGAAAACGCCCCGAAGGGCGTGGTCGCGAGCGTGAGCGCTACCGGCCAGCGCCGCCGCCACCACAGCGCGGCGCAGGTCGCCAGCCCCGCCGCCAGGTCGGCGGCGCGCAGCGCTCCGGGCATGTCCGGCACCTGCTCGACGAGAGGCGCCCACACCGCGAGCCCGCCCCAGACCGCGACGACGAGGAAGACGACGTCCACCGCCCAGTCCCGCGCGGACCGGGAAGCCGGGCCGTCGTCGCCGCCACCGGCGGTGATCTCCTGGGTGAGCAGGCCAGGCAACAACCATCGGTACTCCATGCGACGCACCCCGACACGCCCGCCGGTGCCCACCGCGCCCATGTTCGGCAGCGTACGGGGTCCACGCCTCGTCCGAAACCGCCCGAAGTGCGGTACCAAAGTCGATGCCCGGCCTCGCGCCGCCATCGCTGTAATAGCCGGCCGGCCAGGCTGGACGATGACCCGGGACGGTCGAATCTTCGGGTTCCGCGGGACGGACGTACCTCGGTCACCATCGCGTCGCGGTGGCCTTGGTCCCCTTCGTCGCGAAGAAGCCACCCGGGATTCACGGTTGCGTCGCCGTCCAGGTGAGCCGCCGACCGCCGCCACCATGTCCGATTTAGGACGATGACGAACCACCGTGCCAACGTTGAACAATTCGCTACGCTTGTGGTCGCATCGGGTGGCGTCGACACCGACATCAGCATTGGCAGCAGGCAGTCATACGGGGGAGCTGTGGTAGGTATTCCCCACCGCGAGCCGGTGGGTACGGGTTGCAAGAAGCCGGTGGGAACAAGTTGCGCGGAGCCGGCGGGTGGCCTGCCGGCGTCTCGAGACTGGCGTCCTCTCCCCCTGTCGGCTCAGATACGGCCTTCCGCGTTTCCCGGCCGGCGCAGGCGCGAGCGGCCAGCTCCGGACGGAGCCCGTACCGCCGGCCGGCGCGCCCGCGCCAGACTCGGACCGTTGCCGAGAGCGCAGACGTCATGGCCCCTCGCTGGCGTCGTCCGCGCAGGAGGGCCGGCGCGGTGACCGATCCGGGCCCAGCCGGCCAAGCCGGCGACCTCCCGTTCTCGCCGGCCGACATCCGCGACCTGCACAGCGTTTTCTCCCGGCGGGTCGGCGACGCCGGCCGCATAGAGATAATTCTCCTGAAAATTGGCCTCCCACGGCAGCGGATCAATTTCGGGAATCCCGTCGATGTGGTATGGGGCCAGATCTTCAAACAACTGGAAAATGGGGTCCCAACGGTCCGGAGCCCGTTCCGGGACCTCCTGATGATCGCGATCGAAAATTTCCCCGAAGACCCTGTTGTCAAGAGGCTGAGAAGTACCTACCTGCCCACCCCGGCTTGGATGCAGGACGAACCGGCGCTTCCGGATATGATCACCTACCGCGACGTGACCGGCCCACCGTACGGGAGTCCGGCATCACCGTACGGGAATCCGACACCGCCACCCGGGAATCCGGTACCGCCACCCGGGCGCCGCCGATGGCGCACACGGACCCGGCTGCTGGCGGCTGGTGTGTCGCTGGCCGTCGTCGGCACGGCCATCGGTATCGCCGTGCCGCTCGTAGCGCGGAACGACCACGGTTGTTCCGCGGGCGGGTCCGACGTCAGCCTCTCCTGGGCGGACGGCGAGTGCGTCGGCTACAGCGACGGGTCATACCAGTTTGGAAAGGCCGCGGACGGTGCGGCAGTCCAGAAGGCGGTCGACACACAGAACCGGTGCGCCCAGGCGCTGCGCACCAAGCATGCCGTCGTCGGGGCCCCGCACCGCGACACGATCACCCTGGTGTACTTCGCGGCGCTCACCTCCGTGGGCACGGACCAGCGGGACTGGACGGATGACCAGATTGCCGAGCTGGCCGGGCTGCTGACCTGGCAGCGGAACCAGAACGCCGACCCGAACTCGGCCGACAAGAACTGTCAATCGGCCGCTCGCCTGGAAGCGTCGGGCCCAATCGTCCGAGTACTCATCGCCAATGGCGGCTCGAGCATGAGGTTCGCAGAGAAGGTCACCCGCGAGATGCTGGTCCCGCTCGCGAGGCGAGATCCGACCGTGCTTGCCGTGATCGGCATGGACCGCAGCGTCGACCAGGTCAAGCAGGCCATCCGTGAACTCGGCCAAGAACAGGTCGCCGCGGTGTCCACCGTTTTGTCGGCGGACGACCTCGTGTTCACCTCTCCCTATTACCTGCAGATCGTTCCACCGAATCGTCGGCAGGCGCTGATGATAGCGATGTACGCGATCAAGAATGAACGCTCAAGGGTTATGGTCGTCTATCCGAAGGCCTCCTGTGATGGCGGGGACGATGCCATGCCCGCCTTCGAGGACCGATACCTCTACACATTGGTCGACGACGTGCGAGCCGAAGCGAAGAAGACCGAGATCACGCCCGTCGGGGGACGCTCCGTCACGGCCGACCTGCGCGGCTGGGATCCAGCGACATGCCACCAGGCAGACTTCGACGAATACCTGAGGTCGTGGTTCGCGAAGCAGTGCGAAGAAACCGGGAAGAACGATCTCATCTTCTATGCCGGCAGGCACGAGGCCTTCGCCACGTTCACCGAGGGGATGGCGAGCTGCCTGGACACCGCCGACGGCGGGAGCGCACGAGGCTCCCTGGTGGTCGCCGACGACACGGCGAGCCGGTACGTCGCCGCGAACTCCGGGCAGAGCGTTGTCATCCGGTACGTCTCGAAGGCACCCGCGGTCGTGAACGCCGGCAGCCAGTGCCCGGACGGCAACGTAACATTCCCCGACCTCCCGCCGGGGCTGCCAGAATTCTGCCGCCAGCTCCACGACATGTACGCAGTTACGGGAGTGGTCCCGCCGAAACTAAATTGGACCGAGGAGCGGGTAGCTCTCGCCTACGTCGCGGCCGAGCTCTTCATCGACGCCGTCAAAGCCATGGATGGTGCCGGACGCGACGCTCCAGAGAGACATGACGTGCTGGCCAAGATCCGGGAGACGGTCAGGCCCAGCGCGATCGGGGAGATCGATTTTCGCACGAGCCAGGTCGCCGAGAGCAGCCAGCTGGCAATCCTGCGGATCAATCTCCGCGAAACCGACCTGCCGGTGGCGCAGCTGCAGGCGGACGGCGGCGACATCGAGGACAACCCGACGGTCACCTGCAAGTATGTGATCAGCGGGACCACCCCGACGACCGCCGACTGCTTCGGCAATCCGCTGTCGCCGCTCGGGAAATCCCAGCAGCAAGACCGCCAGCCCACGCGCTGATCCCCTCGGGCGTCCTGCCCCGGGGCGTCCTGCGTTGGGCGTCCTGCGTTGGGCGTCGGTCAGGGTCGCGCCGTCGCCGCCATCGGCGGCGACGGCGCCAGCCCAGTTCCCGAAGACTCCCCCGCGCTCAGAGCTGGCCGACGGCGGTGATGGTGAGGGCGGCGGCGCCGAGCTCGTCGGAGGCCGCCAGGTCGACCTCGGCGCTGACACCCCAGTCGTGGTCGCCGGCCGGGTCGTCGAAGATCTGGCGCAGCAGCCACTTCCCGCGCTCGGTCGTCGTGTCGACGATGAGCATCTTCGGGCCGCGGGCGTCCGCGCCGGTGCCGATCTCGGCGTGCTCCTCGAAGTACGGCTCCAGCGCGTCCTCCCAGGCGGCGGCGTCCCAGCCGGACTCGGCGTCCAGCTCGCCGAGGTCGTAGTAGCGGCGCAACGCGGCGAGCTCGACACGGCGGAACAGCGCGTTGCGGACGAGGACGCGGAATGCCCGGACGTTCCTCGTGACGGCGGGCGGCTTGTCGGTGAGCCGGTCGCCGTGCTCGATCGCCGCGGCGGCAGCCAGGTCCCCCTCGGTGGGGTTGCGCAGGCGTTCCCATTCGTCGAGGAGGCTCGAGTCGACCTGGCGGACCAGCTCGCCGAGCCATTCGACGAGGTCGGTCAGCTCCTCGGTGCGCGCCGCGTCCGGGACGGTCTGGCGCACCGCCTTGTAGGCGTCGGCGAGGTAGCGCAGCAGCAGGCCCTCGGACCGGGCCAGGCCGTAGAACTGGATGTACTCGGCGAACGTCATCGCCCGCTCGTACATGTCACGCACGACCGACTTCGGTGAGAGCTCGTAGTCGTCGACCCAGGGATGGCCCCGCCGGTAGATCTCCAGGGCGCCGGTGAGCAGCTCGTCGAGCGGCTTCGGGTGGGTGACGTCCTGCAGGGCCTCCATCCGGTCGTCGTATTCCATGCCCTCGGCCTTCATCGCGGCGACGGCCTCGCCGCGGGCCTTGAACTGCTGCGCGGACAGCACCTGGCGCGGGCCGTCCAGCGTCGCCTCGATGACGGACAGCGCGTCGAGGGCGTAGTCGGGGGCCGCCATGTCGAGCAGTTCCAGGGCGCCGAGCGCGAACGGCGAGAGCGGCTGGTTGAGCGCGAAGCCGAACTGGAGGTCACCGGTGAGGCGGATCGTGCGGCCCTCGGCGTCGGGCTCGTCGAGCTTCTCGACGACGCCGGCGGCGAGCAGTGCCCGGTAGATCGCGATGGCGCGGCGGATGTGCCTGCGCTGCGCGGCCCGATCCTCGTGGTTGTCGGTGAGGAGATGGCGCATCGCGGTGAACGCGTCGCCGGGGCGTGAGATGACGTTCAGCAGCATGGAGTGGGTGACCCGGAAATGCGACGTCAGCGGTTCCGGCTCGGCGGTGGTGAGCCGCTCGTAGGTCGGCTGGCCCCAGCCGACCTGGCCCTCCGGCGGCTTCTTGCGCACGACCTTGCGGCGCTTCTTCGGGTCGTCGCCGGCCTTCGCCAGCGCCTTCTCGTTCTCGATGACGTGCTCGGGCGCCTGGACGACGACGTAGCCCGCGATGTCGTAGCCGGCCCGGCCGGCGCGCCCGGCGATCTGGTGGAACTCGCGGGCGGTCAGGATCCGGTTTCTCGTCCCGTCGTACTTCGACAGCGACGTGAACATGACCGAGCGGATCGGGACGTTGATGCCGACGCCGAGGGTGTCGGTCCCGCAGATCACCTTCAGCAGGCCGGCCTGGGCGAGGATCTCGACGAGGCGTCGGTATTTCGGCAGCATCCCGGCGTGGTGCACGCCGATCCCGTGGCGCACCAGGCGGGAAAGCGTCTTGCCGAAACCGGCGGTGAACCGGAAGCCCCCGATCGCCGCCGCGATCTGCTCCTTCTCGGCCTTCGTCGCGACGTTGATGCTGGTCAGCGCCTGAGCACGTTCCAGTGCCGATGCCTGGGTGAAATGAACGATGTAGACAGGCGCCTGGTGGGTGGTCAGGAGCTCCTCGATGGTCTCCTGCAGCGACGTCAGGACGTAGGAGAAGTAGAGCGGGACCGGCCGGTGCGCGGAGCGGACGACGGCGGTCGGCTGGCCGGTGCGCCGGGTCAGGTCCGCCTGGAACCGGGTGACGTCGCCGAGCGTCGCCGACATGAGGATGAACTGGGCCTGCGGCAGCTCGATCAGCGGAACCTGCCAGGCCCAGCCGCGGTCCGGGTCGGCGTAGAAGTGGAACTCGTCCATCACGACCTGGCCGACGTCCGCCGCGGCGCCCTCGCGCAGCGCCAGGTTCGCCAGGATCTCGGCCGTGCAGCAGATGATCGGCGCCTTCTCGTTGACGCCGGCGTCACCGGTGACCATCCCGACGTTCTCGGCGCCGAATATCTCGATCAGCGCGAAGAACTTCTCCGAGACCAGTGCCTTGATGGGCGCGGTGTAGTAGGAGCGCCGCCCGGTCGCGAGCGCCGCGAAGTGCGCCCCCGCCGCGACCATGCTCTTCCCCGATCCGGTCGGGGTGGACAGGATGACGTTCGCGCCGGAGACGATCTCGATCAGCGCCTCCTGCTGGTGTGGGTAGAGGCTCAGGCCCCGCTCCCCGGCCCACTCCTCGAAGGTCGCGTAGATGGCGTCCTCACCGAGCGGGTCCATGCGGGCAGCGGTCAGCCCGCCCGGCGGCAGGGCGTCGACAAGATCGGTCGTGGCGAGATTCATGGTGCTACCGATCGTGCCTGACATTCCCGCCCTCCGCCCAGCCGGCGGGCCCAACCTCGGCCCGATCCGGCCGGCCCAGCCCCGAGACCGACCGAACAGCCGAGTCGGCCCGACACCTCGCAGACGGAGTCGTGTCTGGCGGGCGAGGGCGACGTCGTGGTCGAATCAGGTCGTGCCCGCCCATTCGAGCTGTCCGCGCCGGCGGCTGCCATGCCGCTGCCCGTCGCGGCCGTTGCCGGCATGTGGGTGACGCTCCTCGCGGTGGCGGGGGGTGTCGTCGTGATCGCGGCGCTGGTGGTCGGCGCCACCGAGCTGACGCACTGGGCCGCCTCCCGCCGGCATTTCGCGGCACACCCACGTCGATCGGCGCGGAATGCCACGTTCGCACCTCATTCGGGCTCCGACCTGGGCAGCGCGGCGGAAACGTCGGAAGGAGTCAGTCCGGAAACCACCGCCGGACTCCGTGAGGTCCTGCTGGTTCTTGGGTGTCCGTCCGCCCGCGATGGGAGCATCCAGCGCGGACAGAAGTGGCGCACCGAGATCGCCGTCCGCTCCATGAGCGGATCGGCGAACGGCTTGACCAGCATCTTGATCAGCAATGAGGCGCGTCGCGCGGGCGGGGCGGACGGGGCGGACGGGGCCAGCGACCAGAGCCACGCCGGCAGCCTCCTCATCTTCAGCGGTGCCGCGACGCGGGGCGCTCCGGTCGCCGAGGCCGAGGTCATGGCGCGCTATGCGCGAGAGGTGCTCGGGGTTCCCGCGGACCGCATCGCCCTGGAGACCCGGGCACTCACCACCAGGCAGAACATCGCGTTCGCGATGGGATATCTCGAGGCAGCAGCGACGATCAAAATCGTCTCCAATCCGGTGCACGCGGCCCGGGCTCGGCAGTATCTCGGCGAGCTCCGTCCGGACCTGCTTTCCCGCGTCGTTCCCGCCGACGACTACCGGCCGCTGGAGAAGACCCGTTTGAAGCTCGGCACCGTCGCCTACGAGGTGACCCGCCCCGTCCTGCGCCACGTCATGCCGCCGCTGCGCGCATGGCACCAGGAACGCACCCGGAGCCGCGCCGGACGAGCGGCGGGATAGCGCTTCCAGCCCGGCCACCCAGCGCGCCGCGGGACCGGCCCCGACGGCTCCGGTCCACGCCGATCGCTGCTGCCGTCGCCGTTGCCGGAGGTTGTTCAGGATCTGGTGGAGTTTTCGGTGCTGGAACCTTGAAGACGCCACCAGGTCATGGAGTCGACCATGATCTGGTGGCATCGTCTACGCCCTGGTCGCTGGTCGTCGCTCGCCAGCTCCCTCTCCACTTCGACCGTCTTCGATCGAGGCCGGGTAGGCATCCCCGCACCTGACACCGGGGTACCTCATACCGAGGTACCCCATACCGGGGTCCATCTGGAAGTGGCCGTGTCAGGCGCCGACGTAGGCGGCCAGGTGCTCGCCGGTGACGGTGGAGCGGGCGGCGACGAGGTCGCCGGGGGTTCCCTCGAAGACGATCCGGCCGCCGTCGTGGCCGGCGCCGGGGCCCAGGTCGATGATCCAGTCGGCGTGTGCCATGACCGCCTGGTGGTGCTCGATGACGATGACCGACTTGCCGGCGTCGACGAGGCGGTCGAGCAGGCCGAGCATCTGCTCGACGTCGGCGAGGTGCAGGCCGGTGGTCGGCTCGTCGAGGACGTAGATGCCGCCCTTGTCCGCCATCTGGGTGGCGAGTTTGAGGCGCTGCCGCTCGCCACCCGACAGCGTCGTGAGCGGCTGGCCGAGGCTGAGGTAGCCGAGCCCGACGTCGGCGAGCCGGCCGAGAATCGCGTGCGCGGCCGGCGTGCGTGCCTCGCCGCCGCCGAAGAACTCCTCGGCCTCGGTCACCGACATCGCGAGCACCTCGCTGATGTCGCGGCCACCGAATCGGTATTCCAGCACCGCCACCTGGAACCGCTTTCCTTCGCATTCCTCGCAGGTGGTGGCGACGCCGGCCATCATCGCCAGGTCGGTGTAGATGACGCCGGCGCCGTTGCAGGCCGGGCAGGCGCCCTCGGAGTTGGCGCTGAACAGCGCCGGCTTGACCCCGTTCGCCTTCGCGAACGCCTTGCGGATCGGCTCGAGCAGGCCGGTGTACGTCGCCGGGTTGCTGCGCCGCGAACCGCGGATCGGGGTCTGGTCGACGGCGACCACACCGTCCCGGCCGGACACCGAACCGTGGATGAGCGAGCTCTTGCCCGAACCGGCGACGCCGGTGACGACGACCAGCACGCCCTGCGGAATGTCGACGTCGACATTCCGCAGGTTGTGGGCGTCCGCGCCGCGGACCTTCAACACGCCGGACGGTTTGCGCACCGACGGCTTCAGCGCGGCGCGGTCGTCCAGGTGCCGACCGGTGAGCGTGCCGCTGGCCCGCAGTCCTTCGAGGGTGCCTTCGAAGCAGACGGTGCCGCCCGCTGTGCCGGCGCCGGGGCCCAGATCGACGACGTGGTCGGCGATCGCGATCACTTCTGGTTTGTGCTCGACGACCAGGACGGTGTTGCCCTTGTCGCGCAGGCGCAGGAGCAGCTCGTTCATCCGCTGGATGTCGTGCGGGTGCAGCCCGACGGTTGGCTCGTCGAAGACGTAGGTGACGTCGGTCAGCGACGACCCGAGATGGCGGATCATCTTGGTGCGCTGCGCCTCGCCGCCCGACAGCGTTCCCGTCGGGCGCTCGAGCGAGAGGTAGCCCAGCCCGATGTCGGTGAACGAGTCGAGGGCGTGGCGCAGCGCGGCCAACAGCGGCGCCACGGACGGTTCGTCGAGGTCGCGCACCCAGTCGGCCAGGTCGCTGATCTGCATCGCGCAGGCGTCGGCGATGCTGATCCCCTTGATCTTCGACGACCGGGCGGCCTCGGAAAGGCGCGTGCCGCCGCATTCGGGACAGGACTGGAACGTCACCGCCCGCTCGACGAATGCGCGCACGTGCGGCTGGAGCGAGTCGATGTCCTTGGAGAGCATCGACTTCTGGATACGGGGGACGAGCCCCTCGTAGGTCAGGTTGACATTGTCGACCTTGATCCGGCGGGCCTCGCCATACAGGAATTCCTCGCGCTGCTTCTTCGTGAACTTCGCGATGGGGGTGTCGCCGGGCACGACCGCGGAGAAGATGCGCCCGTACCAGCCGTCGGCGCTGAAGCCCGGCACCGTGATCGCGCCCTCGGACAGCGACTTGTTCTCGTCGAACAGCTGTGACAGGTCGATGTCGGACACCGACCCCATACCCTCGCAGCGGGGGCACATGCCGCCGATCCGGTTGAACGTCGCCTTCGTGGTCTTGCTGTTGCCCCGCTCGACAGTGATCGCGCCACTCGCCCGGACCGATGCGGTGTTGAACGAGAACGCGTTGGGCGGCCCCACGTACGGCTGGCCGAGGCGGCTGAAAACGATGCGCAGCATCGCGTTGGCGTCGGTGACCGTGCCGACCGTGGAGCGCGGGTTCCCGCCCATCCGCTCCTGGTCGACGATGATCGCCGTCGTCAGCCCTTCGAGGAGGTCGACCTCCGGCCGGGCGAGCGTCGGCATGAAACCCTGCACGAAAGTGCTGTAGGTCTCGTTGATCAGCCGCTGCGACTCCGCGGCGATCGTGCCGAACACCAGTGAGCTCTTACCGGAGCCGGACACGCCGGTGAACACCGTCAGCCGACGCTTCGGGAGCTCGATGCTGACGTCCTTGAGGTTGTTCTCCCGCGCGCCCTGCACGCGGATCGCGTCGTGGCTGTCGGCGGCGCGCGGCGCGGGGACTCGCGTGCTCTCGGTCGCGCTGCCGGTCGTGCTCACGTTCACGCTCGCGGCGATGCCCAGATCCATGACGGTCACGCTAACCGGCGCCCGGCGGCCGCGGCTTCTCCATTCCTGACCGATCCGCTCCTGACCGCTCGGCCTGCCGGTCTCGCTATATGTGACCGACCGTGTCATCGAGCGTGACCGGATACCGCCGGACGCCGGCCGGACCTGGCGGCCGCGGCGAGCTCCGGCAGAGACTGAGCCGACATTGACATCGACATTGAAAGGCGAGGCTGGTGGAGACGAGGCGCTTATCGCAGAACCAGGAGGCGCCATCGGGTCGTGATGACTCGGGGATCATCATGCGGTTGAATCCGTTTACTTAAGCGGACCTGTAGTGCTGCGCCTGCCCGAGGGTATGCAACAGTCTGTCGGAACTTCGCGGCCTCACGATCTCGCGGCTTCGCACGGCGGTAGCACCACAACTCCACGAACGAAGATAGCGAGGGGTGGCGCATGGTGGCGACGATCATTCGCCACGGTCCGTGGGGTGGGCCGGGCGAGGAGATCACCGCCTGTTATCTGCGCGACCATCTGGACGAGCGTTGGACGATCGTCTGCGGCCGGCAACTGGTACACACCTCGGGAACGCGCGACACCGACTTCATCGCCATCGGGCCGCACAGCGTCACCGTGATCGAGGAGAAGTCCTGGCACGGCGACCTGATCGGCAACGAGGTCTTCTGGTACGACCGCGAGACCCGCGAGGAGCGCGGCAACCCGATCAACCAGGCGGTGGGCGCAGCCCGGATCCTCGCCGGCGGTCTGACGCACCACAACCGGGCGTTACGCAATGCGCTCAAGCAAGCGGTCCCGCTCGGCGAGGCGCCGTTTCACCTGGTCCACGCATTGGTCGTGCTCTCGTCGCCCGACGTCCGCGTCAACGTCGACGACCCCCGGGTGAGGCGCCACGTGGTCCACCTGGCGGGCTGCGAACAGGCGCTTTGCGAAATCGACGATTTCGTCGCCCGCCACGTCAACTTCGCGCCGTACCGCGCCCGCGTCGTCGACCTCGTCTCCGGACTGTCCAGGCGGCCGGCGACGCCGAAGAAGCTCGGGCCTTACGAGATCGTGACCGGACTCGACCCGACTCCACGCGGACGCCGCTATGTCGGCCGGCACCATGACGGCTCGATTCGGGTGCTCCTCACCCTCGACCGGCAGGGCCTCACGGCCGACGAGCTCCGAGCGAACGACATCCCGTTGCTGCGTGAGTACAACGCGATGCGACGGCTGGCGCCGCTGCGCAGGGTCTTCGCCGTCGACCCGTACTTCGGCGTCGACTACGAGCGGACGTGGGTCGTGCCGATGCATCCACCCGAGCCGACCCTGCTGACGCTGGGAAACCTGATCCGAGCCGGCATCCAGCCGTCGATCGACACGTTCACGGCCGTGGCCGCCGACTCCTTCGCGGGCCTCGCCGACATCCACGCCGAGGGCATTACCCATCGGGCGCTGCATCCCAGCCGGGTGTGGATGGACCCGGAAACGAACCGGGTGACGTTCTCCGACTTCCTCATCGCCAAGATCGCCGACGTCGACATTGGCACGGTGCACGACGCCGACGACGCCGACCACGAGGGCCACGCCTACCGGGCGCCGGAATGCCGCCGGACCGCGCACGCAGCCGGCAACCAGTCGGACGTCTACTCGCTGGCGCTGTGCCTGGCCGCCTGGTGGGAACTGTGGACTGCCGACCCGCCAGCCGCGCCTCGAGCCGCCGGATCACTGCCGGCCGAGGTCCGCGCCACCCTCGACGCCGCCCTGGCCGCGGACCCCGTCGAACGCCCCGAAGCCCGCGAGATCGCCGACCTGCTGAGGGAGGCCTACCTAGCCATTACCAGCCCGCCCATCCCTGAGCTCTCCCCAGCGCCGACGACGCCCGGACCGACAGCAGCCCCGCCCGCGACGACGTCAACGCCAGAGCCGGCGCCGGCGAGGTCGACACGGACGGGCGGGATCACCCCCGCTGACGCGGGCATCTGGGCGGCCACCGCCACCCGGCAGGCGGTCGACCGCGCGCTCGCCAAATACCAGACCTTCAGGGCCGCGATGGCCCCCGCCCTGGTCAGCAAGCTCCGCCGAGACCCCGCCAGGTCCGTCCCGCGCGACCCCGCCGACCTCCCGCGCACCTACCTGCGCCGAGGACCCCGCCGCGAGATCTGATCAACCCTCGCTGTCACGACGGCAGACCGCCAGCCAGCGGCGCCTCAGACGGCCGCGCCCGGGGGGAGCACGCGGCGGGCGGGGAGCCAGTCTCCCAGGTCGCGCACGGCGGGCAGGCTGCGCCAGTCCGGGTTGGCGGCGAGGGTGCGGTAGATGCCCGCCGCGCGGCTGGGCGTGGCGCCATGGTCGTTGCCGTGGGCGGCTGTGAGGGCGTCGCGCAGGGCGGCGGCTGCTTGTTCCGGGTCGGGCCTGGGCCGCCGGACGAACGCACGGGCAAGTGCGAGGTAGGAGCCGGCAAGCTGCACATGCCGACCGGACTGCTCCAGCATGTGCAGCGACGTCCGGGCGTGCTTCTCGGCCTCGTCGCCTCGTCCGAGGTACCCGAGGGTTACCGCGCTGAATGCCTCGTAGCTCTCTTCGTCCCCGGGCCCTGTTCCGGGCTGGCGTGGACCGGTCCAGATGTTGTCACCCATGGTGCGCAGTGCGGTAAGGGCGCCGTCAGTGTCGCCGGTCTGGGCAAGTGCACGCGCGAGTGAGCTGGCAAGCTTGGGCACGACATAGGGGCGCGCGTCCAGTTGGGCGCGGCGGGCGATGTCGGCGGCGGTCGTGAACTGCCCTGCAAAGAAGGCGACCGCGGATCGCATGACGGCGACGGACCCGGAGAGCAGGGTGTCGCCGGCGGCGTCGGCGTGCTGGGCGGCGAGCACGAAGAACGCCAGCGCGGTGGCGTCGTCGCCCATGTCGAAGGCGAGCTGGCCGCGATAGTAGGCGTATTGCCCGGCGACCAGTTCGAGGTCGCGGCGGGCGGAGCCGGGCTGGCTGGCTCCGAGCAGGATCTCCGCGTCGTCCCAGGCCCGTTCGACGGGTTCGACCAGGTCGCCGTGAGGCGTGACGGCGTAGAGCGTGGTGAGGCGGTGGATGCCATGCTGGAGCTGGGCGAGGGTGAGCGGATCAGGGCCGCCGGCGGAAATCGCGCGGGAGATCTTGGCGGCGCGGTCGGCGGGGCTGAGGACGGCGCCGGTCGCAGTCAGGACGACGCCGGTGGTGAGTAGGTCGCGGCGGCGCACGGGACTCACCTCCTCGGGGGTGGCGGGTGCGGCCCGTCCATCGTCACCCGCGGGGTGAGCGGGAATCAGCGGATTCGCCGTGAGGGGTCGGTCACGCTCAGATAGAGGTGAGGGCGTGCCGGCCTGTGTGTGATGCACCCCGTCCGGGTGCGCCCGGAGCGCCGCCTGTTCGAGGTGCGCCGCCGCCCGTGCCTGGATGATCGCCCCGTGTGCGGCCAGCTCTCGGTCGAGAGCCCGGGCCAGGTTCACGGACAGGGCGAGTCTTCCGGAACGGCGGAACGCCCGCTGAATCTGTGATCTGTCGAACGTGGTTTTCTCGGCCAACCCGTTGAACGACGCTCCACAGGCTTTCAGCCGTTCATGCAGCAGCATGTGCAGCGCCGTGAGCGCTGGCCGGTCCGCGTCTGCCGGCTCACGGTTCGCGGTGCTTTGACTGGTCGCAGTGCGACCGGGCGAGTCGCACCCAGCCTGGCTGTCGTTCGCACCCATGTCGCACCCCCGATTGCAGCCTTTCGCATGTACGTCGCGAATTGTGTCATGGCCACGGCGAGAACGGCCAGCACCGAAGCCGCGTTCGTTTTCGAGCTGTCGCTTCGGTATCTGACCAGCCTCGCCGAGTGTGGCTCCCGGGCCGGTCCCCGTTGACCCCCACCCGGCCCGGGACGCCCGCCCTGACCACCTGCGACGCCATGACCGCAGTTCCCGCGCACCACGACCGGCTAAGACCGTAATCACGACCGACACTCAGGAATCGCACCGAGGGACGATGACCACATGGCCAATCAAGGGCCCGCGACCAGACCGGGACGAGTAACGACTGTGAAAGCTGTACCAGGCGGCACAGCCGCCGCTTTGGCGGCACAATTGGTGGACCTGCCGAACGACGCCGTCTTCATCGGCGGCTTCGGGGATGTCAGTATCGTGCTCGCCTTCGGTCCGGCGGACGGCTCGACCTCCGACCGGGACCTTTTGGCGGCGGTAGTCGCGTCGTTGGAACCGCAGGACTTCACTCGATGGGTCGCAGCCCCGTCCGAGACCGGCCACCACGCCTGACACGTACCGTGCGTTCTCGGGTCACGACCAACATTCACCCCGCGAGATACCCGCGCCCGATCACCGACGGCCGGCGGAAGGAGCCAGCCATGCCGGCCATGATGATCCAACTCGACGGGAGCGCACCCGTCCCCATGCCGGTGACCGTCAGTCCGGTCCGGCTGTCGCGCCGCCCGGGCGTACTCGTGGACACCCACCCTGAACCCGACTTCGTACTGGCACGCCAGCACCCGGCGGACGGGGTCGCCACCTGGCTGGCCCGGAAGAACATGGCCCGGGTGCTCGTGGCCTGCCCGCCACTCGTCTCCCCCGCACGCAGCCTGCTCGCGCTCGCGGTCGGACGAGTCCTCGCTGACCAACGGGACGCTCTCAAGGCCGGTCCGCGGCCCGTCGTGACGTGCGGAGTCCGACCGCGCTGCGGCTGGGAAGGCGGCGGAGTGATCATCCCCCACCCGGTCACGGTCTTCACCCGAGGCACCGCACAAAACCGCACGGTCTGGGAGATCACCCACGAACGACAGATCCCAGCCTGGTACGCCAGCCTGGCACCGGCCCCCGCGAGCGCCAACGTCTAACACAAGATCGGTCCGTGATGGCCGCCGCAAGCGAAGAGCGCCGGCCGAGCGCTAGATGAGCGCCAGACAAGCGGTTGCGTGCAGCAAGTGAATGATTGAACGGTTTAGGGTGCGGGGGTGCCCGAGACTGGTCCACGCAGGCTGAACTGGACCCACGACGAGGTAGTCCTGGTCTGCGATCTTCTGGTGAAGAAGGGCTGGCAGCCGCTCACCGTTACGGAACCCGACGTCATTGAGCTCTCGAACTTCCTTCGGGCGCTGCCGCTCTATCCACGGGAGCTGCGCCTCCCGCAGTTCCGCAACCCGAACGGAGTCGTTCGCAAGGCTGCGGATCTTGCGACACACCACCCGGACTACGCGGGGCGGCCTACCAATGGCGGCAAGATCGACAAGGACGTGCTCGCGAACTTCCTCGCAGACCCGGACCGTTGGCACCGGGTCGCCGCCATGATCCGAAAAGCCGCACCCACCGAAACGATCAGCGGTGCTCTCGTCGAGATCGACGAGGAGGTAGAACTGGAGGCGCCGGAGGGGCGACTCCTCGTTCGCCAGCATCTCAACCGCGAACGCAGCCGCAAGCTGCGAGAAGCCAAGATCAAGGCAGCCGTCAGCGCGCAGCAGAGGCACCTGGAGTGCCAGATTTGTGCATTTGACTTCGAGAAGCGGTACGGGACGCGCGGCGAGGGCTTCATCGAATGCCACCACGTCGTCCCGCTCCACGAAGCCGGCCCAGGCATGACCAAGCTCAGCGACCTGATCCTCATCTGCGCAAACTGTCATCGAATGATCCACCGCAGGTCGCCCTGGCTCACCCCAGACCAGCTACGCGCGTTGATCGAGAACTAAGTGGTGGCCGAGGTCAGCGGCGACAGCCGGCGGTACTCCTCGTCGACGATCGCGTGGAAGCGACGCTTGCGGCGGGTGCTGGCCGACTTGGCCCGGATGTCGCGGCTGCCCGCCCAGAACCGGGACCCGTCGGGGCCAGTCAGCACGACTCTCGCCGCCTCCCGCAACGCGCCATCCGCGAGCGCCTTCAGCTCGAACATGAGCTCCCAGTGCGAGAAGATCATATTTACGTACAGCTGAGCCCTCTGCTCGTCCGGCTCGACCGAATCAAAGAAGTCGCCCCAACACCGTCGGTAGATCTCATCGTCCATCGCCATGCGGAGAAGATCCACGTGTAGCGAACGCAGCGCCTGATCCCGCGCCACAGCGCTTCCGCGCCGGACCTGCGACCACACCACGAGGGTCGCGCCGGCCAGCGCCAGCGCCGCGCTGACGCCGCGCACGTCGTCCCGCAGCTCGCAGTTCACCAGCACCCCCGGCCGATTGATACTGACGCACCCATCAGTGTCTGACCTAACACTATAGCGGCCACCATTTCAAGCCGAATGCACCAACGAGCAGCGAGGACGGCCCTGGTAGAAGCAATGCACTGGTCCGCGCCTAGCACCTCAGCAAGAGCTCGTCCCGTCCCGACCGTCGACTGTCGAACTCCTTCGGTCGCCGGGTCGCCGGAGCTGGCCAGCCCCGGCAGCTGATCGAGCCACAGCAGCCGGATGGCTACCGCATGTGACGGGCAAGGCCGACGTGGGCGACCGCTGTACAGGATTGGTTGCTAGGCTGCGGCGCCGGGAGGTAGGTACCGATGCCGGACGAGAAGGACCCAGTCGGACCGGATGCGCGGTCCGACGAGTCGAGCGCGCCGGCAACGCCGGCGGCCACAGCCGCGACCAGCGAAGACGCAGCCGCCGCGAGCAAAGACACGGACACTGCGAGCGACGACGCCGCGGCGAAGACCGCGAAGACGTCGACCGTGGGCGCAGCGGCCAGCTCTGCGAAGGACGCCGACGAGACCGAAAAGCAGGACGGCGGAGGGCGGGGCGGCAAGCGGCTGAACGCCAAGAAGCAGAGCACCGCCGCGGGCCCGCCGCCCATCGTCCTGTCGGTGTCGGGGATTCCGATGGTCCAGAGCGTGGACTCGGCGGGCGGCGGCGCGGGCGGCTGGACGTTGTTGCCGCCACCCCGGGACGCCGCTTCCGGGCCTTGGGTCCGCGACACCCCTACTCTTACCGACCGTGACCAGTCCGACTCGTCTAGCGGCTCCTCCGCCGTCGATGACACCGACGGCCTCGACGGTGACGTCGCCGACCTCGACGGCGCCGACCTCGATGACGCCGAACTCAGCGACGCCGGCCCCGACGATGCCGGCCTCGATGAGGATGGCGCCGACGGTACGCGGCGCCGCGGCGGCAAGGCGGCTGGCGTGAAAGTCACCGGCCGTACCTCGGACGCGGAGCGAGGCGACGGCGGCCTCGCGGCCTCGGACGGCGATGACCGCGACTCGCCCGAGCGCGGCTCGTCCGGCTCCGACCGCTCCGACCTCGACGAGACCGACTTCGACGAGCCGGACTTCGATGATGAAGACGACGACGATGAAGACGACGAAGACGAGAACGAGGACGACGCGCCGAGGTGGCAGAAGAACATCTCCGGTGCGCGTCCGCGGCGTCGTGAGCTCTCGCCCGAGGTCAAGGTCGCCGTATTCGGCATCCTCGCCGCCCTGCTGCTGACGGTCGGTGCGATCGCGCTCTCCAAGACGCTCAGCGACGACTCGTCGTCCGACGATTCAAGCACCGTCGCGCAGGCCACCGAGAGCGCCAAGCCGCTGGCGACGACCAAGGTCGGCGACTGCGTGTACACCGAGGATGGCCAGACGCCGGCACGTGACGGCCTCAAGCTTCCGCCCGCCGGGCCCAGCGTCAACACGAACCCGGCCAAGATGGTGATCACCACCAACCTGGGAACGATGACGGCGACGCTCGATGCCGCCAAGGCGCCGTGCACGGTGCACGCATTGCAGTACCTGGCCGACCAGAAGTACTTCGACGGATCGACCTGTCACCGGGAGACCTCGGGCCCGGACGCCGGGATCTACGTCCTCCAGTGCGGCGACCCGACCGGCACCGGCGGCGGTACGCCCGGGTTCCAGTACAAGAACGAGAACACCGAGGGCGTCGACTACAACCGCGGCGTGCTCGCGATGGCCAACGCCGGCGCGGACACCAACGGCAGCCAGTTTTTCATCAACTACGCCGACCCGACCGAGGAGGGCGCCCAGGCCCTCGCCGGCGGCTACACCGTCTTCGGCCAGATCACCGAGGGGCTCGACGTCCTCGACAAGATCACTGGCCCTGGCGCCGAAGGCGAGACGGGCGACGGCGCCCCGGTCACCAAGCCGGAGATCCTCTCGGTCACGATCACCCAGTAAGGCCGGCGACGCGCGCCGATCGAGGTCCGAACCCCGTCAGGCACCGAATCGGTCGGCGTCGGCGTCACCTGCCCTGGCCAGCCCGCCGCACAACCCGCAGGCTGATCTCCGACGCGGACGGCGGTGTGGAAAACGTGAGCGCTCCCGACAGCGTCGATTTCGCCGGAGGCGCCGCCAGCTAGCCCGATCAGACGCCGGTCCCGATCACACGCCGGTTTGGCCTGTCCGCCACGCTTGCGGTTGGCCTGTCCGCCACGCCTGCGGCTGGGCACGGCCCAGACTGGCGTCATGGGCGTGAACGTGTCGGTGGAGCGGTTCGAGGAGTTGGTGGTCGAGGCGCTGGACAGCCTGCCACCGGATCTGGGCCGGCAGATGCGCAACGTCGCCGTGCTCGTGGAGGACGACTCGCCTGACGGACTGCTCGGGCTGTACGAGGGCGTCCCGCTGACCGAGCGCGGTGACTGGTACAGCGCGGTACTTCCAGACCGGATCACGATCTACCGGACGCCTGTCTGCGAGATCTGCGCAAATGAACTCGATGTCGTCCGTGAAGTACGAATCACCGTTATTCATGAGATCGCACACCATTTCGGCATCGACGACGCCCGCCTCGTCGAGCTCGGCTGGGATTAGCCAGCGACGCCGCATTCCCCCCATCGCGGTGCTCATGCTCGGTGTCCTGCACGACATCCCGGATGCGGACGACCCGCCCGGCGTCATCGACAAGATCCATAGACATCTCGTCCCGGGGAGCTTCGTCGCACTCTCCCAAGGCACAGTTCTGAGCCGGCCCGACACCAATGGGGCGGCGACGAACGCCTACAACGACGGCTATGCGCGCGGAGCGCCCCGGCTCGCGCTGCGCGACCGCGCCCAGACCCTCGCGCTCTTCGACGGTTTCGAGCTGGTCGCCCCCGGCTTGGTCTTTCCCGAGGACTGGCGTCCGTATCTGGACGACGACGCGGCCCGGCTCAGTGCACCCGCCCGTGCCGCCGGAGACACCCCGGGGTTCCGTGCCGCCCTCGGTGGCATCGGCATGCGTTGACCAGCACGCACCGCTCGCCGCTTGTCGTCGCTCACCTGCCGCCCTCGCCCATCGCCTGCGCACGCCCTCGGCCGGTGGCAGCCAGGTCGTCAGGACCAGGCCAGGCCGTCAGGACCAGGCCAGGCCGTCAGGAGCGGTGGTGCGCCGCGTGGCGGTGGCTATGGCGGCCGTGGCCGTCGCGAGCCGTGGGCACCGCCGCAACGGTCGAGCCTGCTGCCGCCCCCGACGTTTCGGCCGTCGCAGCGAACGCCGCGGCCATCTTGTCAGCGCACATGGGCCGGCCAAAATAGTGGCCCTGGCCGAGGTCGGCGCCAAGCGTCAACATCCGCGCCGCCTGCTCGGCCGTCTCCACCGCCTCGGCGGTCACGACGTGCCCGAGCTGGTGCGCGATCGAGACGATGCCCTCGATCATCCGGTCCATCGCCTCGGGACCAGAAAGCTCGCCGGACAGCGCAGGCCGCACCACGGTGTCGACGACGACTCCAGGCGCACCGGAGGCACCGCGAGCGCTCGCGGTACTGGAGGCACCGCGAGCGCCGGCGGCACCGAGGGCGCCGCCGCTGGCGCCTTGCGTCAACGGACTCGCGGCGGCATCCCGCTCGTCGAGGGCCTCCACCTCATCGGAGGCGTCCTCGGCGCAGAACTGGCCGGCGAGCTTGAGCGCCCGCACTGGCAACTTCGGCAGGTAGGCGAAGTTGGAGTAGCCGGTGCCGAAGTCGTCGATCGCGATCCGGATACCCGCCTCGGCGAGCTGGCGCAGCGACTCCGGCTGACGACCAGCAGTGTCGATCATCAGGTTCTCGACCAGCTCGAGCTGCAGGCGGCGCGGGTCGAGCCCGGTGCGCTTGACGATGTCGAGGATGGTCGGTACGAGATCCGGCTCCTCTAGCTGGCGCACCGAGAGGTTCACGCTGACGAACGGGCCTGGAAGGTCCCCGCCCCGCGCGGCCGCCACCACCTCGGCCCAGCTGGCCGCGTCGAGGCATGCGGTCTCGAGCACGTGCAGACCGAGCGGCACGATCAGGCCGGACTCCTCGGCCACGCTGATGAACTCCTCGGGAAAGAGCATGCCGAGCCGGGGGTGATCCCAGCGGACCAGCGCCTCGGCGCCCTGGATGGTCCCGTCGGCGAGCCGCACGATCGGCTGGTAGTGCACGACGAAGTGCCCAGCTCGCAGCGCCGCCGCAATCGAGCGGGTCCGCCGCGCGAAAGCGGTCGCGGCCGGGGCCGGCCGGGTTCCTCCTGGATCGGTGAAGTCGGGGCGGGCGGAACCGCGTGGGAAGCCCGGCCGATCTCCGCCATCACCCCCGGGCTTCTCTGGCTGGCCGGCGGGATCGCCGTGGAGCGAAGTCTCTCCGAGGGGAGCGAGGTGGCCAGGCCCGCCGTGGGCAGTCACCGATCGCGGGTCATGCCTGTTGGTCACGTCCTCGATCGTGACGGCGTAGTACGCGCCACCGACGGCCGCCTCGTCGTCGACCATCGCCGCCGTGAGGCTGACCCACAGTTCGCCGTCGTCCAGACCGGCCGGCCGGTTCAGTCGCCAGACGCCGTGTCCTGGCCGGCCCGCGCGGACCGCCGCCCACATGTCGATCAGTCCTGCCCGGTCACGCGCCGGAACCAGGTCCCAGACATCGCCGATGGACATGCGCGTCAGGTCCCGTCCGGCGATCGCCCGGGCCGTCTCGTTGGACTCCAGGATCGAACCTGAGTCGGCAACCACCAAAGTGCCGATCTCGGCCTGCTGGAAGATCGACCGGAACCGCCGGTCCGCCAAGCGTCGGGTCCGCTCGGCCCGGCGCAGCCCGGCCAGCTCCGCACGATGCTTGTCCTCGGCCGTGGCCAGGGCGCGCTTGCGCACCGCATCGCCATGGCCGGAGGCGACCGCGCCCAGCATGGCGAACGCGGCGGGCGCGCGGCCCGGGCCGGCGGCGGCGGACAGCGGTGGGCCGAGCACCTCGACCGTGCGGGCGAGGGCGTCGGGATCCGCGAAGCCGATCCGGGCGAGGCGGGCGCCCACGGCCTGGCCGACGGCCCGGTCCACCGGGTCGACGGCCAGTGCGCCCAGCAGCTGGCCGGTGAGCTCGCGCAGCTCGGCGCGCATCCCGGCGCTGACGGCACGCGGGTCACCGGCCGTCGGGCCGAACTCATCCGCCGCGGCGGTAACACGCGGCGTCACCGGGCCGGTGGCGGCGGTGATCCCCACGCTGCGGTTGGCCGGGCCACCTGAGCCGGCGGGACCGGCGGGACCGGCGGGCGGGGACAGCTCGGCGGCGAAAGCAGGGCTTGGACCCGCCGCAGCACGGGCGGACAGCCCCACGGCGGCGACAGGCGAGACAAGCGGCACCGGTGCGGTTGGCGGGCGCGCGAACGTCACCGTCACCGCCTCATACCAGCGATCGGCGATCCGGTCGTCCACGGCGCCTTCCCTGCGTTCCGGGAGCTCATTGCGTTGCTTCCATGGTCGCAGAGCCACTTCGTGGGTCACGCACTGGCACCCCGCCTTCGCTTCGTCCGGCGGCAAACCTGAGCTATGGCCGGGTCCGCCTCACAACCTGATCCGCCTCGACGGACGTTCCCTACCGGACCCGCCGTCCGGTCTCCTCCTCGCGCCCCACCCGGCCGCCAAGACAAACGGAGGAAGATTTTCCACATGTCGGGCCGATGGACCGTCGAAGCCAATGCTCGCTCGTCGGCAAAAACACGTCGTAGTCGCTCGACGCCAGCCATCGAACGATCCGATGGCGTTCTGGTGACGAGACCTCGCATCGGGCGCGGTCGCACGGAGATTGCGTGACCCGTTAACACGGCCGAATCACCTGGCGCACCGGAAGAGACGTGATCCATGCCTCGGGATGCACGAGGAATGCACACTCAGTATGCAACCGTGCTACGCACGCGCACTTGCAGCCGTACTGCAGTATGCACATGCAGGATGCACGTGCGTCATTGAATCCTCTAGGACGAACCATCACAGCGCCGGGGGTTCTCCACCGGGACGGCGACGAGGCCGTGGATTCTTCGGAGTGAACCGGCCGGCACGCGTGCGCGACCGGTTCGAGCGGCCCGGCGACCATTCGCCCACGAACGTGCCAACGTACCGACGTGCCGCGCGCGAGCCCAGCGACTACCAGCCGTTACCCACTATTACGATCAGGTGCGATCAGGTGCGATCAGGTGCGACGTGTGCCCGCTTGGATCTCGACTTCGAGACGGCCAAGAGTGTGAGCAGGGACACCTCTCGCGGCGGTGTGAGCAGACGCACCTTCCGCCGCCAGCCGGCCGCCGATCCACGCTCACGGCTACCAGCAAAGGGAACCGCCCTCGCCCGGCACGCCCGGACATGGCGCAGGCCCGCCGGGTCCCGGCGGTCCGGCCTAGCTGACGATCACAGACCGTTGGCGATCTTCTTCAGGACGTCTGCCGTGCGCACGGGGGTCGTGCTGTCGACGCAGAGCCGGTCCATGGCCTCCATGTACCGGTCGACGTCCTCGCGTTTGTCCAGGTAGTTGGCGCCGCCCAGCACTTCGATGTAAACGACGTCCGGAATGTCCGCTTCAGGGAAGCGCAAGATACTGAAGGCGCCGCCCTCGGCGGCGTGCCCACCGAAGTCGAACGGCATGACCTGCAGCGTCAGCGAGGGCTGGCTCATGAGATCGAGGAGATGCTCGATCTGCGCCTTCATGGTCTTGGTGCCACCAATCGGGCGGCGCAGCGCCGCCTCGTCGATGACGACCCAGAGGCGAGGAGCGTTTTCCCTGGTCAGGAGCTTCTGCCGACCCATCCGGACATTGACCCGGGAATCGATGACGTCCCGCGGGACCCCGCGGTTGCCCTGGGTGATCACCGCTCGGGCGTAGTCCTCTGTCTGCAGCAGGCCGGGGATGAACTGGAGCTCGTACGTACGGATCAGGGAGGCCGATTCCTCGAGGCCGATGTACGGCTGGAACCAGTTGGGCAGCGCCTCCGAGAAGCTGTGCCACCAGCCCTGCTGGTTTGCCTCACGAACCATCGCCAGGAAGGGCGCCCGCTCTGCTTCGTCAGTCACGCCATAAAGAGTAAGCAGATCCTCGACGTCGCGTTCCTTAAAACTCACACGACCCAGTTCAATCCTACTGATCTTGGACTCAGAACCGCGGATGTGGTAACCCGCTTCCTCGCGGGTCACCTCTTTAGCTTCGCGCAACCGGCGCAACTGAGCACCGAGCAGGATGCGACGAACGGTCGGGCCGCTGCCCGCCGACGGTGTCGTCACGTCCCACTCCCTCTGATCCAGTCGTCGCGGTAAGCAATCTTGTCCGGGACCACGGCCGCCGTCCAGTACTGACCGGGATAAAGCCGGCCCGACCGGACGGCTCGACGGCTCGAGGTGGGCCGCCGGCCGCGGCCTCCCGCCGTCATCCGCCGCGCCGAGGCCACCATCGGAGTAAATCCGACATTTGCCTCTTTGCGGACAATCGGCATATCCTCGCCGGACGCCGCGACCGGCGAGGATCCGTCGAACAAGACCATTCTGCCAGCCCGCCCGACGGTTCCAAAAATCGGCCGGGCGGCCTGGACGCAAGATCCTACCCGCCGGTAGGCCCACGTCGCGGCGGGGTCGGCGCGGCCAGGGCAGAGGGTAACCCCTATGACCAATCTCACGGCCTTCCCAGACGCCGGGCGGCCATCCGAGGTTGTCCGGGCCGACATCGCACAATGCGGGTAGGCGAGCCGACGCGGCTGGTCGGGGCGGCTCGAGACCACCCGGCCACGACTCACCGACGGTGGCGCTGACGACGGCACCGTCGGCACCGTCGGCACCGTCGGCACCGGCAGGAGCGGCGAACGGTTCGCGGGCACGCCAAAGGGCGCAGTGACCACCCAGAGGCGGGACACGCCCCCACCCGACCTCTCCGTCGCCGCCACGACGCGAGATCTCCTATCCCACGCCCGAACGCACCCGACCCAACCGGCCCCGGCGCGTCGCTTGGAGATTCCTACACCATCGGCGGCTCGTTGGCATCATCGGCCCGATCTGCCACGTTGCACATAGGTGACCTGCACGTTACGTGTTGAAGTCGCAACCTCAAGCAACCAGTCAGGCTGGGCCACCGGCCGCGGCGACAGCGTCTTGGGTCGGAACGACAGCGACGCCTCCGCCGGACAGGGAAGCCGCCCCCTTACCGCCGCCCGCAGCCATCATCGCTGCCGCCAGTTGCCGCCAGTCGCGGCCTGGCGGGGCCGGCCGCAGCGAGTCGCCGTCCGCGGCGGCACGGCCCTGCGCCAGGCCGAAACCCCAGGTCCTGCGGCCCGCCTCCTCGGCCGGAGCACCGGCGCCGGCAGCCCTGCGCCCGGTGGCGCACTCGCAGGTGCCGGGCGGTGCCCACCCGATCAGGCGTCGTCCGCCACAGCGCAGCGCGTCTGGCCGGCGCATCCGGTACGAGCATCCGAGGCTGCGGACGCGACTGACGTTCGCGCCCAACGTTTGCACACGTCCCCTCCCGGGCAGATGCACGTGCATGCGACCGTGCCATACTGTTCCTGCAAGCAAGAAGCACGGCGTATCCGCGACTTCCGCGCTGCGGAGGGGGGTGGGTTGGTGTACGCGACGCGTCGATCGGATCGACGGCTCCACAGGGCCATCGCTTCGTCCGCACGGGTCAGCGGCACGAGCCCAAGGTCTCTCCCGGATCGGCGACGGGTTCTCTCTCGGATCGGCTTCGGGGTTCCCGCTGGATCGGCTTCGCCGGTCCAGCGGGGCGTCAGTCCGAGAGGTCGCCGATCCGGGAGGCCCGGGGCACAACGCCCGGGCGGCATTCCTGGTCTTACCGACCGGGAGTCCTTCCTGAGGCGGAGGCCCAGCATGAACGACTGGCACTGCTCGCAGGAGTCGAACCACCCGTCACAAGCGGACGGTTCGGTCGAAACGTTGGATACGGATTCGGCGGGGCGTGTCGCGTGCGGCGGCAGCCCTCCCCGGCATCCCCAGGAGACCGCCTTGACCATGATCTACAACGGCATGTCCGCCGCCGCGCTGGCGAGCGCCACCTGGCAGAAGAGCCAGCACAGCAACTCGCAGGGCAACTGCGTCGAGATGGCGCGGCTCTCGGACGATGCCGTCGCGGTCCGTAACTCCCGGGATCCGTTCGGCCCGGCACTCATCTACACCCTCGCCGAGATCGAGGCCCTGATCCTGGGGGCCAAGGACGGCGACTTCGACAACCTTCTTTGCTGATGCTGGTCTCCGCCGCCAGCACCAACACGTCTGACCGCACTCCGCGCCGGTACGGAGCATGCATGGACGCCTTGACAACGGAGAAGACGCTGACTGGGGAGCGCATCTTCACGTCCAGCGACCTCCCGAGCCTCTCGCTGCCGGACGCCGACGGCCTCGTGACCTGTCGCTGGTTCCAGAACCCGGCACCAGGCCGGTCGGTCTGGCATCCGCCAGTGCTGGCGTTGAGGCCCGCGTGGGCGGCGGCCATCGCCGACGATGACGACGACGAACTGGGGCAACGCAGCCCCGGTCAGGTTGGTTTCGTCGTCGTCGACCGCTCCTGGCTGGTCCGGGAGGGTATGGACCGGGTACGCAGCCGCGCCGTCGACGCCGTGGTGCTGCACGCCAAGTCAGGCCCTCCCGGGCGAACAGCGCTGGCGCTCTCGTTCAGCGCCTACCTGCGGACCCGCCAGCACAAAATGGGTCTCGGCTCGGACGTCGTCACGGCAGCTGTCCGACCCGACCTGGCCGGCGCCCCCGGGCTCTTCCGGGTTCCGCACCTGGTCACCGTCTCGGACGGAACCGGCACTGTCGCCGACACCGTCATCTGGCAGGTGATGAGCGGACCGCGATACGACGCCTGGCTTGGCGGCGCCCCCCGGCCCGACCACCCGGCGATCGAGGCGGCGCTCCCCAGCCTGCTGCGGCTGCGGCACCTGTGGCGCACCGAGCGTCTGGACCGTGCCCGCGTCGACACGCTCGCCGCCGTGCTGGATGGTGGCGAACTCACCACCCAGAAGATCTTCCGCTATCCGCGCGTCATCCTTCCGGTAGCCACTCGAGCGTTGCGCGGCTCCGTCTAGCTACGCCCAGCCACGACGCCTTTCCTGTCACGCCGTTCCATACTGTTCCATCCGCACGGTTCCACCCCGAGCTACGGCCTGCCGCGAGCTCCCGTGGAGCTGGCCCATGTCCCACCCCGGCACAACGGCGTGTCCGGGGTGCTGCCCTGCGCTGGCTGGCTGGCTGGCTGGCTGGCTGGCTGGCTGGCTGGCTGGGCAGGTCACACCAACACGTCGTCGATGAAGCAGTAGCGCCAGTCTTCGCCCGGCTCGAAGGACTGCACGATCGGATGCCCGGCCTGGGCCGCGTGCCCGCGGGCGTGCCGGCGTGGCGACGAGTCGCAGCACCCGACGTGTCCGCAGGTGAGGCACAGCCGCAGGTGCACCCACCCGGATCCTTCGCGCAGGCAGTCCTCGCAGCTGTCCTGCGTGCTTGGCTCGACAGCGCGGATCATCTCTGCGTGCGGGTCCACCGTCATTCCTCCACTCAACAACTCTCCACGCAACGATGTCGAGACGGCACACACAACCGGACGATGGCCGCAGACTCCATCCACGCCGGCACCGTGCGGATCATCGTCTCGCTCTGGGCAGGTCGGCGCGCCGCTCGTCCAAGCAGCGGTGCCGTCACCGGCGGCTGTAACGTCGGGGCCGATGGGTTTCCGCGCGGTCGGTTGAGTTTGCGGTCAAGCGGACGGGGTGACAGCGATGCACATCAACGACGAACCTGGCAAGGTAGCGGCCTTGGCCGGCGAGGGCAGAGCCGGACACGGCGACCGGCGCGGCGACATCCGGGCCGTCGACCAGGTCATCGACCTGGTCGGTGACACTCCGCTGGTCCGGCTGACGTCGCTGGCCGAGGCGGCCGAGGACCTGCTGGGCGGTGGCCCGGAGAGCCGCGGCTCCGCGCGACCGGGCACCGCCGCCGGCCCCGGCGCGGAGATCTTCGGCAAGCTCGAGTACGTCAACCCGGGCGGCTCGGTCAAGGACCGCATCGCGCTTGCCATGGTCGACGCGGCGGAGCGCGACGGCAGGCTGCGGCCCGGCGGGACGATCGTCGAGCCGACCAGCGGCAACACCGGCGTCGGGCTCGCGATGGTCGCCGCGCTGCGCGGCTACCGGTGCGTGTTCACCATGCCGGACAAGATCAGCGAAGAGAAGCGGGCAGTGCTGCGGGCCTACGGCTCTGAGGTCGTCGTCTGCCCCACGGCCGTCGACCCGGACGACCCACGCTCCTATTACTCGGTGGCGCGGGACATCACCCGCACGACTCCCGGCGCCTGGAGCCCCGACCAGTACTCCAACCCGGACAACCCGGCCGCGCACCGGGCCACCACCGGCCCCGAGATCTGGCGCGACACCGCCGGCCGGGTGACGCACTTCGTCGCCGGGATCGGCACCGGCGGCACGATCAGCGGCGTCGGGCAGTACCTCAAGGAGGTCAGCGGCGGCCGGGTCCAGGTGATCGGCGCCGACCCCGAGGGCTCGGTGTACTCCGGCGGCAGCGGGCGGCCCTACCTGGTCGAGGGCGTCGGCGAGGACATCTGGCCGGCGACCTTCGACAAGACGGTTGTCGACCGGGTCGAGGCGGTCAGCGACCGCGAGTCCTTCCTGATGACCCGCCTGCTCGCCCGGCGCGCCGGGCTGCTGGTCGGCGGCTCGTGCGGGCTCGCGGTCGTCGCCGCGCTGCGCGTCGCCCGCGAGCTCGGCCCGGACGGCCTGGTCGTCGTCCTGCTACCGGACTCCGGCCGCGGCTACCTCTCGAAGATCTTCAACGACGAGTGGATGTACGACTACGGCTTCCTCGAGCCACCCTCGGACGAGCCGGTCGTCGCGGAGGTCCTGGCCACCAAGCACGGTGAACGCGCTCCCGGCGGCCCGGAGCTGGTGCACGTCCATCCGGACGAGACGGTCGGCGCCGCGATCTCCTACCTGCGCGAGTACAACGTGTCGCAGATGCCCGTCGTTCGGCACGAGCCGCCGCTGCGGGCGGCGGAGGTGGCCGGCGCGGTGCTCGAGCGGGAACTGCTCGCGGCTGTGTACGCCGACCAGGCCGCGGTCGACGCCCCGGTGTCGGCGCACATGTCCGCGCCGCTGCCGACGATCGGCGCCGGCGAGCCCCTGTCCACCCTGGTGGGGGCCCTCGGCGGCGACGACCCGGCGGTGCTGGTGCTCGACAACGGCAACCCGGTCGGCATCCTCACGCGGGCCGACCTCCTCAGCTTCCTGGCCGCCCGGTGACCGCCGCGGACGAGGGCCACCGCGGCCCGCGGCCGGCGCACGGGCGCATCGATCACGACCAGGCTGACGATCCACGAGGCGAGCGCGGCTGGATCGGCTTCGAGACGCGGGCAGTGCACGCCGGCCAGGAGCCAGACCCGGCGACCGGCGCCGTCGTCGTCCCGATCCACCCCGCGTCGACGTTCGCGCAGGACGGGATCGGCGGGCTGCGGGCCGGCTTCGAGTACGCCCGTTCCGGCAATCCGACGCGGGCGGCGTTGGAGACGTCGATCGCGGCGTTGGAGGGCGGGCGGGTCGGGCTCGCGTTCGCCTCGGGCCTCGCGGCCGAGGACGCGCTGCTACGCGCCGTCTGCCGGCCTGGCGACCATGTCCTCATCCCCGTCGACGCCTACGGTGGCACCTTTCGACTTTTCGACCGCGTTTACGCGGAATGGGGCGTGGAGTACACCCCGGTCGACCTGTCTGATCTGGATGCCGTCAAAGCGGCGCTTCGCCTCGGCGCCGGCGACGGGCCAGCGGCGGGGGCTCGCCGCACCAGCGGCGCAGGCGGAGTCGGCGAAGCTGGCAGCACAGGTGGGGCCGGCGGAGTCCACGGGGCCGGCGGAGTCCGCGGGGTAAACGCGGTCGACGGAGCCGACGGGGTCGACGCGGTCGACGCGGTCGACGGGCTCCACCTCGTCGGCGGGGCCGGTCGGTCCGGCCAACCTGATGGGCGCACCCGGCTCATCTGGTGTGAGACGCCGACCAACCCGCTGTTGTCGATCGCGGACATCGCGGCACTCGCCGAGCTGGCGCATGCCGCAGGCGCGCTGCTCGCCGTCGACAACACGTTCGCCTCGCCCTACCTGCAGCGTCCGCTCGAGCTCGGCGCGGATGCGGTCATCCACTCGACTACCAAGTACCTAGGCGGGCACAGCGACGTCGTCGGTGGAGCTGTCGTCGTCGACGATCTGAATCTTGCCGATCGGGTCAGGTTCCTTCAGAACGCGACGGGGGCCGTGCCGGGACCGTTCGACGCCTGGCTGGTGCTACGCGGCATCAAGACGTTGGCGGTCCGGATGGACCGGCACTGCGCGAACGCCGCAGCGATCGCCGAGATGCTGGCTGAGCACCCGGCGGTCACCGAGGTCCGCTACCCCGGCCTTCCGTGGCACCCGGGGCACGAGGTCGCGGCCCGGCAGATGCGCGGCTTCGGTGGCATGGTGTCATTTCGGCCGCTCGGCGGTGAGCCGGTAGCCGCCGACATCTGCCGACGCACGCGGCTCTTCACGCTGGCGGAGTCGCTGGGCGGGGTGGAGTCGCTGATCGAGCACCCGGGTCGGATGACCCATGCCTCGGCGGCCGGCTCGCCCTTGGCGGTGCCCGACGACCTGATCCGGCTCTCGGTCGGGATCGAGCTCCTGGATGACCTGGTCGCCGATCTTCGCCAAGCCCTCGGCGCCGTCCCTGTCACCGAGACCTGAGCGTCGCGCCGCTAACCGGAGCGGCAGCGTTCCCGACTCGAGATGACCAGCCGTCATCTTCAATGTCGGCTACACTCCGCCACGATCAAGGGCAAGCGACGGCCGGTGCCACGCACCCCGTCTCTCTGCCGACGACAGCGCTACGCACCTCCAAGACGCTCACCCAAGGTAAGCGAATTGCGCTGGCGATCGCACGCCCCAGCCGCGCCGCCCGCTTGGGAGCACGTCGGCGCCAAATCCCTGGCCACCCCCCCTCGGTGGCACATCTCGCCCAAAAACCCAGCGAAGAGCACTGTGGGTAGCCAGCCTCGCACATGCCCGCCGTAACGGGCATGCCGATGATGTCGGAAACGGACGACGCACTACTGTCCCCCTAGGGGTCGCGACAGTGTCGCAGTCACGGATCGCGAGGACCGTCGGTAACGCAGAGCCATGCGAGCCACGCGGTCCACGTGGCCGGCACCGCCGGGGCCCTCATCAATGTCCGACCACGCAGCGCTATCGGAGGGGTGGGGCGTGGGAACTGGAAACCCAGCGATCACTGGCGTCTGGCCGGCGGCACCGCCGCCAGATCCACGAACGGACGGCGAGACCGCCGGCGGCGCTGCGCCGCCCGTCGGTGGGGCCGTCGAACAGCGCGGCTCGGGTGTCGGGCCGGCGCCGGCGAGCGACGAGGCGCTGTCCACCGGTGAACGGGCCGGTCGGCTGCTGCGCGAGTTGTTGACCGGCGTCGCGGAGTACCGCCGCATGTGGGAATCCCGGGTACGCCGAGCGAGTGCGCAACAGCCAAGCTTCGCCGCCGTCGCCCGGGTGATTGCCGAGTACCTATGGAACGCCGGCATCGTCGCCGAGGAGGACCAAGAACTCGACAGGGCGCTCAAGGACCGGGTGAGCCGCGCGCTCGGCGGCGGTCGTATCTCGGCGCAGACGATGGAATGGTTCATCGAGGCGTTTGGGATGCGCCGGCACGAGGCCGGGTTGTGGGCGGCGTTCGCCGGCCTCACCGACCCCGGGACCGACGCCGGCTCGGGAACGCTGCGCGGCGGCCCATCCATGATCATGCCTCAGCGGCACCGCACCATCGCGGTGTTCGAGCGCTACCGGTTCGACGCGACCGGCTCGCTCGTCGAACAGCACAGTTTCCAGGTGATCTCGGCGCAGGAGGACGGCGTCGGGATATACCCGTGGGTGCTGCGCACGGATGCGACGGACAGCCGGGTGATCATCGGTGGGAATCTCGGCGCCAGGCACGCCTACAGCTCCCGGCTGAGCCTCGTCGAGGTCGAGCTCGCCCGGCCGCTCGACCGGGGCCAGCGGCACGCGCTGGAGCTCGTCGCCCATTACCCGACGGGGATGCCGACCCAGGAGGTCCGCCGCGCCGCGCGCGCCAAGACCGAGAACGTCGACATCCGGATCCAGTTCGACCCCGAACGGCCGCCACAGGATCCGCGCTGGACGGTGTGGAGCACGCACGAGGGTGGCCTGATCGTCGACGAGGAGCCCGTGACGCTCTCCGCCGACGGCACCATCCACCGCTTCCTACCAGCCGTTCACCACGCGGTGGTCGGCTTCCGCTGGCAGTGGGGAGACCACTAGGCACCTGGTTGGGGCGGGGCTGGCGCCTCTGCCCCGGCTGGTCGCCTGGCGGGTTCGCCCGCCGGGATTCGGGCTGGTCTGTCAGGAGAATGCTTCCCGACAGACCGGCCCGCTGACATGGTGGGTCAGCGGGTGGCGGGTGGGACACGGGATAAGAGCGCGTCGACCTCGGTGCCGCGGGGCAGGGTGCCGAAGGCACGGCCACCGGCGTCGCCGAGCCTGGTGGCGCAGAACGCGTCCGCGACCGCGGTCGGCGCATGCCGAACGAGTAATGCGCCTTGTAATACCAGCGCGAGCCGCTCCACCAGCGAGCGCGCGCCGTACTCCAGCTCGTCCGCCCCGAGCACGCTGATCTCGTCCAGATCGGCGCGCACCGCGGACCAAGCGACATCGAGCCGCTTGTCCCCACCGGTGGCGAGCTCCACCTCCGCGCAGTAGGCGGAGAGCGCGAGCGGCTCCCGGCCGAGCGCCCGCAGGACGTCGAGGGCGTTGACGTTGCCAGCGCCCTCCCAGATGCCGTTCAGCGGTGCCTCCCGATAGCGCCGCGGCATTCCCGACTCCTCCACGTAGCCGTTGCCGCCCAGGCATTCCAGCGCCTCGGCCACGAAGGCCGGCTGGCGCTTGCAGATCCAGAACTTCGCCACGGCCGTGGCCAGGCGCAGGAAGGCACGTTCGCTCGCGTCGCCGCGCACACCCCGGTCGAGGGCGCCGGCCAGTCGCATCACCAGCGTCGTCGCCGCCTCCGACTCGAGCGCCAAGTCCGCCAGGACGTTGCGCATCAGCGGCTTGTCGACCAGCAGCCCGCCGAACGCCGTCCGGTGCCGGGTGTGGTGCAGCGCGTGGACGAGCGCTGCCCGCATGCCGGCGGCCGAACCGAGCGCCGAGTCGAACCGGGTCATCGCGACCATCTCGATGATGGTCCGCACGCCGCGCCCCTCTGCGCCTACGAGCCAGCCGACGGTGTCGTCGAACTCGGGCTCGCCGCTGGCATTGGAGCGGTTGCCCAGCTTGTCCTTCAGCCGCTGGATGCGGAACGTGTTGCGGCTCTCGTCCGGCAGCATCCGGGGGACGAGGAAGCACGACAGGCCGCCCGGCGCCTGCGCGAGCACGAGGAACAGGTCGCTCATCGGGGCGCTCGTGAACCACTTGTGCCCGCACAGGCGATAGCCGCCGTCCGGGTGCGCGGTGGCGACGGTCGTGTTGGCCCGCACGTCCGAGCCGCCCTGCTTCTCCGTCATCCCCATTCCGGCGATCAGGCCCAGCTTGGTCGCCGGCGCGCGCAGGCCCGGGTCGTAGACTTGGCTGGTGAGGAGCTTCTCGTAGGTCGCGGCGAGCGCCGGCTCCGCCCGCAGCGCCGGGATCACCGCGTAGGTCATCGACACCGGGCACATGTGGCCCTGCTCTACGGTGCCCCAGACATGTAACCCGGCGGCGCGGGCGACGTGCGCGCCGGGACGGGAACTGCCCCAGGCGGCACCGGCCAGCCCCTCGCGCACGGCGACCTCCATCAGCGCGTGCCAGGACGGGTGGAAGTCGACCTCGTCGATCCGGTTGCCGTACCGGTCGTGGGTCCGCAGCTCGGGCAGGTAGCGGTTCGCCTCGTCGCCCCAGCGGGCGGCCTCCTCGGAGCCGGCCAGCCAGCCGAGCCGGTGCAGGTCGTCGAGGTAGAAACCGGCACCTTCGCGCTCTACACCTTCGGTGAGGACCGGGTCGTCAGCCACGTCGTAGTCGACCAGATCCGGCACCTGGTTCACCACCTGGTGCGTCGTCGCCGGGCGGGACCGAACCGCTTCCCGCCCTACTGGCGCGCCGGCCCGCCCGGCGAAGGCGGGCCCGACGGCCCGGCCCGACGGCCCAGGTGCCACGGGCTCAGCTCCCGCGGATCTGGGTGCCACGGACTTGGGTGCCACGGACTTGGGTGCCACGGACTTGGGTGCCACCGTCACGAGCCGCGCCTCCCACCCGCCCGTCACCTGACGATCGGCAACGCCGCCGACCGCCCAGACGGGCTCAGCGAGCCCCGGCGACGCGGGGCTCCGCGAACAGGGTATGCCGCTACGTCACCGATAGCTGAGGAACTCGCGCCCGGCCGTGTCGATATGGCTGTGTTCGTTGACCGATATCAGGCTCGTGCCGGATCGGCCGGCGACGATTTTGGTGACGCTCGCGTTGATCATTACCCGGTTGAGGGAGACGACGCCGTCGGCGCGCATGCCGAGCAGGCGGCCGCAGACCGCCGCGATCGGGCCGGCCGAAGAGAACACCACCGCGGTGCCACCGGAGCCGAGCCGGCGCACCAGCCCGTCGAGCGCGTCACCGACCGCGTCGCTGAAGGCGGTGAAGCTGCCCGGCCCGGTGTCCGGCCGCGCGATCCACTCCGCCAGCGACACGTCCAGCAGGCCCTGGAACGTCCGGGACGACACGCCTCTCGACGGCGGCACCGTCGCGGCCACCGTCGGCACGCCGCCGACGTCCGCGAGCCGGTTGATGAGCCAGTCCTGGTCGTACTCGTTCCACCGGCTGTCGGTCTCGATCTCCCCCGGCCAGCCTTCGGCGGCGAACGCGGCGAGCGCGGCGGCGGCGGTCTCGCGCTGGCGACGCAGGGCGCCGCTCACAGCAAGGTCGATCCGTACGCCGCGGGCCCGCAGCTCGGCGCCGACGAGCGCCGCCTGCCGGTGGCCGAGCTCGGAGAGCACGTCGTAGTCGGCGGACCCGAACGAGGCCTGGCCGTGTCGCACCAGGTAGATGACGCTCAAGCCAGCCAGCCCTCCGCCCGCACCCGCCACCCGGCACTTGGGGCCGAGCCATCCCGGCTGCCCAAGCTATCCGGTCGGCGTGCTCCGGCGCGATGACTACGAAGCCGGCCGGACGCAGGCCGGACGCAGGCCGGGACCGGGCCGGGGTCCCGGCCGGGGGCCTCGGGCGAGACCCCGCCAACCCCCGGCCGAGGCCCCGGCTCGATGGCGGTCAGCCGGCCGTGATCGTCTCGACCAGCAGGTCACCCTCGGCGTACTGGCGGCGGAGGCGCTTCTTGTCGAACTTGCCGACCGACGTCTTCGGAACCTCGGAGATCACTGCCCAGCGCTCGGGTACCTGCCACCGCGCGACCTTGTCACTCAGGAAGGCGCGCAGCTCGGGGAACCCCACCGCAGTGCCGGGGTGGGGAACGACGAGGGCGAGCGGGCGCTCACCCCAGCGCTCGTCCGGTACGCCGATCACACTTGCCTCGGCGACCGCCGGATGGGCCATGAGCAGGTTCTCCAGCTCGACCGACGAAATCCACTCGCCGCCGGACTTGATGACGTCCTTGGCCCGGTCGGTGAGCGTCAGGTAGCCATCCGGGCTGATGTGGCCGACGTCGCCGGTACGAAACCAGCCGTCGTGGAACTTGTCCTCGTCGGCCAGGCCGTAGTAACCGCCGGCGATCCATGGGCCGCGCAGCTCCAGCTCGCCGGTGCTGTGGCCGTCCCAGGGCAGCTCGGCCCCGTCCACACCGATCAGCCGGGCCGACACGTTCGCCGCGAACTTGCCCTGGGTCAGGCGGTAGGGCCAGGCCTCCTCGGGGGTCAGGCCCTCGGGCGGGCGAGCCACCGTGACCATCGGCGACGTCTCGGTCATGCCGTAGGCGTGCAGCAGCGTGATCCCGATCCGGTCGAAGTCCGCCATCAGCGAGGGCGGGCAGGCGGAGCCCCCGACGACAGCCTCCTTGAGGGAGGAGACGTCGGGGGCGTCCAGGTTGGCCGTGAGGTAGGCGTGCAGGGCCTGCCAGATGGTCGGCACGCCGGCCGCCTTGTTCAGCCGGGTCGCTTCGATCATCTTCGCGAGCGGCTCCGGCTGCAGGTACGGGCCGGGCAGCACCATCTCGACGCCGGTGAGGAAGGCGATGTAGGGCAGGCCCCAGGCGAGCACGTGGAACTGGGGCACGATCGAGAGCACCCGGTCGGCGCTCGAGAGGTTCATCATCGACGGCGCGGCGGCGGTCATCGAGTGCAGGACGATCGACCGGTGGCTGTAGACGACCCCCTTCGGATCACCAGTGGTACCGGAGGTGTAACACATCGCTGCCGCCGATCGCTCGTCCACCTCCGGCCAGTCGAACTGGGCCGGGCGGCCGGCGAGGAGGCGCGCGTAGTCGTGGACGCCCACGGGACGGCCCATGGCCTGGGCGACCGCCTCGAGGTCGGTGCCGGCGTCGGCCGGGCCGTTGACGACCGGGCCGTTGACGACGATGTGCTCGATCGTCTTCAGCGCCGGCAGTAACGCGCTCGCCAGCGGGAGCAGAGTGTGGTCGATGAGCAGGACCTTGTCCTCGGCGTGGCCCGCGATATAGGCGATCTGGTCGCCGGGCAGCCGCAGGTTCAGCGGATGCAGGACGGCGCCCATCGAGGGCACCCCGAGGTAGGCCTCGACATGCTGCTGGTTGTTCCACATCAGCGTCGCGACCCGGTCGCCCTGGGCGATCCCGAGCTCGACCAGCGCGTGCGCGAGCCGGCCCGCGTTCGCACCGACCTCGGCGAAGGTCGCCTCGACCAGGCCACCACCGGGCTGCGCCGTGAACACCTTCTGGCCGGCCAACACGGTGGTGGCGTGCTCGAGGAGCCGCCGGATCTGTAGCGGCACCTCCTGCATCGTGCTGATCATCGACTGCTGCCTCCGGGTCCTTCGGGGTGCGGGACCGCTCAGGGCGTGACGGTCCAAGGTGCGACGGTCCAAAGTGCGACGGTCCAAAGTGCGAGGGAGCGACGGTCCGGGATGCGAGAATCCGAGGTGCGAGGCTGCGACGGTCCGAGGTGCGACGTGGATCCGGCAACCGACTTGATCGCCCCCCAGCCGGCCGGCCAAACCGGTGGCTCCGAGGAACCGCTGGTCACGCCTGCCCAGCCATGCAGCCCGGGCGCCCGCCGCGGCACGGCCGTCCGCGGCGGCGACGACGACAAGCGCCGACACCGTCACCGCCAGGCACGTTCGAGCCGGAACCGATGTGATACAGGTCACCGATAGTGTGCCGCATCGCGACGGCGCGAACCAGATCCGCTGCCGGGGCGGTCGGACCGAATGCCTCTATTGACGAATCCAGATGGGGGTCATCGAGCGGGGTGCCTGGGCAGGCGCGACTGCCGTATGGTGTAGCCGATCCACTACCGTTACCGCCCGACCACCCGACGGCGCCACGCCGGTCCCGTATGTGGGCCACACGCGAGGCAGGCCGCCCGGGGCGTCGGGGTGACGGTGTCCTGGGGCGGCGTGCAGGTGCCGGAAGCACGAGCATGACGACACAGACAGCGTTCGAGTGGACATTCGGGGGCACACCAAGGCAAGCGAGGTGGGCTGGTGCGAGCTGCAGGATCTCAGCCGTTGTTCCCCCGGGAGCCGATGCGCCCGACAAGGAGTTGCGCGGGCGCGGGCAGCGCCGGCGGTCTGACCCAAAGTCGGGCCAGGCGTCGCCCGATCGGGCAGATTCGATGATCTACCCGGCGAGGCCGCGCTGGCCGGAGGTGGCGACGAACGGCCCGGCCACGACCGCCACGCGCCCGGTCGCCCGGGCCACCGTCGCGGCGTCCGAGGCGACCGCCAGACCCGTCGGCACCGAGCGCACGCCATCGCGGGCCCTCGTCGTCGACGACAACGACATGATCCGGGCGTTGGTCAGCCGGCTGCTTCGTCAGGACGGGCACACGGTGGACGTGGCCGCCTCGGTCGAGGACGCGCTGGCCTTTCCGATGACGGACTACCAGACGCTCATCATCGACGTGCGGCTCGGCGCCGGCAGCGGGACCGACCTCGTCGAGTGGCTGCGCGCGCAGGACCCGTCCACGCCCACCCGCTGCCTGATGCTGACCGGCGCGATCGACGACGAACTGCCGGCGGACGTCGCCGTGCTGCGCAAGCCGTTCAGCGCCGACGAGCTGATCACCGCCGTCCACAGCCTGGGGTGTCCGCTGCGGCCGGCGGCTGCGCCACCGGCCGCCGGCCCGGTCGCGGCGCCCGAGCAGGTCGGCACGGCCGCGCCAGACGTCGCGACCACCACGCTGATCGCCCCCTCGGCCGCCGGACAGGTGCCGACCGCCCGGTCGGCCGACAGCCCACGGTGGCCATCATGATCCGCCGAGACCCGGACCGCGGCGCGCCGGCCGACCCGGCGGGCGAGGCCGACCCGGTCCAGCCAGCTGGCCGACTGGTCTCGCTCCCCACCGCGGTGGCGATCATGGACCGGGAGACGGGGGGCCACTACGGTTCGCCCGTGGACCGCGGAATGGCCGGCGCCTGGGTCAGGCGGCCAGCCGGCGTCGCCACCGCGTCGACGTCCGTTCCCGCCGACTCGACCGCTCCCGACTCGACGGCCGAGACCAGTACGGCGACGGCCGAGACGGCCAGGACGGTCGAGCCGACCAAACCAGCCGAGACGGCCAGGACCGACACGGCCACGGCGACCGACACGTCGGTGGACCCGGTGAGCGAGCGTTCCCGGCTGCTGCTGCGGTTGATGGTCGCGAACCAGGAACGCGCGCACCGCCATTTGTGCGACGTCTTCCACGACGGGCCGATTCAGGACTTCACGGCGGTGCTGTTGGCCTGCTCCGCGGTGCGCCGGGCGCTCGCCGGGCCAGAGGCCGAACGGCTCGCGGACATCGAAGCCCAGCTACACAGCGCGATCGCCACGCTGCGCCTCCCGTCGCCGGCGTTCCGCGCGAGCAACGACGCGAGGATGATCCTCGAGTCGGCGCTGATGAACCAGGTGCGCGGGCCACTTGCCCGAACGCTGGAGATGGAGCTCGAGGTCGACGACGCGGCGCCGACGCGCGCCGAGGTCGCCGAGCTGCTCGGCGCCATCCAGCTCCTGTTGCTCGAGAGTGACCCGCTGCGGCCAGCGGCGCAAGCCGCCGTGACCGTTCGATCGGGACGCGAGCGCCTGGTGGTGGCCCTGCGCGTGACCCCTGACCCGATGTCGGCGGCGGCGAGCCCCGACGTCGACCAGGATGCCGAGGCCAGGACCGAGCGGCTGGGCCGGATCGCCGAGCTGACCGGCGCCCGGATCACCGAGGAGGCGCCGGGAGGCACCTGGCAGGCGGCACTCGCGTGGCCCCGCGCGGCGCCGCTCCCGCCGAACGCCCACTCCCGCATCGAGCAGCGCCCCGGACTCGCGGCCTACCAGGCCGGCAGGCCCAACGGCCTCACCTGACGACCGCTCCGGCCGGCCCGTCGCACACCGACAAGACCCACCGGCCCGCATCGCCGGACCAGCCGACGCGCGCATCGCCAGACCAGCGACGCGCGCGTCGACGGACCAGCGACGTGCGCGTCGACCCGTCGCCTGTGGGGCCGAAAAGGCCCGGGTCGGCCCCGCAGGCAATGCCCAGATCCGAGGACACCCGCCGAGCCGGCAGCCGAGACCGATGCCTGGTCAGATCGGGATTGTTCGGCTAGCTCGCTAGCCCGACGAAGACTGGCCGGGCCGGGCGAGCCCGGGGACCGGAAGCTCGGCGAGCAGGTCGAGGAAGGCCGCCGCCCGCGGCGGGAACGCCGACCTGGCATAGCCGACGACGGCCGCGACGGGGGTGTCGGCCAGCTCGACCCGGCACGCCGCCAGGTCCGTGCCCACCGCGGCGCTGGGGACGAGCGCCACCCCGACTCCCGCCGCCGCGAGCCGGGCGGCGGCGTCCACGGTCCGGGCCTCGACCGCCGCGTGCGGGCTGAACCCGGCCGCGTTGCAGGCCTCCAGGGTCAGCGTGCGCAGTCCGTGCCCGGGCGCGTACATCACCCAGATGGCGGCGGCGAACGCGCCCAGCGGCACGCCGGTGCCCCCCGCCCGCGGGTCGCCGGGCGGCACCACCAGCACATAGCGCTCGTCACCGAGCCAGCGCACCGGGCCGGCCCAGTCGGGTGGCCGGCCGCCTACCGCGACGTCGGCCCGGCCCCCGGCCATGAAGTCCTCCAGGCCGAGCCGGTCGGGATGCTCGGTGATCCGCAGGGGAATGTCGGCGAACAGCTCCCGGAAACGCGCGACCGCCGTTGGCAGCACCCACGTGGCCAGCGAGGTCAGCGTGGCCACATGCAGCGTGCCGCCGTCGAGCCCGGCGGCCGCCCGGGCGCGGGTCACCGCCGAGCCCGCGTCCGCGATCAGGCCACGGGCGGCGTCGAGAAACGCCCGGCCGGCCGGGGTGAGCCGCGCCCCGCGGCTGGAGCGCTCCAGCAGATCGGTGCCTACCTGTCGTTCCAGCGCGCGGATCTGCTGGGACAGCGACGGCTGGGAGATGAGCAGCCGCGCCGCGGCCGCCGTGAACGACCGCTCCTCGGCGACCGCCACGAAGTACCCCACCTGCCGTAGATCCAGCCACGACGCCATAGGAAAAGCCTATAGCTGCAGCCGGGATCGCGTCTTGGACCCTGGCGCGCCAAGGCGCGAACATATGTCCAGGCGGTTCGCGACGACGCGAACGCCATGACCCGAAAACCGCGGCCCAACCGGTAGAGCGACGACGCCACCGGATGCGCCGCCAGTGGCCGCCGGTGCCGCGCCTGGCCCTCCCTCCCCCCGACGGACGGGCCGCGCGGCACCGGCCTGCTCAGCGCCGGAAGACCTGCGCTACCCGCGGGCCGCCCCACGAGGCGGCGCAGGTCGTCGAACCTCCCGGCGGGCGAACCGGGCCGCTGTCCAGGAGCCCGCCGGCCACGGTCCCAGGATCACCAGCAGCTCGATCGGAGTGACATGCACGCCCCAGACCGCTCGGCGAACCAGCCGAACCAGCCGGACCAGCACGTGCCCCGCCGATCCGGCGCGGATCCCGGCGGCGGCGCGAAGGTGACCGTGCTCACCGGTGGCCGGGTGATCGACCCGGCGAACGGCCTCGACGCGGTCGCCGACGTGGTCTGCGCCGACGGCCGGATCGTGGCCGTCGGACCGGGCGCGGGCGCCGCTTACATGTCGCCGTCGATACCGGCGCCGTCGGCCGCCTGGCGGGCCGTCGACGTCATCGACTGCGCCGGCCTCCTCGTCACCCCGGGGCTCATCGACCTGCACGTCCACGTCTACCCCGGCCTCGGCGACTTCTGCGTGCATCCGGACCGCGCCGGCGTGGAGGTCGGTGTCCCGGTCGTGGTCGACGGCGGCACCTCGGGGGTGCGCACGCTCGGCATCTCCCGCGCGTTCGCGCAGAGCCCGGCGGTGCGCACCCGGGTGCTCGCCCTCATGGACCCGTGTCTGCTCTACCTGGCGACGAAGGACTTCATCGCCCACCGCCTCGAGATCGCGAACGACCTGCGCAACCTCGACCTGGACGCCGCCGCGGCGGCCGTCGAGGAGCACAAGGACTACGTCGTCGGCTTCAAGGTGCGCGCGACGACGACCCAGGACGACCGCGTCTCGCCGTTCCTCGAGGGCGCGAAGAGCATCGCCGGCAACCTGCCGATCATGATTCACCTGGGCAAGTACCCGTACACCAAGAGCCTGTCCAACCTGGACGCGCTCGCGGCGCTGCGCCCCGGCGACATCGTCACGCACGCGCTGCGCGGCCACTCCGGCGCGCTCGTGAACGACGGCACGGCGGTCCACCCGGTGTTCGCCGACGCCGTCGCCCGCGGCGTCCGCCTCGACGTGGGCCACTCGGGGTCGGACTTCCGGTTCGCCGCCGCCCGCGCTCTGCTCGACCTGGGCTACCCGCCGCACACGATCAGCACCGACCTCAACCTGTTCAACGAGGACGGCCCGGTCTACTCGCTGCCCGAGACGATGTCGAAGATCTGGTCGCTGGGCGTCGGACTGCCGGATGTCATCGCGATGGCGACGGTGAACTCCGCCGCCTCGATCCGTCGTTCGCACGAGCTGGGCAGCCTGGGCGTCGGCCGCGCCGCCGAGGTGAGCGTGCTGCGGGTCGACGAGGGACCGGTCGCCTTCTCCGACGGCTTCGAGACGATCGCGGGCGAGCGCCGGCTCGCCCCCGTCGGCTGCCTGCGTGGGGGGACGTGGATCGAGGCCACCGGGCCGTTCAGCGCCGCGAGCCGGGCCGCGAGCCGGGCCGCGGGTGAGGCGGGCCGCGGGAGCGACGGAGGCGAGGCGGGCGACAGTGGCGAGGCACCGGGCGGGCTGCCGCGCCGGCGGGCCGGGGTCGCCGCGGCTGAAGCGGCCGCCGAGTCCCTGATCTACCAACGCGGCACCGCGGGCGGGGCGGGCGCGGCGAGCGCGGTGGGAGCACCGGTCTCCGGGGGGCTCGGCTCGCGCGACGTCGAGGCCACCCGGTAGGGGGCGGGTAACGATGGCGTACGTGATCGGTGAGGCGTGCGTCGACGTCATGGATCGTTCGTGCGTCGACGACTGCCCGATCGACTGCATCTACACCGGCGAGCGCAAGCTCTACATCCATCCCGAGGAATGCATCGACTGCGGCGCCTGCGCGCGCAGCTGTCCGGTGGATGCGATCACCTGGGACCGGGACGTCGACCCGGCCGGCCCGGACGACGCCCACCGCGCCGACGCGGCGGTGTTCTTCTACCAGCCGCTGCCCGGCCGGTCCGCACCACTGCGTGAGCCGGGCGGCGCCGCGGGCCTCGGCCCGGTCGGCACCGACACCGCCCTGGTCGCGGCGATCCCGCGCCAGGGACCCGCGAGCGGGACGGCTGGCGAGACGGCGAGTAAGACGGCGAGTGAGACGGCCAGTCGGACTAGGGGGCAGACGTGACCAAGAGCGTCAAAGAGGGCGCCACGTTCCGGTCCGGCGCCACCGGCAACGCGTTCTATGACGAGCTGGTCGCGGGCCTCGAGCGGGCGCGGGCGGCGCTGCCGGCCGAGGAGGCCACCTTCTTCAACCGGCCGATGAGCGCGGCCGAGCTCGTCGAATGGCTGTGCTTCCAGGCGTACTACGAGAAGCGGGCGGCCGAGTTCATCGGCCGCTGGCTCGCCGACACACCGGAGCTCGACGCGTTCACGCTGCTCGCCCGGCAGGTGCGCGACGAGGCGCGGCACTACCAGCTGCTGATGCGCGCCCTGGACCGGCGCGGCGTGCCCAGCCTCGACCGGTGGCGGCCGGAGCCGGAGTGGGAGGAGTGGATCGACGCCTGGTACCCGTCCGGGGCCGACACCATCGAGCGGGTCGCCGCGCACAACGTCACCGGCGAGATCGGCGCGGCGAACGCGATGGTCGCGGTCAAGCCGCGGCTACCGGCGGACGTCGCCGCCGCGATCGACAAGATCCTGCCCGACGAGCAGTTCCACCTGCGCCTGGGCCGGACGGTGCTCGCCCGCCACTGCGTCACCGACGACGCCCGCGAACGGGTGCTGTCCCGCGCCCGGCGCACCTTCGAGCTGGAGCAGGCCGGCCGCGCCGCGTACAACCGGCGGATGGCCCGCCTCGGCCTCGCAGACCTCGACGCCGCCACCCCTCCCCTGGCCTGACCGGCGCGGGCCTGACGTAACCGGCGGAGCCCTGGCGTCGTTACCGGCACGGGTGTGAGAGACGCCTACGGGCGGGTGCCGGCCGCTCGGGAGCCAGCGGTGGACGACGACGGCGGCGGCACCCGCGGGCGGCGTGGGCCGGACGGCCGGGTCGGGGCGCCCTCGGGGCGCCGATGGGACGTCCACAGCCCGTCCGCCGCGGGTGGGTCCGCGGGCGAAGGCGGCCCGCTTGCCCCGGCTCGCCCCGCGGCAGGCCCACGAGCCACCGCCGTCACCGCCGCCGGTGACTCGCAGGCGGGAAACAGCAGGCTGACGGTGGTGCCGACGCCGACCGCGGAGGAGATCCGGGCCTCCCCGCCGGCCTGGGCGGCGACATCGCGCACGACCGCGAGACCCAGGCCGGTGCCAGCGCCCACCGGCTTCGTCGTGAAGAACGGATCGAACGCGCGCGCCTGCGTCGTGGGAGTCATGCCGGTGCCGGTGTCGGCCACCCGCAGGCTCACGAAACGCCGCCGGTACGAGTCGGGGTCCGAGCCTGTGCCGGCGCCGGCACCTTCGCCGGTGCCGGTACCGGTGCCGGTACCGGTACCGGGATCGCCGGCCGGGCCGGCGGTGCTCGTCCTCGGCGGCTGGGCGACGGCCGCTCCCGCCGGGCCGAGCATGACGTTGACGGCCGTCATCGTGACGGTGCCGCCGTCCGGCATCGCGTCCCGGGCGTTCACCGCGAGGTTGATGATCGCCTGCTCCAGCCGCGCCGGGTCGGCGCGCACCGGCCACAGGTCGCCGTCGAGCTCCAGGCGCACGTCGATCCGGTCGCCGAGCGGGCGGCGCAGCATTCCGACCGTCTCGCGGATCACCGCGTTCAGGTCGACCGCACCGATGACGGCCGGCTCGCGACGCACGACGGCCAAGAGCTGGGCCGTGAGCTCGGCGGCCCGGTCACCGGCCCGCTGGATCTGCGCCACGTCCCGGCGCATCGCCTCCCAGTCGTCATCGCCAATAGTCGTCGCGTCCGGGGCGGCTCGCTGGGCGTCCGCCGCCGTGTCCAATGCGTCGGCGACGAACGCGGCGTAGTTCCTGATCACCGCAAGCAGGTTGTTGACGTCGTGTGCCACGGCGCCTGCGAGCTGCGCGAGGTTTTCCGGGCCCACGGGGTCGGACGCCTGGCCTGGCTGGCCTGGCTGGCTGGCGGATTGGTCAGCCGGTCGGTCGGCCGGCCGATCGGTCGGCCGATCGGTCGGCCGCTCAACCGGCGACAGACCCGCGGCGGAACTCAGCACGGCAGTTGCCGTCGAGGTTCCGGACATCGGCGAGCATCCTGCGGGTAGACCGGACATCTCGGCGAGGGCGGGAAAGGCGGAGCCGTCCGGGCGTTGGCCGCCACCGGTGCGCCCATTGGGAGTGATCGCAACGATTGGCTTGCCGGCGAGATCATCGGTACCAGGGCCGAACAGCGCGGCGGCCCGGACGTTCACCGCAGCGATCTTGCCGTCCGCGCGCACCGCAGTGACTGGATCAGGCATCGCCTCCAGCCAGCCGCGAGCGGCGTTGTCGATCTCGCTGTTCAGCGTCACCACCCCGTGCGGTACAGGTTTACATGGCCCCGTCAGCTGCTGGCCTCGCGACCAGATCCAGGCGGTCCGCCACGTCTGTCGGGGGTTTGCCCCCCATCCGAGCTCCTTGCCGGAGCGTAGCGCGCCTACTACGCCGGAGCGCGGGCTCGAGGACCAACGTCCATCGGGACCGCACCGAGACGCCGCCCGACCGACTGGCTACCCGTTCATGTGCGCGCCGATCGGCCATCAGGGCAGATAGCCAGGCGAAACTGTTCTCCATTAACGCGGACGACCACTGGTCCGTCCAGGCACGGCGGCGGCGACCGGCCCTGGTCCGGGCTGGTCGGGATCGGTCGCTGGAGGGCGTTCTCCGCTGGTTTGCCTATACCTGTGGGGAATGCCGATATCAGGCGCTGCGGGCGTCACGGATCGACGACGGCGAGCCACCCTCAAGAAGAGTGTGGTGCTGGCACCACCGTGCCAGTGGTTCCACCGCCCTGTGCATCGGGTCACCAACAGGGCTGAATTAGCACCATGGAGCAGATCGGGGTGCTGCTAGCGGACGACAACCTGATTGTCCGCGCCGGAGTCCGGGCGCTGCTTGCCCGGGTACCTGGAGTGACCGTGGTCGGCGTCGCCGCCGACCGCGACGAGCTTGTCCAGCTCGCCCGTGTCCGCCGGCCACAGGTCGTCGTCACGGACATTCGTATGCCGCCGACCTTTTCCGACGAGGGGGTCGACGCCGCTCGCGAGATCCGGCTGCATGCCCCCGGCACCGGCGTGGTCCTGCTCTCCCAGTACGACGAGCCCGAGTACGCGGTCGGCCTGCTGGCCGGCGCCGACGCCGGTGGTTGTGCGTACCTCCTCAAGGAGCGCCTGGCCGACCCGGAGATTCTGGTGCGCGCGATCCGGGAGGTCGCGGCCGGTTCGACCATGCTCGACCCGGACATCGCCGCCGCGGTGCTCAGTCCCGTCCGGGACGCGGGCGACCTCACCGACGACCAGGAACAGCTGCTGCGCGACGTCGCCGAGGGCCGATCGATTCGCGCGATCGCCGAGCGCCGCGGTGACACCGCCGAGGCGGTGAACACCGCGATCGACGCAACCCTGCTGCGGCTCGCTCAAGGGGCCAGCAACGGCAGGTCTGGCGCCCTACGACAGCTTCGACTGCTGCATGCCGCGATCGTGCGCCGTGAAGAACAGGGTGAAGCGCTTTCGCGGCTCCTTCCGGGCGGACTCGCCGAGAAACTGCGGTCCGACGCCGGCGCGGGCCAGCGCACCGAACGCCTCGTCGTAACCGTGTTGATGTCTGACATTCGCGGTTACACGTCCATCGCGGAACGGACCGACCCGATAGTGCTCGCCGGCCTGCTCGACGCGCACCGCCGCGAGATGAACGCCGCGATCCTCGACGAGGGCGGAACCGTCCTGCAATACGCGGGCGACGCGGTCATCGCCGTCTTCGGCGCGCCCTATCCCCAGGACGACCACCAGACCAGGGCCGTGCGCGCGGCGGCCGCGATGCACGCGAGCCAGCGCACGCTCAACGCCCGCTGGGAGCTGGAAGGGCTCGCGCCCTTCGGCCTGGGCGTCGGCATCAGCACCGGCGAGGTCGCGGCCGCCCTGCTCGGCTCCGACGCTCGCCGCGAGTACACCCTCGTCGGCGACACGATGAACCTTGCCGCGCGTCTCCAGGCCTTCGCCCACGCCGGCCAGTCCGTCCTGTCCGAGCCGACCGCCACCGCCCTCGGCGACGAGCTCGCCGGCCGGCTCATCCCGCTGCCGCCGCTGACGGTGAAGGGCCGCGCCGGCACCGTGATGGCCTACCTCATGGAGGGCCGGACCTGTATTCCGAGCCAGGCCCTGCTGCAGGCAGGGGGTCCCGCCCGGCCGGCGGAGCCCAGGGGGCCCGCCCGACCGGCCGCGCCGGCCGGGGGTTCCGTCCGGGCCGCTGAGCCACTCCTGGCCCAGTCCCCGGCCGTCGCCTCAGCCTCGGCGGTTGGCCCAGGCGCCGTGCTCGCCCAGCCGGCGACGCTCGCTGCCGGCGCCGCGTTGCCCCAGCAGAGCTCACTCAAGGCCGCCGTGCTGACCGGCGCCGCCACGCCCAGCGCCCATCCGTTCCCGCCGCTACGCCCCCGCTCCCACGCGGCCGCCCCTGTCCGCCCGAGCCGCCTGCCACTGTGACATTGGTCCGCTTCGTCCGGGCGCCGCGCTCCGGCCCCTTCCTCGCTTCGCTTCGGAAGGGACCTCCGCGCGGCGTCCTCCTCCGCGGACGTGCCCTCCGGCGACCTCCGCTGCGGCCCAACCCACGTCGCTTCGCTCGTGGGCCGGGCCTCCGCGGAGGTGCGCCTCCGGGCCAGCGCGGTCGCGTTGCGCTTGAACGTTACGAGCTGAACCGTCCTCGTAGTGGCCTCATGACCGTAAGCCCATCTCGTGACGAGCAGCGGACAGCAACCGAGCTAGGTGCGCAGGCACACCTCCGGGCCAGCGCGGTCGCGGAGCGCTTGGACGTTGCGAGTCCAGCCGGCGGGCGGCGGCGTGCCACGCGCTCAACCTGTAGCTCGGTTCGCGACGGCCAACGTCACGCAACCGAGCTGGGTGCGTAGGCGCGCCTCCGCGGAGGCCCGGCCCACGAGCGAAGCGACGTGGGTTGGGCCGCAGCGGAGGTCGCCGGAGCACCCGTCCGCGGAGGAGGACACGGCCCGGAGGTCCCTTGGGAGCGAAGCGAGCAAGGGACCGGAGGGCCGTGCCCGCACGGAGCGGACCAGAAATACAGCGGAGGTCGCCGGAGCACCCGTCCGCGGAGGAGGACGCCGCGCGGAGGTCCCTTGGGAGCGAAGCGAGCAAGGGGCCGGAGCGCGGCGCCCGGACGGAGCGGACCAGCAACTCAGCGTCCGCCTCCTACGTCGATGAGTGCGCCGACCACATAGGAGGAGCTTTCGGGGAGGCAGAGCCAGCAGATGGCGGCGGCCACCTCTGCGGCGGTGCCGGCGCGGCCGAGGGGTGCGGTCGCGCCGACGGTGGCCGCGCGGCCGGGCTGGCCGCCGCTGGCGTGGATCTCGGTGTCGATGATGCCGGGACGGACTGCGTTGACGCGGATCCCCTCGGCCGCGACCTCCTTGGCGAGGCCGAGCGTCATCGTGTCGACGGCGCCCTTGGAGGCCGCGTAGTCGACATACTCGCCGGGGCTGCCGAGGCGGGAGGCGATGGACGAGACGTTCACAATCGCACCGCCGCTCCCGCCGTGCCGGGTGGACATCCGGCGGACGGCGGCGCCGGCGCACAGGAAGGCACCGACCACGTTGACGGCCAGCATCCGTTCCAGCCGCTCGGGTGTCATCTCGTCGACGCGCGCCCGCCGGTCGACGATGCCGGCGTTGTTGACCAGGACGGTCACCGGGCCGAGCCGGTCGGCGGCGGCGAACAGGGCCGTCACGTCAGCGGCCGAGGCCACGTCCGCGTGCACCGCGACGGCGCGCGCGCCGACCGCCTCACACGCGGCGAGCACCTTGGCGGCCGCTGCCTCGTCCGCCCGATAGCTCAGGCACACGTCCCACCCGTGCTCGGCCAGCTCGACCGCGGTCACCGCGCCGATGCCCCGGCTGCCCCCGGTCACCACCGCCACGCCACGCGAGCCGCCGCCCGACGGTTCAGAATTCGGCGTTGGCCCGGCCTTGGCCACCATGTCCACGTCGCCTCCGCTGCTTCCACGTGTCACCACGCCGGCCGTCCTTACCAGACGAACGCGGCCGGCGACTGCCACGGCGCAGCCTCTCATCCGCAACGTGGCGGACCGGTCACGGCGAACAGCGTCAGGCTGTGATGTCCGTCAGAGTGCCGACGGGCGCCCAAACAATCTTGTTTCGTGCGCCCAACGGCTGTCGTCTCCAGCGTCGCCCAAGGCGTCACCCGGTGGGCGTGGCCGCGGGCTCCAGGGGAACCAGGCTGCCGCAGCTCAGCTTGCTGGTGATCTGGTACTTCTGCTGGATGATCTTGGTCGTCGCGTAGCAGGGCGGCGCCGTGGCATGGTTGAGCGGCCAGCGGGTCTGGGCGACGGTGTCCTCCACGTAGTAGGAGAAGTCGCCACCGTTGAGCTTCTTGAGGAAGGAGTCGACGGTCAGGTCGCGGCCCGTCGCGGCGAGCGCGGCGACGAACATGTCGGCCGACCAGTAGCCGGCCATGGCCGGAAGCGTGAGCGGCTCGCCCGGGGCGTATTTCGCGAAGTCCGCCTTGAGTAGCTTGACCGCGGCGGTGTCGGCCTCCGGGACGGCGAACTGGAGCAGCGTGTTCGCGCCGTCGAGCGCCGGGAGGCCCGCGAGCCGCGGGTCGTAACCGACGGCGTTGAGCGTCTGGCCCTTGTACCCGTTGGCCTTGAGCGCCTCGGTCACCTTGAGCGTCGACTCGAAGTCGCCCGGGAAGATGACCAGGTCCGGCGGGCCGCCCTTGTTCGACGTCATGATGTCGTTCACGATCGCGGTCACGTCGTTCAGGCCAGAGATCGGAATCGGTGACTTGGCGTAGGACACCGGGATACCCGCGAGCCGGACGCCGCGCGCGACGGCGTCGACGCCCGAGCGAGAGGCGTCGGTGTCCAGCCCGATGACGGCGACGGACTTGGTCCTGGCCTGCTCGATCGGGCCGAGTATCGAAGTCACCATCAGGCCCCAGGTGGTCGCGTCAACCTTGGTCTCGTCAGGCAGCAGGCAGCCGGTGATGCCGAAGCCGGTCGCGGTGTCGCAGAAGCCTCCGCCGATACCCCAGCCGAAGAAGGGCACCTTCTGGTCGCAGAAGGTGTCGAGGAAGTTCGAGAACACCGTCGCGACCGGGACGACGGCGAAGACCTGGTCCTGGTTGACCAGCGAGCGGGCCTCCTGGCCGTTGCGGGCCGGGTCCAGCGCGTCATCCTTGACGCCGACGAAGTCGATCGTGCGACCGGCGACGCCGCCCGAGTCGTTGGCACGCTGGAAGCGCACCTTTGCCCCGACGTCGATGCCCGCCATCGAGCTGGTGGCCGGGCTGGTGATGACGGCGAGGCCGCCGACCTTGACGGACGTGTCGGTGATCCCGCGGGTCGGGTTGGGCGCGGCGCCGGAGCACTTCAGCGACGAGGTGTCGACGTCGAAGCCGTTCGCGTTCCAGCCCGTCGGCGGGCCGGCGGTGAAGTCCGCCAGGTCGACCGTTCGGCCCGGGTTGCTCGAGCCGTCAGACGAGCCGCCCCCGCCACCGCATGCGCTGGCCGCGGCCAGCGCCACCGCCACCATGGCCACCCCGACAGCCCGCACTGGTCGCATCGACCGGCCCTCCGTTGGGACTTCCGAGACACCCGCCACTGGCGGTGCCTCAGGCCACCCCCGCGCGGATCGACCGCCCGAATGCTGCCTACCGAATCAGAATCGAAAAAGCTCGAAGGTGGTGACTTTTGTCGCTAAAATCGGACAACGTCGTCGGCCAATCACCCTAAGTGACAGAAAAAAACAAAGATCCCCAGAGCCCTTAGACCCGGCCCAGCCAGGGACCTTGGACCACGCCGCGGGTAAGTAGCGCCCCACCGGCCCACCGAAGGTGGGCGTGGACGGGGCGGACGAGATGCACTTCACTAGCACTTCCACTTGCCTATGTTGTACGTCACAATCCTGCCCAGGATGGGTCGGACGGCGTAACCCGAGGAGGGGCCGTGGAGCAGGCCGAGGACCGAGTGGTCGCGACCGCGGTCGGGTCCGACAGCTGTGTGATCGTCGGACTACGCGCGGGGGACGTGGGTGAGCTCGCGGACGTGCTGCTGGCGGCGGAGCTCGCGCTGCGGACCAGCTCAAGGCTGGTGGTCGTCGCCGAACGCGACCGGTGGACCCGGTTCGCGCGCTGGACGTCCGGGATGTACTGCGCGTTCGGCATGGTCGGCATGGCCCAGGCGTCGCACACCGCCGAGCGCGCCGTCCAGGACGACGTGTACGAACGGGTCGCCGGTGTGGTCAGCCTGGTCCCCGTCGACTGGACGCTCGTGTGGGCGTCCGGCTCCGCGGCCCGGGCGGCCGTTCGCTACGCCCGTCGCAACCCGGCCGTCTTAGTGATGTTCCGCCCGCCGGCAGCGGGCCGCGGGTGAGGCGCTGAACGCGTTCACCCGCGTCGGGCGCAAAGCCTGACCTCCTAGCAGACCTCCTAGATCGCCTTCGGCGATCCAGCAGGAACCCCGGCCTTCGGCGATCCAGCAGGAACCCCGGACTCCGTCGATCCGGCAGGAACCCTGCTCCAGGGCCTGGCTCCGGGGCTGGCGTACTCGACCGGAGCCTGCCCTACTCCGGCGTCGAAGTGGTGGGTACCAGACCTCCCAAATCGCTTACCTCCCAGATCGACTTCGTCGATCCAGCAGGGACCCTGTCGCCTATTCAGCAGGGACCCCGGGCACTGCGCCAATGCGCCGTCACGTCCGGTGGCCAGGCGTCAGACGTGCGGGAGGACCTCGGCCGCTAGGAGGGCGATGTGGTCGAGGTCGTCCATGTCGAGGAGCTGTAGGTAGACACGGTCCGTGCCGATCTTGGCGTAGTCGCCGATCCGCTCCACCACCTCCGCGGGCGTGCCGACGAGCCCGCTCTCCCGCAGTTCCGACACCTGGCGGCCGACCGACTCGGCGCGCCGGGTGAACTCGGCCTCGTCCCGCCCGCAGCAGGTCGTCAGCGCCACTGACCGGGCCAGGCTGCCCGGATCGCGGCCGATCGCCTCGCAGGCCCTCCTGGTCTGGTCAAACAACGCGACGGCCTCGGCCACCGGCCGGAACGCCGCGTTGTACTCGTCGGCGTACTGGGCGGCTAGGCGCGGCGTACGCACCGGCCCGAACCCGCCGACGATGATCGGCGGTTTCGGCCGCTGGACCGGCTTCGGCAGGCCCGGGCTGTCCGTGATCGAGTAGTACCGGCCCTCGTAGCCGAAGGTCTTGCCGACCGGAGTGGTCCACAGGCTGGTGATGATCTCCAGCTGCTCGGTGAGCCGCTCGAACCGCTGGCCGAGCGGCGGGAACGGGATCGCGTACGCCTTGTGCTCGGCCTCGAACCAACCGGCGCCGAGGCCGAGCTCGACCCGCCCGCCACTCATCTCGTCGACCTGGGCCACGGAGATCGCCAACGGTCCCGGGTAGCGGAACGTGGCGCTCGTCAGCATCGTGCCCAGCCGGATGCGGCTGGTCTGGACGGCGAGCCCGGCGAGCGTCAGCCAGGAGTCGGTCGGCCCAGGGCCCGGCTCCCCCTCGCCGATCCGCAGATAATGGTCGGAACGGAAGAAAGCGTCGAACCCGCCTTCCTCAGCGGCCAGCGCGACACCGAGCTGTTGGGCATAGGTGTGGCCCTGCTGTGGCTCGACAAAGATCCGAAGGTCCATGTATCTCTGCCTACCACCGCGGGCGGGCGCGCGGATAGCCCGTTCTTTCCGCAACGCGAGCGCCGCACCCGGCGACACGCCGGCCGAGACAGCCGGCGCGCCGGCAGGCCGCCGGGTAGCCGCGCCGCCGCGCCGGGCACGGAACCGGCGGCGCCGACCGGGGCGTCCCGACTGGGAGTCAGATGTGCGGCATGCCTGAGACACGGCGCGGAGGCATGACAGAACGCCCGGTGACGGCAAAGCTGACTGCCTGTGCTTTGTCAGCTGTATAGGGAAGGTGCACTCCGGGTGATGTTCGCGAAGCGCGCGCACCGCGGCCAGTGGGTCGCGCCTGTCCTGACCCGGCTGTCACGGACGGGCGCGGTCAGCGACCGCCGTGCCCACCGCCGCCGGCCATTCGATCCGCGCGCCGCGGCCACCGCCGCCGCCGCGGCGATGGCGACGATCGCCACCGTGGCCGCCAGCGGCTGCGGCGGCGGCGGCGCGCCGGCCGCCGTGGCGGGTGGCCAGTCCGCCGGCACCAGGCCTGGCAACGCCCAGCCCGGCGACGTCGAGGACATGGGCACGATGAGCATGCCGGCTGGCACAACCGGCACGACGGGACCGGCTGGAGGCAGCCCGGTGTCCGTACCGCCCGCGAGCGCGGGCGGGCACAACGTCTACGCCCACACCGGCCCGGGCGACCTCAGCCCGAAGGTCGCCGGCCAGCGCTCACTCGTCTACGTGCCGAACAGCGACGGCGACACCGTGACCGTCATCGATCCGAAGACGTTCAAGGTCATCGACAAGTTCACCACCGGCGCCAAGCCGCAGCACGTCGTGCCGGCCTGGGACCTGTCGACGCTCTACGCGACGAACAACGCCGGGAACAGCCTCACGCCGATCGACCCGGCCACCGGGAAGGTCAAGGGCCCGAACATCCCCGTCGACGACCCGTACAACATGTACTTCACCCCGGACGGGTCGAACGCGATCGTCGTCGCCGAGGCTCAGCAACGGCTGGACTTCTACGACGCACACAGCTGGCAGCCACACGGCCGGGTGCCGGTGGCCTGCCCCGGCGTCGACCACATCGACTACTCGGCCGACGAGAGCTACCTGATCGCCACCTGCGAGTTCTCCGGCAAACTCGTCAAGATCGACTGGAAGAACCAGAAAGTGCTCGGCTACCTCACCATCGGTGGCATGCCGCAGGACATCAAGCTCGACCCGGCGGGCGAGGTCTTCTACGTCGCCGACATGGAGCAGAGCGGCGTCCACCTGATCGACGGCGACGCCTTTCGCCAGATCGGGTTCATGCCGACCGGCGCTGGCGCCCACGGCCTCTACCCGAGCCGCGACGCGAAGGTGCTGTACGTCTCGAACCGCGGCGAGGGGACGATCTCGCTCATCGACGTCGCGACCCGCAAGATCGTCGATAACTGGTCGATCCCTGGCGGCAGCCCGGACATGGGCGGCGTCTCCGTCGACGGCAGCGTGCTGTGGCTCTCCGGCCGCTACGACCGCGAGGCATACGCGATCTCCACCAAGGACGGCAAGCTGCTGGCCCGCATCCCGGTCGGCGCCGGCCCGCACGGCCTGTCGGTCTGGCCCCAGCCCGGCCGCTACTCCCTCGGCCACACCGGCATACTGCGTTGATGGTCCGCTCCGTCCGGGCGCTGTTACATGGTCCGCTCCGTGCGGGCGCGGCGCTCCGGCCCCTTCCCTCGCTTCGCTTCGGGAAGGGACCTCCGCGCCGCGTCCTCCTCCGCGGACGGTGCCCTCCGGCGACCTCCGCTGCGGCCCAACCCACGTCGCTTCGCTCGTGGGCCGGGCCTCCGCGGAGGCGCGCCTCCGGGCCAGCGTGGGCACGTCATGCTTGAACGTTGCGAGCTGAATCGGCCCCCACGCGGCCCCATGAGCGTTAGCCCAGCTCGTGACGTGCAGCGTCACGCAACCGAGCTGGGTGCGCAGGCGCCTCCGGGCCAGCGCGGTTACATCACGCTTGAACGTCACAAGCGAGGTGGACGCCTGTCGTGTAGTCCCACGTCGCTTCGCTCGTGGCCGAGCCTTCGAAGAAGCGAGTCTGCGACCAGCTCGGTTGCGTTGCGCTTGAACCTTGCGGGCCCCCAAGGTGACCAGGAGCATCTACTCCAGCTCGCGACGTAAAGCGGCACGTAACCGAGCTGGGCGCGGAGGAGGACGGCGCGTAGCGACCGCGTCCGGAGCCTGCGGAGGACGCGGCCGATGCGCGCCGCCCGCACGCAGCGAACCATGTCAAACCTTCCCGCCCGACCCCAACCAGCCACCTTCAAGCGGCACGTAACCGAGCTGGGCGCGGAGGCGGCCTCCGCAGTGGTTCCAGCACGAGCGAAGCGACGTGCTGGAACCACGGAGGAGGCCGCCGGAGCGCCCGTTCGCGGAGGAGGACGGCGCGTAGCGGCCGCGTCCGGAGCCTGCGGAGGACGCGGCCGATGCGCGCCGCCC